>Ga0080064_1000017_pt1 | contig 599652 bp, 586 predicted proteins | sample Subgrocontami54m_FD_69260 | JGI IMG/M metagenome (GOLD analysis project Ga0080064, IMG submission 69260) | Subsurface groundwater microbial communities from S. Glens Falls, New York, USA - GMW46 contaminated, 5.4 m (SPADES assembly) (version 2) ... | reverse complement strand
TTTCCCGATCTTGTAGGCGCGGAGAAGCGCCGGAAGGGCGCGCGGCAGTCCGCCGAGCGCTGAAGCCATGTGACCGGCGGCGGCTCGGTCCTCGGTTTTCTGCGCGTCCCATCGCGACAACGCCGCGCCGGCCGATGGTGCACGGTCCTTCGACGCCGCGTCATGCACCTGCCCATCGTCGCGGAAGACATGCGGATGTCGCCGCACCAGCTTGTCGGAGACCGTCTTGAGCGCGTCCGCTACTCTGAAGGCGCCCTCGTCGGCGGCGATTTGCGCGAGAAAGACGCCTTCGAAGATGTGATCGCCCACTTCTTCGCGAAGCGCGTCGAGGTCGCCTCGCTCGATAGCGTCCACGACTTCGTACGCCTCCTCCAGTACGAACTGGCTCAACGACTGCAGCGTTTGCTCGCGATCCCAGGGACAACCCTCGGGCGAGCGGAGCACGGCCATGATGTCGACAAGACGTGCGAACTCGGCGGCGGCAGACGGGTCAGGCATGGGGGGAGGGAGCCTGTGAATTTGGTAATTTGGTAATCTGGTAATCTGGTGACTGAAAAACGTTACTGAATCTATCAGAATTAGCCCATTGCCCCATCACCAATTACCAGATTGCCAAATAACCAAATCACCAAATCTCAGATTCTCAGATGTCTCCCCCCGACGTTCCGGCGCTTTCCTTCACCGCGTTCGTGCTGTCGCTTGCCAGTTCTGCGGCGATTCACTTTGGCGACCTGGCGGATCCGGATTCGGGCGAGAAGTCGACCCTGAATCTCGAAGGCGCAGCCCAGATGATCGAGATCCTGGCGTTGCTCGACCAGAAAACGCGCGGCAACCTGACCGCCGAAGAGCGGCAGGTGCTCGAGCAGGTCTTGTTCGAGCTGCGCATGCGATTCGTCGAGGCCGCTGGCGGCGGAAAGCGCATTATTGAACCTTAGAGTCACGCTCCTCGGTACGGGTACGTCGCACGGTGTTCCGATGATTGCCTGCGAGTGCGGTGTCTGCCGTTCAACCGATCCGCGTGACCGCCGCACCCGCCCGTCCATTCTCATCGAGAGAACTCTAGAACCTGGAACCCTAGAACCCTTTTCAATCCTGATAGACACCTCAACGGATCTGCGCGCGCAGGCTCTTGCAAACGGCGTGAAGCGCGTCGATGCGATTCTCTTCACGCACAGCCATGCCGACCACATCATGGGGCTCGACGAGATCCGGCGCTTCAACGTGCTGCAGCGACAGCCGATGCCCTGCTTTGCCGACGCCCGGACGGCCTTGGACCTGAGGAGAGCGTTTGCGTACATCTTCAAGCCCGGGCCTGCTGTCGGAGGAGGCATCCCGCAGATATCGCTCTTCGAGATCGGCGGGCCCTTCTGCCTTGGCGGCCCTGACGGTGTTGAAATCGTGCCGGTGCCCATCTTGCACGGGACGCGGCCCATTCTCGGTTTTCGCGTCGGGTGGTTCGCCTACTTGACCGATTGCAGCCAGATCCCGGATGCATCGTGGCCGCTCCTTCGTGGCGTGCGCACGCTGGTTCTCGACGCCCTGCGCGACCGGCCGCATCCGACGCACTTCACCGTGGCGGAGGCGCTGGACGCGGTCGCGCGCCTTGCCCCTGAACGCGCGTACTTCACGCACATCTGTCACGACCTCCCGCACGCGGCCACGTGCGCGCGCCTTCCCAAGGGTGTGGAGCTTGCTTACGCCGGGTTAGTGTTGGAGGGCTGCTGAGCGGGCGCAAGCCTCTTTCACGCCGCGCGGACACGGAGTAGGATCCACACGGCACCTTCTCGAACGGCCTCAAGAAAGCACATTCCTGATGACCAGCGTGTGGCGCCACAAGGCGCTGTGGACAATTCTGGCTCTCGTCGGCGCAACGGTCGCTCCATCCGCCCAAACGCCCGTCACGGTCTCCGTCGATTCAGTGTTTCTCGGCGACAACGGAGAGTTCTTCAGCCCGTTCCGCACCGGCGAAACGGTCCTCGGGTCTTGGCAGCGTGTGACCGCGGACATCGAGATGAGCAACCGCGCGACCCTCAAGCTCGGTGCGTACGCCATCGAACGGAATGGTGACGAGCGCCGCTTCGAGCTCGCTCGTCCCGTGGTCTCGCTGGTCCTGGGCACGAAACGCCAGCGTTTCATCATGGGGACGCTCGAGACAGGTGACCGCCCGTGGGGCATGGGGCCGGATCGCACGACGCCTCATGGCCTCCTGCCGCCGCTGGCCGATGTTCAGCCCCGGCCGCACCTCGCCGGTGAGGCCGACTTCGCCGATGGCCACATCCCCCGGCCTCCCCGGCCGCTCCTTCAGGCTGGACGCAATCGCCAGCGTCATCGCCAAATCGGCCGCCGGCTCGGCCACTTGCACGCCGCCCAGCGATGACACAAACACATCCTGCTGGGCCAGCGCCGACAGGCCCACCCGCCGCTCCAACACGGCCAGCAGCATCGCCAGCCGGTTAAAATCAACACCGCTGACTTTCCGACGAGGAAACCCGATGGTGCAGGGGCTGGTGAGCGCTTGCAGCTCCACCAGCAGCGAGCGGCTCCCCTCCAGACTCACGGTCACCATGCAGCCGGGGACGCGCTCGGTGCGATCGCTCAGGAACAGTTCCGACGGATTGGTCACTTCCACCAGCCCTTCAGAGGTCATGTGAAACACGCCCAACTCCGCCGTGGCGCCGAACCGGTTCTTGACGCTGCGCAGCAAGCGAAAGCCGCTCGTGGGCTCGCCTTCAAAATAGAGCACCGTATCCACCACATGCTCCAGCACTTTCGGGCCGGCGAGCGCGCCGTCTTTCGTCACGTGGCCCACCAAGACGATCGCGCAGCCGCCGGCTTTGGCGTACTGCACCAGGGCATAGGCGCACGCGCGCACCTGGCTGATGGAGCCGGGGCCAGACGAGAGCGCATCGGAGGCCGTCACCTGAATCGAATCGATAATCGCGACCTGCGCAGCGGACTGGCGCAGCGCCTCCAGAATCGTTTCCAGCTGCGTGTGCGCGAGCAATTGCGCGCGCGACTCGCCCAGCCCCAGACGGCTGGCGCGCAGCTTCGTCTGCCGCAGCGATTCCTCTCCGCTCACATAGACCACGCGCAGGCCCTCATCGCTCAAGCGTCCGGCCATCGAGAGCAACAGCGTCGATTTCCCAATCCCCGGCTCGCCCCCGACGAGCGTCACCGAGCCCGGCACCAGGCCGCCGCCTAACACGCGATCCAGCTCGCCCAGGCCGGTGCGAATGCGGATGGTATCATCCAAGGTCACGTCGGAGAGCGCGGTGAGCGTAGCCGCCTCAGCGGACTGCACGCGCGCGCGAGGGGCGTCTTCCACCACTTCCTCCATCAGCGCATTCCACGCGTCGCACGACGGACACCGGCCCACCCACTTAAGGCTCTGCACCCCGCACTGCTGGCAGATGAACACGGCTTTGAGCTTCGGCATCGCTACGGTTTCATGCTTGAGGGACCGGCTTTTTCATGGGATCGGATCATCAGCTTCCAGGGATGCTCGCGCAGATCATCCACGAATGCCACCAGCTGTTGATACAAGGCTTCATCATACAGGAGTTTCCCCACCGTGCCCTGGCCGGACTCGGCATACGAAAAGGCGGCATTGAGCCGCTCACCCATAATTTTCCAGTTGCGGGTGGCATCGCGCGCCTCGCGGATCGCCTCCTTCAGGTAAATGCGCGCCTCCGGATCGGCCACGAGGCTGTTCAACCCTTCCAGCGTGCGCTTGAACTCGGCGAGCACTTCGTTCGAGCGCTCGATGATGCGCTCGGTGGACACCGGAGGCTTACCGATGAGGATGTCCGTCGCCTTGAGCAGCGGCCCCTGGCCGGGACCGGGAATGATTTGCAGATATTTTTCGCCCAACAGCCCAAAGGTGCTGATGGCGGCTTCGTCATCGCTGTGAATCTGCACCCGTTTGGGCAGCCGCGCGACCAGCTCGACCTTCGGGGTGGGCCGATCGGTGAGGGAGACGATCTGCACGCCTTCCACCTTGCCCACCTCCACCCCGGCGTATTGCACCGGCGAACCCGAGCTGATGCCATTGGCCGAGTCAAACAGCACCCGCACCCGATAGGCCGGTTCAAAATAGGTGGCCAGATCGCCGATGGCAAACAAGACCACCATCAGCAAGACGACGGTGACCACGATAAACGCCCCCACCTTCAATTCGAGCGTGCGCTGTTCCTGGTCCATGCTCGGCTAGGATCCCTTTCGAATGATCGGGGCGCGGGAGAGCCGCGGCCACCGCGACAGCATCCGACGATCCGGCAGCCCTTCCTGAATCGGCCCGACCGCCTCGCCCCGAATGAACTGCTGCACCACCGGGTTCGTCGACTGCTTGATCTGCTCCGGCGTGCCCACCTCGACAATCGCTCCATTGTACAGCATCGCAATCCGATCGGCGATCTTGTACGCGCTGCGCATGTCGTGCGTGACGACGACCGACGTGACGTTGAGGCGATCGTGCAACGCCACAATCAGCTCGTTGATCACATCGCCCATAATCGGATCCACCCCCGTGGTGGGCTCGTCATACAAGATGATCTCCGGGCTCATGGCCAGCGCGCGGGCCAAACCCGCCCGCTTGCGCATGCCGCCGGAGAGATCGGCCGGATACAGCGCGTCCACCCCACCGGACAGCCCCACCAGGGCCAAGCACTCGCTGGCGCGCTGGGCAATCGCCTCCGGCTCCAGAGCGGTATGCTCCCGCAGCGGAAACTCCACATTCTCCCCGACCGTCATCGAATCAAACAGGGCCGCCCCCTGGAACAGCATGCCGAATTTCTTGCGCATCTCATCCAGGGCCAAGCCGGCGAGCGTGGTCATCTCGACGCCGTCAATGGCCACCGAGCCTTCGTCCGGCACCAGCAGCCGAATGATATGTTTGAGCAACACCGATTTCCCGCAGCCGGAGCGCCCGATGATCACCATCGTCTCCCCGGTGTGAATGGTCAGGGTGACATCCTCAAGCACCCGGTGCCCGTCGAACGATTTAGCTAACCCTCGAATCTCGATCATGCCGCTCAATGCCAGACGAAATAAAACAGCGCCGTGAGGCAGCAATCCGCCGCAATAATGAGAATAAACGAGGACACCACGGCCGTCGTCGTCGAGTGCCCGACCCCTTCAGCCCCGCCTTCAGTGCGGAACCCTTCAAAGCAGCTCACGATGCAAATCACCACCGCAAACATGCACGACTTCAGCAACCCGGAGCCCAAATCTTTAAACGCCAAGGGGGCGGTCGACATCTTCCAGTAGAGGCTGGGCAAGATCCCCAGCTTCAAGGTCCCAATCAGAAACCCGCCGGCGATGCCCACGGCGTTCGCCCAGAGCGTGAGCATCGGCAAGACCAGCAGGGACGCGAGCAGCCGCGGGACGACCAAGAAGCGCACCGGATCGACGGCCAGCGTCATGAGCGCATCGATCTGCTCGGTCACCTTCATCGTCCCCAGCTCCGCCGCGATGGACGAGCCGACCCGCCCGGCCACAATGAGCGCGGTCATCACCGGGCCGATCTCGCGGACCATGGACAGCGACACGAGGCTGGCGATGTAGATCTCCGCCCCCAGCCGCTGCATCTGATAGGCGCTTTGAAACGCCAGCACCATGCCGAGAAAGAGCGAGGCCAGCGCGACGATAAACCACGACTGCACCCCGATCTTCCAGAGCTGATAGAGGATCGCGCGGACCCGTCTGGGCTTGGCCACACAGCCCGCGGCGGCCCGTGCTAAGAGCACGCCCAGATGCCCGGCATATTCGACCAGGTCCACGATGATCGCCCCGGTGACGGCGGCCGTCTGCTGGAGCCCTGGGAGAGAGACGAGGGAGCGGAGTGTCGCGTTCAGTTGGCGGAGGCTTCGTGTTGCTGAGCAATCAGCTCGCCCTCAAACTCCAGCCGATCATCCTTGCGAAAAACACGGATCGGCACGCCGACTTTGAAGCGCTTCGCAATCACCTCTTCGGCCAGCGGATCTTCCAGAAAACGCTGGATCACGCGCTTGAGCGGCCGCGCCCCGAACACCGGATCAAACCCCTTTTCGACGAGAAACTCCTTCGCGGACGCCTCCAGCGTAATGACAATCTCCTGCTCATGCAGCCGATTCTTCACCTGGCTGATCTCCAGCTCCACGATCTTCTCCAAGTCCTCGCGAGTCAGCGGCTGGAACACGATGACTTCGTCAATCCGATTCAGGAACTCCGGCTTGAACGCGCGCTTCACCTCATCCATCAGCTGCTCTTTCATCTTCCCGTAGGTGACCTCGGCATTGGCCGGGGCAAACCCCAGGCTGCCCTGTTTCCTCAGCTGCTCCGCCCCCAAGTTGGAGGTCATGATGAGCACGGTGTTGCGGAAATCCACCTTACGGCCGAAGCTATCGGTCAAGCGGCCATCCTCCAGCGCCTGGAGCAGCAGGTTAAACACATCCGGATGGGCTTTCTCGATTTCATCGAGCAGCACCACCGAATACGGCCGGCGGCGGATGCGCTCCGTCAACTGCCCGCCTTCTTCATAGCCGATATAGCCGGGTGGCGCCCCCACCAGCCGGGAGATGTTGAACTTCTCCATGTACTCCGACATGTCATACTGGGCCAGGGCGTCTTCGTTGCCGAACATGAATTCGGCCAGCGCCCGCGCCAGGAGGCTCTTGCCCACGCCGGTGGGACCGAGGAAGATGAAAGAGCCGATGGGACGGCGCGGATCCTTGATGCCGGCGCGCGAGCGGCGGATGGCGCGTGAAATCGCGGCGATGGCCTCTTCTTGGCCGATCACGCGCTTGTGCAATTCGTCTTCCATCTTGAGCAGCTTCTCGGTCTCTTTCTGCTCCAGGCGGGAGACCGGCACGCCCGTCCATTTCGAGACGACCACCGCGATGTCCTCCGCCGTAATCGTGGGCATCGCATCGCCCTTGGTCTTTTTCCATTCCTGGCGGACTTTCTCGAGCCGCTCTTTAGCCTCGCGCTCCTGATCGCGCAAGCTCGCGGCGCGCTCAAAATCCTGGCCTTTGATGGCGGCTTCTTTTTCTTTGCGGATCTGCTCGATCTTCTCTTCCAGATCCTTGATGTCTGGCGGCATCGTCAACACTAAGATGCGCGCCCGCGCGCCGGCCTCATCGATCAAGTCGATCGCCTTGTCCGGCAGAAAGCGGCCGGGAATATACCGATCTGAAAACTTCGCCGAGGCCGTCAGCGCCTCATCCAGATACTTCACCCGGTGATACGCCTCATACTTATCCCGCAAGCCTTTCAAAATTTCGATCGTGTTGTCCACCGACGGCGGCTCCACCATGACCGTTTGGAAGCGCCGCTCCAAGGCGGCGTCTTTCTCGATGTATTTGCGGTACTCATCCAGCGTCGTCGCGCCGATGCACTGGATCTCGCCGCGCGAGAGGGCCGGCTTGAGGATGTTGGAGGCATCGATCGCCCCCTCGGCCGAGCCCGCGCCGACTAGCGTGTGCAGCTCATCGATAAACAGCATGATGTGCTCGGAGCGGCGGATCTCATCCATCACCGCCTTGATGCGCTCTTCAAACTGGCCGCGGTATTTGGTGCCGGCCACCATCAGCGCCAGGTCCAAAATGATCACCCGCTTATCGCGCAGAATCTCCGGCACGTCTCCTTTGATGATGAGCTGCGCCAACCCCTCGACGATGGCGGTTTTCCCCACCCCGGCCTCGCCCAGCAGCACCGGGTTGTTCTTGGTGCGGCGCGCCAGAATCTGGATCACCCGCTCGATTTCATCCTTGCGGCCGATCACCGGATCGAGCTTGCCTTCCTGTGCTAGACGCGTGAGATCGCGCCCAAACGCATCCAGCGCCGGTGTTTTCGTCTTGGAGGAGCCGCCCACGCCGCCCCCGCCCGTAGCCGGCGCCGGGCCCGAGGAGCCCAGCAGCGTAATGACTTCGTTGCGCACGCGATTCAAATCCAGCCCCAAGTTCATCAGCACCTGCGAGGCCACCCCCTCGCCTTCGCGGATGAGGCCCAGCAGCAGGTGCTCGGTGCCGATGTAGTTGTGGCCGAGGCTGCGCGCCTCTTCCATCGCCAGCTCGATCACTTTCTTGGCCTTCGGCGTGAACGGAATATCGCCGGAGACCATGGTGCTGGGCCCGCTCTGCACCAGCTTCTCCACTTCCAGGCGGATCTTCTCGGGCGAGAGGCCCAGCTTTTGCAGCACCGCCGCGGCCACCCCTTCGCCCTCGCGAATGAGGCCGAGCAAGATGTGCTCGGTGCCGATGTAGTCGTGGTTAAACCGCTTGGCTTCTTCCTTCGCCAGCAAAATCACTTTGCGCGCGCGCTCGGTAAATTTATTGAACATAGGACGCCCCCTGTGGCTTCACGTGTCAGTGCATGCCTAATCGCTGCCGAATGAGCGTGGCTCGTTTCATATCCCGCTCTTGCGCCGAGAGCCGCTCCCCCTCCAGCTTCTGGAGATGGGCCGGCTGTGAAAAGATCAGCAGCTCATTCACCGTCTGATGATCGATCCGGTGCGCGCCCCCCTTGCCGCCCGTCTCCGGGCCGTTGGCCATAATCCCTAAGTCCACGCCCAACCGCACCGCCGACAGCAGATCGAGCGTCTCGCCGGAGCTGATGGTGTGCGCATGGCGCAGAATCCCGTACGCGCGCCAAATGCGATCCTCCAGCAGCAGCCGGTTCGTCGCTAAGAGATTGTCGCGCGCCGCCTGTTCCTGGTCAATCACTTGTTTGAGGATCCGTTCGATGTTTTCGATCAGCTCTTCCTCGGTCCGGCCCAGCGTCACCTGGTTCGAAATCTGAAAGAAGTTGCCGGAGGCCTCGGTGCCCTCGCCGTAGAGCCCGCGGGCGGTCAAGCCCAGTTTGCTGATCGCATGCAGCACCTTGTTGATCTGCTTGGTGATCACCAGCGACGGCAAATGCACCATCACCGAGGCCCGCATGCCCGTCCCCGTGTTCGTGGGGCAGCACGTCAGATAGCCCCAGTCCGACGAATACGCAAACGGCAGCGTGCTGGAGAGCTGATCATCCAGCTCGTCGATGAGCGTCCACGCCCCGCGCAGATTAAACCCCGACTGCATCACCTGCACGCGCAGGTGGTCTTCTTCGTTGATCATGATGCTGATCACTTCGCCCTGCTCAATCGCCACCGCCCGGCCCTCCGGGGTGCTCGCATGCTCGCGGCTGATCAGGTGGCGCTCGACGAGAAACTGCCGATCCACTTCGGTCAGCGCGCTCAGATGAAACAGGCTCAGGGTGCGCGTCGCCGGCAGCCGTTCGATGCCTTCGCCGACGACCTTCAGCACCTCGGCCAGCGACGCCTTCGTCGCGCGCGTGGCAAACGGCACTGTCTCCAAGTTGCGCGCCAAGCGGATGCGGCTGGACATCACGATGTCCGACACCGGACCCGCACCGCGCAGCCACTCGCTGGTATGCTGGAGGAGTTCGTCCAATTCTTTGGCCATATCCATCCGGTAACTGGTGAACGGTCCTTGGTAATTGAATGACCAATCACCCGTGACCAATCACCCGTTCTTTTTTCGTGTGCGCTGCTCCTGCTGCTCCATCTCGCGGACGCGATCCCGCAGCCGCGCCGCCTCTTCAAACTCTTCCATGTCAATCGCGCGCTCCAGCCGCCGCTTGAGCTCGGCCAGCTCCACTTTCGCCGCCGGAGTCTTCAGCACGTGGATCGGCGCCTTGCCGACATGATGCGGCGCGCCGTGAATGCGCTTGAGCAGGCTCGCGAGGCTGCGCTTGTAGGTGGTGTAGCACTCCGCGCAGCCCAGGCGCCCTACGCGGCGGAAGTCATCATAGGTCATGCCGCAATTCGCGCAGGTCTTGACGGCGGCTTCTTCCTCGACATCGGCCGTCTTCCCCACATCGGCGAGGCCGGCCAGCAAATCGGCGAGGCCGAAATGGCTTTCGACCTGCGCGCCCTTTTCGTTGGCGCACACTTCGCACAGATGCAATTCGGTCATCTGATCGTTGACGATCTCGGTCAGATGCACCGTCGCCTGCTGTTTTTTACACGCGTCACAGACCATCTTCACTCAAGTCCTCATGCGGCTCTGGGCTGGGGGCTGGGGGCTCTGGGCAACTACCCTGAGCCCAGAACCCGGAGCCCTGAGCCAAACTAAGTCATTTTGAGCCTGCCCCATAAGTCTACCAGGTTTTTCCCGCCTCGCCTAGTAGCGCACGCCTGAGGTTTTGGTGAGTTGGCGGAAGGCGGCTTGGAGCTTTTTAGTCACCGGGCCGGGCGTGCCGGCGCCGATCACGCGGCCGTCGATCTTGACCACCGGCACGATCTCGGCCGCGGTGCCCGTCAAAAAGCACTCATCGGCATTGAATAGATCGTAGCGCGTGAGCAGCTCTTCGCAGACACAGAGCTTCAGCTTTTCGCCCAATGCCATCACCGCCCCACGGGTGATGCCCCGCAGCACGCCGATGTACGGCGGCGGCGTGCGCAGACACCTGTCTGTAACCACGAAGATGTTCTCTCCGGTGCACTCCGTCACATAGCCGGAATGCGAGAGCATGATCGCTTCCTCATAGCCGGCGGTGATCGCCTCGATCTTCGCCAAGATATTGTTGAGGTAGTTCAGCGATTTGATCTGCGGGTTGAGCGCCTCCGGCACATTGCGCTGCGTGGCCACGGTGATCAGCTCCAGCCCCTTCTCGTAGAGAGGCTTCGGGTAGAGCTGGATCTTGTCCGCGATCACAAACACCGTCGGCCGGGCGCATTTGCGCGGATCAAGCCCCAGGTCGCCCTCGCCGCGCGTCACCACCAGGCGGATGTAGGCATCGCGCAGCTTGTTCACGCGCAAGCACTGCTTCACCACGGCGACCAGCTCCTCTTTCGAAAGCGGGATGCGCAGCATGATCGTGTGAGCCGACTCGAAGAGCCGGTCGATGTGCTCGCGCAATTTAAACACCAGCCCGTTGTAGGAGCGGATCCCCTCAAACACCCCGTCGCCGTACAACAGGCCGTGGTCAAACACCGACACCGTCGCCTGCGACTGCTCCACGAACTTGCCATTCAGATACACTTTCATCGGCTCATGCTCCTGGTTGCAATCTGTCCGTCGTGCAATTCGATGTGGCGGTCGGCGCGTGCGGCCAACTCCCGTTCATGCGTCACCAGCACCAGCGCCACGTGCTGTTGCTGAGGCAGCGCCATCAACAGCTCCGCGATCTTCCGCCCGGTCTCCGAATCGAGGTTGCCCGTCGGCTCATCGCAGAAGACGATCTTCGGTTCGTTGATGAGCGCGCGAGCAATCGCCACGCGCTGCATCTCCCCGCCGGAGAGCTGCGAGGGCCGGTGCGCCGCCCGATGGGACACGCCCACCCGCTCCAGCGAGGCGTGCGCGCGCGCCTGCAGCTCGCGCCGTCTCTGGCGGCCGTTTCCGCCAAAGGCGGATCCGCCTCCCCGGCCCGCCGAGCACGCGAGCCGGGGCGGGCTGGCGGACATCAGCCCCGGCAACATCACATTCTCCAGCGCGGAGAGCTCCGGCAGCAAATGATACAACTGGAACACGAAGCCGATCATCCGATTGCGCAGCCGAGCGCGCTCACCGTCACGCATCGCCGTCAGCGGCCGCCCTTCCCACAGCACCTCGCCCGTGGTGGGCACATCTAGCCCCGCGAGCAGATGCAGCAGCGTGGACTTGCCCGCCCCCGACGGGCCGGTGATCGCCACGCACTCGCCTGCGTCAATCGACAGGCTGACGCCTTTCAACACCTCGAGCCAGCCGCCGCCGCTGGGATAGCGCTTGTGCACGTTGCGCGCTTCGATCATTATTCGTAGCGCAGCGCATCCACCGGAGACAGCTTCGCCGCCTGGCGGGCCGGATAGAGCGTGGCCAGCAGGCTGATCGTCAGTGCGGCGCCGATCACCCTCAGCCAGTCGCCCCACTCCACGCGCGCCGGCAAATGGTCCAAATAATAAATGCTGCTGGGCAGCCGAATCAGCTCGGTCGTCTGGAGCAGCCAGATGACCGCCCACGCGCCGGCGACACCCAGCCCCGTGCCGACGAGTCCGATGATCAGCCCCTGCCAGGTGAAGATCCATCGCACCGAGCGGTTCGACGCGCCCACGGATTTGAGAATGCCGATGTCGCGCGTTTTTTCGATCACCATCATGATCAGCGTGGAGATGATGTTCACCGCCGCCACCAGCACGATCAGCGTCAGAATCACGAACATGGTCAGCTTCTCGAGCTTGAGCGCGTCAAACAGCGTCTGATTGAGCTGCATCCACGTCTTCACGGTATACGACCGCCCGACGGTGGCCGCCAGCGTCTCGCGCATCGCCTCAGCGCGCTCCAGCGCATCGAGCCGCACACCCAGGCCGGTGACCACGCCAGCGAGGCCGAACATCCGCTGCGCGCGAGGAATCGTCACACCGATCAGATTCGCGTCGTACTCGTACATGCCGGAGCGAAACAGCCCACTGACGACCAGCTCGTGCAAGGTCCCATCCGCCGGGCTGAGCACGGCGATCGTCTGGCCCGGTGCGGCCCCCAGCAATCGCGCCAGCTCCACCCCCAGCACCGCCTCGTTATCGGCCGCGGGCAGATGGCCCATCACCACATACGCCTGCCATTTGCTGACGCGGCGCTCGCGCTCCGCATCCAGCCCTCGCACCGCTACGCCAAAGGCGCGGTCCGGCAGCCGCACGATCGCCTGGCCCGTCACGAAGGGGCTCACCCCCACCACGTGCTCGGTGGCGGCGACGCGGCGCATCAACGGTTCCACGTCGCGGATGCCCGACTCCGCCTCGATGATCACGTGGGCGTTGGCCCCGACGAGCTTGTCTTTCAAGTCGTAGTCAAACCCGCTCATCACCGCCAGCACCACCAGCAGCGCCATCACCCCCAGCGCCACCCCGCCGATGGACAGCACCGCGATGATGGACACGAACCGCTCCCGCCGCCTCGCCAGCAAATACCGCACGCCCAACCACAACTCGTATCGCATTAGGCGCTCTCGGGCTTCAGCAAGGGAAACAAAATCACATCTTTGATCGAGGGCTGGTTCAACAGTAGCATCGCCAGCCGGTCCACGCCCACGCCCAGCCCGCCGGCCGGCGGCATCCCGTATTCCAGCGCCTCGACAAACTCTTCATCCACCTGGCCCTGCTGCTCGAACCGCCGGCGCTGCTCGATCGGATCGTTCAACTCGGAATACGCATTCGCCACTTCCATCCCGCCCATGAACAGCTCGAACCGATCCGCAATCAGCGGGTTGCCGGCCTTGCTTTTGGCCAAGGGCGAGAGCTCCGTCCAATAATCGACGACGAACAGCGGTTTGGCCAGCGTCTTCGGCTCGAACAACTGCTCCACCAGCCGCACCATCTGCGAACGGGACAAGCTGGCCACTTTCATGCCCCGCGTGGCCAGCGCCTGCCGCATCTGTTCCAGCGTCGAGGTCGCTGAAAGGCCCAATTTCTGCATCTCCTCAGCGAAGGAGACGCGCGGCCAGGGCGGGGTCAGGTCAATCGCCTGCCCTTGAAACTCGAACTGCGTCTTCCCGCCCAATAACTCCTTCGCCGCGTCCACAATCAGCGTTTCCACCAGCTCCATCATCGCAGCACAATCGCCGTAGGCTTGGTACGCCTCCAGCATCGTAAATTCCGGGTTGTGCCGGGTGGAGAGCCCTTCATTGCGGAACGAGCGGTTCAATTCATACACCCGATCCAAATCTCCGACGAGCAATCGCTTCAGGTACAACTCGGGGGCGAGACGCAGATACAAATCGGCGTCGAGGGCCTGGTGATGCGTCACAAACGGCTCCCCGGCCGCCCCGCCGGCGATGGCGTGCATCATCGGGGTTTCCACTTCCAAAAACCCGCGCTGATCCAGCGTGCGCCGCAAGCTGGCCAGCAGCCGGCTGCGTTGGCGGAATACCGTGCGTACCGGCTCGTTGGCGATCAGGTCCAGATACCGCTTGCGATAGCGAATCTCAACATCTTTCAAGCCGTGCCATTTTTCCGGCAGCGGCCGCAGCGATTTCGCCAACAGCGTCACCGTCTTCGTTTGGATGGTGCGTTCGCCCGTCTTCGTTGTAAACAGCTCGCCGGTGACGCCGATGATGTCGCCGAGATCGAACGTCTCAAAGAACTGAAAAGCCTGGTCTCCAACCCGATCCTGCTTCACGCACAATTGAATCTTCCCGCTGGCATCGCGCAGATCGGCGAACATCAGCCCGCCATGGCCTCGCTTGGCCGTCAGGCGCCCGGCCGTGGTGATCGCCTCGCCGTCGCAGTCGTGCTCAAGCCACCACTGGAGCGGGTGGGACTTAGAAAAAGCGCCGCCATAGGGCGCGAGCCCGCTGGTCTGGAGCGCCTTCAGCTTAGCCAAACGCGCCGCGATGAGATCGTCGGTGGTGTCCATGAGATATAAAACACGGTATTATAACACAGCCGCTGAGCAGGACGCATCCCCACGCGAACCAATCGCCCCAGCGCGCGTAGACGGTCGGCGAGGAACCGGGCGTAACATCGCACACGGCCGCCCCCTCCACAAACAGCTCGCCTCCCTGCGGAGTAGACACGCTGGCCAGCCACCGGCCGTGGGCGTCGATGCAGCCGGACCAACCGGTGTTAGCCGCGCGGATCATCGGCACGCCCAGCTCCACGGCGCGAAAGGTGGAGGCTTGCGCATGCTGATAAGCGGCCGCGGTGGGGCCGAACCAGGCATCGTTGGTGATCGTCATCAGCAGCCGCGCACCCTCCCGCACAAACGCGCGCGCCAACTCGGGAAACGTGTCCTCGAAGCAAATCAACACACTGAATTTCAATTCGGAGTGCGGAGTGCGGAGTGCGGGGTTGCCATTCCGCATTCCGAATTCCGCATTCCGCATGAACGCGGTGAAGACCGTGTGCTCATGGCCGGGAACAAACTCGCCGATCGGCGGCAACAGATCCCGCAGCCAGGGGGCCACGCCTTCAAATGGAATGAACTCGCCGAAGGGCACCAGGTGCAGCTTATCGTAGCGCCCAACAATTATCCCATCCGCATCAAGTAACACCGCACTATTAGTCAGGTGAGAGGTGAGAGGTAAGAGGTGAGAGTGAGAACTCGGCACTCGGAACTCGGCACTCGGAACTTCAGTGGTCATCGGCGCGCCGATGACCAGCGGCACGCCCAGCTCCTGTGCTAGGCCCTGCACGCGCGCCGTCACCTCTGGATGGACGCCCAGTAGTGCTGGCACGGCCGTCTCCGGCCAGACGATCACGTCGGGATGCTGCGCGGCGATCGCGCGCGTAAGCCGCTCGTAGCGAGAGAGAATCTCAGCCTGAAACTCCTCATCCCATTTCTGCTCCTGCGGGATGCTCCCCTGCACCACCGCCACGCGCACCGTCGCGGCTGGAGCGGGCCCCGGCCCGCCATCATGCTGCGCCACCGCCGTGGCGGGCTGTCGAAGGCGCCACTCGCCATAGGCTCGGCTGCCGAGCACGCATCCGACGGCCAGCAGCACGCTCATCGCGCGGATGCTCGTCGGCCGATTCGACGCATAGAGGCTGATGGCGACGTTCATCATCACGATGAGAAACGACACGCCCCACACCCCCGTCAGCGCTGCCGTTTGAATCAGCGGCACCACCGGCTGCTGCGAATAGCCCAGCAGATTCCAACCCAAGCCGGAGAGCAGGTGGGTGCGCGCAAATTCCAACGCCACCCAGCACGACGGGAGCGCAACAATAGGTGCGAGGTGCGAGGTGCGAGGTGCTCGAGTCTCGAACCTTGAACTCAACATCCAGTGCGCAACCCACCCAAAGACGGCGAAGTAGAGCGCCAAGTAGGCGCACAGCAGCAGCCAGCCAAGAATCGCTACCCAGCCTCCGAACGCGGTCAGTTTCGTCAGCCACCACATCGAGCCGAGGAAAAACACCAGCCCGACAAGGTAGGAGCTCCACCACGCGCGGCGTCTGGAGACATCGCGCAGCGCCAGCAGCCACGGCACCAGCGCCACCCACGCGCAGATCGGCTGATTGAAACTCGGAAACGAGGCAACCAGGAGGATGCCGGAAACAAGCGGCAGGAGCAGTGTTCGAACGGTTCGCTTAGGCAGTTCCTTGAGTCCTGCCCGCCCCGACCTGCGAGCTCTTGGGCGGGCCGGGGAGTCCTGCGTCCTGTGTCCCGTGTTGCGCAGCCCACACGCCATAGCCGACCAGAGCTCCCCAGATCACACCGTGCAGCACGCTAAAATACCATCGATGAAACGAGGCCCACCAATAAAGCGACCCCAGCACCCCGCTGGCCGCACCCATCACCATCTGCCACGACCGCGAGCGAGCGGTGAGTTGCCGACACACTGCCAACAGCAGATAGTAGACCCCGGCCACCAGGCCAAACGACGTAACCGGTGCGCGCAGCGCATCCAGCCACCCGGCCAACCCCGAAGCGAGCGGCCACGTGACAGCCTCGCGCCAGCTCTCATGAAACACCGACACGCGCAGCGGGATAAACGACAGCCAGCCGACCACCCACGTCGTGATCACCAGTCCGGTCACTTTGATCTTGAATCGCAGATTCCAACACAACCGCGCGCACCCGACGCTGCCCAGTACCAGCAGCGCGCCATGGAGTGCGCCTGCCGGAATCACATGCCAAGGAAAAGGAAATGAAGCGGTCTGATCCGCGTTCAGTCCGACGATCCCTGGTGAGATAATCGCGGTGGGCATATGGAGGTAGCACAACACCGCATTCACCGCCCCGCCGAGCGCCCCCATCAGCCCAATCCGTGTGAATGCTCGTGCGCCTAGCATGGCTAGCTCCGCGAGGGACGCCATGTCAGGCGCGACAGGAGCCTCTCATAGACGTCCTTCCGGTGATCAATTCTAAAAATCCAGATTTCCTCGCTGACTATTTGATAGACCACACGATAATCTCCCACGCGAAGCTTCCAAAGCCCTTTCAATTGGTAGCGAAGCGGTTCGCCGTAGTGGGTTGGCTCGGTACCGAGCCGCTGCTCAATCGCCCGGCAGATGCGCCCCTGCAGATTGCGGTTAATCGAAGGGAGGTCGTCACTCACCACGGCCGGGTGATAGACGAACTGAAACGCCATCACCGGCGACGACGTTTCAGATGCGCCCACACCTGCTCATGCGTCAACGCTTTGCTTCGCACAAATGTGGCCATCCGTTCCTGCGCCCGCTCAGCCAAGTACTGATCTTCATACAGCTCCAGGGCTTCACGAATGAGGTCGCGCGCCTTGTGGGACATCGACACGCCATCGTGCGCCGCCAACCGTTCCACCGAACGGTAGACCGGCCGCTCCAGCACCACATTCAACCGCGGATGTTTCGTCGGCATCTCTCTTCACCTCCGATAAAAGTGTATCATAAGTGATGAACTTAATCAACCCCCTCATAAAGGGGATTACTTCCCATGGCATTTTTTAAACTTCACACCGCTACCGCAGTGGCACGGGTCATTCCTGCCCACCTTCGGGCCGGGCTGATAGGTCGTCACCGCTCCGCCCGCCCCTCTCTGTGTTCGGGGTACCTCGGAGGGACCCCGAGGGTCCCAAGGGGCCGGCTGCGGTTGGCGACGAGCGGCCGACGGCGATGGCGCCGTGTGGATGGGTGCGTGTTCCATCACGGCCGATTGCTGGCTGATCGTCGGAGCGTCTGCGTGCAGCTCGCGCTGCGGGGTGCGGGCGAAGACGCTCACCGGGACGGCCCCGACAGCCGTCGGGGTCGGCTGCACGCGCAGCAGCATCGCCAGCGAGTCGGCCTTAATCGTCGCGATCATCTGCCGGAACATGGCGTAGGCCTCATGCTGGTATTCGACCAGCGGATCGCGCTGGCCGTACGCGCGCAGCCCGATGCCCTCGCGCAGCGCATCCATCATGTACAAATGGTCTTTCCATTTCGCATCCATCACGGCCAGGAGGATGCTGCGCTCGAGCTGGCGCATCACGTCGGCGCCGATCCCCTGTTCTTTCGCCTGATACGCCTGCGTGAGGTGCGTGACAAGCTGTTCATGCATCGCGTCGCGGCTGTCCATCGGCGCCTCCGCAGGCACCTCCACCCCGAATTGCCGCGCGCAGATCGCGCGCAAGCTCTCGAGATCCCAAGCGTCCGACCGCTGCTCCTTGGGCGCGTACACCTCTACCAATTCCTCGGCAACCTCGGCGACGATGTCCTCGACCAGGCGCTTCAGCTCCACCCCTTCGAGGATGCGCCGCCGCTGCTCATAGATCACCTCGCGCTGGCGGTTCATCACGTTGTCGTATTCGAGCAGATGTTTGCGCGCCTCGAAGTTCTGCCCTTCCACGCGGCGCTGCGCCGTTTCGATGGACCGGCTCACCCAGGGATGCTCGATGGGCAGCCCCTCTTCCCACTTGAACCATTTGAAGTCCATCAGCTTGGCGATGCGATCCGACCCGAAGATGCGCATCAGATCATCTTCGAGGGCGAGGTAAAAGCGCGACGACCCGGGGTCGCCCTGCCTCCCGGCGCGGCCGCGCAACTGGTTGTCGATCCGGCGCGCCTCATGCCGCTCGGTGCCCAGCATGTGCAGGCCCCCGAGCGCGACCACCTGGTGGTGCTCGTCCTGGGCGACGGCGCGAAAGCGCTCTACGATAGAGGCCCGTTCCTCTAGCGCGAGCGGCTCGCCCTTCGCCGCCTCCTGCTCGCGGATGGCATCCTCCGCAAGAAATTGCGCATTGCCGCCGAGCAGCACGTCGGTGCCTCGGCCGGCCATATTGGTGGCGATCGTCACCCGCCCCAGCCGGCCGGCTTGCGCGACGATATGCGCTTCCTGCTCATGGTATTTCGCGTTGAGCACGTTGTGCGGCACGCCCGCGCGAATCGCGGTGATGGTGCGCGCCAGGCGCGCGATCTCTTCCACGCGATAGACGAGGACCGATTTGGGCGCCTGCCGCTTGAGCTGCTCGAACAGCGCTTCGGCGTCTTCTGCGGTGATCATCGCCGGCCGAGCCAGGAGTGCCAAGAGCCGCTGCTTCAGCTCCTCGGGCACCGACTCTTGCTTGGCCTCCGCCACGGCCCACTGGCACACCGTGCCCAGGCGCGTGATCACCGGGCCGGGCTCTTTCAGCAGCCGGGAGAGCCGCTCCGATTTTTCGATCGAGATGGTGCCCACCAGCACTGGCTGTCCCCGCCGGTGCAGGTCGACGATTTCTTGCACAACGGCGAGAAATTTTTCCCCCTCCGTCCGATACACGGTGTCGGCATCATTCCTCCGAATGAGCGGGCGGTTGGTGGGCACGGTGAGCACATCGAGCTTGTAGATCTCGCTGAACTCGCTCGCCTCGGTGGACGCGGTGCCGGTCATGCCGGCCAGCTTTTCGTACATGCGGAAGTAGTTCTGAAACGTCACGGACGCCAGCGTCTGGTTTTCTTCCCGGATGCGCACGCCCTCTTTCGCCTCAATGGCCTGGTGCAGCCCGTCGCTCCAGCGGCGGCCGGGCATGAGCCGCCCGGTAAACTCATCGACGATGATGATCTCGTGGTCCTTGACCATGTAATCCACATCGAGCCGAAACAGTTCATGCGCGCGCAGCGCCTGATTCAGATGATGCACCAGGCGCATATGCGCTTCATCGTAGAGATTATCGACGTGGAGCAGCTCTTCCCCATGCTTGATGCCCGCCTCGGTGAGGCTCACCGCATGCTGTTTTTCATCGACCTCATAATCCGTCCCTTTGGCAAGGTGCTGCACCACGCCGTCGAGCTGGACGTACAGCTCGGTGGACTCCTCCGCCGGTCCGGAAATGATCAGCGGGGTGCGCGCCTCATCAATCAAGATGCTGTCCACCTCATCGACGATCGCATACTGAAACTCCCGCTGCACCAGATCCTCTTGGCGAAACCGCATATTATCGCGCAGATAGTCGAAGCCGAATTCGTTGTTCTGCCCGTAGGTGATGTCCGCGGCGTACGCCTCGCGCCGGGCGATCGGGCGCAGCTGCACAAAGCGCTCGCTGGCCTGCGTCCACGCCGGATCATAGAGGAAGGAGAGCGATTCTTCCCCGGGCCGGCGCTCGGCCGGATCCACCCCCTGAATGACGCCGACGGACAGGCCCAACGCGTGATAGATCGGCCCCATCCAGCGGGTATCGCGGCGCGCGAGGTAGTCGTTCACCGTCACCACGTGCACCCCGCGCCCGGTGAGCGCGTTGAGATACGCAGGCAGCGTGGCGACGAGCGTTTTCCCTTCGCCGGTGGCCATTTCGGCGATCTTGCCTTCGTGCAGCACCGCCCCGCCGACGAGCTGCATGTCGAAATGGCGCATCTGCACGGTGCGCCGCGCGGCCTCGCGCACCACGGCAAATGCCTCGGGCAGGATCTCGCCCAGCGCGGCGTGCTGGCGCGCGCGGCGCTGGATTTTGAGCCGCTCACGCTCATCGTGATTGAGCGCGTACCACGCGGCGGTGGCGGGTTGCATGAGGGGTGAGGCCTCACGCGACGCGCGAAGCCGCGCCCGAAACTCATCGGTCTTCGCGCGCAACTGCGCATCGGAGAGCGACTGGATTGAGGGTTCCAGCCGGTTCACCTGCTCCGCCACCGGCCACAGGCGCTTGATCTCCCGCGCGTTGTGCGTACCGAGGATTTTTTGAATCACCCACTTAAGCATGCTTGCGCCAGCGCAGATACGCTTCGATGAAGGGATCGAGCTTGCCGTCGAGCACCGCCTGCGCGTTGCCCGTCTCCTGGTCGGTCCGATGGTCTTTGACCATCACATACGGTTGCAGCACGTAGGAGCGAATTTGGGACCCCCACTCAATTTTCTGTTTCGACTGGTAGTCCTTCGCTTGCGCTTCTTCACGCTTGCGACGCTCCAACTCGGACAAGCGGGATTTCAGGACCCGCATCGCCTTCGTCTTATTCTGCAGCTGCGAGCGCTCATCCTGGCACTGGACGACCAAGCCCGAGGGCAGATGGGTGATGCGCACCGCCGAGTCCGTCGTATTCACCGACTGGCCGCCCTTGCCGCCGGAACGAAACACGTCGATGCGCAGATCCGACTCTTTGATCTCCACCTCCGCATCCGCTTCCACCTCAGGAATCACATCGACGGAGACAAACGACGTGTGGCGCCGCTTGTTGGAGTCGAAGGGCGAGATGCGCACCAGCCGATGCACCCCTTCCTCGGCCTTGAGATAGCCGTAGGCGTAGGGGCCTTTCACGATCATTGTTGCGCTCTTGACGCCGGCGTCTTCGCCGGGGAGCACGTCGATCAACTCGATGACGTACTGTTTTTCCTCGGCCCAGCGGTGGTACATGCGCAGCAGCATCTGCGCCCAGTCGCACGATTCGGTGCCGCCGGCCCCCGCATGAATCGACACAATCGCGTCGCACCGGTCCCGCTCCTCGCCGAGCAACTGCTGCAGTTCCAGCCGCTCAAGCTGCCCTTCGAGGGAGCGCAGATCCTGTTCGAGCTGGGCCAGCGAGGCGGTGTCGGCGGCATCCACCAAGGGGAGCAATTCGTCGACGTCGCGCAGGCCGTGTTGGAACGTATCGATGGGGGTCGTCTGCGCCTTGAGGGCTTTTAAGCGCTGGATGGTCCGCTGCGCGGCGGCCTGATCGTTCCAAAACTGCGCGTCGGCCATCGTCTGCTCGATCTCGCCGATGCGGGCCTGCAGTGACTCGACGTCAAAGATACCTCCGAAGGTTCTCCCATTGGAGGCGCACCTGCTGGGCGCGCGCGCGAAGCTCTTCACGGACCATGGCGCTACTATAACATGGCCCCTAAGGTTTAGCTATTGCTAGGAAGGCCTCAACCACCTGCGGGTCAAACTGGATGCCGGCGCCTTTGCGCAGCTCAGCCATCGCGTCCTCCAGGCTCATGCGCTTGCGGTAGGGGCGGTCCGTCGCCATCGCATCGTACGCGTCGGCCACGGTGAGAATGCGCGCCGTCAGCGGAATGGCGTCTTCTTTCAGCCCTTGCGGATAGCCCGAGCCGTCATAGCGCTCGTGGTGGCAGCGCACCAGCTCCGCCACGCTGGCCAAGGATCGCAACGGCTTCAGAATCGCTTCGCCGATCTGCGGATGCTGCTGCATGATCTCCCGCTCCTCTGGTGTGAGATCGTGGCCCTTCAGCAGAATACTGTCTTTGATGCCGATCTTGCCCACGTCATGCAGCAGGCCGCCGTACTGGAGCGCTTTTTTCGTCGGCTCATCCAAGCCCATCGCCTCGGCGATGCGCACCGCGTACAACGCCACGCGCTTGGAATGGCCGGCCGTGTAGGCTTCCTTAGCTTCCACCGCCAAGGCGAGAGCCGTCACCGTTTCCAGGTAGGTCCGCTCGATGTCCAGGTTCAACCGGTAGTTTTCAATCGCCACGGCGATTTGCGAGCCAATGTTGGCCAGCAGCACCTGATCATCGTCGGTGAAGGGCCGCGCCAGCTCCTCCCGCATCACCGCCAGCACCCCCAGCAGGTTGTCGCGCAGCATCAGCGGCACGCACAGCACCACCCCCTCGTTCTTGGTGGAGGCGGCCAGGCCGATGCTCGCCGGCAACCCCGTGCTGCGCATGGCGGTGCGCTCTTTCGCCACCCAGCCAGCGATCCCCTCGCCAAGCGCCATCTCCTGCTCGCGGTGCGATGGCCCCTCATCCTCCGGCGCCAACGACCACGCGGCCTTCACGGTAAGCACCCGCCGCTCCCCGTCCATGAGGAGGAGGCTGCCCTGCTGCGCCTCCAGGGCCAGCGCGGCGTTTTCCACAATCAGCTCCAGCAGATGGTCAATGCCTTCATACGACACAATCGCCGTGCCGATGCGGGAGAGCAGGCGCTTCACCAGCGCGCGCGATGATTCCAGCTCGTGAATCTTCCCTTCCAGCTCCTGGGTGATGCGGTTGAAGGTGCGCGCCAGCTCGCCCAGCTCATCCTGCTCCGTCCCGCCCCGACCGCGGTGGGGGTTGACCTGCTGCACCACCTCCATCACCGCGCCCATGGTGCGCTTGAGCACCACGTAGCCGAGGAAGATGGAGGCGATGATCGCCATGATCATCAGCCGCAGCGTGTCCTGCTGGGAGTCGCGCAGATGGGGAAAGATGAAGGAGACGGATGCCCAGAAGATCAGCAGCAGCGGAATGAAGGCGAGAAACCCGAACGCCAGCGTCACCCGCCGGGCCAATTGTGTTGGCACCACTCGAAGCGCGCTCATGGGATCATGCGGAAGGACACCTGCAGCCTTCCTCTAAGTATACCTGAGCAAGTATACCTGAGCTTGCCTGGGGTCGGCCTGATGCTCTCGGCGTGAACGCACGTCAGGCGCTTGCGCTCTACTCGCCCACCAAGGGTTATATTTGCTTACAATCGCTTAATTTCACGTAATTTTCTGCCTCTTGCGTTTTCCGTCGAGAATCCTAACCTAAGAGGATGGTAACTTCCCGCTCTTCTGGCGCGTCCCTACGTGCGGAAGGAAGGGGGGATATTTTACAAACCAGTCTGCTCCCCCGATCTTGTTCAACCGCGCCAACCGTCAGGAAGGAGGGGGTGTATTCAGCAAGAAAACGGCGGTGGAAGCAATAGCCGCCACCGCCGCTCCTGCGCTGAAGCGCGAGATCACCGAATCTCGGTCAGTTCGCCTGCGCGGATTTTCTCAACCAGCGTGTTCCACGCCTCTTTGTTGAGCCGCACCAGGTTGCCTTCTTCACCGATCCGCGCCTCGTTTCGATCCACATCCAGCACCACTTCGGGACACGCTCCGCACGCAGGACACAGCGATACGCGCACTGGTTCTTTCATCGTCTCACACCTCCCTTCTGGTTCACCGCAGCCGTTGCTTCCTGAACTGCCTTCGCCACATTCCCCAGGCAGCATGATCCCTGGGGATTGGTCACCTCGCAGTAGCAGTTGCCCGCCTTCACCTGCGTCTTGATCTGGTCGATCACCGTGCTGCTGCCGGTCGCCGCAAGCTCCGCCCGAACCTTCTCCGGTGTCCAGCCGAAGCAGTAACAGACAGGCGCGGTGGGGTCGCTCGGTTTCTTCAATCCCACCTGCACGGACAGGTCGTCCTTCCGAAACAGCGGTCTGCCTGGCAGGAAATAGACGACTTCGCACGTCGGGGTCGGGCAGAAGCAGAACTCCTCCTGCTGGGCTGGGATCGCGGGACGGCGGTCAGGTTTCAACAGCGCCCCCAGCGTCAGGCGGGTAACCGTCTTGCCCGTCTTCCCGCACACAGGACATGGAGCGGGGCTGCACTTCGTGGGCGGATGCAGGTCGCAGCACGACTCCACGCCAGTTGACTCCGGTTTCGGTGGCGGACAGCACCCCTGCGCCATGATTCACCGCCTGACCAGATGGCTCAGGCAACACGTCAGCACCAGCAGTCCGAGTCCGAGCACCAACAGCACCGTTCTCATCGTCACTTCTCCTGCGGACGGCTGGCTTTGTAGCCCGTCTGGTTGATCGCGGCCATCAACTGCTCCACCGTCACCTGCACGGGATCGTACTGCACGGTGACACGCTGCTGGGCGACGTTCGCGTCAGCACTGGCGACGCCTGGCAGGCGCTTCAAGCTGGATTCGACGGTCAGTTCGCAAGTTAGGCAGGTCATACCTGCAACGGGGATGACCACCTCGGTCGCAGTGCCGAACGGGCTGTCTGGTATGGAAGCCGTCTGCTGGCGCTGGCTGGCGAAGGTGTACACGTTCAGTCCGGCAAATGCCGTTACCACCAGCGAAGCGACTAGCAGCGTCCAGCGGGTCGGTGTCCCAGACGCCATCTGGCAGTGTTCGGTCGCGCAGCGCCTGCGCTCCTGGAAATACCGCCGCCACGCCACCGTCAGCAGAACAAACGCTGCTCCCAGGAACCACCAGTGGAAGCGCCCCAAGACCGCTCCGATACCCAAACTTCCCAACCCCAGCAGCACCAGGATCAATGGGGTCACACAACACACCGATGCGAACAGCGCCGACAGGAGGCCGAGTTTGTCTGCCTTCATGGGTCACCGTCCTCTCTTCGCGGATTGCCGCTGGATGGTCGGGCAGATTGCCTTCCCCCTCGGCCTGAAATTGGGCGGACAGCCCTGTCTCACCGCCAGCTTCACTCGCCGCTCGATCAAGCGCAGATCGGCGATCTTCTGTTGGAGTTCGCGCAGCCGCGTCTTGAGAAACGTCTGGACATGCCCGCAGGGGCAGCGGCCCCGATCCGCCAAGTCCAGAATCTCTTTGATCTCATCCAACCGCAGTCCCAGGTTCTGCGCCTTCTTGATGAACAGGAGACGGTCGGCAGTTTCAGGGGCATACAGCCGATACCCCGACGCGGTGCGGCTGGGTTTGGGCAGCAGCCCCACGTCCTCGTAGTATCGGATCGTCTTGACGGGAACGTCCGCCTGCTTCGAGAGTGCGCTGATGTAGAAGGTCTGTGCCATCTCACCAGTGAGTATAAACCATCCAGTCAACTGGAAGGTCAAGCGAAATCTTCAGGGAGAAATAATGAAGGCAGGGCGTGGTGCAAAAACACCTGGTTGTGTTACAGGAAAAAACAGGCGGGTTTTCGTGCTCAGTGGGAGGCGGGAGTTATTGACACAGCCCCGTTGGAGGACGGGTGCCCGTTGAACTGCAACTGCTTGGCGACCCGCCGCAGCAGACTGAAGCTCAACTGCCGATCTGATCGCAGTCCCTGGTTGTAGATCGCCGTCAGCCGCCGCCGGCGCCCCAGCCCGCAGCGCCCCGCCCACTGGAACCAGCGGTTCCCTCCCCGTCTCTTCCTTCACCATCCCTGCCCGGCCCTGTCACCGACATGGGCCAGCAGCTCGACACCATCTCGCGCACCGATGATAGCGCCTAACTTGAAAATACAACCATTTAGTTGTATACTTGTGTCCAGTGGACTGAAGAGAAACACACTGGAAGAATTTGGGCCGCGATTGCCGCAACCTCATGCGAAGCACATCGGAGAACGGCTCTATGAATTACGGCTCGAGGGTCAAGAAGGTCAGATTCGGATTTTTTATTTCTTTGATGGTAAGCGCGTCATTCTCGCCCATGCCATGAAGAAAAAGACTCAACAACTGCCGGCCCAGGAAATGGACGTGGCGAAGCAACGACAGCGTGCCTACTTTTCGCGCGTGTAGCGATACTCATGACAGGGAGGTCCCAATGCGTCATCTGCTGAAATCGGTTGAGGGGCACCTGCAGGAAAAGCGGCGAGCGGTTTCCTTTCGGGAGTTGTATGAGCTCGATGAGGAAAAACTGAAGGTCGCTAAGGTGATCGTTGGGGAGCGAATTAGACGGCGATTCACCCAGGCCGTGCTCGCGCATCGGCTTGGCGTGACCCAACAGCAAGTCTCCAAGATCGAAAATGGAGATTTCGACAATCTGGCCACACTACAGCGAATCCTCGGTCTGCTGGGCTATCACGTCAGAATTAGCGCCGCCCCTCTCCATCATCCCGTCCACCTAAGCTCAAGCAGGGCGTAAGTCTCAACCCTAGTTGCGCTTTCCAGAATGGCGCTGCTCTTGCCTCAGGAGGCGGCGCTTCTTGTGTGCGCCCCAGCGGTAGCCGCCGAGGGAGCCGTTAGCGCGGATGACGCGGTGACAGGGCACATGCGCGGGGTCGATGTTGCGACTCAACGCGCCCCCAACGGCGCGGGCCAGGCTCGGGTTGCCCAACTGCTGCGCCACCCACTGGTAGGAGCGCGTCTGTCCTTTGGGAATGCGCGCTACCACCGCATAGACCCGCCGCTCGAACGCCGTTGGAATGACGGGTCGCACTCGATATCGCCCCTTGCCGTCTTTTGCATAAAATCCGATCGACTTCTTTGGCGGCTCCGGCGGCGGAGGTGGTGGATCGATCAGATCCATCACGCGCTGGAGGATGGTCACGATTGCGGCGTCGTGAATATCGAGGCGTTGCTTCAATTCCGTTTCCAGGACGGCGAGCTTGCGGGCTAATTCCCGCGTATCGGTCAAGACATTCCGCATCTTCACAAACGCCCGCACCACAAAAAGACTCATCTGGACGGCGCGCGGACTATTAAGGACAGTCGCGGCCATGATCGCGCCGTGTTCTGTAAAAACGTAAGGGAGGTACCGGCGACCGCCGCGTCCTTTTGAGGTCACAAATTGTGACCTCAAATCATTCAACTGCCCTTCTGTGAGCCGAAAGACAAAATCGATGGGAAACCGCTCTGCATTGCGCTTGACAGCCTGATTCAGCACTTTGGTCGACACCCCATAGAGGCGCGCTAAATCTGAATCCAGCATCACTTTCTGTCTCCGGACCTCATGAATTAAACGCTCAAGTTGTGCTAACGATGTGTTCATGTCAACAGATTATATCAGTTATTCATGCTGAAGTTGAGCCAGGAGCGCTTCGGCATGGGGGACGCTGATTTTCGCAGCCTTGGCGATGGCGGCGGGGCTGGCTTGGCGCACGCGGCTCAACGTGCCGAAGCGCTTTAAGAGAGCCGTCCTTCGCGCCGGGCCGATGCCGCGGATCGCATCCAAGGCCGAGCGCAGCGCGCCTTTGCCGCGCAGCCGCCGGTGGTGCGTGATGGCGAAGCGGTGCGCCTCATCGCGCGCATGTTGGACAAGATGCAGCACCGGCGAGGTCGGTAAAAGCACGATGGGATCGACCTGGTCCGGCACGATGATGTGCTCAAACTGCTTGGCTAAGCCCAGCGCGGGGATCTTCAGTGCCAACGCCCCGATTTCTTCCAGCGCCGCATTGAGCTGGCCCCGCCCGCCGTCCACCAAGATCAAATCGGGCAGCGGCAGCTTCGTGGCGAGGCTGCCGCTGTAGCGGCGGCGGATCACCTCGCGCATCATGAGATAGTCGTCACTCCCCTGCACCGTCTCGATCTTGAAATGGCGATAGTGCGCCTTGAGCGGCTTGCCATCGGCAAACACCACCATCGAACCGACGGAAAACGTGCCCATGATGTTGGAGATGTCAAACGCCTCGATGCGGCGCGGCAGCGCGGGCAACCGCAGCGCGAGTTGCAATTGCTCCAGCGGCCCGGCGTACGCCGATTTTTCTTTCGCCACGATCACCGATGTCAGCGCGTGGATCTGATCCCGAATCCGCGCCGCTTCTTCAAAACGCCGATGGCGCGCGGCCTGCTTCATCCGCCGGGCGAGGTCGCGCAGCAGCCCATCGCGCTTGCCCTCGAGAAACGCCACCACATCATCCACGATGCGCTGATACGCCGCCTCATCGATCCGCCCAATGCACGGGGCGAGGCACTGGCCCAAGTGATACTCCAGGCACGGGCTGCTCGGAAACGTGCGGCAGGTGCGCAGCGGAAAGACGCGCTTAAAAAATTGCAGCGCGTCGCGCAGCAAGCCCGCGTCGGCATACGGCCCGAAGTAGCGCGCGCCCCGACTGCGGTCGGGGCGGCGAACCACGAGCAGCCGCGGAAACGGCTCGTGCGTCAGCTTCAACAGCGGATAGCGCTTGTCATCCCGGAAGGCCACGTTGTACTTGGGGTGGTGGCGCTTGATCAGGTCCGATTCGAGCAGCAGCGCTTCGGCCTCAGAGGGCGTCTGCTGCACCTCCACGTCGGCGATCTGCGTAACCAGCGTGGCGATGCGCGGGGACAGGCTGGGGGAGTGAAAATAGGAACGGACCCGCGTCTTGAGGCTGAGCGCTTTGCCGACGTACAGCAGCTCGCCGCGGGCGTTGCGAAACAGATAGACCCCCGGCTGATCCGGGAGGCGGCTTACTCGCTCGAGGAGGCCGGCGCGGTGAGCAGGCGGCTGAGCCATCGCAGGGCAGAGGTCAATTCCGACACACCCAAGAGGGTGCACGCCATCCCGTAGAGCAGCGCGCCGACCACGATCACGCAAGGCAGAGCGACGAGCGCGGGCAGACGCACGCCCACGCTCCCCCACAGCGCCCAGCACCCGACCCCCATGAGCGCGGCGGCCAGCCCCATGCGCAGCAATGGCACGCGCAAGGAGGCCGCGAGCGGACGATCCAGCCGCACTTCCAGCGCGCGCAGCAGCCGCCACGCGTTCAGCGTGCTCGACAGCGCCGTCGCCAGGGCCAGGCCGCCGAGCTTCAGCGGCCAGATGAGCGCTAAGGCCAGCGCCACATTCATCAGCAGCGCCCGCGCGGCCAACTTCACCGGCGTGGCCGTATCGTGCAGCGCATAGAAGGCGTTGATGAGCACCTTGCCCGCGGCAAACGCCGCCAAGCCCACCGCGAGCAAGCGCAACGCCTGCGCCGTCATGGCACTGGAGGCCGCGTCGAAGGCGCCGCGCTGAAAACAAATTTGCACGATGGGCGAGGCCAGCACCACCAGACCCGCGGATGCGGGCAGCATCACAAACGCCACCATGCGCAGCACCGACAGCAGCGTGGCGCGAAACCGCTCCACATCCTGCACGGCGGCCTGCTCGGACAGCATCGGCAAACTGGCTTGGGCCGAGGCGGTGCCGAACACGGCCAGGGGCAACTGCACCAAGCGATTGGCAAAATAAAACGCGGCCACCGCCCCTTCCCCGACGATAAACGACAGGGAGGCCACGATCGTATCAAACAACACGCTGGCCTGATAGACGGCCGACCCGGCCAGGCGCGGCCCCAGCAGCCGCATCACTTCGCGGGAGCCTTCGTGGCGCCACACCCAGCGCGGGCGAAATCCCCGTTGGAGGAGTACGGGCACCTGGATGAGCACCTGCAATACACCCCCAATGATCACGCCCCACGCCAGCCCGACCACCGGCGGGGTGGTGCGCGGGGCCAGCCAGAGGCACCCGCCGATCATCGCCAGGTTCCATACCGCCGGGCCCAGGGCGGGCATCGCGAAATGGCGCAGGCTGTTGAGCAGCCCGTAGCAAAACGCCCAGAGGCCCACCAGTGTGATAAACGGAAAGAGGATCCGCGTGAGCGTGACGGTGAGGGAAAATTTTTCATGATCGCCGGCAAATCCAGGGGCGATCACGCGCACCAGCCAGGGGGCCAGCAGCGCCCCGCCGACCCCCAGGCCCAACACCAGCAGTGTGAGGCGCACGCCCAGCGCTTGGGCGAGCCGCCAAAATTCCTCCGGCGATTTCGTCGCGCGCGTGGCCGTCAGCACCGGCACGACCGCACTGGCCATCGCGCCTTCGGCCACCAAATCGCGCAGCACGTTCGGCAGCCGAAAGGCCACCACAAACGCCTGCGCCTGCATGCCGGTGCCGAAGAGCCGAGCGACCAACAGATCGCGCACAAACCCCAGGATCCGGCTCACCGCCGTCGCCGCCGCAATCACGCCGGTGGAGGCGGCCAAGCGCGCGCCCTCGCGGCAATGACGGGCCGGTGTGGATGAACCCTCGACGGACGATTGACAGGAGCCGGACTTCATTCTAGAATAGATGGCTTAGGCACTCTGAGGAGGATCGCATGCCCATTACCCGTTCGGCGGCACGACAATTACGGAAGGATCGCGTGCGCAGGCTGCGCAATCAGACGGTCTCGTCAGAGCTGAAGACCCTGAAGAAGCAGTTTCTCACGCTGGTCGCGGCGCGCAAGCATCCCGAAGCCGCGCAAGCGCTCTCCCTGGTGATGCGCCGGTTTGATCAGGCCGCAGCCAAGCGCGTGATTCACAAAGGCACCGCCTCGCGCACCGCCTCGCGCCTGACGCGACAACTGGCGCGCGTTGCCCCCGCCAAAGCTTAAGCTCGGCACAGCTCCACCACTAACGTATCCACGGCCGCGCGCGGCGACGGCAAGCGGCCTTGTTTCGCCGCCACATCGACTTCCCACACCCGGCGGACGCTGTGTTGCAGCGACTCCACGGACCGTGACGCCACTTCCCCGCGCAGCCGCTCCAACTGCCAGGGCTGCAGGCTCGCGTCGCCTCCGCGCTTCACGAGCAGCCAGCGCTGCAATTGCCAGCCCAGCAAGCCAACCACCTCAAGCAGCTCTTTCCCGTCGGCCAATTGGTCGTGCAGCCCGGTCAGCGCCGCAGCCGCATCACGCCGGGCGATGGCATTCACCAGCTCGAATCCGGAGAACGCCGGCGCCGGCGCGGCAAAACGCTCCACGACCGCTTGCGGCCCCAGCGCCTGCCAGGGCGACGCGCGCTCCAGCTCTTCATCCACGAACAGCATCAGATGCGCCGATGAGGCGGAGGTTCGGAGATCCTCGAGCAGGTGCGCCGTGCACGCCTCATCAAGCTCTTGCGCCTCTTCGATCACGATCAGACGACTCGCGCTCATCAGCGGCGGCTCGCGCAGCAATCCGGCCAGCTCGAAGATGCGCAGCGAAACCCCGCTGACGCGATGCTGATCGATCAGCTCCACCGCCAGCGCGCGCGTGAGCTCCTGCGCGCGACTGAGCTTGCGCGCCCGATCCGTTCCGCATAGCACGTAGAGCCGCGGGGTGGGCATGGCTACCAGTTTTCGACCGTGCGCTCGACGACGCGGCGCGCCGTATCTTTCACGGCGCGATCCAGCGCGGAGGCTTCCGATTCGGCGTTCGCGCCCAGCTCGAAGTAGGTCGCATCGCCGGTCAGCCGCTGTTCTTCCCAGAGCATTGCGCCGTCTAGCTGGCGTCGATCGTAAAAGCGCACATTGACCACCACGCTCAGCCGCCATTCTTCCACTTGCTGCGAGGCGTTGTAGCGCAGGGCGTCCCGACGAAAATCGACCAGCTCGCCTTCCAGGCGCGAGTCCGCATTCGTCGGCGAGGCCGGCCGCAACAAGCCGGTGAACTGAAACCGATTAATGATCGCCGTCGTCATATCCGACTCCAACCCATGCCGGTACACGGGAAAATGCTGATAGTCGTTGGTGAGTTGCGTGAGGTCGATCGTATTCGTCAACGGTTTCACGTACACCGTTTTCAAGTACCCCGCTAACCCTGGCCGCGTGGTGTAGCCGCAGCCGGCAGTCGATAGTCCATAGACCATAGTCCACAGACTAAAAAGTAATACGCGCCGTCTCATGGCGTTTTAGGTGTGAGCACGACAAGGCGCTTCGAGGCTTTCGGCGCCCAGGCGGTGTCGGCGTAGCGCGACACGATCGCTTGGTAATACACCACCGCCGAGGCCGCCTGCTTGCGCCGCTCGTAAAACTGCGCGACTTGAAATTCATGCTCGGCTTGGCGCTCGCGCAGCGTCTGAATGCGCGCCACCGCCTCGGGCGAGAGGTCGCTGTCGGGGTACTCCTCCACAAAGGTATGCAGCTCCTCCACCGCTTGCTGCGTGGGATGCTGGTCGTAGCCGGCTTTGAAGGTGCCCTTCAGGCTGGCCTGGGCGAGCTGAAAGCGCGCATCATCCACTAGTGGCGACTTCGGATAGCGATCAATCAATTGGTCGAACGCGCTCACCGCCTGCTCGTACTCACCCAGCGCCAAATACGCGATACCCAGCTTGTACTGCGCTAATTCCCCATGCTCGCTGAAAGGCCCCTCTTCGACGATCGCCTGAAAGGCTTCAATCGCCTTATCGCGCGCCGGCATGATGGCCACCGCCCCAAAGATCATCCGCTTCTTGCCGCCTAAAAAGTAGTTGCCGATTTGATAGATGCGCTCCAAAATCTCCTCGAAGCGCGAGGTGGAAGGATACACTTGCGCGGTTTTCCTATACGCGAGGAACGCGGCGTAGTAGTCGCGCCGTTCTTCTTCGCACCGGCCGAGATAGTACTGGGCTTCCGCCGCCTCGTGCGAATCTTTGAACTGCTTCAGCATTTTCTTGAATTCGATTTTCGCCTTGTCGTAGTCCTGCTGCTGGAAGAACGACACCGCGTAGGCGAGCTGCTCCTGCGGCGTATCCTTCACCGCGCCGGAGGGCCCGATCCACCCGGTGTGCGGCGTCCACACCCACCCCGCCTCCGCCAACAATGGACACGCGCCCAGCAGACTCAGAATGATGATCCCGACGAGTACGGCTCGTTTCATCGCGCTTCCACGATACCAAAACCCCCTCCTAAAGTCAAAACTCCAGGCATGCTCGTGTTTTTCAACTTTCGCCGAAAATGAATACTACGCAAACCCTATCACTGTTCTGACGGATTCAAGTACGGTTACCACCTAACGGCGCAGTTCGTTCAGGTACACCCAATCGCCGGGGGCACGTTCGTATTTCCAGGTGTGCCAGCCATCGATAGCACGTTTGTAAATAGCACGGGCGGCACCTGAGGGGCTTCGATACAACTCTCCCTTCAGACGAATCATGCCGTCTTTTCTCACGCGCGCCCGATAGCTTCTTCCCTTATACCGCCAGCGAATCCGAAAAGGCTTGGTCACATAGGGGGCCAAGGGCATCGCCTTCCTGCGTGTCCTGTCCGGCTCCGCGCCAAATTCGCTTACTGGCAGGGTGAACAATTCATCCAGTTCGACTCGTTGGAGTCTCGCGATATCGCGCTTAAATCTTCTCCGGAGATCCTCAGACTTGGCAAATTTCCCTTTGACCAGATTCCCTTTCGGAGCGGCGATCCGCAGGACAAGCGCTTCCAGCTCTCGAAGATGTTGATCGCCGATGGTGAGATAGACGCTAAAGCGATCCCATGTCTTGGCGTGACGGTCCCGCAAATGGTGATTAAGTCGAGAGCGCAGGTTCGAGGCAAGGCCGACGTAATACAACCGGCTCTTCCGATACAGCGCATAAATTCCATGTCGCCGTCGCACGTAGGCTTGAATCGCCCGTTGATGCGTTTCCAGCGCTTTTCTGGAGATCCCCTCAAGATGCTGGCACACAAATTGCCTGTCTCTTGCCATCGTCAGCCCTCAGTTGAAGCACTCTCTCTGCCAGCGGTCGTTGCCTTCGGGCATCTGTTCACGATCAACTCAAACCCACTCCTGTGTGTACTTCGAGTAATTATACTCATCTATCAGCTTAAGGAGAGTCTTGTCCGTCCTGTCAACATAGCCCTTCACTTTCCCTGCCAGCTCCCTCATCAGCTTGCAGAACTCAACGTATTTCCCGGCTGAATCTTCTGAGTAATAGCACTCGTAGCCTCTGGCTATCGCGTCATCCCATAACGGAAAGAAGGAGGGAACCAGAAGATGCAATGCCTTGGCTACTGCAACAGGACTTCTCCTTCCCTGGGACTTGCCTGAATGAATCTGCAAGGCATTAAGAAATTGATCGAACAGGCTCCTTATCTTTTCCTCGTCGGCTTCGACGAGGCTTGAGATGTCCCTGGCTTTGAAAGCCTCAATGCCGATGAGATTTGAGGTTATGCACTGCTCCAGCCTGTCAAAGTCAAAATTCCCGTAGCGGTAAAAAGCCTGGTTCCACGTCAGTAGCAACACGCCCAGTCCATCCGCCATCTCTGCGGGTTTGCCCCACGAATGAGCAATGAGAAAAGAAGCCACCTTGTACATGGCATCCCGTTTCTCGCGCCTCTCAAATTCCTCTACGCCTTTAAGAAATTCCTCTTTGCTCGGGATGTTCATGTCTACAGGAAAGCTGGCGTTCTTTTAAAGTTTGCTCCAACTGTCATTCAAAACGTAAAGTCCAACGGCATGACTAATTCAAGCTCTTCCTTGTCAAAAGTTACAGGAAATGGCTCAAAGGGCGCTGCTTCTCGCACAATTCTCAAAGCTGCTTCCTCAAGTATCTTGTCTCCCGAAGATTTCGCAAGTTCCGCGTTCTTTAGCTCACCGTTCTTCTTCACTATGAAGCGGACCTTAACCCAGCCCGTTGCAGCAGCCAGAAGCTGAGATGATTTTTGCGCTTGCTCCTGCACTTCTGCCTTTATCCTTGAGAGGTAAGGCATGCGCTCTGCCATGAGTTTGGCTGTGCGTTCTTCCTCAACCTTTCGTTCTGCCTCAGCCTTCTCTTCTCCCGCCTTCCGTTCAACCTCAGCTTTCTTCATCCCTAGCGCAAGAATTTCTGAAAAGTTTTCAAACTCTGTAACGCGCCAGTATCTGTCAGGAGTCCTCACAAGCCTGAATCGCAACGACTCAGCAGGCTTGCCCTCTTCAATTGCACCAAGGAGCTCAACGATTGCGCTGTTACCATACACGCGGATCTTGCCTCTTCTTATCGGCTTCACTTTGGGCAGGCTCTCAATGATCTGCGGTGCTTGCTCGCTTGTCTTGTCCTTCGCTAGTTCCCTTGGCTTCACTTCTTCTGACTTTGCTATGTCGCCTTCTTTAAGCGTTCCCGATTCAACAGAACGCAAGATGCCCTGGCTAACCTGTTCTACCAAACGGGGCTTCCACGCTTCTATCAGCGCCATGCCTATGCCTAATCCAAGCTGTTCCCAGCCGCTACCTGTCGTCTGCGTCCTCGATACCTCATCCGCAGTTACCTTGAAGAAGTCATCAACGAGCCTGCGGCTCAGGCTTGGAACGTCAACATGCTGCTCAAACAGATATCTGTCATGCTTCTCTACCGCTTGCCTGATTTGAAGCAGAGAATAATAAATCGTGCCTGTCCAGTAATGCCATGCAGCCAGCGCTGCACCAATTGCAACCAGCGAAAGAATCAGTCCTCGGCGTTTCATATCGCGTGGAGTTCCAATTCCTGCCTCATCCCTTCCTCACGTACATACACCCATAATTCAGCTTCGGCTTCTCAATCGGAATGTCTGCAATAATGCTCAGAAGATACAGCACAGTTCTCGGGTCATGCGTGATGCCGGCTGCGCCTGAATGCGAGGCTCCCTCAATGACAAGCTGTTCAATCTTCGCCTTCAAATGCTTTGGCAGAACTTCTGTTCGGAGGCGCGCGCTTCGCATGATAGTAGGATCCTGCGTGCCTTCCACATGATAGAAAGCCTTCACTCGCGAGAGAAACTTCACCCTGTTCTCGAGAGAATTGATTTTCCTGATGGCAGCACATGTTGTTGCCAGATTCCTGACTTGCACATAGTGATAAGGCTCCCACTTCATGCCCGGAAAGAGTTGATCCGCAAGCCTCACGAACTGGCTGTACACAATGCCTCGCAAGGGAGAGGCGACAGCCACGCAGTTTTCCACGTTGCGCAACGCATCCTTGCCTTGTGTGATCGCCGCCAGAATGTCCAGGCCACCCATGCTGTGCCCGATCAAGTCAACAGGCTCATCCATTGCAGCATGAGTTCTCACCCTTGCTTTCAGTATCTCCGCAAAGTCGAAGAAGCTCCTTGAGTTCGCGGATTCCTGCTGCGAGAAATTGAGATAGCTGACGTAAGTTACCTTGTCAGGGTTCTTCACGATCTTGTCCATCCAACTCTTGATAGAGCCATGCCCCTTCAAAACAGGTTTGTCATAGCCTTTCCATGCCTGTCCTTCCTCACCAGCCCAGCCCGGCACAAAGAAAACGTGCCGCTTGAGGGAAATGCTCTGCCCTGCCAGCGAGCCAAGCTTGGCAAGAGCCTGCTCCTTCTGGCGTTGCCGCTTAGCTGATTCCTCTTTCACAGGATCAATGAGCTGGGGGATTATCGGCATCTCTTGTCTCACGCAGATTATCGCCCTGCAGCAGCAGATTGCCGCTGTCCGCATCACCGGTCGACAAACTCTTGTCGCACCGCAGCAGATGATACGGCACCTGCCGGTGGTGATTGAGCACGGCGTGCTTTCCGATCCACTCAAGCGTCGGCATCCCAATCAACCCCAATCAACCCAATATTGTCTCGACTCCCAGGCGTGCTATTGTGTCAGAACTTCCACTTTTGCTCGTTGAACCACACGGTCAAGCTCATGCACTTGATTTCATACGCTCGGCAAACGTCTGGAATCTTGACACGAGTGCTGGTAGGACTTGCAGACTTTTCTGACGTGATGACGGTCGCGTTTTCCGCCTTTGCTAACGCGATAATGAAGGGGTCGGCATCGGGGGTCGTCTTGCCGGGATCTACAAGGCTGGGATACTTCGCCACAATCTCCTTCACATACTGGAGTTGTTCCCTGTCCAAGTCCTTGAACATTTTTCGATGTTTCTTCGCCCAGTTCTGAAGCCGGATGTCCCACACAATCTCTTTGAATACCTCACGAGGCGCGATAAGCCGCTTCTGGGAAACCAGCGCTTCGATGTTCTTCCAAAGAGTTGAAAAGACGCTGTCCGGATACTGCTCCGTCAAATCCATCAACGCACTGGTGTCAATGCAGTAGACGTAGCCAGGGAACAGCTCCATGGCTAAGGCTTGCCAATAAGAAGCCGCTCCACCTTTGGAAGATGTTGCAACCGAATGGCAAGGTAATCCGCCACATCGGGATAGGTAATCTTCCCTGCTCGGTGCGAATCCAACACTAGCGAGACAAAAGGAACGCCGTTCTCTCGAAGGCACTTTTTGGACTGGTTCACCTTACCGAAGGGTTTCTTTTCCTGCCGTTGTTTCGCCTTCTCTTTCCAGTCCTCCCGCCTTCGCTTATAAAGCTCTTCTGAGGCTAGACCGAAAATAACTAATCGTCGTAGGATAACCTCGGAACTGACCTTGAAATCTTCTGCTATTTTCTTAAGCGTATCCTCAGACCATTGAGTCGAGGCATTCTTACCTTCGACTAATCTGTGCGCTAACAGATTGGGTTTTGGAACCAGGCTTGCCCCAGCAATGTGATTACAAAACACCTCAACAGCCTTCACATCATGGTTGTTGCTATCATCATCCCGCATATCACAAAGGCCACCGCCGTCAAGCATCAGGTGGGTGTATTCATGGAACAAGGAGAACGTCCTGCCGTTCAACGCATCTCGAAGATTGAGGACAATGGTAGGAAACTTGGGGTTTGGAACCGAGAAAGCTCTTACATCGTCATCGAGAGGCATGGCAAGCTGCAAGACCAAGATGCCAAGCCGCTCAAGAGCCTTCCTCCACTCAGTGAGAGCTTCACTTTCATCTTTCCATCGAAGCTGAGTCTGAATGGTGATGTTGAGTTGCTCCCTTATCTTCCCCGCAACAGTTTCGGGTTGGTCTGATAGACGAACCTTCAGGAGCTTGGGGGTTGTCTCACGATTAAGATTTTCCGTCAATTCAGCCGCCAGAGACTGAAGACGCGAGGCTCTCCGAATCGCTAGACGAGTCTCAGGAGAGAGGGGCTTTCGCTGGTCTGAGGGAAGCGTGCGAAAATCCTTCGGATGTGGGGGTTCTTTAGGTGGTTCTGGGAGGAAGAAGGCGGCGAGGGGGCGCTTGTAGAGACCTGAAAGCTTCTCAAGCTGAGTGAGAGTAGGAGTTTTCTCCCTAGACTCCGACTCCCATTTCTCAATTGTTTCTTTGCTGAGCTTTAGCCGCCTAGCAACGTCTCCGGCATCCCTACCAATGCTCTCCCTCGCCCATTGGAGAATCTTCGGCTCGACGGCAACTTCCAGACCTTTACGAGACATGGGAGATGTCGCAGCAACACAATTCGAGAAAGGATGAAGCGAAACTTTGAAGGACAAGACGTTCCTGTTTCCAGGATGGCATCGGCCTACTGGTTACTATACGTTGCCCGCTAGCGTCCGTCAACCGTCCTCCCATCAGCGCGGAAGGATCAGGGGAAGATAGAGGAGCAGCCAGGGGATGGCGAGGAGGGTGGTGCACAGCCACAGGGCGTTGGTGAGCCGGCGATCCAGCCCGAAGAGCAGCGGCAGCGTCAGCGGCGAGATCGCCACCGGCATCGCCGCCTGGAGCAACACGACCAGGCGCGCCGTGCCCTCCAGATGGAAGCCCCACACGAGCAGCCACGCCGCCAGCGGCGTGTACCAGCATTTAATCGCGCTCATCGCCAGGCACGGCCGCAGCGCCTGCCCGAACGGTTCCACGCGAATCTGCGAGCCGACGGCCGCCAAATAGATCGCCGTGTTGGCAGGAATCAACAGATGGTTCGCCCATTGCAGCACGGGGGGCCGCGGCACGCGGGCGAGGCTCAGCCCCAAGCCGGCGAGCAGGCCGATAAAGTAGAGCGCGCGCAGCTCAGCCGAGGGCGCGCCGTCGGCTTCTCCGGAGACGGGCTGATGGCCGAACCGCCGCGCGAGAGCAAACCCGATCAGATAATAGCAGGGGCTGAAATAGACCAGATACAACATCGACAAGCTGTAGCCCGCCTCGCCGAACAGCGCGAAGGCGGTAAAGGCGCCGATGAACCCGACGTTGGAGAACATCGCGCACACGAGAAACGCCCCGGCCTGCGGGCCGGGCAGCCGCGTGCGCTGCACATAGGTCCACGCCGGCAGCAGGGCGAGCACGCACAACAGGCCGCCGATCAACGGCAACGCAAATACCCGCGGGTCGCTGAGATTCAATTGCCAGAACGACAAGCAGGCCGTCACCGGGGAGAGCCAGATGGTCCACAGCACCACGCGCTTGGCCCGCGATTCGGTGAACAGATGCCGTTGGCCCAGCCACCAGCCAATGATGAGTGAGCCGACTGAGAGACCTAAGCCGGACACTAAGCGTGCGACCATTATTTGAATGTGTTCACCAGCACACGCTCACCGTCGGTGCGAACGGTGACGGCGCCGTCGCGGCGCGTCAGATACAGTTGCGTGCCCACGCGCGCCAGCGCCTGCACCACCTCGCTTGCGGGCAGGTGATGCAAGAGACCGACGCTGATGATGGACACCTCCGGATGCACGCGCTCGAAAAACGCCTGCGTGGCCGCGCCCAACGCGCTGCCATGATGCGGCACCTTCAACACCGTCGCGCGCAGGGCGTCTCCCCATTGCAGCACCCACGGCACGCCCTGCTCTTCCAGATCGCCGCATAAGAGGAAACGGATCGCCCCCTTCGTCACCTTCAGCACCACCGAATTGTCGTTCGAGCGCCCCGCAGCACCCGGAACCCCTTCGCGCGGCGGATGAAGCATGATCATCTCAACTCCTGAAATGCCCGTCAACTGGTTGCCGGCGGCCACACGCTCGTGCGGAATACGCCGCCGGACGATCTGCGTGAGCACCTGCCGGCCCAGCGCGCTCTCAGCTAGCGAGCCGTTCGTGAACACGCGCTTCACGCGCACCTGATCCAACACGGCCAGCGCCCCGCCCACATGGTCCGCATCAGGATGCGTGAGAAGCAGGGCGTCCACCGTTGACCAGCCGCGGGCGCGCAGAAACGGCACCACCGCATACTGGCCGGCCTCCGGCGTCCCCGCGTCGATGACCACCGTTTCACGATCCGGCGTGCGCAACACCAGGCTGTCGCCATGCCCCACATCCAACACGGTCATTTCCAAATAACGCGCCTGGCTGTGCCGAATCGCCAGCGACGTCCACAGCCACACATTCACACCCAGCAGCCACGCGGCCAACACCCAGACCGGCGGGCATCGAAGCCGTCGTCGCAGCAACGAGAGGCCTACCAAGAGAGCATAACCGCCGATCAGCCAGCCGCTGGGCGTGCCAATCTCCCATGAGCCGGCCGGGATATGATGCAGCCATCCGACGCACGAGACGATGGCGTGGATGAGCCAGGCCACCAGCGGGCTGCCCCAACGCATCACCTCCGGCAGCAGCAACCCCACGGCCAGCAGCGGGGTCCCCACCATCACCATCGCGCCAACCAGCGGCACGAGGACGAGATTCGCGAGGATCGAAATCGGCGAGAGGAGATGAAAGTACCACGCCAGCAACGGCCACAGGCCGACCCAAATCGCCAGTGTCGAGGCGAGGCTCACCGCCACCGCGCGCCGCAGCCACATCGGCAGCCAGGCCAGGGGCGGCTCGATGACTGCGCGAAACCGATTCGCAAACAGCAGCAGGCTCGCCACCGCGCCGACCGAGAGCTGAAAGCTCGGGTCCGTCAACTGCAAAGGATTAAGCCACAGCATGAGCAGGGCAGCCGCCGCTAAGAGATTCGGCCAACTGACCACGCGATCGAGCCAGATCGCGCCCAGCACCATCCACGCCATGATCGTCGCGCGCACCACCGGCGGCTGCAGACCCGCCAGCCAACAGTAGCCTCCCACGCCGATCGCCGTCGCCACCAGCCGCCCGCGCAGCGGCGCACCGACCAGGCGCAACCCCATCTCCAACAGCAGCGCGATCAGCCCCACGTTGAAGCCGCTGACGACGACCAGATGCATCGTGCCCGTCTCGACGAAGGCGCGCTTCAGGCGCGCAGGGAGTGCGACCCGCTCGCCTAATAAAAAGGCGCGCAGCAATCCGGCATCCGCCTCGCGAAAGGAGGCGTCAAGCAGCCGCTCCACACGATGACGCACGGACGCAACCCCTCGCGCCCACCACCAGCCGCGCGTCGCGCGCAGCCGCACCGCGGCCTCAAACGGCTCGACCGTCAGCAGCGCATGGATGTGCTGCCGCGCCAGGGCGGCGCGCCAGTCATACTGGCCGGGGTTGCCGGGGCTGGGCACGCGCGACCACCGGCCCTCGAGGAGCACCTCATCGCCCACCGCCAACGGCGCGCGCGGCTGGTGAATCGTCGCGCGCACGCGCCCGCGCACCGGCTGCCACCGGCCGTCCCGTTGCACCTCGCGGGCCTCGACGACGCAGGCTAACCGCGTCGCAGACGCCGGTGCGTCATCATCGGGGCTGAACAATTCCACCGGGTCATTGACGATGACGCCATGCAGCGTCACTACGGAGGGCTCCGGCCCGAGAAGCCACGCGAGATGGTCGACGGACCACTCGCGCACGCTCACGGTTCGCAGCAGGCCCACGCTCAGCCACACGATCAGCAAGCACACCGTCGCGCGTTTGGTGGAGCACCGTACACGCCACGCCAGGCCGGCCGCGCCAAGGCCCATCACCACGGGGATGACGGCCGGCACCGAGGCGGACAACGCCAAGAGGATACCGACGGCAAACGCCAGCGTCGCAGGAATCAGCGGAGGCATCAGATCAGTCGTCACGGTGTGGTGCGGCGGCACGGAGTTCGTGAGGCGGGCCTCTGATTTTCGAGGCGCTAAGCAGGCGGATGGGGCTGGAGGCTCAAAATCACGTGCCGCATGATCGCTTGCTGATCCGGCGGCTCAATCTGAATGAATTTGACTCCGGCTTCCACCGAGCGCTCGCGCTGGGCCTTGCCGATCATCTCATACTGCTCGCACCAGACCACTTCCCCGGTAAAGGTGATCGGCTTCGGCTGATCGGGCAGCGTGACCTCAATGCGCAGCGCCGTGCCGGCCTTGAGCGGATCGCTTAAAAACAGGCACACGCCCCCGCCCCCGATGTCGGAGGAGAGCGATACCTTGGAGGCCGGACCCCGCATCACCTGATACGCCACCGGCAACCGCGTATCCAACCGGACAAATTTCCGCCGTTCTTCCATGCGTGTCCCTCCGCCTAGTCGAGCAGAAACGTTGAGTGCGCCTCTTCCACCGCCGACTGCTCATAGAGTGTAAACGGAATTTCCTGCAAGAATCGCGAGGGCTGCAGCAGCAACTGGCCGCCCCCTCGCCCGCTCATGTCGATCACCGGATGCACCAGATACAGCTCATCCTTCGCCCGCGTCGTCGCCACGTAAAAAATGCGCCGCTCCTCTTCTTCCCCATCCGGCTCGCGCAGCGCCATCGGCGAGGGCACATCCCCTTCGCACATCCGAATCAGAAACACCACGCGCCACTCCAATCCCTTCGCCTGATGGACGGAGCTGAGCACCACGCGCTCCTGATCCGTCGTCGCATCGCGGCCCACCTCCTGGCCGTACAGCTCGCCCAGCAGAATCAACTCTGACAGCAGCGTGTCCAGCGTCTGATACGAGCGGGCAAACACCGCCAGTTGCTGGAGATCTTCCAGCCGCGAGGCCGCATCCTCATGCTTGGAGTGCAGGTAGTCGGCGTAGCCGCTCTCCAACACATCGTGAATCAGCGCGCCGGGCGCCTCCTGCGCCTGCACCGCCTGTTTGAGGCGCTTGAGATCGACTTGGAAGCGCTTGAAAAACGGCTTAGCCGACGGGCTGATCGCCCCCTCAGCGGTCGCACCCAGCAGCGCCTCCAGCGGATCCGCCGTGCGCGCGATCGTCTCCCACAGCTTCGCGGCCGTGACGTGGCCGATGCGCGGCAGCATGAGAAACAACCGCCGCCAGGCGATTTCATCGAAGGGATTGTGCAGCACCTTCAGATACGCCACCACGTCTTTGACGTGCGCCTGCTCGAAAAACCGCACGCCGGAGCGGATCTCGTAGGGAATATTCCGGCGCACCAGCTCCGCCTGCAGGATGGTCGAATGCGAATGGGCGCGGTAGAGCACCGCCATGTCGGCCAGCGGCACGTCCTCATCGCGCAACTGCAACAACCGCTGGGCGACGAACGCCGCCTCCTGGTACACGTCGTTCACCGGCACAATCGTCGGCACCACGCCGGAGGCGCGGGTGGCCGTCAACGTTTTTTCATACGGCTGCGGATTGTGATGAATGCTCGCGTTGGTGAAGGCCAGAATCTCCGGGGTGGAGCGATAGTTAATCTCGAGCTTGAAGACTTCCGTGCCGGGGTTGCGCTCAGGGAATTTCAGGATGTTATCGTAGTTGGCCCCGCGGAACGCGTAGATCGACTGCGAGTCATCCCCCACTACCATCAAGTTGTGGCCGTTGTGCGCGGTGAGCGTTTCGACAATCTGCGCTTGGATGGCGTTGGTGTCTTGATACTCATCCACCAGCACCGAGCGAAACTGCTCGCCCAGCCGCTTCGCCACGTCGGGATGGTCCTGCAGCACGGCCAGCCAATTGCGCAGCAAATCGTCGTAGTCCATCGCCTGCGCCTGGCGCTTCTTGGCCGTGTAGCGGGCGGCGATGCGCTGCAGCTCCTCGGTCCACATCACAAAGTGCGGGAAGCGGTGCGCAATCACCGCATCCAGCGGCTGCTGCGTGTTGAAGCCGAAGCTGATGAGGTCCTGAATGATCGAGGCCGCGGGAAAGCGCTTCTCTTCCACCTTCACGCGCGCCTCGGAGACGCACAGCTTGATCAGATCGCACTGATCTTCGTTATCGAGAATCGAGTAGCGCGGGTCGATGCCGATCAATTGCGCATAGTGGCGCAGGAGGCGATTCCCGATGGCATGAAACGTGCCGCCCCACACCTTCCCAAGACCCGAGCCGGCTAAGGCCTCCACGCGGCCGAGCATCTCGCGCGCCGCCTTGTTGGTGAAGGTGGCCAGCATAATAGAGGAAGGCGGCACGCCCTTGGCCACCAGATACGCCACGCGATAGGTGATCGTGCGCGTTTTGCCGGAGCCGGCCCCCGCGATCACCAGCTTCGGCCCGTCGCCGCAGGTCACCGCGACGCGCTGCTGGTCGTTCAAATCCCGCTCAAGGCTCAAGCGTTGGGGCGCTTCGCCGGTGTGCTCCAAGACAAAGGTGCGCATGCGGAGGTTATGCGCGCTCCCGCGCATGAACCAGCGCCAACGCAACACCGGCAATCAGCCAACTGCCAAGCACATCAGACGGCCAGTGGCGGCCCAAATAGACCCGGCTGATCCCCACAAACATGATCAACAGCAAGCTCAAAAATGCGGCGAGGCGTCCCGCCCGATGGTGCACGCCGTGCCACCGGTAGGCCAAATACCCGAACACAAACGCCGAGTGAAGCCCGTGCCCGCTGGGAAACCCGGCCAGCTTAAACCGCGTGCGCCAATCCATCGCGGCGGGAATGGTGGCCACATCAGGACGCCAGTGCGAAATCAGGAGGCGCAGCACGACTTCAATGCCCATGCCCATCAGAAACGCCCCCAGCACGAGCAGCGCCGCATGACGTCCGTCGCGGCGCCACAGCCATATGCCGATGCCCGCCAGCACCGCCGCCGTCCAGGACGAGCTGCCAAAAAAGGTGACGGCCCGCATCACGCCATCCACCAGCGGGACGCGCATGAGCGCAATCCACGCCGTCAGCTCTCGATCCGCAGGCGAGAGCCACCCCGTTGCCACCGCCGCGGCCAACACGCCCAATGCGGCCACGCCGGCCCATACCCACCGCTGCAAACGGCTCATGGGCCTTTCATCGCCTTGCGAAACGCCTGCACCGCCTCGCCCAACGCCTTCGCAATCTCGGGAAGGCGCTTGGGGCCGATCACCAACAGCGCAATCGCGAAGATCACCGCCAATTCGGCTAACCCTAAGTTGCCCATCTACTCCTCCACCGTCACGTAGTCTTGGAAACTGGCGTAGATTTTTGGGCCGATGCCGGGTACGTCCTGCACCTGCTCCGGATGTTCAAAGCCGCCGTGTTGCTCGCGATAGGCCACGATGCGCTGCGCCAGCGCAGGGCCGATGTTCGGCAGCCGCACCAGCTCCTCCACCGTGGCGTAATTCAGATCGACCACGCGCGACTGGCGCAGGCTTGCCGCCCACTGCGCGTACGGCGGCGGCGTGCCCTCGGCGACACCGATTGCCGGCCGTCGCTGCTGCCAGGCCACGACACTCAACCCGACCAGCGCCGAGCCGCCCAGGACGATCAGCGTCCTGCGCTCCTGCTCCGTCACCCACAGCATCTTAACATATCCTGTCCAACTCTTTACATGCACCAATAAGTGGTGTATAGTTATGGTGTATAAAGGAGGTGCTCAATGACTCGTTTGTCCGTGTCGGTCGATCCAGCGTTGCTCGAAACAGCCGCCAAAGTCAGTGGCGCTCACACGAAGACAGAAGCGATCGAGCGCGCGCTGCACGCCTTGATCCAAGAGCATCGGCGCGCACAAGCGATTCGTCATGCCGGCGCGTTTCCTCTCACCATCACTCGAAGAGAGCTTCGACGGCTTCGGTATCGAAACTGATGGCCGAATCGGCCCTTCCCCTCATCTTGGTGGATAGCTCGGTCTGGATTGATTACTACCATCCCAGAGGTCCAGCGCGTCTGAAGCATCGGCTCCAGGAAGAGCTTGAGCGCGGAACCGTCGCCACGATCGGGCTGATTACCGTCGAACTGTTGCAAGGTGCTCCGAATGTGTCGGTGCTGGATAGTTTGCAAGGCGATCTGCTCGGTCTGCATTGGCTTGACCTCAGCCAAGCGATCTGGCTTGAAGCCGGTCGGCTGGGGGCTCGCCTCCGTCACGCAGGCGTGTCTGTGCCCGCCACGGATGTGGTGATTGCGGCAACTGCCATGCACTACCACTGCACGCTCTGGCACCGCGACACCGATTTCACCCGCCTGGCCCGCCACCAGCCCTCCCTCCACGCCGTCGCCCTCTCCTAGCGCTCCCTACCCACCCTCCACCGTTCTGCCGTGACAGATCATTGTGCCTCGAAGTTCTGCCAGCGATAGGGCTGGGTCTGATGGGGCGGCTGCAAAGCCCCAAAGGGGTATCCGACGATTGCGCTGTCTTCTACCGCCAGATGGACCAGATACGGCCCGTCTTTGTGACTGCCACGGATCTCGGATCCTGGGAAGAAGAGGCTAACCTGGTACACTCCGGCACCGTGTGGCACGTTGGCATATACGCCTGGCGTGCCCCTCTGGACCTGCTGGGCGAAAAGACCTCCCACGAGTGGCGGTTCGACCAGTTTGCCATTTACGTCTGTCAGCATCCCTTTAAGGCGATACTGACCCTCGGCATCCGTCACCTCGACTTCAGCCACGACCTCTAGGGACTCGTAGTGCCCATCACTATCTTGGTCAACGCCGCGATCGCTCACGCCTCTGACAATTCGTGCGCCCTGTCGAGAAACGTGGAACATGATTGCGTCGGTCCGTTCAAACGTGTGTCCATCCGTCGCATGGAGGCGAACGTCAATTTCACCGGCGCGTTCGGGCGTGATCGTTGTCGTGTAGACACCATCGCCCGGGACACGGTCGCCATGGGTCTCGTCATCGTAGAGGACGAGGCGCTGTTCCTGAATGGCCTTGGGGTAGCCGAAGGAGCTCACTTGCGCCGCCACAGACGCCTCCGGGACCGGCCGGCCATCGTATATCAGGCTGGCCTCGATTGACACCGGCTCACCTGGCTGGATTGTCTTGAGGACATGCGAAGCAATCAACTCATGGTGTGCTCCTTCTGCCGTTACCGTCACAACGTACTGCGAAGCGGGCTTGGCAGCCGAGGTCCGAAGACGTACCATCCAGCGTCCAGTCGGTGGATTCTCAATGAGCAGGCTGCGAGTGCCTTTTTCGTGCGTGCCTTTCTTGCTGAGAACAAGGGGTTCGTGGACACGAATGGACGGGTCGCTGGGAGGAATGTGGAAATTAATGTGCCGTTCGTTCGGATCGACAAAGACGGCTTCAACCGACGCCTCCTCAGGAGATAGCCAGGGAATGACCGTCAGCTTGAGCTGGGCGCATGGATCCACGAGGAACTCGTGGGTAGCCACACCGCCTTCTGGAAACTTCCCGTTGAGGCGCGCAATCGTCTGCTCTGCCCACACAGCCTGCTCACACAGCGCGAGAAACAGAACCTCGATTCCTAGCACCCACGATGTCCCACGTCTCATGTTCCTCAGGCCTCTCCCTCCCTCACGACCAGCGTCCGGCGCTCCTGCTCCGTCACCCATATCATCTTACCAAACCTCAGGCGAGTCCATTTCGCTTCTTCTTTCCTCCACGCCGTCGCTGTTTCTTAATTGTGACTTTGTGGATAGGCGTATGTGCTCTAGCACTCTTGAGATCGAGAAACTCGAATTCCTTTCCACATTCAAACGCTCGGTCAAACTCAGCACTCGTCACAATGCGCTTCTTCTGCATATCTACTGGCAGCGAAATTCAATGGTCGTCCTATACTCCCCGGTGCGGGAAGAGATGCTCTGGCCAAGCCGCCATTCATCGAGATGTCCATAGATCGTCATCGCTTCCTCGGCAACCTTTGCCGCCTCATGCATCTCCTGACTCAATGGACCTTGATAGATGGTCACGTCGCCCAGCAGCATCATCCGTTTCTGCTGCTGCGCACAATGGTTGCTGGCCGCGCCATAGGCTCTCCTGATCGCATCCGGTCGCTCACGATCATAACTCACCACCAACCAGTTACCTTGTGGCGAATACATCACGGCGGGCCAAGGTATTGTCGCGCACCCTCCTATACTCATCACCATTATAAGACACCAACTGAATCGGCGCATGGCTGCCCTCCTGTTAGACCACGATGTTGATGAGACGCTTGGGGACGACAATCATTTGCTTGACCGTCTGGCCGTCGACGTAGCGGCGGACCTGGGCATCGGCCAGCGCGGCTTGCTTGAGTTGATCATCTGATGCCCCTGCGGGCAGCGTGAGCTTCGCACGCACTTTCCCATTCACCTGCACAACCCACACCGTGTGCGCCTGCTCCAGCGCGGCCGGATCGTACGAGGGCCACGGCTCATACGCCAGACTGTCGGCATGGCCGAGCCGGCTCCACAGTTCCTCGGCGATATGAGGGGCCAGCGGTGAAAGCAGCAGCACCAGCGTCTCCACCACCTCGTGAAGCGCTCGAGGCTCTAGGCTGGAGGCTGCAGGCTCAATCGCGTTCAAAAACTCCATGAGCGCCGCGATCGCCGTATTGAACCGCAAGCGCTCGATGTCCTCTGTCACGCGTTTAATCGTCTCATGGAACTTCCGATTCAGTTCATCAGGAATTGTTGCGTTGGCTTGGCCTTGAGCCCTGAGCCCTGAGCCCTGAACCAACTCTCCAAGTCTCCACACGCGATTGAGAAAGCGCTCGACCCCCTCGATGCTGCGCGTGCTCCAGGGCTTCACCGCCTCCAGCGGGCCCATGAACATTTCATACAGCCGAAACGCATCCGCCCCGTGCGCGCGAATCACTTCATCCGGATTGACGACGTTGCCGCGCGACTTGGACATCTTCTCGCCGTCTTCGCCGAGGATCAGCCCCTGATTGATGAGGCGTTGAAATGGCTCTGGCGTAGACACAAGCTCCAAATCATAGAGTACTTTGTGCCAGAAGCGCGCGTAGAGCAGATGCAGCACGGCGTGCTCGGCCCCACCGATATACAAATCGACCGGCATCCAGTAGCGCTCCTTCGCAGGGTCCCACGCGGCGCGGTCATTGTGCGGATCGAGATAGCGCAGGTAGTACCAGCACGAGCCGGCCCACTGGGGCATGGTGTTGGTTTCGCGCTCAGCCGCCCCCTGGCATCGAGGACAGGCGGTGGTGATCCAGTCTTTCGCTTTTGCGAGAGGCGGCTCTCCGGTGCCGGTGGGTTTGAAGTCGGTCATCTCTGGCAAGGTTAGTGGCAGCGCAGACTCGGGCAGCGGCACGATGCCGCACGCGCGGCAGTGGACGATCGGGATCGGCTCGCCCCAGTAGCGCTGGCGCGAAAACAACCAGTCGCGCAGCTTGTAATTCACCGCCTTCTGCCCGTCCCCGCTCGTGTGGAGCCAGTCAACTATCTTGTCTTTTGCCTCGTCGCTGACCAAGCCGGTAAAGGCGCCGGACTCATGCATCCGCCCCGAATCGGTATAGGCCTCGGCCATCGTCCCGGCATCCAGCACTCGGTCCTCCGGTACGATCACGACGCGCACCGGAAGCTGATACTGCCGAGCGAATTCCAAATCGCGCTGATCATGCGCCGGCACGGCCATGATCGCCCCGGTGCCGTAGCTGGCCAACACATAATCGGCGATCCAAATCGGAATCTGCTCGCCGTTGACCGGGTTGATCGCATACGCGCCGGTGAACACCCCGCTTTTTTCTTTCGAGAGCTCGGTGCGTTCCAGTTCGCTCTTGCGCGAGGCGGTCTGCCGATACGTCTCGACGAGAGTGCGGCAATTCGCCGTGGTAATCAGCGGCACGAGGGGATGCTCGGGGGCGAGCACGAGATAAGTGGCCCCGAAGAGCGTATCGGGCCGGGTCGTGAAGATCTTAAGTCTCAGGGTGCCATCACGCCAACGAACTTTGACACCGTCAACGACGGAGTTTGGAATAGCTTGCGAGCGAGGAACGAGCACAAACCACACATCCGCGCCTTCGCTTTTGCCGATCCAGTGGCGCTGCATCTGTTTGATGTGCTCGGGCCAGTCCAACGCCTCAAGATCGGCGAGCAACCGCTCGGCGTAGGCGGTGATCTTGAGCATCCATTGGCGCATGGGCCGGCGCTCCACCGGATGGCCCTTGCGCTCGCACTTGCCCTCCACCACTTCCTCATTCGCCAACACCGTGCCGCAGGACGGGCACCACCACACCGGCGCCTCGGCCATGTAGGCCAAGCCGCGCTCGTATAACTTCAGAAAAATCCACTGCGTCCAGCGATAGTAGGCGGGGTCGGTGGTGTCCAACTCCCGATCCCAGTCGTAGGAAAAGCCGACGCGCTTGATCTGGCGTCGGAAGGTGTCGATGTTCTTACGGGTGGTCACCGAGGGGTGGGTGCCGGTGTCAATGGCGTATTGCTCGGCGGGCAGGCCGAAGGCGTCCCAGCCCATCGGATGCAGCACGTTGAAGCCGCGCATGCGCTGAAAGCGGCAGTAGATATCGGTGGCCGTATAGCCTTCAGGATGGCCGACATGCAGCCCGGCCCCCGAGGGATACGGAAACATATCGAGGACGTAGAGCTTCTTGCGCGCGGCCTCGCCATCGACGGCGCGAAACAGCTTCTGCGTTTCCCAATATGTTTGCCACTTTGGCTCAAGCTCGGCAAACGGATACCCTTCAGCCATCACGCGCTACGCCGTCTTGGCATCCTCATAATAGCGCAGCGCGGCCGCCGAAAACACAAAGCCGAAATAGAGATTCACCACGAGAATTTGCAGCACGCTGCTGAGCACCACCAGCGCGCCCCCTCCGACGCCGCCCATGGCATTGCCGATGCCCTCCACGATCCCCAAAGGCAGCGCCATCGCCAAGGCGATGAGCATCAGACACGCCACCAGGCCGCACGTCTTCCACCATCGGCCGCGCACGAGGCGCACGCTCGCCTTCAAGCCACCCACCGGGCCAAACCGATCAGCGACAATGGCCATGAACCAAAAGGTCACCGCCACCAAGGCCCACACCATCGCCACCGTCACCGCCAGCACGGCGAGCACGCCCAGCACGATCCCCAGCACCCGCGGCAACAGCGACGCCAGCCACGCGATCAGGCCGATCACCAGGGCAAGACCGACGGTCGCCAGCAGCGACAGCAACGAGCCGGCCACCAGCGGCCCCACGGCCCGCGCGCCCGCGCGCCAAATTTCAGACACCGGCGCTCCGCCCTCACGCACCCGCTTAGCCAAATATCCGAGCTGGCCTCCGAAGAGAAACCCCGCCGCCGCCATGAACACCGCCACGATGAGCACCACCAACGGCCAGGCGTGGCCCAACCACCCCATGGCAAGCGACAGCATCCGTTCCTGCGTCATCGCTGGAGCTTCGGCCGCCGCCGATGGAGCAACCGGCGCAGATGCGGTTGTGGCCGACGCTTCCTTATCACCGGCAGGAGCCTCGGTCGTGACCTGCGACGCGGGGGCAGCCGGAGCCGGGGCACTGGCGTGTTCGGCCCTGGCCATCTCACGCACCAGCTCCTCAGGAATCGGAGCGATGGCGCCGGTAGCCATCAGCAACAGCATCATCACCAGTCCCACCACGACCCATCCGCCGGCATACACCGCCATGCCGGCCCAACTCCGGTTGGCCGTGCGAAACCCCTCCTTGATCGAGCGCCCAATCGCTGGTGCCATCTACACCTCCTCCTCTAATCCTCTGCAGCGGCTGCCATCATGGCAGCCGCGGAATGGCCGAACACCTATCGTGTTCGGCACTTCGCCCCCCGCCTCGATGGCGGGGGCTACGCCGGCGCGGCGGGCGCTCGGCCGTGTTAGACGAATACCTGCCTCAGCGCCGCCTCCGCCTGCGGGACGATCACCGCCCACTCGACGTCCGGCCGCTTGTTGACCGAAATAAACATGTTCACGCCATACACGCCAAGCACGCCTGGAATCGTCAACAGCGCCTTCGCCCATGGAGCAGCCACCGCTGGATCGCGATACGTTTCGCCTTTGGCGGCGACCGTGCGGTTCAACGTGAACTTCATCGCATGGGGATTCGGCGTGGGATCAACGGCGATCGTCAACGGCTCAGGCATGGGCCGGGCTCCTCGTGTGCGCGGTGCGCCCGCTGGCCCAGCCGACGGACCGTCGACAGGTTTCGCGGATCATCCTCCGGACTCTTCTTCGGCGTTTCTAAAATCAGCGGCAGACAGCTCACGCGCGGATGGGTCACAATCCGCTGCATCGCCTCCAGGCCGATGTGGCCCTCGCCGATGTGCCAGTGGCGATCCACCCGGCTATTGAATGCCGCCTTGGAGTCATTCAGATGCATGGCGCGCACGTGCTCCGCACCCACCACGCGATCACATTGCGCGAACATCTCCTCCAATCCCTCGGACGTGTGAATGGCAAAGCCGGCGGCGAAGAGATGGGCCGTATCGAGGCAGACGCCGACGGCGCGCTTGCGCTTCACCCCATGGCGCATCGCAGCCAACTGTTCAAATGAATACCCGAGGCCTTGGCCGGAGCCGGCCGTATTTTCCAGCAAGATCATGACCCCATCCGGCGCGTCCTCAAGCACGCGCTTCAGCGCCTCGGCCACGCGCGCGATGCCGGCGTCCTCGCCGGAGCCTCGGTGGCTGCCGACGTGCATCACCAGATACGACGCACCGATTTGGCGGCAGCGCGCCACTTCCTCCGTCGCCAGCACCACCGAGCGCTTCCACGTCCACGCCTCCGGCGAGGCGAGGTTCATGATGTAGGGGGCATGCACGATCAGCGGGTCGACATCCGCTTGGCGGCGCGCCGCATCAAAGCGCTGCACCATCTCCTCGCTCAGCACGGGTGCGGGCCCGCCGCGCGGGCTGCGGCTGAAAATCTGCATGGTCGAGCAGCCCAAGGCCACCGCCCGCTCCAGAGCTTTCAGCAACCCGCCTTCAATCGACACATGCACGCCTAGTCGAAGTGCGCCTGGTTGCTTCATTGACAGCGTTGATCGTCCGATGCTATAGTTGGAGCTTCTTGGGGCAGTAGCTCAGTTGGGAGAGCGCAACACTGGCAGTGTTGAGGTCAGGGGTTCGATCCCCCTCTGCTCCACCAGCTTCCCAAACGCTTCCCCGATTGCCTGTAATTCATACTGCATGTTCACATCCAGATAATACACCACACAGACACCGTGGTAGCCAGCTTGTTGTGTTGGTTTACCCACCGTTCGAGGGTCAGGTTTTGATTTGAAGAAGCGCGTGCCGATAATGCCTGTGACACCTGACCAGTAGGAAATAAGTTGTTGATAATCCTGGTCATACCGTCGGCAGACTCGACAACGGAATTTTGATTCATCCAACGGAAACGCCGTTCTGAGTAAGGCGAGAAAGAGACGAATAATGGTGGGATCGGAATTCGAAAATCCAAGATGACGCGTCCCAGGATACTTCTGCCCCTCGGCAAGATACAGCATGGCACACGCCAGTTTCGCAAGGCTCTGGCTATCGTCCAGCCCCTCTACAAATTGAGCGGCTCGCTGCCGGTGAGCATCTTTCCACCGCTCCATTTTCTTGGCCCAGGCTGCGCGCGCTAAGGGACGGGCACGTGCAGCATTGACCAGCACCTTCGCTCGAATCCTAGCTTGTTGCGCTCCATTCAGATGAACGTCCTTGAACCAGTACGCCAACGTGCTTTGAGGAATGACCCCAAGACGGGAACAGATTTCGGTATACGTGTAGCCTCGCTGGCGCAATGTTCTGGCGCGCGCACGGAGTGCCGGTAACTGCTGGCGAGTCTTCCTCATCATTATCCGTTCATCCTACAAGAGTTATGCCCCACCGTCAAGACGAACCACGCGTTGAGCCGTGCTTGATTGTCGTCGAGAGATGGGTTAGGATACCTCTGCGCCGGGGTGGCGGAATTGGCAGACGCGTCGGTCTCAAAAACCGATGGCCGTAAGGCCATGAGAGTTCGATTCTCTCCCCCGGCAGATTTTTGAATGTGTTTTGTTTGAATGTGTGCAGGAGTACACTAACGGGTTATTGGTTGCGGAAGGAGGGCTGAGAATGACACGCATTAAACTCTACGGTCGATTCTTGAGTGTTTTTCTTGTTACGGGGATAGCAGGAAGTGCGCTGGCAGCTAATGCCGGTGAGACGCACTGGGATGAGGCAGCGTACTTCTCAACATACTATGGGACACCAACTCCCGGACGCGTTAGCACAGTTCCTCTGTCACAACGCATTGAGCGACAAACAACGGTACCGGTTCAGCAGTTGATAACCAATGGCGTCCAGCGTGTGGAAATGTCCTACGTTGAAGCCGGGTGGCCGCTTAATCTTCCGGCTCGCCATGGCCCTGGTCAACGAATTAGGCTCAGGGAATCACCAACGTCCGCTTTCGTCAATTTGCCAGCTTTTCAAGGTCCAGATCAACGATACGGAATCTTGGAGTTTGGCCCAACGATTGGCAAGAATCGAAGTCAGTCCTACTTCGTACTAGATGGCGATGCAAAAGAAAATTGGGACTCTGGAGTGTTATTTGTGGCAAAGAATAACACCGGCGACTTTTCACAAGCAGCAAAGCTTCAAAACCTTGCCTCCGACCCAGCTTCCAAGGGGTTCGCAACAGTAGTGATCTTGCCGATAAGTTATGGAACTACTACTGCCGAACGCCATCCGGAGATTTTATGGGTTTTTACTGGACCACCTTATTTGGAAAGCCTCGGCTATTATCCTGTCTGTCACTGGAGAGCGTCCGTTGAATTGCCTGGTTCGGGGCAGCAGCTTTTGTTCGTTGTGCAGGACGTTTTTGCTGACGGAGACTATTCGAACGAAGATGTTTTCTTGGATGTCAATGGTGACGCCAATTGGTCAGAGGTAGATGGAGTATTACGAATCGGCCAAAAACGGCGAATCGAGAGGACAACGCTTCGGCTAAAATCTATATCCCCAACGGGCGATTTTTTGACTATAGATGTTCGCGGAAGGAAGCGCTAATTAAGCGGTTGAGATGAGCAAACAACTGAAGATGCGCGTCGTGATGCAGTCGAAGATGTTAATGATCGGGATGCTAACGATTACATTTGGTTTCGCTAGCCCTGTTTTCGCCACGGACCTGAATATTGCCGTACAGAATAATGTGAATGGCGCGAAGACTGTCAAGGTCGCTCCGGGCGGGGCGGTTCAGTATCGTATTGTGGGCATGCTATCGGACACCCACAACGACGGCCTGGCGCTCTGGGGGGCCAATCTCTCCATGACACCCTCGGTTCCTCTCTCCCCCGCCACGCCTGGACCTCGCATGGGAAGTTTTGTCAGACCGGAGGGGATTACAAACCCCGCCGGGTATGGTGGGACGTCGTCGGGTAACGACTTGCTCCAGATTGGCGGAGGCCAGAACACGATCAAGAACACCCGCGCCAACGCTTCGTTCCCCATTGGAAAGGTCGTGGAGAATATCGCTCAGAACGAAGAAGTGCTCGCCACTGGCTCAGTGACCATGCCAAGCACACCAGGAACCTATCTCCTCGCCGTGAGTGAGGCCTTCAGTATTGTTATTGTGGATGGTCAAGTAGCTGCTGATGGAGCCTTTTTCAAAACGGAAGCAGCGGGCATTGGCAAGATTGAACACTTGACCATTACCGTTGAAAAATAGGACGACTGGTTGGGGCTTAGGAAAGCGGAGTCGGTGAAGTGTTCGGCGGAGCGGGCGGGGAAAGAGGCGCGGTGGTAAAGGCACCGATGCGGCGGAAGCGGTCGTAGCGGCTCGCGAGGAGATCGCCCACCGAGCGCCCCTTCACCGCGGAGAGAAACCGCACCAGAGACGCCTGCACCTTCTGCGCGATGGCGACGGCATCGTGATGCGCCCCGCCCAGCGGCTCCTCGAGCACTTCATCCACCAACCCCAAGCGCAGCAAATCGCTGCCGGTCAGTTTCAGCGCCTCGGCCGCCTGCGGAGCCTTGGCGCGATCGCGCCATAAAATCGCCGCACAGCCTTCCGGCGAGATCACCGAATAGTACGCGTTTTCCAGCATCGCCACCCAATCACCCACGCCCACACCCAGCGCCCCGCCTGAGCCGCCTTCCCCGATGACGCAGATGTAGATGGGCGTGGGCAGCCGCGCCATGTCGCGCATGTTCTCGGCGATGGAATGGGCCTGGCCGCGCTCTTCCGCCCCGATGCCCGGGTAGGCGCCGGGCGTATCGATGAAGATGGCGACGGGCAGCCGTCGTTTGGCCGCCAGCTCCATCAGGCGCATCGCTTTGCGGTAGCCTTCCGGGTGGGCGGACCCGAAGTTGCGCATCAGGTTTTCTTTCGTATCGCGCCCTTTTTGGTGGCCGAGCACCATCACGTGCTGCCCCTCAACCGTGGCCACCCCCCCGATGAGCGCGGTATCATCGCCGTAGAGCCGATCGCCGTGCAGCTCGATGAAGTCGCCCATCGTCAGGCGGATGTAGTCGAGAGTGTAGGGACGGAGCGGATGGCGGGCCAGTTGCACGCGCTGCCACGCCGTGAGCTGACGATAGGTCTTGCGCTTGAGCCCTTCGAGCTGCGTTTCAAGCGCCTGGAGGTCTGCGGCCCGCTCGTCCGGCTTGTTCTTGCGCAGCTCTTGGACGCGATGCGCCAACTCCGCGACGGGTTTCTCGAAGTCGTAGCGATAGAGCCCGGCAAGCGGAGGGACTGCGGCCATCTTAGTCAACAACCGTCACCTCGGTGCCCACCGGCACGAGGGCGAAGAGCTCTTCCACCTCAGGATTGGTCATGCGCACGCACCCCGCCGTCACTTGATGACCCATGGCGGTGGGATCAATCGAGCCGTGAATGCCGAAGCCCGGCTTGTCCCAGCCCATCCAGCGCGTGCCGAGAATGTTCTCGGGGCTTTCCGGCGGCACGACCGCGCCCTGGCGGTACCAGATAGGATGGGTGATCTTATTGATGATTTTGAACGTGCCCACCGGTGTTGAGTTATTCGCGCCCGTCGCCACCGCATAGGCCTTGAAGAATTGATTCTGTTCCGTCAGCAGCAGCTGATTCTGGGATTTGTCCACCACGATGGCAAAGCTGCCACCGGGCACTTTGAGCTTTTGCTTCGGGCGGATCACATCCCCGCTGAGGCCGTTGGCCCGCTTCATCAGCTCGATAGTCGTGTGATGCGCGCCGGCGATTTCGGCCAACGTGTCGCCGGACCGGACCTCATAGACGGCATCGGTCTCGGTCACCGTGGGTGAAAACTGGAGGGCGACATTCACGGCGCCCAGCCGGGCTTGGGCGTCTTGCGTCAGCGCGGAATCGGGAAACCGCTCCGGCAACAGCCGGTACGCCGCCCGCGCCTCGACGAGGTGCTGCTGCTGCTCGTACGCCTGGCCCAACACGAGTAGCCCGTCATCCGTCCAGGGAGAATCAGGAAAGGCGCCGACGAGCTGCTCCAGCGCGGCTTGGGCCGCGGGCCACTCCTGACGGCGCATCGCCTGCTGCGCGACGGCAAACAGATGCCTCGCTCTGCCCTGGGGACCGATCCATCCTTGGGAAAACGCCCACGCCACCCCCCCCAGGCCCAGCACGCCCGCCACTCCCAAGACCACACGCATGATCAACCGACGCGGCATCCGTCCACTCCTCCGTGCTAGCACACCATCAATGCGGTTATCATCCCCACCCCCATCCCGGCGAGCACCTCGGTCGGGGTATGTCCGAGGAGCTCCTTCACGCGTTCTTCCTGAATGCGTCGTTTGAAATAGATATCTTCCAACATGCGATTCAGCAGCTGCGCCTGCCGCCCGCTCCAGCGACGCACGCCCTGCGCATCAAACAGCGTGATCACGGTAAACACGAGGGTCGCGGCAAACAGCGCCGAATCAAACCCCACGCGAATCCCCACCGCCGTGCTCAGCGCGGTGACCCCTGCCGCGTGCGTGCTGGGCATGCCGCCGGTGCCCAACAGCCACCGAAAATCGAAGCGGCGTTGGCGGAGGGAGCCGAGCAGAATCTTGATGGACTGGGCCAGGACACAGGCCAGAAACCAGGCGAGAAAAATCTGATTGGTTAACCAGGCGTGAAAGGCCGACGCCATTTATTGGGATTGCGGATCAAGCACTCGAACCTGGAGTTTGGTGGCGGACTTCATGGTGGTGCTGCCATCGCGCACGAGATAGCCGCGATTGCCCTCGGCCAACCGCCGTTCATCCTCGGCCCGCTGCACCTCAAGCTTCGCCAGCCATTCGTGGCGGCGCTTCGCCCACATCTGCCGCTTCACATTGTGGATGGCCAGCTTCAGCTCGCGAATCGAGCGCATTTTTTGCTCCAGCAGCGTCCTCTCTTCGCTCACCGACGCCAATTGCTGGAGCAGATTCGCATTCGCCTGCCGGAAGCCCTTCTGTTCAAACTGCAGGCGCTGCACCTCGTGCTGCGCATCAACCAGCCGGCCCTGCAAATGATCCAGCTCCGTGGCCTGATCCTGCGCGATGGAGCGGGTCTCATCAAGCTCGTGACCGAGTTCCGCCAGGGTGCGTTGGGCCTCGGCGTAGTGGTCGGCGATCTTGCGCCGTTCGAAGCCGAGTTTAATAGCCAAGCCGCCGGCGACCACTGTGGCCACCACCAGCACCCAAAGAAGACCGCGTTGCTGCGCTGCCATGGGGATTCTCCTTGACCGTGGAAGGTGCTCGTGTTAGTGTGTCGTTGAGTATAGTCCTCGACCTGCTCGAACGCAAGTATTTTTGTGACGCTCTCCCATGCTCGCGCGCGCCCACACGTACGCCCTGGTCGGCCTGGAGGCCTTGCCTATCGACATTGAAATTGACTGCGCCCAGGGCCTGCCCAGCCTCACCGTCGTTGGCCTGCCCGATCAAGCCGTGAAAGAAGCCCGCGAGCGGGTCCGCAGCGCAATTGTCAACAGCCAGTATGATCTGCCCGGCCATCGCGTCACCATCAACCTGGCTCCTGCCGAGCTGAAGAAAGAAGGTGGGCACTTTGATCTGGGCATTGCCCTGGGGATGCTGGCCGCCTCCGGGCAACTGGATCCGGCCAAGCTGGATGAGATCGTGGTCGTCGGAGAAGTGGCCCTGGATGGCCGCCTCCGAGCAATTCCCGGCATCCTGCCGATGGTGATGGCCGAGCGACGGGGCAAGCGGCGCCTCATGCTCGTCCCCGCCGCCAACGCCCAGGAAGCCTCCGTCGTGAATCACGTGCCGGTGGTGGCGGTGGACGCGCTGCGCGAGGCGGTGGACTATCTCTCCGGCACGCTCACCCGACCGCGCGTGCGCGCGCAGCGACGCGGCCACGCCTCCTCAGCGCACGCGCTCGATTTCGCCGACGTCAAAGGCCAAGCCCTGGCCAAGCGCGCCTTGGAAGTCGCCGTCGCAGGCGGCCATCATGTGTTGATGCTCGGGCCTCCGGGATCGGGCAAATCGATGCTCGCCCAGCGCCTCCCCACCATTCAGCCGGACCTCTCGCTGGACGAAGCGCTGGAGGCCACCACCATCCACAGCGTCATGGGCCTCGTCTCCGCTCGGCAACCCTTGCTGACCCAACGGCCGTTCCGCGCGCCCCATCACACCAGCTCAGCCGTATCGCTCATCGGCGGCGGCCCAGCCCCCCGGCCCGGGGAGATTTCGCTCGCGCATCATGGGGTGTTGTTTTTGGATGAGCTGCCGGAGTTTCATCGCGACGTGCTGGAGAGCCTGCGCCAGCCGCTCGAAGACGGCGTCGTGCGCGTCGCGCGGGCCAAGCGCTCGATCACCTTCCCGGCGCGCTTCATGCTGGTGGCCGCCATGAACCCGTGCCCCTGCGGCTATCTCACCGACCGCAGCCGCGCCTGCCGCTGCACCCCGAACGCCGTGCATCGCTACCTGGCGAAAATCTCTGGGCCGCTGCTGGATCGCATCGATGTGCATGTTGAGATCCCCGCCGTCCCACTGCACGCCCTGACCCAGCCCTCCGACGGCGAGTCCTCGTCGGTGATCAAGCAGCGGGTGCTCAAGGCCCGGGCGATTCAACGCAAGCGCCTGAAGTCTGCGAAGGTGTTTTCCAACGCGCAGATGAGCCATCGCGATCTCACCAAGTTCTGCACGCTCAGCCCCGAGGCGAAGACGCTGCTGCACGCCGCTCTCGAGGAGCTGCGCTTCTCCGCCCGCGCCCACGATAAAATCCTCCGCATCGCCCGCACCATCGCCGACCTGGCCGGCACGGAGACGATTGCGCCCGACCACCTCGCCGAAGCCCTGCAGTACCGCACCCTCGACCGCCAGCTGTGGGTGTGAGCTCACCCCTCTTGACAATGTATCATTTAGTATATACACTTTAACTAGACCATGAATGTCTGGAAGGAGCCAATTCAGTTCCAATGGGATGCCGGCAACCAAGAGAAGAACTGGATTAAGCACGGGGTAACCCATGCCGAATGTGAAGAAATATTTTTCGATCCCCACAAGCGGTTGTTGGGTTCCACGCTACATGGGGAACGCGAGACGCGGCACGTGCTCATCGGATACACCGCGGACAAACGCCTACTTTTCGTGGTGTTCACGATCCGTGGACATACAGTTCGGGTGATCTCGGCGAGGGACGTGAACAAGAGGGAGCGAGGACTCTATGAAGAAACCGCTTAAGCTGCCAAAATTCAAGACGGAGGACGCGGAGCGGGACTTCTGGGCGAAGATCGATCTGGCGGATTACTTTGAGTCGAAGGACTTCCAGGCCGTGTCGTTTCCGAATCTCAAACCTTCCTCACGGCCTATTTCCATTCGACTGCCGGAACCCATGATCCTGCGCCTCAAGGAACGGGCCAACGAACGGCGCGTACCTTATCAGTCCCTCATCAAGCAGTACATTGCTGAAGGGTTGAAGGTGTAGAATTGAAGACACTGGATAACGAGCGCCACGCGCCCTACCAATCGCTCATCAAGCAGCATATCGCCGACGGCTTAAAAGCGTAAGGCCGACCATCTCGCCGGAGCCCTGCAGTACCGCAGCCGCGACCGCCAGGTGTGGGCCTGAGAGCAGCACCCGGAAATGACGACGCCCCCTTGTCAAACCGTCTCCACCTCAGGCATACTTCTTATAGAAACACCTGGCGAGAAAGCGCCACACCCGGAGTAATCCGGGGTCGGAAAGCTACGGGCCCCACGTGAGGGCTGCCGAGTTGCCGAACCAGGAGCGCAACGCGAGCATGCATGGGGCCGCCGAGCCGCCGAACCAGGACGGTTGGCGGTTTTGTGTTTGTTGAGTACGGAGGCGGCCATGCACACATCGCGGAATGGGTTCTTACTCATCACTACGCTGATGGTCATCAGCGGATTGCTCATGCTCAGCGCCATCAGCATGACCCGCTCCGCCACCGACCTGCTCGTCGCCAACCGGTTCGTCGCGAATCAGCAGGCGTATGCGCAGGCCGAAGCGGGGCTGGACTGCGCCATCAAGACCCTGCGCCAAACAACGACGGTCGGCACTGCCTGTAATCAGGTCAACGCGGTGGGGGCGGCGGTCAGAACCGTCACCGTCATCCCGCCTGTCGTTGTTGGGATCTGCACCGTCTCCAGCACCGGCACGGCTGGAACCTCGACTACCAGCACCGTCACCGCCAAGGTGATGCGGGCGGCTTCCTCGCCCTTCCAGCAAGCCATTTTTGCCACCAGCGCCATCAATGGCAACGTCTCCGACACACAAGCCATCTACCTCAGTTATAACAGCTTACTCGATAGCTACGACTCCCGCCTGGGCAACTATGGGGACGCGCTCAGTAGTACGGATCCGAACTACAATCTGTTGAACCAAAGCCAGGATGGCCGGCCCAGCTCTCAACATGCCGACCTCGCCACCAATAGCAGTTTAAACGGAGCGAGCAAGGCCATGGTAATAGCCGGGTCAACAAAGATTATGGGAAAGGCTTCGACGCCGATCGGGGGAAGCGGCGTCGTGATTGGCGTTGGATCCACCCTGACTCAAGGGACGGCCGCGCAATCGGTGCAGGCGTATCCACAACCCATTATCCCCACGGCCCCTGCGACGTGCATCAACATCCCCTCGGCGTCGATCACCACCGATTACTCCACCGATCCAGCCCAGTCAATCTATCTGACAGGCTCCTCCTTCTGCGCCACCGATGTGACCATCGACGCCGGTGGAAAGCTTTCCCTGCCAGAGCTGAGTTTTTTGAACGTGACGGGGACCATCACGGTCAAAAACGGAGGCCAACTTGAGTTAGGCCAGCAGGGGACTGGCAACCCGGCCACCGTTGTGGTCAGGAAGATGTGGGTGAACACCGGCGGGAGCGTGAAAGTGATTGAGAACGGCGGGCCCGTTGACATCTACGCGCAGTCGTTGATCGCGCAGGATCCCACCACCGTCATCCAAGGCTATAAAGATCCCGCCATCGATCCCTCCACCCCCAATAGGATTCATCCGGAAACGTTGCGCACATATGTGGAAGTGGTGCCCCCCTTCGATTATCTCTCTGTGGTCGCACAACTCCTCAATGGAGTCAAGTATTATGGCGTCATCTACTCCACGAACCACTCCGTCGCGCTATTCACGAATGACATAAACCATACCAAGCCTCATCCAGAACTCTACGGCGCCATTGTCGGAACGAACTGCATGACCGGGTACGCGCTGATTGTGGATCTTCATTATGATGAAGCGTTGAAGCAGATGCAGAACTGGCCTTCATGGATGCCGGTGACCGTCACGCTGTTGGCCGAGTACCAGTAACTCACGGTCCTACCAGACAATCAGCGCGCGCACCACCAGCCAGTACAGCCCCAACAAGGGATTCAAGACGTAGCGCAGCAGCGGGTGGTCGAGTTCCGCAAAACGCACCGTGCCCGTAAATCGTTTCACAATCTCCGCATCGCTGCGACAACGAAGCGCGCGCACTTCTCGACGGCGCGCGGCGATCAGCCGCCAGGTGGCGGGACGCGCAAAATAGCGCAGCAGCCGTCCGCACACCCCGGCCCAACCGTGGCTGATGAAGTACGCCCCCATCACCAGCTCGCTGACCACCAGGCACGGAGCGATCACCAGCAGCGTGCGCAGGCGCTGAAGAGTCAGGAGGGTGAGGAGCCGGTTCCGCTGCAGCAGATACAGCGACTCCGGCGATTTCTGGAAGCGATAGTGATGCGAGCAGATCGCCCGCTCGGCCAAGGCCACCCGAAACCCCGCCAGCCGCGCCCGCCAGCAAAACTCCACGTCATCGTAATAGATGAAGTAGTCCTCGCGAAAGAGCCCGATCGCCTCGAACACTTCACGCCTCACCAGCATCGCCGCCCCGCTGGCGCAGTCGATCGCAATGGTCTTCGGCAGCATCGCGCGTGTGGCGCCATAGCCGTGGCACGTGCCGTAGCCTAAATAGTGCAACCGGTTGCCCAGCGAGTTGATGGTGTTGGTGCCGTAGAGCAGAATCTGCGATTGGACGATGTGGGCCGCCGGGTGGGCCTCGGCTGCCGCCACGAGCTCGGCCAGCCACATCGGATGTACGACCGCATCCACGTTCAGCAGGGCGACGGCCTCATACCCCTCCTCGAGGGCGACCCGAAGCGCGCTGTTGACGCCGCCGGTCCATCCGAGATTGGTCGCGTGGTCAATGAAGCGGGCCTGCGGAGCGGCGCGCGCGGCCAGGCGCCGGCTCTCGACGAAGACGCCGTTATTGACGACGAACACGGTGAACGACTCGGCCGGATAGGTTTGGGCCACAAGGCTGGCGTGACATTCCGCCAAATACCGCTCGGCGTAATCGTCGTGAATGAGCACGATCACCGCCACGCGTGCGGCCGGCAGAGAACTCCGAGTATACGCCATGCCGCCCTTATTGTAGAATAGGTCAGAGGAGGAATCCACCATGGCCGATGTCACCGCATCGCGCACGTGTCCGATGTGCTCCACCGCCGCTCCGGCCGAGGCCGCATTTTGTGCGGTCTGCGGCACCGCGCTTGGCACGGCGAGTACGGCGCCGGCTTCCCCTCGCACGAAATGGTACTACAACGTGTGGTTCGTGCTGTTCATGCTGTTCTTCGTGCTCGGACCGTTCGGCCTGCCGCTGGTGTGGAAGCACCCGCGGTTTGCGCGCTGGGTGAAGTGGCTCCTCACCATCGTGATAGTGCTCTACACCGTGCTCCTGGTGGAGATGACCGTCGTCATGACGAAAACGGTCATGGAACACTTCAGCGCCTTCCAATCCCTGTTTTAATGTCCCGCCGTTTCCTATCCGCTATCCGCTATCCGCTATCCGCTCTGATCACGATGTCCGCTGTCGGCTGCGTGCGCTCCAACTATAATCTCGCCACCCACCAGCAGGAATACACCCTCACCTCCACCCAAAAAGAAATCGACATGGGACGCACGCTGGCCAAGCAGGTCAAGAAGGAACTGGAGGTGGCGGAAGATGAGCCGCTGCAAGCGCGCATCCGCACGACCGGGCAGCGCCTGGCCGCCGTGTGCGACCGGCAAGAGCTGATCTATGAGTTCACCATCATGCGGGATGACGAGGTGAACGCCTTTTCCCTGCCCGGCGGCTGGGTCTTCGTCAACGACGGGCTGATCAAGAAAGCTACGAGCGACGACGAAGTCGCCGCCGTGCTGGCTCACGAGATCGCCCACATCGCCGCGCGGCACGCGGTGAAGCGATATGAAACCAGCCTGGGCGCGCAATTAGTGCAACTGGCCTCCTTGGCGGCGCGCCAGGGCCCGCTGAGTCAAGGGGTGGGCATTGCGATGCAAGCAACCCGTTTGGCCTACGCCCGGGAAGATGAATTGGAAGCCGATCGTTTAAGCGTGAAATATCTGAAGGCGGCGGGGTTCGATCCCACCGCGGCGCTGCGGATGCTGGAACGCCTGCACGCCGTGGATCGAGAGAAGATCCATTACTTGCCGCGCGGTGTGAGGCCCGGCTACGCCCAAACTCACCCCTTTGTGCCGGATCGTATCCGCGCGGTCAAAGAAGCCCTGTACGGAGTGGCCGACTATGTCGACTATCTCAACACTTCCCCATAACTCATGTCCCCTGTCCCAGTAAGGTTCCTCCCATCGCCCAGTCGGCGCGTTTCACGTCGCGAAAGACAATCCAGACCTGCTCGTTCGACACCTGCGCCACACGGACAACGGCGTCGGTGATCGCCGTGGCGAGCTGGGCTTTCTGCTGGGGGCTTCGGCCCTCCAACCATTCCACGGTAATCATGGGCATACGGGCACTCCTCCTTGTTTGATGCGGCGTTCACCGCGAGGTGAACGCGCGCTGCGCGCGCGTGGCCCCGCGGCGGAGCGCCGCGCGCACCTCGCCGACTAAAAAGAACGACCCGGTGACCACGATGACGTCATCCGCTGCGCACGTGTTCAGCGCATACGTATACGCATCGCGCGCATCGGGAATCGCAGTCGCCGTCTTGCACGATCGGCCCACGCGCCGGAGCAGCCCCGCGGCGTCGCAGGCGCGCGGATGCGCGGACTGCGTGCACGTCACCGATGAGGCCAAGCGTCCGAATCGTTTCACGACAGCCGGCTTGGCTTTATCCGCCGACATGCCCAGCACCACATGCACCGCCCGCCCCGGCCACCAGGTCGCGAGTGCTACACGCAGCGCCTCGATCGCCGGCGGGTTGTGCGCGCCGTCGAGCACGACCAGCGGATGGTCCTGCACCACTTCGAGGCGCCCGGGCCAGCGCACGCGGCTCAAGCCCTCGCGCACGGCCGCATACGGCGCGCCCTCTTCCGACAACAGCTCGACCGCGCCAACCGCCAGTGCAGCGTTCTCCGCCTGATGCGCGCCGATCAGCGGCAGGACCATCTCCTCGTAGGGGGCGCGCACACCGCGAATCTCCACGCGCTGCCCTCGTGGCTCCCGCGCGAGCACGCGCGCGCTGAGGTGCGTGCCGTATTCGAACAGACGCGCGCCGCACTCGGCGGCGCACTGCCGCAGCCGTGCCAGCGCCTCAGGGGGCTGCGCGGCCACCAGCACCGGACGTTGCGGCCGCATGATGCCGGCTTTCTCCGCAGCGATCGAGCCGACGTCCCGCCCCAGCACGTCGGTGTGGTCCAGCCCGATCGGCCCGATGACCGACACCGCCGGCTCCACGACATTCGTCGCATCGAGCCGGCCGCCCAGCCCCACTTCCAACACCGCCACCGACACGCGCTGCTGCGCAAAATACAAGTAGGCTAGCGCGGTCACCGCCTCAAAATAGGTGACGGCGCCCATGCGTGACTCGGCACGCAGCGCCTCGATGACCGGCCGCAGCCGCGCGACCAGCGCCGCGAACTCCTCCTTGCCGATCCACCGGTCACGCTCGCTCTGTGGGGCGATAATCTGCATCCGCTCTCGCACGTCCTGCAGGTGAGGCGAGAGATACAGCCCGACGCGCAAGCCGGCGGCGCGCAGGATCGCCGCGCTCATCACGCAAATCGAGCCCTTGCCGCTGGTGCCACCGACGAGGATCGCGCGAAACCGCTGCTGCGGATGGCCGAGCCGCTCGCAGAGTCCCCGCATGCGTTCCAGCGGCACCCGGCGCATCGCGCCGGGCCGATGCGTGCGCTCGTAGTTGGTGAGCGTGCCGAGATAGGCGAGCGCGTCGACGTAGGTCATCCCCTCACGCAGGAGGCGGGGCGTAAAACGCGGCGTATTGCTTGATCAGGACGGCATCTTTAGGGGCGATCTCCACAAACCGCACCCCCACTTCGATTCCGCCGAGACCGGCGGCATGCATTGTGGTCAGGAGCCTCGTCCACATCACCTCGCCCGCAAAACGAATCGGCATATCGGGCGCCGGCAAATGCACGATGACCTCCAGGCGCGCGCCGACATCCAGCGGATGCTCCGCCACGAAGCGCACGCCGCCTCCGCTGATATCTTTGGAGAGCGATTTGCCCAGCTGCTTCGTGCCCGCAATGACATACGACACATTCAGGCGCGTATTCAAGCGGATGAACTGCCGGCGTTCGTTGGCCATGCGTTACCCTTCCCGGCGGCGCTTCCACGACTCCAGCAGCCGCCGCACATCCCCCTCCGCCGAGCGGATGACCAGGCTGCCGACGAGAATCAGCACCGAGCACTGCCACGCCTCTTCCGGCCCGATCACCAACCCGGTGTGGATGTTCTCCGCCTGCTTGAGCGACTCGCCGTACGCCTCAATCGCGCTCTGCAACGAGCCTTCGCGCAGATCCAGCGACGAGAGCTCATGGCGATACCGCAGCGACGGAAAGCGCACCCCGCGCACGAGCAGAAAGTTCAGCATCGCATCTTCGCTGACATGCAGTTCCTGCTCGAACTCAAATCCTTGGAACTGGGGTGAGGGGAGAATTAAGGAAGGGCGCTCCACCAGCACCTGCCCCTTGCGCACGACGGTATCTCCGGGATTGAGGCTCGACTCCGCCAGAAAGATATACGGCAACGGGGTGGCTTCAAACGTGGCGAGATCCTGCAGCCGCGCGCGGATCACCTCCGTCTGCTTCAGCGCCTTGCTCCACAGCTCTTCAATATCCATGAGTTAGTGTCGGAAATGTCTCATCCCGGTGAACAGCATCGCCAGGCCGGTTCGATTCGCCGCGGCGATCACGTCCGGATCTTTGATCGAGCCACCGGGTTGAATGATCGCCGCCACGCCGGCCTTCGCGGCCAGCTCCACGCTATCCGGAAACGGGAAGAAGCCGTCGGAGGCCAGCACCGCTCCCCTGGCCCGCGCCCCGGCCTGGGCCAGCGCCTGTCCCACGGCGCGCACCCGGCTGGGTTGGCCTTGCCCGATGCCGACGGTCGCACCCTCGGCCACGAGCACGACAGCGTTTGACTTCACATGCTTCGCCACCCGCCACGCAAACCGCGCGTCGCGCTGCTCGGCGGCGGTGGGAGCGCGCGTGGTCGCCACGCGCAGCGCGGCCTCATCGAGAATCGCACAATCCGGCTCCTGGACCAGCCATCCGCCCAGCACGCTGCGCCATTGCAGCGTCGAAACGCCCGCCTGCAGGGCCGCCCCAGCCTGGTCGGGATGGATCGTCACGACGCGCAGCTTCGGCTTTTTCGCCAGAATCACCGCGGCCGCCGGCTCCACCGATGGGGCCGCGATCACTTCGAGAAACGTGCTCGTCATCTGTGCGGCGGTGGGCGCATCCAGCGGACGATTCACGCCCACGATGCCGCCGAAGGCCGACTCCGGATCGCACGCCTGCGCGCGCGCATATGCTTCGCCCAGCGTCGTGTAAACGGCCGCGCCGCACACGGAGGCATGTTTCACGATCACGCACGCCGCGCCTTCCACATCCGCCAGACAGCGCACCGCCGTATCCAAGTCAACCACATTATTATACGACAGCTCGGTCCCTTGAAGCTGCACGACACCGGCCAGGCCCTGGGCGGGCGAGGTCGCGGGCACATACCAACCCCCGCGCTGATGCGGATTTTCGCCGTAACGCAGCCTCTGCCGCAGGCGCGCCTGCACCGCGATCTGGTCGACCGGCGCCTCGCCAGACGCCGCACCACCGGCGAGATAGCCGGCAATCGCCTGATCATAGGCGCTGATGAGGCGAAACGCCGTCGTCGCCAACAACCGGCTCATCGCTTCTGGGAGCGTGCCTTTGCCCTGCTGCAACGCGGCGAGCACGTCGGCATACTGCGTTGGCTGCGCAACCGCCGCCGCATGGGCGAAGTTTTTCGCCGCGGCCCGCAGCAGGGCCACGCCTCCGATGTCGATCTGCTCCACGGCGTCAGCCAGCGGCACGCTCGGCTTCCGAATCGTCTCTTCGAACGGATACAGATTCACGACGACCAGATCGATCAGCCCCTCCGGCCCCACCGCCTGCACGTGCGCGGGATCATCGCGCTTGGCCAAGATGCCCGCGTGAATCTTCGGGTGCAGCGTCTTCACGCGCCCATCCAACTGCTCGCCGATGCCGGTAAACTCTTCCACGCTTCGGACTGCCAGTCCCTGGGCGCGCAACGCCTGCGCCGTGCCGCCGGAGGCGATCAGTTCCACGCCGAGGGCCGCCAAGCCCTTCGCAAAGGCCTCGAGCCCGGTTTTCTCGTGACAACTGAAGAGCGCTCGCTTGACTGTGACCATTTTATTTAAAGGTAAAAGGTAAAAGGTAAAAGGTAAAATGAAAGAGATAAAACGACAATGCAAAACTTTTGTTTTTCACTTTTACCTTTTACCTTGTCCTTTTGCCTTTTGCCTTTTGACTTTTAACTTCTCGTTCGACGAGCGCGCGAAATGCCCGATGCAGGCGCGTCGTGAAAGGGCCGGGTCGGCCCGTGCCGATCCGACGGCCGTCCACCTCGGTCACCGCAATCACCTCTTTAATCGTACTCGAGAGCATCACCTCATCGGCGTTATAGACATCATGCCGGGTGAGCGGCCGCTCGCGCACCGCCAGGCCCAGCGCGGGTGCTGCCTCAACCAGCGCCTGCCACGTCACGCCGGGCAGCAGCCCCACCCAGCCCGGCGCGCTGAGCAACACCCCGTTGATGATCACTCCGAGGTTGCTGGCCGTGCTTTCGGTCACCGAGCCGGTCATGGTGTCGAGAAAGATCGCCTCCTCCACCCCGCGCAGTTGCGCCTCCATGACCGCCATCACGCTGCCCAGGCGCGCGGAGAACTTGCCCTGCGGATCGATCGCCCCGATTTCGAATTTCCTCGTCGGCACGATCGCCACCTTCAGGCCGCACCGATACTGCGCGGCACTCGGCGGCTCGATCGCTTTCACGACGATGCTCGGCGCTCCGGCGCGCCACCCCGACTCCGCCGGCACCAGGGCGATGCGCACCACTGCCTCGCGAATGCCGGCGCGCTTCAGCGCATGTCGCAGCGTCCGGCCCAACTGCGCGCCTGCCGATGGCAGGCGCACGCCGAAGGCCGTGGCGGAGGCCTGGAGCCGCCTCAGATGCTCCTCCAAGCGAAAGATCACGCCGCCGTAGGCGCGCATCGTTTCAAAACAGCCGGAGGAGGAGACGAACGAGGGCAGCCCGTGCCGAGCAGGCTCAGTGATAACGGACGGCATCGCGTCGTCCCTCCATCGCACGCGCCGCCTGCAACGCCGCCAGGAGCGCGCGCCCCTTGTCCAATGTCTCGCGATACTCCCGCTCCGGGACCGAGTCGGCGACGATCCCCGCCCCCACATGAAACGACACGCGCCCCGATGTGGCCACTAGCGTCCGAATAAGAATGTTCAAATCCAGGGAGCCGTCAAACCCGATCCACCCCACCGAGCCGGTATAGGGCCCGCGCGCCACCGGCTCCAACTCGCGGATGAGCTCCATCGCCCGCACCTTGGGGCAGCCGGTGATCGTGCCCCCGGGAAACAGCGCGCGAATCACCGCCACCGGATCCGTTTCCGGCACGATGCGGCCGCACACGTTGGAGACGATGTGAATGACATGCGAATAGTCTTCCAGCGTCATGAGCTCATCCACCCGCACCGACCCGGCCCGGCAAATGCGCCCCAGATCGTTGCGCGCTAAATCGACCAGCATGATGTGCTCGGCCCGCTCTTTCTCGCTCAGGAGCAGCTCCAGGCTGTTGATCAGATCCTCCTGAGGATCAGTCCCCCGAGGGCGCGTGCCGGCGATCGGGCGCGCCTCGGCCACGCCGTCGCGCACCCGCACTAACCGCTCCGGCGAGCAGCTCACCAACGCCCACTGCTGGTCTTGCCACAAGCAGGCAAACGGCGAGGGATTGATCCGCCGCAGCGCGTCATAGACCGACCACGCCGATCCCTCCCAGGCCGCCTCGAAGCGCTGAGCGAGATTCACTTGGAAGATCTCGCCCGCGCGAATAGCCTCCAACGCTTCGTGCACCATGCGCTCAAACTGCGCCTGAGACATCGCCGGCTCAATGCGCACCGGCCCTGCTTCCTCCGCCGTCCCTCGGCTACGCTCGGGATGGCACCATGAGCGAAGTGGAATGGGTGCCGCCGGCTCGATGTCGGGGTCCGATCGCAGGCCCTGGAGACTGCTCTGAAGTGCCTCCAAACGCTCGCGGGCCCGTGCTACCGCCGCGCGAAGGGGCTGATGCGGATCCACCACGCTCATCAGCCAACTCCGCCCGCGCTCATGATCCACGATGACCAGCAGGCGCATGCCATACACCGCCATCTCAGGCACGATCCCCTGATCGATCGGCGTCGGCAGCCGCTCAATCCAACGGTTCAGCTCATAGCTCAACAGCACGCACCATCCCACGCCCATCGGCGGCAGCGCTGCTTCGCTGGAGCTCCGCTCCGGGCCTGGATACGCCTTGAGCACGCGTTGAAGCGCGCGCAGCGGATCACCAGTCAGCCGCTTCGTCGAGGCGCTCGTCGAGATCGACACCGCCGTCCCGGTCGCGGTGAAGGTCAGCCACGGTTCCCACGCCAGCACCGAATAGCGCCCGGTCACCGGATGGGCGCGGGCGCTATCCAACCACACCAGCGCGCCCTCCTGCGCCTGCAACCGGTCACTGAGGGCGCGAAGGTCAACGGCCCCCTCCACCACGCTCCACCAGATCGCTGGGGTGCCTGGGCATAGTCGCGGCGTCTTCATGGAGAGAAAATTATTGTAACACAAAAGAGGCGAGGAACCCTTACAAACGCAGGAGGATGCGTTTGGTTTTCAATAAGCGGATATGCTGGGCCAGGCCGTCGAGCTCATGGTCCATCCGTCCGGTCTCTTGCGCGAGTTCCTGCAGATCGCGCTCCATCTTCGCGCGCTCCTGGGCCGGCCAGGGCGGGTCAGTTTTGGAGAGGCTTTTGCGCAGTTGGCCGACCGACGCGGCCAGGCTGTTCCGCTGGGCCTGCTTGGCGCGCCGTTCTTGGATCGCCAGATTCATAGCCAGCGTCGTGCGATCTTGATCCGGCTTGATCAACAGCTGGATTTTTTGAATCTTCTCATTCACTTGAACCGCCGCGGCCTTGAGCTCATTGCGCAATTGCGCGATCTGCCGCTCCACCTGGTTGCGCTTGAGATCCAACTCGCGCTCCATGAGCGCGATGCGGTTGGCTTGCTCATCCCGCTTGGCCAACACCTCACTGAAACTCGGATCGGCCTTGAGGACGTCCTCGCGCAGCTTCTCCGGATTGGCCGGCGGCCCGCAGCCGCTGCCGGCCAGCAGCACGAGGCTCAGGATGGCCGCATTACGTGGCCAGAACATACGATGGTTCGGCCAGCGGCGCCAGGACGCGGTCCGGCGCTTCCTCTCGATAGGTGTAGAGCTTGCCCGCATAGTTGCGCAGCACCAACTCGCCGGGCTTGTAGGAGACGACGTAGTTGGGCAGCACCGGAATCTTGCCGCCCCCGCCCGGCCCGTCCACGACGAACGTCGGGACGGCGTAGCCGGTGGTGTGGCCGCGCAGCTTTTCGACGATCTGGACGCCCGTCATCACGGACGTGCGGAAGTGCGACGTGCCCCGCACCGGATCACACTGATAGATGTAGTACGGCCGCACGCGCGTCTTGAGCAGCTCATGAAACAGCTTCTTCATGATCGCCGGGCGGTCGTTGATGCCTTTGAGCAGCACCGTTTGCGAGCCCAGCGGCACGCCGGCATCGACGAGCATACCGCAGGAGCGCTTCACGGCCGGCGTCACCTCTTTCGGATGGTTGAAATGCACGCTCATCCACACCGGCTTGTGCTGCTTCAGCACCGCGCACAGCGACTCGGTCACGCGATACGGCAGCGTCACCGGCGTGCGCGACCCGATGCGCACGAACTCCACGTGCGGAATCGACTTCACCTTCGTCAGCACTTCATCGAGCCGCTCATCGGAGAGGCTGAGCGGATCCCCGCCTGAAATGAGCACGTCGCGAATCTTGCGGTGCGCGCGGATATAGTCCACCGCCACATCGATGTTCGCCGGACGGCTAAAGCCCGCACTCGTGCCCACCACTCGGCTGCGGGTGCAGAACCGGCAGTACATCGCGCACACCTCGACCACCAACAGCAGCACGCGATCCGGGTAGCGGTGCACCAAGCCCGGCACCGGCATGTGGCTGTCTTCCGCCAGCGGGTCGACCAAATCATTCGCGCTGGTGAAGTACTCATCCTCCAGCGGCACGGCTTGCCGGCGGATCGGACACGTCGGATCCTCCGGATCCATCAGCGCCGCCCAGTACGGCGGAATGGCCATGATGAAGCGCCCGCTCTTGCGCGTCACCGCCGCCTCTTCCGAGGGCGTCAGCCGCAGGACCTGTCGCAGCTGCTCGACGCTGGAGAGGCGATTGCGCATCTGCCAGCCGTACGACTCCCACTCTTCCAGAGGCACATCCTTCCACAACGGAATGCGCCGATAGGCTTCCCCGTTTACCAGTCCGTCCCCTCCTGTTGACCCAGGCCTCAAGGAGCCAGCCGGCTCTCCGCGAGCTCATCCCGCCAGTCGGCGGGATGCGGCGAAGGCTCTTGCGCATGGGCCATCTGACGCGTTCGCGCGCCTGCCAACTCCACCAGCCGGTTCAATAATGTGGGATACGGAATCCCGGCTGCGGTGGTCATAATCGGAAAATTACTCTCGTGCGGATCCAGACCCGGCAAGGGATTCACTTCCAACACATACGGAATCCCATCGCGCAAACGAATGTCGGTGCGGGAGAGATCGCGGCAGCCCAGCGCCTGGTGTGCCAGCCGCGCCACGTCCTGGACCCGCGCGGTGAGTGCGGGCGACACACGCGCCGGACAGTGAAACGTCGGCACCAGCCCCAGCGCCGCATCGCCTTGATACTCTTTCATCCGCCACGAGTAGAAAAACTCTCCCGAGTGCCGGCAGCTGGAAAAATCGATCTCCAAAATAGGCAGCACCTGGAGGGCGTCATTCCCCAGGATGCCGACGGTCAGCTCGGTGCCGTCGATAAATTCCTCCACGAGCGCTTCCTGCTGATACTGCGCGTGGATGCGCGCCACCTGCGCGCGCAGCCTTGCTTCATCCTCCACCACGTTCTCGCGCCCGATGCCTTTGGCCGAGCCTTCGCGGTTGGGCTTGACGATCAATGGAAATTTCAGGCGAGGATTCAGCGTGGTCTTCGGCGTCGCAAAGAGCTGCCACGCCGGCGTGGGAATGCCTTCGTACGCGAGCACGTGCTTGGTTTTCGCTTTATCCAGGGCGAGTGCCAGCGTGAGGCTGCTGGAGCTGGTAAACGGAATGTTCAACGATTCCAGAATCGCCGGCACCTGCGATTCGCGATGCGGCCCGGAGGTGCCCTCCGCGATGTTAAAGACCACATCGACCTCGTGGGTGAGAAACCACGACGGCAGCGCATCGGTCGCCTCCACCAAATGGACCTGGTGGCCGCCCTGGCGCAGCGCCTGGGCGATAGCGTCGATGGTCTTCGGGCTGTCGCACTCAGAATAAAAATCAATCGGCAGCGACTCGTCCTGCGGGACGGGCCGTTTCAAATTGTACGTTACCGCGACGGTGCGACCGATGGGAGAGCGCGCTCCTCTTTCGCTTTCAGGCCGTGGCGTACGAGGGCGGCGTCGAGGATCCGATTGATGATCGCCTCGTACGACCACCCCTGCACCTTGGCCACACACATGAACACATCTTCGGTTGAGAGCGACGGGAGGGGATTAATCTCGAGCACGTAGGGCTGCCCGGAACGATCCACCCGGATATCGACGCGGCCGAAATCTTTGCACTCCACCGCGTCATAGGTGTGGCGGGCCACCGTTTCGAGCTGGTGGCGCAGCCCCTCGTCCACCGCGGCCGGGCACACATAGTCCGCCCCGGTACGAATGTGCTCAAACGTATAGAACAAGCGCCCCAGATCCAACTGCCCCTCAATTCGAATCTGCACGATCGGCTGGATCTCCGGCGGATCGTTGCCGATGATCGCCACCGTAAACTCCTGTCCTTCGATGAATTCCTCGACCAAGGCCGGCTGATGATAGGTGTCCATCAGCCACTGCACCTGTCGAGCGAGCTCCTCCGGCGTGGTGACGAGCGACGCCTGGCGTACGCCCTTGCTGGAGCCTTCGCACCGCGGCTTGGCAATCAGCGGATAGGTCAGCGCAATCTTCCAGACATCGTGCGGATCGTGCACTTCCGCGAATTTCGGCGTGGGGATGCCTTCCGCCAGCAAAATTTTCTTGGTCATCACTTTATCGAGCGTCAGGCCCAGCGTGAGGCCGTCGGCGCCCACACACGGCACGCGCAGCATCTCCAGGATGATGGGCACCTGCGACTCGCGGTTGCGCCCTTCATAGCCCTCGGCGATGTTGAACACCAGATCGAGCGTTTGCACGCGTTCCATCTGCCGCTCGAGCAGCGTCTTCGCGTTGCCGATGCGCACGACCTCGTGCCCCCCGGCCTTAATCGCCTGCTCGATCACGCCGATGGTGTCATCGTGGTCGAATTCCGCGTTCGCATCCGGCGGATCGCCCGGACGAAACACGTATTCGCTCTTGACGTTATAGGTCAGCCCGATTTTCATGGCAAAAGAAAAAGGGACCCCTGCGTCCTGAGTCCCTCCACCACACACTTGAGTTGTTCCAACTCAGATGCGCCCGCCCTTACCGCGTTGCACGCCGTCCACCGCAGACCGCGCACGCGCCGCAAGAACCAGCACTCACCATGAGTATGTTCATCGATACTCATGTCGTACCATATGGGGTTTGGGTTGTCAAGAACTGATCGCGAATGTTAGAAAAATATGCTAGCATACTGTCCTCCCCATGGGAACACTCGTCCTCATTCGCCACGGCCAATCGCAATGGAACGTGGACAACCGATTCACCGGCTGGGTCGATGTGCCGCTCACCGATGCGGGACGCGAGGAAGCGCGGCGCGGGGCGGCCCTGCTCCGCACGCTCCACTTCGATCATGCGTTCACCTCGTCGCTGCAGCGCGCGCAGGAGACGCTGCGCATCGTGTTGGACGCGCTCGGCCAGCCGAGCGTTCCCATCGAAGCGAACCAAGCCTTGAATGAACGGCACTACGGCGCCCTGCAAGGCTTGAACAAAGCGGAGACGGCGAAGCAATACGGCGACGCCCAAGTCCACCTCTGGCGCCGCAGCTACGACATCGCCCCGCCTCACGACATCACGGCGCTCAACCCCACCGGCATCAGCGAGAGCTTGAAGGACACCGCCGCGCGCACCCTGCCCTACTTCACCGAGAAGATTCTGCCGCGGGTCGCCGCCGGAGAAACGATCCTGGTCGTGGCGCACGGCAACAGCCTGCGCGCCATCGTCATGCACCTGGACGGCCTCACCAAGGCGCAGGTGCTGGAGCTGAACATCGCCACGGGCGCTTCCATCGTCTACGACATCGATGGGCAGAGCCGCGTCGTTAAGAAAGTGGTGCATACCCTTTCGTCGTCTCCTGGGCGCGCATAGCCGTCGGCGCGCGCGCCGTCCGCACGTAATGATAGAGGTACTGCTGCGCATACCCGGCGTAGCGGCCGAAATGGCGCTGGGCAAACTCGTGCATGCGCACGGGCGTCATCTTCGCCTTCCGAAAATAGTAGCGCATCACCCGCTCCATCCACACATCAATCGGAAACGCGTCGTATTTCTGCAAGCCAAATAACGCCACGCAATCGGCCACCTTCTCGCCAACTCCATCACAACGCATGAGCGCGGCTTTGGTCGTTGGATAGTCGCAGCGTTTGAGCATCTCCAGCGAGAGCTTCCCCTCGGCCACCCGCCGAGCCGTGGCGCGCAGGTAGCCGGCGCGAAATCCGAGACCCAATTCGCGCAGCCGACGCTCCGGCACTTTCGCCAGCGCTTCCGGGCGGGGAAACGCGCAGCCACGGAAGCCGTTGAACGACGCGGGCAACCCGTAGGCTTGCGCCAACCGCTCGATAAGACCCTCAATGCGCTTGATATTGTTGAAGGATGAGCAGATGAAGGAGGCGAGCGTCTCCCACGGATCTTGCCGCAAGATGCGCAAGCCTGGAAAGCGGCCAATGGCCTCGTGGATCTGGGCATCCACGTCGATGGAGGAGAGAATGGGTGCAAGATCCACATCCAGCGCGAAGTACGCCTGGATGTGTTGCTCGGTCAGGCGGGGATCCACCGTTTCCACGGTGAGGAGGGCTTGGTCCTGCGTGGCTTTGACGGCACAGGCGCCCAGGAAGCCGTAGTAGCCTCCGCCGGGGCGCGCCTGCCAACGGAACGCTTGGCCGCACTCCAGCGTATGCGCCAGCGAAAAATCCGGCGCGGCGACTTGCAGTTTCATACGCGCGGCAGAGTAATCCCCTGCTGGCCTTGATACTTGCCTTTGCGGTCGGCGTACGAGATCTCCGGCAAGGAGCCGGCTTCAAAAAACAGCACCTGCGCGATGCCCTCGTTGGAGTAGATGCGCGCCGGCAGCGGCGTCGTGTTGGAAATCTCAATCGTCAGGTGGCCTTCCCACTCCGGCTCCAACGGCGTGATGTTGACCACGATGCCGCAGCGGGCGTAGGAGCTCTTGCCCAAACAGAGGCCCATCACCGACCGCGGCAGCCGGAAATATTCCACCGAGCGCGCCAGCGCAAACGAATTGGGTGGAATCACGCAGGTAGCACCCGTGTAATCGATGAACGAATCTGGGTTGAACTGCTTCGGATCGACCACCGCCTGCCGGACATTCGTAAAGATTTTGTAGTCCTGCGTCACGCGGATGTCGTAGCCCATCGAGGAGAGGCCGTACGAAATCACGCCATCGCGCTTGAGGTGCTCCTCAAACGGGTCGAGCATCCGATATTTCTTCACGTAGTCGCGGATTTCCCAGTCCACCAGAATCCGCCCCACCGGCTTGCCTGCCCCGGCGAGAGCGGTCGTCAGGCCGGGGTCCGCCCCGGCGAGCAGCTCCCTCGCCGTGCCGGGGGTGCGTTCGGGACGGACGGCGGCGGTCGATGATGTCTCAAACATGGGGTCCTCGCCCTTCGGTGGACAGCTCCAAATGAATACGGTTGCGCATGCCCCGCACGGCGATCAGCGGGAGGTCTTTGCGCTTGCGCCGCAACTGTTTCAGGTGCGGATTGGCCTCATGGCGCACCCAGCTCACCGGCCGCTCCATCACCTGCGCCATGCCATCGCGGCCCCAGTGGGCGACCACGAAGGCCTTGCACTTCTTCGACACTTCAGGAGTGAAGAGCCATTCCATCCCCCACCTCCCTTCCTTCCTCTGCCCCTCTGAAGCGGCTGCCATCATGGCAGCCGCGGAATGCCGAGCGCGACGGGCGCTCGGCCTTCGTTAGGAACAGCCGGATGTGGTGCCGCAGTTGAGGCACTTGTAGCAGTTGCCGTTGCGCACCATCAGCGAGCCGCAGTCGGAGCAGGCGGGCGCATCGGCCTGCGCCACGAACGTCTGCTTTTCGTGCTGCTCCAGCGGGTTGGCGCGACGGCCCGTCGCCGAGGCCATCGAGAGCCCCGGTGTCAGCGTGCCGGGAGCCACCGGGACCTCGGTGACGGCGAATTCCTGCGCCTGATCTTTGGGTAGAAAGCGCAGCGCCATGAACCGGAAAATGTAGTCCACCACCGATTTCGCAAACCGAATCTTCGCGTTGTTCGTCACGCCGGATGGCTCAAACCGCACGTGCGAGAACTTATCGATCAGCACTTTGATCGGCACGCCGTATTGCAGGGCCAGCGACACAGCGGTGGCGAAGGAATCCATCACCCCGGAGAGCGTGGAGCCTTCTTTGGACATCACGATAAAAATCTCGCCGGGCGTGCCGTCTTCGTAGAGCCCGATGGTCAGATACCCTTCGTGGCCGCCGATGGAGAACTTGTGGATGATCGCCTGGCGCTCATCCGGCAGCCGCCGGCGATACGGCTGGCCGATGGGCGCGGCGGAGGAGGATTTGGCAGCGTCTTTGCCAGTGGAGAGCGGCTGCACGCGCTTGGAGCCGTCGCGATAGATGGCGATCGCCTTCAGGCCCAGCCGCCACGCCTCGGTGTAGGCGTGCATGATATCCTCCACCGTCGCCTCCTGCGGCATATTAATCGTTTTTGAAATGGCCCCGGAAATAAACGGCTGCGCGGCCGCCATCATGCGCACATGGCCCATATAGGGGATGGTGCGCGCGCCGTTTTTCGGCTTGAAGGCGCAGTCGAACACGCTCAGATGCTCGGGCTTGAGATGCGGGGCGCCTTCGATGGTGTCGTGCTCATCCAGATAGTGCAAGATCGTCTCGATCTCAGCCGGCGCATAGCCGAGCACCTTCAGCGCCCGCGGCACCGTCTGGTTGACGATCTTGAGCATCCCGCCGCCGACGAGCCGCTTGTATTTGACCAGCGCGATGTCCGGCTCCACCCCGGTCGTGTCGCAGTCCATCAGGAACGAAATAGTGCCGGTGGGCGCGAGCACCGTGACCTGCGAGTTGCGCACGCCGAACTGCTCGCCGAGCTTGATCGCCTCATCCCACGCGCGCGCCGCGGCGGAGAGCAGCGGCTGCGGCACCAGCTTGTGATTGATCTTATCCACCTGGGCGCGGTGTTTGCGCAGCACGCGCAGTTGCGGCTCGCGGTTGCGCTCGAAGCCGGCATACGGCCCCACCTGCTCAGCGATGCGGTTGGATGTTTCGTAGGCGTGGCCGCACAGCAGCGCGGTCAGCGCGCCGGCCCAGGCGCGGCCCTCCTCGGAATCATACGCCACGCCGCGCGCCATCAGCAGCGCCCCAAGATTGGCATAGCCGAGGCCCAGTTGCCGGTAGTCGCGGGCGTTGCGCTCGATCTTCGCGGTGGGATATGAGGAGTTGTCGATAATGATGTCCTGGGCGATGGTCATCACCTGCACCGCGTACTTGAACGGCTCGATCAGGAAATTGCCTTCCTCATCCAGGAACTTGAGCAGGTTGATCGACGACAAATTGCATGCCGAATTATCTAAATGCATGTATTCACTGCATGGGTTACTGGCATTGATGCGGCCGGCGTTGGGGCAGGTGTGCCAGTCGTTGATTGTGGTGTCGTACTGCATGCCGGGATCGCCGCAGTGCCACGTGGCTTCGGCAATCAGCTGCAGCAGCTCGCGCGCCTTGAGCCGTTCGATCACCTCGCCGGTCGTCACGGCCTTCAGCTCCCAGTCGGCATCCTCCAGCGCCCGCGTCATGAACTCATCCGTCACGCGCACCGAGTTGTTGGCGTTCTGGAAAAACACGGAGGAGTACGCCTCGCCGTCGATCGAGGCGTCGTAGCCGAGATCCACCAGCTTGTGCGCCTTCTCTTCTTCCTTCCACTTGCACAGGATAAACGGCTTGATGTCCGGATGGTCCGCGTTGAGGACGACCATTTTAGCCGCTCTGCGGGTTTTTCCGCCGGACTTGATGACGCCGGCCGACGCATCGGCCGCCCGCATGAACGACACCGGCCCGGAGGCGGTGCCCCCGCCGGCAAGCCGCTCGCGCGCGGAGCGAATCGGCGAGACGTTGACGCCCGAGCCGGAGCCATACTTGAAAATCATCCCCTCGTTGCGATACCACTCCAAAATCGACTCCATGGTGTCGTCCACCGAGAGGATAAAGCAGTTGTGGACCAGCACGGAGTTAGTCAGATAGCAACTGCTCTGCGTTTGAATATCATAGACCTCCATCTCACCAATAGGTGCGATCGAGACAATGGTGGAATATCGAACATCAGGACACTGCTTGCCCGGCAGGCCTAGCGATTCGCGCAACCGTGCATTTTTTCGCTCTGAGATGAAGCCGATGGAGCGCTGGAACGCCTCTCGCTCCGACCGGATTGAAATATCCAATTCCCACATATCGTACCGGTCAGGCCGGCGTTCTTTCTTCTGCCGCAGCCGCGCGTAAATGCCAAACCGTGGTAAGAAGCGCTGAACGTCTTCAGCCCATGCTTTTGACGTCACCGCAAAGGCCACATGTGTGCTCGGCGCATGGACCGCCGCATACCCGTCAGCCTGGAAAAGACTTTTTACATACGCTGCCGCCGCATCGCGCGGCGCTGTCCAGAGCGATTTTGGAATGCGCAACTCTTGTCCGCGGTGCAACAGGCCATACGCTTCAACAAACGGACGCAATGCCTCTCCATAGAGCCGAATACGCCGACAGCGCAGCCGCGTATCGTCCGTTGGCACATCAGTGACGTGGTAGTGATGACCGGCGAACGCCGTTTGAAGATGTCCCATCACCCACTCAAATTCCTGCTCATCCACAGTTATGAACTCGGCCGTCAGAGACTGGTTTGTGCCTTCTTTATACTGCCCCACAAACCCATCTGCCTGCAGCCATCCCGCCAACGCCGCCTCAGCGACTGTCTTCGTCTCTGCTGAGGCGGTCACCGTCTCAGACGCATGGGCATACACACGCATCATCATCCCAGGCTTGAGTGCGTCCACACGACGCCACTCAATCGCTTGTGTCCGACGAACATCGTGCGCACACACGACGTGATCGCCGGTCGCCTCAATGGAAAATCCGTCATTCAGCCTCACCCGAAAGACCGGCTTGCGACCATTCCGCTTTACGGCGACCACCTGGGTCAGGCCATCCTTGTCATACACCGGCAAGCCAATGAGATTCTTCTCTACAATCTCCCCAATAGGCATGAGGCCATTGACGGTGTTAATGAGCGCATCGTAGGGTTGGCAAGCTGAGCATTGCGGGCGAGGTTCAATCCCCACATTGAACCAGACCGGAGAGTTAAACGCGGCGTATTGATTGACGAGGAGATAGGTCAGCTCGTCGCGGAAGGTCTGAGCATCCGGCTCGGCGGCGAAGTAGCCGTCTTTGATACCCCAATCGGTGATCGTGTTGGCGACCCGGCCGATGAGCTGCTTCACGCTGGTTTCCCGTTGCGGTGTGCCGAGCGCCCCGCGGAAGTATTTGGAGACGACCACGTTGGTGGCGAGCTGGGTCCAGAAGCTAGGCACTTCCACCTCCTTCTGCTCGAACACCACCTCGCCCTTCTCGTTGGTGATGACGGCAGCACGCAGCTCCCAAGAGATTTCCTCAAACGGGTGGATGCCGTGGCGAGTCCAACGACGCGGAATGGCCAACCCCTTCTTTGGCGCCTGCGGCTCTAGGACGAGTGGCTGTGCCAGGCGTGACGGTGTCGCGGTTGACCGAATCCCCATCTTGGTCTGCTCAGCCATCGCGTTCGGTCCCTTTCCCGGTTCTCCGACGGGATCCCGTCGGAACTTCATCTTATACTAGATATTGTGAGGCTTTTTTAGCTCTCTACCAGGCATTGTGGTCAGATGGAGGGTTCGTGTCAAGTAATTTTTCATCACACATACAAGATATTGAGTCTCTCGACGAGAATATCGCTAGCCGTGGGGGTTTGAGGACGGTGTTTAGAGCGTCACCCGAGGCTGCCGCGAAGCACCCGGGGGTAACACCGGTTTCTGCACGACGATGGAGAACGATTGCGTCTGAATCGGCGTGCCCTGCACGTTAAGGTGAAACGGCCCCAGCGCAAAGGTGCCCGCCTGGGGTGAGACGAGCACATAGATCAGACTGGCTGATTGTGTGACGGCACCAGCCCCGAACGACACGTTGGTGCTCTGGCTACGCGCGGCGACGACAAACGGCTTGGGCATGGCAAACGCCACCGGCTGATCGAGCGGCGGCAGCTCGCCGCTGAGAGTAATCGTCAGCGTCAGCGGCTGGTTGATGGCGACCGTTGTGCGATCCACCGATGCCGTCAACGCCAGCGTGGCCGCCTCCGCCACGCCGGCACCCAGCCACACGCCCAAGATGGCCAGCGCCGCCATGATCTTGCAGCGTTGAGACATTGCTACAGGCGCATGGATCGGAGACGGCGCACGCGCTCCTTCATGGGGGGATGGGTCGAAAATAAACGGGCGATGCCCCCCGCCGACAACGGATTCACAATGAACAGATGCGCCGTGGCCGGGTTGGCGTTGGGCAGCGGATAATCGTGCGCGGCCGTCTCCAGCTTCTCCAGGGCGCTGGCCAGGCCGAAGGGGCTGCCGGCCAGGCGCGCGCCGGTTTCATCGGCGCCGTATTCCCGCGTGCGCGAGATGGCCATCTGGATCAGCATCGCCGCCAGCGGGGCGAGAATCGCGATGAGCACCATCGCCACCACCTGCAGCCCACCTGAGCTGCGATCGTTCCGGTCGCGCCGCCCGCCGCCCATCCACATGCTCCACTGCGCCATCCGCGCCAGGTACATGATGGCCCCGGCGATTGCCGCCGCCATCGTCATGACGAGCGTGTCGCGGTTCTTGACGTGCGAGAGCTCATGCGCGAGGACGCCTTGCAGTTCCTGTTCGTTCATCAGCTCGACCAACCCGGCCGTCACCGCTACCGCCGCGTGCGCGGGGCTGCGGCCCGTGGCAAACGCGTTCGGGGTTTTGGTGGGAATCCAGTAGAGCTTCGGCATCGGCATCTTGGTGCGCGTGACGATCTCGCGCACCGCGCGATACACCTGCGGCGCCTCCGATTCGCTCAGGGGCTTGGCCCGGTACATGGCCAGCACGATCTTGTCGCTGAACCAGTAGATGACCAGGTTCATCACCAGGCCGATGCCGAAGGCGATGGCCGCCCCCTGCGCACCGCCCATCAGCTGGCCGACGAACACCAGCAGCATCGTCAGCAGTGCGAGCAAAAATCCGGTTTTGAGCACGTTCATGAATGCGTCCCCCTTGTGTAGCCCCTGGCTGTCTGCATCACTTCCTCTATTATAGGCCCCGGAGCCTCCAACAGGCCAGCTAAAACGACTTGACTGCTCACACGTGAAGGGTGGTAAAGTCGCGGGCGAGAGTGAGGGGGCCGCGGAAGGCGCGGCGCACGCGAGCGCGAATGTCGTAGCCGACGAAGACGGGATAGAAATGGGTGAGCACCAGGCGGCGGGCGCCGGCCTCGGCGGCGATGCGGCCGCACTCCGACGGGGTGAGATGGCCGACGACCTTGCGCTCATCCGTCGCCGAGCATTCGAGAATGAGCACATCGGCCCGCTGCCCCAGTTCCACGATCTCTTTGCACACGTCCGTGTCTCCTGAATAGACCAGGCTCTTGCCTCCGGCCTCGAGCCGGTAGCCGAGCGCCTGGCCGGAGGCGTGGCTCATCCGTCGCGTCGTCACGGTGAAGGAGCCGCATCGAAGACGCGTCTGGCCCAGCTCCTTAAGCATGAGCCGATAGCTTTTCGGCTCCAGCCATCGCTGATACGCGGCGTTAAGTTGTCGATAGAGCGACTTCAGGCCCTTAGGCCCATATACGGTGCATGGCTTCGTGCGCGCCGGATCAGGAAGTCGCATCGCAAACAGCAGCGACACCAAGTCCAGGCAGTGGTCGACGTGAAAGTGGGTGAGGAAGAGCCGATCCACGTCCAGAAATGTCACGCCCGCGCGGTGCAGGCGTTGCAGCGTGCCCGGCCCGGCATCGAGCAGCACGTGCTCGCCGCCGATCCGCGCGTAGAGGCCCGAGGGACTGCGCCCCGTCGCCGGCACAATCGTCCCTGCCCCAAGAATCACAATGTTCATTCGGCGATGGCGGTGGGGACGAAATCGGGCGGGATCGAATAGCGCTGCCAGGTCGGCTTCACATCCAGCACCCGATCCAGGCGAAACTGCCGAATGTCCTTCCGGAAATGGCAATAGCCCTCGAAGGACGTCCCCTGCACGCTGTACACATCCACGCGGCGGAGGTGCTGCGGCGATTCGCCCGATTGCACGCTCGTCGACAAATACTCGATTTCCACCTGCAGCCGCTTCGCGCACGCCTCATGCACCATCTTCGCAATCACCGCCTGATCGCGCTTGCGCTCCGGCCAGAACACGGGAATTTGGATTTTGTCCGGCCCGAACTTGCTCGTCGCAAACAGCCGGCCGTGCTGCTTGCCGTACTCGTACACCTCTTTCGTCAGCTTCACATCATCCAGGCAATATTTCGTGATCAGATCCATCCGCCCTTCTTTAAACCAGCGCAGCGCATCCAGCCCGCTGCCCGATTTGCCCCGTCCCAGCGTGGCGTGCGCCACACTGTCGAGGCTCACGCGATGGCCCACGCTTTTCACAATCTCCTCTAAAATATCCAGCATCGGCAGGGCGTCGCCGGCAAACGGCAGGTACGGCTGCAACACCGGCAGGTCGAAGCGGCGGTTGTTGAACCCGATCAACAGCTCGGCGGCTTGAAGCCGCGGGGCCAGCACGGACGTCAGATCGGCCTCGACGTACGCGTCGTACTGCTGCGTCGCATAGCTATACACCCCGACGACGGACACCCCCAGCAGCTCCAGTTTGCGGCCGTCCACTTCGGCAAAATCGCGCTGCGTCTCCAGATCTAAGACTAGTCGCTCGCCCATGAGACTCAACCCTATCCGCTACACGCACTCCGCTGATTATGCCACCATCAGCGCGCTTAATAACCCGCCGCCGCGCGAGACGTTCACGACCGGATCCTTGGAAAACCGGCCCACCAGCCCCGCGCGGCGCGAGGTAAAGAAAAAACCGGACACCACGCATCGTTCCACCTCGCGCGTCCGGCCGCGTGCGAGCACCGGAAAGCGGTGGGTGGCGATGCGCGCCAGCTCCTGCACAACGTAGCGAACATCGCCCCGGAGCGCCTTCGCCAGCGTGCGTTCCCACACGGCGCGCGTGACGATCCGGCCCACGATCACGCCCTGGCCGCCATAGAGCGCGTTGGGCTTGAGCACCAAGGAGGCCTGGTGCGCGCGACTGTAGCGCACCAGATCCGCGCGGGCGCCGCGCGGATCGCGCGTGATCGTGTGGCGCACCAGTCGCGTCCACGGAATATGCCGAGCGAACAGCCGGCGCTGAGCCGGGGTGAACGCGCGGGCATACCGCGCATCGGTGAACACTTCCCAACACGACTTATGGTCAAATTCCCACAGCAGCCCCGATACCAGCCGGCCCTCGCGCACGGCGTGCCGCATCGCCGGCAGGCGCGCGCCGCCGGCTTCGATCTCCGTCAATTCACTCAGCTCGCAATCCCGATAGATCAGATCAACCTCGCGATCGCGCACCATCAGCCGACCGCGCGAGACGCGGAACTGCCGGGGATCGGCGACGAACGCCGTCACCCCGTCCTGCGAGAGATCGCGCGCGAGGGCGCCGAACTCATCGGTGCCGGTGGTGTAGTCGCGATTCTCCATCAGGGCCACGGTGCGCAGCCGGCGGCCGAGCCGTTGCGCGACACCGGCCAGCTCTTCGAGCAGCATCTGCCGGGGATCGGGAGGCGGCGCGACGTGCCGGCCCGGGTACGCGCGCGCGAGCAGATCGCCCAACACATCAAGAATGATCGAGCAGGCGGTGGGCGCATAGTGCACGCCGCCGACGGCGACGGCGTTGGGCTCGAGCAACTGGAACGTGTCGCGCCAGGCGGCATGCGAAAACGTGGCGGTCGAGTCGAGCCGGCCCATCACCGCCAACGGCCGGCTGCGTGGATGCGTGGCCAGGCGCATCCACGCGGCCTGCGCCTCATCCAGGCCGAGGACGTCGCGCACGCCGGCCTCGCTGGCATACAGCCGCGGCAGCACGCGCAGCCCGTCCACCACCTGCCGGGTGACGGCGCAAAAAAACCTCAGTTGCACGGGCGTCAACAGCCATGGCACCAAGGCCAGCTCGATGGTGCGCGGCAGGCCGGCGTCATCGAGCAACCGCAAGCCGCGCGCGTCGCTGAGGCGCCGCACGTTGTGCAGCCGGTCGGTAAGCTCCTGTGGACTGAGCCGATGGAGGGCGCGCCGGAGCGGTTGAAGGGACAGGAACTCCATCAACAGGTTAGTACTGCACGAGGGAAAACACCGGATGGCGGCCGAGCTTCGCACGGCCGCCCAAGGCGGTCAGCTCCACCACGAACGCCACCTCAATCAAGTTCGCGCGGAAATGCTCCACCAGCTTCACCGTCGCCCCCATCGTGCCGCCGGTGGCGAGCAAATCATCGATGAGCACGACCCGCGCGCGTGTCCGAAGACTGTCGGCATGAATCTCCAACGCGCCTTCTCCGTATTCGAGGGTGTAGGTCGCGCGGATCGTCTTATGGGGCAGCTTGCCCGCCTTGCGCACGGGAATCAGACCCACCCCGAGGCGATACGCCAGGGCCGCGCCGAAAATCAGCCCGCGCGATTCCACCGCCACCACCGCCTCGACTTGCTTGCGCGCATATCGCGCGGCGAGCCGATTGATCACCCGCCGCAGGACCGGCCCATTCTGCAGCAGCGGCGTGATGTCGCGAAACAAAATACCCGGTTTGGGAAAATCGGGGATGTTCCGAATGTAGCGCTTGAATCCGTCCTGCGTCAGGGAGGCCGCGGACATCGCGTTACGAGCCTTGCTTGACGGCGCGCTGCACGGCCGCCACCAGATCGGAGGCGCCGGCAAAGCGGTTCACGATCACGCCATCTCGGCCGATGAGATAGGTCGTCGGCAACCCGGAAACGTTGAATAGCTCAGAGAGCATATCCTCGGCGTGCTGCTCCCATATCACCGTGTACGACAGGTGCTGCTCCTGCACGAACTGCCGGAGCTTCGCCAGATCTTGATCGACGCTGACGGCGAGGATTTTCACCTGCTGCTCGCCCCAGCGCGACTGAATCTCCTTCAGCTTCGGCACTTCACCGCGGCAATAGGGACACCACGTGGCCCAGAAATGGAGCACAACGATCTTCCCGCGATACGCCTTAAGCGATTGGGTGGCGCCGGTGAGATCCGGCGCGGAAAAATCAGGCGGCTGCCGGCCGGCACTAAGGCCCCGCGAGGCGGCCGACGACACGGCCGCGCCGAGCCACAACACGCAGAGGACGCCCAGGAGACGTTGGGCGACCGGGGTCCGACGCGTCTTCAGTAGCGTGTCCAGGCTATTTCATCCGCGGACCGGGCGCTTGCCACACATACTCCGGCGTGATCACCGGCACGTAGTCTTTCGGCAGCGGAAATGGAAAGGTGAGCACTTCGTAGATGCCGACCCCCATGCGCATGACCGTGTAGCCCAGCCCCTTGCCCATGCCGACGGTCCACCCGGCCAGCAGGCTGTCTTCTTGCGTCGTGTTATGAATATTACGCGGAATTTCGATGAAGCCCAGGCACACATTCGCCAGCCCTCGCACCAGCTTATCCCCCGGCGTATACCCTGAGGTTCCCGCCGTGACCTGGGCCGCCAGCACCCCGCCGGATGCGCTCAGCATCATCAGCCCGCACGCCATCCCCATCCATCCACCGCTCCGCTTGCTGTTCATGCCGCTCCTCTTGTTGGACGAAAAAATCCGACGCTGGCCGTATAGCCGTGCAGCCAGTTTGTCCCTCCGATCGGCCCAATTTCTCCGTTGCAAAAAAATCCGCCCATCGGCACCGTGGCATGGAAGCCGCGGATCGTCTTCGTATCCTGGTGCGCCTTGCCGTAAAACGATTTGCCCCGTCCGGTGCAATTGAAGAACAAGGCACCGGCCGGCGGGGCCGCTTGAAACGCGGGGCCGCGCGCCTCCAGCAGGCGGCGCAGGTCTTGCTGCGACGCCTCCGGATCGCGCAGATGGAACTGAATCGTCTGGCCCACCTGCATCTGCTCGCCCACGGCAATCGCCCCGCTGGGCGGATCGATGCCGACAAGCTGCCGCACCACAAAATCGCCCGGCTGGAACCCTACCTTCATTTCATTGATCACCACGCCGGCGAAGATCGCCTGCTGGGCCAGCGCCTGATCCGAAGGCGAGAGGCCCACGAGCGCCTCGCGCAGCACATCCAGCGCCGGCCGGCCCCCGAGTTCCCACACGATGTGCTCTTCGGCTTTGGTAATCACGTACGAGCGGCCGAACGGCCGGCAGCCTTGCGAGACGATCGTGTCCAGCTCGATATTGCCGGTCATCGCCAGACCCACCGCCCCTTCCCGGATCACGTCGGCGCCGGCGAAGAGCAGATGCTCGCCCGGCTCATGGCCGCCGCTGACCAGGCCGCCGACGATCGGCCGATGTGGATAGGTGGCATTGAGCTCCGTCAGCAGCTTGCCGGCATCGCAGGTGTACGCATCCGCCAGTAAAATGAAGACGGGCCGCTCCTCCGGCGAGGCACCGACTTTATCTATCCAAAACCCGCCGGGGCCGGACTGCTCCAACTCGTCCGGATGCACCACAAAGGGATGGTAGGCGACGCCCGGCAGCGACGCGCCGACGAGCGAGAGGGCCGGCACCCATTCCAATTCTTTATCGGCGCCGATCACCCCGCTCGCACTGCAGCCGATCAGCACGGACGGGTGCAGGCGTTCATGCACGAGCGCGATGATCTCGGGCCAGTCGGCGCGATAGATGGGCGAGGCAAACAGGCAGGCTAGGTCGCAGCGATCCTCGCCGAGCTGTTTCAAGACACTCGCCGATGCGTGCGCCACCGCCTGCTCGGCCTGCACCGCATCGCTCACTCCGGAGGTAAATCGCATCCTTCAAGCTTAAGGGTCGTCGGAGCACTTGTCAACGACTCGTACTGGTCTGGGATCATCCCATGAGGTCTAGCGGGGGGACGGCGTGAGAGGTTCGAAGACCCAGGCGGCGGGGATGACGTAGGGCCGCAGGGCGGCGGGGGCGCGCGCCATCGTGTGCGCGTTCGTGACCAGGATCACCGAGGAGGCTTCACCCCTCGCTACGCTCGGGATACCTCGGGAGGGATCCCGAGGGGAACCCGAGGGACCGGACGGCGAGCGCATCCACCATTGGAAGCGCGGCTTCCAGACCCCGGGATGGAAGAGCTGCGCATGGGTCAGCGTGGCGAGCGTGTCGGCGCTCCCGATATAGAGCGCGCGGCGGTGCGCCAAGAACCACGGCGCGTACTCGCGGTATACCTCGACCGGCAGGCGCGCACAGACCGTCGTCAGCCGATGCGGCGTCGGGGTGCCGATGTTCAGCACCCCTTCGACTCCCCCCTCAGCGGCGGCTAAACTTTTTTCCAGCAGCCAGGCCGCCAAGATGCTCACGTGATGCACCGCACTGGCGATCACCATCTGCGCGCCATCCACCACCTGCGCGGGCGCGCGCCAGCGCATCAAGCCATCGCGACGACCGACGGGCCAACCCACCACGCTGTTCAGATCCCCTGTCACATCTTGCGTCCAGTCGATCAGCTTGTTCACGCGCACCAGCATCCCGCTGGTGGCCACGCCGTAGATCAGGGCGAGGTCACCGAAGCTCAACTCTGGAATCTGCAGCGCATCCACCAATTGGCCGACCCGTTGGACCGGCCGGGAGGCGTCCACGCGATGATAGAGGTAGCGCAGCCCTTTCACCCCCTGCTCCAGCGGGCGCAGTTGGGGACCGGGAATCGGCAGGTCCAGGGTCCAATCGGCCAGGCGAATGACCTCCAACTCCATGAGATCACCCACGGTGTACAGCAGCATGTGGGCGCGCGGCGCCTCGCCCTCACGGTAAAGCATGAGGCGTGACCGATTCGCGCAGCCGGAAAAAAATCGCTCTTCGCCGCTTTCGTGTGCCTCGCTCACCGCAGCCTCCACGAAAGGCAGTCCATAGACCATAGTCGATAGACCATAGAAGAACAGTCCATAGACCATAGTCAATAGTCGATAGCAAAAACTTCTATGGACCATGGACTGTCGACCATGGACTGAACTGCTATGGACTATAGACTGCTTGCTGTTATTCATAAATGTTTGTGAGCGCTCGGCCGTCCAGCTCGCGAGACTCGTACGGCCAGCCGATCATGTCCAAGACGGTGGGCAGCACATCGACGATACGGTGCGGCGCCTCCAGCACGCCGTGGCGGATGTTCGGTCCGGCGAGAAAGAGGCTGATGCGCATCGCCTCGCGCAGCGGATGGCCGTGGTCGGTGCCTGTGTCGCGGTCGGTGCGAAACGACCAACCGGCCGAGGCGGTCACCAGCACATCCGGATCGCGCGCCTCGGCCAGATCGTCCACCGGCGGACGCCACGAAAAATATTTCGCCATTCCGACCACCGCATCGGGATAGCGGCTGTCGGCGCTGACCTGCAGCCACACCTGGGCCGTGTGCGGCTGCGCGAGAAACGCCTCCACCGAGCCGGCCAACGCAGCCATCGATGCGCGCACCGGCGCCTCGGCCAGATAGCCCAACGGATCGCGCCCAGGCAGTGGCGGCTGATACTCCACCACGCCATCGGCGCGCGGCGTCACCTGACGCACCGGTTCATACCGGTAGCGCTCCGTGCCGTCGGCCTCTTGCCGCATGTGAATGATCGCCGCCTCCTCCGCATCGCGCATCACCAGCACCCGCGCCTCATCGAGCTTCACGAGGACCAAATCCACCGGTGCGGGCCAGCCCGCCTCCCATGCCGGTCCGCGGAACCGCGCCAGCTCCTCGAGCAGATTCACGCGGCCGCGATTCGGCCCCAGGTCGTAGTGCATCAGCTCCCAGAGCGTGTTGCGCCGCCATGGCCCACTCTGATAGGCGCCTTTGGGGAGGAAGATGGCCGCCTGGCCCCAGCCTTGAGCATCCACAAACACGAACCGGCTCGGATCGCTGCCGGGCACGATCCAGCGCTTGTCCACCACCCGTACATTGCAGCCGAATTGGCGATGCAACAGCGCCTCAATCAACTGCGCATGGCGGGGCGCCTCCACTTCTCCGCCGACGTGGCCATGGTCGGAGAGGAGCAGCACATACGTCGACTCGGCCTGATGCACTTGCCGGAGCCGGCGCATCATCTTGCCCAGCAGGACGTCAAACGCCACGATCACGCGGCGCGTCGGGCCGAACTGGCCCCGCCCGTGATGATGCGCATGCTTGTCCACCATCGGAAACCAGGCGGCGATCACCCGCGCCTGGGGATCGCCCAGCAGCTCTTCGATCACGTAGCGCGCGTTGATGCGGTCCAACTCTTCGGGAATGTCCCACGAAGCGGTGAAGGGATTGTCCACCGCATTCACGGCCTGATGGAGCCACTGCGTGGGGGGATTCATCGGCACAATCGGCAGGATCGTAAAGCGAAACGCGGACCCTAAGCGGCTGCTGAGGGTGGGCACGCCCCGCCGGCGCAAAAATTGGTGCGTGGTCTCCGGCGCGTATTTGTCGAGCAAATCGTACACCCGCGGCCGGCGGCTGAATCGCTCCATCCACCAGTCCGGCAGCAGCTCGCTGGCCTGGCCGCGCGGCAGCAACGTCGTGCGCTCAAACTGATTTTGCGATTTGATGCCGGTGCGGTCCGGCAGCAGGCCGGTCCACAGCGCCCCGTTGGCGACGAGCGTGTTCGACGGGAAGGTGCTGAAGGCGTGGGAGCACGTCAGCCCGTGGTCGAGAAACACGGCCTTGAAATTCGGCAACAGGCCCTCAGCCGCCATGGCTTCCGCGACGTCGGGACGCAAGCCGTCCACATAGAGCAGCAGCACCCGCCCTGCTTCGCCGGAGCGCGGCTCCGGCTTCGCAGAGGCTGGCGCTGCATGCGCTGGAAGCGCCAGGCCGGCGCCGATCAGCAGCGCGGCGATGAGAAATCTGACAGACCTCATGCGGGTATTATACAATGGAAGGCGCACTCCATGCCGACGACACGACTCCATCCGTTCCCGTACGATCCGTTTCAGCAACGCGCGATCGAGTCCATCGACCGCGGCGTCTCGCTGTTTGTCTCCGCCCCCACCGGGGCCGGCAAGACGGTGATCGCCGATTACTGCATCGCCAACACGGTGGCGCGCGGCCAGCAGGTGATTTACACCGCTCCGATCAAGGCGCTCAGCAACCAAAAATTCCGTGACTTCTCCGCTCGCGACGGCGACGAGGTGGGCATCATGACCGGCGATGTGACGATCAACCCGCGCGCCTCCATTCTCATCATGACGACGGAGATCTACCGCAATACGCTGCTCGAAAATCCCTCAAGGCTGGCGCGCTGCGCCTGGGTGATTTTCGATGAGATCCACTATCTCGATGACCCGCAGCGCGGCACGGTGTGGGAAGAGGCGATCCTGTTCACCCCGCCGCACATTAATCTGCTGGCCCTCAGCGCGACGATCCCCAACGTGGAGGAGCTCGCCGAATGGATTCGCCGCGTGCATCAGCGCCCCGTCGATGTGATCATCGAAACCAAACGCCCGGTGCCGCTGGAGGTGCTGTTTCAGTGTCAGAACCACATCCTCGCCACCCAGCAGCAGCTCAAACACGACGGCTACCAGAACCGGGAAGACTGGGGACCGGTGCGCCATCGCCAACGCCATCGGTCGTTTCGCCCCCAGCGCATGCAGGGCCGCCCCAATCGGCTCGACAGCCTGCTCCGCCATCTGAGCGAGACGGAACGGCTGCCGTGCATCTTCTTCACCTTCGGCCGCAGGCGGGCGGAGGAGCTGGCGTGGGAGGCGGCGCGCTTCCCGCTGCTCTCCGACCAGGAGCGTCGCACGCTGCGGCAGCTCTTCGATGACCTGTGCGCGCGCTACCAGCTCACGCACGAGCGCACCAGCCAGGCCATGGGCCAGCTCATCGATCGGGGCGTGGCGTATCATCACGCGGGCATGCTGCCCACCGTGAAAGAAGTGATCGAGCAATGTTTTGTGAGCCGGCTCATCAAGTTCATCGTCACCACCGAAACGTTCGCGCTGGGCATCAACATGCCGGCGCGCAGCGTGGTCATCGACAGCTTGAAAAAGCGCATCAACGGGCGCGTGGACGTGATTCGCAGCCGCCAATTTTTGCAGATGGCCGGGCGGGCCGGGCGGCGCGGGATGGATCCGGCGGGGTTCGCGTACCTGCGCATTCATCCGGCAAGCATTACCTACCAGGAGGTGATGCGCGTCATCCACTCGACGCCGGAATCGGTGCTCAGCCGCTTGAACACCGGCTATGCGACGCTGCTGAACCTGTACCGCCAGCACGGCCGGAAACTGCTCGATCTCTTTCCCCAGACGCTCTACTATTTTCAAACCTCCGGCTCGCGGCAGATGGCCGGCCTCTCGCACATGGAGCATAAGCTGGACCTGCTGCAGTCGCTGGACTATCTCAAGGCAGACGGCCTGACGGAGAAAGGGGAGTTTGCCTCGTGGCTGTACGGCTACGAGCTGCTCATGACCGAGCTGCACGCCGCCGGGCTGCTGGACCCGCTGGATGCGCCGGCGCTCTCGGTGCTGCTCGCCGCCGCGGTGTACGAGCCGCGGCCGGGCCTCTCGCTGCCCAAGCGCAGCGGCATGAGCCAGCGCCTGGAGAAGCTGTGTGAGGAGCCGCTGAGCCGCATTCATCGGGCGGAACAGTCGTTTGGCATCAAGCCGACATCGAAGGCGCCCCACTTTCAGCTCTCGGTGGCGATGGAGGCGTGGTTCCACGGGGCGTTGTTTGACAAGCTCACGCGCTTATGCGACGTGGATGAGGGCGAGATCGTGCGCTATTTTCGGATGACGGTGCAGTTGTTGCGCCAACTGAACGAAACCCCGGCCGCCGATGAGGCGCTGCGCAAGAAAACGTCGCTGGCCCTGGCCCGGATCAATCGCGATGTGGTCGATGCGGAACAACAATTGCGCTTGGGGTAGCGGCGTCGTCATCGCTGGACTGCTGGCCGTCAGTGGATGCGCGACGCCGGAGTATGCCGTACGGCCCGCGCCGACCCCGGTGGAATCGCCCGAGATGCTGCAGATCGAGCGCACCATCAGCGCCTATCAAGCACACGATCTGGAGCAGCACGGGGTCAGACGCGTGGAGCCAGGCGAGCGGCTCTTCGGCTACGAGATCCCGACGCTGGTGGACCGACTCAGCCGCGTCACCGAGCGGCCCTTCATCCATTATCGCGTCTTCCTGATCCCCGACCAAGACCCGAATGCGGCCGCGCTGGCCGATGGACGCCTGTACGTCACGATCGGCTTGTTGCAATATCTGGCCTCACGCGGCAGCCCTGTGGATGAGCTGGCGTTTATCCTGAGCCATGAAATCGGGCATACTGTCGCGCAGCATGTCGTCAAGCGCTATGAACAATTGCAGCGTCAACAGACGATGCTGGCCCTCGTCGGCCTTGGGGCATCCGCCGTCACCAAAGGCAGCGGCGCTGCGGACACCGTCGGGGCGCTGGCCACTGATGTCGCCTCGCTCATCAACGCCGCGATCAGCAGCGCCTACAGTCAGGCGGATGAGTTGGAAGCGGATCAGCTCGGCGCGCGCTACTGCCATCGCGCCGGCTACGATCCACGCGCGGCCCTGGCCCTGCTGGATGATTTCAGCCGGTTCGACAACGCCGGGCCGTTTCTGCGCACGCACCCGTACAGCCAGCAACGACGCGATGCGTTGGCGCGCTACTTCCTTGAGGAAAGCTGGGGGGAATCGGTCGCGCAGCGACGGGCGCAGTTACGGCAGGCGCAGACCCTGTATCCCGTGGGGTCGCAGAGCTGGACGAATCTGCAACACCAACTCGATCAGCTGCAGTAACGATAAGCGCTTACTGGCTCTGTGGGCTGGTGGTTGACGAGGCCGTCGGTGCCATCGTCTGACCCGACCCGGCGGCCGCCTTGGTGGCCGCGCGGTGGTTGATCACGCCCTTCTTCGCCGCCGCTCGGCGCCCGGCCCGCCGATCCACCCCTTGTGCCATCGTCTGTGCGGCGAGCGGGCTCTTCACCCTATTCTGCACCACGGTTTTTCGACGAGTCGCTCGGCGCTCCATGGTGTTGTCCACGGCCTGCGCTGCTTGGTCGCTGTTGGCAGCCGGCGGCGGAGTTTCAGCGTGCGCCACCCCCACGCATCCACACAACACCATGCCGATTACGAACCCTGCGGTCTTGCCCATGTCGCGCTCCCTTTCCTGTCTGGCTGTTTTCCTACGGACTGTCCGTGAGGACCAATTCCTTCACCGGCGTCCCATCGCTCCACCGACCCATGAACCGTTCGTTCGTCATCTCAAACGCCTGGGCCACGCTGCGCCCTGCAAAAGCCGCGTCGCACAAGCGATCAAACAATGTCCAGTATCCATAGTAGTCCAGGGCGTTGAGGGTGCGCGAGAGATCGCCCTCCTGAGACTGCGGGCCATAGATCTTCGCTTCGAACCGACGCCGCAAGAACCCGCCCAGCCGCGTGCCCTTGGCGCGCGATTGCGTCGCCCCGGCATCGTACGACACGTCTCCTGCCAGCGGAGAAAAATGGTCCGCAATCAACCCGGGCCGGCCATGCTCATCCGAGGCCACCACCACGAACCGCTTGTTCGCCCGAGGCACCTGGGTGGTCTCGCGAATAATCCGCTTGGCGTCGACGTCCTGTGCGATCCGGTCATGATCCCCCACCACGGCCAGCACCCGTGTGGCAGGAGGAATCCGCCGCATCTCCTCGAGCGGCACGCTTTGACGCCGCGGGGGATTCCACGATTTGCCCGGCTCCACGCACATGATCGCCTGGGGCGGCGGCAGGCCGACGGACGCCGCCAAGGCCGCCATGTTCGCCGTGATCATCCCGCCGGCGGAATGACCGACGATGGCCACATGGTTTAGCTCCGGCTGCACGTGTCCGCCGGATTGCAGGCGCGCGATGGCGTCCTTGACGGCGCGGATCGCATTAGGAGTAATCTGGGCGGTGGGAAACCGCATGGTTGCGGCCTCTTGATAGATCGGATACACCACGATGTTGCCCCGCCGCACCAGATGTCGGATCCACGCACCATACGCTTTGGGATTGGTGCCGCCCCAGCCGTGGTTGAACACCATCAGCGGGGCGGACGCGGGGATGGGATTGGCCGGTTCATAGAGCCAGTACGAGAGCGGCCCTTCGCCATAGACGGCTTTGCGCACGTCCGCATGCGGATAGGCGGCTCCGCCCGGGCCCTCGCGAGGCTGGGCGGGCGGCTCAGGCGAGGCCCGTGCACCCCCTGGCGCGGCGAGGAGGCCCAGCACCAGCAGGCCGACGACTCGCACACGGCTCATGGGTGTGTCCCTTCGTTCCTCGCCCCGCAGTTACGGAGTCGCGGATGAAGAGGCTGATGGCGTCACGCTGCCTTGCGTCGCCACCGTGCCGTTGGACATCGTGCTGCTGTTCCGGCGAAACCATCCCCAGCCCTTCGAGCCTTGCACCGTCGCTGAACGGTTGAGCGTCCCATGCTGTGCCGACGTGGTGGTGATGCGGGTTGCGGATTGCCCTTGCGCCCCGGTGGCGGTGCCATAATGCGTCAGCCCCTGCTCCGTCATGCCGGTGGTCGCGTTGCGCGTCACCGTGTCTCCTTGGCCGGTTGTCATGGTCCCGTGCGTGACCACCGCGCCATTGGACAGCGTCGTCGTTGAGGACTGCTCCAGGCTGCGGCCGCCTCCGGTGGTCACCTGGGTGGTGTGCTGCAAGCCCTCGTCGGTCCGTTGGTTGCTGCCATCCATCGTCAGGCTTCTGCCGCCGCTGGTGGTCACGTTGACCGCGTGGCCGTCGTCCGTTTTCGCCGTGTTCACATCCACCGTTCTGGTTTGCCCGCCCGGCCCGGTGTAGGTCGCTTCATGCGCCACCCCTTCTGCGGTGCGCGAGGTGACGGCGTCACGGGTCGCAGTGCGGCCGCCGGAGCCGGTGATGGAGCCATGACGCCCGAGGACGCCCTTAGACACGCTGCTAGAGCCTTCCACGGCGGCACTCCGCCCGCCGGGGCCGGTGTAGAGCGCTTGCCGGCGCGTGCCCCCCTGGCCGGTCACTGACGCGCTGCCCTGCCGGGTCGCGATGCGTCCCGCCGGCCCGGTGACGGAACTCTTGCTCTGCACCGCCCCTGAGCCCCAGGTGCGCGAGCCTTGCGTCGTGGCTGTGCGGCCCCCGGAGCCGGTGACGGCGCCTTTGCGCGTGACCGTCCGAGCCTCTCTGGCCCACACGCTGGTCTGCACCATCCCTGCTACCAGTGACGCGACGACGATGCTGAACATGATCCGTTTCATGGTGTTCCTCCTATTATCGTTGCCATTTCGTCAAGCACCGTCTGCATTATACCCCAGCCCGAGACGCTGCGCAACGCCGCCCGACCATGCGAGCGATGGCCTCTGGACGAGGCTCAACCACTCCCTCTTCCGTGAGAAACGCCGTCACGAACCTCGCCGGGGTCACGTCAAACGCCGGGTTCTTCGCCGTGCAGCCGGCCGGCGCGATCCGCACCGACTCCAGCGCGCCCTGGCGACTGATCCCTGAGACCTCAAGCACCTCGTCCTGGCTGCGCTCTTCAATGGGAATGGCCGCACCGGTCGGGGTGGCGGAGTCAAACGTCGAGCGCGGGGCAGCGACATAGAACGGCACGCCATGGTGCTTGGCCAGGAGGGCGATCGTATACGTGCCGATCTTATTGGCCACATCGCCATTGGCCGCAATCCGATCCGCGCCGACGATAACGCAATCGATGTCCCCTTGCTGGAAGCAGCGGCCCGCCGCGGTGTCGGCGATGAGAACGTGCGGCACGCCTTCTTGCGCCAGCTCCCACACGGTGAGCTTCGCGCCCTGCGAGCGCGGCCGCGTCTCCGTCGCATAGACCAGCAGCGGCATGCCGCTGCGATGGGCGTGATAGATGGGCGCTAGGGCGCTGCCCCAGTCGACGAACGCCAGCCAGCCGGCGTTGCAATGCGTGAGGATGCGCATGCCAGGCCGCAGCAGCGGTGCGCCGACGCGGCCGATCTGCTCGCAGGCGCGCGCGTTCTCATCCGCGAGCTCCTGGGCGCGCTGCACCGCCGCCGCTCGCGCGTGCGCCACACCGGCGGCTGCGCGAATCGCCTCCTCCACCTGCTCCACGGCGTAGAATAGATCGCGCGCAGTGGGGCGCGTGCGCTGAATCGTCTGCGCCGCTTCCTCTATATAGGCGCCAATGGAGGCCTCCGGCGCTTCCAGCGCGGCCTGCGCCATCGCGTAGCCGGCCGCCGCCCCGATCGCCCCAGCACCCCGGATCGTCATGTTCGCAATCGCCGCGGCGGTGTCGCGATGCGTCGGACAGTCCAGAATGGTAAACCGATGCGGCAGCAGCCGCTGGTCAATCATCTTGACCGTGCCGCCTTCCATCCACACCGTCCGATACGCCTTCCCGTTTACCAACATGAATCGAACTCCCCTTCGATCTTGACCTGCCGGTCGGCTGTTACCTTTCTAGCTCCAGTAAATCTCTAAAAAAATCTGGGTTCTTAAAGCAACTGATTACTTTTCCAGATGGGTAAAGCACAACGCGTAGGAATCGATCTTTAGGATTACCTAACTTCGGAAACGCACAACATATATTCTCCCAGTCAGTTTCACTTAACTTATCAAATGGGTGACATTTTTTAAATATTTCCACAGCTCTGATGAACGCTTCCCTTTTTGATTTTCCATTAGAGATGTCGTAATCATACGTATCATGGAACACTTTCATGCACTTCGAGATTTTGTAGCCCAGCAAGAATCGATATATTAAATAGGCTACAAATAGTAAGACTGGAATTAAAGCACCAGTCAGAATCACTTTCATTCTGCTTCAATAGCTCCAACAACATCATCTCCAACAACATCCCAAGTTAATGTGACATACGGCAGGCCGTAGGTCTGGACGTAGAAGCCCCAGCGTTTCATGTGAGAATCTCCACAATTTTCATGCTTCTCTGATCTGCCCTCATCCTTCGCGCTCGGCCATGCGGTAGACCGTGGAATGGGGTTGAAATTCCGCTTTTCCAATAGGAATCAGCCGTCTGTAGCATACCGTCTATTTACCTAATTTATTACCTAATGAATGAGACCTTACCCAATTCGCGGTCGTGCGCGTCGCCACAGAGCGCTGCGACCACGTCCCAGACATTCCACCTCCCCGCGTCTCTTCAAACCCTTGAGGACGTAGCGGATCATGTCCACGCTGACACCAGGGCATTCCCGCTGTATCTCGGCGACGCTAAAGTTTCCCGTCGCGCGTCGAACAGCGCTTGCAACGATGTGACTCTTTTCGCCTCGGGGCGCTTTGGTCTGTCCGACCTGATCCTCAAACTTTCGCCGTCGCTCTCTTCTATCCGCTCGACGCTGCACGCTATCCGCTGCTATTCGAGGGGCATGCCGTGGCGCGTGGTATTCTCGCAGATCGTTTTGGGCACGACCAGCGAGCGCAGATAGTCCGGCCCGCCCGCCTTGGTGCCCAGGCCGGAGAGCTTGTAGCCGCCGAAGGGCTGCCGCCCGACGATCGCGCCGGTGATGGGACGGTTGAAATAGAGGTTGCCCACCTCGAACGCCTCCGCGGCGCGTGCCAGATGAGAGGGCAGGCGCGAATACACGCCGCCGGTTAAGCCGTAGTCGCAGTCATTCGCGACTTCGAGCGCCTCCTCAAAGCTGTCCACCCGAAAGACGCACAAAAGCGGCCCGAACAGCTCCTCGTGCGCGAGCGCATGGCGGCGGGGCACCTCGGTGACGATCGTCGGCGGCACGAACCAGCCGCGCGTCGGCAGGCGCGAGGCCGGCGTGCTGTAGGCCACGCGCGCCACTTCGCGGGCATGGCCGATCGCATCCAGCAGCCGTCGCTGCGCACCTTCGTCAATCAGCGGGCCGACGTCGGTGGCGGGGTCGGTCGGATCGCCGACGACCAGCCGGTCGGCGGCGGCCACCAGGCGCGCGAGGAACCGCTCGTACACCGCGCGATGCACAATCACGCGCGAGGCGGCGGAGCACTTCTGCCCGCCGTAACCAAACGCGGACGCCAGCGTGCCGGAGACCGCGGCATCCAGATCCGCATCGTCATCGATGAGGATCGCGTTCTTGCCGCCCATCTCGGCCACGACGTGTTTCACGAATTGCTGTCCCTGGGGGACATACGCCGCCGTCTTGACGAGCGCTAAGCCCACCGCCTTAGAGCCGGTAAACAGGATCGCGTGCGTGCCGGTGTGCCGCACCAGCGCCGCGCCCACCTCCGGGCCGAGGCCCGGCAGCAACTGCACCACCGCCGGGGGCACGCCGGCCTCCCGCAGCATCTGAGCGACATGCGAGGCGACCACCGACGATTGCTCCGCCGGCTTGAGGATCACCGCATTGCCGGCGACCAGGGCCGCCGAGGCCATGCCCGTGAGAATGCCGGCAGGAAAATTCCACGGCGCGATCACCACCGCCACGCCGCGCGCGACATAGCGCAGCGTCGTGCGCTCCCCCGCCACCTGGACCAGCGATGAGGCCGCGCTCATGCGCTCCATCTGCGCGCTGTAGTACGTCAGATAATCGATGGCCTCCCACACATCCGCATCCGCCTCGCGCCACGTCTTGCCCACTTCCAGCATCTCCCACGCGATCAGTTCCGCGCGGCGCGCGCGCATCAGCGCGGCGGCTCGGCGCAGACAGGCCGTGCGCTCCTCCACCGGCTGCCTCGCCCACGCTGGCTGCGCCTCGGCCGCCAATCGCACGGCGCGGTTGACCTCGGGGAGACTGGCCTGGGCGATGGTGCCGATCACCTCCGTCGGAGAAGCGGGGTTACGGCTGATCAGCGTATCGGCGGCATCAATGTCCCCATCGCCCAGCAGCACCGGATAGCGCCCGCCCACTTGCAGCCGCACGACGCTTAAGCCCTCGGTGATGCGATCCCGAATGTCGGCCCGTGAAAAATCAAGCGGCGAGTCGTTGCGCCAGTCTCCCACGCTCGTCGACGACGCGCCCGCCGCAGCTCCCTGAGGTGGCGCGAGCAGCTCATCGGCGGTGCGATCATGCACGACGTCGTGCCGGAGAAACGAGTCGTTGGCCGTATTCTCGAGCAGCCGACGCACCAGATACGCCATCCCCGGAATCAGCTCGCCGATGGGCGTGTAGATGCGCACCGGATAGCCCATCTCCCGGATGGCGCCGGCAATCGCATCGCCCATGCCATAGAGCAACTGGAACTCCACCTGATCCTTCGCCAGGCCCAGCGATTCCGCGACGGCCATGGCATGCGCGATCGAGCGCAGGTTATGCGAGCCGATCTCGGCGCGCGCCTGGGCGTGCGCGAGCAGGAGCTGCCGCGTCAATCGCTCAAACGCCTGATCGGTTTCCCATTTATGCCGGTACACCGGCACCGGCCAGCCCCGCTGGATCGCGTGGGCGACTTCCGCATCCCAATACGCGCCCTTGACTAGCCGGATAGCGAGGGGACGCCGGGCGCGCGCGAGCGATTCCAACAGCTCCGCCATCATCGCCTCGGCATCGCGCAGATAGGCTTGGATGACGACCCCAAGCTGCAGGCCGGACTCCGCACCCATCTCCTTCAGCAGTTCCTGCACGAGGGCGAGGGTGAGATCCCGCCGCTCATACTGCTCCGCGTCGAGCGTGAGCCCGCCGCCCATCGATGCCGCGAGTGCGGCGATCGGGCGCAGTCGGCGCAGGGCGCCGGCGAGGCTGCCCGGCGGATCAATCGGATCGAATCGGGGAGTCAAGCCCGACGGCTTCACCGACACGTGGACCCCCACACCAACATCTTTGGTGTGGGGGTGAGCCAGCGCGGCTTCGTGCAATCCCGTGAGCAGCGTCGCGTACCGGGTGGCATACGCCTCCGCCTCGCCTTCGCTGAGCACGTGCTCGCCTAAGAGATCGAAGCTCGTTCGCATCCCCTGCGACGCCAGCCTCCGCAGCGTCTGCCCCGCCTCAGCGGGTGTCGTCCCAGCGATGAATTGTTTCCCAACCTGTTCGGTGAGCTGGCGCACCATCAGCGAGACGGCCGAGGCCGTCAGCAGCCCTTGGCCGGAGAGCGAGGCCCCCAGGCGCAACGCGCGCGGCAGCCGCAGCTCGCCCGTCGGAAAATAGTCGCGCACATGGCGGGCAATCGCCGACGGGGTGGTGAGGCTGGGGAGACAATCGATGAAGCGCAGCACCTGGGTGCTCACCTGGGCGTCGGACAAACACCAGGAGAGCACCTGCTTGGTCCAACGGTTGAGCGTGGTGAGCTGCTCGTGCTGGCGCTTCGCCAGCTCAAACAGCGCTCGCCCAATCGCCTGGGTCCGCGCCTCGATCGCCTGAAGATCCAGCAACGGCATGGTGGGCATCGTCACCCTCCTAGTCTACCGCATTTTTTCACCTTCTTCATGCTTCTTACTTCGATATACTGGTGCTATGCCATCTGAGCTGATCCAGGTGCGCGGGCACATCATCGATTCGCTGATCTTGCCGAAGATCCTCGATGAGATCATGGATCTGGGCGGCAGCTTCGACATCGAGGAGCTGGCCATCGGCAAGCGCAAGACCGATCCGTCCACCGCGCGCCTGAAGGTGAGTGCTGCGTCTCGACGAGACCTCGACGCGATCCTCCGACGGCTCGCACGGCTGGGGGCGACCGCCGTGACCCTCCGTGACGCGCATCTCTCGACCGCGCGAAAACACGGCGTCTTCCCTCCCGCATTTTACTCCACCACGAACCTGCCCACCGAGGTGCGGGTGCGCGGCCGGTGGCGGCCGGTGGCGCGCATTGAAATGGACTGCGGCATCGCCGTTGAGCCGGCGACCGGCCGCTCGCGCTGCCTGCCGATGATGCATGTGCGCAAAGGCGACCTCATCGTGTGCGGCCACGCGGGCATTCGCGTGCAGCCGCTGGAGCGCGCCCGCCACAAAGACGTGTTCCAATTCATGGGCAGCGCCGTGTCGCCGGAGAAACCGAAAGCCCAATTAATCGCCGGCGTGGCGGCGGCCATGCGCGCGATCGCACGCACGAAGCGCCGCGTGCTCGTCGTCGCCGGGCCCACGCTCATCCACACCGGCGGCGGCCCGTCCCTGGAACGGCTGATCAAGGCCGGCTACGTCCACGCGCTCTTCGGCGGCAACGGGCTGGCCACGCATGATATCGAGTCGGCGCTGTTCGGCACCGCCCTGGGGGTGGATCTGGCCAAGGGCGCGCCCACCCGCGACGGCCACGACCACCACATGCGCGCCATCAACACCATCCGCGACTGCGGCGGCATCCGCCAGGCAGTGCGCCGCGGCATCCTCAGAAAAGGCGTCATGCACGCCTGCGTGACGCATCATGTGCCGTATGTGCTGGCCGGCTCGATCCGCGACGACGGCCCGCTGCCGGATGTGATCACCGACGTGCTGCGCGCCCAGGATGAGATGCGCCGGCAGTTGCCAGGTGTGGGCCTGGCGTTGATGATCGCCTCGACCCTCCATTCGATTGCCACGGGCAATCTGCTGCCCGCCACCGTGAAGACGATCTGCGTGGACATCAATCCAGCCGTGGTCACGAAGCTCTCCGACCGCGGCACCTTCCAGGGCATTGGCATCGTCTCCGACGCCGGCTCGTTCCTGCGCGAGCTCTGCGCCGCCCTCCGTCTTTAACCCTTGGCATGTCCATTCCGCATTCCGCATTCCGCACTCCGCATTCGTTTTTGATGTGCAAGCCAACCTACTACACCATCGCCTACGAAATCAATCCATGGATGCGGGTGCAACGCCAAGTGGCACGGATCCGCGCCATGCGGCAATGGACGGCCCTCTACCATCTCCTGACGACACGCTTGAACCTGTCGGTGCGGTTGCTGCCGCCGGTGAACGGTTTGCCCGATTTGGTGTTTACCGCCAACGCTGGGCTGGTGGTCGGGCGGACGTTTATTCGGAGCAATTTCCGTTATCCGGAACGCCAAGGAGAAGAGACGGTGTGTGCGCGCTACTTTCGTCGGCGAGGTTTCCGCATCCTCACGCTGCCGCGCGCCTTCAACTTTGAGGGCGAGGGTGATGCGCTGTGGCTGGACGAAACGCTCTTTCTGGGGTTTCGGTTTCGTTCCGACGCGGCCGCGCATGAGCGACTCTCTGCGCTGCTGCAGCGTGAAGTGCTTCCGTTAGAATTGAAGGACAAGCGATTCTATCACCTGGATACGTGCTTCTGCCCGCTCGGACCGTCCAGTCTGTTGTGGTATCCGAAAGCGTTTGACCGCTACGGCCGCAAGGTGATTGAAGATCACGTCAAGGATCTGATCGCCGTCTCCGAAGCGGATGCGCTGAAGTTTTGCTGCAACGCCGTCGTCGCCGGGCGCGACCTAGTGCTCCATCGCGGCCTCTCCGCCACCCTGCGCCGGCAACTCGTCACGCGAGGTTTTTCCGTGCACGAGCTGGATCTCTCGGAATTCCTGAAGGCCGGCGGCTCCGCCAAATGCCTCGTATTGCGCATGGGTCAACCCATACTTGACGAACGGTCTATCACACAATACGCACTAGCAGAAGGATTGGACGACATCCGAAGAAAACGCTACGTCACGTTGAAAGACTATCTGCGTGGTAAACGAAGCTTCTAAGAATTTGAAAGGAGCTGATTGATTTTCGCAGCTAAAATAAAGTCATTCTCTGACAAGCCGCCGATGGCGTGGGTGGACAGTTCGATCGTCAGGCGGCGGTAGTTGGTCAGATGGAGATCCGGATGGTGATCTTCAGCCTCGGCAATCGGGGCAATCTTCTGCACCAGGCTCACCGCATCCAGAAAATCTTTACACTTGATCGTTCGTCGAATCGCTTTGCCGTCCTCGCTCAACTCCCAGCCCGGCACATCAGCGAGTAGCGCGTGAGCCGCCGAGCGCGGCAGCGGCTCCACACCCCCTTCGCACGGCTTGCAGATGCGTTTCGCTAACGGTTCCATGCGTGTCAGGGACGGTCGATATTGACGACGAGATACGGCACGACGGCTCGAGGAAGTGTCAGGGTGAACTGCTCGCCCTTTTTCTTGCCCAGCATCGCTTTGCCAAGCGGCGAGGCGATGGAGAGCCGGCCCTGCTGCGGATCGGCCTCGTCCGGCCCGACGAGCACGTAGCGGAACTGCTCCTTGGCCTGCAGATCTTTCAGCGTCACCCGCGCGCCCAGACGGGCTTCGCCGGCGGCGGTAACGAGATCATCCGTCAACTGCACCTGTGTCAGCTTGCTATGCAGCCCCTCCATTTGGGTGCTGATGTGCTGCAGCCGTTCGCGCGCGGCATGATATTCGGCGTTCTCGCGCAGATCGCCCATCTCCGCGGCTTTGCGCACTTCCTCGAGCAGCTCCAAACGCTGCTTCTGCAAGGCGCTGAGAGCGTCCTGCAGCTTTTTCAATCCGGCTCGTGAGAGATAGGTCGGCATGGCGGTAGTAGCTTACCGGTTTTTCTCGGTCTCACGCAACTGAAAAATCGGCACGAGGCTGCCGCCGCGGGAGATGTTGACGATTTTTTTGGTAAACGAACGGCCCACAAAGGCGATCCCCTCCGGTGTGGAGAGAAACCCAACCGTCACAAACTCCTCGGCGGGCTCTTTCCCCGCCCCATCCACAAACGCCGCCTGCGGCAGCACCACAAACTCCTGCACCACCCACGCATCCGCCTGCTCCACGGCCGTGGCCACCGCCGCGTCCCACGCGGCCTGGGACACATCCTGGCCGATCGTCACATCCTGCCCGCCGTAGGCGCGATTGGGCTTGAGGACGAGCCCCTCGCGGTGCGCGCGCGCGTAGGCAGGCAAGTCCGCCTCCTTACCCTGCGGATCGGCGGTGGTGCGCTCTCGCATCAGCCGCGTCCAGGGGATAAACGTGTGAAAGGTCCGCCGCTGGGAGGGGGTGAAATACCGGTCGTACGCCGGATTTGAGAGCAGCTCCAGCAAACTCTTGTGATCAAAGTCTCCCGTGAGGCCGGACACCACTTGATTGTGGGCAAACGCATGTTTCATCGCATCCATGTGGCCGCCGTGGGCTTCGATGGAGATCACTTCGCTTAAGGCGCAGTCGCGATAGATCAGGTCCACCACCCCGTCTTTATAGACCAGCTCGCCGTCGCGCACGTCCAGATCGCGCGGATCCACCACCACCGCGTGCAACCCCTGCGCTTGAAAATATTCGCTGAGGTATAGCATCTCATCCGCGCCGCCGGCTGAGATCTCGCGCCGCTCCACGAACGCCACGGCCAGGCTCTTGCGCCCGATCGCCTTAGCGTGCGCTTCCAGCGTCTTGCGCAGCAAGACGCGGGGGTCGGTGGTGAGGCGCCACGCCGACTCGCCGAGCACCGCGGTCAGCACCGAGTGGATCTGCTCCTGAGCGGCCAGGTTGGCCACCGGCATGAAGTGCAGGCATCCCACGCCAACGGAATTAAACTCCAGCACCCGCAGGGCGGTGTGCCATTGCGGATCCTCGACGGACAAGTTGGTATCGAGCCGCTCGAAGACCGTGGCCGGCTCCGGCAGGCCCTTGGGGGCCACCTCGGCGAGCCAGGCGCGCTCGCGCTCGCTCAAGGGGAGCACCGCTTGGAGGGCGGGATCCTCGCCCCAGGTGCGCAGGAGACGGTTGAGGGTGCGGCGGATCCGCAGACCAATCAAATGGAGATAGTGGCATTGCCCCGCCGTCACCAGTAAGGGGAGGAGATGGATCTGAACCGGATGGATGGTGTTGGTCTCGGTGTAGACGACCACCCCTTCGCGGGTGGCGGTCTCTTTGAGGGCTTTGGCGGCGTGCTGCCACCAGTCAGCAGGCTGGCGGCGGAGGGCGTCGCAGACCTTGTCGTGCCACCGTTCGCGTCGAAAGCGACGGTAGGTGGGTTTCAAACGCGCACCGTAACGCCTATTTGCTGTAGCGCGGCTTTTCCTTCGCCCGTGAGGGTGCGGACCCCTGGCCGGCCGGCTCGTGCTCCAACGAGCCGCCCTCCGGATAGCCGGGCGATGTCATCAATGCCGCGCCAGATGACGCGGACGGCATGCAATTGTCGTAGGAATCGGAGACGGGAAACCCGTTAAACCCGGGCACCCAAAAGGTCGCCACATCCACCACGCCGGAGGCGGCGCGCAGCACCGTGCAGCCGGCTCCCTTGCCCACCCCGACGAGCGTGCCGACGATCGGCGGGCCGGTGCGGGTTTCATTCACGATGTTGACCAGCAGATCGACGAAACAGGTGGTCACATTGATGACGCCGCGGCCGATCATGCCGCCGAATTTCTGGCCGTACTGCGCGGACTCGGCGGCCACATGCGCCGAGGTGCGCATCGCCCAGGCCGGCTGCGCCACCATCATGACGACCACTGCACCCACCACGGCTTGTGTCCATCCGGCCTTCATCTGCACCTCCCTGTTCTGCACGACATCCCCTGCAGTGTAACGCGAACTCTCCAACGTGTCAACCCCGCCACCTCGAAGGCGAGGTCAATGCGCTCGTCTGGCGCGGCGGGCGGAGCGGATAATCAGCGTGGCGAGGCCGCCGACCAGCAGCAGCGGTATCGCCATGAGGCCGAGGATCGTCAGGTTATAGCCGCGCGCCAGATACGCCTGCGCGGACGCGTCGCCCGGCGACCACAGCGCGTCTTTGCACCACGGACACGCTTCTGCCAGCTCAACAAGAAGAAAGCAGAAAGCGGAAGGCAGAAAGCGGAAGACGCGAGTCATGTGAGGTGGTACAGCATCACATACACGACCACGCCGGTCACAGAGACATAGAGCCACAGCGGCAGCGTCACGCGGGCCAGGCGCCGATGTTGCTGTAACCGGTCATGCCACGCCAGCCACACGGTGCGGATCACCAGCGGCACGATGGCAATCGCCAGCAGCGTGTGCGAAATCAGGATGGCAAAGTAGACAGGCCGCATCCATCCCGCATGCCCAAAGTGCACCGACCCGACCCGTAGATGATACAACACATAGCTGAGCAAAAACAACAGCGTGACCGCGCAAGCGGAAAGCATGCAGCGCTTGTGGACGGCTACCGCCTTGCGGCGGATGGCGCGATAGCCGCACACGAGCAGCACCGCGCTGGTCGCATTCAGCGTGGCATTTAGCGCCGGCCAAACCACCATCAGCCGGCCCGGCCCAACAGCCGGCGCAGATCATGCGCCAGACGCTTCATCGCCTGTTCGTCATCGGCTTCGTAGTAGCCCCGGATGGCGCCCTCTCGATCCACCAGCACCATCCGCGTGCTATGGGTAATCGGCTCCTGCGGCGTGCCGGACTCCGCATTGATCGCGAGCTTGAACCCATCGACACACAGCCGCTCGATCGTCTCACGCGATCCGGTCAGCCACAGCCACCGATCCGCCGAAGCGCCATGCGCCTTCGCGTACTGCGCAAGCACCGAGGGCGTATCCCAAGTCGGATCAACGGTGATGGAGACCAGCCTCAGCCCCGCCGCGTCAGGCACGCGTAAGGCCAAGCGCGCCATCGCCGCCGTCATCAGCGGGCACTGCCCCGCGCAGCGAGTAAAGATAAAATCGGCCACCCACACGCGACCCTTCAGCATCTCACGCGTCACGGGCCGGCCGGCCTGATCGATCAGCTCAAAATCCGGCACGGCGGCATACCGAAGCGGCGCTTTCGGAACGCTGAGCTGCCGGCCATGCTGCCAGACGACGCCGAGCACAACCATGCCCAGGGCAAGGCCCAGCGCCGTCGAGAGTAACATGCGAAGCAGCGCGTGTCGCGCGTCGAACAAGCGGGCCATTGAATGAGCGAAGGTTACAGCGGCGCGCGGTCCAGCACCAACAACAGCAACACCGTCGGCAAATAGCCCAGCGACGCGACAAACACCCGATACGCCGGCGCAACCGTGCGCGCCCTGGCGGCCGCCACGGCGGTCGCCACAAAGACCGCGCCCGCGACCGCCGCCCCCATAAAATAGAGCGGCCCGGCCACCTGTAACAGCGTCGGCAGCAGGCTGATGGGGACGAGGGCCAGGCCGTAGAGCACCATGTGGCGCGCCGTGCTGAGGCCCTGCGGATCGACGACGGATAAGATGCGAAAGCCGGCGCGCGCATAATCGGCCCGGTGCACCCAGCCGATCGCGAGAAAATGGGGAAGCTGCCACATAAACAGCAGCGCGAACAACACCCACGCCTCGAGCGCCAGCGACCCGCGCGCGGCCGCCCAGCCGATCAGCGGCGGCATGGCGCCAGAGACGGCTCCGACCAACGTGCACAGCGACGTCACGCGCTTTAAGGGAGTATAGAGTCCCACGTAGGAGACCAGCGTGGCCAACCCCAACCACCCGGTCAATGGATTCACCCGCCAGAAGAGCAGGGCGACACCCGTCACGGAGAGCACGCCGCCGACGAGCAGCGCCTCGACCGGCCGGATGCGGCCGGATGGCAGCGGGCGGCGTTTCGTGCGCTCCATCAGCGCATCCTGCTCCGCTTCCGCCCATTGATTGAGCGCGTGGCCTCCGCCGCCGACGAGGGCCGCGCCCGCTAACGTCAGCAGCAGCCACGGCCACGGCATCGCCACACGGGTCGCCATGCGCGCACCCACCCACACCGCCAGCACCGCCAGCGCCGTTAGCCGCGGCTTCGTCAATTCCAGATACGCCGCCAGCCTCTTCATCCGCGCGTCACACACGCCATCATCATCCAAAGCAAACAGGCATGCGCCAGCACCATCGCCCCGACCACTTGATGCGCCATCGTCAGCCACGCCTGATCCAGATGGAACAGCGCCGCGGGACCGAGCAGCAGTTGCACCGCCACCATGCCCGCCAGCACCATCACCACGCGCCGAGGAGACACCGGCAGATCGCGCGCTCGCCGCACGCGCCTGAAAGTCAGCGCGACCAGCACGAGCACCAGCAGCGCGCCCGCCATGTGCGGCATCAGCGCCCAGCCGCCGCCGTGGCGCAGCACCGCGCCGAAGATCAGTTGCGCGAACACCACCAGGGTCACGACGATCGAGAGGAGACGCAGCGAGGAGCCGTGGGACACGCGTGAGGCGCTCAGCGCCTCCCACTTCGGCGACGTCGCCAGCATCACGCACGCCAGCAGGCACAGCACGATCTGTCCAAGACACGCATGCGCCACCGACACCGGTAGCGGCAGACCCCACAGCACCGTGAGCCCGCCCAGCACCGCTTGGATGATGACCGCCAGGAGCGCGCTCGCGCCTATCCACCGCACCCAGCGTCGAGATTCCACGCGCCAGAGCCACACGGTCAGCGCGACAATCATCAAGGCGACCAGGGCGGCGATCAGCCGATGCGTGTGCTCAAAGCGAATGCCGCCGACCATCGGAGGAAACAGCGTGCCATACGAGAGCGGCCAGTCCGGCACCGCGAGGCCGGAGCCCGTCGAGGTGACCAACCCGCCCGCGATAAGCAGCAGGAGTGTCGCCCCCATCGTCATTGCTGAAAATTTATGTACCGTCATTATTGAATCCTTTTATACTCGCTGATGTTGCGGCAGCCAGTCGGTGGCGCGGCCGGGCACGCTGTATTCGTACGGGCCGTGATAGACGGTGGGGATCGTCTCGAAGTTGCCATGGGGCGGCGGCGAGGGCGTGCTCCATTCCAGGGTCGTCGATTCCCAGGGATTGGCCGGCGCCTTCTTCCCCTTGAACAGACTCCAGAAGAAGTTGATCACAAAGATCAGTTGCGCGGCAAACAACAGGAAAGCGCTGATGCTCATCATGCGGTTCAGGCCGCCTAAGTGGGCCAGGTGCGCATACTGCGTGTAGTCGTAGATGCGGCGCGGCATGCCACGCATGCCCAGGAGAAACATGGGAAACATCACCGCGTTAAAGAACACAAACGTCAGCGCCAGGTGCACCTTGCCCCAGGCCTCATTGAGCATGCGTCCGAACATTTTCGGATACCAGAAGGTGATCCCCGCAAACACGCCGAAGAGGCTGCCGCCGAAGAGCACGTAGTGCAGATGCCCGACGATGAAGTAGGTGTCATGCACGTACATGTCCACCGGCATCGCGGCCAAAAACAGCCCGGTCAACCCGCCGATCAGGAACATCGCCAAAAACGCGCACGCATGGAGCATGGGCGTGGTGAAGCGGATCGAGCCGCGCCAGAGCGTGCCCAGCCAGTTGAAGAACTTGATGCCGGTCGGCACCGCGATGAGCATGGTGGCCACCATGAAGCTGGTGCCCAGCGTCGGGTTCATGCCGCTGACGAACATGTGGTGCGCCCACACCAAAAACCCCAGCACCGCAATGGCGGCGATGGCGTAGATCATCGAGCGATAGCCGAACAGCGGCTTGCGTGCGAAGGTGGGCAGGATGTCCGATACGATCCCCATCGCCGGCAGGATCATGATGTACACGGCCGGATGCGAGTAAAACCAAAACAGATGCTGCCACAGGATCGCCTGGCCTCCGCCCTGCGCGACCGCCACCCCCTCCCACACCATCCCGGTGGGCATGAAGAAGCTGGTGCCCAGCGTCTTATCCAGCAGCAGCAGGATGAGGGCGCAGGCGAGCACCGGTGTCGCCAACAGCGCCATGATGGCGGTGATAAAGAGCGACCAGATCGAGAGCGGCAGCCGAAAGAACGACATACCGGGGGCGCGGTGGTTGATGACCGTGGTGATGTAGTTGACCGCGCCCATGATGGAGGAGGTGCCGACGAGCAGCACGCTGACGATCCAGCAGGTCTGCCCGGCGCCCAGCCGCAGGCTCAAGGGGGGATAGGCGGTCCAGCCGGAGGCCGCCCCGCCCTCGAGGAACATCCCTGCGATCATGATCGCGGCGGCTGGAGGAATCAGCCAGTAGGACCACATGTTCAAGCGGGGAAAGGCCATGTCCCTCGCGCCGATCTTGATGGGGATGAGATAATTGCCGAACGCCCCCACCAGCAGCGGGATGATGCCGAAGAAAATCATGAAGCTGCCGTGCATGGTAAAGAGCATGTTATAGAAGTCCGGCGTCATGATGCCGGAGGGAAAGCCATCCGGGACGAGCCGCTCCATGAACGGCAGCGGCTTGGACGGCCAGCCCAGCTGCCAGCGCATGAGCATGGCCAGCACTCCGCCGAAGAAAATCATCACCAGGCTGGTGAACAAAAACTGAATGCCGATGATTTTATGGTCGGTGGCGAACACGTAGGTGCGCCAGAAATTTCGCGGGTGGGTCTCCGAGGACATCAGCGTTGCTCCGCTCGTTCGTTCGCCAGCCACGCCTGAAACGCTTCCGGCGTGTCAATCGTCAGAAATCCGCGCATGCGGTAATGGCCGTTACCGCACAGCTCCGCGCACACAATCTCATAGTTCCCGGTCTTCGTCGCTTGCAGCCACACGCGGCCCGTGAAGCCGGGCACCGCGTCGCGCTTGAGGCGAAACTGCGGCAGGAAGAAACTGTGGATGACATCCTTGGACGTGAGCCGGATGAGGACCACTTGCCCCACCGGAATGTGCAACTGGTTGATCGTTGCCAGATCATCCGGCGTGTGCAGGCGTCCATCCGGCCCCGGGTAGCGGATGTTCCACGCAAACTGTTCGGCCTGCACCTCCAGCTCCACCTGGTGCGGAGGCGGGGGACCCTGAATCTGCGACCACACCCGCTGGCTGCCGAACGCCAGCCAGATGACGATCAGCGCCGGCACCACCGTCCAGATCACCTCGGCCCCGAGGTGGCCGTGCACGTAGGCGGCGGTGCGCCCGGGCCGGCTGCGGTAGCGCACCAGAAAAAACAACAGCGCCCCCTCGACGAGAAAAAAGATCGCGCCGGTGATCCACAGAATCAAGAGGAAGAGCCGGTCGATCTGCGGCCCGTAGGTCGACACGTTTTCCGGAAACCAAAACTGCATCGGATGCGGAACTATTTCAAGTCGAAGGTGATCGTCTTCGTTTCACCGTCGCCGACAGTCACCGTCTGCGTCTGCGTGCCCAGCGTCTCGTGCCATGCCTCAAGCGTGTAGGATCCGGCCGGCAATCCCGCCAAGCTGAAGCTGCCGTCATCGCCGGTGACGCCGAAATACGGATGGTCCACCACCCCGACGAAGCTGGCCATCCACGGATGCACGTTGCACACGCACTTCACCATCACCTCCGGCGCGGTGAACGTCTTCGTCGACTTCATCCCCTTCACCGGCTGAGCGATGTTGAACGGCTTGTTATTCACCGGCTTGCAGTTGACGTTGTGCAGCGTGGCATCGTCGTTGACGATCTCAAGCGGCTGATTCACCTGAATCCCCATCACATGCGGCGAGTACACACAGCCGTGCTGAGCCAGTTTCACCGGCTGCGTAGGCGCAGGAAAACTGCGGCCCTCCAGCCCCTTCGTCACGCGCACAAACACGTTCTTCAGCGTGCCATTGCTGTTGACCACCACCGTGTCCTTGTAGGCGGCGTCCGGATGCTGCAGCGCGCATTGCGGATCCGCATCCATCTTGATGCGTTCTTTGGCCGGCGCCGTCCCAGAAAATTTGACGCTTCCCGTCACGTTCGCTGATCCAGCGGACGGTTGGCTCGACGCGGCCGGAGCCGCCGGTGTTTGCGCATTGGTCGGAGCCGCCTGCGGACGCCCCCCGCCGCAGCCAATCGCCGCGAGAATCGTCAGCGCCGTGATCCACTTCGCATAGTTCGTGTCGTGTGTCATTGCCTTCCTCCTGTTGTGTCCCCCAACATCAGATCCAGCCAGCCAGACACCGCTCGTTGGCCCGGGTTGCCCCCGTCCCACACGACCACGGCCATGGGTGCTACCCGCGCACTCGTGAGCTGTGCTGCGCCAACTGGCTGAGCCGGCTCCAGCGGGCGCGTGAGCATCACCGTCCACACCCCATCATCATAGCGCGCGTGAGCCGGAAGCGAAAGGCCTTGCGTTGAGGGCGGCAACAGCGGCTCGTAGCGCTTCACAAGGCCTTCGACGGCGTACTCGCTATGGGCTGCCGACCAGACGCACAGATCCAAGGGCGGTGAGTCGCGCAGCGGCCAATACTGCAGCGACACCCGATCGCCCAGCACGCCGGTGGGGCGCAGCGCCACGGCCATCGCATCGGCAGACTCGCTGCGATGTTCGCTGGGGTCGTGCCACTGCAGGCGCACCGCCAGCTGCCGCCCATCGGTGACCGCCCACACCGACACGAGCGTGACGGTCGACGGGGCGGTGACCTCGCCTTGCGCATTCGCGACGAGGCGCATCCGCAGATCCACGCGCTGAGCCGCATTCCACCCCGCCTCTTCCAGCGAGGCCGGCAGGGCGGCCACCTGCGGCACATGCGCGAGCATCGTCCAGCGCGGCCCCTGCTGGAGCGACTGCACATAATAGGCGAGCGGCCAGACGTCCTCCGGCTTCATCGCCTCGGCGTACGAGGGCATGGGTGCGCCGCTGATGCCCGTCAGAATGCGCGTGGCAATCGCGCGGGGATCGCTGCCCCCTCGGTAGCTCCATCCATAGCGCAAATCGGCCGGCCGGATCGCCTGATTCCAATCGTCGACCAGTCCGGCGGCGGACGTGCCGTTGGCCCGTCCCGACGCGCCGTGGCACGCCGCGCAGCCCAACTGCTCGTACACCTGGCGCCCATGGGACAGATCCACGTGCTTGAGGCCCGGATCGCGGCCGAGGTCCACCGGTTGCGGGGCCTGCTCCGTAAACGCCGTCGAGAGGGTCTTCAGATACGCGACGAGTTGCCAGCGGATCGCCTCATCCAGATGCGGCCAGTCCGGCATGCCGCCGGCATTCAAGCCGTGCGTGACGGTGCGAAACAGATCCTCATCGGTGGGCGGGGTGCCGCTGGCGGTGGAGCGGAATTTATAGACGCCGGCGGTCAGATCGCGCGGTTTGGGATAGAGGCGTTTGCCGTAGGAGCCGTCGCCCTTGCCGGCGTCGCCGTGGCAGCGGGCGCAGTGCTGCGCATACGCCGCTTTCCCGACGGCCACATTCGTCGCGGGTCGTTCGGCCGATGCCCCGGATGCCCACAAGAGCCAGGCCACGGCGCAGACCGCGCCCCATCGCCACCACGGACGATCCATTCGATTCAGTGCGGGAGACATGCGAACGTAAAAACTTATTGTAGCGGATGGCCTCGAGCGCGTCAACGCGCGGAGGGCACGGACGGCGGAGCGGGCGGACGAGACTTCGACAGCGGCACGCCGAGTTGCTTGGAGAGCGCCCTAAACTGCTGCAGAAGGTTCGGTAACAGGGCGAGGCTGGCCAACTCGCGCTTGGCCCGCCGGATGGGCCGCGCGGGAAAGCCCCACATCATCTGCCCGGCCGGCACATTTTTGGTCACCGTGGTGGCCGCCCCCACGCGCGCGTCGTCGCCGATGGTTATATGGTCGACGACGCCGGACTGCCCGCCCATCATCACGCGATTGCCGATGGTCACGCTGCCGGAGAGCCCCACCTGGCCGGTGAGAATCACATCCTCGCCGATGATGTCGTTGTGCGCGATCTGCACCAGGTTGTCGATCTTAGTCCCCCGCCGGATGATGGTCGAGCCAAAGGTGGCCCGGTCCACGCACACGTTGCAGCCGATCTCCACGTCATCCTCGATGATCACGTTGCCCAACTGCGGAATCTTCACGTGCCGGTCCTCGGCCCATACATAGCCGAACCCGTCGCCGCCGATGACGCTGCCGCCATGAATGCGCACCCGATCGCCCACCTGGGTGCCGTACATCACCACCACGTTGGGGCCAATGAAGCAGTCGCGCCCGACGCGGACCCCGACGCCGATGTGCGCGCCCGATTCGATGAGGGTGCCCTGCCCGATGCGCGCGCCTTCCCGCACCACGGCGCACTCGCGAATGGTCACCTCCGGCTCGATGACGGCGTTGGCCGCGATGGCCGCCGTCGGATGAATGCCGGTCGGCCCCAGCGGTGGCGGCTCAAACAACCTCATCACCTGCACAAAGGCCGCCCGGGGGTTGGCCACTCGCAGCAAATTTTTATCTGGAAGGGCGGGAAACTGCTTGGAGACCAGAATCGCGGAGGCGTGCGTCAGCCGCACTTGCGGCACGTACTTGTCGTGTTCGGCAAACGCCAACTCGCCTTCCTGCGCCGTGTCCAGCGTATTGATGCCGGAAATGAGCGCGGCGCCGTTGCCGGTCAGCTCCCCGCCGAGCTGCTCTGTGAGGGCCTGGAGGGTATACGCCATCGTCGAGCTTTCAGAATATCACACCCGTCCCTCGCTGACCATATTAAAAGAGCCGGAATTCGAAGGAGCTCCAAACGTGCCAGCCCAGATCAGCGAGGCGGGACGATTTTGGCCGCCTCTGGTTTCCCCTGATAGGTGCAAGATGCGGCCAAGCTCTTCAGGGTTTTGTTGTCCGTGATCACATCGTGGGGAATCAGTAGATATGTCCACGGTTTACCGCCATTCTTGTTCTCGTGCTCCGTGGCGTACCTGCACCATTCCGAAGCCGCCTGAGCCTTCGCCAAAACGTCGCGATCTTCTATCTCGTCCGCGCGCTTGGTTTCGCAGACGAATTTCGCCGTCTTGGTCTCGACTGCGAAATCAGGCTCATAGGGTATGTCGCCGGAATAGTAGATCGGAATGTCTCCCTTGGAGGGCTTGAGCCACTTAAGCACCTCAGAGTCGTTCTCCAGCACGACCGCAAACCGCCGCTCTGAATCCGAGTCGAATTTCTGGACCCGATAGAGGCACTTCCTGAAGCCGCTGAAGAGCATCTTGCGGATGTCCTGCTTCTCGGTGACGGGCGCGCGGAAGTCGCGCTCGGCTTCGTCCACCGGGGCTGAGTAGTTGTTCGGCCGGAGTGTGGTGAACCCCTTGCTCACATGCGCCTCATAGGCCGTGGCCTTCTCCTCGTAATGCTCCTGCATCTGGGCGTGGATCAGGTTCACCAGTCCCTGCTGGTGATACTGGAGCACGTTGAGGACCTCGTTCTCGTTCTTCAGGTAGGAGCGCAGATGGGCCACGACCTGGCCGGCCAGCTTGTAGAGCAGTGCGGCCTGATCGTCGTAGGAGATGTCGTTGAAATTGATGAGCCCACGCACCAGGTAGTCCTCCGGCTTCTCCTCGGGGACGATGCCGGTCCCGCTCATCAGGCGGTGCTGCTCGCGGCGGTGCAGTTCCTGAATAAGGATCTCGTTGTCCACGGGCTGGTAGTTCGGCCTCGAAAGATCCATCTTGAACTCGCGGTAGCCCCGCGTCACGTCGCCCACGGGCTGGATCGTGATGCGGGGGATGTCGATGGACAGCTCGTTGCGGATCTGGATGGTCTTGGCCACGACCTTCTCCACGTCCACCTTCTCCACCACGCCCTCGATCTCCAACTGAGCGGGCGTGATGAGCGCCTTGACCTTCTCGACGATCTGCCGCTGGATTTCTGGCTTGGTGAGGTCAGCGGAACGCGGCAGGCGCTCGAACTCCCGCCGGATGACCTCGAGCGTCGCCCTCGCTGCCTCCCGCTCTTTGGGCGATTCGAAGAGGAACTTCTGTTGCTCGGTGGGTGTACCGAACTTGCCGTATGGAGGCGGGAGAGGCTCTGCGACACGGCTAACGATTTCAGGCTCCGCCACGTAGACGCAGGTCCGCTCTGTGGGGATGCCCACGATCTTGAGTCCGCCCCGGATGATGGATTCGGGGCCGTTGGCGTAGTCGACGATCTCCTGGAACTTGTCGTGAGACACGATGGTCAGGCGGTCCACTGCGCCTACGCCAGTCCGCTTGCCGTAGGGCAGGCGCAGGCCCCGACCGATGGATTGCTCCACGAGCGTCCTCGAGTTCGCCGCCCGCAGCGGCACGATAGTGTAGAGGTTCGTGACGTCCCAGCCTTCCTTGAGCATATTCACGTGGACCACAATCTCCGTGGGGTTGTCAGGCTTCTCCACGTGGATCAGCTGCTCGACCGTTTCGTCCCGCTCCTCCCCCTTGAGGGCGGAGTGTACCGTGATGACCTTGCCCTTGTAGCGGCCCTCGAAGAAGGTGTCGCCCTCGATCAACTTCACCAGGTCATTGGCGTGGTCCGTGTCCTTGGCGATCACGAGCATGAACGGTTTCACGATGGGCACGCCGTTCTCGCGGGCGTAGACCTCCAGCTCGACCTTCGTGTTCTCGTGGATGCGGACCCCATCTTCGAGCTTCAGGCGCTCCAGCCCACCCTCGTCGTAGTTGCGGATGTCGAAGTTCTCTCGCGTAGCGACGGCGGGTTCCTTGACGAACCCGTCTTCCATCGCGTTCGAGAGAGGGTAGCTGTAGATTACGTTCTTGAAGGGGTCCGCGCCGCCGCCGCGCTCAATCTGCGGCGTGGCGGTGAGCTCCAGGCCAAGGATGGGCTTGAGCTCGTTGATGGCCTTCATGCCCGCCGATGCCCGGTAGCGGTGCGACTCGTCCATGAGGAGCACCAAATCGTCCAGCTTCGAGAGGTAGTCGAAGTAGCTCTGGCCGATGTACTCCCGCAGGCGGCGGAACTTGGGGACGTTCGTCTTGACCGCGCCCTGAGGCGTTTCGATGCTCGTGATCTTGCCGATATTGAAGATGTTGACGTGAACGCTCTTGTCGCCGAAGAGATCCCGAGCTCGCACGCCTCGCCCGCTTTCATAGTTGTCGCCAGTGATGATCTCCGGCGGCTCGACCGCGAACTCGGCGATCCCCTGGAAGACGTACTTCGGCGTGTTGGGCGTGAAATCCGCGATCAGTTTGCTGTAGATGGTCAGGTTCGGGGCGAGGACGAAGAAGTGGCGGATGCCCTCGGTCTTGTTGAGGTAGGCGATGAAAGCCCCCATGAGTCGCGTCTTGCCCACGCCGGTCGCCAAGGCAAAGCAGAAGGATGGGAAATCCCGCTCAAAATCCGTGACCGTCAAAAACTCCGACTGGACGGCCTTGAGGGCCTGGGCGACGTCCGCAATCTTTTGCAGGGAGATAATGTCACAGATGCGCGCCAGGATTTCAAGCGAAGTCCGCTGGGGCGGGCGGAGGCTCAACCGGTTGGCGATAGTGTTCACGACTGGGTTCATTTCTCACCCTCTTTGCCGCCCCTCAGGTCAAAGAGCGTAGCCTGGACCTCCTCCCGGCGCTCAGCCTTGGTGCGCGGCTTCTTGCTAGAGGGCGGTGCTACGACCTCTGGCTCCTCTTCGGCAGGCTTTATGGGCAAGCTCTTGATCTCCAGGCTGTAGTCGTCCTTGCCCCATTCGCAGCGGGAGAGGATGGCGTTGGGAATTTTCTTGACGGTTAGATTCTGGAATGCGTCGAGGTTCTTGACGCGGAACGCCGCGCACATGATGAGCAGGCTCCGTCCCTCGCCCGCCTCGTCGGAGAGCTTCTGGATCTGCTCGCGGGTGAGCGTTTGCGTTGTGACGTAGATAAAGTCCTTCTCGGTCGAGCGGCCGTGCTGCCAGTAGAGCGTGTCACTGGGGGCGTAGGCGAAGCCCTCCAACTTGCAGATCGCCTCGGTCAACATCGCCGCGTTGTACTTCCGGTTGATGACCCAGTTCTCGAACTGGTCCTTCTGCAGAAGCGAGGGAGCCAGCCGGTAGTAGCGGAAACCTCCGCCGCCTTTCCAGCCTACGGATTCGGTGACGCCGCCCTTATCCTCGCCGTCGATGACCTTTTTGAGGCGCGGAATAATGTGGGTGTGACAGTGCTCGCCGAGCTCCACCATGATCCAACGACGACCCATCTTGTGGGCGACCGCGCCTGTAGTGCCCGAACCAGCGAACGAGTCGAGCACCAAGTCGCCTGGATTGGTAGCGATAGCAAGCACACGCTGCATGAGCCTCTCCGGTTTTGGCGTATCGAAGGCGTCAATCTTCCCGAAGAGTAGATGGATTTCTTTCTTCGCCTCATCCGTGTGGCCAACTTCGTCGCTCGGCCACCATGTCCATGGCACCACGCCATCTACCTCCGATAGGTATCGGATAACGTTTGGCTGAGACTTGCCATCCTTGCCAAACCAAATTCGCCCCGCCGCTCGAAGCTTCTCGAACGTCTTCTTTGAGAGTCCCCAGCAGCGACCCTCCGGCGGCGTGTGAACTTTTCCTCCAGAGGCTACTATCTCGTAAAACTGCTCCTTCGTGGCATGTCCTTCCTGCGCGGTCATCGGTATTGGCCGCCACCGACCTTTGGGATCATTATTCGGATTCTTGTAGACCTTTGCCTGCTCCATGGTCAGCGGCACCTTGTTGCGCCGCTCCTTGAAACCGGCAGGGTCCTTGGCGTAGACAATGACGTACTCGTGAACGTCACCGATGGCTTCGCGGTTTTCACGCGAGTACCGTTTCTGCCAAACATTCTGCGCAATGAATTTGTCACGTCCAAAAAGCTGATCTACCAGTACACGGAGATACGACATCTCATCATCATCGATGGATATCCAAAGGGAACCCTCTGGACTCAGGAGACGCCACAGGATCTCGAGTCGAGCTTCAATCAGGGAGAGCCACAGCGAATGCTCGACGCCATCGTCGTAATGCGTGAATGCCGACCCCGTGTTGTAGGGCGGGTCGATGTAGATGCACTTGATCTTCCCGGCGAACTCCTGCTCCAGCGCCTTCAAGGCGAGCAGGTTGTCCCCGAAGATGAGCCGATTGTCGAAGGTGTCCTTGTCGCTCACCCGGAACGGCGCGTGATAGGACTTCACCGGGTCCTCGATGAGGATGCGCGGCTCCAGCCTCGGCTGATTCTCCTTGCCGACCCAAGTGAGCTCTAATTTATTCAACTTGCTCATGTTGCCTGCGATTCAATGAATGCACTTGGTTGTGAGAACAATGCCTTGAAGCAGCCCTCAACCCGTTCAAGATCCCACGCGAAGTGGGGGCCGCCCTCCTCTACAAGACCACGAACGCACTCTTCGAAGCGACGGCCACGCTCGTATTCATCATTGGCCTGGATTTTCGTCACCTGCTCAGGGGTTGCGCCGACCAACCCCTTCCCGCTAAGTTCCACATACAAGGCGCGCTGCTTGTCTCTGTCGCGCTTGCCGTCGGCCACCCTTAAGGCGGCCTTGTCGTACTCGGGATCCTCGTCCCAGAACCACGATCCAGATTCCCATCTTCTAAGTTTTTCGTGGCGCAACAGGTTCATGGCGTCCGCCACACTGGTGGGAAGTTGCAGTTGCTTTTTTTCCAACATCCGCGTATTGATCCGTCGCAGAAACTCGTCGGTGTCAGGCGAAATGTAGTCTAGGATGATACCTACAAGCTGCTTACACTGATGGTCACGGGTTGCCCGCAGGAGAAAAGGGGTCCAAGGTATTGCCTCGACTGTGACTAAGTACAGTAGGAACGCTTTCGCGGCCTCTTCCTGCGCAATCATCGAAAGGTAGTAGCGAGTTGCCGAGAACTTCTCGAATTCGAGAAGTTCAGCTTCGTCAAGAAGACGACGGCCGTTCTCGCAGCACCGCTTGGCTGAGTCCAAGAATGGTCGTTGAATCATGGGTGGTCCTCGTATCCGTCCAGACCGGGGTATGTCATGATTGTCTTCTCGAAGAGGATTGCGATTTCATCCTCTTGTTCATTCGCTCTGGAATGCTCTTATCCATTTCCGTATTGCCAGTGTATCTGGCCGCATTGGCACTGGACCCACTCGGAGCCCTCCGCGTCAGCGAACCAGACGCCCTTGCCGCACAATGAGCACTTGAAGAATTCGAGGGCCTTTTCGCAAGCGTCTATCAGCTTGCTCGCTTCTGGGCGGACAACGTCGAAGGTGTGTGATGCGCGGTTGGCCCAGGAAACCAGCAGCCGATCCGTATTGTCGAACGCGTCGATCGCATCCATGTGGATCTCGTAGTCTTTGCCCACCCTTTTCTGAAAACACTTCTTCCCGTCAGCAACAAAGCGTTCCAGGAAGTCGTGCGCCATGCGCTTGTCGTTCTTATCGGCGCGCAGGTAGGGCAGCCTGATCTGCAGGCGTTCGGCAATGAGCGCGAACTCGACGTCTACGATCTTCCGCGCGTCGTTCCCAGCTGAGTCAGGGCGATCCTTGAGCTGAGCGCGCGCATCGTCGAACGTCGTCGTCTTGTGCGACCAACGGATACCGAGGACCGGCGTCTCGTAGGGCAAGAGTACCTTAAACTCCCAGTTCTTGCCGTCGAGCTGCTGGCGTAGCTCCGTGTACCACTCGCGGTCGTGGGTCAGAATAACCACTTGCCGCCCACCGAACTCTTTCTCCAGCAGCTCTACGATCATGCCACGGTGGTTCCGGTCCAAGCTGACGACCACGTCATCTAGAAACAACGGCCGATCCGTGTTCGCTTCTCGCTTCGCCATCGCCAGGAAGATGCAGAGGCCGAGGCTGTTCCTGTAGCCCTCGGAGAGCGTGAGCCTGGGGGATTCCTGCTCGACGCCGTAGAACGTCAAACCTATGTCGATCGCCTTGTCTGTCTCCTCAGGAAGGTAAAGGCGCACATTCTCGATCACATCGCCCGGATGCAGGATCGCCCACAATACCCGTATGGCCTCCGAAATCTCGTCGATCACGCTCTGGGAGCGCAGCCTGATCTCCTCGCGTATACCCTGTTCCACTGAAATAATGAAAGATCTGAGGGCCTCGGCGCGCGCCGCCGCACCGGCCTGCTCAATGGCTGCGATCACGGCCTTACCCGCCTCGACCATCTGCGTGTCGGTCGAGAGCTGCAGCGCGTCGGGCGGCGCGTTCTTGGAGGCATACGCCGCGGCATCAGTCAATGGTTGCAGCTTGCCCTCGAACGCCTTCAGGTCTTCCTCGCCGCAGGACGCGCGAAGTGCCTCGGTGTTGATCCCGTCTAGGTACACAAAGTTGTCGGCGAGATGTCCCTTAGCGATCTCATCCCGCCACGATGCAACGCCGGCCTTGCCCAGGTTGGCTTTGAGCGATTGCACCGCGTCGCACAGAGTCCCAATCGCCGACTTCCGCATGTCGAACACCTCGATAAACCCTTGGAGGCGCTTGAGCTCAGCCTCGACGTGCACTTGAAAGGCGTCGACCGGAACGGGCCGCCCACAGGCCGGGCATTTCACTTCCTTCTCATCTCCTATCTTATCCACGAACGCGCCGGACGACTGCAAGATCTTCAGCTTCTCGGCGATCAGCGGCTCGACTGCGCCGGCGAACTTTACGCTGGCGAAGCGCACTGCACCGATGTGGCTCTTGAGGTCGAGCTCGGCCGCACCCTGAAGGGCAACGTGCCGCCTCTGGTCGGCTGAGGATCCCGCGATTCGCGTATCGAGGGCTGTCTTCAGCTCATTGCAGCGGGACAACGCATCCTTTGTGGTGGCCTTGTCCGCACAATACTTCGCGTGGAGTTTCTCAATCTTCGTGAGAATCTGGTCATTGCTGTCCGTGCCGAAGGTCGCCTTTCGCTTCGTCTCGACCTCCTTCAGCGTAACCCTGGTCTCCCTAAGCTGCGACTGCTCCTCGATGGATTTAGCGAGCTGCCGCAGGTTTTCAGCTGCTACCTCCATCTGATGCAGTCCGAGGAGGGGCAATAGGGCAGAGTACTTGCCTCCCTTGGTGTCGTGGATGAAAGCGGCGACCTCGTCCTGCCTCAAGATTGTGCGCCGATAGTCCCAGGTGCGCATCGCGATGGCCTCGGCACCTGAGCTCGTTGAGGAACCGTTTTGCATGATCTCGGTTTTGAGCTCCGAGTTGTCCTTGAACTTGATACTCAGCTCGATCTTTCGGTCCGGGGGCTTATGCGTGTTGGGAACTGCCTTCTCTTGGCGCTTACCGCTGTACTCGTGTGCGAGGTGCCCGATCGTGCCGTCGTTGAGCACATACTCAACGGCATCCACAAAGGACGACTTCCCTGAACCGTTCGCTCCGTAGACGACCATCGATTTGCAGTCGGGTTCGAGCGAAACCGGATCGGCAGCGCCGCGAAACCACGACAACTGGATGGCCTTGATCCTCATTACTTCGTCTCCGTCTTTGGCGGGACGGGGACCATATCCGCGATGAGCGCCTTCGCAACACCCTTGAGCTCTGTTGGGGGGAGTTGCCGCTCGCTGAGCGATCTCTTTAACAACTGATCTATCCGGGCCGAAACAGCCTCTGTCACGGAGGCATGAATCTCCCTGGCTTTACCGACTATGGTTGCGATCCATTGATCGTCAGTTGCCATCTTTATTCTTCATGCCGCAAATGTCTATTCGACCCTTCCCGTCGCGCTACCCCCTAGCCCGACCAGAGTCAGCCAGCACTTCTGCAGTAGAGCCAACGCTTGCCTTCATATACATCCTAGCAATCCTCAAGCCGATGTCATTTCGCCATCGGTTCATCTGACACAGGATTAGGCCCCTCCAGTGCAGGAAATTCTAGTCCCTCGATCTCTTGGAGCGACTTCCCCGCGATACCTTGGAGATCACCGTACATCCCGACGGTTGCCTGCATCACGCGCTCAATCTGCTCTTCTCGTTTCGCCCATTGCTTCGTGATGGCTTTTCTCTCTTTATCAAGATCTTCTTGCATTGAAGAGAAGGCTTCCACTATGGCCTGCACACGTTGGCGAAAACGCGGGCCCGTCAAATATTGGTAAATCATCTCAGTCTTGGTTTGTTGTCCTTCAGACGCTTGATGCGCTGAAGCGACTTCCACCGACATGTGGCGAAGTGCCACAGCGACGGGAACCACTGATCTGGGATCTGCTATCCAGACATGGTCAATCAGCCCAAATGTTTCTATACCCTTAGGAAGGGTTTGGCTCACTATGACGGCAATATCCGCTTTTTCCGATCTCTGGTCATCGCGGAGCTTGGCAAGCCAGCCATCGCTCCAGCTTTTGGTTCGCTTGGACTCCCATAAAATCGTGCCGCAGACCTGCCCCAGCGGACCAACGACGCGGTGCAGCACGTCGCCTCCACGCTCTCCCTTGGAGACGGGCTCGATGACGTCGAGCGGAAACTTGGCTCTCAAGACGGCCTCAAGATCAAGCTCTTGGACCTCTCCTTGCCGTTGCTGCGATCCCTGCTCCGCGCTGCGCTTGAGATCCTCGATCTGTTTTTGCATGGAGAGGATGGTCTGCTCCTTCTCCATGACCTTGAGTTTTAGCTGGTCCTCCGCCTCCTTCTTCGCTTGTTCACGTGTGGCGGCAAGTCCCTCCTGCACGCGCTTCTCCACGGTCAGGTCGAGCTCGCGTTTAGTGTCATCAAGCTCCCGTTCCTTTCGGACGAACTCGGCCTGTGCCTTCTGCGCCTCGGCCAGTTTCGCATCCCGCTGTTTCAGCACCTCTTGAAGTTCGCCGAGCTCCTTGGTCTTCTGCTCGAGGTCGATCCCCATCGCAAGCTTGACCTTGCGCGATTCCTCGACCGCAATCTTGGCACGCTCCTGCCGCAGCTTTTCGGCGACTTCGGTTTCCATCGACTCCTTCGCCTTCGACAGCGCCTTTTCGCGGTTGGCGATCTCGGCGTCCTTGGTCTTGAGTTCCTCGATCTGCTTCAGCATTGACGCGATAGCCTGGTCCTTCTCCACCACTTTGGATTGAAGCTGCCCCTCGGCTTCTTCACGTGCCTGTTGGCGCGTTGTCTCAAGGCCCGCCTGTATCCGCTTCTCGATGGTCAGCTCCAGCTCGCGCTTGGTGTCGTCCAGCTCGCGCTGCTTGCGCACAAGTTCGGCCTGAGCGTTCTGCGCCTCGGCGAGTTTCGCATCCCGTTGTTTCAGGACTTCCTGGAGATCCGCGACCTCCTTTACCTTTCGATCAAGGTCGGTCCCCAGCAACAGCTTTGCCTTCCGGGCTTCCTCCACAACGATCTTGGCGCGCTCCTCCCGTAACTTCTCGGCGACCTGGTTGTCGAGCGTCCCTTTTGCCTTGGAGAGCGCCTCTTCGCGCTTCGCGATGTCGGCGTCCTTCTGCGCCAGACGTTGCTCGTACTCATGACGAGTCGACTCGATCAGCGGAGCGGAGAGCGATTCGGTCAGCTTGATCTCCGTCTTGCACTTGGGGCAGACGATCGTGGGTTCTGTCATGGCGCTCTCCACGTCAGGGCATCTGGGCGAGGACCTCTCGGCACTGCCAGCATCATACCAGCGTCCACCGGAATACGAATACTGGCGTGAGGGAGTGTCGCTGGCTCAGTTGCTTCTCGATTTGTTTGATGAGCTCGTCACGCTGGGCATCGATGGCGTCTTGCGCGTCGAAGAGTTCCCGGCGCTTCCGGTTGCGCTCGGCCTCTAGCGACTTGAGCGCCTTCTGGGCTTCGAGCTTATCCTTGAGCGCAGCGGCCAGGGCGGAGGTCTTACGAAACTCCCGAATCTGGCGGTCGAGCTCCTTGATCTCGCGCTCAAGGCCCTGTTTGAGGTCGTCGGACCAGCGGTCGAGCTTCAAGACCTCCTCGTCGAAGAATTTGCCGTTGCGCTCTTCCACCTGCTTGAGCCGGGTCTTCACCTCGACCTCGCGGAGGGCGGATAGGTCGGGCGCGGCGTCCTTGGCTGAGCCTTCCTGGATCGCAGGCAGAAGCATGAGCTTTCTGCAGGTCTCGTCGTCGACAGCGCGACCGTCGTCCGCGCGGGCAGTAAAGATCAGAAATTCCTCCGTGTCGAAGGATTGGACCGTGAGCTTTGAAAGTTCCAGCCAGCCGGAGGCTCCCACGTAGGGCTTGAGGATACTCACCACCTGACCGTGGCCCGCATAGTCCAGGCGCAGCATCGCCGTGGGCAGCTCGCGGGCAATCGCCTGTTGAATGACGTGGGAGGCCAGAGGATGGTCTTGCCGATAGAAGGTATCGCCGTTCTTCTCGGCCTCTTTCCAGTCGAAGTGATACCAGCCTTCGCGCGCGATCGGCCCTGTGTACTGAAAACGCGGCTGAGCGGACTCGAACCGGGCGTAGCCGCCAAGCTCGGTCCGCGTGAGTTCCAGAAGCCAGCGTTCCCGCTCACCCAAGCTCTCCAGCGTCCGGTCGCGGTGCACGCGCAGGCGGGCGCTCACGTCCTCATCGAAATTCTCCAGCAAGGTCTGCCGGGTTTGGGCCATACGCGCCTGAATCTGCTCGTCCAGCTCAGTCTGGAGCCGGTCGAACGCGGTCTTGATCTCGTCCGCGTTCCGACACGTCTGGTACGCCTGGGCGATGCGTCGCTCGATGTCCACGCCGGATTCGAGCGCGCCCAGGACCTCGTCGCTTGCCCCGAAGACGCCGTCGAAGAGCTGGAACTTCTCGCTCAGGATCTCGAAGACCCGCTGGTCCGCCTCGTTGCGCCGGTTGAGGAAGTTGACGACCACGACGTCGTGCTTTTGGCCGTACCGATGGCAGCGCCCGATCCGCTGCTCGATCCGCTGGGGGTTCCACGGCAGGTCGTAGTTCACCACGAGCGAGCTGAATTGGAGGTTCACGCCTTCGGCGGCCGCCTCCGTGGCGATGAAGATCGTGGCGTGGTCGCGGAAATGCTCAACAATGGCGGCCTTCATATCCACGGCGCGGGAGCCGGTCAGGCCGTCCTGCTTCTCTTGGCGCGCCCTCCAGGTCTCGTAAATCGCCTTCGACTGTGGGTCGCTGTTCGATCCGTTCATCATCACGAGCTTGCCCTCGTAGCCGCTGCGCGAGAGCAGGTCGAACAGGTACTGCTGAGTCCGGCGCGATTCGGTGAAGAGGACGGCTTTCCGTTGCGCCCCAAGCTCATGGGCCTTCTCGAAGGCGATCTTCAGGGCTGGGATCAGCGCCTCGCCTTTAGCGTTCACCGAGATGCGCTTGGCTTGCTCCACGAATCGTCGCAGGTCGGCGATCTCGGCCTTGAGGCGTTCCGGGTCGACGCGCTGAGGCTCCTCGGCGGGCTTCTCCTCCTCGGACACCTCCGCCTCTTCCTGTTCTTCCAGCTCGTCCTGGAGTTCTTCCACACCCTCAAGATCCTCGTCATCGAGCAGGCTCTCGGTGTTGGGGGACATGGCCTCCAGCCGCATGGCCAACCGCTCCAGTGTGGCGGCGATAGCGAACGTGGAAGAGGAGAGGAGTTTCCGCAGGACCAGCGTGATCAGCGTACGCTGGCTTGCCGGCAGGGCGATCAGCTGCTCCCGCTGGAGGTAGTCGGAGATGGCCTCGTAGAGCTCGTGCTCCGCGTCGCTCGGCAGGAAGTCCTGGGTGATCGGAATGCGCCGGGTGAACGGGATGTACTCCACGACCTGTTTCCGTAGAGTACGGGCGCAGATGGGCTGCAGACGGGTGCGTAGCTCGGCATTCCGCCCGCGCTCATCTATCGCCCGAACGAACCGATCGCGGAAGGAGGTTGCGTCTCCGAAAAGATGCTCATCGATGACGCTGGCCAAGCCGTAGAGCTCCATGAGCGAATTCTGAAGGGGCGTGGCCGTCAGGAGGAGCTTGGGCGATTTCCCCACGGCGTCTGCGATGTTGCGGGCCAGCTTGCTCGCTTTCTTGTAGACGTTGCGCAGCCGGTGCGCCTCGTCGATAATTACGAGGTCCCAGGGGACGCAGTGAATTTCGTTCCCCTTCGCGGACGCAAAGTGATACGAGCAGATCACAAGCCTGTCGGGGGAATCGAATGGGTTGGTGATGCCTTCCTCCACCAGGGCATTGAACGCCCGCGAGTCGAGCACCCGCGTGGGCAGATAGAACTTGGTCTCTAGCTCCTGCTGCCATTGCTTGCGCAGCGTCGCCGGAACGATAACGAGGATACGACGCTTGCGCTCGGCCCATCGCTGGGAGATCACGATCCCCGCCTCAATCGTCTTTCCTAACCCGACCTCGTCGGCCAGGATCACGCCCCTCGTCAGCGGCGAGCGGATGGCGAAGAGCGCCGCGTCCACCTGATGCGGATTGAGATCGACGCGCGACCCGGCGATGGACCGGGACAGCGCCTCGATGCTCCCTGTCGCCCCGCGAAGGGTGAGGGCATGAGCCCAGTATTGACTATGGTAGGCGGTGATCCCCGTTGGAAGCTCCGGTGGCTCGGAATCTCGCGACTGCTTATCTGCCAGAATATTGTGACGAATTATCTGTCATCTCCTAGTCGACATTGCCCGTCGATTCCCGTTCGTCCGCGCTCTCCCTTATATTTTGTCGAGCCGATGAGACGCAAAAACTTCGGCCGGTCCGCCGCCAACACGGCGAGGTAACATGTTTCGTCAGGATAGAGACCAGAGCGTGGCGTTAAATGACACGGAACGAACTGGCGCACCATCTGCGCAAGCTGTTCCAGGCCTGGTCGATTCACCGACCGCACGCGAATGCCACCTTTTGGAACAAAGTGCGCTTCGTCATCAAAGAACGCATGAATCCACGCCGCCTTGATAGCGTGTCCAGATTGCAGGATGTCCTCATGGATAAACCAGTCCCGAGATTTCCCGGCGCCCATCCGCTTCATCCATTCCCATACCACCTTTGATTTCACGATCACCCTCCACGATTTCTTCTCATGCTTCGGCTTGAGACCAAAGGTATTTCGAGCATCTACGTCGAATCCTTGAATGAGGAGGGGATTTTTGTTCGTGTAGCCAATGCCATATCGAATTCGATAATAGCCTTGACGATACGCTGCAAGGTATCCGTAAGAGTCCTTCTCCCGACCTTGCATCAAGTGTCCATCCCCACACACATGGGCATGTAAGCGAGCGAGGGCCGGAGTAAGGCGAGACGGGATGCGGACTTTTCGTACCGAACGACGACGAGGAATCCCAAACTGCGTTAACGCATCGTTCACAGCCGCAGGGGAACGGCCAAGCTGCTCCGCAATGCTAAGAATAGGCTGACGTTGCCTGAGAAATAACTGACGGAGTCTGGCTTTCTCTTCTGGTGTCCACCATTTGCCCATACGACCACTATAACAAAAGGGTTGGGTGAAAGACACCCAACCCTTTTGCAAAATAATGATTAGCGGGGGTTGGATTCGAACCAACGACCTTCGGGTTATGCGTGCCACGACAGCTTTCGCTGCTCCGCCACGGATCCGGCGAATTCGTGGTCTGGACTATACCTTCGCCCTGCCCCGATGAAGATCGGGGCGAGGGCGCCCGCCGTCTAGTCTCTACACCTTTCCACCACACATCCTGGCGGACTTGGCTCGGTGTTACCAGCAAAGGCTTCACCGACTTTGACGGGAGTCACGAGGCCGTTTCCGACCTCGCAGCCCATTCTTGAGCCCGACGAGCTACCTGGCTGCTCCACCCCGCAGTGTTCTGCGAATAGATTTGTATTGATTATAGGCGATCCTCTACAATAACGCAAGACTGATGGGAACAGGCTCACTCGTCTATTATCTGGTGCTGGTGCCGACGATTCTGACGGCCATCACCTGCCACGAATTCGCCCATGCGTGGGTGGCGCTGAAGTTCGGCGACCACACCGCCGCCGACCGAGGCCGCGTGAGCCTGAATCCGCTCGCCCACCTCGACCCCATCGGCACGCTGGCGCTGTTTGTGGTGGGCTTTGGCTGGGGCAAGCCGGTGCCGGTGAACCCGAATGCGTTTCGCAGTCGATGGGCGGAGCTGTGGGTCTCCGCGGCGGGACCGGGGACGAACCTGCTGCTGGCGTTTCTGGGGGGTTTGCCGATTCGCCTGCCCATGCTGCGCGAGGCGCTGATGGCCGTCGGCGGCAGTTCCGGCGTGATGCTGTTCTTCCCGGTGTTCGTGCAGATCAACCTAGCACTGGCGTTTTTCAACCTGCTGCCCATAGGCGCCCTCGACGGAGCCGGCGTCCTCCAACAGCTCCTGCCGTTGCGCCAGGGGATCCAATTTGCGCAGTTCAACCGCGCGTACGGCAACCTGGTGCTGCTAGCGTTGATTGCCAGCAGCTACGTCTTGCCTGTCTCCATATTTTCCCTGCTGATCGGCCCGCCGGTGCAATTCTTCCGGACCCTCTTCCTGGGATTCTGAGCGGAGTTAACGGCGAGCGGCGGAGGGATCGTCGGAGCGCGTGACGACCAGCTCTCCGGGCTTGGCCATCTTGAACGTGGAGCGGATCAACCCTTCCACGTAGACCGGATCCGAAGCAAGGCGCTGCTGCTCATCGGAGAGTTGCTGATGGGTGGCTTCCAGTTCGCGCAGCCGGCGATCAAGCGCCCGCTCATGCCAGCTCAGTCGCAGCCACTGCGCCGCCCCCGGGCCGAAGATCAGCGCAAGTGTGATCAGCACCCAGAGCCAGCCTCGCCTCACATGCTTCATGCGCGCGCAGTGGCCCGCCGGACTCCTGAGCGAGTCCCGAGCGAAGTCGAGGGATCGAACGGCCATAGCCGTCCGGCGTAGACGGCCCGTGTGCCCAACTGCTCCTCAATCCGCAGCAGCTCGTTATACTTGGCGATGCGCTCGCTGCGCGAGAGCGACCCGGTTTTGATCTGCCCCGCGTTGGTGGCCACCGCCAAGTGCGCGATCGTCACATCTTCCGTTTCTCCGGAGCGGTGCGAGATGATCGTGCCATAGCCCGCGCGTTTGGCGAGCGCGATCGCGTGCAGCGTTTCGGTGAGCGTGCCAATCTGGTTGACCTTGATCAGAATCGCGTTGGCGATGCGCTGCGCGATGCCGCGCTGCAGCCGCGCCACATTCGTCACAAACAAATCATCGCCCACCAGTTGCAGGCGGCCGCCTAAGCGCTTCGTCAGCGCCTGCCAGCCGTCCCAATCATCTTCGCCCAGCCCGTCTTCGATCGACACCAGCGGATAGTGCGACGCCCACCGCGCGTACTGCGCGGTCAGCTCGCTCGCCGAATGCGTGTGCTTCGACGCGCTCTTCGGAAAGCGATACGTGCCGGACGCGCCCCATTCATTCGCGGCACAATCCAGGGCAAGCATCACCTGCTTGCCCGGCACATACCCGGCCTGCTCGATGGCCTGCACCAACAGCGCCATCGCCTCCTCGGCGTCGCGCAGGTTCGGGGCGAAGCCGCCTTCGTCTCCGACGGCGGTGGACGCACCGCGCGCTTTCAAAATCTTCTTCAGCGCCGCGAATACCTCCGCCCCCATGCGCAGCGCCTCGGCAAACGTGCGCGCGCCGATGGGCATGATCATAAACTCTTGAATGTCGAGGCTGTTGTCGGCATGCGCGCCGCCGTTGATGATGTTCATATGGGGAATAGGCAGCCACCGCGCCTTGGTCCCGCCGAGGAAAGCAAATAGCGGCACGCGCCGGCTCGCGGCCACCGCCTTGGCGCACGCCAGCGAGACGCCGAGCATGGCATTCGCCCCCAGATGGGCTTTGTTCGGCGTGCCATCCAGCGCGTTGAGGCGCGCGTCGATGGCGGCTTGGTCGGCGGCCTCGGCGCCTGTGAGCGCCTTCGCGATGGTCGTCTTCACATGGCCCACCGCCTTCAGCACGCCTTTGCCGCCATAGCGCGCCTTGTCGCCGTCGCGCAGCTCCAGCGCTTCATGCGTGCCGGTGGAAGCGCCCGAGGGCACCGCCGCACGGCCCAGCGCGCCGTCGGCTAAGGCCACCTCCGCCTCAAGCGTGGGCTGCCCGCGTGAATCCAAAATTTCCCGTGCCGTGATGGAGCGAATGCGTGTGGACATGGCAGGCATTATAGTCTACTCCGATTGTAATTCCAAGATGCGCCACGACACCCAATCCAGCGGCACCTCGCCCAGAGACGTTTGGGCGCTGGTGAGCAGGCGCTCCGGATACCCGAGCGCTTGCAGCGGCACGCGCAGCACCCAGTGCTTCAGGCCGCGCTTGAGCTCGACGGTGTCGGCGGGCAGCGGCCGCTCCTGGTCGTACACCGTGTGGCGCAGCGCCCCGATCTTCACATGCAGCTTGGGCATGTCGGCGAAGGGCCGATCGCGCCGATAGCCGAACACGTACACGGACGCTTCCACGGCCTCGGCCAGCGGCCGCGAGAAGGCGATCGAGAGCACCACCTCGTCGCCCTCCCGCTGCACCGAGCGCGTCTCCACTCCGACGAAGACGGCGCGTTCTTGCTCCGTCAGTTCCTCCGGCGCTTCGCCCGAGTCCGCCACCTCGCCGACGGAGAGCGGAATCGATCCCGTCGGCTGGGCCAGCCGCACCGTCGGGAAGTCGCCGAACAGTTCGTTGGGCCGGATGAATGAGAGCAGATACTGCCCGCTGGAGCGATACTGCGTGTGATGGGCTTTGATCGCCGTGTGCTTGCGCGCGACCTCATCGTCGCGCAACGGATGCGAACGCCAGACCACCGCCTGCTGCCACACCTCCGGCGGCCGCAGCGGTTCTTGCGGACGGTAGCCGCGCGGACGAGGCCAGCGCTTGAAATGAATCAGATACGGATACAGCTCGGGGCGCAGCTCGGGCTCCAGATCCCACAGGGCCACGCGGGTAAACAGATACAGCGCCCGATGGTCGGGCATGTGGTCGCCCGGATGCGAGACAAATACTTTTGTCGGGCGAAACTCGCGCAGCACCTCCGTCAGATCGCGCAGCACCTCTTCGCCTTTGTACGCAGCACCCGGCCGCCGCGCATTGGGATACGGCACAGCCGTCACGCGCGTGAGCATGCTGCGCAGCGGCGGCGACACCCCCCAATGGGCGTTCCAGATCTTCAGCGTGCCGAAATCGGGGTAGCCCAAAAAGGTCAGTTGCGAGGCGTCCACGCCCAACACCGCGGTGGCGGCCACCGCTTCGTGATGGCGCACCTGCCCCATGCTCTGCACCGCGTGGGGCATCAGCACCGGATGTTTGCGATACACCAAGAACGACCACTGATTGTTATCGCCGTAGGTGAAGAAGACCACGCGCACCGGCAGATGCATCGCCACGGCGGTCTGCAAGATACCGCCGCAGCCCAAGACCTCGTCGTCGGGATGGGGGGCCAGCACCAAGATGCGATCCTGCGGCGTGAGCGACACCTCCGGCCGGTTCGGGCCGGTACCCTGCGGCTTCGCGCTGCAGCCGAGCAGCCCCGCCAGGAGCAGCCCCACGCCGATCCGTTTAGAGTGCGATCCCATAGATCACCGTTGATGTGAGGTGCTGCCGGCCGCCGTTAATTCGCACCATCGGATAACGCGCCAATGCCTGAAACCCCAACCGTTCAAAAAAACGGCACGCCGTGTCATTCTCGACGCTGACCGCCACATGCACCCCGCCGAGCCGGGCCTGGCGCACCGCCTCAAGAAACCGCTCCACCAGCGCGCGCCCCACCTGCCGGCCCCGGAAGCCGTGCCGGATATTAATATGAAAGGCGGCCGGATAGCGCTCAAGCGGCACGCGGCGGCACCAGCCGCCCCGGCGCCACGTGTGCAGCGCGGCGGCGATCATCGCCCAACTGTCGGCGGCCCACAACGCCCCGCGGCCGAGCGCCCGCAGCAGCGCCCGCGGCACGATGCGCCCGGCCATCACGCGGTGATAGCGAGGCCGATCCAGATAGCCGGTGAGATAGCCGATCACCTGGCCGTCGGCTTCCGCCACCCAACTGAGTGCCGACTCCACATCCGTGTAATAGCTCGTCACCAGATCGACGACCAGCTCGCGGTCGTGGAAAAACCGCTCCACCGGCTCGCCGCGATCGGCGGTGTCGCCGCAGAGCTGCCGCACCGCGTGCCGATCCTTCGGCTCATACGGTCGAATCATCATGGAAGGCTGGACACGCGCGCAGACGACGCTGACGCCACGAGGCGTTACAGGTGAACAAGGCGGCTGGAGAGCAGGAGCAGCACCACCAGGCTGACGACGATCAGCGGCGCGATCGCCACAAACACCAGGAGCCGGTGGTCGATCTTCAGGTGCATGTAGTAGAGCGCCACGAGCAGCGCTTTGACGGCGGAGAGCGCGAGGATGGCGAGGATGATCGTCTGCTTCGGAATCTGCAGCTCGGAGAGGACGACGCTGAGGAGCATCAGCCCGGCGAGCCACACCCACACCCAGAGATACGTTTTCGCGGAGGACGCAGCGTGCGCCATTAGTTCATGAGGTACAGCACGGGAAACAGGAAGATCCAGACCACGTCGACAAAGTGCCAGTACAACCCCATCAACTCGAGCAGATGCCCGCGCCGCTGCCACAGCGAAGACGCGCGGGTCATCGACAGCACCCACGCGTTCAGCCCCATGCCGCCGATGACATGCAGCGCGTGCAGGCCAGTGAGCGCATAGTAGCACGACCAAAACACATTCGTGCTCGGAAAAATATGGTGGGCGAATTTCGTGCTGTACTCGAAGCCTTTAATCCCGAGAAACACCGCACCCAGCGCGATGGTCGCCCCGAGCCAGCCGCGCAGCGCGGGTAGAGCACCCCGTTCTGAGGCCGCCAGCGCCATCACCATCGTCATGCTGCTGCCAATCAGCACGAACGTGTTGATCGTGCCCAGCGGCACGCTGAGATGGCCCTCAGGCCCGGGCCACGCCGGATGGCCCATGCGCAACACCACATAGGTCGCAAACAGCCCGGCGAAGAACATGATCTCCGACGCCAGAAACAGCCACATCCCCAGCTTCGCGCTGGGAATCCCCGTGGAGGTGGCGTCGTCGAGTGTGGCCGCGTGTGCCTGGCTCATGGTCGTATCAGCATAAAGAAACTGCCCGCGCAAGTCAACCCTTCACGACGCGGCGGGCGCGGTGCCACTCGGACGCGATGGGCAGCACCGAGAGGACAATGATGATGCCGATCACCCAGTGCAGATGCTGCGCGATGTTCGGAATCGTCCGCCCGAGCCCATAGCCGCCGAGGGTCATGCTCAGCACCCAGCCGACGCCGCCGATCACGTTAAACGCCAGAAACCGCCGATACGCCATGCGCCCCACACCGGCCACCGTCGGCGCGAACGTCCGGATAATCGGCACAAACCGCGCCAGGACAATCGTCTTCGCGCCATAGCGCTCATAGAACTGCTGCGTCCGGATCAGGTGCTGCTTGTGAAAGAAGCGCGAACCCTCCCGCCGAAAGAGGCGGGGGCCCAGATGATAGCCGATCGCATAGCCTGCGCTATCGCCCGCAATCGCCGCCGCGCACAGCAGCGGCACCAACACCCATATGTTCAGCACCCCGTCGGTGGAGGCAAGCAAACCCGCCGTGACCAGCAGCGAATCGCCCGGCAAAAAGAAGCCGGCCAACAGCCCGGTCTCGGCAAACACGATGCCCACCAGCACCGCGTACCCGCCCCAGCGGATCAGCTCGTCGAACCGATGCAAGTGCCCAAAAAACTCCGTGATGATTTCCACCGTTCACCCTCCACCCTTCACCCGCCCAAATAGGCGGCTTTCACGCGGGGATCGGCCGCAAGCGTGGCGGCCGGGCCGCTCATCGCGATCGCCCCGGTTTCCAAGATATAGGCGCGCGACGCCACCTGCAAGGCCATCCGCGCATTTTGCTCCACCAGCAGAATCGGCAGGCCCTCCGCATGAATGCGCACGATGCGCTCGAACACCTGCGCGACCAGTTTAGGAGCGAGGCCGAGCGAGGGCTCATCCAGCAACAACAGCTTCGGGCGCGCCATTAAGCCGCGCGCAATGGCCAGCATCTGCTGCTCGCCGCCGGAGAGCGTACCGGCAAGCTGCTGCTGCCGGTCGCGCAAGATGGGAAACAGCTCCCACATCTTCTCCAGATCCTCCGCCACACCCCGAGGATCGCGCCGCACATACGCGCCCAACTGCAGATGTTCCAGCACGGTCAGCCGCGCAAACATGCGCCGCCCCTCAGGGATATGGCCCACGCCCTGCGCGGCGATGGCTGCCGGCGGCAGGCGATCCAACCGCACCCCATTGAACACAATGGCGCCCTGGCGCGGCCGCACCAACCCGGAGATGGTCATCAGCATCGTCGTCTTGCCGGCCCCATTCGCTCCGAGCACGGCGACGATTTCACCGGCCTGCACGTCCAGCGACACATGGTGCACGCAGATCGTGCGCCCATAGCCGGCCACCACGCGCTCGAGCGTCAACATGAGCCTTTGCCGAGGTAGGCTTCGATGACGCACGGATCATTCTGCACGGCGGCCGGCGTGCCTTCGGCGATCACCTGCCCGTGATCGAGCACCACCACCCGATCCGACACCGGCATCACCACGCGCATGTCGTGGTCAATCAGCAACATGGCGCGCCCCTGCTCGCGGATGCGACGAATCAATTCCAAGAGCGCGAGCTTTTCGGTGGGGTTCAGGCCGGCGGCCGGTTCATCCAGCAGCAGCAGCTCCGGCTCGGAGGCCAACGCGCGTGCGAGTTCCAAGCGGCGCTGCAACCCAAACGGCAGCGACGAGGCCAGCCGCGACGCCCAGTCGGAGAGCCCCACCATCTGCAACAGCGACGCGGCACGATCGACCGCCCAGCGCTCCTCGCGCAGCGCCTCCGGCAGGCCGAGTACGGCCCCCAGCAGGCCAGTGTGCGTACGCGCGTAGACCCCCACCAGCACGTTGTCGAGCACTGAGAGGTTGTTGAACAGGCGGATGTTCTGAAACGTCCGGGCGATGCCGCATTGCATCACTTCATGGGGTGCCAGCCCCCGCAGCGACGCGGGACGCTCGCGCCCGAAGAGCAGCTCACCGTGCTCCGGCGTCAGGAGCCCGCTGATGCAATTAAACAGCGTGGTCTTGCCCGCACCATTGGGTCCGATCAGGCCGACGATTTCTTGCGGCTGCACGGACAGCCCGACCTCGCTCAGCGCCACCACGCCGCCGAAGCGCTGGGTCAGTCCGCGGATCGCGAGCATCCCAGCAGCCCCTGCGGGCGCAGCCGCATCATCACCACCATCACCAACCCGAACACCAGCATCCGATACTGCCCCATCCCGCGCAGCCATTCCGGCACAATGCCCAGCACCAGCGCCCCGATGATGGCTCCGGCCACGCTGCCCAACCCGCCCAGCACCACCATAGCCAACAGCATCACCGAGAGCACGAAATCAAAACTGTCCGGCGTGATGGTGCCCTGTTTCGCCGCGAACACCGCACCGGCCACGCCGGCAATCGCCGCCCCGCAGCCCTGTGCGAGCAGCTTCAGTTGGAATACATTGATACCAGAGCAGGTGGCGGCCAGCTCATCCTCGCGAATGGCGGCCCACGCGCGGCCCACGCGCGAGCGGACCATCCGCGCGCACGCGCCCGCCACCAACACCACCAGCCCCGCCACGAGATAGTAGTACGGCCGCGAGGACACCCCGAACGCATACGTGCCGCATCCGGGCCAGGCCAGCGTAGGATGCGCGATGCCGAGTAAGCCGTTCGGCCCGCCGGTCCATCGCTCCAGATTCGTCAACGTGATGCGCACGATTTCACCGAAGCCGAGCGTCACAATCGCCAAGTAGTCGCCGCGCACGCGCACCGCCGGCGCTCCCAACGCAACCCCGGCGGCCCCAGCCGCCACCGCCGCCGGCGCCAGGCCCACCCAAAACGGCACGCCCCACTGCACGCTGAGCGCGCCATAGGTGTAGGCGCCGATGGCAAAAAACGCCGCGTAGCCCAAATGCAGCAATCCGGCGAAGCCGACGATGATGTTCAAGCCCAACGCCAGCAGCGCATACAGCCCGGCGGTGGTGAGCACGTCCACCTGATACGCATTCGCGATGAACGGCAGTCCAATCACCGCGACTGCAAGCACGACCCATCTGAGCGTTGACAGTCGTTCACCTGTCACCATTCACCCTGCACCCTTCACCGATTGTTACGCTCTGTCCGCGACGCGCTCGCCGAACAAACCGGTGGGCTTGCACATGAGCAGCGCCACCAGCACGATAAAGGCAAACGCATTCTTCCACTGCGACGATAGATACCCCGCCCCCAACGCCTCCAGCACGCCCAGCACCAGGCCGCCCACCATCGCCCCTGGAATGTTGCCGATGCCGCCAAGCACCGCCGCGGTGAACGCTTTCAGGCCGATGAGATAGCCGTCGTGAAAATTGATGGAGTTGTAGGAGAGCCCGAACAGCATGCCGCCCATGCCGGCGCACCCAGAGCCCAGCATGAACGTCATCGCGATGATGCGATGCACCGGAATGCCCAACAGCCAGCATGCGTTGGGATCGTGCGCCGTGGCGCGCATGGCGCGGCCCAGTTGCGTGCCCATCACCAGCGCCTGTAGCCCGCACATCAACGCCCCGGTGGAACACCACACCAGTAGATGCAGCGGCGTGAAGGTCAGCCCGGCCACCGTCCAGCGCACCGACGGAATCAGCGGAGGAAACCGGCGATCGGTGGCCCCATAGAGCAGCATCACCGCGTTTTGCAGCACGAACGATATCCCGATGGCCGTAATCAAGGCGCTCAGGCGCTGGGCCTGCCCGCGCAGCGGTCGGTAGGCCACGCGCTCCATGCTCCAGCCCAGCAGCGCGCATCCGCCCATCGCCGCCATGCCGCACACCAGCAGCACGCCGAGCAGCCCCCAGCCGGACGGCGCGACTGTCAGGCCAAGCGCCAGCAGCATCGTCAGCGCCAGATACGCGCCGACCATGAACACCTCGCCATGGGCGAAGTTGATGAGCTGAATGACGCCGTAGACCATGGTGTAGCCCAGCGCGATGAGGGCGTAGATCGCACCCAGGGTGAGGCCGTTGACCAGTTGTTGGCCGAATACCTGCCACGCACTCATGAGGCAATTACTCGGCGGGAGCGGTCTTGAGGAAGATGAAACGTCCGTTGCGGACGGTGAAGAGGCCGATGTCGTGAATCAGCGAGTCGCCTTTCGTATCGAAGTTCTGCGGGCCGAACAGGCCGGGGAAATCGCGCAGCGATTTCATCGCCGCCAGTACCGCGGCGCGATCCTTCGCGCCGGCCTGCTGAATCGCCCAGATGGCAATGCTGGCTGCCTCATACGCATACGCCGAATAGGCGCCGATGGGCCCGTAGGCCGCCTCATACGCGCTCACGAAGGCTTGGGCGGTGGGAATCTGATGCACATCGGCGCCGATGGCGGTCACATAGATGCCCTCGGCGGCCTGCGGAGTGGCCAGCTCGATGAGCACCGCATCAAATGACCCGTCGCCGCTCATAAACACCCCGCCCATGCCCAACTCAAACCGCTGCTTGATGAGCAGCGCGGCTTCCGGAAAGATCCCCGCGAAATAGAGCAGCGGCGGGTTGAGCGCCTTGATCTTCGTCAGCAGCGGCGCAAAATCTTTGTCGCCCTGGGTGAGGCCCTCGTGGCCGAGCACCTCCATCCCCATCGCGCGCGCGGCGCGTTCAAACGCATTGGCCAGGCCCCGGCCGTAGGTGGTCATGTCATCCAGAATGAACACGCGGGTCATCCCCAGCTCGCGCGCGGCAAACCGGGCGGCGGCGGGGCCTTGCAGATCATCGGTGGCGCACGTGCGGTACAACGTGTCGAAGCCTTGGCGGGAAATGTCCGGGTTGGAGGAAATCGGCGTGATCTGCAGCACGCGCGCCTGGTGATAAATGCCAGAGGCCGGCATGGTGCAGGACGAATTCAGATGGCCCACCACCGCCACGACATCGGGATCGGCGATCAGTTTTTTCGCGGCCGCCACCGCCTGCGTGGGGCTGTGCTGATCATCGAGTGCGACCAGCTCCAACCGATAGCCCGGCAGGATGGGCCCGCGCGCATTGGCGTGTGCGACCGCCAACTGCGCGCCATGCAGCACATCCAGCCCGATCGTGGCCTGATCACCGGTCAGCGGTGAGACCACACCGATCTTCACCACCGGCTGCGCCGGCTTCCCGCAGCCCGCCAACAGCAGCAGCGCGCACGCCAGCCACGCGCGCCGCATCAGCCTCTCGCCGCTTTGATCGGCGCGCCCACCACGCCGCCAGACACTACCAGCTTCAACGCCTCCTCAACGGTCATAGTCAAGACAATCACGCTGTCTTTCGGCACCAAGATTAGCGGCCCGCTCCAGGGTGATGGCGGGGTGGGAATGAGCAGCGTCAACAATGTTTGAGGAGAGCCCGTGGCTGTCGTGATCGATTCATTGGTCACAAACGCCAAGGTATAGCATCCCGCTCGGGGATATTCCACCAGCACCACCTTCCTGAAGCCGGTCATCTGGCCCTCTTCATTAAAGAGGAAGCGCACCAGTTGCTTCACCGCCGGCAAGATGCTGCGCACCAGCGGCAGGCGGCTTAACCACCCTTCCACCGTTGCAAACATCACCCGGCCGAAGAAGTGCACGGTGAGCACGCCCACCGCCAGGATGATCAGCACCGTCACCAGCAGCCCTAAGCCGGGCAGATTCAACCCGAGCAGCGCGCGCAGCCTCCCGTCGACAATCTTGAACAGCCCCACCGCCACCACGATGGTAATCCAGGCGGGAAACAGCGTGGCCAAGCCGGTGATGAAGTAGCGCCGGAGGATTTGCCAGAGCCAGACGCGAAAAGAGGGCAAGGCAGGTTCTTGCGGGCTGGAGGGTTTGCGTGCCATCGACCGTCTCAGTATAATCAGATTGGCGGACGTTTACGATGCAAAAATTGCGGGAGGCCAGCCCACCGGCAACGCGGGCGCGCGCCTCGCCTGCGGCCCCATCGTCCTCACCGGCGAGTAAAGAGGAACTTAACGGTAGACATCGTGGGTGCCTACGTCATGCAAGAGAGCCACGCCTCGTTGCGGAAACGTCACAAGCACCCGATACGCATCAGTCACAGAGAACGACCAGCAGGCGCTGAGTTTGCCTTTGAGTTTATGCGTCCTCAGACGACGATCAAACGGATTGGAAGCAAAGCGCTTCACCCGCTCAGTCGTTTCACGCTGGAGATCAGGAGGAAGTCTATCGAAGGCTCGTTGAAAATGCGACGTGACGTCAACGCGTACGGCGGGAGATCCGGGCATGCAGCGAATGACGCGTGGAGAGAAAATCCTCGAACGGGCGCGTTTTGCCTTGTCGGAATTCGCGCGTGCCGGCCGCGACGAACCGTAACACCTGAGCCTCCGTCAACGGCCGAGGCTCCGAATGTCCCACCCATCGCTTGGGAATTCGAATCACAATCTCATCGCTGGTTTCGCTGATGGTTGGTGTAGAAATTTTCATGGGCTATCTCCACTCCTGCCGGTACTGTACCATAGGCGACGAAGACCGTCAATAAGACCGGCCTCTGCTGTCGTACCCCGCCTCACACGTGTTACGGTTCGCGGGCAAACACCTCCGCGCGCTTTACTGATCCCGCGCGGTGTGTTCGAGGCTGCGCACCGCGCCCTCCGTCGCCTCGCTGCTCGGGGAGGAAGCCGTCGATGGCGTCGGGGGCGTCTCGATCACGTGCGGCGCAACAGTCCTCAGAATAGCCATGTCGCCGTCGAATTCCACGATGACTCTCTGATCACGTTCCAGTGAAAATGTGAACGTACCTGGCTCACGGGTCGCGCTCTGCTGGAGACGCTGCACTTTCTGAAATCGCGCATGCAGCGCAGATGGCAAGAGCACCTGCGCCTCATCAATCACTCGCTCGGACTCCAACAGCGTACGCGCCGTAGGCGTCATGCTCCCTGGGCCCCAGGGGCTCTCGATCACGACAATCCTCACACCCACGGGCAGCATCTCCACCAGTTCCTGCAGCCATCGTTTGATGCTGAACGCGCGCTCTGAGGTTTTCAGATAGGCCCAGACATGTTTCAACAGCAAGACATCGCCCTGTCGCATCTGCGCCGCCCAGCGCCGGATGCCGCTTGTTTCAAATTTATCTGAGTTGTCATGGTAAATAATGCCCAGCGCTTTTAACGGTGGCAGACTCTCAAGCAGTGCCGGTTCTCGCTCTACTGCCTCGCGCACCGACTGATGCGTCTGAGCAAAGCCGCGCATGAGTTGCGGTCTGCTCAGGCGTATGTCGGACGTCCACATCGCTCCGGCAAACAGAGCGGGAAAGAGATCGACGCCTGAGAGTACGTTGAACACTCGCGTGTGTTTCGTCAGCACTCCAAGCGCTTCCAATAACCGAAGCTGTTGAAGATACATAGCCGGTGAGCCCGCCTCGGGGTAGAGCTTGACCCACTGCTCCATCCACGCAATTACGCGCTCCGCCTCCTGCAAACCAACAGGCTCCCTTACTTCCGTCCCCGGCGGCAGCATCTGCTTGATCGCTTGACGCTGCGCCGAGCCTGCGGTATCCTCAGAAGAGGAGGAATGCGATGAAGCAGGTGTCGGTGGCACTATCCGAGTCCCAAGCAGAGCAATTGCTGGAGCAACTGTCGCCCTCGGTAAAGATTCAATTGGTGCGTCGCTGGGAGCATCAGACCTGGCCGGTGCGCTTTCGACAGCTCCTCGCACGGATGGATCGCCGGCTCGCTCGGCACCCGCGCCTACGGCAGGAGGCGCTGAAGGCGATTGGCCCGGCTCGCCGGGCGTTCTATGCGCGCCGTCAGGCTCGGCTGGCTTGACACTCTCGTCGAGAGATGTTACAGTTTTGTCTGAGGAGACGGACGCATGATCACCAAGAGTGTTGACGCCATTTACGAAAACGGTTGGGTCAAGCCCCGGCGCAAGTTGCCCTTCCGGAACCACGCCTCCTTGAAGCTGGTGATCAGCTTCCCTGCGACGCCGGTCAGCCGCACCCGTGGCATCATCCGCGTTTCCCCCCGCACCGCCCGCGCGATCATCGCCGGAGACGAGGCCGACTTCTACCGCTCCTAAATGCCCCGGCTCGATGACCTGCCCGCCGGTACGGCGGTGTTCATCGACGCCAACATTTTTCTCAATCACTTCCTGCAACAAGCCATTTCCTGCACCACGTTCTGCGAGCGCCTCTGGAGTCGAGAGATCATCGGCGTGACCTCGGTCGCCGTTCTGGCCGAGGTACGGCACGGATTGTTGCGGGCTGAGGTCAGCGCCAGACAGAACCTTCCCGCCGGTCGGGGGCTGCAGTTCTTGCGAGACCACCCCGGCATCATCGCTGACCTGACGAATAGCCGAACCGCCTTGGCCGAATTGCGCCAGTGGCCCCTGCGCATCGTTTCCCTGACTCGCAGCCAACTGTGGCAGGCGTGTCGCATCAGCGAGCGGTACGGGCTGCTCACCAACGACGCGCTGCATGTCGCGACTCTCCGCGCTCACCGGCTGCGTCACCTTGCCTCCGCCGACCGAGATTTCGTCCGTGTGCCCCGCCTGAACCTCTGGATCCCCTAAGTCCTTGGTGGCCTTTTGCGCCTCCGTCTCCGGCGGCAGGGCGCGCCGGATCGTCTCGCGTGTTGCGTCAGTTGCTGGCGCGGCTGATGACTCGCCGGCAGGGGAGGCCGGGCGCGCCGGCGGTGTTGCCACCGCCTCGCGCGCCGTCCCGAGTTCGGCCCCCGTGTCACGAGCGATGATGCGAATCATGGCGCGGTCGTCGTCCCGTTCAGACTCTGCGGACTCGATCACGTAACCTGCCGCCTCCAAGAATCGCACTAACTCGCGATTGCTGTGCACCCCCTGGGGCGACAGCAGGTCACTGTGTGAAGGTGGCGCGCGGCCTGGTTGATTAATGATGAACAGACGCCCACCGGGCACGAGCCATCGGGTGACGACGCGGATGACGCGCCGGAAATCGACGTAGTTGAGAATCTGCGGCAGGATCACGCTGTCCACACGCTGCTGCAAGAGCGCATCCGCATGCTGCGTCGTCGTCGCCGTCAGGCCCAACACGTCAGCGGCGTCGCCGAGATCAAGAATGCGCTCCGGGTGTTCGATATCACCCCGAAGCCGCGCGGAAGACGCCCCCAGCCGTTGACTCGACTGAGGAGCCACAAGGTCGATGTGGATCACCCGCCGCTGTGCGAACGCGCCCGTCAGCGGGTGAGCCGAAGAACCCACCTCAACGAGAGTGGCGCCAAGCCGGCCCGCGTCATCGGCGCGATGAAGCCAGGCTTGCCAGGCCGCTCCTTGCGCTTCATCATCAAACGACGCTCCCCACATCGTGCGCCATGCCCCTTGCGATGCCCCTGAAGGCCCGGCCTGCCCCGTGGACCTGGCCCCATCCAAACGCTGCGCAACCAACAGCGTCTTGGAGGGCGACCTCGCTTGATGCGCCAACTGCGCCGCCTGTGCGACGCTGGGCGGCAGCGGACTGATGGTCCGCACCTCAAAACGGCTGTGGTCTGGCAGCGGATCGCTCAAGCGTTGCTCCGCGCCGGAGCGCAACTCGGTGTCTTCGTCAGCCAGCAGCACCACCACCATCCCTCCGGGCCGCACCAACCGTTTGGCGACGTTCAGCCACGCACCAAGATCCCACGATAACACCGCGGCCTCAGTCGCACCCAAGAGCCTGCCTTCCCAATCCGACGGAGCATGGGCGGGTCGGTCCACGATCACGAGATCCTGCGAGCCCTCGCCAAACTCATGGAGCAGATGCGAGCCAGGCTCTCCGTAGACGGACACCAGCTTGACCGACTGGGCCATCCCCTCGCGCTCCCATTGGCGCGCCAACGCTTCGGCGACAACGGCCGTCGGTTCCCAAAAACGCAGATGGAGCCCCTGCACAGTCTCAGCTCCATTGCCCAACGCCCTCATCAACGTATGCCATTGTGTCTGGCTCTGGCGCGCATCAAGCTCCTCATCGCTCAAGCCGCCCAGCACATCGCGCTCCTCCGCCTCCCTTTGCTGCCGCTCTGCCATCACCAATCGGTCGCGAAGTCGTTGCATCTGTTCCTGATATTCTTCCTGGCCATACGCAACTTCGGCGGTGCGCAACAGCCGCCTGAGAGCCGAAGGCGAGGAGTGCATTAAGAGGGCGTCCAATATATCGGACCGTCTCCACATGGTCCGAAAAAGGTTCGGGGTCAGCACGGTCTGTGGATCGTCCGCAAGAGACTGCAGGACCTGGAGGCCATCTGTTTCGCGCACCAAAAACGTATTCACCCATTCTTCCCGCTCCGGAGGAGTCGCCCGAAACCGAACCACCGTATACGTCTCCACCGTGCGCGCATGATAGGTGTGCACCAAGGCCTGGCGCAGATAGGCGCTCGTGACGCCGGTAAAGAAGGCATCGTCGATGAGCAGCACCCGTCGGTTCCTTACTTGCTCTGGCGTCTCGACAATCAGCGGGCGTGTCTGTCGCGCCGCAAGACGTGCGGCAACGGTCGGCATGGCTGGATACAGAGGGGCATGCGGTTGGCGGGGAGTTTTGAGCGGCACGAAGGCAACCCCTAATCGGCTCGCCACACGCTCAGCCAATGGCGTCATCACATGCGGGATGGTGCTATACGGAGGCGAGACAACCACCCAATCTGAGGGTTGCCGTGCGATCTCTTCTCCAATAGAAGCAATAATCCGTTCAACCAACTCGTTTGCGAACTGTTCTATTTCAGCCGCCGCGCCATACTTGAACATGGAAAAGCGTCGCAAGAATATCCGCAGCGTTGGCGACATCGGCTCATGAAGCAGCGCAGAGCCATTAATCTCGTAGAGGGAGGTGACCTGGCCGCCCACCCCGCCCACCGCCGACATGGCGAGGGCGGGGGTAGTCGAACCGGTGGTGGCAAGCTTGACACTGTCAGGGGACTGAGTTATGGTTGGCGTAGAGGAGTTAGACGAATGCAGCAGCGCACGATTACTGGGATCTACACCACCAACGGGCAGATTCGCTTCCACGGCATTATTCGCGTGGGACGGAAGCTGGCCTTGCGTAACCGCACTCCCCTGCCCTTCAGGGTGGTGCTGCCCGACGTGTCCTCCAATCCTATCTTCAATACCTTCGGGGTGCTGCGCTTGCCCAAGCGCCTGGCCCGTCAGATTGCTGAGTCCCCCAGTTTTAGCGTCTTGAACGCCTAAGCGCGCCTCGTTCACGCTCCCCCCGGCCCGATTGACAGCGTCGGAGGGCTGTGCTAGGCTTAAAGGAGGATGGCTGAGCCGCTCTTGACCGCCTATCGGCGGGATGTGATGAGTCGAACCGTGTTGGATTTGTTGAAGATTTCGGTCGCGGGTGCTTTCGCCAGTAAGTTCTTTCTCGATTTCCAGTGGCCGGTGAAGATCGGGTTGATCTCGGCGATGGTCAGCTTCGGGCTGCTGGGGTTTTTCCTGTGCCCGCGTAAGCGGCCCGGTGCCGGAGAGGGAAACTGATGGATATGATCCTGCTGACGAGTCTGACGTTGATTGGTCTCTGTGGGTTGTTGGTGCTAGCGTTGCTGATTGACCACTATCGCCAGCGGCACGCACACCATCACTAAGCGCCGTGTCTGCCGGCGCAGCCTTTGGTTCGCTCGCGTTCCCCCCTGGTTCATTTCCTTTAACCTGTTCACTCCCTGCCTGAGCTTGTTGTCCCTCTGGCGGCCCTAACACCGCTGCCGCCCCATCAGAAACATCTAGGGCGGCATCCCGAGGAACTCCGAGGGACGGGCCGGCCGACGGCGTGTCCCCGGAAGTCCCATGAGCACTCGGTACCAATTGCTGCAGCAACCAAAACGTAATAAGACCGGCTCCAACCCATTGATAGATGTCTGCTAGATTCGTGATGCCTGCAGGGAAGGCCAACCAGTTAGTGACTGTGCCAAATAAAATCAAATCTAACGTGTTACTTAACCAACCTGAGAAAACAATGCTCAGTCCAAGAAGGAAAAAGAAAAAGTCGCCCGATCGAGATCGAGCACATCGACCTATAAATGCAAACACCTGTAAGCCAGCAATAATGCATATTAAGTTTGGAATTGGGGACACCAAGTGTTCACCATGCTCAATACCAAAAATTCCTTCGAATATCCATATGCCATGAAAAGAATCAGACAACCATATGTGCTGGCTACCCCTACCAAGAACACCACCCTTAGTAAAAAGATCGACAGGGAAGACGTCACGAACTACTATTTTGACCGCCTGATCGACAGTAAACAGTATCGGGACAAACCAAACGACGCGGGATGCAAAAAGAATGTTGTCCAATCCATTTCTGAAAAGCTGTAGAAGCCGCTGAGGGGGCCGGGTTGGAGGTTGTTTGTGATCCTCTACAGAGTTGTGAGTATCCGGTCCGTGTGAACTGGCCTGAGCGTCCCGCCGCGAGGCCATGGCGATGGCGGGGGTGGAGCCAGCGGCAGACATCGCCAGGAGGGCGCCGTCCGTGGAATCTGTTTCCTTGGCACTCCGCACCTTCAACAGATGTTGGGCATAGGTGAGGAATTTTCCCTGGGGATCGTTGGGGTGGTCAGGGAGGAAGTTGCCGAGGGTTAGGGTGTCACCGTTGGCGGCGAGGAGGTCGAGGAAGAACTGTTGGAATTCGCTGATGCCCCAGGCGTTGTCGGAGTTCACGAATTTCCAGAGATGCGCAACGGTGGCTCGATGCCGAACGCCCTCAGACTGCCCCGGCTGGCCTTCGATCACTTCGGTGTATTCGTGATCGAGGACTTCGGCGAAGAGCCACTCGTTCTTCACAAGATGCCGCTCATAGAACGCCTTGGTCACGTAGACATCCAGCCCGCCCTCAACTCCGGGGACGCCAAAGGCGTAGTCGAGGCCAACCGCTTTGGTGACGCCTGGCCGGCGTGGCAATCCCAGGTGCTCGCCGAGATCCACGACGTAGAGGCGGACTGATAGCGGGAGTGGCCGATGGACTTGCTCTTGAATGCGATCACGCACCTGGGACGGAATGGAGACATTCGTATGCAGTGTGCCGGTTTCCTCGGCGCGCACGATCAGCTTCTTCAAGTGGGCGATCTCTTCGGGCGTCAGCCCATGCGCGTCCGGATTCGGATCTGGTGCGCGCAGGACGGCTTCGAGTGAGTAGGGGGTGTGGCCATCGTTCTGGGCAGAGGGCGTCCGAAGGGTGTCGGTGGACGCAGCCCAGACTGATGGCGGCAGCGGGAGGCTGGTGAGTAGGAGCGCCTCCGCCACGACTAGGCTGACAAGCTGTATCCACGTGTTTTGTGTCCGCATGCCTCAACTATTTAGAAAAGTCTTTGTGAATGAGGAGAAAAAAATAGCCAAGCTGTACCGAAGAACCACATCCTTCGGCAGCTCGGCTATCCTTGCGGATCCGAAGCTTTGCGCGCCCCCAATCAGGCCCGGGACTTGCCCTTCTCGGGATGCTTACTCTCAGTATACCTGAGCGTTACAGCAATCGGCAAGAAAATCCCACCCTACTTTAAATCAGCAGGTTGGGGTGAAGAGGCCTTGGGTGTGAAGGGGCAAAAGAATTTACCCCCGGCGATCGGGTATTGACCGGTCTGACCCGTGGTGATCGCCCACACGCGGCAGGCCACTCCCACCAAGCTCACGACGATAATCGTCCAGCCGATAAATTTTCCGGCGCGCTTGAGATTCTTCTTTTGAGACTGCGCCTGGAGCAATACCCAGTAGCCGGCAGCAACGGCTAGCAACAACGTGCCTGCGGAACCGTGAAGCATTTCCCACCCCCTTGTGTGAGCGCTTCGATGACCTCGTCAAAGTGGCCGTCCACCGTGACCTTCGGAAAGACCTTGGCGATGCGGCCTTGTTCATCGATGAGGACCGTGGTGCGCTCGATGCCCAGGAACGTGCGGCCGTAGAGCGACTTCTGCTTCCACACGCCATAGGCGCTGACGATGCGTTTGTCAGCATCGCTGAGCAAGGGAAAGTTCAGCCGGTACTTCGCCTTAAACCGCTGGTGCGACGCCACCGAATCGATGCTCACCCCCAGCACCACCGCCCCCAGCTTGCGCCACTCGGCAGCGCCGTCGCGGAAGCTGCATGCCTCTTTGGTGCAGCCCGGGGTGTCATCCTTCGGATAGAAGTAGAGCACCACCTTCTTGCCTTTGAAATCCGCCAGGCGCACCGTGCGGCCTGTCTCATCCGAGGCGGAGAAGTCCGGAGCGGGTTGGCCCACCTTTAGCATGCGGCCATTGTATCACACTCGACCGACGAGGAAAAGGCGGTTATACTACTGTTGCCATGGGCAAGACGCTGTTCGAGAAGATTTGGGAGCGGCACGTGGTCGCCCCTCTGCCGGGAGACGCCGCCCTGCTCTACATCGACCGGCACCTGGTGCACGAGGTGACCAGCCCGCAGGCGTTTGAAGGGCTGCGGATGAGCCGGCGGCGCGTGCGGCATCCGGAGCTGACGTTTGCCACGATGGATCACAATGTGCCCACGGACGACCGGCTGGTGATCCGCGACCCCATCTCCAAGGCGCAGATCGACGCCTTGGCCGCGAACTGCCGCGAGTTCGGCATCACGCTGTATGATCTGCAGAGCGACCGCCAGGGCATCGTCCACATCATCGGGCCGGAGCTGGGCTTGACGCTGCCCGGCACGACGATCGTCTGCGGCGATTCGCACACCTCCACGCACGGCGCGTTTGGCGCGCTGGCCTTTGGCATCGGCACCTCCGAGGTCGAGCACGTGCTGGCCACCCAGTGTCTGCGCCAGACGCGGCCCAAAACGTTCAAGGTGGAATTTACCGGGCAGCTCAAGCCCTGGGTGACGGCCAAAGACATGATCTTAAAATTGATCGGCGCCATCGGCACCGCGGGCGGGACGGGCTCGGTGATTGAATACGGCGGCGAGGCGGTCCGCGCCCTCTCCATGGAAGCGCGCATGACGATGTGCAACATGAGCATCGAGGCCGGAGCGCGCGCCGGCATGATCGCGCCGGATGAGACGACATTTCAGTACATCGCCGCGGGCGGCCGGCCATTTGCGCCCCAGGGCGAGGCGTTTGACCGGGCGGTGGCCATGTGGCGCACACTGCCCTCCGACCCTGACGCGCCATTCGATCGCACGCTCACCGTGGACGCGTCGCAGATCGCCCCGCAGGTGACCTGGGGCACCAACCCCGGCATGGTGGTGGATGTGACGGGGCGCGTGCCCGAGCCCGATGCCGTGGCTGGGTACACTAGAAAAGATGTGGAACAGGCGCTGGCCTACATGGGATTGACCCCGGGCACCCCGATGACGGATCTTCCGATTGACACTGTGTTCATCGGCAGTTGCACCAACGCGCGCATCGAAGATCTGCGGGCGGCAGCGGCCATGTTCAACGGACGCAAGAAATCACCGACGGTGCGGGTGCTGGTGGTGCCCGGCTCGCAGCAGGTGCGCGCGCAGGCCGAGGCCGAGGGGCTGGATCGCATCTTCCAGGAGGCGGGTTGCGAGTGGCGGCAGTCCGGCTGCAGCATGTGCCTGGGGATGAATCCGGATCAGCTCACCGCCGGCCAGCGGTGCGCCTCGACGTCGAACCGAAATTTCGAGGGGCGGCAAGGCAAAGGCGGGCGCACGCACTTGGTCAGCCCCCAGATGGCCGCCGCCGCCGCAATCGCGGGACATTTTGTCGATATCAGGACATGAACATGAACAAACAGTCCATAGTCCATAGACCATGGTCCATAGTCAAATACAGAACTTGGCTATGGACTATTGACTATCGACTATCGACTGCAATCACACCATGAAATCTTTTACGAGTCATCGTGGGGTGATTGCAACACTCGATCGCGCGAATGTGGACACCGATCAGATCATCCCGAAGCAGTTTTTGAAATCGATCGCGCGCACCGGCTTCGGCGAGCATCTGTTTCACGACTGGCGCGCCGATCCGAGCTTCGAGCTCAACGCCTCGCGCTTCAAGGGCGCTTCAATTCTCGTCACCCGCACCAACTTCGGCTGCGGCTCCAGCCGCGAGCATGCGGTGTGGGCGATTCGGCAGCACGGCTTCACGGCAGTGATCGCGCCGCGCTTCGCCGACATCTTCAAGAACAACAGCGTCAAGAACGGCCTGCTGACGGTGGAGCTGTCCGAGGCGGAGGTGGAGGAAATTTTTCAGATGGTGGGCCGCTACGCGGGGTTGGAGGCGACGGTGGACTTGGAGCGCCAACGGCTGGTCTTACACCTGCCCGAAGAGCTGGCGTTTCACTTTACGATCGACCCGTCGGTGAAGGAGCACTTGATCCGCGGGCTGGATGAGATCGGCCTCACGCTGCAACAAGACGAGGCCATTCGAACATTCGAGCGGCAACATGATGCTCAGTTAGGAACGCCCCGCGCATGATCCTCCCCATGAACCCGCGCGAACCGCTCACCAAAATGCGCATCAAGGATACAGCAAGGTTTTAGTCCAGCGGAGGCCGTGGCGCTCATAACACACGCGCTCATTCAATCGAAACGGCCGCGCCGTCCAATATTCGATGCGCTCAGGCATGACGCGATAGCCGGACCAGTGCGGCGGGCGCGGCACCGGACGGCCCGCATATGTCGCCGCGCAGCACGCCACGCGCGCCAGCAGCGCCGCGCGGCTGGGCAGCGGTTCGGACTGTAGCGAGGCCCACGCCCCCAATTGGCTGGCGCGATCGCGCGTGGCCCAATACGCATCGGCTTCCCGGTCGGAGACGGGCTGCACCCGGCCCTCCACCGTCACCTGCTCCTTCAGCGCATCCCACCAGAAACAGAGCGCCGCGTGAGGACGCGCGGCCAACTGGCGCCCTTTGCGGCTGCGCGTGTTGGTGTAGAACACTAGACCCTGCGCATCGACCCCTTTGAGCAACACCGTGCGCACCGACGGACGCCCGTGCGCATCGGCGGTGGCCAGCGTCATCGCCGTCGGCTCATGCAGGCCGCAGCGTTTGGCGCGCGCCAGCAACACGTGCAATTTCCGCAGCGCTTCGTTGGGCGCGCTCATGCGCGAGTCGCCTGGCGGCGCATCGCCACACACGCTTCCCGCATCACCAAGACGGCCAGCGTCAGCAAGGCCAGAGCGATCAGCGCGATTCCATCCATCCGCCACCTCCGCTGCAACAGCGATGACAGCCAGGGCCAGGCGAGGTAGCCGAGCGACCACGTCGTCATCACGAACATGAAGAGGGCCGGAAGAGCGGTCAGCCACCACGACTTGCCTTCGCGCTTCATCCACACCGTCAGCGCCGAAAGCGTCAGCGCGGCCAGGAGCTGGTTCGAGGCGCCGAAGATCGTCCAAAACAGTTTCCACGCCGGCACAAGATGGCCCGAGGCGTCGGTCATCGTCACGCTCACACAGGCCGCGGGCACGGCCAGGGTGCACAGCGTCGCGCCGATCCCGCCCCAGCGGCCCCGCCAGCCGACCAGCTCCTGCAACACGTAGCGCCCAAGCCGCGTGGCCACATCGAGCGTGTCGTAGATGAACGTCGCGAAGGCCAGCAAGGCGAAGGAGCGCGCAAACTCGCGGCTGATGCCGAACTGCTCGATGAACTGGCTCAGCCCGTTGGCATAAATCCGATCCGGGGATTGTTGGAGCATGGGATCGCTGGGAGAGAGCATCATCACCGTCGAGAGCGCAAGCACCGCCACCACCCCTTCCAGCAGCATCCCGCCATAGCCGACGAGGCGGCAGTCCGGCTCGCGGCTGATCTGCTTCGACGTGGTGCCGGAGCTGACGATGCCATGAAATCCGGAGCACGCCCCGCAGGCCACCGTCACACACAGCATCGGAATCAGCGGAAAGCCCTGCGGCCCATGCCACCCGACAAACGCCGGATAGCGAATCGGATGGCCCCCGAGCAGCAGCCCAATCATCCCGGCAGCCAAGGCCAGATAGAGGAAGAATCCACCCAGATAGCCGCGCGGCTGCAACAACAGCCACATCGGCATGATGGAAGCCACGAAGCAGTACCCCAGAATCAGGCCATTCCAGACCAGTTGCGGGCGCACCGAGCCCAGGGCCGGCAGCGTCAGCGGCATCACACGGCCGAACCAGATGATCAGTCCCACCAGCGGCACGAAGAGGAGGGTCGCCATCCACAGCGGCATCTTCAGCCGGTAGAGGCACACGCCCATCCCCAACGCCGCCAGCAAATACCAGCTCGATGAGCCGGCCACGCCGCCGCCATACGCCGGTTCCACAAACGAGGCGCTGGTGAGATCCGTGAAGGCGATGATCACATAGATCAGCGAGAGCCATACAAACGCCATGAACAGCGCGTGGGCGCGCGGCCCCAGATGCTCGCGGACGATCTCGACGATCGATGCAGCCCGATGGCGCACGGAGGCGACCAGGCTGCCGCAATCGTGCACCGCGCCGATGAAGATCGCCCCGCACACAATCCAGAGGAGGGTCGGCAGCCAGCCAAACCACACGCCCGCAAGAATCGGCCCAACGATGGGCCCGGCCGCCGCGATCGCGGAGAAATGCTGGCCGAGCAGCAGGGGCGCCTCGGCAGGCACGAAATCGACGCCGTCGCGGCGCTCACACGCCGGCGTGGGTCGCGTAGAAGAGAGCTGGAATCGTTGCGCCAGCAGCCGGCCGTACCAGGCATAGCCAACGGCAAAGAGCGCACAGGCCATCAGCGCAACGGAAAAAAGATTCATGCACGTCCATGATAGACGCCTTCTCGAAGAGGGTCAACCCCGTGAGATAAATCGGTGGTCCTATCTCACGAGGTCAACGGCTTTGGGGGATTAGCTTCCGAGGGGGCGCTGCTGGGCGCGCTGGCGCAGCTTGGCGTCGGAGATGCGCTTGCGGATGCGCAGCGATTTCGGCGTCACTTCCAGCAATTCGTTCGGGCCGATATATTCGAGGGCCAGCTCCAGGGTCATCTCGCGCGGCGGGGCCAGCACAATCGTCGCATCGGCTGTTTCCGAGCGCACGTTGGTGAGCTTCTTCTGCTTGCAGATGTTCATTTCAATATCCATGTCCCGATTGGCCTGGCCGATCACCATGCCGGCATACACCGGCACGCCGGGCTTGATAAACAGCTCTCCCCGATCCTGGGCGTTGTTGATGGCGAAGGAGGTGCACTCCCCCTCCTGCGTGGCCACCAGCGAGCCGTGCGACTCCTGCGGAGGCAGATCCGCACGCACCGGCTGATACGCGTCAAACACATGGTGGATGATCACCGTGCCGCGCGTGCGCTTGAGGAGCACGCCCTTGAGGCCCAGCAGCCCGCGCGTGGTAATCAGATAGTCCATATGCAGTTCCCCCGTTGGCGTCTGCACCATGTCTTGCAGTTCGGCGCGCCGCCGGCCCAGCTCTTCAATGATCGCGCCCTGGTAGATCGCCGGCACGTCGATGGAGAGCGCCTCGTACGGCTCGCACCGCTGCCCCTCCAGCTCCTTGTAGATCACTTCCGGCTGCGACACTTCAATCTCATACCCTTCTCGCCGCATCGTCTCAATCAGAATCGCCAGGTGCAGCTCCCCCCGCCCGGCGACGAGGAACGTGTCGGCGCTGGCGGTGTCGGCGACGCGCAGGGCGACGTTGATCTCTAATTCTTTCTGGAGCCGATCCCGCAGCATGCGGGACGTGACAAACTTGCCCTCGGTGCCGGCGAAGGGGCTTTTGTTGACGGCAAACGTCATGCGCAGCGTCGGCTCTTCCACGACCATGATCGGCAAGGCCTGGGGCCGAGCCGGATCGGTAATCGTATCGCCGATGCCGATCTCCTGAAACCCGGCGATGGCGACGATTTCCCCGGCGTGCGCTTCTTGCACCTCCACGCGCTCCAACCCTTCATACGCCAGCAGCGCGAGGGCGTTGGTCGTTTGCCGGGTGCCATCGACGGCGATCCGCATCAGCGGCTGCCCTTTCACCAGCGAGCCGGCATGCACCTTGCCGATCCCCATCTTCCCCTTGAACGCATCGAACGCCAAGGCGAGGACGAGCAGTTGCAGCGGCTCATCGGGCCGCACGGTCGGCGAGGGCATGCGTAAGATGATGGTGTCAAACAGCGGCGTCAAATCGGTGCCGGGATGCTGGCTGTCCAGCGAGGCGGTGCCCTGAATGCCGGAGGTATACACGAGGGGGAAGTCGAGCTGATGCGAAGAGGCGTTCAGCTCCACGAACAGATCGAACGTGCGGTTGACCACGTCGTCAATCTGCGCATCGTGACGGTCAATTTTGTTGATGACGACGATCAGCGGCAGCCCCAAGCCGATCGCCTTGCGCAGCACGAACTTCGTCTGCGGCATCGGGCCTTCCTTGGCATCCACCAGCAGCAGCGCGCCGTCGACCATGCGCAGCGTGCGCTCCACTTCGCCGCCGAAATCGGCATGGCCGGGCGTATCCACCAGGTTGATTTTGTAGTCCCCATACCGCAAGCTGGCGTTTTTGGCGCGGATGGTGATGCCCTTCTCGCGCTCGAGATCCATCGAATCCATGATGAGGGATCCCTCGGGCACCCCCTGGCGCACCGTGTTGGTGTAGCGCAGCATCGCGTCGACCAGGGTTGTCTTGCCGTGGTCGACGTGCGCAATGATAGCAATATTCCGCAACTGATCTTGTGTCATGGGCTGTCACACCAGAGAGAGACACGCGAGTGACCCACTCGGCAGGGAAGCACCTATTATACCGCAGGGCGCGGTCTTGTCTACACCGTCTGCGGACTCATCACGCGACGGGGTGAAGAGAGGCCAGGCGAGGTTGGTAGGCGCAGCACGGCTCCTCGGCGAGGTAATCGCCGGCCGCAGTGGCGTAGGCGCGGGCGCGGCAGCCGCTGCACACCAGGCGAAACTCGCAACCGCCGCACTTGCCTTTGAGCGCGTCCGGATCACGCAAGGTGTTGAGGATAGCGGAGCGCTCCCAAATCTCCGGAAACGATTGGGTGCGCACATTGCCGCAGGCCAGCGGCAAGTAGCCGCAGGGAAACACCTCTCCGGTATGCGAGACAAAACAAATCCCCGTACCCGCCAAGCAGCCTTTCGTCAGCGTGGAGAGATGCGAGGCTGCGCGGTGCTGCGCCAGCCGATGCTGCGTCGCCAAGATGCGAAAATATTGCGGCGCGCACGTGGCCCGGATAAACGGTTTCTCCGTCTGCGCCTTGGCGGCCAGCCACTGCAGCACCTGCTCGTACTGCCAAGCGATGAGCTGCTGCTCCGGCGGGATGCCCAGCCCACAACCCACCGGCACGAACATGAACAGATGCCACGCATCGGGTACGAGCGAGCGAATCAGCGCATCCATCGACTCCAACTGCCCAAGGTTATGCTGCGTCATCGTCGTGTTGACTTGCAGGCTCACCCCCTGGCGCTGCAATCGATGGAAGCCTTCGAGCGCCTTCGCAAAGGCCCCCACCTGATTGCGAAACGCATCGTGCGTGGGCGCGTCGGCGCCATCGAGGCTGATCGCCACGCGGTCAAACCCCGCCTCCACGATGCGAGCCGCCATCGCGGCATCGATCAGCGTGCCGTTGGTCGCCAGGGCCACCGGCAGCCCCCGGGCCTTCGCGTGCGCGGCCAGATGAAACAGATCCATCCGCATGAGCGGCTCCCCGCCGGAAAATACCAGCACCGGCCGCCCGCCGCCCACCGCGGCAATGCCCTCGATAAGCCCTTCAGCCTCCTCGGTGCTCAGATCGTGGCGTGACAACGCCTGGCTGACTTCCAACCGACGGCAGTGGCGGCAGGCCAGGTTGCAGCCGGTGGTGGTTTCCCAAAACACCAGACGCAGCCTCGAAGGATTATCCATGGCTCTTCGGCGCCGCGGAGGGCGGGCTGCCGGCCCACTGTTCGGCAAAGGGCCATTCGCCGCCATCCGTGGTGAACACGCAGGGCTGCTGAAAACACCTCTGGTCTTTATCGAGACAGTTCACGATCTTCCATCGCCCATCAGCCTGCTTGGCCACCATCGCCCAGATGTCCTCGTTCAACAAGGCGCAGCGGCACGGCGCATAGCGCATGTCAGGCCGGTCGGTCGTCATTCGATGCCATTCAGCGGCGCCATGGCGCGCGCGATCAAGCGAGACAGCAGCCGGGAGAAAAACAACCACGCGAACGTGACAAACATCGTCAGCTCTTGCACCCCGTTAAACACCACGCCCGTCACATCCACTTCATGGACGCGCCCCCGCTTGAATTGGATCAGGCAATTCGTCCAAAAACGCCGCAGGGAGTGCCGCGACCACGTGAGGGAATGCGCGCACGGGTTCCACCGCCGCAGCCACAGCACCATGCGGGGCGGAATGGTCAGGTGCGGACGCGGCCGGGCGCACGGCATGGTGCGCTGCAGTGTCTCGGCGGCGCGGTGATAGGCCCGCTGCAGCTCCGAAAGGCGCATGCGCCGCCAGCCCCGCACGCTCGAGGGCAGGCGCTTGAGCTCCTCGACGACGCGCTGCTCCAACAGCGACCGGGTGCGGGTTTGCAGCCACACCTCTTCCATCTCCATCGCCAAGCGCGGCCAGAGCCTCACGTAGCGCCACAGGTCACGCGCGCGCCGACTCACGTACTGCCCCCGCGTCTCCATCGGCAGACCCGGCCGGCGGGTATGGCGGCCCTTGAGCCGCACAAACCCTTGGATCATCGGATGGCCTTGCTCTACCACCGTCGAGTTTTTGTACCAGATGAAGTTGGCGAACACGGACCAATAGTTCTCCGCCGACACGCGCCGCACAATCTGCTTCATGTTTTCGACGCTGTAAAACGAGGTCCAGGCGCTCTGATAGGCGCGCGTCCACGCCTCACGCGACATGCTCGGATGCGCGGTGGTGGCGTGGAAGGAGTCATAGGCATTCAAATCCGTCTCCATCGCCGCGTGGCGGGCCAGCAGCTCCACATGGTCCTGCGAACCGGGCAGCGGCGTGAGCATGAAGAACGACGCCTGCTGGGGCCCCACCTCCGTTTTGAGCCGTTCGATGTCCCGCCCAATCGAGGCTTCATCATCAAACGGAAAGCCCAGGATGTAGGCCGCATGCACATTGATGCCGGCCTGGCGGTACGCCTCTGCCATCTCACGGAACTGCTCGACGCGGTTCTGGCGCTTGCCCGCCGCTTCGAGGTTCTTCGGGTTGAGGCTTTCGATCCCGATGAAGACCTGCGAGCAGCCGGCCGCTTTGGCCTTGTCGATGAACCGGGGCAGCCGATAGGCTTGCGTATCCACCTGCACCATGAAGCCGATGGCCATCCCCTCCTCGGTGCGCAGGCGGATCAGTCCGTCGAGAATCTCTTCCCAATGCCGATGCCGGCAGAAGTTGTCGTCGGTAAAAAAGTAGCAGGAAATGCCCCGCGTGCGATAGTTGTCCCGAATCCACTCCACGATGCGCGCCGCGCTGCGGACGCGCATCGTACGCCCTTGGACGTTGATCACGGTGCAGAACGAACACGCAAACGGGCAGCCGCGCCCGCAGTCCAGCGTGCCGAAATTGGTCGCGACGAACCGCCGGAGATAGCGCCGGTCGATGCGGGGCATCGGCGCCTCATCCAGCGCGGGCGGCTCGCACAGAAAATTATAGACCGGACGCAACCGCCCCTCGAGCGCCTCGCGCAAGAGGCCTTCCCACCGGCCCTCAATTTCGCCCGCCACCACATGCACCCCGGCGTCGAGCAGCGTCTGAATCTCCGGCGGAATCTGCGGCAGCATCGCCAGCGAGCCGCTGACATGGAACCCGCCGATCAAAACCTCGACACCCTGCGCCCGACACGCCAGGGCGAGGTCGCTGGCACGCGCAAACTGGTTGCTCTGCACGCCCACCAGGCATGCGAGCACCCGCGTCCCGGGCCGGCGCTGCGCCCGAACGATCGCGCGCAGCGGCACCTGCTGGACCGTCTCATCAATCAAATGCACGCGCCAGGAGAGGGCGGCCCCGAGGGCGGCGCGCGTGCGCACATCGTCCGTCAGCCCGGCCAGGCACGAGAGCGTGTTGCTGGGCAGCACGCCGCGCCAATAGCGAATCACGTAGCCGTCCTCGTCGTATTTAGAGGGCTTGATCAGATAGATGACGAGGCGACGGATCGGTGGGGGGATCATCCCACCACCTGCTGGACTGCCGCGCAGCGGCAGGCGCGGCAGTATGCCGCGCGTCGCCTTCGGCGAACCAGCAGGTAGTGGGATCATGCGATTTCCTCGTCGGTCAGATAGCACGCCGGGTCCGGCGCCCACGGATCCCCCGTGGCTTGGAAGGCCCGCACGCGAAAGGAGCCTCCGCACAACGGCTTCCAGCGGCACGTCTGACAGCGGCCCTTTAACAGCGGCAGGCGGTTGCGCAACCCGGCCAAGAGCGGATCGGTCGACTGCGTCCAGAGCGCGCTAAAGGGCCGTTCGCGCACGTTGCCCAGTGTGTACGTTTGCCAAAACTGATCCGGATGCACGTTGCCGTAGGAATCGATGTTCGCAATGCCAATCCCCGAGGAGTTGGCCCCGCCTCCGTTCCAAGCCATGAGCTGCCGCGCCGCTTCAGCGCGCGGGGAGGCCTCCGTGAGCAATTTCAGATAGAGATAGACCCCGTCGACGTGGTTGTCCACCGTGAGCACCTCCACAGCCCGGTCGAGCGCCTGCAACGACCTGGCCCAGGCGCAGATTCGATCGAGCGCGCGCCGTGTCTCCGCATGGGTGAGATCGTCTTTCGCGATGCGGCTGCCCCGCCCCGAGTAGACGAGGTGATAGAAACAGACGCGGTCGATCCCTTCCCGCTCCACCAGTGCAAAAATATCCGGCAATGCCTCGAAATTGCGCCGGGTCAGCGTAAAGCGCAAGCCCACCTTCTGCCCGACCGCTTTGAGATGGCGCACGCCGGAAAGTGCGGCGTCAAACGCCCCGCGCTTGCCTCGAAACCGATCGTTGACGGCGCCCAAGCCGTCGAACGAAATCCCCACATAGCTGATTCCCAACGCATGGATGCGTTCGGCCAGCGCGCGGTCAATCAGCGTGCCGTTGGTGGAAATGGTCAGCCGCAGCCCCACGCGGCGCGCATAGCCGGCCAGCTCGAAAAAATTTGGATGCGCCAGCGGCTCGCCGCCGGAGAGCAGCAGCGCCGGAATCTGGAATCGCGAGAGGTCGTCGAGCATCGGGATGGCCTCGGGGACTGTCAGCTCGCCGGGATAGTCGCGCGCCTCGGAATCGGCATAGCAGTGAACGCAGTGCAGATTGCAGCGCCGGCTCATCGTCCAGACGACGATCGGCCGTCTGGCGTGCGCCGCAGCGGGCGCATCGCGGCCTTGGCCGTAGCGCAGCGCGTCGCTCTCGCTACCGGCACCGCAGTAAAGCTTCGTCAGATTGATCATGGCTGAATGATGACCCACAGTCTACGCGTGCCGCTTCGGCAGTTCTATGATCTTGATCAGGTACGAGGAAAAACGGAACACCAGGCAAAGACCAGGGCGGCCAAGGACGCGGCGAGAGGAAGCGTGAGGAACCAGGACAACAGAATGTTCCGAATGACGCTCCAGCGGGCGTTGCCTCCGACCGCACCGATGCCGAAGAGGCTGCCGCAGGACACATGGGTGGTGGAGACCGGCAGCCCCCATCCCGAGGCCATCGTCACCAGCACAGCGGTGATGAGATTGGCGGTGAAGCCTTGGCCGTGGTTCATCGTCGTGATGCGCTCGCTCATGGTCATGGCGACGCGTCGGGCATTCAGGAGTCCACCGACGGCCATCGCCAACCCGATCGCGAACAGCCCGGTGGACAGTGGAATCCGAAGCGCTTGCGCGGCGATGAGGAGAGCGACGATCTTGGGTGTATCGTTCAGTCCGCGGGCGAAACTGACCGCTCCGGCTGAGACAAAGTGTAATCGATCCAGGATCCACTGCGAATCAATGCCGAGAACGTGGCCCTGATAGCGCTCGGTGCAGGCGGACAACTGCCCGATACTCAGCGACAAGCCGGTTGAGCGAAGCACGGCGATCCCATTCGGCTGAATCATGACGGGTTGCGGGACTCCGCCATCGACGCACAAACACATGTGCCGTTCGATGCCAAGATGCTGTCGGGTGAACTGGAACACCGGATACAGCAACGCGGTCGCTGCAAAGCTCACGAACGGACTGACCGCGAGCGGCACGAAGAAACTCTGCCCAAGCTTGCCCGCATTGACTGTGCCGACTGCGGCCAGTCCAGCGCCGACCAGCCCACCCGTTAAGGCGTGCGTGGTTGAAATAGGAAAACCCGTCATGGTGGCGAGCATCACCGTGAGGGCCGCCCCAAGGCCGACCGCCAAGAGGAATTGCGGGTCGTGGGTCAGGAGATCCGGCACCAACCCCTTACCGCTAAAGGCCTTCACCAATCCGCTAGACAGCGCGAGGGCCGCGCATGAACCGGCACATGTCGTTGCCGTGGCCCACCAGAGCGCCTTGCGATAGCTCGTGGTGCCGCTGCCAAACAGCGTGGCGACGCCTTTGAAGTTGTCATTCGCCCCATTCGTATAGGCCAGAAACAACACGGCGAGCGGCACCCAGATGCTCATATCACTCTCCGGCCCTCGCCATGAGCTCGTGCACGCGCGCGGCCATGTGATCACGGATGTGGCGCGCGGCCTCCAGCGTTCCGCCGGCCGGATCGGGCAGCGCCCAGTCAAGACGATGCGTCGCCGGCAACATCGGACACTGGTCGCCGCAGCCCATCGTGACGACATAGTCCCACTGGCGCCCCGAAACGGCCTCCAGCCCTTTGGAACGGTGCGCGGAAAGATCGAGCCCGATTTCCTCCATCAGCCGCTGCGCCATCGGATGCACGATCCCGCTGGGCCTGGAACCGGCGCTTGCCACCTCCCAGGCGCTGCCCCCGAGCGACCGGGCGATCGCTTCCGCCATCTGAGAGCGGAACGAGTTGGCGATGCAGACGAAGAGGACACTGGGCATCGGACCGTTTGACAATGGCCTACTCGGTCATCAGTCGGATCGGGCCGCAGCCGATCCGGCCGCCGGCGTTGCCGGTCGGTTGCCCAAAATCATCGGCCTGCTCATGCACGATGATGGCTCGGCCCTCCACACTAGGTGTTCCACCCGTTCCCTTGAGTGACACCCCTGGCAGGATGACGGTGGCTTTCCCGGTCCCCTTCGGGCTCACCTGAATGTTCCCCATGTCGCCGGCATGCGCCTTCGTGGAACCATCCTTCGGAAGAAACCCGTGCGGCACCCCAGCCGGATTGAAGTGTCCACCCGCCGCCTTTCCTTGATCACCGCAGTCACCCTTCTCGTGAATATGCAGCCCGTGCGTGCCGGGCGGAACGCCAGCCACCTTGACCACGACCTTGAGCCCCTGCGGGGTATCCTTCAGCGTCGCGCTGCCTGAGACGTGAGAACCCTCGGCCGTCCCCTTGATCACCGCCTTGCCTGTCTCCGCCCAGACGTTCGTACAGCCCACGATCATCCCAATAGCAGCAACGACACCCCATCCTTGTTTCATTGTCTTCTCCCTAGTTATTAAGATCACTACAGTACAATTAACTCGTATCCCTGATCGGCCCACTTGGCGATGCTGGGATGACCGGCGTACTCGGCCGTCATCGGAACCTGGCGTTGCGCCAGGCGCTCTTTGACCGTAAACGCCCCGGCACAGAAATCGCAGACAATTTCGACAACACCGGCTTGTTTAAGTTGTTCATACATGGGCTTCAGCTTTGATTGGCTCTCCGGATTGCTGAGTTCCTCCGCCCACTCGGTGCCGGCGCCGTCGAAGATCAGCACGACCTCATGGCCATGTTCCTTGAGTTCTTTGGCATACAAGAACGCGTGCACCGCCCGGGCCATCCCCTCGTGACTTTCCTTACCGGCTTGTAAGATGATCGCGTACTTATCCGCTGCCTGAACGGAAGGGATCGGAATGCCCATCTGCATGCCCATCAGAATCACCCCACCCAGCAACGCCTTGCGGACCGTGTCTCGCATGTGCCCCTCCTCCAGCGTCGGTTCATCACTCACCGGTGTTGTGCATTGAGCGACCAATCGTAGTCCAGAAAGCTGATCGAGAGCGGCTTCGACCTTATGGCCTGAGCGATGTGTCGATCCAGATAGGGCTCGATGGGCGGCAACAGCTTCTCCGGCGTCAGCCGACGCAACAGGCCCAGTTCTTTCGCTGGGACGAAGTCCGTCGTGTACCAATCGAAGATTTTGGATACCCACAGCGTGCCGCCCTCGATCCGCAGGCCCCGCTGTGGATTGTCGAGAAACTGCCGGGTTTGCTCGGCCAACTGCGCGTCGAGTCGATCTGCCGCGTAGGCCTCCGCGCGAAGGAGCGGACAGCTCGATGACGCGCAGACCACTGCGAAGTGGATGCGCCAGTCACCGAGCGCTCGGCCTTCGCCTTCGATCTCATTGAGGGTCAGGTCGCGACCACCCACTCGGTAACGGACGCGATCAAAGAAGCCCTTGACCTCCTTGACCGAGGTAAGCGGAGCGTGATCCAGCACGCCCTTCACAATGTTGGCGTTGTAGGCGTTGATCCAGAACGCCAGCTGCGCTTCACGGGAGCCGAGTTGAGACGGCTGCACGGCTTGCAAGCTGGCCACGTAACGATCCAGCGTCGCGCGGTCTTGCCGCAATCCCTCGTAATCAACCAAGCCGGATGCGACATGGCGATTGAGCAGCAGGTCCCACGCCATATGATCAACCTGGGTGTGGGCAGCGGTGGGCCGCGCCCAACTCAGCGCCAACAGACTGGCTGAACAGCACAGAGAAGTGACAGCTTTCTTCCGCATGAGTTTCCCACAAGGCTTAACAGCAACCAGAACCTCCGCCTCCTGAGGGACAATAGGCGACCATCGCAATCTCTTTCTTTGATCCGTCAGGCTCAAGGATCGTGAACTGACCGGCATAAGGAGAATGTGACAGCTTGCTGGCGGTGTCGGTGCACACCGTAATCGGCACGTTGCGCGGGAAGAGGTGGCCCTCCTCGTCGAGCACCGCCTTATGCGGCCCGCGGTAGATCGCCTGCTGGCCGATGAACCGGCACCCGGCCGTCTTCTCGAACTTGAACCCTTGGACGGTCACGGAATAGACGTTGAAGCCCTCGATCGTTTTCCAGAATGTCTTCTTGAGGACCGACAGGCCATAGAAGCCCGCCTGCTCCAGCATGGCGAGGAACTGCTCTTCGGTGAGCGCCCCAACGATGCACTCGCCCCAGAGTTGTTCGTTCACCTTGAGGCGCGGCGGCACTGCGCGGTCGGACACGATGTCGGCGATCACCGTCCGGCCGTGGTCCTTGAGGATGCGCCAGATCTCGGCGAGTACTTTGGGCTTATCCGGTGAGAGATTGATGACACAGTTGGAGGTGACGACATCCGCCGTCTTGTCCTCGACCGGGATCTGCTCCAGATAGCCCTTGCGAAACTCCACGACGTCGTAGCCCAGGGCTGCGGCGACCTTAGCACCGCTGTCACGAGCGACGGCGAGCATCTGGTCGGTCATGTCCACGCCGATGACCTTGCCGGTGGGCCCCACGCGCTTCGCCGCGATGAAGCAATCGATGCCAGCACCGGAACCCAGATCGACGTACGTCTCGCTTGACTGCGGGTTCGCGGCGGTCACCGGCGAGCCGCAGCCGTAGAACCGATCCAGCACTTCCTGGGGGATGTGGCCGACTTCTGCTGGGTCGTACTTCGTCGGACAGCATAGTTCAGCTTGGGGCTGCTCCGCGGCTTGGCCGTAGAACTGCTGGACGATCTTGCGCGGCTTCTCCACGTCGAAGGAGAGGACGCAGTTGGAATGCAGGAACGCGACCTCCGTGTCGTTGTCGCTCAGCTCCGTCGTCCCACAGACGACGGCACCATCGCCCATCGCATGGAAGATGCGGGGCGCATCGTAACCCGAGCGCCGGTTGACCAGTGCGGCCTTCCGGACGGTCAGGGCATCCATCGCGTCCAGCAACAACGCTTGATAGAGCGGGTAATAGGGATCAGCCCCCAGGAAGTCTCCTGAGAAGAAGTAACTGTGCTCGACGTCGCCGCCACCGGTCAGGTAGCGCAGCGGATCATCCGACGCTTGGCGCTTGCGGATGACGCTGGCGTCTCGAATCTGCTGCAGCACCGGGCTGTTGCGCCAGATCTGCTCCAGTGTCATCCCATTGGTGGCGTCGCCGCACCAGAGCGGCTTGTGGTTGGCGAAGGCGGCTGACGGATAGACCTGCCCATCCGCGTACACGCAGAGGCTCTGCCAGCCCGCATTGCCTAAATCAAATTTGATGCGGGGCGGGGCGTTGGCCCGCAGCTCGAAGGACGCTGCATTATCGAGGGTGATGCCGGCCCGCTCGGCTTCGCCTTTCACCACCCGCACCGCTTCGATGAGCCGGTCGGTTGAGGGGAACCATCCTCTGTGTTCTATGGACTGTGGACTATGGACTGTGGACTGGCTTGCCGTGACGCGGCCGCGCCGGTGCATCCACATCAGGTGTTGCGAACGAACACCGGAAGAAGCAGCCAGTCGGATCAAGTTGGACAGATCGGTCAGATTCGCTCCCGTCACCACCGTCGTGAGCGTGACGTCGAACCCGTGGCGCGCCAGCTCCTGGAGTCCCGCGAGGGCAGCCGTGAAGCTGCCTTTGCCGCGAATCGGGTCATTGATGGCTGGTGTCGAGCCGTCGATGCTCACCTGGAACCTGACCTTCGTCCGGTCAAGGCCCTCGAGCAGCGTCTTGCGCGGTCCGGCAAACAGCGTCGCGTTCGTCAGGATGACGAGCTCAACATCGTGCGTCTCCGTGATGAGCCGGATCAACTCCGGCAGGTCCGGGCGGACGAACGGCTCTCCCCCCGTGATATAACAACGGTCCACGCCAAGCGCGATGACTTCCTCGATGAGCCGACGCCATGTCGCCGTCGGCAACCCCGGTTCTCCCTTCGGCGAGGAGCTGACCAGGCAGTGGCTGCAGGTGAGATTGCAGGAGTTGTTCGTGTGCAGCCAGGCTTCGCGCAGACGCGACAAGCGCAGATGAGCTGACCGGCCTTGATACGGCGGATAGTCGACCGGAGCGAGGCTGATGATCTGGTGGCGGAGCGCCTCGTTGACAAAGGCCTGGACGTGCACCCAGGCTTTGCCGCTCTCCAGTTGGAACTGGCTGCCGTAGCGAGCGACCAGTTCCGAAAACCGCATCGGACGCTCGCCAATGACGCGCAAGAGCCACGCCCCGCGCTCATCCACGCTCGCCCAGTTCGGCGCCTCGCCATCGACGAAGAACGTCCAACCGGATCGCGGGATCGCGGTCAAGGTTGGCGCATACAGCACCGTCTCTTGATTGAGTTCAGGCATGAGCTGGCCTCCTCATTCTTGGGGTTGTTCCCCGTGTCGTTGACAACGGCACGGTCACGCCATGACAGGGATCGTTGTCCATCCATCGACGCACATCTTCCAACCGGTCGATGTCATAGCCGGGATGCAGCGGTGCAGCCACCAGGCCCAGTCTGCGCGCGGCGGCCAGCGTCTGATTCAAGACTTGGTCGGTGCTCCACGGAATCCCGCGGAAGAGTTCGGGCGCTGGCTTCGCCAATCCCACAAGGTAATATCCGCCGTCCGCAGCGGGGCCCAGCACCAGGTCGGCTCGCTCCATGGCTGAGAACGCCTCCTCAATCAGCGCATTGTCGATCCACGGCGAATCGGTCCCGATGACGACGACCCGCTGCACACCTTCTGTAAAGGTTCTGTCGGTGGCGTCGGCCAGCCGTTCACCCAACGTGGCGCCACGCTGGGGCTGGACGGGCCACGCCGACCCAAGCCACGCCTGGATGCGACCCGTCGCCTCGGCCGGTTCAACGCACAACGTGATCTCATCACGCAGCGCCACGAGTCGCTCGAGGATCCGCTCCACGCACCGCCGGTAGACGTGGCAGGCTGCCATGGCTCCGACCGAGGCGGCACCCTCCTCGCTGCCGAGGAAGTGCCGCGGCGCGGCGGCGACGCGGCCGATCTCAGTGGCCAAACGAGTCTTGACTTGCCCGGGGACGGGCTCTTTGACGAAGATCAGGAGTCGGCGCATGCCTCTCCATGCGGTTGAGTGTTCGGTTGTGCTGCCACGCGGAGGACGGTGGTCATGATCGCCCATCCCGCTCGAACGGTGCCCGTGAGGGTCCCAGAAATCTTCGACCGTCCGATGCGTCGGCGATATCGCACCGGAACTTCCGCGATCCTCAAACCTCGCACCGCGGCCTTGGCTTGCATCTCAGCCGTCCAGCCGAACGCCAGATCTTGCATCCTCAAGCGAGCCAAGGCCTCGCGCCGAATCGCACGGAACGGGCCGAGATCGGTGTACCGGACGCCAAAGCGCCGTCGCATGAGCCAACAGGCCAAGCGGTTACCCAGTCGCTGCTGCAGCGTCAGGCTGCCGCGCTGCGCCTGGGCAATCCGCGAGCCGATGACCAGATCCGCTTCCCCACGTTCAATCGGCGCGAGGAGCATCGGGATCTCCTCTGGGTAATCCGAATGGTCCCCGTCGAGGAAGACGATTGTGTCGATGTCCGGTTCGAGCGCGGCGATCCCGGCCAGGCACGCACGACCATAACCAGGAGTAGACTCGCTGATGACCTGTGCCCCAATCTCCTCCGCGACCTGAGCCGTGCCGTCGGTGGAGCCGTTGTCCACCACGATGATGTGGTGGACCGCCTCGCTCGGAATCTCGCTTACGACCTGGCCGAGAGCGATGGCTTCGTTACGGGCAGGAATGATGACCGCCACGCGCATCGACGAACCTCCCACAACCCCAGCAACAGCACCGGCACGTACTCCAGCACGTGCGCCCACACCGGCAACACCCATCGACCGTCGGCCAGCCGTCCTGGCCAGACCGTGTAGGCGAGCACTATTGTGCCACTCAACGCGACGATCGCCGGCACTCGGTAGAAACAAAAACATGGGATGAGCCAGAGCAGATACCACGGGTGCAGCACCGGGCTGAGCAGCGCGGCTGCGGTAAACCCTACCAAGAGATAGCGCACCACATCGGCCTCGCGCTTGGCCCACCAGAGGAGGACGGTCAACCACAACCCAACGGCCACCACCCGAGCAATACCGGCATCCCCCAATAACCACGACAAGAGGAGATACCCAGAGGCGTTGGACTCAAACCGCACGGTCATTGCCGACAAACTTTCGTGCAAGGCTGAGATCACCGTGGGACAGCACATCAGCGGCCAAGCCGCCAAGGCGGCAAAGCCCAGCAAGGCGAGTCGGCCCTGTCTTCGGAACCACCACCAGGGTGCGAGAATCAGCGTGGCGTATTTGGAGAGGAAGGCCAACGCCCATGCTCCGCCTGCGACCCACTGCCGCTTCAATTCCCAGCCCAGTACACCCAGCCACAGCAGGGCGACACCCAGCGCGTCGTTGTGTCCTGAACCGGCGACTTCAAGCACCACCAGGGGATGCCAAGTGTAGGCCGCCACCCACAGCAGTGATTTGCCGCGTCGATGAAGGATCAGCAGCACGCACAGCAGCGTGATCAGCTCGACCCCCACGAAGAGAGCCTTCTGAGACGTCAGCGTCGGTCCCAGCCACGCGCCGAAGCGGAACGCCTGTTGGGTCAGCGGAGGATAGACGGTGCGCAGATGGGGAAAATTGATGTGCGCCCAGGCGTCATCGCGCAACGTGGCCAGGGCTGGGTCATTGGGCGGATAGCGATACGGATCGATCCCGGCAAGCTGGACGCGCCCATCCCACCGGTAGCGGTAGATGTCATCGGAGAGGACAGGCGTCGTCCCGATCATCACCAGCCGAAACGCCGCTGCGGCGAGCAACACGATGACCAGCGGCACCTTCCATGATGCGGGTGTCCCCTCGTGTGCGCGCTCCATCCGCCGGATGATCCAGAGCGCTACGAGATAGACGACGAAGGCGAGCGCAAACCACCCATAGAACGCGCCAAGATGCCAGCGCACATCCCCGAGGAGCCGGATCTGCCACCAGCTCCAGAGGCCTGCCGTCGCCAACAGTGCAAAGAGCAGGGTCATCCCGTCATCGACGCCACGTGAGAATCTGACTCAACAACCGCTTCACCCCGGGGTTGAGTTTGGTTTGCAGGTGTAAGTTCGCCAGCTTCTTGAGGACTTCCGACTGCGTGGGATAGGGATAGATCGGACTGGCCAGGGCAGAGACCCCCTTGCCCGAGACCATCAGCAGGGTAAAGTAGGTCAACAGATCACCGGCATGGGCGGCTACGACGGTGGCGCCCAGTATCTGGTCCGTGCCTTGCTTGAGATGCACCCGCACGAACCCCTCATCCTCCCCGTCCAAGATCGCCCGGTCGTTCTCAGCCAGCGGAACCGTCAGCGTCGTCACCGCGATCCCTTGCTCCTTGGCCTGTGGTTCATAGAGGCCGACGTGCGCGATCTCTGGATCGGTGTAGGTACACCAGGGCACGGTAAGCCGGCTCATGCGATTGCGGCCCCAGAAGAGCGCATTGATCATCGCCATCCGGCCCAGGGCATTGGCGGTGTGCGTGAACTTTCCGCCAGAGGCGGATCCGCCTTTGGCGGAAAACGTGGCACACACATCTCCGGCGGCATAGATGCGTGGGTTGGTCGTCCGAAGGAAGTCGTTCACCGTGACACCGATTTTATCGTAGGCCACCCCGGCTGCTTCGAGGTTCAACCCCTCAACATTCGGAGCCCGGCCAACCCCCACGAGGATGGCATCGCAGAGGACTTCCTGCGTGCGTCCCTCTTGCTCGATCGCCACCACCTTCGCGCCGTCACGGAGCTTCACGTGGACAGCCTTCGCGTTGAGCAGTAAGCGAACACCTTCTTGCGCCAGCTTCCGTTGCACGATCTCGGCGGCATCGGCGTCTTCGCGGATCAAGACATGCGGTGCGAGATCAACCAAGGTGACTTGACTGCCGAGCCGCTGGAATGCCTGGGCCATCTCGCAGCCAATCGGACCACCGCCGAAGATGGCAAAGCGTTTTGGCAAAGCCGTGAGCTCGAACAGCGTCTCGTTGGTCAAGAAGCCCGTTTCCTTCAATCCAGGGATCGGCGGCACGACTGGACGAGCGCCACTGGCGATCACCGCCCGGGCAAACCGCAAACGCTTGCCGCCAACCTCGACCGTATCGGGGCCGGTGAATTGGCCTTGCCCCAGGAAGACGTCGATCCCCATCGCTTTCAGGTGGGGGACCGAATCGGTCGGACTGATGCGAGCCCGCAGTCGGCGCATGCGCGCCATGACCGCCTGAAAATCTACGGCCGTGCCTTCAGGCACACGCATGCCGTGGTCGGCGGCCTGACGCAGCGTCGCCGCCACCCGAGCCGAACGGATGATCCCTTTGGATGGCACGCACCCGGAAATCAGGCAATCCCCACCGGTCAGATGCCGCTCGATGAGCGCCACGCGTCCACCGACCGCCGCGCACCCGCCAGCAGCGGTCAAGCCGGCGGTGCCCGAACCGATCACGACGAGGTTGTAGCGGCCACGAGGTTCTGGATTGACCCAGTCGGGCGGATGGGTGTTCTGCACGAGTGTTCGATTGTGCTCGTCGTCAGGGAGAATGAGCGATCGTGCGTTCATGACGCTGGTTGCCGTCTAGTTTTCCATGTTTTTTGCGCCACCATCAGGCCAATGATTACCAGAATGGCCAAGAGCAGTTTCCAGATTTGTTTCGGATCGGTCAGCGAGTAGCCAAGATAGACGTAGGCGAAGCTCCCGGGAATCATGCCGAGGAAGCTCGCCAACGCATAGGGGCCAAAGCGCACTTGTGAAAATCCAAGGCCGTAGTTTTGCACGTCAAAGGGGAGATTGGGAATCAACCGGATGAGGAGGACGGCCTTGAATCCATGTGCGCCTATTTTCTGATCGAGCTCAGCCACCTTCCCTTTCAGCAGCTTGGCGACAGCCTCCCGTCCGAGCAGTCTGGCCACGAGGAATTCGCTGCACGCACGAACCATCGCACCCCCCAACGCCGTGAGCGCGCCCCACAGCGGCCCAAACGCCAGTCCGCCGGTGATCGTCATCACGCTGGCCGGCAGCGGGACAATGGGCTGACCGTACGCTAAGAGGTAGATCGCCGGAGCCCAGATGCCGAACGAGAGCACGAATCCCCGAATGCGCTCAGGCGTCACCTGCGCGAAATCCACCCCCAGCGCTTTGAGCGCCCACCCCAATCCGATGACGAGGGAGAGGAACGCGCCGAGCTTGACCCATGTGGAGCTCTTCATCATAGTCTTCGGAAGATGGACATCATCCCTGAAACCCGGCTTTCTGGTGAGAGCCGTCACAAAACGGCTTGCTGGCGGAGTGACCGCAGCGACATAAGGCAATGGGTTGCCCTGGTGGGACTGTCATGGGTTTGCCTTGCGCGTCGAGCAATTGGATCGGTCCCTTGACCAGCAGCGGTCCGTTCTTCAACGGCTGAACCGTCACTTCTCCCATCAGTCCCTCCTCGTGGTGAGTGGTTGCCTTGCTACACGTTTAGATGCGTACGGCCAGAAAACGATTCAGCTGAATGTGGAGGACGAACTTAGCCGCCGGTCAGGCGGAACCGGAGCCGCTCCCAGAGGCTGGGGCGGTGGGAGGAGAGCTGCGTCTTGATGAAGCTGTGCAGCTTCTGCTGGAGTTCCAGAGGAATATCACGGCAGCGCAGATTGCTGGAGAGACGCATCGTCTGCTTGTAGGTGTTGATGAAGGCCAAGCACCCTGGGCAATCAGCCAGGTGCTGCTCAAGCTGCTGGCTGACGGGCGGCTCCAGCCGTTCCTCAACGTACTCATACAATAGTTGACCGACATCACGACATCTAAACATGCTGAGGACCTGGGTTGACTCCGGTGTGTTGCGTCATCGAAGGGGGAGCCGTCCGACTGGCCGCGTAGTCTGCCAGTTGCTTGCGCAAAAATAGCCGGCCACGGTGGAGCCGGCTTTTCAGGGCTGCCTCTGAAAGGCTCAGAATCTCACACGCGTCCTGCGCAGAGAGTCCCTCGACGTCTCGCAACACTACGACGCTGCGGTAGTCCACTGGCAAGAGAGCCATGGCCTGTTCGATCCGCTGGCCCAACTCTTTCCGGTCGAGCTCATCGTTGGGCAGCCTCGACCAATCCGCCACCGGCTCTGCGATCATGCCTTCTTCAGTCATCGCCGGGCCCAGCTCCTCTGCGAGCGGGATCTCCCTCACCTTCGGCCGCTTGCGCAGCTTCATGAGTGAGGCGTTGGCTGTAATCCGATAGATCCAGCTGGAGAGTTTCGCCTCACTGCGAAACGCGCCGATCTTCTCAAAGACGGCCAGGAACACGTCCTGGCAGACCTCCTCCGCATCGTGGTGCCGACCGGTCAACCGCAGCGACAAGCCGTAGACCTTCGCACCGTACTGCGCCATGAGGAGTTCCAGGGCCGCCTCGTCCCTGGCCTGGAGCCGAGCAATAAGTTGTGGCTCTTCTGTTTCTTGGGAGGGCATGCGACCATCGTAACATGGAGCGCTCGTCGGGACAACGGTTCTGTATACTGCTCCCCGCTTTGAGGGAACGCATTGGACACCACCACCGGCCGATGACCGCCACACCCATCAGTCCCACGAGGAGTCCCAGCCCCCACACGCGCCACGCTCGCCTCATGGTGTGGAGTGACTGCCCTCCGCGTGCGCCGGGATGCGGTTGTCATGCTCGTCATAGGTGTAGCGCGCCTGACCCGCGACTTTGTGGATGCGTTGGTCGACGACCTTGAGCTGCTCGCCGGTCGCGTTGACATCGAAATCGAGATCCAACAACTCTCCGGTCTGCTTATCGCGCATATCCGTGCAGGAATAGTACAGCGAGCCAGTCTTGCCAACCCGATCGTGCACCCGCACGAATTCCAACTGGCGCGTGGTGCCTGTCACCGGATCGTTGATCGGAAATGTCCCCTTCTGCTGGGCAATGCCCTGCACATAACTTTTGATGGCCTGGCGAATCTGCTCAGCCGACGGCTCCGCCTGGACAGCCTGGCTGCCGTGTTCCTGCGTGGTCCCACCATGCTCTTTGGCTTGCGGCGCCTCCGTGCCGCTGCCTTCCCTCGGCGCGGCCGTCGTCCCCCCATGTTCCGCAGCACCCACAGCACTCGCCACGCCCAAAAGCCCACTCACCCCGATGACCACGAGCCCACTCACCACCCGATGCGTCATGCCGTCCTCCCCTGTTGGAGATCCGTGAACCGGACCTCGGTGTCCACGTCCAAAAATGGTTGCCCGTCAGCTTCAACGTACGGAGCAAAGAAGATATTCACCGGCTCGCCCTGTTGTCTCGGCACCAACTGAATATCTCGGCCCACACTGATGAGGAACCGGTTGAGGTCGCGTGTCCCAAAATAGTAGTCCGCCAGCTCCGGGTGCTTCCAGGCCTCGGAGACATCCACCGGGACCCACCCCTGACCCTGCTCATAGAACTCCGCCCAGCAGTGATAGCCAGGAACGACCCCAGAGGGCTCCTGAGGAATCACGACGCCGATTTTGAACCGGGCCGGGATGCGTTCCGCTCGCGCCATGGAAATAAAGAGAGAATGGAAATCGGTGCAGTTGCCCTTACCCAGCAGACAGGCCCGGCGCGTATCGCCACGACCCCAGCCGGGCACACTTTTGTCGTAGACCATCGTGTACCGGACGTGATCGTAAATGCCTCTGGCCCTCGCCAGTAGCGTGGAACGCCCGACCGTTGCGCGGCTGGCTCTCTCGCGCACCACGTCATCGATGACGACGAGGCCGCTGGGCTGCAGGTCGCGCTGAAGCGCGTCTTCCGTCGGTGGGCGATTGGCTGAAACGGCGTCTGGCCCGACGAGTTGCGCGCGGTAGTCAATCGCGATCTCCACGTGGTCAGGGATTGGGGGTTCGAGCCTCAGATGCAGGATGTCATTACCGTAGTCGGGGTCTTGCGCAATGGTATAGGGGACTGGCGTATGCACGTCGCGCCGAAGGATGCGTTGTTCCTGACCCGTTTTTGCCAGCGGAATCCACACGTGCACGATCCGTGCGTCGCGTGGGAGGCGATTCACCTGCGCTCGGTAGGTGCAGCTCACGTCGCGTCCTGACACCACGGGCCGTGGCACTGATGCGCCAGAGCGGCTGCCGAACACCAGCCATCCACCCACCATGAGCCAGGCGATGCCGAGAACTTTGAACCAGCCTGGACGCATAAAACGCGACTCCCTCGCCAATGGAAGACACTCTTTCAAGTTAAGATGCAGGATCAGACAAAACGATTCACAACGCGGGGCACAGCGACATTCGAATGGGCTGCTTCATCGCGCTCCACGCTGCCAGGTTTCGTGAGGCTGTTCGGTAACGCCGATTGGCGTGGCGAGGGCTTCCATCATCTCCCATCGCCGCAGGCCGCCGATCCAGCCGACCCGGAAACGCTCCATGTGCGACACCGACCAGCCGGTGTCCCTCAGAAGTTGCTCGAGTTCCTGTGTGGTGTACATCTGCGCGTGCGTCGGATCGTAGCGGACTTTCCACCAGTTGATGAGCCGACAGTGCCAGGGATTGCGGCACCAATCAAGAAGCAGCAGCCGTCCTGTGGGTTTGAGCACGCGGGCAAACTCCGACAGCACGCGCGCCGGCTGTCGAAAATAGTGGAGGCTGCTGCAGCAGACCACCCAATCAAAGGTCGCATCGGCACACGGCAGGGCGTCGGCCAGCGCGTGCTGGAAGCTGACCCGGGCCTGACCCGTCCATTTGTGGCGGGCGATGTTCAGCATGGCCGCTGAGCCATCGACGCCAACGATGCGGGCCTCCGGCGCCTGGGGCAAGAGCCAACGGAGGAGCTCGCCGGTTCCGCACGGGACGTCGAGGATCGATGGGGCACGAGCATCCCCCAAGTAGCGTGCGGCTCGGCTGAACGTCTCCGCGTGATAGCGCCGCCACCGGCGGTCGTAGGTCGCCGCCAACGCTTCGTACTTCTCCGGCGCATGCGTAGAATTGGTCATCTCATCGCGGCTCACCCTGTGAAGCTGAGCGCTTGCAGAGACGATGGCAGGAATGTTACGCCGCGCACTCGCCGGGGCCCATGCCGCCGAGAGTAAACTCGGTGTCGGCGCCCCAGTCGCGGTACGCGTCGGGAGACTGCTCGTAGGCAGGCAGCGTTTCGAATTCGGTCAGCGCCGACTTCCAATAGTCGGCTCCGACGCGCAGGGCGAAGGCGCGGAACGGTTCTATGCCGGCGGCGCGGTCGGCTCGATACCGCTCAAGTATCCGCACCACCGCCTCGGGAATGCGCTTAGCCGGCAGCTTCAAGATGTTCTTGCCGAACTCCGCCTTCCCTTCCTCGGCCACGCCGCCGAGCATAAGCTGAAAATGCGGGACCAGACGCTCACCCACCTTGCGCGCCCCGCCGAAGAACCCGATGTCGGCGATGTGGTGCTGGCCGCACGAGTTGGGGCAGCCGGAGATTTTAATTCGAATGTTCTCGATATCCGGCCCTTCCAGTTTTTGCTTTTTGAATTCCGCCTCCATCGCCCGCGACAATCCGCGCGAGGCGGCAATGCCCAACTGGCACGTCTCCGCCCCGGGGCAGGAGGTCACGTCGTACAGATGCCCCGCCTCCGGCTCGGCCAAGTCCAACGGCAGCAGCTCGCTGTAGAGCGCGGCCAGGTGCTCGCGGCGAATCCAGCGCAAGATCAGGTTCTGGTCGATGCTGACGCGCAGCAGCCCGCCGCAATACCGGCGCACGATCTTCGCCAAGCCCCGCATCTGCGCGGACGTGATATCTCCCAACTGCAGCTTGATCGTCACCGCCGAATAGCCGGGCTGCTTTTGCCCGATCACGTTGGTGAATTGCCACCGCGTGTACACGCCATTTCCGCCAGCCCGCCCCGGCTCGCGTGCTCGGCGGGCCGGGGAGGCGGATCCGCCATGCTGTGTGGAGGACACGTGCACGCCCGTCGGAATGTCGGTGGGGATCGGCGGCTGCTCGTCGGTGTCGGTCACGCGCATGTCGGGGTAGGAGTAGCGCGGCACCTGCTCGCGCTCGGCGAACACTTCGTGCCGAAAGGCGTCGGGCCCGAGCCGCTTGACGACGAACTTCAGGCGCGCCGTCGCTTTATTTTTTCGATCGCCGAGCCGATCATGCACGCGCACGATCGCCTCGCACGTGCGCAACAGCTCCGTCGCCGGCGTGAACGGCTCCAGCAAGATCGCCTGCATCGGGGCGGCCCCCAGACCGCCGCCTACGTAGAGCTTGAACCCCAGGATGCGCACGCCCGAGCCGGCACCCTCCTCCTGAATCGCCGCCACCGCGCCGATGTCATGAATCGCCGTCTTGGCGTGGTCGACCGGGCAGCCCTCGAACGCAATTTTGAATTTACGCGGCAGCTTCTGCGACACCGGATTGCGCAGGAAATGGCGCGTCACCGCGTCGGCGTGCTTGGTCACATCGAACAGCTCGGTCGGGCTGACCCCGGCTAAGTGGCAGGCCGTCACGTTGCGCACGCTGTTGCTGCACGCCTCGCGGGTGGTCAGGCCCACGGCCGACACGCGCGCCATCACATACGGCGTCTCGCGCACCGGCACCCAGTAGAGCTGCATGGCCTGCCGGGTGGTCAGATGACCGATGCTCTTGGAGTAGCGCTCGGCCAACTCGGCCAAGCAGTCCAGCCGGTCGGCGGTAAGCGCGCCTTCGGGAATCTTGATGCGCATCATCTGGATGTCTTTCACGCCGCGGATGCCGTAGGTGCCCAGCATCAGGCGGGCCGCTTTAAACTCATCGGGCGTGATCTCGCCGAGGAAATAGCGCTCCACCATCCGGTGGAATTCGGCGATCTCCTCCCGGCTGGCTTGGGGCAGCTCTCGCAAGAATTCTTGCATCCGTTGGTCGAGCAGCGTGTCAGCCATGTCCCGTGTATGGTAGCGGAAGAGTGGGGGTGCGGTCAAGCGTGCCGATGCGCGTGGTCAGGCTCCCTGCCCGCACGCCGTGACCCATTTGATGAGCGCGGCCCCCGGTCCCCGTTCGCGAGCCATCCGTTCATTCATTTCATAAAACGTCGGGGGCTCGTACGTCCACCCGGCCTTCAGGCGTTTGTCTTCCTGCCGCAGTTTCAACCAGACGACCCATCCGGCCAGCGGTGCCGCCACCCTAGCCCTGATGCCAACCTCCTGCTTGATCTCCTCCAACAGGTCTGAAAGCTTTCGAGCGAGCGCCGGGTTCCGCTCACGAAACCACCGCCGGGCGGCCCAGAGCGAGGCGGGGAACGTCACGATCAGATCCCTGGCATCCCACGCCACACGACTCCGAACGCATGGATCCGCGTGGTGCTTGTACCGCTGCCATCCCGCCAGGACGGTCCGCGCGATGCGCAGGACGCTCGGGCCGTTCACCTCGAAATCCCTCCGAAACGCCTTCAAAATGAACTCGGTCTCTTGCCCCTCCTGGATATGCGGATGCCGGTGCCGGAAGATGAACTGCCCGTGCACATCCCCTTCCTGATACTCGCCGGGGTCAAGGAGCGTCTTGTTCGCCAGATGCTCCGCATAGAGTGGCGTGCCGGGAATGGGCGTATAGAGCATGAACTGGTGGAAGTCGCTGGCATAGCTGACGGCGTGCTCGATCACCTCATCGATGTTGTCGGGAGTGTGCTCCTCCAGCCCGATGATGCTCGAGCCGAGCACCCGAATGCCGTGCGACTGGAGGGTGCGCACCAGCTCACGGGTATCAATACCCTGCAACTTGACGTACCGGCTGTCCTTGCCCTCCAGCCCCATCCAGACCCACGAAATACCCAGCCGCACCAATTGCTCGATGGGATAGGAGTTCACCACGTGCGCCGAACTGAAGACGTACAACGACCACGACTTGCCCTGCGCCTCCATCAGCTCCAAGATCCGCAGGGCGCGCTTTTTATGCAACAAGAAGTTCTCATCCATGACGAAGAACGAGCGGACCCCCATGCGCCGCTCGATGCCGCACATGATGGCGAACAGCTCATCGCCGGTCTCATAAAAATTAATGAACTTGCCCTTGCCCCCGAACATCGCGGAGGTGGCGCAGAAATTGCAGCCCATCGGGCAGCCGACGGAGGGCAGCAGGGCGGCGGCGACGTTCGGCCCGCTATTTTTCGTCTGGAACCCCATCACCCGCGTGCCGATGGCGGAGGAGATCAACGGATGGCGGATCGGCTGTTCGGGGTCCTCACCAAGGAACTGCCTGAACCAGCGCACGCCTTCTCCTTGAACGATATAGTCCGTGTCTACGCGCTCCTGCAGCTGGGGCGCATTGGCGATATGGCCTCCCACCACGATCGTGGCGCGAGGGCGATGTTCCCGCACCAGGCTGCACATCTTCTTGACCTTCTCGATGTTCGGCAAGATCGAGCTGATCCCGACGATGTCATACTCGAAACTTTTCAGCTCAGTGATAAAGCGGTCGAGCGTCGGGAAGTCCAGCAGCGTACAGGGTGCTGCGATATTGGTCTGGATCAGCATGAGGCCCCAGGAGCGGTGGAACATGCGCAGGGAAAACGGCCCCTCCGCCCGCGTGACCTGGTTCTGATACAGCTCCATCGGATTGATGGCTCGGCTGCCATACTCATCGTCCCGCCCATACGGTCCGAAGACGCTGGTCAGCAAAATCTTGGCGCGCGAGCCAAGCGGATGCGACACGCCGGCAGGCGCTGGATCAGTGACAGCGTGGAGCGTATCACCATTGGCGCTCATGGACTCTCCTCTGTTCGTTCAGGGCTTGGGGCTCATGGCTCAGGGCCATTCGTCGTTGTTGCCCCCAGCCCGGAGCCCCCAGCCAGGCAGGTGTTGAAACAGGCTCTTAATGTACCGGAAGAGCTGGAACGAGTTCTATGACGCGGGTCAGCCTTCTGCACAGCTCGCGCATAGTCCTCCGGGCTGTTCACGTTGGCGAAGCTCCGCTGCCAGCCATCAATGTGCTCCAGCTCCGATGCCGTCACGACCCTGAGGTGCAGCGCCTCTACACCGCCGTGCAGCGTTCGGACGCCGTGCTTCCAAGCACTTTCCAGGAGTGGCAGGCACCGGCGCGTATAGATAGCGTGCAGCGGCTCAAGGCCGGCGGGAGTGCGCGGAACCACCGCGTCGAACCGATGGAGCGCGCTGTGGAGATAGCGGATCACCGCAGGTTCGAGCCACGGCATGTCGCAGGCGCAGACAAAGCTCGCCTCGCACGTCGCCGCGCCCAATCCGGTGCACACGCCAACCCACGGATGCCGTTCAGGCTGACGATCAGCGATGGTGCGCACCCCTCGTTTCACAAACGGAGCCGTGTCTTTTGCCACAATCACAATCTCATCCACGAGCGGCCGGAGGTGCGCGATGACCGCGTCGATCAGCAGACCGTTGCCCCACGGCATGAGCGCCTTTGGCCGGCCCATCCGCCGGCTCTGGCCTCCTGCCAGAATGATCCCTGTCATCCCTGCGCACAGGCGCACCCTGCCTCGAGGGACTCACCGGAAGTCGTGCGGGCGGTCTTCCAGATCGGGGCGTCACGCTTGATGGCGTCAATCAGGAATCGGCACGCCTCGAACGCCTCTTCGCGATGAGGCGCCGTCACGCCGATCAAGACGGCCATCTCCCCAACAGGCACGTTCCCCACACGATGGCGCACAGACACCTGGTGAAGCGGCCAGCGCCGCCTGGCCTCCTCCACCAGCCGCGCGATGACGCGCTCAGCCATCGGCGCGTACGCCTCGTACTCCAGCGCCTCGATGGGGTGACCGTCTTCTTCGCCGCGCACGATGCCCAGGAATTCAACCGACGCGCCGTCACGGGGGTCGATGGCGCACGCGTGCCACTCGGCGATTTCAATCGGATCGCGCGTCAGGTAGGCGCTCTTTTGTTCACTCATCACTCATCACTCATCACTCATCACTGACTTAGCCTCCGCTCACCGGCGGGATGACAACGGCCTCGTCGCCGGCCTGTAGCTGGTGGTCTACTGACACATACTCGCAGTTAACGGCCAGGCGTGAGACTTCCAGCAGACCTGCAAGCTTTGGATTGCGCTGCGACAACCACGCCAGCAACCCTGCACCGGTCGCCCCGCGTGGAAGCGACGCCGCCAGCTCACCGCCCCCGAAGCCGTCCCTCAGTTGCGCAAACAGCAAGACAGTGACCCTGATCATCGTGACCGTCTCAGCGCCCTTCATTCCCATTGATCGTATTCCGGGGACACATTCTTCATTCAGGAATTAAGTACGTGTCCCCAGATGTTTGTGAGCACCCTGAAGGCTCTCTACGATCGCTTCTTCCACCGCACTGAGAGCCGCCGCGTCGCCAGCGACCAGGCGGCCGTTGAGCCGAACCCCCTCAGCGGTGATTTCAACATGCACAGCAACCGGGACATCGATGGCGTTGGCCGTGTGCGTGAACCCCTCGACGAGCACGCAGTCAAGCCCTTGGGGAAGGAGTGCGAGCAGCTCAGCGAGATCGCAAGACGAGCGTCGCTGCCTAACGAACAGCTCATCCGGCCCGGCGACGAGAACCGTCTGCGCCCCGGAGGCCCAGAATCGCTGACTGTCTTTCCCACGCTGATCCAGGGTAAACCCCTCATGGGCGTGTTTGACCACCCCCACCCGCAACCCGTGCGCGGTCAGCCGGGGAATCACCTGCTCGATGAGCGTCGTCTTGCCGCTGCCAGATGGGCCCTGGATGGCGACAACTACAGCCATTGGTCGCCTCCGAGCGGAACAACCTCCACCAGCGAACCCGCTTCAAGTTCCATGATGTCCTCAGGCACGACGATGAAGGCATTGGCTTGGGCGAGGCTGCTGAGCATCCCGGAGCCTTGCTGCGGGGTGGGCGTCACCACAAGCGATCCTGCCTCCTCTCGAAGCTGCGCCGTCAAGAGCAGCGTTTTCGGCTCTTTCTTGCGAAGGGATTGCGTGAGTCTCGCGTGTACCAGGCCATGGGTCGGATCGGCTTCGCCCGTCACTTTCCTTACGTACGGCGCAATGAACTCCAGGAAGCAGACGACGCAGGAGATCGGGTTGCCTGGCAACCCAAAGACAACGCTCTTTCTCAACCGTCCAAAGAGTAGGGGCTTTCCCGGCTTCATGTTGACCCGCCAGAAGAGCGTCTCCATCCCCATCTCCCGCAGCACTGTCTTCACCAGGTCGTGCGCCCCGACGGACACGCCTCCGGAGATGAGGATGACGTCATGGACAGCAGCTTCCTCAAGCCGCTGGTGGATGAGCGCTCGGTCATCGACCACCACGCCATAGTCAGTGGGCCGGATGCCGAGGCGTCGCAAGAGAGCCACGAGCGTCGGGCTATTCGAGTTGCGGATCTTCCCAGGCGCAAGCGGCTGATCGATAGCCACCAGCTCACTTCCCGTGGCGAGCACCGCGACGCTGGGCAGGCGAAACACCGGGACCGCGGCCTGACCCAATCCCGCGAGCAGGCCGAGGTGGGTGAGGCCGACTTGCGTGCCGGCTTTCAACGCCATCTCGCCTGTCTTGATGTCTTCGCCCGCCTTGCGGACATGGCGACCTGGCAAGATCGGGTTGAAAATCTCCACCATGCCTTCACGTAGCCTGGCTTCTTCCAACATCACCACGCTGTTGGCGCCAGGAGGCAACGGCGCGCCGGTCATCATCTTGACCGCTTCGCCTCGACTGACGGCGCGCTCCAACGCCTGCCCGGCAGCCACCTCGCCGACCAATCGCAACTGCACCGGGTGGTCTTTGGTCGCGTGTTCCGTGTCCGTTGACCACAGGGCATAGCCGTCCATCGCGGAGTTGTCAAACGGAGGCAGATCGGTCTGCGCGATGAGGTCCTGTGCCAACACCCGACCCACGCTTGCCGATAGCTTGACCTGTTCGATGCCCAGCGGCACGGCCTGCTCAAGCACGATGCGCTTGGCGTCTTCGACGCTGATCATGAGAAAGCTCCATAACTGATGAGCAGCTTGGCGGCTGCGATGAGCAGCACCACGGCCAGCAATCGTTTCAAGGCGTTGCCTGAAAAATGGTTCGCGCCCAGGTGGGCGCCGATCAACCCGCCGATGAGTGCTGCCACAACCAGCGGCGCAAGCGACCCATACGCCAGGCCGGATCGTGCCGCCCGCCCGCCAAGGCCGGCGGCTGAGTTGACCAGAATGAACGCGGCTGATGCGGCGGCTGTCTGCTTTGGGCTCGCCCAGCGCAAGAGCAGCAAGAGAGGGCTTAAGAAAATCCCACCCCCCACGCCGACCGCGCCCGAGAGCCAGCCGATTCCTCCGCCGGTCGGTAACGCAAGCGCCAAGCTGGGCCTCACGATACGACGTTCCTCTCGGCCGCTGAGATTCAGGGCAAGGCGAACGGCCGCCACGCCTAAGGCGATGGCGAGCAGCACCTGATAGAGACGAACTGGCACCGGCACGAGCCCTCCGATGAACGCCGCCGGCACGGACGCCGCAATGAACGGCCAAGCGAGCCGCCCCTCGAAGTGGCCGGCTCGCTTGAAACTGATGAGCGCCACCGTCGCGACAACCAGGTTCAAGGTCAGCGCCGTGGTGGCCATCTCATCGGGTCTCACGGCGATGAACGACAGCGCCGCCAAATAGCCGGATGCGCCCCCATGCCCCACAGAGGCATAGAGCAGGGCGATCAGGAAAACGCTAGGAATGAGCAGCCAGTGGAGTTCTAGGCTCATGTCCGCCACCTTGTAGCATCTCAAGCGCATGCGGCACCAGCGGCAGCACCACGCGTAGACATTCTTCAACTCCCTGCGGGCTGCCGGGGAGATTGATGATCAACGTCCGACCCCGCAGGCCGGCGATTCCCCGCGAGAGCCACGCCAGCGAATTCTGCGCAGCCGTCACCGCGCGCATCGCCTCCGGCAGGCCCGGCACCTCGCGCTCGATCACCGCCCTCGTCGCCTCCGGCGTCACATCCCTGGGACCGCATCCGGTCCCGCCAGTCGTCAGCACCAGCGGCAGCACGCGCACATCCGCCAGCTCGATCAGGCAGGCCTCAATCTGCGCGCGCTCATCCGGCACCAGCCGGCGCTCCTCGACGACGAAGCCAGCCTCCTGCAGCAGCCGCTGGATCAGCGCCGTCGTGGTGTCCGCCCGGCTGCCGGCTGCGCGCGTGTCGCTGATGGTCAGAATCCCTGCCTCCCGCGTCATCCTCTGCCACCTGCTCGTTTGGCGCGCTCACGCACCACCTCAATCCACAACAACCCCATGGAGATGCCCACGAACACCACGCCCACCGCGATGCTGACCGCCAGCGGAACGTCGTACGCGCCGAGCCGCACGGGGACCCTGAAGAAAAACCGCAACAAATGCACGATCCCGGCGATGCCGAAAAATCCCGAGACCCACGTCGCCCACCAGCAGCGTTTCCACATTATGAGTTCCGAGTGAAGAGTTGCGAGTTGCGAGTTGAGCTCTCAACTCGGTTGTGCCAGGCGCCGCTCTTGCCGCCGGACTTGCTCACCAGATACAGCCGGCGGATCATGATGCCCCGCTCGATCACTTTGCACATGTCATAGACCGTGAGTGCTGCAATGGCCGCGGCCGTCAACGCCTCCATCTCCGGGCCGGTGGGTGCGGTCGTGGTCACCTCCGCCTCGATGATGACACGCCGTCCGTCCACCGCCTGGCGCACCTGCACACGGCTGATGGGAATCGGATGGCACAGCGGGATGAGGTCCGCCGTCCGCTTGCTCGCGAGAATGCCGGCCACTTGGGCCGTCGACCACACATCGCCCTTGGGCAGCTTGCCCGCCTTGAGCGTGGCAAGGGTGCGGGGCTTCAGCACCAACTCGCACCGCGCCACCGCCGTGCGAACCGTCGGCGGCTTTCCGCTGATATCCGCCATGCGAATCCGTGCAGAGACGCGATGTCTCGCGCCCATCCGTTAGCCTCCTACTCCGGCCATGCACATCCGCGTGCTTCCCACCTCTCGCTCGGCCATCGCATGCCGCTCGGGCTTGGCCGCGACCGCCGTCCTGATGCATGCGGCCAGTCCGTCTTCGTCGATCACCGGACGAAGGGCCGGCTTGAGATCCACCGCCTGCTCGTCATCCAGGCAGGGGCGCAGCGTGCCGGTGGCTGTGAGGCGCAACCGGTTGCAGCTCGCGCAGAACGCCTGCGTCACGGCGCTGATGATCCCGATCTTGCCGCGGGCATCCGGCAAGCGAAAGGTGCGCGCCGGCCCGCAGCCCGCCCCGGAGGCGACAGGCGACAGCATGCCGAGGCGCTCAACGCCGGAGAGAATCTCCGCCGCAGGGACAAGCTTCTCCCTCGAGAAATAGTCGCCGATGGGCATCAGCTCGATGAACCGCACCTCCACCGGCAACGACTGCGTGAGGGCGGCCAGATCCGCGATCTCGTCGTCGTTGACCCCGCGCACGACCACCATGTTCAGCTTGACCGGATCCAGACCCGCCTCAAGCGCCGCCATAATGCCGCGCCGCACATCAGTGATCTCACCAAAACGCGTGATCCGCCGAAACCGATCGGGCTGCAGCGTGTCGAGGCTGATGTTGATGCGCGTGAGGCCGGCCGCTCTCAGCGCCTGAGCCTGATCGGCCAGCAAGACCCCGTTGGTCGTGAGCGCCAAATCCGCAAGGCCCGAAAGTCCGGAGAGCATGCGCACCAAATCCAGTAACCCCTCGCGCACCAGCGGTTCGCCGCCCGTCAGCCGCACGTGGCTGATCCCCAGCCGCAGTCCGGTTCGCACCACGGCGGCGATCTCATCGTTGCGCAACACCTCGTCTCTGGGCATCCAGCGCACACCGGAGGCCGGCAAGCAGTAGACGCAGCGCAGGTTGCACCGGTCGGTCACTGAAATCCGCAGATACCGGATGCGGCGACCAAACGAATCACATAACGCGTCCATCACACCCGCTCCCTTCCACACATGCACGCGGCCAGCTCCTGCGAGAGAAAGGGAGCTGGCCGCGTTGAAGCGACAGCCGGCACTCTCCTTTCCAAGCACGCGGAGGCGGGGTTGTTTCCTTCCCCACCCGTCCCCCGCCAACGATCTGTGGCGAGGGTAGGGGCCTGCAGACCATGCTCACCGGAGGTTAGGCCAACAGGCTCGGAGAACTGAATTGTCTACTGGCGCGCGCTCGTCACGCGCGTGAACCCGGCTCCTCCTTGTTCCGTCGACACGAGTGCTGACATCAGCCGGATGGCTCCGAGATCATTCACGGTGCGGCACGCTTCGACGCACACGCCGCAGCCGTTGCACGCCGAAGCCATGATGAGCGGCCGGCCATCATCCAACGTGATCGCCTCATCACGCAGCGGACACTGGAGATAGCAGAGCTGACAGGCGCTGCCGCCCCAGGCCAGGCAACGGGAGACATCCAACAGCGCGACCCTGCACGGCGTGGCATGCGCTCGCCTCTCCGCAACGGGCCACGCGAAGGCTGTGACATCGCTCATCAGCGCCTTCACTCCGCTGAGGAGCTGGCGAGGCGCTGATGTGAGGAATGTGCGCCGATCCATCCCACCACCTACTGGTGCGCCAACGGCGCACGCCGCACCGCGGCGGTCGCTTTCAGCGACGCCGGTAGGTGGTGGGACCATGTCCGTGCTCATGCGAGTGGCAGCCTCGATTGGTAGAGCTCAACGCACTGGAGGCACGCGCCGTCAGACGGCTCCCACAGGGGGTAATCGTGGTGAATCGCCTGGGCCGCGGCGGCGCGTTCATGGCTCCAGTCGCAGACCCCCTCACGCGTGGGGAAATGGCACAAGGGGCAGCGCACCCCTCCGGCGCCGAGCGTCTGCGTGAGACGTTCGTCTTTCGCCAGATCAAGCAGTTCGCGTTGGGTGCACGGTGCTCGCGTGGAGCACGCTTCAAAGACCGCGTGACGCCGTGTCGGCGACCAAGAGGAGAATGTCCGCTCAAACTCCTGGCGCCGGCGAGGCTCCTCAACCACCATCTGCCAACCGCGCCGGCGCAGGCGGCCGTCGACCACCACGTTCCAGAGCACTCGAAACCGCTCGCGGACGAGATCATCCTCAGTCTCGCACATCCCGCCAAACTCGGGATGCGGGTCATACGCAAACGTCGGATCGAGCATATCGGAGATCTGCATCAGCTCATGCCGCAAGAACGCCACCAGCTCATCGCGGTTCAGATAGCGGGCGGCTTGCAAGCCCAGCAGCAGCGTGGTGGGGCGCATGTAGAGCTCAACACGCTCCTCCTTTCGGCTCCAGACGCGTTGGACCGTCGCCATCTGAACCTGCGCGGCCACCAGTGGGCACTCTTCGAACCGCGTCGTCACGAGCTCCAACAATCCCAGATCGTGGAAATAACGCTCGGCCAACTGCCGAAATCGCGCCTCGCGCTCATCGGCAGCGCCTGTGGCATCATACAGGCGGCTGCGCTGCGCATGAAACGTCTCCGCCAGGCGGCGATCACCGGAGGCTTCTCGACGCTTCAGCTCAAGGAAGACCGCCTCCTCCACCAACGCAGGATCGAACCGGATCTCAACACTTCCCATCAGCACACCCTGGTTCTTGGGGGGCGCCTGCCTGCGCCGCGCCTGAGCATCCAGACGCGGCTTCGGCGGGCAGACAGGCGGCCGCGCATCCCACCTCATCCCGTTCTTTGGGGATTCGCAGCGGCAGATCGTGAGAGCCGGCGGGGATCCCCAGATGCCAGCAGTCCTGCACCAGCCATGCCAAGGCCGCCTCGGCCACCGCTCCCACGATACCTTGTGCCGCCGCCCGTGAGAGCCTGAGGCAGAATGCCGGACCCCAGCACCCGAGATGATCGGCAAGAAATTGCCGGGCCGCCGCCTCGCACACCTCCGTTCGCTCCTGGCTCGCCTCGTCGAGGGCGCAGGCGTGCTTGTAGAGCAGGTACTGCATAAACTCGCATTCCGTCACGATATGATCCACGCGCTCATGCGAGGCGGAGGAGACACGCAGGCCGAAGGCTTGATAAAACGCCGCGATATCGGCCAGCTCCTGCGGCTGCCGATGGCTGTGCTCCTCGCCGTATTCGAGTTCGTAGGGTGGGGCCGCGCTCTGCACGGAGTGTCCAAAGATTCGCTCATGCTCCTGTGTCCATTCGGAGATGGACACCGCATCGAGTTGCGCAACCAGATGCCGAATGGCCTCACGGAGCACCTCACCCTCGTCGCCCACCAACACCTCGACGATGTCAATCAGCCGATGATGCTCCCCGCCCGCCAACCACGTCGCGATGTCCGACCCCGGATGGCGCAACGCCACGGAGAGCGCGTGATACATGGCGCTCCGCGCCAGCAGCACTTCGAGTTGGCGTGTTTCTATGGACTGTGGACTATGGACCATGGACTAAATCGAGTTCTGGTGTGTCGCCGGCCGGACGTGAAACGGCTCCTCGACCTGGGTGCGCACTAGTTCTTTCCCATCCTCGCCGTAGCCAATGATCGTGTCGTTGTACATCACAAACGGTTTGCCATGGGTTGTCGTCTCGTAGACCTTCGGCCCCTCTTGGATTTCATAGCGAAAGATGATGCGGTTGGTGCGGCGGAACAGTTGCAGCACGGCCAACAGCTCCCGATCCGGAGCCAAGTACTTCGCGATCGCCTCCTCAACACCAGGCCCGAACATTTGCTTGAGATAGCCGCGCGGCACCCAGCGGGGCGGCATGTAGAACCCGTTGGGGGCGGTGCCAAACTGCGGATACAGCGGCAGGGCCACTTTGGCGACCTTGACCAGATAGTAGATGGGATTGTACCGATCCTCGACCCAACTCCCATCCGTGTTCATCTTCACCAGCCCCTGCAAGCGGATCTGCCCGATGCACGCCGCCATGCAGCGCGTTTCCATGGGCCGGCCGCCGGTCTCCGGGTCCGTGCCTTCGATGCGCGGATAGCAGCCGATGCATTTCTCGCTGACCCGCGTGCTCGGACGGTACATCGCTTTCTTGTAGGGGCACGCTTCCACGCACTTGCGGTAGCCGCGGCAGCGCTGCTGATCGATGAGCACGATGCCGTCCTCAGGGCGCTTGTAGATCGCCTTGCGCGGGCATGCCGCCAGACAGCCCGGATAGGTGCAGTGGTTACAGATGCGGGCGAGATAGAAAAACCACGTCTTATGCTCCGGTAGCACGGCGCCTGCTTTGTCGAGCGCCATCGGCTCACCGGGCGGGCCCACCGGCGTATCCTCGTAGATATTCGGAAAGCGCCATTCCTCATCCGTCGGCAGGTAGCCCAGCACGCGCTGCGGTTCAGGCCCGATGTGCTTCTCGGCCGCCTCGAAAATCGTCTTGCCCTGATACACCCCGTGATCATCCCAGCGCTGCGGTTCGCCGCTGGCTTCCTCAAGCAGTTTTAGGATCTTGATGTCCCAGGACTGCGGGTAGCCTCCGTAAGGCTTGGTCTCGACGTTGTTCCACCACATGAACTCTTGCCCCTTCGAGAAGGTCCAGGTGGATTTGCACGCCATGGTGCAGGTCTGGCAGCCGATGCAGCGGTTGAGGTTGAAGACGAACGCGAATTGCCGCTGTGGATGATGCTCCTCGTAGGGATACGACATCTCCCGGCCCAACTGCCAGTTGAACACCTTAGGCATGATGACGTCGAACCTCCTGAATGACTTCCTCTATATAGGCCTCGCCCTTCTGCCGCCAGACCAGGTAGGGTCCCCGGTAGCGGGGGTTGCGGAACATCGCCCGTAACTGCTCGTCGGTCCAGCCGTCGCGCAGGAACTCTTCCACAAAGCAGGCGGCCATCTCTTTCAGCGAGGTCTCATCCGGCACGGCCAGCACGACGCCGGTCAGCTCAAGCGGATCGTCAGTGTCCGGTTCTTTCGAGGCCATGCTCTACCTTTCTCCTCTGAAGCGGCTGCCATCATGGCAGCCGCGGAATGCCGAGCGCGGCGGACGCTCGGCCTTACGTCTTCACGAATCCGCCTTCAAGATAGGCGCGCATCGTGTCATTCTCCGCCGACGGGGTATAGCCGGTCGTGGCCGGCGCCCACACGCCCTTGCCGCCAAGCCCGCCATCCTCGGCCTTCGTCACGCGCACCAGCGTCTCCTTCGGCACGGTGTTGACGGCGTGGTTGTCCGCCTCTCCGCCGAAGAGAAAGCCCATGAACACCTTGGCCTTGTGGAAGAGCGTATCGGTCTGATGCATCGGCATGTGCCAGTTGCGCGTGACACTCTGCTGCGAACCGTAGCGGAAGTTCGCCTGGTAGCCGGTGTCGGCGGAGAGGGCCCGGCCGTCCTTGCGCGTCTCATGCGCCTTGACCGACTTCTCCGTGGCGATGTAGGTGCCGTGCTTCATCATCACGATGTTATAGGGGTAGGCCGGGTTGTACTTGACCCGCAGCATCAGCCGCGCCACCCGGTAGAAGGGATCATCCGGTTTCGCACCGATATAGGGACGGTCGGCCGGGTTGGCGTCCACGTAGACGTAGTCGCCGTCGTTGATGCCGAGATCCTTCGCCGCCTGCGGATTCATGCTGACCTGGTGCTCGCCCACCCCCGGCGCGCGCTTGTCCATCCGGTACGGATCGCCGAAGTTGGAGTCCCAGATCTGGTGCCAATCCACATTGCTCCACATGGAGTGCACCCGATGGCGGCTCTTGGGGGTGAGGCAGTAGAACTTGAAGCCGCGTTCCCACAGGAAATTCTTGGTCGCCTTGACCTCAGGCCACGCCAGCTTGACGTTCCGGATGGTCCGTTCGTCCCAATGCTCGGCCGTCAGCGGGATGCCATAGTCATTGGGACGGATGTACGGATTGCTGCTGACAATCACATTGGGCAGATACGGGGTGGCCTCCGCGCCCTCGCGATGCACGATGAAGTTCTCGCCGTACTCAATGGCTTCCGGCACGTCGGCATACGCTTGGAGCCGTCCATGGTCGGTATAGAACGGCAGGTCCTCGTGCACTTGCTCCCAGAATGGGATCCTGGGGTAGGTCCGAAAAAGCATGAGCGCGGCCCCCGGCGGCCCGTACTTGCCCGCCATAATGTCCTCAAGACGATAGCCCACCGTGGTCGTGCAGGAATCGAGCAGGCGCTGGATGTAGACCTCGCGCGTGCCCTCGAGCGCAAATTTCCAGTAGTTCCGGCAACGCTCATCACCGATTTCCTTGCCAAGGGCTTCGGCGATCCGCGCCAGGATCATCAGATCATCCCGGCTGTCGAACACCGGCGGAATCCCGCCCTTCCAGATTTGCAGGAAGGGATTGGAGCAGGACGCCGTCACTTCCAACCCCTCAAACTCCAGCCAACTGTTCGCCGGCAGGGCGATGTCCGCGTACTCGATCGACGCTGTCATCTGGATGTCGACGGACAGGATCATCTCGACATTGGGATTGACGTTCTTGAGCATCTCGTAGACGTGCTTGGCGTTGTTGATGAGGTTGACGTTGGTAAAGAGCATCGCTTTCGTGGGCGTCGGCATGTGGGTGGCGCCGGTGAACACCCGGCGTCCCTCCTTCGGCGTCTCAACGATGAGCGGGCGATCGCCATGGTTCCAATAGGCCGGTTCTTCATCTTTGAAATAGGCGTGCGCGTGAATGTCCTTGCCGTGCGCGGCCGGGTCCAGGTTCGGCGTAAACGGATCCTCGGCCACCCATCCCTTAAACCCCGGCCCGGTCCAGGGCGAGCCCTGAAACAGGGCCGCCTTGTAGTTACCGGCCCAACCGTAGCAGCCCCCACCCCGCTGGCCGATGTTGCCCGTGAGCATCAGCGGCAGATAGGCGGCGCGATTCGCTTCGGTGGCATGGAAGTAGTGGTTGATCCCTTCGCCCTGGTGGATGGCGACCGGCTTGATGGTGGCGATATCTTTCGCCAGCTGCTCGATCTGCTCCTTCGGCGCATGGGTGATTTCGTGCACCGTCTCGAGGTCGTAGTCCTTGAGGTGAATCTTGTAGAGCGAAAAAAGGGTGACGACCTCGACCGTTTTCCCATCGACCGTCGTCACCGTAAACGTCCCTTCAAGCGCCGGGCGGATGCCTTTCTTTGCCAGGCGTCCACCCACGTCATCCCGCGTGATGGCCGCAGGCTTGCCTGTGGCCTCGTCCCAGACGACAAAATCACCGAGCTTCGCGTACTGCGCATCGGTCAAGCCTTGAATCTTGTAGCTTGGCCCGTCTTTGGACAGTTGCCCCTGGTAGCCGGGGATCACGTCCTGGGCGCGCAGGCGCCGCAGGGTGTCGGTGCGCACCAACAACGGAAAATCGGTGAAGTTCAGGACAAACTCCCGGTCATACCAACCGCGGTCGACCATCAAACGGGTGATCCCAAGAAACAGCGCGGCATCGGTCTGCGGCCGGATCGGAATCCAGTAGTCCGACTTGGAGGCCGGCGGGCTGTACTCCGGAGCGATCGTCACCAATTTCGCCCCGCGTTCCATGCACTCGATGAACCAGTGCGAATCGGTCATCTTGTTCTCGCAGAGGTTCTTGCCGTCCTGAATGATCAGCTTGGAGAAGCGCAGGTCGTTGAAATCGCAATCGGCATTCTGCAACCCGTGCACCCACGGATGACCCGGCGCCTGGTCGCCGTGCCAGGTGTAGTTCGACCAGGTGCGCCCGGCCTTGGCCTCCTCCGGTTTCACCCCGCGCAGGTGGACATCCAACAGCGCCATCGTGTTGGCGAGCCGGTACATCCCGTACTTCCCAAACACGCCCAGCAGCCCCATACCGCCGCGGAACTTCAGCGTCCGCGTCCCGGCCCCGCCCATCGCCTCGATCATCTCGGCGGGATAGCCCTGATCGCGCAGCAACGCGTTCCCTTCCTCGCCGTTGTAGCGCGTGGCGATGGCGATGAGCCCTCGAGCGATGTAGGTGTTGATCTGCTCCCAAGAAATCTTCTCGAACGCATCCGTCCCGCGGGCATCAAACTTGTACTTCGACTTCACCGCAGGCGTGAGGGTGGGAAACCCCTCATCCGCCCACGCCTTCCAGCCTTTGCGTATAATCGGGTGCTTGAGCCGGTAGGGCCCGTACATCAGCCGATGAAAGGTAAAGCCTTTGGCGCATTGCCGAGGGTTCCAGTTGGACGTGGCATGATTGCCGTAGAGGTCCGAATAGGTTTGGTAGTCGTATTGTGAGCCGAGGCGCACCACGATGCCGTTTCTGACGTACGCCAGCACTCGGCACGCGTGCGTGTCATTGGGCGAGCACACCCAGGAGAAGGTGCTGTCATAGCGGTACTGGTCGCGGTAGAGCTGTTCCCACTCCCGCGAGGGATAAAAGGCCAGCGGGTTGTCGACCTCCGTCACCGGCTCAAGCGCCCAGAGCGAGAGCTCGCGCGAGGCCAGATACAGCCCGACCCCGGCAGCCCCTGAAAACTTCAAGAATTGGCGACGCGTCACATACATAGTCACCGCTCCAGCGAAAGTCGGCTCCAAATCGACACGCTCTTCTGGCCGTTGCGATCATGGGCGTGGCCGTCCCAGATGGCGAACGCCACGCTCACCTCTTGCCCTGGTTTCAACGTGAGATCGTGTTCCTCGCTCGGTGTCAGTGGGCGGTGGAGCACGACCTGCCACCGCCCGTCCTGCCAGAGACCCTTCGCCTGGATGCGCTGCATGGCCGGCGGGCGCGAGGTGAGCGTCCCCAACCCCTTGGCCACCGCCTCCTCCGCCGCGGACGCGCGGTTCGGATCGGAGAGTGGATTGCCTGCTCCCCAGCCAGACATGAAGGTGGGGTCTTGCTCGGTCGTCTTCGCATCGCTCACTTCAAACGGCTCGCCCCGCTGGTAAGTCCGTTGAGCCTCATACCAGTCCACCGCCGCCTGCGGGTACTCGCTCTCCACGTCGCGCCACCCTGTGAGATCGTCCTGCCACGACGCTTTCCAGAACCAGATCTGCACGGCCCCATTCGCATCCCCCATCCCAAAGAACGGGGGGTCTTGTTCCACGGAGAACTCGACCGCCGCCCCATCGGAGAAATCCTGCGGAGCGACCGTTGAACTATCGCGCGTGGGATCGTCCCAGGAAAGAAGGAACGCAAGCGCTTGGCCGTTGTGCAGCGCCTTCACCTCAACACCTTCCACCCGTTGATCGCGCCACCACAACGGGGTCAGGGCAAGAAACACCGGCGGTGCGGCACGCCAGGCTTCCGCGGTCGGCTCCGACGGGATCTCGCCTCTGATCCGGCGCGCGCGAAGGTGTTGGGCGCGCAGGCGGACGCGATCTTCGACCCCGGGCGGGACGAGCGACTGGACATAATGGATGAGATCCCACACCTGCTCGTCGGTATAGGCCCCGGCGTAGCCGGGCATGGGGCTGCCCGGCAGGCCGGCCATGATCCTGTAGTACAAGTCACGACTCTCTGAAGAGCCTTTGAAGATGCCGGCGGTCAGATCGCGCGGCTTAATAGGAAAGCCCGCGTTATCAACCATCATCTGCCGGCCGTCGCCGCGGCCTTGCGGTCCGTGGCACGACGCGCACGCCTGCGCAAACACCTCGCGGCCCCGAGCCGCCCCCTCGGGGGTGTTCGGCGTCTCTGGAGACATCTGGATGACAGCGGCCGGATCAATGGGTTCGCTCGCCCCCGTCAGATGGCGGACGTAATAGACCAATGCCCAGCGCTGTTCTGACGTGAGGGTCTCCCAGGAGGGCATCGAGGAGCCCGGCATGCCGCGCGTGATGGTCTGGAAGAGATCTTCGTCGGTTGCTTGCATGCTGCTCGTTGAGACCAGTCGAAACTCGTTCTGGGTGAAATCGCGCGGCTTGGGATAGAGGAGGTAGGCGGCCGGCCCGTCGCCTGCACCCTGAAGTCCGTGACATGAAGCGCACTGCTTTTCGTACAGCCGTTGGCCTGTTTCAAGCCGCGCCGGCGTGGGAGGCGGCTTGGCCGTTGAAACGGCCTTCGCGACTTGCCCCGCACAACCGAGGCTCAAGAACGGAAGCCCCGCGACCGCACCGACCAGGATCGCCGCTGTCGCTCTACGACTTCTTAACATCGTTGACGTCGTGCTCAATCTCCTTGACACCCTTCTTGAACTCGTGGATGGACTTGCCGAGCCCCCGCGCAATTTCAGGTAATCGCTTCGCGCCAAAGAGCAGCAGCACAATGAGCAAAATCACCAACAATTCCGGAAAACCGATGTTTCCAAACATCTCACTCACCCCCTCTCAGATGCTTCCTTCTTCACACCAAAGCCTAGAGCATCGGCTGGAGATCTTCTATGATATCTATCATAGAATGCTACGGGGACGCGCTCCGGCAGACAGCGTCTGGATGGCGTTTCACGAAAATTTCGTGACCCGCTTTGGTATCGAGTGCGAGCTCCGTTTCGCCGACCTGGGTCACCAGGGCGGGCCGCGTCTGGCGCAGCCGGATGCGCCGGCCCGGAGCGAGGCCGAAGCCGTGCAGCCGCTGCAGGTAGGCATGCCGCGGCGTATGGATGAACGCCACCGTCGCCGATTCGCCCAGCCGCAGGCGCGAGGGGAAGCCAGAGTCCGGACGCCCACCGCGTTCGGCTGCGCTTCCCTCGCCGATGCTCGGGATCCCTCGGCGAGCACCCCGAGGCATATGCCGAGGGGCGGCCCTGATGGCCGTCGCTGCGGAACGCAGCGTTAAAACTGGAGGGAGAGCGTGGTGCCGAGGATGTGGGTGCTGCTCCAGTCGTGGCGTTTGCCCAGCGCGCTTTGGAGCATGTAATAGACGTCGAGGCTCACCTTCGCGTGCGCCCAGGCTTTCAGCGGCACGACGGCGCCGAGGAACACGCGGTTCTGATTCCACGCCGCGCGCGTGGCGTCATAAAACAGATCGTCCGCCATATACGGGGTGATGGTTCGGCCCGCCGCCTTCAGCGGATACGCGAGCTTGGGCATGACGCGCATCTGCCATTCCTGCTCGCCGCTGCTGCCTTGAATGGTCCGCAGCGCCAGCCGCCAGCGCAGCGACGCCTCCACAGGGCCGACTGTTGTTTTCGGCGTCACATCCAGTTCGCCGGAGTGCTCCTCAAGCGGCTTGCCGGACGCGGCGTTGCGCACGAACAGATAGTTCAGGCCCAGCTGCAGATGCGGAGACGGTTTCCAGCGAATCCCCTGCCGGTATTCGTGGTACTGCAGCGTGGTCGAATCATCACGAATCCGCACCTGGGGCGTGACGAACAGGCTCAGCGACGGCGTGAGCTGTGTGCTCACATCCACCGTGTTCCATGTTTGGAAATCATCCCGCGCCCATGCCACCGGCGCAGCCGCCAGCAGCCACACGCCCAGCACGCCGCACACCACCCGTGGTCGCATCATGGGATGATAAGTCAAGTATCAGTCAAGTTATTTGTCAACCGCCTGCCGGGCTGCAACCCACCCCACCCACGCCAGGAAGGCCAGTTCGGCCGCCACATAGCCGATGAGCAGCGGCGGCAGCGGCTTGGCATGGCCGCCGGCGTAGCTGTGCAGGCCGACGAGATAGAAGCTAACGCCGTAGTAGGTCATCAGCAGCAGGAAAAACCCGCTGATCGTCGTCAACGCAAAGGCCACGCCCTGTAACCAGCCGGCAAAACGGCCGTGCAGCGTCGCAATGAACCACAACAGCGTGATCAGCGCCCACGTTTCTTTGGGATCCCATCCCCAATAGCGGCCCCACGACGCGTTCGCCCACACCGCCCCCAGCATGATGCCGCCAGCCAGTAAGACCACGCCCACCTGAATGACGCGATAGAGCAACGCTTCCAACGATGCCAGCGAACGATGACTGCCTCGTCGCGCGCTTCGCGCAGCAAACTGCACGCCGTAGATGTGTGCGAGCACCGCGGCAAGTGCTAACGCACCATAGCTGGCCACGATCGTCAACACGTGGATCGTCAACCAGAGGTTGCTGCGCAGCACCGCCACCACCGGCGAGATGCTCGAATCCAGCGGCACGTACTCCGACACCCACAGCGTGATGGCCGCCAAGATCGAGGCGGAGAACGCGAAGTAGCCGGCGCGGTAAATCCGCTCGAAAATGAGCGCCAAGACCACCGCCACGAACGGCAGCCACAGCATCGTCTCAAAGAAGTTCGACACCGGCGGCCGACCGCCGACGGCGACGCGGATCAGAATGCCGCCGGCATGCAGTAGCGCGGTCAGCCACATCACGCGCATACCCCACGACCCCACCTGGGCACGCCGCGGCGAAAGACCCATCCCGATCATGATGGCCGCCAGCAAGTACAGCCAGTGGGCGATTGTGAAGGGCGCGGCGTGGTTGTAGAACACCTCCAGCCCGATCTTCCAATCCGCCGGTACAGCGGATGGGCTCAGATTGCGAAGCGTGGCCACGAGGGCCGTGGTTGTCGAACGGATGGCCTCCGGTTGCTGGTCGCGCAACGCGCCGATCCAGTCATTCCAGGCACCCCGCACGCGGGCCTGCACCTCAGGCGCGTAGCCCTCCGGCTCCATGATCGACTGCCACACAGGACTCGACGCCGATGAGGACGGGACCAACTCCAGCCGATGCTGGATCAGGTTGCTGAAGCCCACGAATCGCTCGAAGGCATCCATCGTCTCCTGCTCGAGCATCGTCAGCTTCTCTTCGCGCTGCTGCTTGGCCACAATCGGTGGGAGGTGGCGCATCAACACGCGCGTGGCCACGAGATCATCATAGGAAATCGCCTGCGCCTTGCGGTCCATCCCCAAGGACTCGCGCAGCGGCACGAAAGGAATGGCGATGATCGCCTGTGGCTGCCAGACTTCCGGCTGCGCGATCATGGACAGCACCGTCACGACCGGATCCTGCCGTCCGACCCTCGGATGCCCGGTGATCGCATTCAACACTTCCCGTGCAAAACTGTCGAAGGGCTTATGGCGGCCGTTGTATTGGATCGGCAGGCGCCGAATCATCTCCAAGGCGGACGCCGGCACCGCAAACGGCGAGGCACCCTGCTCCGCCCCGCACACCGTCAGCGTTGCGGCCAGCGCCGCCGTCGCCGCCACCATGGCCGCCGTCACGCGACATGTCGGTTTCATCGTACCACTCCTTTATTTTCACTACGCATGCGCCTCTTCGCCCGTATCGGCGAGGTCGCCTTGGACCGGGAGACAAACAAACTGACCAACCCGGCGATCACGATGAGAAATCCCGCATAGACAATCGGCGTGCCGGGGTCATTCCGAACCGACAGGATCGTGGTTTCCACCTGCCCAGGAATGTAGCTGGACTGAAAAAAGCTGTAGCCGCGATAGCGCAGCGGGTTATTCATGCTGATCTTGCGCATGAGAATCAGCCCGCGCTGCGTATCCGTGAGTTGGACGTCGCTTTCAAATTCCTCCGCCATGGAGATGCCGGGATACTCGGTTTTGCGGAAATCGGACAACTTGATGGTCACCGGCAGCTCCCGCTCATCCGGCTGATAGTCGAGGACGATGGTCTCTTTCCCAAGGTGCAGCTCCGTCGAACCGCGCAAGCCCGCCCAGGCCTCATCGTGCGCGTCGCCAAGCTGGGCCGTCACATGCAAGGCCTCGGCCTTCACCTCATCGCTGCGGTTGGTGACATGCTGAGTCAGGCGCGCCTTGGGATGATACGCCAGGACCTCGAAGGCGTAGCCCAGCGAGGGATGCTCGTAGCGCGTCGCCGTCTCGAGCGGAGTGATCAACTGCCGCGTGGAGGCGTCCATGCCGGTCAGCGCCGCCGTCAGCGTCGACTTCGACGGCGAACGGATCAGTGCAATGGCATTCGGCGGCAGCACGGCCGAGGTGACGTGGGTGTAGCCGACAGTCGCCGTGATGACCACGGCGCGCGCGTGCATCGATGGAAAATCCGGGTGCAGGGCAAAGAGCAGATGCGCGTCGGCGCCTTCCGGGCCGCTCAAGGTGAAGGACACCGCCGGGTTGTTGGGCTGCTCCGAGCGGCTGCCCAGGCCCTGCTCCGTCATGGTGAAGTCCGGAAAATAATCTTTGAAGGTCACAGTGTACGGCGTGCCCTCGAGCTTGATCGGATGGCCGAGCTCGTCGGGCACCGGAATGCGGCGCGCCTTTGCCTCGCGGGGCAGATGAATCGACACGACCCCGCGCGGCGGCTCCTGGGCGATGGTGCCGGTGGTGAGCTGCTCAAACGATGCCGGCGTTTCGGGTGCGAGGAAAATCACATGCGCCCCGCCCCAGCCCACCCCGAAGCGCTCCGGGTCATTGGCCAGCAGCCACAGCGTCTCCTCTTGCATCTCATGCGACAGATGCACCTGAACAGCCGGCGCCTCATCGACGCCGTCGCCGGTGACCTCTTCCGTCACCTGCGCATCCGGATAATACGTATCGACCGTCAGCTGCAAGGTTTCATTCCCGATCGGCACCAGGAACGCTTGATTCGGCTGATGCACCCACGCGTGCGTGTCGAAGTCGGTGGGAAATCGGCGCGTGAGGTCTGAGGCATGGTGATGAACGACCAAGACGTTCGTCGGCAACTGCAGCATCTTTTCGCCCTGGCCTTCGGCAATGGTCATCTGACCGCTGATACCGAATCGGCCTCCGATGATGCCGCCGAGGAGGATCAGGATGATGCCGATGTGCGCCAAGACGAAGGGGGTGTGCTGCTTCTTCCATGGATAGCGCTGGGCGGCGGCCACCGCCAGATTGACGGCGAGGAAGCCCAGGATCGCCTGAAACCACCACGCGTGATACACCACGCGCTGCACCGAGGCGGTGCCGAAGCGCGCCTCGTAGATGGTGCCCCACGCCAGCACCGCTGCGATGGCGATCAGCAATGGCACGGCGATCTTGAGCGAACCGAGCCATCGCAGTAGAGGTTTCATCGAGTGATTCATCTTAACAGATTCTCCAGTATCATCGATGTCCTTTTGCACATCTATGACTGGGATCATAAAGTGAATCTAATAGCGGCGCTGGTCGTGTTCGACGCCGTGGCACAGGAGAGAACATTCGCCGTGGCCGTCCCCCACCGCCCGAAACTCCAGCCGCCCCTGCGACGTCGCGCCCACCACCGCGGTACCGGCGCGATCCCGGAGCATGAAGTTGAGCAGCCCACTCTGCTGCCGCGACCCATGCGCGTCATGGCAGACGGCGCACGAGGCCGGCGCGCGTCCTTGCAGATGGCTGCGATGCGGGAATCGACCGGTGCTCAGCAGCGCGCTTCGCGCATGGCAGCTGTAGCACAACGCGTAGCTCTGCGGCGATTCCATTGCCACATCCCCCTGCTGGTACTCTTGCTTTAAGATCGGCGCAAACCGCGAGCCGTGTGGGCCCCGGGGGCCGCGGCCTGGTCCGGTTGCGTCATCGGTGTCGTGGCAGTCGGTGCACGTCAGGAGGCCGGAGGCGGTCGAGCCGGGCTGTAATCCCGGCAGCGTCGGGTATTTTCCGAGCGCCGCCACGGGATGATACGACGCATTCCCAGGATCGAATTCCAAGCGGACATTCCGCGTGTTGTCCTGCCGAATCATGCCGGGCGTCCGTTGGTCCTGCACGCCATGGCAGCGGAAGCACACTTCATAGGCTTCGCGCGCTTCGGTGACGGCCCCTCCGGAGATCTCCACGCCGCCCAGGCCCTTGATCCATCCGGAGGTCCCACCCTGGCGCTCGGTCGAGGGCATTTGATGCGGATGATGGCAGTCGGTGCACGCCACCTGCCGGTCAAACCCAGGACGCCAAGCGCCGGCCTCTCGCGGCCGAGTGGCGCGCTCGACGGGATGCGCACTAGTTTTTTGAACCTCCGCTCCGACGCTGGACGCGGCCGGACCATGCGGGTTATGGCACGCGCGGCACACCTGGTCGCTGGCTAAGAGCATCGTGGCGCCGGCGGCCCCGTGCGGGCGATGGCAATTCTCACAGGCGTTTTCCGCCACCGTGGTGTAGTCGGTCGTCGGCCACGGGTCCTCCCCGACCCCGGACCAGGTGGCGGTGGATGTGGCGTGCGTCGAGCCCTCCCATCCCCGCTTGCGATGGCAGGTCATGCACAGCGCTCCGTAGCGGTCATCCACGCGCAAGAATTTTCGATACGTCGCGTCATGCGGGTCATGGCACGTGGTGCACTGCATCTGCCGGTGGGCATCCAGGGGAAGCGCGGACACCTGCGAGGGATCCACCACGTCGCCGCGCGCCGCCGCCAGCGCGGAGTCGTACACGAAGGAAATGGGATGATCGTCGGATAAATCCGTCCCGAGCACGCGGCGGCCGGAGAGCGCGCCGATCGCCACGGGCTCATGCTCCAGCCCCGCCCGCACACTGCCCAGCGCGACCGTGCCATCGTGGCAGGACAAGCACAAGCGCGAGCTGCCGGTGGGCTGCTGGAGCGTGGCCTTCAGCGTGGCACTCGCATACAACGTGTACGCCGTCCCCGGCAACGCTTGGTTCCACAGCGCGCGCGAGGGCTGCGCATTGTGGGGCGTGTGGCAAAACACGCAGACGTCGGTGACCGAGCCGGCCTTCAGCTCTCCGGGTCCGCTGGCCGACAAGTTATGGCGAGTCCGCGTCACATCGGAGGCGCCGACGGCGCACGGCAGCGCCACCAGCGCTGCCAGCGCGCACCACGGCCCCGCGCTATTGCGCGTGCGCCGCAGGCGCGCCCAGATAGGTGAAATGTTGAATACGCCGGTTATAGGAATCTGCCACATAAATCTGCGTCCCATCAATGGTCAACCCGTTGGCGAGCCAAAATTCTCCCGGATCGGACCCGTGGCGGCCAAACGCCAGCAGCAACGCACCGGAAGGGTCGAAAATTTGGACGGCATCGAAGAGCGCATCGACGACGTAGAGATGCCCATCAGGATCCAGCGCCACGCCTTTGGGCCGGGCGAAATCTCCCGACGCGTCGCCCTGCCGCCCGAACCACGACCGCAAACCCCCGGAGGGATCGAAGACCTGCACGCGAAAGCCCAATGTATCCGCCACATACAGCGCGCCATCCGGCCCGACCGCGACGTGGGTCGGGAAATTGAAAGCACCCGGCGCACTACCGCGCCGGCCGATCACCCCGGTCACCGCGCCGTCATCGTCGAAGATCCAAATACAATGCGCCGCGCTATCGGCGACATACACGCGCCGGCGCGCCTCATCGAGCGCCACACCCGCCGGGCGGCGCATGTCAGGAGACTGCAGCACGCGCTGGAGCCGTCCCCGGAGATCGCAGACGAAGACGCGGCTAAGAGACGAATCGGCCACCACCAGCCGGCCGCCCCGGCCGAGTGCGACGGCCACCGGCGACACCAGGCGTTGCCGGCCGACCGCGCTGATCCGGCGGAGGCGCCCTTGACGCTGGTCTGCGATCCAGACTGACGGCGCGCCGGGATCGGCCACGGCGACCACGCCATCTTGCGCCGCGATGCTGCTGGGCCGCACAAAGACCTCCACGGCAGAGGCGCCGGCCATGCGCTCCAGCAGCTCGCGCCACATCGAACGTGAACGCGCGGGACCCAGCAGCTCGCGCGGCCGTTGGATCGTGGCGACGAACTGGATGCGCGGGCGCTCCGGCGGTGACGGCCACACCAGCGAGCCAGCCATGCCCGTTGGCGGCACGGTCCTGAGGGCGGAGGGGGCGCAGGACAGCGCCGCGAAGAGAAGCATGAACGAGGCGACGCCGAGCCGCGGCATCGCTAAAACCGCCGCACCATGCGCACGAGCATCCGCCACTCTTCCGTGTGCGTGTCACCACGCCGTCGGTCAATGAGTGAGAAAGTGGGCAACAGTTCCACGCGGCGGATCAGCCACCGCAGGCGCAGGCGGGCTTCGCGATCCCGCTCGCTCAAGAGCAGCGTATCCGCCAGCCGGCGCAGGCTCGCGGAGCCTTCCACCAGCAGCGAGGGCGCGGGCGCATAGGTCATCGCGAGTTGGGCATTCAGCGTCCGCGTCTGATGCGGCGGGTCCCAAAAATCCATCCACGCTTCATCCACGTTCATGCTGAGCGTCACATCCGGCCATGGGCTGTGCGTCACAAACTGGCTGCTGCGCAGGCGATCATAGCCCACCTGTTTGGAATCCAGCCGGCTGATTTCGCCGAGCAGGCCGGCATGGGCGGCCCCTTGGTCATACCGCAGCTCCACCCCGGCGGCATCCGAGCGCTGCTGATCCAAGGTCCCATTGTCGAGGCCGGACAGCAACTGCTGCGCTGTTTGTCCATAGGAGACATACGGACGGATCCAGCGATAATCCACGCTGAGATCCGTGCGCCAACTGACGGTGGAGAACGTCATGGACGGCACGACGCTGAACTGGTAATCCACCACGATCGTGTCGCCCGGATTAATACCCGGCGTCGAACCGAAGCATGGCAGCGGCACCACCTGAAGCGACTGCGCGGTGGGCAGCAGCGTGTAATCCCGCCCCAGCACCAGCGCGACCGGCGGCCCCGCGACGGCAGCACAGCCGGCGGGCAGCGGGCCCAGCGACGTCTTGGTGACGACGACGGAGGAGGACATGATCGACGTGCCCTGCAACGTGATGGGCAGCGCCACCGGGGAGGCCGCCGTGTGGATCTCTTGCGGCGCGAAGCTGGTGGCCGACTGGAATGCATCGGCTTGGTATTCCAGCCGCCCCCCGAGCCCTCCCATGAGGCGACCCTGCCACGGCAGGCGCTTGGTGTAGGCCGTATCCAACCGGGTCCGCCACACGTCCCGCCGGCCTCCCGGCACAATCTGGAACACCGAATCGCCGGCGAGCGACGTCGTCAGGTTGTCGTACAAGCGATGGTGCGCGCCGGCCGTGAGGGTATGCGTCGTGCTGGCCTGCCCGTCGGTATCGGCATAGCTGAGGAAATAGCGGTACTCGGACCAGAAGCGCTCGGTATGGTCCACGCGCAGCAGCTCATCCACCAACGCCGTCGTCACATCCGTCTGTCCCTGCCGCACCAAGAGGCGCGCGCGGAGGTCTTCGTGGCGGTTGAGCTCCATGCCGAAGTCGCTTCCATACGTGAAGGACGCCTCGTGGCTGTCATAGTCGAACGACGGGGTCACCGCGTCTTCAAAGCGCACCAGCTCGTATTTGACATCCAGCTCCTGGTCGGTCCAGCCGCGCTGGCCTTCGTAGGACAGGATCGTCCGGCGGTCGTCCCGCCGGCTCACGAACTCGCCGGTCCGCGAGGCTTCGTCGCTGAGCTCCTGGCGGATCGCCCACATCGAGGGAAACGGCAGGCGGCGCGCGAAGAGCGTAGCACCCCGCTGCTGCGTCACCACGTCGTTGCGGCTGGCCAGCTCCTGCGACAGGACGGATTGACTGCGCGCGGCAAACAGGCTCAGCGAGGTCGGCTGCTCTTCCAGCAGCGTGGTGAAGACGTCGTAGCCCAGCAGTGTGCCGTCGCGGAACTGGCGCTCCTGCGTCGGACGCAGCCACTCCTGCGAGAGGCCGAGATCCGCTCCCAGCGCCAGGGAGATGAGCGAAGGGCTGAACAGGTAGGCCCCCTCGTTGCGCAGATGGAGGCGTTCTTCCATCCGCAGGTCGTTGATCCGCGTAACGGTCGTGGCGGAGGCAATTTTTTGCTGCGCCGCCTCCACCGCCAGCTCGATGGAGGCGCTCCGCGAGCCCAGTCCCACGATGTCCGCCCGCGCGGGACCCACCGGAAGCATCAGGGCGAACGCCGGCACCCCAACGCTCAGCACACGCCGCGCCGCGCGGCTCATCGCGAGATCCCGGTATGGCAGCGATTACAGGTCTCGATCGCAACACCCCACGTCGTCGTCCCATTGTGGCATCGGCCGCAGAACTCCCCGCCGGCAATGGCCTCCATGGTAATCGTGCTGGAGCCGGCCTGCATGGTGAATGGATCGGGATGGCACGCGGAGCACGTGTATCGGATGCGGTGTGTCCAATGGGGAAAAACCGCCGGCGGCAGCTCGGTGTCTTGGCCTTTGCGCAGGAGCGCCACGTCCCCGTCGACGGCAAACGCCGAGCCGGTCGCCAGCGAGATCCCACACAGCAACCACGCGATCGAGGAGGCCGCTTTCATGAACCTCCCAACGCCCGGTGACAGCGCGTGCACGCATCCGGCGCAAAGGCCACCTTCCCGTGGCAGCGCCCGCAGGATTCCCCTTCGTTGATCCGATCCATCGTCACGACGCTGGAGCCGGCCTTCATGCGATAGAGGCCGGGATGGCAATTGGCGCACGAGAGCCACGCGGTGTGCGGTTGATGCGGAAACACCACGCGATACGCGGGGTCTTCCGTCGGCGCCATCTCCACGTCCAAGGGCAGCTCCGGCAACGGCGGCGCGTTGGGCGCGATACCGGTGCGCGGCGTGATCACGCCATTCGCCACCGCGTGGCTCCAATCCACAACACCTTCTGTCGTGGGCAAGAGCGACGAGGCGTGCTCCCACGTCTTGGCGCGTTCAATGGGCCGAGCCGGCTCGCCATCGCCGGCGGCTGCCGGGCCGGCCGCCTCGCGCCGCTGGGCCCGCGCGTCTTGCGCCTTCGCCAATTGCTGCGTGAGCGCATCGATTTCCCGCAAGAGATCCCGTCGAAGGCGGCGCGTCGGAGGCGGCGGCGTTTGGCTGACGCCATCAAAAAATAACGAGAGCACTTTTTGACGGCTCGGCCCGTGGCAGCCCGTGCTCGAGACGGCCAGCGCCCAGCCGCTCAGAATCCCGATCACCCATCCCACACGATGTCGCCGCATTGCGCTCCTCTCCCCGATGCTCGCGAAAGACCATCACGCTGTGCGGGAAGATCTCGATAGAAGAAAGAGGCCTGGCCATGCGTGAACGCCGACCAGGCCCCTGGATGACGACGGGACGAACGCAGTCTTACTTCACGTGACAATCAAGACACAGCGCGCTGCCGGCTTTGCTGTCGCGCAGATAATTGCCGTGCGGGCTGGTGCTGTGCGGCTCGTGGCACGAGGCGCACTCGATGCCGTAATTGTTCGCCCCGCCCCCCGCGGCATCGCGATACAGTTTCACCCGGGCCGGTGCGGCCACCCACCCCGAAGCGAGCGCTTCATCGCCGGTCGTAATCCCGTTGTACGTGTTTTTGACGCCGCCATGCGGATACGGCACGGCCACCGGGTGATTGCCTTTCAAATCTCCCGTGGTCGTGGCCATTTGGTGGTCGTCCGTAATTTTTTCCAAGTCGAACACCGCCGACGGGAAGTAAATCGCGCCGATGGCCACGCTGCCGTCATGGCAGCTCAAGCACATCTTGGTTGAGCCGGACCACGTCTTGATGTTCGTCGGCAAGGTTGTATTGCCGGTGGTGGCAACCCAATCGCTCCAGCTGAAATTGTTGGCCGAGAGCACATGGTTCCACAACAGCGGGCTCGCCGGCGCCTTGTGGGGCGTGTGACAGGCAATACACACCGCTCCGGCCGGAGCCGTCCCCTGAAAATTATGCGGCCCACTGATCGCGTCGACCCGTGACGCTATCAACACACCGGCCACGGCCACCATGGCCAGCAGCCAGCGTCGTCCCCTCCTGCCGCTAGTGCTCATCTCGCGTCTCCTCGTGTTGTGTTATGTGCGCGTTCCAGTGCCTTACGATTGATGCTCGGGCGTTGCGGGCGCGGATGGCGGCACCGTCGCCTCACTGTCTTGCGCTGCCGTATTGATGAGCTGGTACACGCTCACGCGGCTGTTGAACGCATCCGCCACATAAATCCGGTTCTGCCCATCGATGGCCAGGCCGGTGGGATTCGACAACAACCCCGGCGCCTGGCCTCGCCCGCCAAAAAAGAGCAACACCTGGCCTCGCGGGTTGAAAATCTGCACATTGCTCCAGGCGGAATCCACCACGTAGACATTGCCGAAGGAATCCAACGCCACGCCCTTGGGCTTGTCGAACATCCCATAGGCATCGCCGCGCTCTCCCAAGGTCTTGATCAACCAGCCCTCAGGATTAAAGACCTGCACGCGGGCGTTGAACGTATCCGTCGCATACACGTTGCCGCCGGCATCGACGGCCAGATACGTCGGAAACAACCCCTCCTCCGCGCCGTCGCCAAATATGCCGTGGTAGCGGCCCTCGAGGTCAAACAGCCGAATGGCATGGGAGCGCAGATCGCGCACCGAGGAATCGGCGACGTAGAGCCGGTTGCGCGCGGCATCAACGGCGACGCCGGTCGGGCGCACGAGGCTCTCATGCGTGATGGTGCGCTGCACGGCCCCGGTGGCATCCAACACGCGGATCAGCCGGGCCGTGGAATCGACGACGTAGATCCGATCCTGCGCGTCCAGGGCAATCCCGAAGGGCGCTTGAAACCCGTCCGGACCGGCGTCCAGCCACCGCAGCGATTGCCGTGTCAGATCAAACACGACGACGCCGGGCTTGGCGAAGTCGGTCACGTACAGCCGCGCGCCGTCGCGCGAGACGGCCAGGCCCATGGGCTGCTGCAGCACGCTGGGTGTGTCGCGGGGGCCGAGCAGCAGCGCCGCCAACCCGCGCGAGCCCCCCGCATCGGCGCGTCCGAGCACATCCTGCTGATGCCGCAACACTCCCACAAATTTGATGCGCGGGACCAGGGGTGGACCGGGCCACAGGATCTCCGCGGTCTTGCGCGCCGGCGCCCCGGCGCAGCCGGCGACCAGGACAGCCAAAAGCGCCCCCGCCGCGAGCCTGCGTCGGCTCATCCACGGGTGGTTGCTGTGGTTTGTTAAAAACGGCGCAAGTTCTTGGCGTCGCATCCTCATTCCAGGGCCTGGCGAGTACCCGAACGTCCGTGCCGAGTGCACTCATTCGGGTACGTCCTCTCTATTAAAGGTAGGGAGATTATGCGGCACGCGCGAACGGAACGTCTATGATAGAGATCATGCTTTGCCGGCAGGCGGGGGCGTCCGGAAACATGGGCATGAATCGGGCAACCGCCAGAAACGCCAGCAGCGCCTGGAACCACCACGCCAGCACCGCCGCGATGGCGATCAGCAATGGCACGGCGATCTTCAACGATTCCAGCACCCGAACCCACTGTCTCATGCGTATAGCCTGGTGTCTTAGCACACCAGGCGCCTTACAGTCCGCTGGTGCCGGTATGGCACTGGCTGCACTTAAACTCCGTGACATCCATTCCCACATCCACGGGATGCTGAAACGGCTGCTCTTCCAGTTTGCCTTGCGCGATCATCTCGGGCGAGCCTTGGGCCAAGATGGTGTGGCAGGCGTTGCAGTCTTTCGTAATGACCGCGCCCCCGCGGCTTTTGTGCAGGCCGTCATGGCAGCGGAAACAGCCGTCGGAGTTGAGGTGGCCGATGTGGTTGGGGTGGGCGCGCCAGTCGGCCTTCATCTCCGGAAAGATGTTCCGCGCATAGAGCTGTTGCACTTCGACGGCTGCCTCCTGAATAACCCCCGCCTTCTCGCGAAATAGCGCTGGATAGTCGCGCTGATAAAACGCCGGCAGGCCTTTCAGAATCTCGGCCTGCGCCTGGGCCTCGCTGGCGTAGGGCTGGATCAGCAACCGGATGGCCTCCCGTTTGAGGGCCGGCAGGCTCCGATCCAACCGACCGGCGTCCATGGCCATCTCGACCGCGCGATCAGGCGGATGGTAGATATGCGACGGCCGATTATGGCAATCCACGCAATCCATCCGGCGCATGCGAGCCGCCGTGATCTGTTCGGGCGAGAGGGGCTGCTCGGTCGACATATACTCGACCGCCTGCCCGTTGGCATCGACGGTGCGCACCCAGGGGATCACCTCTCGCCGCTCATCCGCCGCGATATACGAGATCGCTTTGCTGATGTTCATGTGCCAGTGAATGCCGGAGGCGGCCCCCACGTTCGGATCGCCCCCGCCGATCTTCAACAGCATCTGGATGTTCCAGGGGCTGTTTGTCTCATCCGCCAGATAATGCGAAAACGTTTTCTGCTGGGCCCCGAAAAACTTCGCCGGCCAGTGGCACTGCTCGCACGTTTCCTGCGCGGGGCGCAGACTTTTCACGGGCGTCTGGATGGGGCGGGGATAGGCGTTCGTGGCGACCGCGTACACCTGGTAGGCGCCGGTGATTTTCGAGCGGACGAACCAGCTCGCCCCCGGCCCGACGTGGCACTGCGTGCAGGCCACGCGCGCATGCGGGGAATACTGGTAGGCCGTGTATTCGGGCTTCATCACCTGATGGCAGACCAGCCCGCAGAACTTCACCGACTCGGTGAAGTGGTACGCCCGATAACCCGTCACCGACAGCAACACCACCAGGACCATCATCACCGTGATCGCCCCGACCACCGCCGCCTGATGGGCCGGGCGATTCAGATCGAGGGCGGGCCAGGGCGGTGCGACAAGGTCCGGCCGTCGCCGCCGCCGGCGCCGCTCCCACAGCATCCCCAGCGCGATCAGCGCCACGCCGCCGGCGGCCACAAACGGCAGGACTAAATAGATCAGCACCGCCAGGTACGGGTGGGTCTGCCGGCTGAACATGTCCACGAACATCATCGGCAGGCCGAACGCGGTGCTGACCGAGGCGACGGCGATGCCGAGCGCGCTGAGGGGATTGCGCAGGAGGCTGGGCGGTTTGGTGGGGAGGCTCATCGGGTCGTAGCGCCGGAGAGAACTCGTTACGGGGAACGATCCTTACGTTCAAGATCACGGAGGGCCAGCCATAATCCCAGGAGGACCAGGATCAAGAGGCCCAGGGTGACCCAGAGCCCCTGCCGACGGAAATGAAACTGCTGGACGGCTTCTGCTCCTTGGCGTTCAGCCGCGCGTGCCTGCTGCGCCCCTTCCTCGGCAATCGGCTCGACGGCGGAGGGAGCAAACGCATGCACGTACGTGCGGGCCTGGGTGAGCTTCGTCTGCGCTTCATGGAGCGCATATTCGGCTTCGCTCACATCCATCCCCAGGGCCGCGGCTTGCGCCACGCGCGATTCGGCGCGGCCCAGGTCGGCCTTGGTCTGCTCGATCGCGGCGCGCATCCGCCCGGCGGCCAGATAGCCGGCGGAGCCCGGCTCATGACAGGTGACGCACAGGGCGTTCGGCCCGGTCCCCAGCAGCTCGTCGGTGGGCTTGCGGATCAAGTGATTGCCGTGACAGACTTCGCACTCGGGCAGCCCCAGCGCTTCGTGGGCGGCCTTGTGCGGGCTCTTGGCGAACAGATCGCGCGTAAGGCTGTGGCACTGGGCGCATACGTTGCCGACGGCGACCGTGTTCGGCCGCGCGGCCTCGTGCGAGCCGTGGCAACTGGCGCAGTGGGGTGCCCCACGATCCCCGCGCACCAGCAGGGCCTGCCCGTGCACGCTTTGGGAGTATTCCCAATGCTGCGTCACCGGCAAGTGATGCCGATCCATGATCGTCGCATCGCTATGGCAACTCGCGCAGGTGCCGGGGATGTTCGTGGAATAGACCGGTGAGAGCGGGTCTTTCTTCGCGCGAATCCCGTGGGCCTCATGGCAGCTTGTGCACACCGCGACATCCGTATCGCCTTCAACAAATTTCTTGCCGTGCTGGCTCGTCAGATATTTGGCGTATTGGTCGGTCGGCAGATTGGGATTGAAGCGCCGCATGTAGTTCGGATCGGCATGGCAGCGCGCGCACATCTGCGGGATCTGCCCGCGGGTCGGGCGCCCGATGAACCCCTTGGCCGGGTCCATCGCCGCCGTCGGATCCTCCGCCGTCGCATCTCCGCCGTGGCAGTCGGCGCATGAGACCCCCCGCGGGGTGTGCACATCCTCCGCGGTCAGCGTCGCCGGCCCGCGGCGCCCGCTGGCCTGCTCCTGTTGCGCATGGCACTCCAGGCACCGATTCGGAGCGGTCGCCTCAGCCCATGCCGGCACGGCGTGCAGCAGCCCGCCGGCGACCACGGCCAGGAGGACACGGGGTGTCAGTGCGGATGCAGCCATAGCGCGTAGCCTGTCATGCCCACCACATAGCCCACCCCCACCACGCCGCCAAGCCACACCAGCCAATGCGAGCGGCCGGAGGCGGCGGGCCGATCCAGCCAGGGAACCAGCAGCACCGCGGCCCCGGCGACGCCAATCAGGCCGATCGCCACCAGTTCTCCTTCCAGACCCAGCACGTGGCCGGGAAAGAACTTCAGCGTCTGAAACATCCACAGAAAATACCACTCCGGCGCAATGCCGACGGGGGTGGGCGCAAACGGGTCGGCCTTCTGCCCCAGCGTCGCCGGCCAGTAGACGCTCAGCGACAGCACCAGGCCCAGCATGATCGACCACGCCATCAGATCGCGCAAGAGAAAATTCGGCACAAACGGCATGGAGCGTTCCGTACGCACCGACGGCGGCGTGCTCATCCCCTGCAACTGCACCAGCAGCAGATGCACCGACACCACGCCCAGCAGGCCCAGCGGCAGCACCGCGATGTGGAGCCAGAAGAAACGACTGAGGGTGGCCTCGCCGATCTCCGCCCCGCCGCGCAGAAACGTTCCCAGCACGGGGCCGATGATCGGCAGGCTGCCGGGAATCTGCGTGCCTACTTTGGTGGCGAAAAACGACAGCGTATTCCACGGTAGCAGATAACCGGTAAAGCCGAAGCCCAGCAGCAGGAAAAACAGCAAGACGCCGGTGGTCCAGGTGAGCTCCCGCGGCCGCCGGTACGCTTTCAGGAAGAACGTGCTCACCAAATGGACGAAGGCCGACAGAATCACCAGATTCGCCGACCAGGCGTGGACGGAACGCACGAGCCAGCCGAATTCCACCTTCGTCATGATAAACCGCACCGATTCGAACGCGCCCTCCATCGTCGGCCGGTAGTACAGCAGCAAGAGCACGCCGCTAGCGAGCTGGATCAGCAGCAGCACCAGCGTCATGCCGCCGCAGTAGTACCAGATCGTGTGCCGATGGACGGGGACCGTCTTGTGAGTCAACAGCTCCTGCAGCCCGCCGAGCTGATAGCGCGCGCGGAAAAATTCCCGCACCCGCTCGCGTGCGCTCATCAGTTACGCGGACTTCGAGACGACCACGTCGTCTCCCTGCAGGTTCACCTGGTAGGCCTCAAGCGGCCGGGGGGGCGGGCCGGAGATCACCTGGCCATTCAGATCGTACTTGCCATTGTGGCAGGCGCACAAGATGCTGCTCGTCTCGCTGTCGTATTGGACGGTGCAACTGAGGTGGGTGCACACGGCCGAGAACGCTTTCAGTTGATCCTGCGGCGTGCGCACGAGCAGGCCGGGCCGATTGCCGAAGCGGAAAATCTTCGCGCTATTGGTCGCCAGCTCCCCCGCCTTGCCGGCGACGACGCTGGAGACCGAGGCTTCGGTGCCGCGGGGAGGCGCGAGATAGCGAAGAACGGGATAGCCGGCCGCCCCGAGCAAGGCGAACCCGGCGCCTTTGATCACGCCGCGCAAGAAGCTCCGCCGCGTGATCAATTCTTTAGGACACATGCCCCTCCGGCCGTCAGAATTTCACCGAGCCCTCAAGCCAGATCACATGCGCGTGGTAGCCGCCAACCTCCGCCAACGAGTTGGGCAGGTAGGAGTAAAACCCATAGCTCGTGTCCACCGACGTATTCTCGGTCACCGACCACTTCAAACCGGTCGTCAGATCGACGCGGTTGAAGTCCTTGCCATACGGAATCCCCGCGGCCGAAAAATCGTTGAAATTCCCTGCGGAGGAGATCAAGAGGTTGCCGTTCAGGCTGACCTTCTGGGTAGGAGCGTAGTCCGCGCTGAAGAGCCAGGTGTTGACATCCGCGTGATACGACGGGATGTTGATCGCCGCCGTGCTGCCGAACTGCGACGGCGTCTTCGTGACGGCCGTCTGACGGGAAAAAGACGCCGTCGTCGTCAGGTCGCGCAGGGGCTGCAGCGAGACATCAAATGTGTAGATATTCGACAGCGCGCCCGTTTTCACAATCGGCTCATTCTCCACCCGTGTCGCATATTTGTCCGCGCGGAGCTGGTACCGAAACGACGTCCGGAACCACCGGCAGGGCCGCAACGTCGCGCGCGTCATCACCTCATCGGTATGGAGATTCTGCATATCGAAGAATGCGGACAATGCCGTGCCGCTTGCGACCGTCTCGCGCTGGTCATCATAATCGTTGTTGTTGACGCGTCGACGCGCTTGAATCGTCAGGTCAAAAAATGACCAGGGAGCCACGTGGCCGCCCAGTGTCCAGACTCCTCGCCGAACGCTGGTAATCGTGTAGCGGCTGAAATCCTCGTTCACATTGGGGATGGTCACGAGGTCCTTGCGATCCTCAGCCAGGATGACCCGCGCCTGCTCCAAGTCGAGCTCTGTATAGAGCGCGGTGCGCGGAATCGCGGTGAATCGAAGGGACATCCCTTCCCCCCACCGTACCGCCTTGTTTTTATTCAGGCTGGCCACCAGCGAATCGATGGTGCCATTCGGCGTGCTGCCGTTGGTCGAGTTCGGTGACGCGTCGGCCGGGTAGCTGGAGTTACTCTCGCGCCGCACCACCTCGGATTTCAGCTTCGTCGTGAAGCTGAGCCAGTGCCATGGGCTCATCAACACGCTATTGACCCAGGTGTGCGTATTGTATTTATTGTCGGCGCGCGCATCGATGATCTGCTTCGGGTTCGAGAAATTGGTCAGAACCCCGCTGGAGTTGAACTCGTTCAGCGATTCAAACTCCCGGTTGCGCATATGGGCAAAATGATACGCGCCGGAGGTGAACACCTTCCCCTCGAGCCACTCCCGCTCGACACTCACCGTGGAGGTCGCCAAATTCGCCTCGGGCGCCTGCTCTTGTCGACGAATCTTATGCTGGCTCGCAGTCGAGCCCGAATCCGCATTGGTGGATAAGAAATCTTCTTCTCGGAGCGTCTCCGTCCGCACGAACTCCCAGTACTGCTCTCCCTTCAGACTGTAGCCGGCCAACTCGTGGTTCGCCCGGATGGCGAACGAGTCCTCACGCTCATCAATATCTTGCCAGGCGGGCCCGATGTTTTTCGTCGTGCTGCCTTCCACCAAGGGCACCCACGTGAGACGAGATTTAGCCCCCTGTTTGGTGTCGTGGCTATAGAGGAAGGTCACCTCCGGGAGCCCCTCGAGCGTCACTCCGCTTTCCACTTTGAATGTTCCAAGGTCCAGATGGAGATCTTTGAAGGTATCAACGCCGGAGAGGGTGCCGAAGCGGTAGTAGGTGCCGCCCGTGTTGTCGTAATACTTGCGGAACGCGGCGTAGTCCAGATTGAAAAAGCCGACGCCATCTTTTTTGATGGCCAGCTCTGTGCCAATATCGTTGGCGTCGATGATCGCATGGCCGTCGCCGGAGACCTCCACGCCGTTGGACAGGGTGACGTGCCCTGAAAAATCTTTGACGCCGCCAAGATAGCCGGCCGGCATCCAATGGTGGGCGCTGAACTTTCCGGCATCTCCGCTGACGAATGCGTAGCGTAGCGGCAGCGCCGTCAACGACACCTCCGCATCAGCGGCGAAAGCGGCCGGCGCCAGCGAGATGACGAACAGAAGCCCCACCATCCCCCTGAGCCAGGTGCGCATCATGCCTCCCTTTCAATATCGGAGATGATCATCGAAGTTCGACCCATGCACCGCCGTATGGCAGCCGCCGCTAAAACAGGTGCCTTGGGAAAGCCGGCCGGAATGGCTCGATTTGCCGATCGTTGGAAAGTTGACCTGGGTGTGGCAGCGCAAGCACAGGTTGGCGTCTCGCGCCAGCAGCATCTTGTCATTGATGGAGCCATGCACCTTGTGGCACGTGGTGCAGCCCTCGCGCAGCGCCTCATGCTCCCACACAAACGGGCCGCGCTGCTCCTTGTGGCACTTAAAGCACGCCTCGTTGATGTCTTTGAGCGACGTCGCGGACCACGGCCGCACATCTTCGCCATGCGCGTTGTGGCAGTCCACGCAGCCCATTTTGCCTTCCATGACGGGATGATGGTACGGCAGGCGGAACTCCGCCTTCTTATCGGTGTGACAGGCAAAACAGGTGCTGGGGTCTTTGCGCGGGTTGATGATCCCGCCCACGCCGCGCCCGCCGCCGGCCTCCACATGCAGGCTGCCCGGCCCATGGCACGTCTCACAGCCCTGCGCCCCGGTTCCCTCGGGGATGGCAATGCGAGCGTGCGTGGAGTGCTTGAACTCCTCGTACTGTTTCGTATGGCAGGTCGCGCACGTCTCCATGCCGACGTACTCGGCCACCGGCGTTTCTGAAGGTGACACCTCAGCCGTCTTGGCTTGATCGGCCCGCGCGGGCGACCCCACCCCAACAACCATCCAACAGATCGCACTCACGACACTAATCCGGCCAACGCGCATGGGCTCACCTCTCTCTCATTCTCTCTGTCGGCCTATTTCCCTGCTGGTGTCCCTGACGAGGCACCCGCAGGCACAGACGCAGGATCGCCGGGCGCGGTGCCGGCGGTGATCTCATCGAGATTCGAGGCCCCATCCTTATCCGCGTCGTCTTTTTCAATCGCGCGATAGTCCGCTTCCGTCAGCTTCTTCGCATCCACGGGCGCCTTCGGCTGCAGGGACAGCGCCTGGAGGGCGACGCCATAGGCATTAAGATCGCCTTTCTTGCCCATCGCGTTCTGGTGGCAGGTCTTGCACGAGTAGGCTTTCGCCTCTTTGCCGGGATAGGCGGCTTTGAAGCTTTTCACGTTGTCAATCGTCGCCCATGCCGTGCCCGCGCCGCCCATGACAACACTCACCACCACACCCAGGCTCACGCACAGCTTCTTCATGCTCCTGGCTCCCCCCCTGATAGCTTGCGCACTCACCCCCGCCACCCACGACGCGGTGATCGCATCGGAAAAAAACGGCATCACTGTGACCGGTCAACTTGGAAATTGATGCCATCGAGATTATAGGGGTCGCCAACTCGCAGCCCCTGGTAGCGCTTGCCGTTGATGGTGACGGTATATTTTTCGAGCACAGAAACCGGAAGGAGAGAGGATTCTGTGGTCGGACTAGGACGGCCCATCACCGGCGCCGCAACCGACCCGGCACTGGCCGGCGGCGCGCTCGGAACAGAGACAGCTCCAATGGCTTTCGCCGAGGGTCCCCATCCTTGCAGCAGTTGCTGGACGTAGATGCCAGCCCCCTCAAGGCTCGCTGAGGGATAGCGAAATACCTCGCCGATGAGCGTGATCTTGTCGCCTCCCCGAAGGCTCCGAACCGTCTCGCGCATCGCGTACGGGGCAAAGAGCAAGTTGTAATACTCCCCGCTCCAGGTGAGCGCCTTGTCCGGCTTGCCTGTCACGAAGAAGCCAATCCACTCATCGGCGTCCGGCAGGGCGCGCACCCAGATGGGACTCTCTTTATCGTAGTAGCACTCCACCAGGACGGTCTGGCCGTAATACAGGTCCGGATACGCCTTGAGTTCTTGAATCGTAACGCGCGTGGCGGCCAGCGCCGACGCTGACAGCATCACTGACAGTCCAGCGGCCAGCCCCCACGCGCGCATCCATCCCCCCTCCTGAGACCTCGCCACCCACGCCACTAGAAGTTAAACATCGCTTCGAGCTGCGCCCCGAAGCTGTCGTTAGCGGCCTCTTGGTCCTTGACGAATCCCTCAAGGGCCAGCCGCAGGTAGTCGTTCACCTGCCGGGTCGCGCCGAGGGTGTATTTTCGGCGCCAGTTGTCCCCCCCGCTCACCTCGACATTCCGGAAATCAAACCGCGAAAACACGGCGGCATCCTTGAAGCGCTGTTCCGCGCCAAAGAAATACGCCTGGCCGTCCGCATCCGGCTTGCCACCCGGATAGCTGCGGGGCCCCTGGTCATGCGCGAAGAGCATGCCCCCATTGACCTCGCTTTCGTGATTCGCCCAGAACGGCGTCTCAAACACCAGGCTTCCGGTGAGGCCGTAACGGTAGAAATTGAATTGCGTAAAGGCATTGTCGTCCGGTAAGGCCGTGCCGCTCACGACAGTGCCGGCCGCTTGGTGCCAGGTGCCCCGATAGAACACCGCCGTCAGTCCGGATCCATGCGCGCCGAACATCTGCTCGTAGGCGAGCAGGATGTCCTTGCTGGTGTCATTATCCCGTGAACCAGTCGTCCCGCTGCCGCTGGTGTCGAGCCCGTTCGAGAGCTGCGCGATCAGCCGAATGTCTGGATTCAGGCCGACCGACAGTTCCAGCGCGCGCTGGTCTTTCGCAAACGTGAACGGCACCGCGGTACTCGTCAGGGTGCTGCCGATCACGTCGGTCGTCGAGATCCCGCTGGGCCGATCAAATCCGCCCCACCCGACGCGCGAGAGCGTGTGCATCTGCCCCAGCCGAATCTGCGCGTACTGATCGGAACCCCCGAACAGCCAGGAGAATTGCCCGAGCGGTTCGACCTCGTTGCTCTCATTGACCTCTAACTCAAAGAAACTGGACAGGTTTGACGTGACCGGACCGGCGTAAAACAACGTGGCGTCATTCCACCGGAAGCCGCTGGTGTTGCGCCCTCGCTCAAAATCCTCATAGTCATACCGCATGCGGCCGCGCATGGAGATGTACTGGCCGATCTCTTTGTACTCCGGCTGATGGCCCACTTCCTCGGGCACGCGATAGCCGAGTTTTCGGAACCGGTGGCCATAGTCACTCAACCGAGGCACATTGGGCGCGTGGCACACGTTGCACGACACGCCATATTTTCGAGCAAACGCTGGGATGGCCCAGGCGGCCTGGGGGCGCATCGCCCAGCAGCACAACAACACGCTCATCCACCCCCACACCCTCTTCATCCTCCCGCCCTCCTTGGTCGTTGCGTCGCCCCGCCGACTCATTTTCCGCTCCCAGTTTTCGACGCACCCGCTGGCGTCGATGTGGGATCGCCGGGCGCGGTGCCGGCGTTGATCTCGTCCAGGTTGGAGGCCCCATCGCCGTCGGCGTCAGCTTTCTCAATGGTGCGATAGTCCGCCTCCGTCAGCTTCTTCGCATCCACGGGCGCCTTCGGCTGCAGGGCCAGCGCTTGGAGGGCGACGCCATACGCATTCAAGTCGCCTTTCTTGCCCATCGCGCCGTTGTGGCACGTCTTGCAGGTATACGCTTTGGGGTCTTTGCCCGGATAGGCGTCTTTGTAGGCCTTCAGATTGGCCATCGTCGCCCCAGCCGGCATCCCGCCCGCCAAGAGCGCGAGACCCGCCCCTACACCGACGAGCACACTTCGACCGGTTCGCATAAGGGACCCTCCTGTTGGGCGCTCGGCGTCAACCGCCGAAGACACTGTGTGACTTGTTCATCAATCAACTCCGTGCAGCGAGCCAGGGCCTGCCGGCGCTGCTGCAAGGCTCCCTGGGCAAGCGTCTGCAGATCATCCACATTGTAGAGCCGCACCCCGGGCTGGGCAGAGAGCGCGGGATCGATGTTGCGCGGAACGGCCAGATCAATCAGGCAGAGCGCGCGCCCCTGGCGTTGCGGCAGAATCGTCTCCAGATCGCCGGCGTCGATGACATAGTGCGGGGCTTGGGTGCACACGACGGCGATGTCGACATGGGCCAGATGCGCAATCGCCTGCTCCCACGAGAGGCACTGCCCCTGGCAGAGCGTGGCTAAATCTTTCGCCTTCGCCTCTGTGCGGTTGACGATCCACACCTGGCCGATGCCGGCGGAGACGAGATGCTTCGTCGTCGCCTCGGCGGCTTTGCCGGCTCCCCAGAGCAGCACCTGCGCCTCTGAGAAACGCGGGCCTAAGCATTGCCGAGCCAGGGCGACCACGGCCGACCCGATCGAAGCGGAGCCTTCCGCCACGCGGGTCTGCGAGCGCAACAGCTTCGTCGCATGCAGCGCGCGCTGAAAGAGACGGTTCAGGAGCGGGCCGGTCGTACCGGTAGCGTGGGCCGTGAGGTAGGCGTGCTTGACTTGCGCGGTGACCTCCGACTCGCCGAACAGCATCGAGTCGAGCCCCGCGGTGACCCGAAACAGATGCGCCGCGGCGTCGCGGCCGGTCAGGCGATACACATGCGGCTGAAACTGCTCCGGCTGGAGACGGCTGCGCGAAGCTAGAAAGTCCATGAGGGCGGCCTGCGTGATGTCCCGCGACTGCGTGGACGCGACATAGCATTCCACTCGGTTGCAGGTGGAGAGAATCACGGCCTCCTCGAACTCGAAGGCGGTGCGTAAACGGGCGAGGGCTTCCGGCAGGTCGCGCCCGGGAATGGCGAGGCGCTCGCGCAATTCCACCGGCGCCGTGCGGTGACTCACCCCTACGACGAGTAGATTCACTGAATCAACCTGTTCGTATGCGATCCACAATTCCCGCTGCACTGGCTGTATTATAGGAAGGCCTTCACGCGGTGTCCACTACACAATGACACGCAATGGCCGCTTTCAGCGCGCCCATCGCCTCATCCACCGGCACGCCGCGATAGCGCGCCACCGCCTCCAGCGTCGCACCGCCTTCCCACGGGACATCCAAACCGAGCTCATGGAGGACGCGCAACGTTTCGGGGAACCGTTTCACCAGCAGATTCAGCGTCATGGAGGAGGTCACGCCCTCCAGCGCGTGCGTGCCTTCGCCGGCAGACGCAAGAGCGGTCATGGCCACCTCCTGTGTGTGAAAAATTTCACAAACTTCAGGAGCCAGTTTAGCGCAAGCCCGCCAGGCAAGTCTATGATACGCGTCATCCTCGCTCCGGCCGCTCGCTGATGGCCTGCTCAAGCTGCCCCAGCAGCTCGCGCGCTTCCATCCCGTGCCGCCAGGCGACTTCATCCAAACAGTCCGCGCCCTCAAACGGGAGGTTGACAAAAAGCTGCTCAAACACGGAGCGAGTCGCGGGGTATTGCTGCAGCACGCGGTTGACCGTCATGACTTCTTCGAGCCGACGATCCGGCCCTCCGCGCACCGCGATCTCCACCGGTGCTTCCCTCCCCGCTGCCCGCTCCTCGTGCCGTTCCAACTATTGTAGAGAATTCCCCCTCAGGAGTTCTATACTCTGCGTCATACGACTCGGGGCCGCAAGAGCGCGCGCAGGCGTTCGGGCACGAGCACCGTCACCTGGCCGCGCGAGGACGCCAGACAGCCGCGGCGCTTCATCGCAGAAAGCGTACGGATGGAGGTTTCCCAACGGGCGCCGACCATGCGCGCCAGCTCTTGGTGGGTGATGGGAATCGTGTCGCCGAAGGTGGCGCGCAGGCGCAGCAGCACGTAAGCGACACGCTGCTCCACGGGGGCGTGCGCGAGGCTGATGGCATCCGCCATGTGGCGGATGCGCCGGGCGCATGTCATCACCACGCGCTTGGCAAACGCGGGAGTGGTGTCGAGCCAATGGGCAAACAGCTCCGCAGGAATCGCCAGCATGGTGCAGTCGGTGGCGGCGATCGCGCCGGCGGAATAGGTGCCGCGATCAAACGCCGAGATGCCGCAGAGCGCCTCATCCGGCGTCATCACAAAGATGGTGGTGAGCGCCCCCTGCGGCGTGCGCTTCACCAAACAAACCCAGCCGCGTTTCACCACCCACACCACGTCCGCCCGCTGGCCTTCTTCAAACACCGTCTGGCCTCGCTGGAACTGCCGCAGCCGGCTCTCATCGGCGAGCCGCCGGCGCTCGCGGACGGGCAACGCAGTAAACAGCGATGCGTGACCGACCCCGTTCTCCATCCGTGCATCCTCCAATCACGGATATCTTATCGGAGCGCCGTCGCCGGTTCTATGATGTCGCGCAGGGAGCCTTACGAATCGAGCAGGGCTTGGAGCCGGTCGGGTTTGACCAGCGTCGTCTTCCCGCGGATGGAACGGATCAGGCCTTGTTTGGCGAAGCGGCTCAGCGCGCGGATGGCCGTTTCATGCGTCGTGCCGGCGATTTCGGAGAGCTCTTGGCGGGTGAGCGGAATGGTGGGGCCGAACTTTTTTGAGAGGCCCAGCAGCACCTGGGCCAGGCGCACATCCGCAGAGGCATACACCATGCAGCTTTTGTGCTCGACCTGCCTGAGGCGGTCGCAAAAGACGCAGAGAGTCTCGCGCATAAAGCTCGGCGAGCGGTTCATCGCCTGGTGAAACGCCTCCAAGGGAATGCGCACGACCACGCTGTCAATCGCCGCAATCGCATCCACCGGATAGGGCCGCCGATCAAGCGTCGGCAAACAGCAGAAGGGTTCACCCGCCGTCATCACGCACGTCGTGGACGCTTTGCCGTCCGAGAGGAATTTCATGAGGTGCACGCGGCCGCTTTTTACCACCCACACGGCCTCCGCAGGCTCGCCGCTGCGAAAGATCGTCTGCCCCTTCGCGTACGCCCGTTCCTTGGCGACCTGGGCCAGTTGGGCGCGCTCGCGCGCAGACAACCGGCTAAACGGCTTGATCGTGCGCAACAACGACTCCATCGCCTAGGCCGCCACCCCTTCGTGAATCAGCCAGCGCTCGCACTCCAGCGCGGCCATGCAGCCGCTGCCGGCGGCGGTGATCGCTTGGCGATAGTGCTTGTCCTGCACGTCGCCGCAGGCGAATACGCCCGGCACCGAGGTGCGCGGCTCCGGCGTGGTGACGAGATAGCCCTGCTCATCCAATGGGAGCTGCCCCTGAAAGAGGCTGGTGTTGGGGGAAAACCCGATCGCATAAAAGACCCCGCCGCAGGGCAGGTCGCGCTCCTTCGCCGTCGTCACATCCTTCAGCCGCACCGCGCGCACGGCGTCGTCACCGAGCACGTCGGTGATCACCGTGTTCCAGATCACCTCGATCTTTGGGTTGTGCAACACCCGCTCCTGCATGATTTTTGAGGCGCGCAACTGGTCCCGCCGGTGAATCAGATGCACCTTCGACGCGAACTTGGTGAGAAACGTCGCCTCCTCCGCCGCCGAGTCGCCTCCGCCGATGACGACGAGCGCTTGATTGCGAAACGCCGGCAGCGCCCCATCGCACACCGCACAAGCGGACATGCCCTTGTTCCACAGCCGCGCTTCACCCGGCAGATGCAAGCGCTTCGCCGTGGCACCGGTGGCGATGATCAGGCTGTGCGCGTCCACGGTGCGCGCGGAGGACGACACGCGAAACGGCCGGCGGGACACCTCGACCGTCGTCACATCTTCGGTGAAGATCCGCGTGCCGAACCGCAGCGACTGTGTCCGGAACCGCTCCATCAGCTCCGGCCCTTGGATGCCCTCGGGAAACCCGGGATAGTTTTCGACGTCGGTCGTCGTCATCAACTGGCCGCCCGGAATGCCGCCGACGCCAAACCCTTCAAACATCACCGGCGCGAGGTTCGCGCGCGCGAGGTAGAGCGCGGCCGTGTGGCCGGCGGGGCCTGATCCGATAATCACCACCTGCTCAGGCATGGAGAAGAATTAGGAGGCAAAGCTATGCGTTTTGATGAAGTGGATCAGCTCAGTCAGATTGGCTTCCGCCATCGAAATGCAGGTATCCGCGCAGCCGTAATAGAGGCGCACCCGCTCGCCCTCTACAACGGCAGAGCTGGGAAAAATCACATTCGGCACATCCCCCACGCGCTCATACGATTCGGTGGGAGCGAGCAGATAATCTTTGGTGCGGTACCGCACCTTCCAGGGCTGCTCGAGATCCAGCAGCGCGCCGCCGGCATAATAGAGGTAGCCGTTGCAGCTCGTCCACACGCCGTGGTAGATCAACAGCCAGCCCTCCGGCGTTTCGATCGGCACCGGGCCGGGCCCGACTTTCGTCGACTGCCACCCCCCCTGCGGACCGAACACGAAGCGATGGCAGCCCCAGTGAATCAGATCCGGGCTGGTGGCATAAAAGATGTCGCCGAAGGGCGTGTGGCCGCGGTCGCTGGGCCGATGCAGCATCGCATACTGGCCGCGAATCTTGCGCGGAAACAACACGCAGTTGCGATTCGACGGTGCGAGGGGATTCTCCCCTTGGCGGAAGGTGCGGAAGTCCGTCGTTGACGCCAGGCCGATGCACGGCCCGTGCGCGCCGGCGTTGCACCACGTGACGTAGTACGTGCCGCCGAGTCGCGTGATGCGCGGATCGTAGCTATGATCGGCCACCGTCACCTCGGGCATGGCGCTGCGAAAGCGCACCGGCTCCGGATCAATCTGCCAGCGGATGCCGTCTGCGCTCTTGCCGACATGGAGCCGATAGCGCAGATCGAGCTCATCCACGCGGAAGATGCCGGCGTAGCCGTGGCCGAAGCGCACGATCGCGCTGTTGTGAATGCTGTTGGCGCGCGGCACCGCCTGAGCGGTGATGATGGGATTGCCGGCATACCGTGTAAACACCGTCTCATTCGCCATAGTCAACTCCTAGTCTCCTCCTCGGCTCGACCTATCATACATGAGTGCCGTTGGCGGGCGCAAGGCCGGCTCATTATTCATAGCCGTAGCGCTTGATGAACCATGTTTTGGTCACATGCACCGCGGCCAGATACGCTCCGACGATCCCGACCAACGCCATGAAATACGGCGCGGGCGGGGAGACAAACCCAAAATGTTTCCCCAACGGAAGAAACGGCAGCACCAGCCCGATCGTCACGATATACAAGGAGGTGAAGATCAAGAAGGAGCTGGGCCGGCTCTCGACAAACGGGATTTTCCCGGTGCGAATGATATGAATCACCAGCGTCTGCGTACAGAGGGATTCCAAGAACCATCCGGTCTGGAACATGGGCGCCGACGCATGAAAGATGAACCACAACACCCCGAACGTCACAAAATCGAAGAACGAGCTCACCGGCCCGAGGATGATCATGAATTTCTTGATGTACTCGATGTTCCACGGGTGGGATTTCGCCAAGTATTCCCGATCCACATCATCCGAGGGAATGGCAATCTGCGACAAATCGTAGAGGAAGTTATTGAGCAGGATCTGAACCGGCAGCATCGGCAAAAACGGCAAAAAGAGGCTGGCTCCCATCATGCTGAACATGTTGCCGAAATTCGAGCTCGAACCCATCTTAATGTATTTCAGGATGTTGCCGAACGTCTTGCGTCCCTCCAGCACGCCGTCTTCGAGCACCAATAAGCTCTTCTTCAGCAAAATAATATCCGCGGACTCCTTCGCGATGTCCACGGCGTTGTTGACGGAGATGCCCACGTCGGCGGCCTTCAGCGCCGGGGCGTCATTGATGCCGTCGCCCAAGTACCCCACGACATGCTTGTTGGCATGCAACGCGTGGATCACCCGTTCTTTCTGGAAGGGCGAGAGCCGCGCGAACACGTTCGTGGCCTGGACGAGCGCGCGCAGCTCGACGTCGGTGGCGCGCTCCACTTGGTCCCCCGTCACGATGCCTTTGATCTCCAGCCCGACCTCGCTGCACACTTTCCGCGTGACCAGCTCGTTATCGCCCGTCAACACCTTAAATTCAATGCCGAGGCTCCTCAGGGTTTCGACCGTTCTTCTCGCGGATGGTTTCGGCGGATCCAGAAACGCGATGTAGCCTTTCAAAATAAGGTCCTGCTCATCCTCTTTGGTATAGCGGTCCTTCGGCTGCTCGAAATCTTTGTAGGCCACCGCCAACACCCTGAAGCCCTCGGTGCTGAGGGCGTCGTATTCGGTTCTCAGGTCCGTGAGGATCAGCTGCTCCATCTCCAGGATGTCACTGTCTAGCTCGTAGCGCGTGCACCGCTTGAACACTTCCTCCGGAGCGCCCTTGACGATGATGCGGTGGCGGCCCTCCGCCCCCACCACGACGGACATGACGCGCCGGGAGAAGTCAAAGGGGACTTCGTCGACCTTCTCATATGGCGTCACGTTCAGCTTCTCATGCTTGAGGATCGCCTTGTCGAGCAGATTCTTGAGACCGGTCTGGTGATAGCTGTTGAGATAGGCCATCTGCAGCACCGTCGTGTCTTCCTTCTGCACCACATCGCAGTACTTCTCCAAGACGATCCGATCCAGCGTCAACGTGCCCGTCTTATCCGTGCAGAGGACGTCCATCGCGCCGAAATTTTGAATGGCATTGAGGCGCTTGACGATCACGGCCTTCTTGGACATCGCGATCGCGCCTTTGGACAGGTTGATCGCCACGAGCATGGGCAGCATCTCCGGCGTCAGCCCGACCGCGACGGACAGCGAGAACAGGAGCGCCTGGATCAGGTCGCCCTTCTTGACATAGGCGTTGATGAGGAAAATAACGACAATGAGGATCAGCATGGCGCGGATCATCAGCCACGTAAAGCTGCGGATGCCTTTATCAAAGCTGCTGTCCTGAGGAATCGCGGCGAGCTTGCGCGAGATCTCGCCGAATTGGGTGGCGAGGCCGGTCTTCACCACCACCCCCAGCGCGGTCCCGCTGACCACGCTTGAGCCCATGAACGCTATGTTGGTCAGCTCCGAGGGCGAACCGTTTTTCTTGTGGACGGGTTCCGCGATCTTCTCCACGGGAAACGATTCGCCGGTCAATGTCGCCTGGTTGATGAACAGATCCTTGCAGGAGATAATGCGCAGGTCCGCCGGAATCATGTCTCCGGCGAACAAGTCCACGAGGTCCCCCGGCACCAGCTCCCGGATCTTGATTTCCTTGGCCTTGCCGGCCCTGATCACGGTGGCCGTCGCGCGCACCATGTCGCTCAAGCGTTCCGCTTCCCTCCCGGCCCGATATTCCTGGAAGAAGGACAGGAGCACGCTCATCAAGGCCATCAACATCACGAGGAACGCGCTGATGGGCTGGCCGAACAACAAGGAGAATCCGGCGATGATCACCAACACGATGACCAGGGGGTTGCACAGCTTGGACACGAATTGGAACAGGATCGTGCGTTTCTTTTTCCGGGCAGGCTCGTTCGCTCCGTACCGCTCCAGACGCGCGGCGGCGTCTTCCTCACTCACGCCCTTGAGGGAGGTGTGCAACTGCTTCAGGACGGCTTGCGGAGAGTCGCCGAGATAATCAAAATCCCACTGCTGGCTCTGCAAGAAAGCGGGTTGGCGAACGGCCGTTCGGGTCGGCATTCGGACAGCAGATCAGACTTACGACGAGTCCGGCAGATAGAACAGCAGCCGGCGTTTTTTCAGTTGATGCAGCACGCCATACAAGACGAGCACCAGCCCCGCCCCACCCAGCGCCACGGGCGCGCGCGCTAAAGCGGCCTGCGCGCCCTGCAGACACAGGATCCGCCACACAGGCATAAGGGTGAGCCCCAGGGCGAGACCCGTGAGCGTGCTGAGATCTTTGCGAATGGCCGTGCGCCAATCATACGGCGCGGTCGTGATCAGCCGCCACACGCCCGGGGGCGAGGGCAGCAGGCGCGGCACCCGAGCGCAGTACGCGTCGTACTCGGAGCCGAACTTCTCGCGCAGATAGCGCTCCTCCGCCGCGATGATCGCCGCATAGATCAAGAGAAACAGCGGAATGATGGCCGCATAGCCCAGCGGCGCGCCGGTGGTCATCGTCATGCCGATCGCAATCAACCCATTGCCGACGTACATCGGATTACGCGTCAGCCCGTAGACCCCGCCTTGCACCAGGCGGCTGGCATACACCCTGCCCGCCTTGCCCCCCCGCTCGATATACTCATAGCCGATTGTCAGCAGCCGCATCGCCCCTCCGACCAGGGCGACCACGACCCCCGCCTTAAGCAGCGCGTGATCCACCGCGGGTGATCCGATCGCCTGCGGCCGCAGCAGCAGCACCATCAGGATGAAGATCGCCGGAAACAGCGCATTGCGGAACCGAAAGAAAAACTCGCCGAAGGCGATCAGCACCCGCATCATCCCTTCAGCGCAATCAGCCCGCAAAAGTTGTACCACGTAAAGAACACTTCGCAGGAGCGAAACCCATTGGCCAGCAGCAACTCCTTGTTTTCTTCAAGGTGATACGGAATCAGCACGTTTTCCAGCGTCTCGCGTTTCTGGGCGATCTCCAACTCGCTGTAGCCGTTGCGCTGCTTGAACGCGTAATAGTGGTGAATGAACAGCCGGTTCAGCGTGGAGCCTTTCGCGAGCACCTTTTCGATGAGGAGAAAGCAGCCCTGCGGGTGCAAGCCCTGGGCGATGCTGCGGATGAGCCGCTGCCGGTTAAGCGGGCGGATGAACTGCAGGGTGAGCGTCATGAGGGCCACCGACGCATTGGTGACGCGCACTCCCTGGTTCAGATCCGCGCAGAGCAGCTCGTAGTCGTGCGCCGGGCGCGCGGCGCGCAATTTTTCGCGGGCTTTCTTGAGCATCTCGGCGGAGGCGTCCACCCCGATCAATCGCACAGCCTTCGGCACGACCCGATCCAGCATGAGCAGCGTCGTGCCGGTGGAGCAGCCCAGGTCATAGAGGTTCGTGCCCGGCAGGGCGAAGTCGGCCGCCAGCTCGCCGGTCATGCGCTGCAGCTCGGCGTAAAACGGCACCGAGCGCTCGAGCATATCATCGAAGACGGCGGCGGTCTGCTTGCCAAACGTAAAGTCGGGCAACCGACGCTGGCGGCGCTTGAATAATCGGTCCTTCGGCATGATGGAGACAGTATAACTCGGGTATACTAGAGAGTACAAGCCTCACCATGCAGCCCATCAACCGGCAAGAGGAACTGGCGGAGAGCGCGGCCTGGGTCATCCGCGCGAAGCTCATCTTGTGCGGCTCGCTGTTGGTCATTTTTTCGATGGCCAACTTTGCGGGCTTCCTCGACTTTCCCCTGTTCTCGTTTGCCGCCGTCCCGCTGCTGGAAATCACGCTGAATCTGCCGTACCGCTCGTTCATGCGCCGCGCCACGCATCCCCAGGATGTGTTCACCGTCACCTCCACCCTGGACATCGTGCTGATCACCTGGGCCGCCTACACCCTCGGCGATCTGGGGAAATTCCTGGCGCTGCTCATCTACCCGCTGGTCATTATTTTTGCCGGGGTGGTGCTCACACCCCGCCACACCTACTTCTACGCTAACCTGGCGTGCCTGTCGCTGTCCGCGCTGACGTGGCTGGAAGCGCACCACATACTGCCGGTCGTCCAACCGCTCATGCTGGATCTCTCCGGCCGGGCGCGGTTTGCCATCCTGCTCATCGTATGGCCGCTCTACAACTTCATGGCCTACTTCGTGCGCTATCTGGCCGGCCTGCTGCGCAAACGCGAGCGGCAACTGCTCGAGGGCGCCTTCCGCGACGAGCTGACCGGCCTGCCCAGCCGCGACCTGTTTGTCGAGCGGCTGCGCCAAGCGATGGCCCGCGCCGACACCGCCCGGCTCCACGGCCGCATCGCCTCCCGGTTTGCCGTGCTGTGTTTTGATCTGGATCGGTTCAAGATCATCAACACCAGCCTCGGCCAGCGGCTGGGGGATCAGCTCCTGGTGGAAACGGCGAAGCGGCTGGAAGCCTGCGTGAATCCGATCGATACGGTCGCGCGCCTTAGCGGCGATGAATACGTGCTGCTGCTGGAAGACTATCACCACGACGGCGACCCGGGCCGGATCGCTGAGCGGATCCAAGAAGTGCTCTCGCTGCCCTTCGATCTGGGCGGGCATGAGGCGTTCACCTCGGCGAGCATCGGCATTGCGCTAGGCGCCAACAGCTACCACGTGCCCGAAGAGCTTATCCGCGATGCGCACACCGCCATGTACCGCGCCAAGGCCCAGGGCAACGCGCGCCACGCCTTGTTCGAGGAGCAGATGCGCCCGCGCGCCATCGCTCGGCTGGAGCTAGAGACCGATTTGCGGCACGCGGTGGAGCGGCACGAGCTGCGGTTGTATTACCAGCCCATCCGCGCGCTCGCAGGCGAGGCGCTGATCGGCTTTGAGGCGCTGGTGCGCTGGCAGCATCCCACCCGCGGCCTGATCATGCCGGATGAGTTCATTCCCTTAGCCGAGGAGGTGGGGCTGATCATCCCGATTGGGGCGTGGGTGATGGAGGAAGCCGGCCGCACGCTCCGGCGCTGGCACGAGCGGTATCCCGTGCACACCGCCCTCACGGTGAGCGTGAATCTCTCCGGCGAGCAGTTGAAGCACCCGCGTATCCTGGACCACGTCACGCACGCCCTGTCCACGACCGGCGTGCGCGCGCAGACGCTGAAATTTGAAATCACGGAGAGCGTGCTGATCGAGCACGCCGAAGCCACCCTCGATCAAATCGCCCGCATCCAAGCCTTGGGGATTGCGTTCTATCTGGATGACTTCGGCACCGGCTATTCGTCGCTGAGTTACTTGCGGCGGTTCAACGTGGAAAAGCTGAAGATCGACCGCTCGTTCATCAGCCGCCTGGAGCACAGCCCGAAAGATTTAAGCATGGTGCGCAATATAATCCGGCTCGCCCACGGGCTGGAGATGCCGGTGATCGCGGAAGGCGTGGAAACATCCGCGCAGCTCGAGCACTTGAGACACATCCGCTGCGACTTCGTGCAAGGCTACTACTTCTCCAAACCCGTCCCCGCCGACCAAGCGGAAGCCCTGCTGGTTTAGTCCTGACGCGGCACCGACGGCGGGAGGTGGCACTGCGCCCCGCCGTGCTTCTGGGCGTACCGCTGGTGATACGCCTCGGCAGGCCAAAAGGCGGAGGCCGGAGTGATTTCCGTCACGATCGGCCGAGCGAATCGCTTGCTCTGTGCGAGCGTCGCTTTGAAGGCCTCCGCGGCGGCGTGTTGCTGCGGCGTGTGAGTGAAAATGGCTGAGCGGTATTGGCTGCCCACATCCGGCCCCTGGCGGTTCTTCGTCGTGGGATCGTGAATCGTCCAGAACACATCCAGCAGTTGGTCATACGACACTTGCGCGGGATCGTACTCCACCTGCACCGCCTCCGCATGGCCGGTGGTGTGGCGGCACACCTGCTCGTAGGTGGGGTGCTCGGTCGTACCGCCGGTGTAGCCCGATGTCGCATTGACCACGCCCTTCACCTGGCGAAACGTGTGCTCCACCCCCCAAAAACATCCTGCCGCAAACGTCGCCGTCTCCGTCATCGCCTGCCCTTTCCGCTCTTCCGCAGCCTCTATCCGCCCGGCACACACCACCAGCCCTATCCCGGCTGCGACGGCGCCGACGAACGAGAGGGGCCTACGCATCAGGATTGGTACGGCGAAACGCCAGGGCCGCCAGCGCCGCGCCGGCGAAATTAGCCACCAGGAAGATCCAGAGGTGGCTCGCCGCACTCAGCCCCATCAGCGTCAAGCCCACCGCCACGGCCGGATTAAACGCCCCGCCGGAGATCGGCCCGCCCGCATAGATCGCTGCCATCAGCGTCATGCCAATCGCCAAGCCGAAGTATGAATTGCCCGCCGATTTTTTTGTCGTCGCCACCTGCAGCACCACAAACGCCAGCGCGAACGTCAACAACAGCTCAATCAACAAGGCCGGCCTGACCGCCGGCTGCATCGCCATCACGATGCTGCCTGGCTTGCACGCTCTCACCGCCAGCGAGGCGAGCACGGCCCCTGCCACTTGCGCGGCCATGTACGCGGGAACATCGCTGGTCTTGCATTTCCCTCGCAGCCACACCGCCAGCGTCACCGCCGGGTTGTAATGCGCGCCGGAGATCGGCCCGCCAGCGTAGACCATCACCATCAGCATCGCCCCGATCGCCAGCGGCGCCATCGCTCCGGCCCCGGGTGCGATCACCGTCAACCCAATCACCAGCACCAGAAAAAAGGTGCCGATCGCTTCCATCAACATCGACTTCATACCCGTATTCCAGGTATCCTCCTCTGAAACTCTGAAGCGTCCCGCCAGCGGCGGGACGCGGCCTACTGACCGGTCGTGTAGGCCGGCAACGGTTTGAGTTCAACCACCAGCCCCTTAAATTCGGTGGAACCAATGTTCACCGCTGCGTGCGATTCCGCCGGAATCCACAGCACCTGCCCTGGCACGGCGGCGACGTCAGCGGTTCGGCCATCCGGGTAGCTCAGCCGTAACGTCCCGCCCGTTAAGACGTAGACGAAATGGTCCGGATGCTCGTGCATCGGAATCGACTCGCCCACGTCAAAATGAATCTCGGACACGCGCACCCGCTCGTTCTCAAATTTTACCGTGTAGACGTGCGGTCCCACCTGCGCCGGATCCTGCGCCCACGCCACCCCCGCCGCCAGCCCCAGTCCCACACCCACCACAACACCCACCATCCCCCGCATCCTCTTCTCCATGGTTCCTTTCCTCCTCTATGCGCGTTACTTCGTCGTCCACTCGCCGGAGGGCGCCTGCACTCGCTCGCCGGCGATGGCGCGAGTGCGCTGCGTCTCGCCGAACACCTGCTGCACCGTCGCAATCGCCTCGGGGGCGAGGCCGTTTTGCTCGATAATCGCGCGATAGATGACGTCGCGATCGGCGTTCTCCTCCGCCACCAGCGCGGCCACGTCCGACCCGCCCCCCAACTGCGCCACACGTCCCTGGTTGTCTTCTCCGATAGCCCCCGCCGCTTTCCGGCTCGCCAGCTCCGCATAGCGCGCCTGCCGGTGATTCAGCGCCTGCTGCACCGCCGGCGTCTTCTCCCTCAGATCATAGGTCCCCGCCCAACACGTGGCGGCCAGGCCCAGCGTGACCATCGTCGCGAGCCATGTCTTCATCGTGTGCGCGTCCCTCCCTGTGCGGCGCCCTGGCTGACCAGATCCTCAATGTTGGAGGCGGTCTGCTGAAGCCCCTTGATGTCGAGCGTAATGTGCGCTTCGATCGTGATCGGCCGTTTGGGATCGCCGATCGCTTTCACGGTACAGCCGGCCAGCGCCCACACGCCGACCGCCAGCCCCATCCACCCTCGCTGTCGTGGCATCCTGTGTCCCCTCAGTGTAGTGATCCGAGCATCTCAAAGAGTTGATGCAGCAGATCCGGACTCTCGAGATGAATGTCCATCGTGACGTTCGACAAGACCAGATTATACTCCGGAATTGCCATGTTGAGAATGGCTTGGATGTGCTGCGGATCCACCACGGCCACGCGCCGCCGCAGCGCCATCTCCCACGCCGGCGTGTCGATGAGCACGCGGCCGATGGTCAGCATCCGCGTCTGCTGCGCATCGCGCAGGGGCAGCGAAACCCCGTACAGCGTCACGCGCAGCGCCGGGGTCACCGTCACCCGCGCGCAGCGGAACGCACCGTGAAGCGCCGGCTGGGCGCGGTTCACGAACGCCTCCACCGCCCAGCGCCCCAGCCCCGCATTGAGGGCCAGCAGCAGGACCAGGGACAGCCCGATGACGGCCAGGCCGCCGGCCGCAGCACCGCGAACGAAGACGCGCGTCATCATCCGGAGCCGCCCAATTATTTTTTTAATTGGGCGGGGAGCGAGATATCCGCGACGATCACGCGTCCCGTATATCGGCGCGAGGCTGTGTGCTTGAAGGCCCTCTTCGGCAGGGCGAGTGTCACGGTCTGCTGAGCACGGATACAAGCACCCATCGGCTCTCCGGTATCCGCGTTCATGCCCGAGGGAATGTCGACACTCACCACGGGCTTTCTGGAGCGGTTAATCTCTTGCATGGCGGTGGTGTACGGCTCTTGGATCGGTCTGGAAATGCCGGTCCCCAACATCGCATCGACAATCACATCCGCCTGCCGTAAGAGGGCGTGCCTCCGGGCTGGTGTGAGCCGCTGCCACATCACACGAGGAATTTTCATCTTCTCAAGAATCATGAAATTCAGGGCGGGATCGGCCTTTGCAGGCCGTTGAAAATAGACCACCGCACAGCGCACCCCGCGATTGACCAGATGCCGCGCCGCGACCAATCCGTCGCCGCCGTTGTTCCCGCTGCCGCAGAACAGCACCACGCGGCGGGGGTGAAATGCGAGCACGGCTTCGGCGACCGCGCGGCCGGCGTTTTCCATGAGCAGCAAGGAGGGAATGCCAAACCGCTCCGTTGCCTGGCGGTCGATGGCCTGCATCTGGCGGGTGGTCACGTGCTTCATCTACGGTCAGAGGGGCGCCTGAGGAGACGGTGGGGCGATATGCGTCATGGCGGAGAGAGGATGCTTTCGCAGATGCTTCGGAAGATGTCGAAGGTTTTCTTTGGCCACCATGACGAGCATCAGCAGCACGAGCGTCCCAAAAGTGCTCCGCTCACTCCAGAAGGCCGCCCGCCACTGGTAGGATCGGGAGGAGCTTCCGGGCGTCTGACGGCGCCAGCGTGGGAGCCAGCGAGGGACGTGCTGACAGTAGACGGCGTATTCTGGTCCGAACTTTTCGGCCAAGACGCTTTCTTCCCAGAGGACAATCGGGACATACTGCACCACGAACAGCACCACAACCACCGGCACCATCCACAGCAGTTCTGATATGAACGTCGCCCCTACTGTTAAGAGAAAGTTCCCGAGATAGAGCGGATTGCGCGCATACGCGTAGGGGCCATGCGTGGCCAGTGTCCCAGTGCCACCCCCGCGCGTCCGACTCCCCTTTCCCACCACCGCCACCCCCCACACCCGCAAGCCCTCACCGCAGACGAGGAGGACGAGTCCGGGCACCCAACAGAACACGTCCCTGGATTCTCGACATGACAAGAGGACGAGTACCAGCATCAAGGGAATCGGGGTCCAACTCCGCTGGCGAAAGAACCATTCACCCAGCCCAATGAGTCGCATCCTGATGGTTGAATGCATCATGCCAGCTCCCCTTGAGCCACGGCACTGGTCTCCTTATTATGATACATAGTGGTATACAGGATCAACATCACTAAGATGGCTCCAAGCACTGACGATGAGCCGATCGTCCCGAAGTTGAGTCCGCCTTTGGCTGTTGATTTGGTGAGCACATCCCCCATGGTCGCGCCAAACGGGCGGGTGAGAACAAACGCCATCCAAAACAACAAGGTCTTAGAAATTCTGGTGGAGCGCATGGCGAAGGCTGTCAGTGCCAGCAACCCAGCGATGAGCAACGCGCCCCCTGCAAATCCAAGACCGGAATTATCCGCCAAGAAATCACCCAGCGCGGTCCCTAAGGTATTCGAGAACAGGATGGCCGTCCAATACAGCACTTCACCTTTAAACGTTTTGATATGTTGAATAGAAAACGAATGGGCGCTCACGCGCCAGTACACAAAAATAGCTGCCAAGATGCCGGCCAATATGAGCGCCCCCTTCGCGTAGCCAAGCCCTAGGGTGCGATCCATATAATCTGACATGGTGGTGCCGGCGGTGCTGGTGGAGAGGATGACGGTCCAATACAGCCAGGGGTGATACCGCCTCGACCGTAATTGCGTCACCAGACTGACGAAAAACAGTCCAATCAACACCAGAGAACTCACCGCGTAGCCGACCTTCAACGTCATCGAAACAAGATCTCCGGCCGTCTCACCCAAGGTGGTGGCCGCGATCTTCATGATCCAAAACAGCAAGGTGACTCGTGGGAGTTTGCTCATCACATCCCCTTTCGAACCATCCCCATGGCAAAACAAGAAAAACTCCCCGGGGCCGGAACCCTTCCGGTTCCGGCACTCCGCTTGGCCTTGATGGCCTTCGCTCCGCAGGACTCACTTCACTGCGTTCAGTGCAAGCTCACCTGCTCCCCGCCGTCCACAATCGCTCTTTCTTGGCACGTGACCAACCTTTGATCTGCCGTTCTCGCTGGGCGGCCGCGTGAGCGCTCGGCTGCGATTCGAGGTATTTGACCCTGACTGAGCCGTGCTGCCGCAGGCGGTGCGGCCAATTCGTGGTGATTCCAGTATAGTAGGTTCTCTGCTTCTCAATGATGTGCACAACCCATCGGGCCATCGTTGGACGGCGGGGAGAGGTTCTCGTCTGCCCAGAATGTATTTTCCGCCGGAGGGGCGCAAGGCCCCTCCGCGGAAAATAAACTCCCCGAAGTGTCGGCTCGAAGCGCACTCCTGTGGGATGAAGTCCCTATCAGGATAACAACCGGGCGGTGGAACCACAAGCTGATTGAGGTACTTGCTACCTAGCAGGAAACCTTGGAACGCTCGGATGGTCAAGCGTGAGCGTGACGGGGCGCTCGCTGTCTGATCTTGATAACCAACTCCCCGTTGAGCGCTTCGACGACTTTCAGGAGCGTATCGAGCGTGAAGTTGTGCGTTTCGGCTCGCTCTAGCTTGGCGATGAACGGCTGGCTGACCTTTAGGCGCTTGGCCAGGGTGGCCTGCGTGAGACCCTGCCGCTGCCGCAAGGCCACGAGGGCATCTACTAAGTGCAGTTTGTCCAGCTCCTCCTCGTAGCCCTGTCGGAAACCGGGCTTCTTGAGGAGCCGACTTACCACTGCCTGGTGGGTCGTTGCTCGCACTTTCTTCATTGTGCTCACCTCTTGAAGGTAATCAAGCCCCGTTTGTAGCGCTGCACGAAGTCCGCTAGCCTGGTTTGCGCCAGTCGCTTCTCGCTGGGCGGTACCGACCCGGTCTTTTTCCGAAACGCATGGAGGATCGCCGTGTATTTGTCTACGAAGGCATACAGGATGCGAATCTGCTTGGGCCGTAGCTCATACATCTTGTCACCCAGGTACTCCGCAATCGGTCGGCGTAACGTCTCGCCCTGTTCTTCCAAGTAGCTGATGTAGGCGAATGCCTTCTGCTGCTCGTCCTGAGGCAATCCCAACAGGAACTCCAGAGTCGGGGTATTGCCTCTGGCATCTGGATAATACACTGCGGTCTTACGAGCCATTTCAAGTATATAACCTATAAGTTATTCTGTCAAGATACAGGTCAGTGCGTAATCTTCCAACGTAGCGCCGGATCGTCAATAACTTCTTGGATACACTTCCTCCAATCCGCCTCAAGCATTGGCCGTTCACCAAACGTCTCCCAGAAACTTTTATTGGAGTAACCCTGTCCTCTCAGCAACTCACAGTAGCTCGTAAGACTTCCTTTCTGGCCCTCAGTTGTTCTGTTCGCCAGAAAGGTTACCAGTGACCAGGCAGATGGATAAAACAGAGGGTGCTCACGTGTTTCCAGTGTGATCCGTTCCGGCAGCGTGATCAGGGCTTTGTATTTCAATGCCGTCTCCAGCCTCTCTCGCCACCAACTTCCGTGCTTCCCGAAATACCTGTCCTCCTCGATCTTCATGAGCGCATACTCAGCATGCCAAAGAGCATGAGCCCGCCGCGCATTTCCGAGCGGGGGCCGAGGCCCGTAGCCCGCATCGAAACCCCCGAGCAGCAGCTCAAGGCGTTCAGTGATCTTCGCCGCCTGCGCTCTCACCCAGGCGCCGGCGGCGGCTATCGCGAGTCCGCAGGGGGGTGCCCCGTGCGGTCTAGCCACTCGATGATGCCCCGGATGCTCCCGGTGGCCAGGGCGATGCTGGTATCGGCCGCGCCGTAGTAAAGCCGCAGGGTGTCGCCGTCGGGCTCGACGGTGTAGCCGCAGGGGAAGACGACTTTGCCCACGTCGCCGTGGCACTCGTAGTCTGCCTCGGGACCGAAGAGCCACTCGTCGCAGCGCAGCAGGCAGTGCTCGGGACTCTTGAGGTCCATGAGTGCTGCGCCCAGGCGGTAGATGCACCCCGCCGCGGTCATCCGCACGCCGTGATACAGCAGCAGCCAGCCGCGGTCCGTCTCGATGGGCGGGGGGGAGATCCCCACCTTGCCGGCATCCCACCAGCCACCCCGGCGCGCCGGGAGGATCAGCTTATGGCTGCCCCAGTGGCGCAGGTCCGGCGAGTAGGAGATCCAGATGTGCGCGCCGGTGGGGCTGACCGGCCGGTGGATCAGCGCCCAGCTGTCGCCGATGCGGTGAGGGAAGAGCGCGGCGTCCTTGTCCTCCGGCGGCATAATCATGCCGAAGTGCTCGAACGCGCGGAAGTCCGCAGTCAGCGCCAGCGACACGCCGGGACCGCCCTCCGCGTACGATGTGTAGAGCACCGCGTAGCGGCCGAGTTCCGGTACATAGGTGATGCGGGGGTCCTCGATGCCCCAGAGCTCCTCGGGGCGCTTCTTTGGGTCGGGGGCCAGGGTCGGCTCCGGGTCGATGAGCCAGCCGTCGATGCCGTTGGCCGAGCGCGCCGCGCAAAGGTGCGAGTGCCCGCGGTGATCCTCCACGCGGCAGAGCAGCAGCGTGGTCCCATCCGGCAGAAGCACCGCGCCGGGGTTGAAGACGGTGTTGACGGGATAGGGCCAATCCCGGGCTGTGAGGATGGGATTGCGCTGGTGGCGGACCAACAGGCCGGCGTTCGCGTCAGCGCTCATGGGACCTCCGTCTTCTGGATGATGTTCTCGGACAGGCGCATCTCGACAAGCGAGAGCAGGAAGACCAGTGTCGACTCCGCCCCCTGGTTCTGGTTAACCCGGTCGGGGTGCAGGCCGTCGCGGCAGCCTCCGGTGACGGGATCGTAGAGCGGTTGCTTCAGGTCGTTGCGGCCCAGAAACCAGTCGAAGGCCATCTGGGCCTCATTCCGCCAGCGCGCGTCGCCAGTCAGTCGGTGCGCCTCCAGGCAGGCAGACACCATGGCGTAAGCCTCCAGCGGCTGCTGGTCGAACCGGGCGCGGGGTCCGCCGCGGCGGTAAAAGCCGTTGGAACCCACCGGCACAAAGTGCTCACCACCCGGCCGCTGCAGCTTGACCAGCCAGTCAAGGGTCCTGAGCCCCACCTCGGTCATGTCCGGCCGGCTCATCCCTTGGCCGCAGAGCAGCATGGCGTGGGGCAGATGGCCGTTGGAATAGCTCACCACCTCCTCGAACCAGAGCCAGTCCGGGGCGCTGGCCCGGCGGTAGATGTCGAGCAACCGGTCGGCGAGCGTCTCGCGGGCCACTTGGGCGTTGCGATCTCCGGTGAAGCTCCGCAGGTACTCGTGAATGGCCAGCAGGGAGAAGGCCCACGCGCGGGGGGAGGTCGCGTCCAGGGCGCTGCGCAACACGCGGTCAAAGAGGTTGCCGGCCAGCCCACGGAGCTTCTCGTCCTTGGAGCGGCCCAGCACGGTTCCCAGCGCCCACACCGCCCGGGCGTGGCTGTCCTCGGAAAACTCCCCGTCGCTCCATGTGCGGTCGTAGGACAGGAGGTTGCGGAACCGGCAGGAGCTGGGGTCGAAGGCGTACCACAGGAAGGCCAGGTAGCGAGGGGCCAGGTCCACGACATGGGAAGAGGCTTCGTCCTCGACTTCCTCGAGGAGCACGGCGAGGATCAGCGCCCGGGCGTTGTCATCGGTGGTGTAGCCCCAGCTGAAGTCGGGCACGGCGAAGACCGCGTGCTGGAAGATGCCGGTTCCATCGCTCAACTGGCGGAGGTGGTCGAGCTTCATGGGCGGCAGTTCGCGGGGCCGCTGGTTCATGGTCATGAAGACGCCCGCCGGGCCCGCCGGGCGCTTATGCCAGGCCCGGGCCCGCTCGAAGCTCCGCGCGTAGAGCTCGGCGACCTTCGGCCAGATCATCTCTCGGCCGCGCAGGTAGGCCCGTTTGCGCATGGCGTGACGGGCGGGCCCGTTGTCAAGCAGTTCCACCACTTGATCGGCGATGGCCGCCGGATCGTTGAAGGGCACGAGGACACCGCAGCCCTCATCCAGTAGCTCCTGGGCGTACGAGTAGGGCGTGGAGATCGTCGCCTTGCCGGCGCCCACGGCGTAGGCCAGGGTTCCCGATACGATCTGGGCCTCGTTGATGTAGGGGGTGATGTAGATATCGGCGGCCCCCAGGAATTCGACTAGCTCCTGAAGGCTCACAAAGCGATTATGGAATACCACGCTGCCCGCAACACCGCAATCCTGGACCAGCCGCTCGAGATCGAGCCGGTAGGACTCTCCCTCGCGGCGCAACACGTGCGGGTGGGTGGCCCCGACCACCAGGTACACCACGTTGGGGGTCTTGGCCAGGATGGCCGGCAGTGCCTTGATCACGCTGGCGATGCCCTTGTTGGGCGAGAGCAGGCCGGAGGTCAGCATCACCATCTTGCCCTCGACCTCGAACTTGTCCTTGTAGAAGTTGGGGTCAACGAAGGGCACGTCGGGGATGCCGTGGGGGATGACGTCGATCTTTTCGGATGGGACGCGGTAGACCTCGCGCAGGTACTGCTCGCCGCGGCGGCTCATCACCACCAGCCGGCTGGACAGGGCGGTCAGCTCCGCCATGACCTTGCGCTGGGTCGCGTCGGGGCTGTTCAGGATGGTGTGCAGGGTGGTGATCACCGGCATGCGCAGGTCTCGTACCAGCGCCAGGACATGGCTGCCAGCCTCCCCGCCGAACAGGCCGAACTCGTGCTGCAGGTTCACCACCTCGACGCCGTTAAGGTTCAAGAAGTCGGCCGCGCGCCGGTAGGCCGCAACCTCCTTCTCGGCGATCTCAAAGCGCGCTCGCGGCCCGTAGGCGTAGCCCAGCTCCGCATCGGTCACGGCCACCTGGAAGAACTCCACCGCCCGGTCCAGCGCCTCCAGCGCGTCGCAAAGGTCTGCCGTGTAGGTCGCGATGCCGCACTTCCGCGGCAGGCTGCTGCCCACGAACGCGACGCGCCTCGGCCGTTGCTTCATGACTTCCGTCATCAGTGTTCACTTTCCATCAAAACGCTTGTCAACGGACGCGGCGTTTCCCTTGGCCGCTCACAACATGACTATGAAGATCCCGGCGTAGAGCATGGGAATTCAGGAATTCAGGGGACAGTATACTTCATTGCCGGGGCCGGAACCCTTTCGGTTCCGGCACTCCGCTTGGCCTTGATGGCCTTCGCTCCGCAGGACTCTCACCCCCGCCGTTGTTCGGTGTTGCCGAACAACGAGCGTGGGGTTCTCGTCTGCCCAGAATGTATTTTCCGCCGGAGGGGCGCAAGGCCCCTCCGCGGAAAATAAACTCCGCGTGTTAGCCACTCACTGCACCATTTCCGACCCGGCGTGGTGGCAAGCGTTTCCGGTCTATCAAACCATCGAGAAGCGCGAAACCCGCCGCGGTGGCACCGGTCGGCGCATCGTCTTCCAGTGGACCCCGCCCCCGATCGTACCCGAGCGGGTCTACACCTCGCCCCTGCTGGAGGCCAGGCGCTACGCCAGTCTGCTCCAGCGCGACCCCTTCGTCAAGACCCAGGCTGATCTGGCCCGAGAGATGGGTGTCTCGCGGGTGCGCATCACCCAAGTCATGAGCCTGCTGCGGCTCGCCCCCGAGATCCAAGGGCAGCTCCTGCGCCTGACGGACCAGCCGGCCATCCGCTTCTTCAGCGAAAACCGCCTGCGCCCGCTGACTCAGATCGATGACCCGCGGTGCCAGCTCGAGGAGTTCCAGAAGCTCCTGGCGCAAGCCCCTTCGTAGGCAGATCTCGCCCCACTCACTAGCGCCAGGAAGGGCGGCTTATGTTGCGGGCTTGGTCGATGGATGGTTGAGCGGAAAGCGGTGTACTAAACGCAATCAGTTTTGCGTTTGGTCTCACTTTCTGCCACCAGAATAGCGTTTGGTAACATCGCCAGCGCTCCCCTCAAAGCCGCTCAGGTAGTGGGTCGCTCGAGATTTTCCCTGAGGAACTTCTCTACAAGTGGCTGCACCACTTGCTCTTTGGACAGCGGAAAATAGTCGAACAAGATGCAAAGCTCACTCACCGCTGCGTGAACCAGATCAACCAGCTTGGGTTCGATGTCTTTCAGGCGCTCCTTAACCCAGGTTTCGGTCTCGTTCTCCACACAAACGCGGTCAAATCCTATCCTTCGCATCGGATCCGCGAAAGACAACATCCGGCCTCGAAGGCCGGTATATTGAATCCTGATCACCACCCTCTCTTCGGGCTCTGCGTGGAGCGCTCGATACAGCCGACTGAGACGCAGAAGCGTTTCTGCCGTTCGGACGACCCGTGTATCCACGAACATCTTTCCCTCGGATCGCGCATCTTCAAACAGCGTCTTCAGCAGATAAAACACCCGATCTGTCCGAAGCGCCCAGTGGTCGAACGAGGGGGGGTCGGTCAGCCCCTCAGTCAGAATCGTGGCTCGAATGCCATCCTCGTGTGGCTTCGGTTCATACCCTGGTCGGGTCATCACCAGCCCAATCGGCCAGCCGAATGAGTGGACCTGAGTTTGCTCCATTGCCCGGCGAAGTTCGTCTTGCCGAACATGTAGGCTATGCTCCGGTGCTTGCCCTTTGGCCATGTTCCATGCATCTCGCTGTGCATTGACCACGGCATCAGGAAGATACGCAACGACTTCCATTAAGTTCTTGTCGAGTTGCTTGCCCCGTGCCACAGCGAGTGCGTTCCACCGCTCTTTCTCAATCCACGTTTTCAGTTCGGTGTAGTCTTCTGCCACCTTGGCCTCTTCCGCATGGGCTTGGCGCGGCGACCTGAGGATGAGATCAAAGTCACTCCCCGTTTTGTTCGCAAATCTCCGGAGATAATCAATCGTGATCTTCTCCCGTCCCTGCTCGATTCCGGAGATAAACTGCTGGCTGCAACCCAGCATCTCTGCGACTTGCCCTTGCGAGAAGTTCAGCGCCTCGCGACACTCGCGCAACTTGCCGGCCAGCTCGTCAATAAACGGATCGGGTTCACGAGGCTGCCGCTGCCGAAGCCTGACTCCAGAGTGCTGAAACTCGCGGCTATACCGTTCGTAGGTCGCCCGCCAGAACGCCCCTTTCTCCTTGGTCCACTCGTCCTTGTTGACCTCTTGCTGAATAGCGTAAAACCGACGGCAGAATGCGAGTGGTTTGATCAGGGAAAACACCTGCTCAGGATCATCAACCCGTGCCAGCAGACGAGCAGCAATCCGAGGAAATTTGGGATTCTGCTCATCGGTCAGGATCTCCCGAATCTTCTCGAACGGCATGCCTAAGTCCCAATACCAGTTCTCGCGCTTCATGTGGGCACGTATCGACGGTTCAGGCGCTCATACACCTGCTGTTCCATGTGCTGCACAATCCGCTTGGTATCACACCCTGGTGCGACATCAAGCAAGGCGAACGTGGTCGCTTGGCCAGTCATGGCCCGTAGCCACCGCGTCAGCCGCTGATAGTCCTGCCGGGTAAAGTGCGCTGGAAACCACTCGTGCAGCGGCGCATAATGGGTCGACAGATACCACAGGTCAAAGAGATCTTTGGCATCCTGCCGGCCACCGGCAACCATCTGTCCGGTTGAAGACGGTTTGGTGGTCCAGCCGATGACAGCACGTACTTTTCGCAGATAGAGGTCGTCCATCGAAGCGATGCCATCCGGCTCAACCGGCTGCAGCAACGGATCAAAGTCTTCGATGACGTCCACCTTCATGAATACTCCCTTGGCAATGCTGAACTCGTAGGCCGCCACTTTTGCCAGGCGAGGCTTGATCCGCTCGTCCAGGAGACGGAACGAAAACGTGGTCGCCTGTTCGATGCGTTTGCACAGCTTCCGGTGCAGCGTTTGGCTCCACCGCTGGGTGAAGAAATCAAGGTCTTCCGAGTACCGATGGCCGCACCGGATGGCAAGAGCCGTTCCTGCGGCCAGATAGACAGGGAGATCGGCCTTGGCTATAGCCTGCAGCATCTTCTTCTGGGCTTTGACGACAGCTTGACTTGTAGACATGGTATAGCTAGTATACTTGTATATTTACGTTTCAGTCAACTAATTTATACGTGTCATGGCTTGTAATATAGTTCTGCGTGGGGGATGACAATGAAGGGCAAAGAGAAGCCGCTAAGCGAGACGAACCCGTACTTTCGGGATCCAAAACTGCGGGACAAGATGATTCTGGTGACCGCTGCGTCGTCCGCAGCGCAGGCCATCGGGGCCAAGCGGAGTGCCGGCCCCGGTGGGGGGCCGGCCTCAGCGATCGAAGGAATTCGTGTGCCTCAGAAGACTATCGCCAAGGCACTTCGCCCTGGCTGGAAACCGCGGCGCAGGACACGCCGCTCATAGCGCTCGCTCTTTCTTCTTCTCCTCAAGGAGAACCTTTAAGGCTTTCCCGCCGGTTCCAAGGACTCCCGCCATGTGCTCGAAGCACCTCGGCGTGACGGGTGTTAGCACAATCTCGCCGTTTCTCGCCTCGAAGCACACTCGCGTCCCTGGCTTGATGTGGAACCTGGCGCGGATCTTCTTCGGGATGACAACCTGACCCTTCGCGCCAACGGTGGAGGATTCCATATGTCCGATCCCTCAAGTGCTCAGTATCCTAAAATCCTCGATGTTTTCTTCACCCGCGCTATCTGACGAGTCGGATCATGATCTCTTGAGCTATCGATTCCACGCTTTCGCGATGGTTTCCTGACCATTGCAGCTCAAACTCTGCTTCAGCAGGAGGCCCTTCCTCAAAGTAGACCGTGAGCTTGAATCGGTGCGTCCCAGGCGGCACGTGTGAGGTCATCTTCCGAGGCCATCCATCGACGGTGAAGCGAAGCTGAGGAGTTTTAAGGTCACCGGACAAGAGCGCGTCGGTTTCAGTCTGAAGTTCCGGTGGATAGATTCGAGCAAATGAAACAAGAACCCTCCCACGAGGCGGGATATCCTTCGATCGTGCATCCCATTTAAGAGGGACTGGTTCAGCGTTGTCCCAGGGTTTGAAAACGCCTTCCTCTAGCTGCCGAAGGTCTGTAAGCTCCACGTACTTTGCACGGATGGTAGAACTGTTGGATCTGTTGTAGACCTGGATCCTGAAGTAACGTACGTTCCAATATTTCTTCGCCCAATCATTCCCAAAAACTGCGCTGTCCACAAACGGTTTTGAGTTTTCGAACTCAATGCTTGAAATTTGCTTCGTCCGGTTCTGGGGTCCCCATGCGTAGATCGCCCAAGCAATAGCAACCGCAGTGGCAACGGCTAAGACTATGGCAACGAGGTGGGTGAGGAGCCACTTGCCGAAACGTTTCCATGGTGTTGGCTTTTGCTCAGCAGGACGCTGAGGGTGTGCTTCCAACTCACGAATGCGATCCCAGGCAGGCGTACTGCCGGGATTTATGAATGCACGCGCGTGCCAGCGATGATCCCGTTCGCTGACTCTGGAATCACTGCAGCGCCGTAGAGGGCTTTTGGGATCACGAGTTGTAGGAGCTAGGCGGTCGAGCCAGAACTGAACATCGTACTCAAGCTCTTGCCCAACATGACCCGTGATCTCCGCAAGTACATTACGCATGTCCAGCTCACACGCACATTTCGACCCAGATGCGCGTAACCCAGCATTTTTATGCTGGTCGGTGTATTTGCGTAAGATGCTTAACTCGATTTGGTTTTGCGTCATATTCTGCCCATCGAGACTGGGTGCCGCATTAACTGCTTTGCTGAATTTACGTATTGTGACACTGGAACTCATGACAGCGATCCTGCACCCACATGTTCGCAACCTTATTGCCCATCCGCTGCTGGCAGCATCTCGCGGAAACCAAGGTATCCCCTGGCAGACATGCGGTTGATGAAATCTCTCGCGGCCTTTGTTGTACCTGGATCGTTGCTATCAAGAGCCGACGCCACGATAGGCTTTGCCTCATCGCGCCACGTATGCACTCCCCAGTCGTTTTTGTCGGAATCTATCAAGACTGCCAGTAGCTGCAACGCCTGGAGCGGGAGCTGTGGCGCAACCTTTACGAGGCGGGTCAGAATGAAATTCTCGGCCTCGGCCTTACCGCACAGCTTCAAGGCTTCAATGAGTTGAGGGATCGCCCATGCGTCCGGAAATTTACCGGCTGCGAACCACCAACCAAAACCATTTAGCTCTTTGGTTGTTGCCCCAGACGCTACGATCTCGAGCACGGCTTGGAGCCGCGCTTCCCATAGCTTCTTGAGGCGATCTTGGATCTCCTGAGAAAGCGGCCCCTCTATGTGGTACAAAGAGCGCCCTATGTAATCGACGGCGAACTCTCTCAAAGACGGGCTGGCTTTTGCCCAGAACCGACTCAACAACTCCTCGTCAAGTTTTCCCCTCCACCAAAATGCCATCAGGTGCTCAGCGAGGCCTTGTTCAGCATCGCGCTTGACGTCCCCGGCTCTTCCCGAGATGGGCGCAGGATTCGACTTAAGCTCTTCTATGGCGAACTCGTAATGGTGTCTTAAGATATTGACCACTTCGTCATAGGGGTGACAAAACCTCAAATACGTCCCCCAAGACGCCATTCGGAAGGCTGACACCGCTTTGTCCATCGGGAAAATGGCGTCCACTTTACTATGTGCCCATTCTTTATCGAACAAGAGCAACCAGGGGAACCATTGGCCATACACAGATCGAATTGCAAGCGAAGCATCCTGGGAAACGTCTAGATGTCGTTCAAGCGCTTTGCGGACCTCGGGCATTTCCTCGAACCCGCGCGCTAACCGCTCCTGCCCTTCAGGTGATTTTTGCAAATGCCGCCTGACCCAGAGAGCGTACCGAATAACCGTATGCAAAGCCTCTCCTCGTACAGTATTGATAGATTCAGTCAAAAAATCTTCGTGGTGATCAGTTCTATCGGAAGACCACGAAGGGTCAGGATCTTCGGTCAATCGCTGGAGAGTTGCCCAAACCTGCTCTCGCAGATCGAACGGCAAACAACATGGTCCTTCTTGAAAACCAATCTGGAATAACCGTGTAATGGTCTTGCGGGTCCATCCCCAATCTGGATCAGTATCGCGGTCGTATTTGGCGACTTCTCGTCCCTTGATCTGTTTGGGTTGAGTCGCCACCCAAAGACAAAGATTCACCACCGGCACCCAATCAAAGAGACGTTTTTCTTTGGCCGCCTTCTCAAGACCTTCTATGAGAGCGCGCACATAGGTTGGGTCCAGATCCTGAAATTTAACCGCCGACTCTGCAAACCGTGAAGGGTCTTGGGCAATGGTCGCTGATAAAACTCGCTGCATCCCCTCGGGCGATGGAACCCATCCTTTCGAATCCGGTTGCCAGCCTTTGAGAAAGGAGACGACCTCTTCAATTGACATCGTTTTCAGTTCATCCTCTGACTTCGGGCTGGTCGGTCCGGTCCAACTGGACATTTCCAAACCCTCTGTTATATCGGGAGGGGCTCCAAGTTCGAACACAAGTCCGTCGAGGGTTTGCTTCCACTCCGGAGGCAAACCAGAACCTATCCAGCTCAGCTTGTCTCTCTGCCATATCTTCTGAATGCGCTGGATCTGTTCTTCCTTCTCTTCGCCTCTGAAATACTCCGCCGTCAGCCCCGCCTGTATCCACGACAGAATTACCTTCTGCTGATTGGACGCCAGATTTGAGAAACGCTCTCGAAGCAAAAGCCGGTACTCCCTGGAAGCCCAGACTGAATCGAAAGTCTCCCGATTCATGAGTTGCTCCGCAACCAACACTTCAACGCCGGTCGGATATTGGTGAAGTATGTGCAGCCCTACCCGATGAAAAACCCTCCAAGGCTTCTTTTGCAATCGCTGGACAACCTCTAAAACGTTTCGGCTGTCCATCTGGCACAGCCGCTCCGCAGCATCTCGCACGGCAGCAACAAGGGCTTCCTTAATGCCATTGCCGTGGACACGAGGATCTTCTTCCAGTTTTGGATACCAGATATATGAATAGTCCTCCGGGCCCTTATCTTTGCGCCGGCGCCTGGAAAACTCTATAGCCTCTTTCAAGAGATCACAGATCAGGTCGAACGCTTTAAGCTTTCCTGCCTTTACCAGCTCCACAAAATCCCGCCCCATCATCTCGTGATATTCCCATGCGCTAAACCGCGCCTGGGGATCGGGCGACAAACTTAAAACCGCTTTCTTCTTTTTAGAGCCACCGGAATCAGCCCGAATCGAAAACAGTGCTTTTGCCAATCGCAATGCCCCATCGACCTGTCCACCTTTGGCCAGATGCGCCATCAATGCACCCAGTTTCTCGGACAGTTGAGAAAGATACTTCGACGACTCAAACCATTCGATGGCATCGCTTACGAGGAGAACGGCGACATCCGATGGCATCTTCGTTGCTGCTTCAACCAAATCTTCGTAAACGCGAGGATTTTTTGTAGGCGGGATCTGGCGAATTACCGCTACCACCTTTGAAGGGGCTGCGGCAGCTACTCTCGCGAGATAGCGTGATGCCGGCCAGATCTGGAAGCTGACGATATTTTTTCCTTCATCAACCTCCGGCTCAGGCGGAAACTGGAAAAAATCGCGAGCGCGAAGACCATCCAGCCACTCAGGTGAAGTAAGTCGGCTGAAAAAATAGTTTAGTATCACTTGATTCCGAGGGACTTCTTCCGAGAGGAACTGTAAATCCTCTTTAGTGGGGGAAGATTTCACAACGATGGCATCCAACTGGGTAAAGTACTGGAGGTAGTGTTTTTGGAATTCTTGAAGAACAAAATCCAGCACATTTTCCACGGTGGCTACAGAATTCTGAAATTCGGAATCGAACGGACGCGGCGTCCAGAGTGCGCGTCTTCGGGCACATATCCCACTTGCAAGTTCTTGGCAATCCCAGCCAACCAGCCAGCAGTATTGGCTTCAATCCAAGAGATTAGATAAGGGTGTAGCACAAAACATCGATAGGGCCTATCTAGACAGACTCTACGCCAAGCGAGTTCGAGGTCTAATCTGGGAAATCCGTATACTGCTGGTGCTTCCGAGGCTTTGGCAAATGCAGCAAGACGTACGGCCGGCGTCTTTACCACTTGCCCCTTGTTCTTCATAGGCTCATCAACTGAATCCATGTAAGCCATCCAGGGAGATTGCGAAGGCGTTCCAAATGTGCCAGCCCACATTGGCTAGGCGGGATTATTGTGAACTCCTTCGGTTTCCCGAATGGACTTCCACCACAGCATCAAGGTATTATATCCTCTGACCAAGTAGAGATCGCAATGGATCCACGCTGATGAAACGACCGAAGCGAGCTCTCGCCTCCACTCCCCAGCAAGTCCGCTATGGCCGCAAGGGCCAACAGTGGCATCCTGATTTCATCACCTACATAGGCTCCGTTGTCCAGGACGGAACTTACAGTGGGATGCCCGACCTTTACGGTGACGATAGTAAGATCCAGTGGGAGGCCCCATCGAATAGGAAGAGTGGAAAATTCAGGTACACCTACAATAAACGACTCGCATGGTGGAGGAAAAAAGCGCTTGCGGTCGGCATCGACCCCCGCTCGTCTCAGTGGATCAGCAGGACCGCAAAGCTGGTCCATCCTACAAGATCCAAACCGTGCAAGCGATGCGGCAAGGTGATGGAGATACGCTATGCATACCCCAACAAGCAGCTCCTTGAGCGCATCAAGCGACTGCCATACGTCTCACAAGATTTCCCACTCGATCCTCTTGAGCACATCACTAGCCTCATCACCCGCCTCATTGAACAATACGGAGAACGCGTGTTTAGCGACTTGCCAAAACTGCTCTCAACGGCCAGCGCCAAACCACCGATCCTTCCGAATACACTGAAGGCGTGGCTCGAGTGGGTCGAGCAGCAGTTCATCCCTTCTGAGCCCAGACTCTTGAGTCCTGGCGCTATGTCAAACGCTCCGGACCGCCTCGATGGGTTCCACTCCTTTAACCTTTGCTGTCGGAGTAGAGCTGATACAGGACGCCATCCGACGAACCTTCAGTCTTATTCGACGGACCGACGTGTATTCGAGTATTGGGCAGACGGGGACTGGATCGCTGCCGATCGTCTCATGGGGCAGATCCGCGCTAATCTAGCCGATAGTCCATGTCGCAATCAGCACTCAGGGCCCTGCTCAGCAGATCACATCGGCCCGATCTCCCTTGGCTTCACCCACAGGCCAGAGTTCCAATTGCTCTGTAAGTCGTGTAACAGTGCAAAGAACAACCGGATGAGCCTAGAAGATGTGGTAAGGCTCCGGGAGGTCAAATCATCTGGTCAGCAGGTCGTTTCTTGGCATACAAAGCCGCTATGGGACCTCCTCAAGCACCTAGTGACTGACAATGAAACTGCCTTGAGGTTGAGCAAGATCCTTCGAGATTACAGACACACTTTGATGTGTATCTTTCAGAGGATCGCCGAGCAGGGGAACTTCACCTTTCTCACCTCTCTCCTGAACCTTTCTTACGCTGACTACGATGTTGAGTTCACTCATCTGCGAGTCGAACGGTATACGACTGCGTTCGATCAGGAAATCCGACGTCCTCGTAAGACGAAATACGCGATCGAGCAGAAGGCACGTAGATGCCGCGTGGCCTTGGAGGCGCTTCTCTTCTATTTCGATAAACCAAACAGGAATGCCTTTGTCGTTTGGTCCCCAGAGATCGAAAGTCGCATACATGCAGCCCTAGCACACCTAAAGCGATCAGACCGCACCGTCAAGGAGATCGATCAGAACTTAGCTCATCTTGTATCTCCTGCTGGCTCGCGCTCCAATGAGGAGGGCTTCAAGAAAATGGTGAGCCGTTTGCCAGCGACAGCTGTCCAGACATTTGTGGCTGCCAGGAGAGAGCTTGAAGCCGCTATGGCCCTGATCGCTAAGGAGCTTGCGAGCAGATGGAAAGACGAACGTTACACTCGGGTCGACCTTGAGGAGTTCGAAAGTGCGCTATAGAACCATAGATGACTTTGTAGTGAGCTGCTCGAGATACTTATCCGCAGAGATGTGGCCTCTAACGAACGCCTGATATGGATTTGTTGGAACTGAGAGGTAGCACTTCTGCGATCCGTTTTCTCCAGGCTCGAGGGCTGGCAAATCCGATAGAGCTTCCTCAACGCTGATCGCTCGAGGGAGTTCTTCAAATAATACGTCTTCCTGGTAGAGCTGTGTGACAGATTGTGGCGATGTTACAGACAGCTGGTTTGTATTGCACCCGACGAGGAAAACCCTGGTCCTTCGTTGGGGAATCCCATATTCCTCTGCGTTCAGCTTCCATGAGATTAGGGTTTCAGTGCAGCTGCTCAGCTCCTTTTGAATCATCCTGAACACCTCTCCCCCCTGCATATTCAGCAGCCCTGGGACATTCTCGAAGAGGAAGCCGTCTGGTTTTAGAGCGAGCAACATCTTCTTGTATTCGTAGAAAAGCTTATTCCGCTCATCCCGCATCGAACGACGATTGCCAGCTGTTGAGAACCCTTGGCATGGCGGGCCCCCAAGAACAAATAGGGGCATACCCTTCCTGCGTAACCTTGCTGACTTTACCTGCCTGACCACGGCATCAAATACGTCCTTCTGCCTAATATCACCCTTGATAGCACTCTGATGGATATTAAACCTGTACGTTTCTAGGAAGGGTCCTTCAATATCGTTCGCGACAATCGGCTCCCACCCGGCCCACTTGAACCCTAATGAGAGCCCTCCGGCTCCACAGAATAGGTCGACAAACAGCCCCACTCGTGGCAGCCGACCCGCAATCTGGAAGGCTAGCAAGGGAGGAACTGCGTTACCGATCTGCTTGTTCACCGAATCTTTGCTTCCGAAAAACACGAAGTTATCTGGGAAGGACTGCAACCTAGCTGCCTCACGCTGCGATAGCACTCTATGCTGGCCTCCAGCGTAGTCGTAATGAAGATGGCATCCGTTTCCAGGTCTGCTGAAGTAGGTATTGATCGTGTAGGATGGCTTGTCTGCCCTCAATCGTCCGTAGTAAGTTGACCTGCTCCCCTCGCCCGCAAGGTAGCTCTTACGAATACCCTCTAGCCTCTCAGATCTGACTGTCACGGGAATATCTTTCCAGTTCCCTCCCGGCGGGACCGCTGATGCTATATCCAGATCTAATTCGCTCAAATTTGCTGAGCAGTGGTTAGGAATTCCCTGGCTAGATGGGCTATGCGCATCAGGACCTCGCAGGGCTACGCCAGAAAGAGTGACAGCTCGTGTCTGCCAGGATGGATGCCCAAGCAAACGCGTTCTATCCTGCTCTGAGAGCCCATCGAACTTCCTAAGAAGAGCACCTAGGCCATCTCGACTAAGGCCATAGGATTGTGCGACGGCCACTTCAATATCGATCTCTACCGCTTCATCGCCCGCTTCAAGCCGTTCCACCATGTTAGAAAGTCGCTTTGCCAAGCCTTGATCGTTGAGATCGGGAACTTTGACCTGCCGGACAACACCAAGAGAGATGTGTCCTGTGCCTAACATCGCGCGAACCTGAAATTCGAACGGGATCGAGTTCATAACGGCAACGAGTGCTCGAAGCCTCTCTCTGCATCCATCACGGAAGAACGCGACGTGAAGAGAATTCCCAGTCGCTATCCCCGCTGGGATTATGGCCGCCTGCATTCGTCTCGCTTGGCTTCTCCTCGAGACATCTCGCCAAGCGACTCTAGCAAACGTGACCGATGGCGGCACTACCTTCAGGTCTTCACAGACATACTTCTCTGGCTGCTCAATAATCTTGTAGCGACCGATCATCCGGCCCTTAATGAACTTTACTCTACCGGAACTTGCTAAGTACTTCGTATATCCGGTTTCATCAAGTTCTCTTCCAGTCCATAGAGAGCCTGAGCGCTTGTCTTCCATCTCCTTCAATGTCTTCAAGCTCTTCCACTCTTTCAGCTTGGTAAACAAGATACCGCCAATATCCAGGGGCAGTCGATAATCGACCATCCCGAGATCCTCACTCGAAAGCTCAAGTCTCTCCCTGGAAGTTATACGAGAGTCCCGGTTAAATTGAGTCATCATAGGTTGCTGGAAAGCAGAGGTAGTGTGCCTTGCGAGCAAGCTAATACAGGGTTGATCTACGCCCTCGAATAGTCGAGCCTCTGCAGGGTAGTGAGATACTTCTAATAGAGTAAAATCACTCCATAGCCATCTCCGTAGAGCAGTTGACATCTGATCGGTCATCAGCGCAGACGGTGCTACCAGGCCACAGACTCCATTCTCTCTTGTCAGTCGAAGAACAACCTCTGTGCCGCATCGAGATAAATTGGTTCCCCAACCTGAGAACTTTAGTTTTGGCTGGGACAAGGGTAGCTCACCAGCCAGCCGGCTATCGTATTCCTTAAGCGCCCTCACATATCTTTGCTGCTCATCGTGAGAGACTCGTGCTAGTTCACGTCGGTCAGGTTTTAACATCTCCCAGGGGGGATTGGCGACAACACAATCATACAAGCCATAGGAGGCCCTGGAGAATAATAAGGAATCTTGTAAGCGACAATCCAGTGAATATTGGATGCCGCATTCCTTCGCAACAGAGTTCACCCTATCCTTGGCCACATTCAGAGCAGCTCTATCACAATCCCAAAGGCCGATCTCCCAGCGAACTGACATTCCAACCCCGAGTTGATGTGCTCTACGGACAAAGGCAGTTATCAAGCGACCATCTCCGCAGAAGGGATCTACGATCCGCATGGAACTTAACCGCTTAAAAGTGATTTGACGCACCAATCTGTCTACCAGGTCCTCGACAATTAAGGTCGGGGTATAAAATTTCCCCATAGTTCTGGTAAGGAGATCCTTCTCAATGGGGGACTGCTTCCCTGAACTGTGACCATTTCTGACTACCACGTCTACTAGAGTAGAGGGAGAGCCTGTGATTTTTTCAGTATCTTGAGCGGCTATGTTCATAGAAACAACTCCTGGCTCAGGATATCCATCCGCTTATCGTGGTAGATGAGCTGTTCGAGATAGCATTATCCAGCACCAGGCCGAAATAACCGCCAAGCTCCCATAGAGCGGCCAAAGAGTCCGACCGAGGAATGCCCAGAGGTGCCGGCCCCCTGTGCACCAAAACCCCCTCGGTAGATTAGCCGTTAGACTCATCGGGTCAGTGAGCTTTGGATGATCCGGATTCTGAGCCAGGAGGGTAGCCAGCTGATGGTGGCGCTCCACAAATCGCCGCTCTTTAGCCAAGAAAAATGCATCAAGTTGCCAGAATACCAGCGCCCCTACCAAACCAACCAGGTGGAGGATAGGTAGCCCCTCTTTGAGAGCATATCCAGTGGCCGCCATCCAAGTAGTAACCGCAAATTGCTTGGTTGTCTGGCCATGATTCGAGAGACGATCGACAACGCGACTGAGCAGATCGACCTCTTTCAACAGTAATTCTCTCATGACCAGAGCATGATTAGTGAGTCCGGCTGCAGACTAGGCACCGCGCGTTATACTTCATCATTTCATTAGGGTTGACGATGAGCCGCGATTGACCGGTTCTTGCATTGCAGGCGTCCTCGATCCACGCTCGCAGGTTTTCCGCAGACTGCGGGTAGTCATACCACTTCGCGTATCCGCTGTTGATGTTCCTGGCGAGTCTGTCCGGACAACAAGGGAGGGTCGTTCCGCCAAGCATAGTCGTGATCGATGCGCCTGGTAGGATGATGCCAAGAAGACCATTTGGCGGCTCATTGCCAGCTTGCCGCAGCGAGCTCTTAATCTCCCAGTCAACATATCGACGGCTATGAGTGCATCGTCCAACAAGCACAATCGTGACGCTGGAATCTTCGAGGCATTCTTCCCGAATACGAGACATGACATATTCGGGATCGTAGCTATCAACGAAATTGTCAGCGTCAGTAATTCCAATGCCTCGCGGGGTGAACGTATTCGCACCGCCTGAGCCGAAAGTCTTCACGAACCGATCGACCCAGTACCCATCACCATCGAAATAAGAAATGAACGCTCTACGTTTAGGAGGTAGCTGCGGGAGCGGTCTGAGGAAAGGACTGCCGAGAAGTGTTTGCGAACGCGGAAACCAAGTCGGAATCTCGGCCATTTTCAAAAACCTATTGGCTGCGACCGTAAGGAGACTGGTTAGTCGGCCGAAGGGAAACGCCCTTCTCCGAAGCTTTGGCGTAAACACCCGCGACCGGTCTGCCCAACTTGAGGCCGATTACGCGAGTCGGGGTATTTTGCCTCGCTAGCTGCTTCAGAACTTGGACTTCTCCGTTACTCCAGTGCTTGCCCGCATTCCGCTCATACTTTGGCATTGTGCCTCCAGATTATTTCAGGTTAGGAATGACCGCTACGACTATACCCTGTACTTGGAAATCAGCCGTCAAGATAATCGGTTTATGCCTTCGATTGGTTGATCGCGGCATCAACACGACCATTCCATTCGAACGGTGATACTCCTTAATCGTGGCCTCATTATCAATAAGCGCAACTACCTTATCTCCGTCCTCTGCAATCGATCGCTGTCGGACAAGGACCATGTCGCCATTCTTGATACCCGCCCTATTCATGGAATCGCCACGGGCGTGGAGAAGGTAATGCTTGGAACCAGGTTTAGCAATAGCGGTGGAGACTGGAATAAAGCCCTCGACGTTTTCTTCAGCTAGGATTGGCCCGCCGCAAGCGACCGATCCTACCAGTGGCACATTTACTGTTTGAGCGTGTGCAGTCCCAAGCTTTGGATCTGCCAGCAACTGATACTCACCCGATCGAAGCTTTCTAAGCACACCCTTCTCTTGAAGCTGTTCAAGGATGTCCTGAGCCGATCTTGGCGACTTGTAGCCCAAAGCCGCCATCAACTTACGGACAGAGGGAGCGCGGCCTTCGTGAGCTAGCCCGTTTCTGATGTGGCGAATGGCTTCAAACTGCTTTTGGGTAAATTTCTTCTGTTCCATACATACAACTGTATGTTACTGTATGTCCGATGTCAAGAACGAAGTCACCGCTGAGGAAAAATTATTCAAAACTCTACTTGGCAACGTGAGGGGACAATGCTAGGGTCGGGCTCCGAAAATGAGCGAGCCGAATGCCTAACTGCGCCGTCTACTGCCGGTACTCGTCTGAGTCCCAGCGCAACTCGATGTCGATTGAGGCGCAGCGGCATGAGTGCCTGAGCTTTCTGGTCAAGCAGCAGTGGAATCTCTACAAGGTCTTTGTGGACGAGGCGCGGTCGGGCACGTCGGACGACCGGGCGGCGTTTCAGGCGATGATCGCGGAAGCCGCCGTGAAGAACCCGCCCTTCAACGTGATCCTGGTGCATAAGCTTGATCGGTTCGCGCGGAACCGGTATGATTCGATCAAGTACAAGTCGCTGCTGCGACGCAAGGGCATCAAGGTGATTTCTGCGACACAGCCGATCATCGGGTCTGGAGATCCTACCGAGGTTTTGCTCGAAGCGATGCTCGAAGGCATGGATGAGTTTTACAGCTTGAACCTGGCCCGCGAGAGCCTCAAGGGCATGGCGGAGAATGCCCGGCACGGCTGGTGGAACGGCGGCCACGCGCCGTTTGGGTTCAAGCCCGTGGCGATCGACACCGAGAAAGGCTCCAAGAAAAAACTGGTCATCGAGCCAGCCGAGGCAGAGATCGTGCGCCAGATCTTCTCGCTCTACCGCACCGGCCGAGGGGTGGGGGCGATCCGGCACTTGCTGAACACTGAGGGGACGAGGTTCCGCGGAGGGCGCCGCTTCACAAAGAACGTGATCCTCCTCATCCTCCGCAACGAGAAGTACTGCGGGGACACCACCTTCGGCAAGAAAGTGAACCGGCGGCAGCGCCCCATGGACTGGAAGATGGAGCCCATCACGGTCAAGGATGCGCATGAGCCAATCGTTGACCGCCAGGCCTGGGCGCATGTCCAGGAGCTGCTGAGCAGTCGCAGGCGAGAACGCAAGCATCCGCGGGCCGTCGGGAGCGACTATCTGCTCTCCGGATTGATCACGTGCGGCTTCTGTGGGGCAAACTTCGTGGGGGTCTCGGCCAATTCGAGAGGCCGGCGCTACCGCTACTACGTGTGCAACACCCAGCGGCGAGCGGGGTCCACCGGCTGCCAGCAGCCCTCGCTCAACGCGACGGTGCTTGAGCGGCTCGTGCTGGAAGAGTTCAAATCCCGCCTGACGACCCGCGAGACGATTGTCGAGTTGATCAAGACCCGCAACGACCTGGCGAAAGACGAACTCGAGAAGCTAACGGCGCGCGTGGCCGAGCTGGAGCGGGAGATTGAGGACATCGCCAGGCGGCGCGGCAGGCTCTACCAATTCATCGAACAGCACGCGGACTTCAAGTTTGAAGACCTCGCCCCGCGCATCCATCAGCTTGAGACCACACGGGCCGGCAAGGAGCAGGAGCGCGATCAGCTCAAGGCTACGCTGGCCGCCAAGTCCGTCCGCGCCTCAGAGCAGGACATTGAGAAGCTGGTCGAGTTCTACGCGAAGCTGCTGCAGGATGAGTCCTCCTGGGCCAAGAAGCAGGTGGTGCAGTACCTCGTCGTGTCCGTCAAGATCAAGGGTGCAGAGGCGCAGATCACCTACGATCCCGCCTTGACGGCGGCGCGGCAACGCCTCTCCCTCCGAGAAGCGTTAACGGCGGCATCGGATTTTCGCTCCTGATGCCGCCGTCACGCTCTGGGCAATGTTTTGCCCAAAACAATAATGGCTCCCCGGCCAGGACTCGAACCTGGGACATGCTGATTACAGTGTGCCCCTGCGTTTCCGCAAGGCCTGGACTATCTCTTCACCATTCCCGCCTCTCGGCGGGATACAGGTGGCGGGCGCTTAGTCTCTGCACCTTCCTTGCAACTCGGTTGAGTGCAAGGCTTGGCTCAGGATTACCATGCTCCCCATGCGGAGGAGGACAGGCTTCCCTGAGTTCACCCGCAGTTTCATTCCGTCTTTCGGCGGAAAGCTGCGCTGAGGCATGAAGTTCGCGGTGGCAATTAGCGCATAAGAGGACGCACTTGTCGAGTTCCCGTCGGACTCGCTCCCAACTTCGGGTGTACCCATCTTGGGAAATCCCGAAGTCTTTTTGCGAGGAGTCCACGTGATGAAACTCGAGCGCCTCAATGCAGCGACTGTAGCCGCAGCGGCTGCATTTGCCGCCCTTGTAGGCCACAGCCATGATCCGAACCTTTCGACGCCGCTTTCGGACGGCGGCGATCATATAGATCCGGCGATCTGCGTAGCGCCTATTCTCCACCACTGCTCCCGCCCCGTTCACAGTCAGCCGCTCTACCAACTGAGCTACCGGGGAATAGCTGGTATTGTACTCCTGTGGGCGCTCATCGGGTAGGCAAAAATGGCGCGAGCCCGTCACGCTGCCTACAATAGATGGCGAAGGAAGCGACGACAACCCGGAGGTGTTGGATGGCCAAGACGGTGCTGATTCCCATCGCTCATGGCACGGAGGAATTGGAAGCGATCGCCCTGATTGACACGCTGCGGCGCGCGGGAGCGGTGGTGACGGTGGCCTCGGTGGAAGCGCAGCACGAGATCACGACCGCGCATGCGGTCAGGCTCGTCGCTGACCGGCTCATCAGCGACTGCGCTCACGAGTCCTACGATCTCATCGTGCTGCCGGGCGGCATGCCGGGGGCGGAGCGTCTGCGAGACAGCACGCCGCTGATCGAGTTGCTCACGCGCCACCAACAAGCGAACAAGCCCTATGGCGCCATTTGCGCGTCCCCCGCCGTGGTGCTGGAGCATCACGGCTTGCTCGGTGGACGGCGCGCGACCGCCTATCCGGGTTTTTCCGAACGGCTGGCGAACCAGCAAGCCGTCGCCTCGCGCGTCGTAATCGATGGGCCGTGCCTGACCAGCCGCGGCCCGGGGACCGCGCTTGAGTTCGCGCTGGCGCTGGTCAAGACGCTCTTTGGCGAGGCCAAGGCGAACCAGCTTGCGGAGGAGATGCTTGCCCATGATGACCCTGATTCTTGACGGCTACAACGTGATCCATGCGGTGCCGGAGCTGGCACAGCACATGGATCGAAGCTTGCAAGCAGCGCGTGAGGCGCTGGTGCGCCTGTGCCAGGAGTATCGGGCGCGGCGTGGGGATCTGGGACGGCTCTATGTGGTATTTGATGGAAGGGAGACCGAGACGTACGGCTCCCCCGAACAGCAGCACGGCAGCGTGACGGTGCTCTTCACGCAGCAGCCGGAAGAGGCGGACACGCGGATCTTGCGCGTGATCGAAGCCCAGGGCGGCCGCAGCCGATGCGTCGTGGTGTCGAACGACAACGAGGTCTTCAACAACGCGCGGGCCTTCGGCGCCCGCGTCCTGTCCGTGCAGGCCTTCTACGAGCGGGTCCGGCGAGCGAGCGCGCGCCGGCTTGAACCTCATGACGCCGATGACAAAGTGATGCCGCGCGATGCCCGGCAGATCACCGAGGCTTACCGGCAGCACCTGGAAGGAAGATGATCCCATCGTTTCACCCAGCCTGGTGGTGCCGGGGGCCGCACGCGCAGACCCTGTGGGGCGCTTTGTTCCGTCCGACTCCGCAGGTGCCGCTTCGGCGTGAGCGATGGGAAACGCCGGATGGAGATTTCCTGGACATCGATCGCGTTGAGGGGACCGCGAGCGCTCCAGCGTTGATTGTGCTGCATGGACTCGAGGGGTCCTCACGATCCAAGCCGGTCCTTGGGTTGATGGCCGCGGCCCATCGCCTCGGATGGGCAGCGGTGGGCGTCAACTTTCGTTCCTGCAGCGGTGAATCCAACCGGCTGCGCCGCGCCTATCATGGAGGAGACAGCGCCGAACTTGGGTGGGTGATCGACCGGGTGATCGCGGAACAGCCCGCGCGCGCCGTGGGCTGTGTCGGGGTATCACTCGGAGGCAATGTCGTCCTGAAATATTTTGGCGAGCACGGAGCGCGTGTGCCGCACCAAGTGCGCGCGGCCGGCGCGATTTCGACCCCCTTTGATTTGGGGATTGCGGTGCGGTATATGGAGCACGGCCTGAGCCGGCTCTACATGCGAAATTTTGTGCGCAGCCTCAAGCAGAAAATGCTGGCGAAGCTGGCACGGTATCCGGACATGGTGGATCCCGCGCGGCTGGGCGCGGTGCGGACCCTGGCGGAATTTGATCACGTTGTCACCGGCCCCCTGCATGGCTTCCCGGACGGCCAGGCGTATTGGCAATCGTCCAGCTCCGCCAGCCGGCTGAGCGCAATTCGGCGGCCCACCCTGCTCATCAACGCCGAGGACGATCCGTTCTTTCCGGCCGACGCCTTGCCCACACGAACGGTGGGGGGGAATCCGGCGCTGCACGCCGCCTTCGTACCGGAGGGCGGTCATGCAGGATTTTTATCTGGCGCGTGTCCGGGGCGCCCCGTGCCCTGGGCGGAAAACCGGACGATGGCTTTCTTGCAAGAGCACGTCCTCCCCGCTGCCGCCCCACTTCGTTGCACGGGTGTCTCGGCTACCCGATGATGCGGCGGCCTTCGAGGGCGCACGAGAGGGTGGCCTGGTCGGCGTATTCGAGGTGGCTGCCCACCGGAATGCCCGAGGCCAGCCGGGTGAGCTTCAACCCCTCGCGGCCGCGCAGCAGCTTGGACAGATACGCCGAGGTGGTTTCGCCGTCTTTATCAGCGTCGGTGGCAATCACCACTTCCCGCACCGCCCCATCGGCCAGACGCGCGAGCAAGGCATCGATCTTCAGCAGCTCCGGCCCGATGCCATCCAGCGGGGCGATGGCGCCCAGCAGCACGTGATACAAGCCTCGGAAGGTGCCGGTCCGCTCAATCGACAGCACGTCTTTCGGCTCTTCGACCACGCAGATGATCGAGGCATCGCGGGTCGAGTCTTCGCACACCGTGCAGCGAGCGGCTTCACTGAGGTTAAAACAGATGTCGCAAAAGCGCAGTTGCTCCTTCACATCGATGAGGGCCTGGGCCAATTGCCGGGCCTCTTCCTTGGGCAGGCGCAGCAGATGAAACGCAATGCGCTCGGCCGAACGCGGGCCGATGCCGGGCAGCCGCCCCAGCGCATCGAGCAGGCGCAGCAGCGGCTTGGCATAGCTGGCCATCACGGCGCGGAGGACTTCTGGATGATGGTGGCGTTAAATAACTGCACGATGTCCTGCACGATCGGCGACGTGGACGGAGACGCGGCGGCTGAGACGAGCCACGGGGTGGCGGCCTCGCCGCGGGCCGAGGCCGGCAGCGCGGTGTAGGAGACCTGCAGCGAGCAGGCGCAGATCGCTTCGAGCGCCTGCTCGACCACCCGCAGATGATCCGGCGCGCTGAGCACTTCCCGGTGCAGCGCAGAGGCGGGCAGGCCGATCTGCACGCACTGGCCGGCGATGCCCATCGGCTTGGCCTCAGCCAGGTAGGCGGCGAGCGACATCTTCTGTTTGGCGATGGACTCCATCACCTGCGGCCAATGGCGGTTGAGCTGCTCCAACGACATCGCCCCGGCCTGCGTGGACGTCTCGGCCATGGGGGCTGGCGCTTCGGCCGGCTCAGGCTCGTCGTCGGGCTGGATGATGGCCTCCTCGCGCGGCGCAGGCGGCGACGCGGGGGCGCGCGAGAGTTGCTCAAGCCGCTCGATCAGCTGCTCGATCGACGCCCACGACTCGCGCGTCGCCAAGCGGATCACGGTCAGCTCCAGCACCGTCTGCGCAAACGGGCTGCGGCGGATCAGCTCGTACGCGCCGGTCAGCAGTTGCGACATCACCAGCAATTCTTCCGCCGAGGTGCGCGCGGCCTGCTCGCGCAGCGCGGCCACGGCCTCCTCGGGCAATTCGATCAGCTGCGCCACCTTCGACTGCGGCGAGGCGTCGATGCGCAGCAGCAAGAGGTTGCGCAGATGGGTCACCAGGCTCACCAGCACCTGAGCCGGCTCCTTGCCCTGCTGCAGCTGCTGCGTCAGGAGCGTGAGGGCCGCACTCGCATCATGCGTAAACAGCGCGTGCGCCAGCGCGTGCACCGCGGCGTGCTCCACCGCGCCGAGCAACTGGGTCACATCAGCCTCGCCGATGCGGCCCTCAGAAAAACTGGCCATTTGTTCGAGGATCACTTCGGCGTCGCGCAAGCTGCCCTCGGAGGCGCGCGCGATCGCATACAGCGCCGCCTCCTCGATGGCGAGTTGTTCCTGCTTGGCGATGCGGGTCAGCGCCGCCACCAGCGTCTTGGTGTCGATGCGCCGAAAGTCGAAGCGCTGGCAGCGCGAGAGGATCGTCGGCGGCACTTTCTGCGGCACGGTGGTGGCGAAGATAAACTTCACATGGGCCGGCGGCTCTTCGAGCGTTTTGAGCAGCGCGTTGAAGGCATCGTGGGTGATCTGGTGCACCTCATCGATGATGTAGATGCGATACGCCCCGTGCGTGGGGGAGTATTTGACCGTCTCGCGCAACGCGCGGATGTCCTCGATGCCGCGGTTGGAGGCGCCGTCAATTTCGATCACATCAAGGCTGGTGCCATTGGCGATGGACTGGCAACTGGGGCAGCGCTGGCACGGGGAGGGCGTGGGGCCGTTGGCGCAGTTGAGCGCCTTGGCCAGGATGCGCGCCGCTGAGGTCTTGCCCACGCCGCGCTGGCCGGCAAACAGATAGGCCTGGCCGATGCGGCCGGTGTCAATGGCCTTGCCCAGCGTGGCCGTCACATGCGGCTGGCCGAGGAGCTCTTCCAAGCTCTTCGGCCGATACTTCCTCGCCAGCGTGACGTAGACCGGAAGCGCTTCCGCTTGTACCTGGCTCTTCTTTTTAGTTGGAGCAGTGTTGGCCTTCACGTCATCTTGTCCTTACTTCACTGCATCTGGAGACATCCGGACGATTTTTCCATTCTCCCATACCGCAAGCGGACGGCCTGATTTTTTATGCCGGTCCACAACTCCACGCACCGCTTTTTTTAATGCCGCTTCGGCTTTATCCTGCAACGACATTCTTTTTTTCATTTATGACCTCGCGCTTCTTTGAACCATCGCAAATAAATCATCACGCATCACTTCTGTATGACCGTTTCGTTTTTTCGCGATCAAGAGAGGTGTTGCCTTTGAATTATCAAAGAGCATCCAAGAATCAAGCAACGGCTCATATAAGCTGAAAAAATTATTCATCCCGCGCGCAAATCTTCTCCGGACATCTTCAGCAGGCACATGATGCCCGCCTTCTGCAACTCGGTCTTTAATACGGGCTATTGCCAATTCTGCGCTAGGAAGCCAGAGAAAGAAAAGATGCAACGCATAACCTTTCTCTCTTAACTCGGCGAGTAAACTGACGTAGGATTTACCGGATAACGTTGTTTCAAATGCAAAATCAATGCCACGCTTGGCATAGTCATGGATTTGCTGAAGCACGAGCTTGCCGGCTTTAATAGCAGCAGCGCGAGGCTCAAACGGAGCTAACCCTTGAGCAATAAGATCGGCATTTACAAAATTCGGACAATTCACATATTCGGGTAAGAACATCCTGGCAAACGTCGTTTTGCCCGATCCATTCGGTCCCGCAATAATGTACACCGCTTTATTTTTCATACACACACCACCTTGGCTCACTCATGGCGAGCCCTGACTCATTTTACCTGCCAGGGTTCGCCTGAGCGTCAACAATGGCGGCGCCGCGCTGGCCGGCGAAGAGATACGCCTGGCCGATGCGCCCGCTGTTGATGGCCTTGCCCAGCGTGGCCGTCACATGCGGCTGGCCGATCAGCTCGTCCAGGCTCGCCGGCCGATACTTCCTCGCCAGCGTGACGTAGATCGGAGGCGTGTCCGCTTTTGCCGGGCTTTTTTCTCTTCAGATTTTCTTTTCACCATCAAAAATTGTGCTTTCTTTCATATCCACACGTTCTTAAATGGCCTTTATTTTTTCTGCTTACTGTTGTAAGTCGCCATAAGTTTTTCTCCGCTGTCCAAATGGGCGTTCCATATACCCTTTTTCCCATCTGTTTCATATTCACCAATCAAAACGGCTGTTTTATTATTACGATCTATGCGCAAAGTTAATCCTCCGCCACCTATAGAATGCCCCATAACGCTATAGGGGTCTGATTTTTGATAAGCTTCGACTCCATCCTTATCCCATTTATTTATTTGATACACAAATGACTGAACCATTAAATTCCCTGACACTGGGCTTACCTCCGCCCTAGATTCAATACATACGCCATCGGATTTATTGCAATAAATATCGACAGTATTTACAGTTGGTGTTCCGTTATAAACAAACTGCCCGCCTGCATCACCAATCCAGCTACCTTTAATTAATATACTGCTAAGATCCGGCGCATCCGTAAACTGATACTTTGGCCATGGGGTAATCGAAACTTTTACACTCTCTTGTTCAATTTGATTGTTAGTTTCGGCATAAATAGGACTGCCAAAACACAAAGCCGCGGAAATTACCAAGATTGAAAAAATAATTCTTTTGTGAGACATTTTGTTTCCTCCTTACCTTAGGCCGTTTTAGAGTACCTTTACTCCTCAAAAAAGTTCGGATCCCCTTCTACTCAAGTCAAAAATCCAGTTGGCTCTCGTCGGACGGTTCACTTTAAAAACTGGCGGAGAGGGAGGGATTCGAACCCTCGGTACCGGGTTACCCCAGTACAACGGTTTAGCAAACCGCTCGCGTCAGCCTCTTGCGTACCTCTCCTGTATATTCTTTGAACCGTCTCAGATATCTCGGATGGTGAGTACCTACGAGCGAAAAATAGCGCCTGACGGCTGCTGTGTCATGCAAATAGAGACTGTCTCCGGCGCAATGGATTGTCGGAAAGAATTGAAGCGACTCAAAGAGACGTTTCGCCGAAGAGAGGAGCGGTTGAGAACGGCTGGCAAAGCATAGTTTCACATAGCTATACGTCTTGCCGTTCACAACATACCGATGGCGATACACGGAACCGTCCGTATCTATCAAACCACGTAGACAAGCTACCCGATACGCATCCTTTCGCCATATCCAATCAGGAAGATCGACTTGCTGGCGTACCTTATTCCCTCGCTTCAACCCAAAAGATTCGAGCAACTCAACACACTGAACACTTGAACACACGAGATCTAACGCATGGTCATGTGGATCAACACTTCTTCCGGATGTGAGACCGAACAACCGTCTGATGAGGCGACTCACGTAATCCGCGTAATCTGCGTCCAACACCTTATCGAAAGAAACTTTTATCTGATAATCGGTGATTCCACCATCTCCAAGCATAATACCAATGAACTCAGCGAGGTCGGCTGAGAACGAGGGCGTGCGAATTCTCTTACGAACCGCAACTCCCAGTGCCTTGAAGTGCTCAGGATTGTCTTTGAATCGTTGCTGAGTTGTCCTTCCTCCCCGCCTTCTTCCTTCAAGCGTTCCGGGTGAGCCATGTAGTTGAAAGCGCCGTAGCCCGCCCAAGCGAGCGGCTTTCTGCACGCTCCAATGCTCAGGCAACACCGTCACATCGCGCGGCGTTGGTAGAGCCGCCAGCCGACAGAGGCGATTCAACGAGACATCATCCATCTGCCATTTCTCTCGTCGCCAATCTCGAAAGGTTCGTGCGTGCACGCCTATACGGCCTGCAAGCATCTGGGCATCCGCACCTGTTGCCCGCTGGACGTCTTCGAGGAAGTCCTGTTGTCGTCCGGGCGCGAATGCAACTCTCATCACTTAGGCGCGGGCGCCGACGGGGGCCTTGCGCAGCATCGCCGCGCACTCCGAGACCAGCACGCCCCTGGTCACGCTCAGTTTTTTATTGATCCGCTCGTTGCCGGGCACATTGATGGCCGAGCCGCACGCGCCCTGCCGCACATCCTCAGTGCCGAAGACCAGGCGCGAGATGCCGGCCAGCAAGATCGCCCCCGTGCACATGACACACGGCTCCTGGGTGACGTACAGCGTCGCGCCCTCGAGCTGGCTCGATTGGAGCGCATTCGCCGCCTGGGTGATGGCGATGATGGCCGCGTGCGCGGTGGGATCGCGCAGCGTTTTCGTTTGATGGGTGGCGCGGGCGAGTATACGGGTTTTCTGCACGATGATCGCCCCCACCGGCTTTTCGCGGGCGATCAGCGCCCGCTCGGCCTCCTTCAAGGCCTCGCGCATATATTGTTCGTCAATCTTCGCTGTCATCATGAGAAAACGTGCGCCAAGGTGGGTTCGAACCACCGACCTTCGGCTCCGCAGGCCGACGCTCTATCCAACTGAGCTATTGGCGCGTCACAGACTCTGGCAAACCCGGAGAGGGTGGGATTCGAACCCACGAAACCCCTTTCGAGGTCTACACGCTTTCCAGGCGTGTGCGCTCAGCCACTACGCGACCTCTCCCATTATAGACGAAACCAACCTGAATGATCACGGCGCTTCCTGCGCGGCCTCACTCGTCGCTCGGCTGCGCGCATTCAGCATCCGTTGTTTTTCCCTTGTCGGGAAAAAACAACGGAGAGGGTGGGATTCGAACCCACGAGGGACTTGCGCCCCTACCGCTTTTCGAGAGCGGCCGCGTCAACCACTTGCGTACCTCTCCAACACTACCGAACTGATGGCGGAGGAGGTAGGATTCGAACCTACGGTCCACTTGCGTGGACGGCGGTTTTCAAGACCGCTGCTTTCGTCCTCTCAGCCACTCCTCCTCATAAAAATAGGTGCTGCCACACCGTTGAGTAGATCGCGTGGGTGCGCGCCAGGCCATCCGAGAACGCCTGCCCGACGGAAAACTCCGGCAGCGCCCACGGCACGCACGCAGCAGTGATGCCCAGTGTGAGAAGAAACACCAGGCAGAGCGCCAGCACATAGGTTTCCAGATGCCACTGGTCGCGCTGCTGCTGCAGCTCATCGGCCGTCATCAGCCAGTGAAACGCCACGGTCGCACCGATCAGCGCGCTGATCGGTGCGCCCATCGCCGCCTCCACCCACAAGCGCCCGGTCCACTGCCGCAGCGCCCAGCCCAGCAGACACGCCAGCACCGTGTAGAGCGGAATCACGTACGGGCTGAAAGCGACCAGCGCTGAACCCTGCGCGCCGCCACCGCTTTCCGATTTCGCCGCGCCTTTCTTCCCTTTGGACCGCCCGGACTGCTCAACACTGGCTACCTGGCCGCCGAAAAGCCATACCGCCAACGTAGAAAACATCGTCCGGCTGATGCGAAACAGGGGTGCCGGACGATACAGCAAAATGTGCACGCCCAAGTAGGTGCAAAACCCCCACGCCAGCCACCGCGCCACGTTGACCCCTGAGACGCTGGCCGATTGGAACTGCTCCAGCACGCCCACCAGCAGCCCCACGGCCACGGGAATCAGCGCGGCGACCACGATCGCCTTGATCACCCGGCCGAATACCGTCTGAATCTTAGAGACGATCTTGCCCATTCAGATAAGGACGAAGCGGTTCAGGAATCACCACGTGCCCGTCGGCCTGCTGATGCGTTTCCAGCAGGCAGATCAGCGTGCGCGCCAGCGCCACGCCGGAGCCATTCAGGGTGTGAAGGAACTCTAATTTCTTGGTCGCGTGACGACGGAACCGAATGTTCGCCCGCCGCGCCTGAAACGCCTCGAAGTTGCTGCAACTCGACACTTCCAAAAATTGGCCCAGTCCCGGCGCCCACGCTTCGAGGTCATAACACTTTGCCGCCGAGAATCCCAAATCGCCGCTGGCTAAGCACACCACGCGATAGTGCAGCCCCAGCCGCTGCAAAATCGTCTCTGCGTGCTGCAGAAGGCGCTCGTGCTCTTGGGCAGAGGTCTCCGGCGTGGCAAAGCGCACCAGCTCGACTTTGTCAAACTGATGCACGCGCGTGAGGCCCTTCGTCTCTTTCCCGTAGGAGCCGGCCTCTCGACGGAAGCACGGCGTGTAGGCCGCGTACGCCAGGGGCAGGCGCGCCTCATCCAGCACCTCGTCGCGATGCAGGTTCGTCACCGGCACTTCGGCGGTGGGCACCAAAAACAGGTCGTCATCCTTGAGGCGATACATGTCTTCTTCAAACTTGGGCAACTGGCCGGTGCCGAACATCGACGCGCGGTTGACCAGCAGCGGCGGCCACACCTCGGTGTAGCCGTGCTCCTGCGCGTGCACATCCAGCATCCAGTTGATCAGCGCCCGCTCCAGGCGCGCCCCGGCGCCGAGCAAGAGCGGAAAGTGCGAGCCGGTGATTTTCGCCGCGCGCTCCAAGTCGAGCACGCCAAGCGACTGCCCAAGCTCCAGGTGCGTCTTCGGCGTGAAGCCAAACGCCGAGGGCTTGCCGATAGTGCGGAGGATCTGATTCGCCGTCGAATCGCCGGTGGGCACCGAGGCCTGCGGAACGTTCGGCAGATAGGCGAGCTGCTCGCGGATCGTCTCCTCGAACGTTTTGAGCTGCCGCTCCCGGCGCGAAATGTCGTCAGAAAGCGTCTTTAGCGCCGCGGGCGGGCCGCCGCGTTTATCCGGCTGTTTGGCGAACGTATCCGACTGTCCCTTGAGCGCGTGGCGATCGGTTTCGATGGAGATGAGGAGCTGCCGACGCTGCTGCTCCATGGTGAGGAGCGCGTCGAGATTGAACGAATGCTTGCGGCGCTTCAGCGCCTCGCGCAGCCGCTCCGGCTGCTCGCGTAACAGTTTTAGGTCGTGCATCGCTTGCCTTTCATCAGGGCCAGTTTGTCCTGCCGAGTTAATGACTTGATGTGACATTCTCGTCGCTGAGCCGTGGAACGAGTGGCGCAACGCTCCGAGTACGTCAGCGAGGCGCCGCCTCTGCTCCGCACGTACACCGACCCGCGCCCCGCGTTATGGTCGCGGAGGCGTTTGTTCAGATTCGTCGTCACGCCAGTGTAGAGCGAGCCGTCTGCACATTCAGCCAGATAGACGTACCACGTCATTTCAAATCCTCGGGATCACTTGTTCGCCAAAAGGCGAACAAGTGGTGGGCCGCCTGGGACTCGAACCCAGTACCCACAGCTTAAACATGGTGTTAGCTGCATGTCGCCATGCAGATCAGACTATCCCATTCCCGCCTTCCTCCGATGGAAGATAGAAGTAGGCGGGATCCCGATTATAGTCGTTGAACCTTCCCCGCCGATGGCGGGGCTTGGCTGCGGATTGTCTGCACCGTCGGCTTATGACCCGTTTGGGTACCTTCGGATACTCAGAGATCCCCGCATGTTCCGGGATTTGCATCTGCCAGTTGCCTGGCAGTGGCCCTCTATCGAGGCTGTTGCTCTACCTGGTGAGCTAGCGGCCCAAATTATAAAAGAACAGCAATTCGGCAAGGTATTATAACAAGAGACGTGGAAAACTGCCTGTGGATTTCGGATTGTGCTGAGGCGCTATATGCTATACTTTCTTTGAGGGTTGACAAAGAGGACCGTTTCGGGCAAAATACTGTTAACTTCCTTCCAGTTGCTTGCGATTGGGAGGACCAGGGCGGGGGTAACCCCGCCCAACCTGTTTTTGGGAGACTTACGCGGCAGAGGTTTCTGCTGCTGGGGTGGCTTGAGAAGTAAGCGTGCGAGCACACTTATCGTTCAGGACATTGAGAATCCGATCAAATTCCTCCATCACGTGGTACTCGTCGTAACCCTTCCAGTCCGCGCATACGACAGAAAACTCATCAATAATGAAGCCGACGATTTCCTTAGTCTTGTTTAAACGCAACGTGACATTAGCATTGACAATCACATTCGTCGTAGTCTTAGGGTCTGCGCCCATCTTCAGCACGTAGAGTATGTCATGATCAACATCCCGATTGATCCGAATCTCTTGTGCGGTCATAGTCGTTTGAACCCCTTCTCTTGCGACGGCAACTCAGCAACAGGATACACCGACGTCACCACTGCCATGCTGTCAGAGTAGACCTCCAGTGCAATCAGGATGAGACTGTTCTCTGGTAAGAACTGTGGCACTTGTCTCACAATACATAGTTTCTTCGGATTGTTCGCCTTCTGCCAAATAGGTTGCTGTTCGTCGCTCGTCTTAATGATGTTTTGGATGAGGGACAGGTGTCCGGCAACCTGTGGGTGTGCTGGGACGATATGATTCTCCCATGTCTGTTTTTCTAGCTTCACCCCTCGGTTGATGCGCGGACAAACCTGAGTAAAAAGAACGATAGTGCCTGTTTGCGACCTACCCATAGTATACCTGACGCGGAACCTCCCCCTTCGCTGTACGAGGCACAACAGGATGGTTCTGGTGCCATCCCTGAGGATGCTCTCAGCTTAGGGTACCGAGGTCGGCTTGTCAAGGGAGCGGGAAATGCGGGCGCTGTGCTGCTTTTCGTGCAATCTGTCGTCGTCGTTTCGCACTCAGCCGAGCAGCTCGCGCTTTCCCCCCCTTCAACCCCCCCAATCTTCCAAGCACAACGGCGGCCGGATTCTTCCCCCGCATAGGTGGTGGATTCTGACCAGTCGCGGACGCTACAATCCACGCAGCGGCTTGATTGGGGTCTTGGGGGGCTTGCTTGAGCGCTTCATCTGGAAAAGGTCAATTAGTGATTTGAGAAGATCATGCCAGAGTGCTTAATCTCAATTCGGACAGGAAATCCCTCAAAAGCCATCCCTAGCAACCAAACAAAAATTAACGTCAGAATGGCGTTGATGATGAATATGCGATAGGAACACCTCGGCCACCGTATGCGCATGAGGGATTATAGCACACGTCATGCCAAATGAACTTTCCTCTTAGACTCAAACTGAGACGCTATCGATTCCGACGGACAGGCAGACGGGCGAAAACGACGTTATGCGGAGAGGAGCTCTTGCTCTTTGGCCTTGAGCAGCTCGTCGATCTGGGCGATGTACTTGTCGGTGAGCTTCTGAATGGCGGTCTGCGCTTTGAAGGCGTCGTCTTCGCTGGTTTGCTTGTCGGACTTCAGTTTTTTAATGTGCTCATTGGCGTCGCGGCGGAGCGTGCGAATCGACACGCGATCCTCCTCGGCCATCTTATGCACGAGTTTCGTCAGGTCCTGCCGGCGCTGAGCCGTCAGCGGCGGCACCGGCAGGCGCAGCAGTTTGCCATCGCGCACCGGGGTCACCCCCAACTCCGACTGCAAGAGCGCCTTCTCGATCTCCGGCAGCGCGTTCGCATCCCACGGCTGCACGACCAGCATGCGCGCATCGGGTGCGGTAATGGCGGCGAGCTGCTTCAGCGGCGTGGGCGTGCCGTAATAGGCGATCGTCAAATGCTCGACGAGGGACGGGTTCGCCCGCCCGCCGCGCACCTCGCCAAACTGGCGGATGACGGAGGCGATCGACTTTTTCATCTTCTCTTCCGCGTCGTAAATGAACTGCTGGAGTGGCAACATTAGTTGGTCACCAGGGTGCCGATGGCTTCACCCCGCACCGCCCGCAGAATGTTGCCGGGCCGGTGCAGATTGAACACGATGATGGGGAGGCTGTTCTCACGACAGAGGCTGATCGCCGTCGCATCCATCACCTGCAGGCGGCGCTTGAGCACGTCGGTAAACGTCACGCGCGTGTATTTTTTGGCCGACTTGTCCACCATCGGATCGGCAGAATAGACCCCATCCACATTGGTCGCCTTCAGGACGACGTCGGCCCCGATTTCCATCGCGCGCAGGGCGGCGGTGGTGTCGGTGGTAAAGAACGGGCTGCCGATGCCGCCGACGAAAATGACCACCCGGCCTTTTTCCAGATGGCGAATGGCGCGGCGGCGGATGTACGGCTCGGCCACTTTGGCGATTTCAATGGCCGACTGCACGCGAGTGGGCACGCCGGCGCGCTCGAGGGCATCTTGCAGGGCCAGGCCGTTGATGGCCGTGGCGAGCATGCCCATGTAGTCGGCGGTGGCCCGCTCCATGCCGGTGGCGGAAGATGTTTTCAGGCCGCGGAAGATGTTGCCGCCTCCGACGACCACGGTGATCTGCACGCCCAACTCTTTACTCTCTTTGATTTGGCGGGCGAGAATGTCGAGCACCTTCGCATCAATCCCGAAGCCCAGCTTGCCTTGCAGCGCTTCGCCGCTGAGCTTCAAGACGATACGCTTGTACTTGAGCACCCCGCCGGTCGATGGCGGGGTGGAGGGGCGGCGCTGCGCGCGTGCCGCTGGCATTAGGCGGACACCGCGTCTCCGACCATGAATCGCATATAGCGCCGGATGACCACCTTCTCGCCGGTTGTGGCGATGAGGCCATTGAGCAAATCGTTAATCGTCGTCTTTGCATCTTTGACGAAGGGCTGCTCCAGCAGCGCCGACGGAGAGGCCGGGTTCATCGAGGCGACCTGCATCGCCACATCGCGGCAGAAGCGCAGAAAATCATCGGTGCGAGCCACGAAGTCCGTTTCGCAATCCACCTCAACGATCGCCCCCAGGCGCCCGTCGTGGTGCACGTACGCTTCCACGCGGCCCTGGCCGGTGGCGCGCCCCTGGCGCGCACTGGCGATCTGCGCGCCGCGCGCGCGCAAAAACTCCAGCGCTTTCGCCTCGTCGCCGCCTGAGGATTCCAGCGCCTCGCGAACGTCCTTGAGTGACGCGCTGGTTTTTTCACGCAGGGCGCGGATCCGATCGAGACTGACCCCCATCACTCCACCGGGGCCTCAGCGGGGGGCACGGGGGCCGCTTCGGCTACGCCGGCCGCAGCCTCGTCGGACGCCGCCTGCAACAGATCGGGCAGCCCCGCGGCGCGGCGGGCCTCAAGCATCGTGTCGGTCAGCTTAGTGGTAATCAGCCGGATGGAGCGGAGCGCGTCGTCGTTTCCGGGAATCGGATACGCGATCAGATCCGGGTCGGCATTGGTGTCGCAGATGGCGACGACGGGAATCTTCAGGCGATTCGCCTCATGCACGGCGTTTTGCTCGCGCTTGGGGTCAATGACATACACGCACGCGGGCAGCCGCTCCATCATCGCAATGCCGGAGAAGCTCTTTTCCAGTTTCGCGAGTTGGCGCGAGAGCCGCGAGGCGTCCTTCTTGATCAGCCGCTCGAAGTAGCCCTCGTCGCGCTGCTTGCGCAGGCTGTTGAGCAGATCGAGGTTCCGCTTGATCGTCTGGAAGTTGGTCAGCGTGCCGCCCATCCACCGATTGATGACATACGGCATGCCGCAGCGCGTCGCCGCCTCCTGCACAATCGCCTTGGCCTGCTTCTTCGTGCCGACGAACAGCATGTGCTCGCCGCGGGCGGCCACGCCCTGCAGGAAGGTGCAGGCGCGCGCAAGCTGCGCGGCCGTCTGCTCCAAGTCGATGACGTAAATACCCGAGCGGCGGCCGAAGATGAACGGCTTCATCTTCGGATTCCACCGCTTGGTTTGATGCCCAAAGTGCACGCCCGCGTCCAGCAGCTCGCGCACCACTTCCGTGGAGGTTGTCATGCGATCCCTTCCTTCACATCCATCAGTTGCAATTCGCACAGCCGCCGATACACGACGCTGTGCTTGAGCAGGTCCTCATGGGTACCCTGCTCCACAATCCGGCCTTCTTGGATCACCACAATCCGATGGGCCAACCGCACCGTGGAGAGGCGGTGCGCAATCAGCAACACGGTGCGCCCCTGGCAGAGCCGCTCTAAGGCCTCAGTAATCAGATGCTCCGACTCCGAGTCCAATTGGCTGGTCGCCTCATCCAGCACGAGGATGGCGGGCTGTTTCAGCAGCGCACGCGCCAGCGCCAGGCGCTGCCGCTCCCCGCCGGAGAGCGTCTCGCCGCGCTCGCCGATCACCGCATCATAGCCCTTCGGCAGGCGCTGGATGAAGGGATGCGCATTGGCCGCCTTCGCCGCGTCGATGATGTCCGAGAGATTCGCTTCCGGCCGGCCTGCGGCCAGGTTCGCGCGCACGGTATCATGAAACAACGTGGTCGCCTGTGTGACCACGCCGATCTGGCTGCGCAACGACGCGAGCGTCGCATGGCGGATGTCCACCCCATCCAGCAGGACGCGGCCGGAGGTCGGATCGTAAAACCGCAGCAGCAGATTCGCCAGGGTGGTCTTGCCGCCACCGCTGGGGCCGACCAGGGCCACCGTTTCGCCGTGGCGAATGGTCAGTGAAATGCCCCGCAGGATGGGGCGATCCCCGTATTGAAAATTGACCCGGTCGTACGTAATCTCCGTGTGAAATGGTGCGAGCGCCCGAGCGGTGGGGCGCTCTTGAATGGTCGGCTGGGTATCCAGCACGTCGAAGATGCGGTCGGCCGCCGCGAGCACTTGTTGATTGATGGTGTGCAGCTTCGCGAGCCGCTTAAACGGCCGGATCAGCGACATCATCGCAAACAAAAACGCGGAAAAGGTGCCCAGCGTCAGCTCTTGGGCCAGCACGGCGCGCCCGCCCACCCAAAACACCACCGCCGCCGCGATGGCCCCGATCACGTCGGTGACGGGGGTGAGGAAGTTCATCCGTTTTTGGATCTTGCGGGTGAGGCGGTAGAACCGCCCGTTATCCGCCGCAAATTTCATGCGCACCGTCTGCTCCATCAGGAAGGCTTGGATGACCTGGATGCCGGTCAGCGATTCCAGCAAGGTCGAGTTGAGTTCTCCGGCCACCTGCTGAGACTGCCGCGAGAGCTTCTTCAATATCCGCCCCACGCGCACCGTAGCATAGCCCACCAACGGCACCAGCACAAACGTCATCAGCGCCAATCGCCAATGCAACGTAAACACGATCCCCAGGTAGAGCACGACCTGCATGCTCTGAAACGCCAGGTCCGTCAAGCCCTCGGCGAGAGAGTTTTGCACCATGCCCGTGTCGTAGAGAATGCGCGACATGGTGGACCCGGTAGGATGCGTGAGATGATAGTCCAAGGAGAGGCTGGTAAATTTGTCGAACATTTTCTGGCGCAGGTCGCAAATAACGCGCTGCGAAGCGTCATTCATATAGAAGGTCTGGAGGAACTCCAGCACGCCCTTGAGCAGGAACAGCACGGGAATCGCGCACGCAAAAAAGGTCAGCAGGCTCAGGGCCGGAATGGCATTGATCCATGCCACCGTGCCGGCCAGCCAGGCAGGCAGCCAGGCCGGGCTGGGAATGGCATGGTTGCCCACGACCCGGTCAATCAGCGGGATGAAGGCGCCCGTCTGCACCCCATTGAGCAGGGTGGACCCCACCATGCACAGCAAGGCCAGGCCAAAGAGCTTGGCATGGGGCTTGATAAAGCCAAGGAGCCGGATGTACGTTCGCATAGGAAGTTGGCATTGTACCACGCTCATTGACGACTGACAACCAATTCTGTTAGACTCCCCCCATGGCACAGAGACCTGTCCGGGTGGCGGTGGTGGGGGTCGGCCATGTCGGCGCCGTCCATGCGCAGATTTATCGGCGGCTGCGCGGCGTTGAGCTGGTCGCGGTCTGCGATGTTAACCTCAAGCGCGCCAAGGAGATCGCGCGCACTCTCCGCTGTGAGGCGCTCGCTCACACCGCCGCGCTGATCGGCCGCGTGGATGCGGCCAGCGTGTGCGTACCGACCAGCCTCCACCATGCGGTGGGCAAGCCGCTGCTGCAGGGCGGCCTCCACCTGCTGATCGAAAAGCCGCTCGCCACCACCTTGCAAGACGCCGATGAGCTGATCGCCCTCGCTCGCCGCAGGCGCCTGATCCTCCAAGTCGGCCATGTGGAGCGGTTCAATGCCGCCGTCCACGCGGCACGCGCCTACCTCACCCATCCGCGCTTCATCGAGGCGCACCGCCTATCGCCCTATCCCTTCCGCGGCACCGATGTGAGCGTCGTCATGGATGTGATGATCCACGACCTCGACCTGGTCCTGGCCTTGGTGCGCGCCCAACCGACCCGCATCGATGCGGTGGGTGTGGCGGTGCTTTCCCCCAGCGAGGACATCGCCAATGTGCGCCTGCGGTTTGCGTCCGGCTGCGTGGCGAATCTCACCGCCAGCCGCATCAGCGATGAAGCGATCCGCCGTATTCGCCTCTTCCAAGAAAACTGCTACCTCTCGATCAACTACAAGGATCAAACGGTGGAGCTGGCCCGCAAAACCGGCCGCACGATCCGGCGAACCACCCTGGCCGTCACGCCGCGTCCCCCGCTGGAGGAGGAGGTGCGCGCGTTTCTGCATGCGGTCCGCACGAACCGCCCGCCGCGTCTGCCTGCGCCCCGCCATCAGTCGGGGCAGGCCGGCGTCTCTGCTGAAGATGCGCGCGCGGCCCTGGCCCTGGCGCTGAAGATCGAGCGCGTCATGCGAACAACACAGTCCATAGTCCATAGACCATAGTCGATAGACCACACAACAGCAGTCCATGGACCATAGTCAATGGTCGATAGACAAAACTTCTTCTATGGACTATGGACTGTCGACTATGGACTAAATATGTCAAGCATCTGCATTGTGGCCGGTGATCCGTCGGGTGATGGACACGCCGCGCACCTGGTTCGCGCGCTCGCCCGGCTGAAGCCGGACCTACAGTTCTCAGGCCTGGGTGGGCCGGCCATGCGCGAGGCGGGTGTGGCGCTGCTCGATGAGCTGACGCGCACCGCCGCCATCGGCCCCTTCGATGCGGCGCGCCATCTGCGCCATTTCCTCCAGGCTCGACGCACCTTCGAGCGCCATCTGGCCGCGCAGCATCCGTCGCTGGTGCTCCTGGTCGACTTCGGCGATTTTAATCTCCCGTTTCTGGCCCCGCTGGCCAAGCGCTATGGCTGCCGCGTCGTCTACTACATCAGCCCGCAGCTCTGGGCGTGGGGACGGTTCCGGATGCGCTGGGTGAAGCGCGACGTCGATCGGATGCTCGTGCTGTTTAAATTCGAGGAGGCATTTTATCAGCGCCACGGGGTGCCGGTCACCTGGGTGGGCCATCCGCTTGTCGTTGAACACGCGCCCGAGGCTCCATCAAAAGAGGCAGCCCAGCAACGGCTCGGCCTGAACCCCTGGCGCGTGACGGTGGGCTTGCTGCCCGGCTCCCGACGACAGGAAGTGCGCCGGCACCTGCCCGTGCTCTGCCGCGCCGCGGCCCGCATTGCGCGGCACATGCCCGGGGTGCAATTTCTCATTCCGCAAGCCCCCGGCATCGCCGCGGAATGGCTGGCCCCCGCGACGCGCGCTTCTCGCTTCGAGGCCGTCATCACCCAGCGGCCGCTCGCCGAGTGCCTGCCGGCGATGGAGGCGGCCGTCATCGCCTCCGGCACCGCCACGCTGGAAGCGGCCTTGCACGCCGTGCCGATGGTGGTCGTCTATCGCACGTCGTGGCCGACCTATCTGGCCGCGAAGCTGGTGGTGCGCGTGCCGCACATTGCGATGGTTAATGTGATCGCCGGCCGCGCGCTGGTGCCGGAATTCGTGCAGCATCGCGCGCAACCCACGCGCATCGCCGAAGCCCTGGTAGGGCTGCTGCGCGATTCGTCACGGATGGAAGAAATGAAAACAGGATTGCGAGCGGTGAAAACTGCCCTGGGCCTACCCGGAGCGGTGGAGCGCGCGGCCGCGTGCGTACTGGAAGAGTTGGAGCAGAACGAGACGATACCTACACGGCCTGGCCGGCGGCCCAGCCGGACGACCACGCCCACTGGAAGTTGTAGCCGCCCAGCCAACCCGTGACGTCGACCACCTCGCCGATAAAATACAGGCCGGGCACGTGCTTGCACTCCATCGTCTTGGAGGAGAGCGCGTGCGTGTCGACCCCGCCCCGCGTCACCTCAGCGGTCCGATAGCCGACGGTGCTGTGGGGCGTGAAGCGCCACGGCTTGAAGCCCCGGCACAGCGCCTCCAGCGCGTCGGTTGATTGCTGGGCCAGCGGCTGGTCCGTGACGTGGCGCAGCTCGCAAAAACGCTCGGCCACGCGCTTGGGCAGCCGAAGGGCGAGCAGCGTCTTGAGCGTGGCGCGCGACCCGCTTGCCCGCTGCTGCGCGAACCACCCGAGCAACTCCTCGACCGAGGTGTCCGGCAGCAAGTCCACGTGCACCACGCGTCCGGTGTGCCAGTACAGCGACGCCTGAATCGCCGCGGGCCCGCTGAGCCCGGTGTGAGTGAACAACACCGGCTCGCGAAAACTGACGCCGTCGCAGGACACCATCGCCGGCAGCGACACGCCCGCCAACTGACTCAAGCGCCGCTGGTCCTGCGGAGCGAACACAAACGCATCCAGCGCAGGAGCGGTGTCTTGCACCCGCACGCCGAATTGAGCGGCCATCCGATAGCCGAAGTCGCTAGCACCAATCTTGGGCAAGGAGAGCCCGCCCGTCGCAATCACCAGCGATGACGCGGAGAAAGCGCCGCGGCTGGTCTGCACGCTCCACCGCTCTGCCCGCGTCACCGCCTGCACGTGGCAGTTCAGGAGCGTGGCCACGCCCGCCGCGCGGCATTCCTTAACGAGCAAATCGATGATCTGCTGCGCGGACCGATCGCAGAACAGCCGCCCGAGCGTTTTCTCATGGAACGCGATGCCGTGGGCGCGAACCAGCTCCACGAAATCGTCCGGCGTGTAGCGCGCGAGGGCGGACCGGCAAAAATCCGGATTGCTCGACACATACTGCGCCGGGCTCGCGCCGAGATTCGTGAAGTTGCATCGCCCGCCACCGGAGATCCGGATTTTGCGGCCGAGGATATGGGCATGCTCGAGCAGCGCCACGCGCCGGCCCCGGCGGCCCGCCTGCAGGGCGCACATCATGCCAGCACCACCCGCGCCGATCACGAGCACATCGTAGGTGTTCATGGCTGCTGCCAGCATACCCAAAACGCGCGCCCGGCGGTACTCAATTTCTTGACGCCATCTTCGAGAAGCTCTACGCTAGCCCCAGCATGCCAGCCCTGTTGCAGTTGAAGAACATCCGGAAGAGCTTCGGCCCGCGCGTGATTTTCGACGATGCGAGTGCGACGCTCAGCACCGACCAAAAGATCGGCTTCATCGGCCGCAATGGTGCGGGCAAATCCACCCTGTGCAAACTCATCATCGGCCAGGACACCGCCGACTCCGGCGAGATGATTCCCAGCGCCACGCTGCGGCTGAGCTACTTGGAGCAGCACGACCCGTTCACCCCCGAGGAGACCGTGCTGGATTTTCTGATGCGCCACACCGGCGAGGAAGCCTGGCGCTGCGGCGAAGTGGCCGGCCGATTCCAACTCAAACACGAATTGCTGGAGGCCACGGTCACCAGCCTCTCCGGCGGCTATCAAACCCGCGTCAAGCTCGCGTCCATGCTCCTGCGCGAGCCGAACTTCTTGATCCTGGATGAGCCGTCCAACTACCTCGACCTCAACACGCTGATCCTGCTGGAAGAGTTCCTCCAAGCGTTCCGCGGGGGGTTTCTCATCGTCTCGCACGACCGTGAATTCCTGAAGAAAACGTGCGACCACACGCTGGAAGCCGAGAACGGCCGGCTGACCCTCTACCCTGGCACCGTCGAGGAATACCTGCTCTTCAAGCAGGAGCAGGAAGCCCACGCCATCAGCTACAACCAGACCCTCGAGGGCAAACGCAAACAGCTCCAGGCCTTCGTGGACCGCTTCCACGCCAAAGCCTCGAAGGCCAGCCAGGCGCGCTCAAAAATGAAACAGATCGAGAAACTCAAACCCATCGACTTAGACAGCGCCCAGAGCCACGTCCACATTAAAATTCCAGCCGTGCCGCGGCGCCATGGCAGCGCGTTCCGGTGCGAAGACCTGGCCATCGGCTATCCGGACATGCTCGTCGCTCAGCAGATCCGCATGGAGATCGACCACGGGGCCCGCGTCGCCGTGCTGGGCGACAACGGCCAGGGCAAAACCACGTGGTTGCGTACGCTCGCCGGAGATCTCGCGCCCAAGGGCGGCTCGTATGCGTGGCGCGCGCACTGCGAGATCGCGTATTATGCCCAGCACGTGGTGGACGCGCTGAATCCCGCCCACGACGTCTTCACCCATCTGGAAAGCCGCGCGGCCGATACCGTCACCCGGCAGGACGTGCTGGCGATGGCCGGCTCGTTTCTTTTTAAGGACAACGACGTGAAGAAGCCGGTCTCGGTGCTCAGCGGCGGGGAATGCGCGCGGCTGTGCCTGGCCGGGCTGCTGCTCATGAAGCGCTCCGTCCTGCTCTTGGATGAGCCCACGAACCACTTGGACTTCGAAACGGTGGAGGCCCTCGGGGCGGCGTTGCGCCTGTTCCAGGGCACGATCTTGTTCATCAGCCACGACCGGACGTTTGTGAACCTGGTCGCCTCGGAAATCGTGGAGGTCAAAGACGGCGCGGTCGTGCGCTATCCGGGCAGCTACGCGGAGTATGTCTACCATCTTGAGCTCCGCGTGCGGCAGGAGTTGGCCGGAGGCCCTCCGGGCCTACGGCCCGCTAGGGCCGGAGGCCAGGGCGGCTCATCCGACGGGCCGCGCGCGGCCCGCGCGCCATCGGCGTATCATCTGCGCAAACAACGGGCCTCCGCCGTGCGCGCGCTCGCTAGCCGGATCAAGCGCTCAGAGCAACAGCAGGCCAGCTACCGTGCGGAGAAAGACGCGCTCGAAATCGAGCTGATGGCGCATCCCGCCGCGTGGAATCGCGAACTCACCACGCGCTTTGAGGAGTTGACGCAGCGTCTGCAGGACGAAGAGCGCCGCTGGATCCAGCTCAACGAGCAGTTGAACGCTGACGCTTAGCTTTTCCCGGTGAAGAGCCAGACGCGGCAGGGGGCGTTTTTCATCACGTACTCCACCGTCGTGCCGAAGGTGGTGACCCCGGGCGCGGCCGCGAGCAAACGCGGCGTGTCGGTTAAGATAATCACATCATACCCGCCGTCCTTGGCTAGATCGACGATTGTCTCACCCGCAAAGCGCGCCTGCTGAATCTGGGTTTCCACCGGCACTTCGTACTCGCGGCCGATCGCCTGGGCTTGCTGCAGCAGCGAATCCGCCAGCGCGAGCTTTTCAGGAAAGAACGTATCGAGCGGCAGCGACGGGGGGATTTCGATGATGTGCAGCGCCGTGATGTCGGCCCCGTGCACCTTCGCCAGTTTCGCGGCGAATTGCGTCGTGTCGGCCGTGGACACGCTGGTGAGCGGCACGAGGATTTTCCGAATGACGATGTCCTTATGGCTGGGGATAATCAGCTTCTCTAATTCCACTCGGGCGGCGACCGGCAACTTCTGCTGGTGCCGGTACCACAAATACAGCACCAACCCCGCTCCGATCCAGACGCATCCTAAGTTTCGCCCAGCCGGTTTGGTGAGAATCACATCCACCCACACCGCCGCCGTGCCCAGCAAGCCGAGGATGGAGGTGAACGGGAGTTCGTACTTGCCCACCGGGATGTTCCAGCCGATCTTAAACGGACGCGCCAGCCCCGGCTGCCGAATGCGCAACCCCATCAGAGACAGATGCGCCAAGGCAAACGAGAGCATGGCGCCGAAGTTGTACAGATCGGCGATGTGGGTGAGGTTGCGCGCCACCACCACAATCAGCCCGGCGATGCCGGTGAACACCATCAACGAAATGTACGGCGTCTTAAACTTCGGATGCAGACGATAAAACAGCCGCGGCAGCCCAAAATGCTCGCTCATCGCAAAGGTCAGCCGCGAGGCGCCGATTAACCCCGCGTTGGCCGCCACAAACAAAATCGTCGCCCCCAACAACCCCACCCACGGGGCGAGATATCTCCCCCACCCATACGGCATGGAGGCGGCAATGCCGGCCAACGGGTCTTCCAAATAGACGGTGGTCAGCTCTTGCGGGTTGAGCACCGACAGTGAAATCATCGACACCCCGAAGTAGAGCACGAACAGCGTGACCATCGTCGTGAGCATGGCACGGGGGACGGTCACATTGGGATGGCGCGCCTCGCCGGAGAGTTGCGAGATGGACTCGATGCCGATGTAGGCCACCATCGCCATGCCGACCCCTTTCCAGAAATGAGGCCACGTCGGCGACCACACCGGATCCGTCCCGCCAATTTGCAGATGATGCCAGAGGACTTGCAGATGTCCCCAGAATTGTTGCGGGTGCAGGACCTCCATGATCAGCACCAAGCCGAACCCGATCACCGCGACTTGCGTGACGATGTCGAACGTGCACAGCAGCAGCGAAATGCGGGTGGATTCTTTAATCCCCGCGATGTTGATGGCGAGCAAGAGCGCTAAGACCATCAAGGTAAACGGGACGTTGCCGGCTCCGTGCAGGCCGGGCAGAAGATTCCGCAGGTATGGCCCGATCGAATAGGCGGAGATGGCGATGGTCACGATGTAGTCCAACAGCAGCGCCCAGCCGGCGATGAAGGAGACGAGATCGTTGAACGCGTGGCGCGCGAAGCTGCACGAGCCGCCGGACTCCGGCATCGCGGCCGAGAGCTCGGCATAAGTCAGCACCGTGCAGAAGAAGACGATACCGGCCAAGGCCAGCGCTAAGGGGGTCGCGCCGAGGGCGTACAGGGTGGTCACGCCGAGGGCGTAATAGATGGACGAGCCGACGTCTCCGTAGCCGATGGCAAAGAGATGCCGGGTATTGAGGACCCGATGCAGGTTGCCTTTATCCAGCACCGGCACGCGGGCTGAGGGCGGTTCTGAAAAATCGATGCGTCTGGCCGTCATCAGCAAGGCGCTAGAGCAGCGGGAGGTACGTCTTGAGTTCGTAGTCGGTGACGGCCGCGCGGAAGCGATCGTACTCAATGCGCTTATTTCTCAAGAACGACTCATACACATGGTCGCCCAGCGCGCGGCGCAAGAGCGTGCTGCGGCTCGCCAGCTCGATCGCCTCGCCCAGGCTGCCGGGCAACCGCGCAATCCTCCGACGGACGCGCTCCGGCTCCGACAGCGCGGAGGCGTCTTCCTCGGTCGGTGCGGGCAGCGCGGCGTGGCGCGCAATGCCGTCGAGGCCGGCGGCCAAAATCACGCTAAAGGCCAGGTACGGATTGCAGGCCGGATCAGGCGAGCGCAGCTCCAGACGCGCGGCTTCTTCTTTTTTGGGCTTGTACATCGGAATGCGCACCAGGTTCGAGCGATTATGCTGGGCCCACGTCACGTAGACCGGCGCCTCGAACCCCGGCACCAAGCGCTTATACGAATTGACCCATTGATTGAGCACCAGCGTCAGCTCCGGGATGTGCCGTAGCACGCCGGCGAGAAATTGTTTGGCCGTGTTGGACAGATGCCGCGGGTCTTTCGCGTCATAAAAGGCGTTACGTGCGCCGCGAAAGAGCGACATGTTCACGTGCATGCCGGAGCCGTTCTGATCCGCCAGCGGCTTGGGCATGAAGCTGGCATACACCCCGTGCTTGTACGCCATTTCCTTCACGACCAGGCGGTACGTCATCACGTTATCGGCCATGGTCAGCGCGTCGGTGTAGCGGAAGTCGATCTCGTGCTGGCTGGGTGCTGCTTCGTGGTGGGAATATTCGACGCCGATGCCCATCTCCTCCATCGCCAGGATGATGTCGCGCCGCAGATCGGAGGCCATATCCAGCGGGGTGAGATCGAAATAGCCGCCTGTGTCGATCGGCACGGGCGCCTCGGCGCTCTTGAACACAAAAAACTCCAGCTCCGGCCCGACATAGAACGTGTAGCCCAGTTTCGCGGCCCGCCCAACGTTCTGTTTGAGGACATGGCGGGGGTCGCCTTCGAACGGCCGGCCGTCTGGGTGGGTCACATCGCAGAAGATCCGCGCGACCGCGTTTTCTTTCGGCCGCCACGGGAGGAGGCAGAACGTGCTGGGGTCGGGCAAGGCGATCATGTCCGACTCGTCGATCCGGGCGAACCCCTCGATCGAAGAGCCGTCGAACCCGACGCCCTCTTCGAGCGCCTTGTCAAACTCATTAATGGTGATGGCGACGCTCTTGAGCACGCCGAGGATATCGGTAAACCACAGGCGGATAAAGCGCACGTCGTGCTCCTTGGCCAACCGGAGCACATATGCCTTATCCTTGCGGAGTAGCCGGTCCTTAGGTTTTGTGGGCATGGAAAAAAAGGAAAAAAAGAAAAAGGGGACATTCTGGTTTTCTTGTCATCGCAATATGTTCACCCTCAGCACCCGTAGAATAATTCAGAATGTCCCCTTTTTCTTTTTCCATGGAGCCCATATCGTTTCCACGCCGGGACTCGAAAGGTCTCGAACATGCTCCTGAGTTACGGATGATGGAGACGCAAGGTAGAGTGCTGCGCAATCCGCTGGAAATGACGGTCAAGCGTGTAGAGTTCGTCGCCGAACTCGATCGCGATGGCCGCGATCGTGACATCCCCTGGTGGGACGGTGGCGCCTTTAGCCGCGAGGGTCCGATACAAACGCGCTGCCGATACGTACGTGCCTGTGGTGGCATGAACAACCGGAAACCGCTGGAGATCGTCAGCCACTCGATGGAAAACTGCCTCGTCCTGGAGGCCTTGGAGCACTTCTTGGAGGACTGGCCCAGGAATTCGGATGGCGTCAGGAAATTGGATTAACGTGCTGAGGTGTTCCTGATGGGCGGACCGCCGGCGCGCCAGAAACTCGATCCAGACCGAGCTATCAACGAGGATCACTGGCGTCGACTCCGCATCGCATCGAGATCACCTCGCCACTCAATTTTTCCTCGCAGCCCAAGAATCTTGAGACGTTCTCGCTGGCGGATGAGCTCGGCCAATGCAAAATTGACTACGTCAACTTTCTTGGTTAAATGCGTCAGCTTCTTCGCCTTGCTCACCAATAGGTCGTCTAAGTCCACAACGGTGCGTGCCATCTTCTCACCTCCTAGAATGAGTATAGATCAAAACAGATACCAAAATCAAATAAAACGATATCTAACAACAACGGGGCACAGGAACAAGCCCGCGCCCCGCAAAAATAGGGACGTCCCCAATTCTTACACGTCGAAGTACAGATAGAACTCGTACGGATGCGGCCGCAGGCGGACTTTGTCGATCTCCTGCCGCTTGTACTCGAGCCACACGTCGATCACATCCTTCGTGAACACATCGCCCTTGAGCAAGAACGCGTGGTCGCGCTCCAGCGCATTCAGCGATTCGTCCAGCGAGCCCGGCACCTGCTTGGGCGCCCGGTCCGCAGACATTTCATAAATATTCTCATTCACCGGCTGCCCGGGGTCAATCCGATTCTGAATCCCATCCAACCCGGCCATGAGCATGGCGGCAAACGAGATGTACGCGTTACACGCCGGATCCGGCGCGCGGAACTCGACGCGCTTGCTCTTCGGGTAGTTGACGTACATGGGAATACGGCAAATCGCCGAGCGGTTCCTGGCCGAGTAAGCCAGGTTGACCGGCGCCTCATAGCCAGGGACGAGCCGCTTGTACGAGTTGGTCGTCGGCGCGGCAAACGCCAAGATCGCCGGCGCGTGCTTAATCAGCCCGCCGATGTACCACTTGCACATCTGGCTGATCGACGCGTAGCCGTTCTTGTCGAAAAACAGGTTGCTGCCGCCCTTGGCCAGGCTCTGGTGGGTGTGCATGCCGGAGCCGTTGTCACCGAAGAGGGGCTTGGGCATGAACGTCGCCACCTTGCCGCGCTGGTGGGCCACGTTCTTGATCACGTACTTGAGCATCATCAAGTGGTCGGCCATCTTCGTCAGCGAGGTGTAACGCATGTCGATCTCGCACTGCCCGGCGGTGGCCACTTCGTGATGGTGCTTTTCCACCGGCACGCCGGCAGCCCGCGCCCGATTCATGATCTCGCTGCGGATCTGCTGCAGCGCGTCATGCGGCGGCACGGGGAAGTAGCCTTCCTTAAACCGGGGCTTGTAGCCCAGGTTCGGCTTCTCATCCCGCCCGGAGTTCCACTCGCCCTCGATGGAGTCGATGAAATAGTAGCCGGAGTTCTCGGTCGAGTCGAAGCGGATGTCATCGAAAATGAAAAACTCCGGTTCCGGCCCCCAATAGCTGATATCGGCGATGCCGGTCTTCTTCAGATAGGCTTCCGCCTTGCGCGAAATATAGCGGGGATCGCGGGTGTAGGCATGCTTGGTGAGCGGGTCATAGATGTCGCAGATGAGACTCAGCGTGGGCGTCTCGCAGATCGGATCGAGCACCGCCGTCGAGGGATCCACGAATAGATTCATATCCGATTCCTGAATCTTCTGGAACCCTCGGATGGAGGAGCCGTCGAAGCCGATCCCATCCACCCAGATGCCTTCTTTGGCACTCTGGGCCACCTCTTCCACCGGAATCGAGAAGTGCTGCCACAGGCCGGGCAGATCGTTGAACTTCAGATCCACGACGGTGATTTTGTGCTGCTTGATGATTTGCCAGACTTTATTCACCGCCTCTTGAGGCACCGATGCCGGCTGGGAGTTGCTGGCTCCAACGGCTTCGGCGCGAGCGGCTGCGGCGACCCCGATTCTTGATCGGGGCGGCCGGCGTTCAGAGACACTGACTCTTGGCATGAGATTCCTCCTGTGGACGACTACTATACCACGACGGCTGTTTCCGTCAATGCTTTCTTGTGCGCCACCATTGCTGTGCTCCGTCCCATAGGCGACGGAGAGACATCCCCGGCGACTGCCGATGCAGCGCCTCAAAATCGGGCCGGTAGTAGCGCTTGGGATCCAACCGATCCTGCTCGCGCAGGAGCGCGGCAATCATCCCGCGCTGTGCCACCGTCGGCTGGCTGGCAAGCGCCTGCTGCAAGCACTGGCGGCCTTTAGGAATCGCCCCCACGCGCAGATACAGCATCCCCAACTCGATCCGCGCGTCCACGCACGTCGGGTGCCGCTGCAGGCACGTTTCAAACGCCTCGATAGCCGGATACACTTGGTACCCCTGCGCCAACTCCCGACCCTGCCGCAGGAGCGTCTCTACCGACGAATCGAGAGCGCTCACCGTACAGACCTACAGGGCGCTGGCGCCCTGCTCGCCCGTCCGAATCCGTACCGCGTCTTTCACATCCATAACAAAGATCTTGCCGTCGCCGATGTTGCCGGTGCGGGCCGCTTCACTGATCGCTCGAATCGCCTTGGCGGCCTCCTCATCCTGCACGACGATCTCGAGCCGGACCTTCGGGAGAAACCGGATGGTGTATTCTTCGCCCCGGTAATGCTCCTTCTGCCCCTTTTGCCGGCCGAAGCCCCGCACATCGGTCACGGTCATCCCAACGACCCCTACCGTATTGAGCGCCACCGTCACCGCATCGAGTTTGTCCGGTCGAATCACGCAACTGATCAGCTTCATCACGCCTCGTTCTCCTTTTCCACCCCCGGCAGCCGCCCAGGGCTCTCGCGGTTTTTCCACTTCCAGCATCGGCATCGAGGCTCCTTAATCGAAGAGACTACGGCCCCGCTTGGCAGCCGCAATCACGCAGAACACGACCACCGAGATGATTCCAAACCAGCATGTTGCGGCCATCACCGTTTCTCCTTCGTTATTTCGCGGCCTTCGCAGCCACTCCACTCGTGCCGAGGTTGACGACGTAGTCCGCCGCCTTCAACTGAAAGTCGGGATAGCACAAGGCCCCCATCTCGGGAATGTCCAGCCCGGCCAATTCCGTTTTCGCGCTGACGCGCTGCCCAACCACCACCTCAATCAGCCAGTTGAACACAAACGACAGCGTGAAAATCACCCCGACCAGCGTGGCGATGCCGATCAGTTGGGCGACGAGCTGGCTCGCATCACCGTAGAACAAGCCGGTGACAGACCCGGGCACGCCGTTCCAACTGCCGCCGTAATTGCTGCGCCCATCCGCAAACAACCCCACGGCGAGCACGCCCCACAGGCCGTTGAGCCCGTGAACCGAGATCGCGCCCACCGGATCATCCACCTTCGCCACCCGGTCAAAAAACTCCACCCCCAGACACACGAGGATGCCGGCGACCCACCCGATAATCGCGGCCGCAAGCGGATTGACAAATCCGCTGGGCGCGGTAATCGCCACCAAGCCGGCGAGCAAACCGTTGCCGGCCATCGACGCATCCGGCTTGCCATAGCGGATCCACATGTAGAGCAGCGCCGCAAACGAGCCGGTGCATCCCGCTAACATCGTGTTGACCGCGATGCTGCCAATGCGCAAACAGCCGTTGCCCGAGGCGCCCAGCGTGCTACCCGGGTTAAACCCGAACCACCCGAACGCCAGGATGAAACAGCCCAGCATCACATACGAGAGATCGTGCCCTGGGATCACGTTCGGGCTGCCGTTGCGATTGTACTTCCCAATCCGCGGCCCGAGCTGCATGGCCACGGCCAGCCCGGTGAGGCCACCAACCGCATGCACCACCCCGGAGCCGGCAAAATCGCAATAGCCGTGCCCCAGCCCAAAGTTCGCGCCCAATTGCGACAACCACCCGCCGCCCCACGCCCAGTTGCCAAACAACGGGTAGGTCAGCGCGCCGAGGGCAATCGTCGAGACGCAGAACGCGGAATATTTCCACCGCTCCGCGCACGAGCCGGTCACAATCGTGGTGGTGGTGTCCATGAACACCATCTGAAACAGGAACAGCACCAGCACCCCGACGTCATACGTCGCCCCGCTGAGGAAAAACCCTTTGGTGCCAAACAGGCCCCACGGTTTGCCGAAGAGCTGCACCACCTGCTCGTGGTTCAGGGGGTACACCCCGCCAAGATTCGCAATGGGAGCCGACCCGCCCATCTGAATGGCAAAGCCGCACACCCAATAGGCGAACAACCCCAACCCATACACCATGAAGTTCATCATCATGGTGTGGTTGGCGTTCTTGGCGCGAATCAAGCCGGTCTCCACCATCGCAAATCCGGCCTGCATGAACATCACCAGAAAGCCGCAAATCAGCGTCCACATGAAGTTGATGGCGACTTTGTTCTGTCCCGCCTGATTGGCCAGGTCGGCCAGCGTGAGACCTTGCTTGCTATCGGCCATCGTCACATCATTCACCGTGCCGGTTTTCTCAGCGCCCGGATCCCCCTTGGAGGCGATTGCATCCGTCGCCGGTCCGGCCACCCCTTGAATGACGGCCGTTCCTTTGATCTCCTCCGCATGCGTGGGTGCGGCCATCCCCAGCGCGCCGACGAACCCCAGCACCGCCAGGAGGAGTGTTGCCTGTCGTCGTCGTCCGTGCATCCTGCCCTCCTGATCGATTATTTTTTCCATATCGCGCGCTCGAGATAAAAACCGTTCAACACGCCCAGACTGCCGAAGAGGGAGATGGCAATCCCCACGCAGGCCAGGAGCATGCGGGCGCCGATCGAGGTCGTCACCAACAACCCCGCAACCGCCACCGCCCACCCGCCCAGCACGCACGCAATCCCGATCAGCCTCATGCATCCTCCTTCACGCGCGCCGCGCTAAAGAGCGCCCACGAAAGTCCGAGTAACGCCGCGCCGCCGAGCAGACTCAACGCTCCTCCACCTACGGCCGCCGTGCCCAGCGTCGTAAAGCCGAGCAAGAACCACAGCACGGCCCATCCTGATGTCGCTGTTGTTCCCATGCGCAATTCCTCCTCCTTAGCTGCTTAGAAGTGATAGACCAACTCCGTGGCGATGGTATCCTGGTAGCCGATGAAGCCGCTAGAGCCGTGGAAGAACACGCGCTCGCTGGCGCCATCATGGCGGTACTCCAGCCGGGCCAGCATGTGGTCGTGGAGCGTCCACTGGCTGGTCAGCGTCCACTCTTGGAAGTTAATGTCACTGAGGGTCGTCCCGCCGCGGCTGGTCAGCCCGGTGCGGATGTTGTCGCTGTCATCAAACCATTCCCAGCGTCCGGCCAGCGACCATTTGGGAGTCAGGTCATACTTCGCATAGAGGGCCAGTCCCTGCCAGTGACCGCTATCGGGCCCGGCCGTCCCCGTCACACCTTGCGTAATGCTGGCCTCGCGGCCGTAATCGTAGTTGGCCATCAGGGTGAGTTGCTCAAACGGCTTCCACGTGCCGACCAGGTCAAGAACGGTGCGGTCGTTGCCGTTGTCCTTGGTGCGCTCCGCGCCGGTGATACCGTTGATGGAGAGGCTCACATCTTTATACGGGGTCAGTGCCAGGCTGCCAATCATCGTCTTGAACTGGTTATTCTCATCCACAATGTCCCAGCCGTTGACCACACCGGTCGTCAGAGAGCCCCACTCACCCAGGATCGGATACGAGACCAACGCCCCGGTGTGGGTAAACGGGATGGAGTAGCCGAACATGTAAGATCGCGAGAAGTTCCAGTTGGCCGGGCTTTCGATCACCTCAGCACCCAGCAAGGTCACAAACTTGCCGACCTTGAAGTCCAGTCCGCTGCCCACCGGCGCCTTATAGGTAACGTAGGCTTGCTGCAGATCGAACACATCGGCCACATTGCCGGTGCCCGCCGCCTCCCCTAAGCCGGTGGCGTGGATCACCTCGGCATCATCGCCGAAGAACAAGTCGGTGCGAAAGCCGATCGGCGAGGAGTCGGAGGTGGTCTTCTCGAACACCAACTCCGCCGCTTGGATTGTAAAGCCGTTAGGATCTAGATCAAATACCCGGCCCCTATTGGTTCGCGTCGTAGCCAAGCTTCCCACCGTCGGCGAGCCGGCGTTCGCTTGCGAGAAGTTATAGACGTAGGATGTGTCCACGTAGCCGCTCATCCCCAGGCCGCTCAACCCGCTGGGCAGCTCCAGGGTGGGCAGACCGGCTTTCTCTCCAATACCGGAGGCCCCGGTGAATGTCGCTGGACTCACTTGCCGCTCCAGCTTGGACAAACGGTCTTTCAGCACCTGGATCTCCGCCCTCAAGGCCGCATTGTCCGGCTCATCCGCCACGGCTGCCGCCGAAGGCAAAAGGCAAAAGGCAAAAGGCAAAACGAACAACCAAACCACCCGACGAACTGCATCTCCCTTGAACATCTCTCCCCTCCTTTTGTTGCGTCCAGCCTCGCAATGATGCAGCGTAGCGATGATGCGTTACGCGCGCATCACGCCCATGTTAAATCGATGTAACAAACCGATAGCCCTGCTCAGATTCTTCAATCCGAATCTGCCCGGGCCGCTCCAGCAGGCCTTTCAGATGACGAAGATGTTCATCCACCAGGCGCAAGCCTCCGGGATCGTGCCGGCCCAGCCCTTCCTCTAATAACTGGCGCCGGGAGACGACATGGCCGGCACGCGCGGCCAGATACGCCAGCAGCGCGTAATCGCGGTAAGAGAGGGCCAGCGGTCGATCGGCGAGCAAGACGCGATAGTGCTCCAGATCAATCGTCAGCTCACCGAAGCGAAGGCTCAAAGGCTGGGACATGCACGCCACCGTCATGATGGCGTGCATGGTACCTGAGGAATGTTACAGGCAGATCACGGCAGGATGAAATCGAGGTAACACGTGCGCTCAATACTGCGCCAGCACGGTGACCTCGACCGGCCCAACCCAGGTTGGCCAATCCACGTCGTCTTTGAGCGCTTTGTCAAAATGCACCCACGCGCCGGCGCCACTAAGCGTACAGTATCCGGAAATGACGCCGCCAAAAATGGAAGAAGTCCCACTGGAGAGATTGGTGTCCAGGGCATAAATCGATCCGTAGACCAGTGACCCATTTTGGACCTTCCACAGGTCAGCGGTGCCCCCGATCTGATAGACTCGCAAGTTCCCCGGTTTCAAGTTGGCGCTTTTGAGAGTGCCGCTAAGCACGGTCAGCTTATGCGTATAGACATCCACTCGTCCATCCGTGCCTTCAAAGGTGGAGTTGGCATTTTGGACGGTCAGAGTACCGGTAACTTTAATGGTCCCTTGGCCAACCTGAAGCGCGCCGGGTACGCCGCCCGAATCCTGTTGTACCGTCAACGCGTTGCTCACCGACAAATACTGCAGGTTCGGAAAGCGCAAAGTTCCGCCGTTGACGGTGATGCTCGTCGCGCAATAGTTGGTGTCCGGATACTCCTGCCAGCTGGTGACCGTCAGGTCGCCCAGCGGAATGCAGCCGCCGGGCTGGGTAGGTGCTTTAGGAGTGGGCATTGACTGGACGGGTTTTTGGCCGTAGCCGACGGTGATGTTGGCCAGCTTTTCTATCTCAGCCCCGGGAGGAGCGTACGCGTAGGCAGCGCTTGACCCTGCGTAGACCACGACGATCGCCGCCAAATCGTCTGTCGGATTGCTAGTGTTATAGGAGCTATTGGTGCGAATTTCGGCGTCGTTGGCTTGATTCGACCCGCCGTAGCTTCCCGACCTGGAATCGTAGCTGTCGGCCTTTGCTCCCCAAATCAGCTGGATGCCAGCCGTCGTGCTTTGGACCCGGCTGCCAAAGAGCGCCTGTTGAAACGGCGAGGCTGGCGGCGTCCGTTGGACCTCGGCGGTCACCGTGCTGGTGGTCGAGGCCGCGGCCATGCCGGCGCTGGTGAGGGGGTAACGGTTGTTCGTCGGGGCGGACACGACGACGATCCGAGTGCCTGGCGCGCAAGTGGGGGGGGTGCAGGTGGTGCAGACGGCGCTGGCACTATTCTGATCCGGGCTGGTCCGCAGTTGCGTGATGGCGCAATCCAAGCCCGCCTCCGCCACGGCAAACGCCTGTTGGCTGGCCACAAAGTGGTTGGTCACGAGCAAATCGGTGGCGGAGCGCATGATGCTGACCGCGCTGAGCACAAGCAACCCGCTCACCACCATCAGCGTGGTGATCAGCAGAAACCCTTGCCGTGCGTGTCGCGTGCGCATCCTTCCCTCGCTGCCTACAACCCTGGTCAGCTCATTCGTGTTGCCGCCAGGATCGCACCTTAAACGGTCCGCGGGTGGCGCCGCTGAGCGAGAGATCCCGCAGCGCCACGTCGCGATGGACCTGATAGGTGGGGGCCGTTGCGTCAAAATCATTGACGGTGAGGTTCCTGCCGGAGACGATGGCCCCATAGATTTGGCCAGCCGAAGACCCCCCGGTCGATGGATGGTAGCCGGCGAAGGACGCCAGGCCTGTCTCAAGATAGATCGCGCCATAAAAGGACTGCGCCTGTTGGAACTTCAGGGGGATGCCCGTCGACTCCGGAGTGCCGCGGAGGCGAATGATCAGGTCCCTGGGCTTCTGGGTGGTCGTCTCAAGTCCTAAGGTGCTCGAAACAAGAAAATGTCCCTGTCCGCCATAGATTTGGTTGTTGCCATTGGCGATCATCTTGGCTTCCACCGGCACCGCCCAGGGGTCCGCATAGTACGCGTACAGGCCGAAGATGTACTTGGGAGCACCGTTGCTGTAGTAGCTGGTGCCATCTCCGGTGAGATAGACGCGCACATTCGGCTCCAGCACGAGCGTCCCGCCGTTGACATTGATCGATTGGTAACAGTAGTCCCCCACGCTCGAAAGCAACGTGGTGGTGGTCCCTGCGGGCACCGTGAGCGGCCCTGCACAGCCCCCGCCCGATGCCATCGCCGTTAAAGCGGCCGGCACCTCAATCGGGGGTAGACTCTTCGTCGGGATGGTACTAATGTCCGCGGCTCCGCAGGCGTGACTCCCCCCGCCCTGATTGCAGGTGGCGTTGGTGAAATTCGCAATGGCAGAGGACGATTTGTACACGCGGCCATCGAGCTGGACCGAGGCGCCTGAGGACTTCCCCATCGCAACGCCGCTGACGTTGACGCCGACATGGCCTTCGTAACCTTTGTTGCGAGTGCCATCGCCAAAGAGCTGATCGTAGTCGCCAAGCTGGCTGTCATAGCTGTCACTAGAGACGAAGACGGTGGCTGTCATCCCTCCCCTCGCGAGGCCAATGACCTTGCCCGCAAACAGGCCAAAATCGCCAAAGGGCTCCGGCGCCACCGAGCCCTGGATGATGAGCCGGCGCGACACCGAGGGCATTGAGGCCGAGACGCCGGTGGCGGTGATGCGAGGCTGCAATCCCGCAAAGTCATCCACTTGCACGGTCACGATGCCGGTGGCCGTCGCGATGGCGCGCCGGCAGGATGGGTCCAGGTCCTTTCTGCACGGCGGGGTACCCTGATTCGTGTGGGAAGGGTTGGGGTCCCGGGTCCAGTCAGAGTTGGTGACGAAGGCATCCGCGCCGCGCGTAAACTCGTAGATCGCGGCATCTACGCCGGCTTCCGCCATCGAAAACGCCTGGTGCCCGGCCACAAACCGGTTCGTCATCAGCAAATCGGTGGCCGAACGGCTCAGGCCCACGGCGGTCAGCGTGAGCAAGCCGGCCACCACCAGCGCCACCGTCACCAGCAGAAATCCCTTGCCCTGTCCGCGCATCGCTGTCTCCGATGTGACCAATAAAAAAAACGCCGAACCACGCACTTCTGGTTCGGCGGCTCGGCGGTCCGGAGAGATCGCAGCGCCTTGCTTCTGGTTCGGCGGCTCGGCGATCCCGCTGGGGACCCGTAGCTTTCCGGCCCCGGATTACTCCGGGTGTGGCAGTTTCTCGCCAGTTCGCGTTCTGACCTTCGAAAGAACTATACCTGATCGCCCGTCTCCCAGCAAGTGCTGGCGCCATTTTTTTGTAATGACGACAGGCGAGCAGTTTGGTACACTCATATTTTCACGCCATTACTCATGGAGCGTTCTCGCGTTGCGATTATCGGGGCCGGGCAGGTCGGCGCCACCGTCGCGCATCTGGTCATGCTCAAGGAGCTGGCCGATGTCGTGCTGATTGATGTCGTCGACGGGTTAGCACAGGGCAAAGGGCTGGACCTGCTGCAGGCGGCGGCCATTGAAGACCTGCCGGTGCGCGTGAGCGGCACGACCGACTTCGCCACGCTGGCGGGCAGCCGGATCGTCGTCATCACGGCGGGCCTCGCGCGCAAGCCGGGCATGTCGCGAGACGACCTGCTCGCCGCCAACGCCAACATCGTCGGACCCATCGCAGAGCGCATCGCCAAAGAAGCGCCCGAGGCGATCGTGCTCGTCGTCACCAACCCGCTGGATATCATGACCGCCCTCGTGCTGCAGCGCAGCGGCTTTCCCCGCTCGCGGGTAATCGGCATGGCCGGCGTGCTCGATACGGGACGGCTGCGCGCCTGTATCGCGCAGCGGCTGAACGTGTCCCCCGCCGATGTCCAGGCGATGATCCTCGGCTCGCATGGCGAGCTGATGGTGCCGTTGGCGAGCTCACTCACCGTGAAGGGTACGCCGCTAGCTCAACTCCTTGATGCGAACACGATCGAGCAGTTGCTCACCCGCGCCCGCGATGGCGGGGCGGAAATCGTCTCGCTGCTGAAGACCTCCAGCGCCTACTACGCCCCGGCCAGCGGCGTGGTGCAGATGATGGGCGCCATCCTGCGCGATGAGCACCGTATCTTGCCGGGCTGCGCGTGGCTGCAGGGTGAATATGGATTACAGGATGTGTGCATCGGCGTGCCGGTGGAGCTAGCCGCCGCCGGCCTGGTGCGCGTCGTCGAGCAGCCGTTGACGCCGCAGGAACGCGCCGCGCTGCACGCCGCCGCCGAACAGGTGCGCAGCGGTATCGCCCAGGTGTGCAGCCCCGTAAAAACCTAACCGCAATAACACCCATGGATCCGATGACAACACACCCACCCAGCGCTCCCGTCCAAAAAGGTCTCGAAGGAGTCATTGCCGGTGAAACAAAACTCTCTGACGTAGACGGCGCCAACTGTCAGTTGATTTATCGCGGCTACTCGATCGACGAGTTGGTGGGCAAGGCGACGTATGAAGAAGTCAGCTACTTGCTGCTGCACGGCTCCCTGCCCCCCACGACGGCGCTGCGCGACTGGACTCAAACGCTGGCCAGCCGCCGGGCGCTCGATCCGACGGTGCTGAATGCGATGCAGCGCCTGCCGATGGGCGATCCGATGGCGATGCTGCGCACCATCGTCTCGATCATGGGGCTGGCTGATCCGCAGGCCGAGCAGGACCGGCGCGAGGTGTGGGTGGAGCAAACGGCGCGTCTGATCGCGCAGCTGCCCACCATCGTGGCGACGTTCGATCGCCTGCGCAACCACCGCGCCATTCTCGGGCCGCGGCCCGACCTGGGCCACGCCGCGAATTTCCTCTACATGCTGCACGGCCAAGACCCAACATCACAGCAGGCCGCAGCGATGGATGCGTACTTCGTGCTGCTGGCAGAGCACGGCTTTAACGCCTCCACCTTCGCCGCGCGCACGGCCATCGGCACCAAGACCGACGTCTACTCGGCGACGGTCGCGGCGATCGGCACGCTCAAAGGCACGCTCCACGGCTCGGCCAACCGCAAAGCGATGGAGATGCTGAAGGAGATCGGCTCCGTCGAGCAGGTGAAACCGTACGTGGACAAAACGGTATCGGACCATAAGCGCTTCATGGGGTTCGGCCACCGCCTCTACAAAGGCGATGACCCGCGCGCCAAGCATCTGAAACGGTATGCGAGGGAACTGGCCGCCGGGGGCGATGACCTGAAATGGTTCCAGATCTCCGAGCGGCTCCAAGAAGCCGTCTGGGACGCAAAGAAACTGCACATCAACGTGGACTTCTACTCGGCCACGCTGCTCAACGCCCTGCGCATCCCCGTCGATTTGTTCACGACCATCTTCGCCTGCGCGCGCAGCGCCGGCTGGGCGGCCCATATCCTCGAGCAATTCGATGACAACCGCCTCATCCGCCCGCTGGCGCTCTACATCGGTCCCCGCGATCTCAAATTTACGCCCATAGACCAGCGCTAAGCGTTGCGGCAGCAGATGAAACTGCACGAGTATCAAGCCAAGGAGCTGTTTGCTGCCGCGGGGATTCCGGTGCCGCGGGGCGTGGTGGCGAGGACCGCGGACGAAGCCGCGCGCGCGTATGAGACGCTGCGCGGCCCCTGCCTCGTCAAAGCGCAACTGCACGCCGGCGGGCGCGGCAAGGCCGGCGGCATTCTCTCCGCCGCCACTGCTCAGGAGGCGCGCACCGCCGCCGCCTCGCTGCTGGGCAAGCGCCTCGTCACCGCGCAAACACCGCCGGAGGGGCTGCCCGTCTCGTTGGTGCTGCTGACCGAGCGCATCGAGGCCGCGACGGAACTGTACCTGGCCCTCACCCTTGATCGGTTCCGCGCCACACCGCTGCTCCTCGCCAGCCGACAAGGCGGGGTGGACATCGAAGCGGTGGCGAAGAGCAGCCCTGAAGCGATTCACCGTGAGCCCTTTGACGTGCTCACCGGTCCCACCGACGCGCAGGCACAGGCCGTCCTCTTAGCGCTGGGGCTGACGGATGATCTGGCGCCGGCTAGCCGGCGACTGGTCAAGAGCCTGTGGACACTCTACGAGAAGAGCGACGCGTCGCTCATCGAAGTGAATCCTCTGGTGGTGACCAGCGACCATCGGCTGGTCGCCCTCGATGCCAAAGTCATCCTCGATGACAACGCCCTGTTCCGCCATCCGGACCTGGCGGCGCTGCGCGATCCGTCGCAAGAGCATCCCATCGAATACCAGGCGTCGCAACTGGGCCTCTCCTATGTGGGGCTCTCCGGCACCATCGGCTGCCTGGTCAACGGGGCGGGACTGGCGATGGCCACCAACGACATCATCACGCTGCGCGGCGGCGAGCCGGCGAATTTTCTCGACGTCGGCGGCGGAGCGAATGTGGAGCAGGTCACGAACGCGTTCCGCATCATCCTCGCCGATACGCGTGTGAAAGCGATTTTGGTGAACATTTTCGGCGGCATCATGCGCTGCGATTGGATCGCGCAGGGACTGTTAAACGCTTCGGAGAAGCTCGCCGTCAAGGTGCCTCTCGTCGTGCGGTTGCAAGGCACCAACGTTGACGAAGGGCGCCGGCTACTGTCCCAAGCGAGGGGGCTGACTCTTGTCAGTGTTGAGAGTCTGGAAGACGCCGCCGCGCGCGCCGTGGAACTGGCCAAATCATGAGCATCCTAGTCGGCAAGAGCACTCGCGTTTTGGTGCAAGGGATCACCGGCCAGGCGGGTGCCTTCCACACCGAGAAGATGCTGGAGTACAAGACCCCGGTGGTGGGCGGCGTCACGCCGGGCAAGGGCGGCACAACGGTGCACGGCGTGCCCGTGTTCAACACCGTGCAGGACGCGAAGGCGCAGACGGGGGCGAACGCCACGGTGATTTTTGTGCCGGCGAAATTCGCCTATGAGGCGATCGTAGAAGCCATCGCCGCCGCCATCCCCCTGATCGTCGTCATCACCGAAGGCATCCCAACACTGGACATGGTGCGCGTGCGCCGCACACTGCAGGGCAGCGCGCTCCGCCTCATCGGCCCCAACTGCCCTGGCCTCATCACGCCGGGGGCCTGCAAGCTGGGTATCATGCCCGGCTACATCCATAAGCCGGGCACCATCGGGGTGCTCTCGCGCAGCGGCACGCTCACCTACGATGCGGTCTACCAACTCACGCAAGCGGGGCTGGGCCAGTCCACCTGCATCGGCATCGGGGGCGATCCGGTGCTCGGGACAGGGTTTACTGACTGCCTCTCGCTATTTCAAGATGATCCCGGCACCGAGGCGGTGGTGCTGATCGGGGAGATTGGCGGCACCGAAGAAGAGGAAGCCGCCGAGTTCATCAAGGCGCGGATGCGCAAGCCCGTCTTTGCGTTTATCGCCGGGCGCATGGCCCCCAAGGAAAAGCGGATGGGCCATGCCGGCGCGATCGTGGCGGGCGGGCACGGCACCGCCGCGGAGAAGATGGCCACGCTCAAGGCCGCCGGCGTCACCGTGATCGAAAGCCCGGCCGCCATCGGCCAAACGGTGCGGGATGCGCTCGCACACCTCTTGACAAAAGACCGCTGACCCCTTGACGCACCGGAGTCACATCAGGCATACTTCCGGTGAAGTGAAGTTCGACAGGCAAGTATTCCTGGCGATAAATTGCCACACCCGGAGTAATCCGGGGTCCCCGCCGAACCAGGGCGGGCTTCTGCGAAGCTGCTCCGAAGCCGGAGCGAAGGAGAGCACAGCAGGAGGGAAAGCTACGGGCCCCAGGCGTTTTGCTTCGCAAAACGAAGCATCTGGGGTTGCCAAGCTGCCGAACCAGCATGCAGCTGCAACCGAGAGGCCGCCGAGCCGCCGAACCAGGAGTGCGGTTCGGTGGTTTTGTCTTTTCACGGCACCCGGAAGCAGGAGCACGGAGCGGATGAAGCGAGTCGCGCGGCAGGGATACCTCCTCATCATCTGCCTGCTGGTCCTCACCGGCCTGACGGCGCTGACGACGGTGAGCATCACGCGCTCCACCACCGAGCTGCTGGCGACTAATCGGTTTCGGGATGGAGCCGGCGCCTTCTACCAGGCCGAAGCGGGCCTGGACTGCGCCATCAGCCAGTTACACACCACCAGCGACCTCGTTGCTGTCAAGACCGCGTGCGACATCCCCGGCAAGCGCACGATGACCCTCCAGCAGAACCTGCCGACGCTGCCTATCGCCATCACCAGTCAAGCGACCACCGCTTCCATCACTTCCTCGATCACGGCAGTTGTCAGCCGCACCATCACCTCACCCTTCCAGCAAGCCGTGTACGCGGTCGATACGGACCCAACTCCACATAATACCGTGCATGTCGGAGAAGGGTGCCTCGTGGATAGCTACAACTCTGCCCTGGGCAGCTACGGAGCCACCCTGGGTTCCTCCGACCCAAATTACGGCACACTGAACAAGAGCCAGGACGCACGCCCCGCCTCACAGCATGCCGATCTTTACACCAACAGCACCGCAACCGGGACGGGAACCAATGCCGCTATTATGATCGCGGGATGGGTTGACCTTCCCGCACAAGTCAAAGGATCTACCTATACTCCGACGGGTTCTTCGGTTTATGTCGAGCCAGCCACCGGATCGATGACCGGCACGATCGGTCAACGAGAGACGCAGGTTTTCGCCGTTCCAGTGCCTCCCTCGGGCCCCCCGGCTTCCTGTACGCCGCTCGGCTCTGGGTTGCAAGGCGGGGATGTTCAACCACTTGTCACCACGTCCTATCCAGAGACGTGCTACTACGCCAACAGCCTTACCGTCACCGGAGGGGTGCAAGCCACGTTTCCCAACCTTCAAACCTTGTACGTCTATGGCAACATTACCATTAATGGTGGCAGCACGATGGCGGTCGGCCAAGGCACCATCCGCACGGCGCAGTTGGAGGTCGCTGGCGCGAACTCCTTGTTCACAAGCACCGGCAGCGGGGGAGCCGCCGATGGCGTCGTGGATCTCTATGCGGATCTACTGCTGGTCGACCATGCGGGGGTCGTGACGAGTACCCCGCCGACCGGCGCGCAGAATCTTCCCAGACGAATCCGAATCTACTCCGCGGCAACCGGCAGAGCCGTCCTCATGGCCTATGGGGGGAAAGTCTACGGCACGATTTATGCGCCAAATGGGAGTGTCGAGCTGCAGGCCTTGCTAAGACAGGCTTCTTCGGGTGAGGTGTACGGGAGCGTCCTGGCAAAAAACGCCATCCTTCACAGCTCAGCACAACTCCATTATGACGAAGCGCTCACAACGGTCACCGGCTGGCCCTCTTGGACCAGGGCGAACGTGCAGGTACTGGCCCAAGGGACGCACCTCACTCTCCCTCCCCCCCCTCCCCCCCCTCCCGTGTGCGGAGATGGGATGTGTAACGGGGGGTCGGAGACACCGACCAGTTGCCCGATCGACTGCCTACTACAGTGAACCGTTCCACAATCAACGCCTACCCTCTAGCCTGTTTGTGTCTTGACCCCTGGGAAGCGGTCGTGCTATGCTACGGGCATGGAGACGGTGATAAAAGAGCGCGTGGCGCAGGTGATCGACCGGATTCGACCGGCCGTGCAGATGGATGGCGGGGATATTGAGTTGGTGGACATCACCGACGGGCTGGTGAAGCTGAGGCTGGTCGGCTCCTGCCACGGCTGCCCCTCCTCGATGATGACGCTGAAGGCCGGCATCGAGCGGGCGATCCGCGCCGAAGTGCCGGAGATCGTGGGTGTGGAAGCCGTCGAGTAATTACTTCCCCGCCAAGCGCTCCAATTCTTCCACGTGCTCCTGGCTGTCCTGCAGGACGTGCTCGATGGCTTCGTAGAGGATCACTTCATCGTGCGGGATCAGATTCAGCAATTTGCGGTAAAACTCCACCGTGTCTTTCTCGTATTTCAAATTGATCTTCACCGCCTGCATCGAATCCTTGTGGAGTTGAATCTCCCCCACCTTCGTCGTCGGGGTGCCGCCTAAGGCGGCGATGCGGTCGCGCAAAATCCGCGCGTGCTCTGTTTCATCGCCTGCGATCTCTTTAAACCGGGCGATCAGTCCGTCCGCATAGGGCCCCCGCGTGATGGCCGCCTGCGTCAAATATTGAATCTGGCTGGCGTACTCCATCGCCAATCCCTCGTTCATCAGCTTGATCAGTTTGTCCGTGTCCAGCGCCATCTATAACCTCCTCCTCTGATCCTCTGCAGCGGCTGCCATCGAGGCAGCCGCGGAATGGCCGATCACATCCCGTGTTCGGCACTCCGCCCCGTTCCACGGGGCTGCGCCGGCGCGGCGGGCGCTCGGCCTGTGTGTACATACGATACGGCAGCCGCCTCAGCTTGTCAACCCCACCACCTACGCGAGGCTGCGAAGCAGTCGCCTCACCGACGGTGAGGCTGGCCTGCGGCCAACGCGCAGGTAGTGGGGCAAACCACTCGCCATATTTTTCTTGACAGGCCGCTGAAATACTCTACAATTAAACGATATTGAGACTGAGTATCAACTACGTATTTCGCGCATGAAACGATTTGTCCAAGTCGAGCAGCAACTGAAAGAGCGCGGGGTGCGCCTGACCGATCAGCGCCGCCTGGTCGTGCGGCGCGCGGTCTCCTTTCTCCACTTCACGGCAGAAGGCCTGGTGAAAGACGTCCAGACCATCGATGCCTCCGTGGCGCGGGGGACGATCTATCGCACCCTCGCCCTGCTGCACCAGGCCGGAGTGGTGGAAAAGCACGATTTCCGCTACGGCGCGCCCAACTACGAAGTGACCTTCGGCAAGGCGCACCACGACCACCTGATGTGCACCCAATGCGGGGAGATTATCGAATTCCAGGAGCCTCGCTGGGAGCGGCTGCAGGAAGAAGTGGTCAAGCGGTACGGCTACCAACTGCTCTCGCACACGCATAAACTCTATGGCCTGTGCAGCCGGTGTCAGCGCGTCGATCCCAAGCGCGCGCCGAAGCATCCGCACCTTCACGTGGAAGAGATCGTGGCCTGAGCGCAAGGAGAACCGCCGATGTTCGAGTCGTTCGTCATCATGCTCCGGGAAGGGATCGAGGCGGCCCTCGTCATCGGGCTCATCCTCGTCGTCCTCAAGCGCACCGGGAATCGGCGCCTGGAGCGTCCGGTGTACTGGGGCGTAGGGTTGGCGATCCTGGCCAGCCTCGGGGCGGCGGTCGCGCTGAGCCGCCTGCCCATCAATAAAGAGGCCTACGAGGGCGTCTTGTATTGGGTCTCGGCGGCCTTCGTCACGTCGATGCTCTGGTGGATGCACCGCAACGCCACCACGCTTCGCGCCGAGATCGAGCAGCGGGTGGGACAGGCGGTTACGGCCACCAGCGTGCGCTGGGATCCAAAGGAGGCCTGGGCCCTCGGCGCCTTTGCCTTCCTGATGGTCTTCCGCGAGGGAGCCGAGGCGGTGATGTTTCTCAGCGCCGTGCATCTGACCACGGACGCTATGCTGAGCTTCATCGGGACGCTCTTCGGTCTTGCGGCGGCGGTGGTCTTCTGCGTCATGTTCGTGCGCGGCAGCTTGCACGTGAACCTGCGGCGGTTCTTCCTGGTCACCGAATGGGTGCTGGGCATCTTCGTCGTGCAGTTGGTGATCAACGGCTACCACGAGTTTTCCGAGGCGGGTCTGGTTCCGGCCACGCAACGCAGCATGGCAGTGATCGGGCCGCTCGTACGCCACAATTCCCTGTTCATCCTCGCGATCGTCGCCATCCCCTTGCTGATCTGGTTGACGGGCACCAAGCGGCTTCCCGCTGCGATGGAATCCCTGGGGGCTGCCGAGCGGCGGCTGGCGCTGGCTCGCGCACAGCGCGAACGGTGGTCTGGCGCGGGGGCCATTGCGACGACGGTCATTGTGCTGGCAACTGTCGGCATGGCCTACGCCCGGGAGGTCGCCCCGAAGCATCTGCCTCCGCCTGAGATGCTCCAGCCAGACGGCGACGCCGTCAACGTGCCGCTGTCCGCCTTGGCGGATGGCACGCTCCATCGGTTCGGCGTGGCCCTCGGCGACCGCACGGTTCGGTTCTTGGCGTTGAAAACGGCGGACGGCCGCGCGCGTGTGGCGCTCGATGCCTGCAAGATCTGCGGGGCCTTCGGGTATGCCCAGGAACACCACCACCTGATCTGCCTCAACTGCGCCGCGGCCATCAACTCGGCCACACTCGGCGTGGGCGGAGGCTGCAATCCGATTCCCTTGGAGTCAGAGGTCACGGCGACGGCCATCCGGGTCCGCCTGGCTGCGCTGAGGCAGGAAGCGCACCGCTTTGCCGCGGCCGATCAGGTGGCACAGACCGCCATCGATCCGGTGTGCGGCATGCGGGTGAACATCAGCGAGGCGGCCGCATTCGAGACGGTGAACGGCACGACCACCTATTTCTGCAGCGAGCAGTGCCGCACACAGTTTCACCAGAAACGGTGAACGATGTTCATGAGGCTGCTGTTCGACTCTCTCGCCCGCCAGCGCCGCCGCAAGGTGCTGGCGGTGACGGCCGTATGGATCGGCATCAGCCTGGTCGTCGGACTGTTGGCGCTCAGCCTGGATGTCGGTGATAAGATGAACCGCGAATTGCGCGCCTTCGGGGCGAACATCCGGCTGGAACCCGCGTCCACCGCCATCCCGGTGCGGGTCGGCGGCTATGAGCTGACGTCCGCCGTCGCCCCGGCCTACCTGGACCAGACCGCGCTGGGCACGCTGAAGACGATCTTCTGGGCGAACAATCTCCTCGAAGTCGCCCCGCGCCTGTGGGCGACCGGGCGCATCGCGGACCATACGGTGACGCTGTTGGGAATCCAGTTCGACCATCGCCCCGCGCACTGGGCGCTCGACGGCGCATGGCCGTCGAGGCCGAACGAATGCCTCCTTGGCGCCGAGCTGGCCCGATCGGGCTGGTTCACCGTCGGCCAATCCGTCGCGGTGGCCGGCGCCTCCCGCACGATCACGCTGCGCATCCGTGGGATCGTGAGCATAGGCGACGGGGATGAGCGGGCGCTCATTGCGCCGCTGGCCACCGTACAGGAGCTTAGCGGTCTGGCCGGAAAGATTTCCGAGGCGGACCTCAGCGCGTTGACCACGCCCGAGAACAGACTGGCGGAGCAATACCGACTCGACCCCACGTCGTTGACGCCGACGGACTACGACCGCTGGTATTGCACGCCCTACCCGGGGTCGGTCGCGCGCAACGTGCAGGAGGCCATTCCCGGCTCGGTCGCGCGGGTTGTGCGGCGCGTGTCGGAGTCGCAGGGCGCGGTGCTGACGCGGATCAACGGCCTGGTGATGGTGTTGAGCCTCCTCGCGGCGCTGGCGTGCACGTTGAGCGTGATGGGTGTGCTGACCTCCTCGGTGCTGGAACGTCAGACCGAGGTGGCGCTGCTGAAGGCGCTCGGCGCGCACGACGGCAGCGTCCTGCGGTTGTTTTTGACGGAAGCGGGCCTGCTCGGGCTCCTCGGCGGAACGCTGGCGGCGAGCACCGGCTCCCTCCTCGGCGCGTGGTTGCTGCGCGTCGTGTTTGGCGGTCCTGCCGAGCCGCACGGCGCGCTGTGGCTGCTCGCCCCGCTGCTGGGGTGCCTGACGGCCCTGGCGGCGACCGCGCTGCCGATTCGGCACACGCTGCGCCGGGACGCGGCAACCGTGTTACACGGGAATTGAGGAGAGCACGATGCTCGGCACGCTGGTCACCCGTTCGCTCCTGCACAACGCCCGCCTGTCGGCGTGGACGCTGCTCACGCTGACGACCTGCGCCGCCCTCGTGACGTTGTTCACCACGGTGGCGATCGACGTCGGTACCAACATGAGCCGCACGCTTCGGCACGTGGGCGCCAATGCCGTCGCCGACGAGGCCCCGGACTGGGCGCGATTCGAGGATGAAGCCCACAGGCAGGGTGTCGATGGCGTACGCATCTTGGGTCGGGTGGGCCTGATCAAGGGGAGTCCTGTGGCGGTGATGGCGGCTGAACCGAGCGCGTTGCGCCGGCTGACACCCTACTGGGCTGTCACAGGGAAACGGGCGATCGGGAGCGGCGAGTGCCTGGTCGGCACACGTGTTGCAGACCTCTTCCACCTGCGCCCGGGAGGCGAACTGGCCGTCGAATGGCCGAATCAGGAGCCTACGATGCGCTGCACCGTGGCCGGCATTGCGGAGACGGGCGATGAAGATGATGCCCGCGTGTTTACGGCCGGTGGGTTGGCAAGCCACCAAGTCACCTACGCGTTGTTGTCTGCACCGAATGGCGAATCACAGATGCGCTCCCTGCAACAGGCGACGGGTGCGACGATCCAACCGCTTCGCCAGATTGTGCACGGCGAACGGCAGATCCTGGAGAAAATCAACGTCCTGTTCATCTGCACCTTGGGTGCTGTGCTGCTGTTGACGGGGCTGGGCGTCTCGGCCTCGATGCTGGCCCGCGTGGTGGAACGGCGAAAGGAATTTGCGCTCTTGCAGGCGCTCGGGGCGAGGCGCGGCAACGTCGTGACGTTCCTGCTGGTGGAAAGCGCGACCGTGGGCGCGGTCGCCGCGATCATCGGGTTCGCGCTGGGCAGCGGCATGGCCGTCGGCGTGGTGCGGCAGGTGTTTCAGGCGACGATCACGCCGCACTGGTCGTCCGGGATCGTCGCCATGAGCACGACGGTTGGGGTGGCCGTGCTGGCGGGTGGTGTCGCGTGCGGGCGCACGCTGCGGTTTCAGCCGGCCGCCGCCCTCAGAGGAGAATGACGCGGATGGACGCACCGGCGATCGCATTGGGACAGGTCACGAAAGTATACGAGCGCGGGGTGCGGGCGCTGGATGGCGTCAGCGCCACGATCGCGCGGGGAGAGTGGATCGCGATCATGGGGCCCTCCGGATCCGGCAAAACCACCTTGCTGAACCTCCTGGACGGGCTGGATCGGCCCACAGGCGGCTGCGTGAAGGTGCTGGGCGTGGATCTGGCGCAACTGGCTCCTGACGAGGCCGCGACGTTTCGGCGGGAGCACCTCGGCTTGATCTTTCAGCAGTTCCACCTCATCCCGTATCTGACAGCGCTCGAGAACGTCATGCTCGCGCAGTACTACCACTCAATGGTGGATCAGGACCAGGCGATGAGCGCGCTGGACCGCATGGGGATGCGCGACCGGGTGCACCACCTGCCGGCCCAGCTCTCCGGAGGCGAACAGCAGCGAGTCTGCATCGCACGGGCGCTGGTCAACGAGCCGCAGATCATCCTGGCGGATGAGCCGACCGGCAATCTGGACGAGGTGAACGAGCGCACCGTCCTGGAGATCTTTCACGAATTGCATCGGCGAGGCAACACGATCGTGGTCGTGACGCACGATCCCGAGGTTGGCGGGCAGGCGCAGCGGACGATTCGGCTGCGGCACGGCCGGATCGTCGAGCAGGCCGATGAGGGAGCTCGCGAAGTGCTCGCGGGACCTGGTGGTCATGCGTGAGGGCCAGGTCGTGCAGATCGAGCACACGGAAAAGATTCGCTTCTCGCAAGACGCTGACCTGACCCCAGGAGACGAACCTACATGCTTATCGCTGGCTGACCAGACCCCTGGAGGCACGCGATCAGGGAGAGGAGATCCGAATGGTGAACATGGTCAACCGGGCAGTGGTGGGGTTCGCTCTGGCAGGGTCGGTGATGGTGCCGCTCGCCATGGCGGCCACAACGGAGGAGCTGGAGGGCCAGCTCAAGGCGCAAGCGAAGTTGATTGAGCAGCTCCAGCAACAGGTCGGTGCACTCCAACAGGGTCAAGGGGTCTCTCAGGGAGCGCACCAAGCTTCCACCGCAACGGACAGTCATTTTACCCGTCCGTACACGGATCTCACCGCACAAGCGCCGAGCGCGATCGGGCGCTATTTTCAAAAACTGACCGGGGCGACCGTGGGCGGCTATGTCACCGAAGAGTTGGAGAATTTTGAGAGCTCGACCCGCACGTTCGACAACCAACGGTTCATTCTGTTCGTGGGACGGGAATTGAACGACCGCATCCGCTTTTACAGCGAAATCGAATTCGAGCAGTTGGCATCGGTCGAGGCGAACGCGGCCGATTCGCGCGGCGGGGCGATCGAGGTCGAACAGGCCTGGTTCGATTATGGCATCAACGAAGCGGTCAATCTGCGTTTCGGCGATGTCCTGGTGCCGTTCGGCCAGTTCAACCTGCACCATGATGATCCCCTCCAGGAGTTAGTCGACCGGCCGCTCGTCGACCGGCGCGTCATCCCCACCACCTGGACGGAAACCGGAGCCGGCGCCTACGGCGAGTGGAATCCTGTTGAGGATCTGCGGCTGCGCTACGAAGGCTACGTGGTCAACGGGCTGAACGACAAGCTCTCAGCGACCACGGGCGGGTTGCGGGGCGCCCAGGGATCCTTCGGCAGCGACAACAACAGCGACAAGGCCTTGGTGGGTCGGGTCTCCCTCTCTCCAGGTCCCTGGCTGGATGTGGGGCTGGCCGGCTACACGGGCGATTACGACACCGACAACCACCGCATCAACGGGGCAGCGCTTGACTGGGTCGCCAAGCACGGCCCCATGGAGGTGCTCGGTGAGGCGGCGCTCTTCGATCTCCAGCGCGGGCTCACGAGCTCCGGCGCGACGGTGCCGGACAAACTGTGGGGCGCGTATGTGGAAGGCCGCTACCACTTCTGGCCGGCGTGGTTGTCTCATACGTTTCTAGGTCGGGGGTTTAAGCATCCGCGATTGACCGGCACGCTCCGGTACGACCACGCGGCCATCGACCAGTTCAGCACCGTGGCGAATGCCGGGACGTTCACGTCGGATCGCCTGACCTTCGGGCTCAACTATCGGCCGATCGAGGATTTCGTGCTGAAGCTCGACTATGAAATCAACAACGGCAACCTGGAGCGTGGCAGTAACGACGGCGTGATCGCCGCCGCCGCGCTGAGTTTCTAGCCAGGCAGCGATGCGCGCCCGACTCCGTCACTGGCTCCTGCTGGCTGGCGCCCTTGTGTTCGGGGGATCTCCTGAGGTCCGGGCGAAGGTCTATTTGACACGGGAGGAGGCCCTGCACTTGGCGTTCGGGCCCTCCGCGACCGTCACCGAGGAGACGCGCCCCCTGACGCCCCAGGCACGGGCCGTGGTGGAACAGCGGCTCGGCCGCCCCATCCCCGAGGATCACGTGACCTTCTACGTCGGCCGCTCAGCAACCGGCGTAGAAGGCTACGGGGTGGTGCTGCATGAGCTCGGCAAGCATGAGCCAATCACCTTTTTCGTGGCCATTCAGCCCGACGGCCATGTGAAGGATGTGCTGGTCTTGGAGTATCGAGAATCGCGCGGCGGCGAGGTGCGGCAGAAGGGGTTCCTCAAGCAGTATCTGGGAAAGACGAGCCACGATCCGCTCGAGCTGGAGGAGGACATCACCCCGATCACGGGTGCGACGATTTCCGCGCGGGCCATCTCGGACGGAGTCAAAAAAGCGCTGGTGGTGTGGGAAGCGCTCTATCGATGAGGTGGGTACGGCACGCTCGATACCGCATGGGCACCGTCTGGGAGATGGCGGTGCGGACCTCGGATCGTGCGCACGCGTTGGAGGCGCTGGATGGCGCCTTCGGCGAAGTGACACGACTGGAGCAGTTGATGAGCCGTTTCCTGCCAGAGAGCCACGTGAATCGTCTGGCGGACGCGGCAGGTCGCAGCCCCGTCTCGATCGATCCAGGCCTCTGCGACCTGCTCCTCCACGCGCAGGCGATTGCCGTCCTGACCCACGGAGCCCTGGATGTCACCATCGCTCCGCTGGTGGAACTCTGGAGCCGGGCGGCGTCCGCCGGCGTGGTGCCGACGTCGTGCGCGGTGCGCGCGAGGCGGGCGTTGGTCAATTATCGGATGCTGGTGATTGACGGCGCGGCGTCCACGGCCGGGTTGTTGCGAGCCGGGATGTCGCTCGACCTGGGGGCGACTGGCAAGGGGTTTGCCGTCGATCGCGCCGCGCAGTGGTTGAACGACGCGGGGTATCGAGCCGGCTGGGTCAACGCCGGCGGGAACATCCGATTCCTGGGCCCGTGGGATCGCAAGGTGGCGCTGCGCGACCCACGCCAGCCGGACCGGGTGCTGGCACACGTGCCGGTTGACGGGGGGGCGGTCTCCACGTCAGCTAACTACGAACGCGGCTGGGACATTGGCGGACGGCGCTACGGCCATCTCCTCGACCCCCGTACGGGCTGGCCCGCTATCGGGTGCCTGAGCGTAACGGTCTTCGCGCCCTCCGCAGCATTCGCCGATGCGCTCTCAACCGCCTTCTTTATCTTGGGGCCTCGCGCGAGTCAGCCGCTCTGCGGCGCACTCCCCGATGTGAAGGCGCTCTGGTGCGTCGATGGGGGGAACCGTCAGTTGCACGTCGTGACAAGCGCCGGGCTCCAGAGTCATCTGGGGCATCCGGCATCTCTCGAGGACACAGGCCATGCCGCGCTTTCGATGGCGTGACGCAAGCCGCACGGTACGGTGGTTGGCGACGGCGTTTTACCTGACCATGCTCGCCGGGTATATCGTGGCCTTGGCAAACGCCACCCTCAAGACCGGCGGCACCGTCGAGGGGCTCATTAACCACTATCGAGGCGCACCCGACGGCTCCACGTATCCGAAGGAACCGGCGGAATTGATTGAGGTCGCCCACGCGCACGGCTTCAGTGTGCCGATCATGTATCTGGTGCTGGGCAGCTTGTTTCTCGGGACCCAGGTGCGCGAGGGATGGAAGCGCTGGTGGATCCTGGTTCCCTTCGGCGGCGTGCTGATCGACCAGAGCGTCCCGTGGCTCTTGCGGTATCACGCGCCGGCATGGGCGTGGGTCCTGGTGGCCGGACATGGGCTGGCGGCCATCGCGTTCCTCGTGCTGATTGGCGTCCCATTATGCGAGATGTGGAAGGGGACGAACCCTGACCGCTGACGGTCTCCTCATCGGCGCCGCTCACTAGCCCCGCCTGCCGGTTCCGTGCCATGCTATAATAAGGGTTCCTCTCATGGCGAACCTTCGCGTGGCCTTGGCACAACTCAATCTGACCGTGGGCGATCTCGCCGGCAACTGCCGGAAGATCCTCGAGGCCCTGCTGCGCGCCAAGGCCTGGCGGGCGGATCTGGTCGTCATGCCTGAGCTGGCCGTGACCGGCTATCCGCCGGAAGACTTGCTGCTCAAGCCCTCCTTCGTCGAGGAGAACCGGCGCCTCGTCCACCGCCTGGCTCCTGCGACGCGCGGCCTCACCGCGCTGGTCGGGTACGCGGATCGCGACGTCCGGGGGCGGCTCTACAACGCGGCGGCCGTCTTCTCCGACGGCCGCCTGGCGGCGTCGTACCATAAACAGCACCTCCCGAACTACGGCGTGTTTGACGAGCAGCGGTATTTCACGCCCGGCCATGAGCCGTGCGTGCTGCGGCTGGGCCGAACCCGCGTCGGCGTGACCATCTGCGAGGATCTCTGGGAAGCCGCTCCGTGCCGCGTCCTCGCGCAGGCCGGCTGCCGACTCGTCGTCAATCTCTCGGCCAGCCCGTACCACGCGGGCAAGCTGGCCGAGCGCGAGCGGCTGTTTGCGCGGCGGGCCAGGGAGAACCGGGTGGCCATTGCCTACTGCAACCTGGTCGGCGGGCAGGATGAGCTGGTGTTCGACGGGGCGAGCCTCCTCCTGGATGCTCGCGGGCATGTCGTGGCGCGCGGCGCCCAATTTCAGGAGGATGCGGTCCTTGCGGATCTGTCCCTCGGCGCAGCGCCGAGGACGCCGCACGTTCCTCCCGTCGCCTCAACGACGCGCCGGGCGTTGGCGCCGCTGGAAGAAATCTATGCCGCGCTGGTGCTGGGCACGCGTGATTATGTACGGAAGAACGGCTTTGACACGGTCGTGCTGGGCCTCTCCGGGGGGATGGATTCGAGCTTGACCGCCTGTGTGGCCGTCGATGCACTGGGCCGCGACCACGTGGTGGGCCTCGTGATGCCGTCGCGTTTTTCATCGCGCGCCACGCAGGACGATGCGAAGGCGCTCGCCGCGGCGCTGGGCATCCGGCGCGAGGAGCGATCCATCGAGCCGTGCTTTGCGGCGTCCCTGCAGACGCTCGCGCCGCTGTTCGGCAACCGGCCCCACGATGTGACCGAGCAGAACCTCCAGGCGCGCATCCGCGGCACGCTGCTCATGGCGCTCTCCAATAAGTTCGGGTGGCTGGTGCTGACCACCGGCAACAAGAGCGAGATGGCCACCGGCTACTGCACCCTCTACGGCGACATGGCGGGGGGGCTGGCCGTGATCAAAGACGTGCCAAAAACGCTGGTGTATCCGTTAGCGCGATGGCGCAACCGGCAGGCCGGACCAATCCCCGAGCGGGTCTTCACGCGCGCCCCGACGGCGGAGCTGGCCCGGAACCAAACCGACCAAGACACGCTGCCGCCGTATGACGTGCTCGATCCGCTCGTGAAGGCCTACGTGGAAGAGGACCGCAGCGTGCAGGAGATCGTGCGCCTGAACCGCGTGCCGCCGCAGACGATCCGGCGCGTCATCGAGATGATCGACCGCAGCGAATACAAACGGCGCCAGGGGCCGCCGGGCGTGAAGATCACGCCGAAAGCGTTCGGCCGGGATCGGCGCATGCCCATCACCAACCACTATAGGGATCGCGTGTAGCTATACGCTAATCAGGATGCACCGCATCGGCGTGATCACGGACGATTGGGAGCATAAAAAAGCGCTGAAGTCCGCGCTGCTGGAACAGGGGTTTACCTTAGTGCCCGTCGCCTCGCCGGCGATCTTCCACGAGGAGTTCAACGCGCCAGAGAAATTAGAGATGCTCCTGGTGGACCTGGAGCGGTGCCAGACGGAAGGGGCAAAATTGTGCCATGCGCTCAAACGCGAGCCGGCGCTCAAAGACCTGCCGATGGTGCTGCTCGTCACCGAGGCGCATCTGGGACATCTGGATTTCGGCCTCGGCCTGGAGGACTACCTCACGCTGCCCATCACCGCGCAGCGGCTCGCGCAGCGGCTGACGTTTCTGCTGTGGAAGCTGCACCGCGTGGACCACGCGAGCGGCTTCTCCGTCGGGGGGCTGACCATCGACTTTGAGCGCTACGAGGTCCACGTCAACGGGGCGCCGATGGATCTGACGTACAAAGAATTCGAGCTGTTGAAATTCTTGGCGATGCGGCCGGAGAAGGTGTTCACGCGCGAGGTGCTGCTGGATAAGGTGTGGGGCTATGACTACTACGGCGGCACCCGCACCGTCGACGTGCACATCCGGCGGCTGCGCTCCAAGCTCGAAGTCGGCGGAGCGGTGTACATCGACACCGTCCGCCACGTCGGCTATCGCTTTACCCCTCCGAGCTCTTAATCGGCCGCGACGCGCGGCAGCCGCGCCCACGAGCGGATCATCGGCAGCCGCGGAAGCTGTTCTGACAGCGACAGCCCGCCGACGTAGCCAAAGCCCACCACGCACAGCCCCAGACACGGCAGAGCCGTCCACAGCCCTCGATGCAGCGCCATCAGCGCGCCCACCAAGAAATAGCCGGCGAGGGCCAGCTCGGCCCATGCCGTGACGGCGGGAGCGGCCCGATAGCGCCGCGGCCGGTTCCCATCCTGGAGCGATTGGATGCCGAACTTGGGCGTCCGGATGAATTCGTTGCGCCCTCCCCACAACCCATCCAGAACGGCCAGCGCATTCGTCAGCAGCAATCCCACCCCCACGGCCACGGCCCAGGGGGCCATCGCGACGCGCGTGCGCCAATCGGGATACAGCTCGCGTTGCGCGCACGCATAAAATCCCACGCCCAGCACGATGAGCCAGACGGAGCCCAGCGACCAATGGTGCGCGGCCGGGCTGACGCGCAGCAGGGAGGGCAGCGCAGCCAGGCTCATGATCAGCGCCAACGGATAGCTGAAGAACGCCCCCAAATGGCAGAGCGCCTCGCGCTTGACATGCCAGGGCAGGCGGCTGGCCAGGAGGCGAGGCAATAATTTCTTCGCCGTTTGAATCGAGCCTTTCGTCCAGCGGTACTGCTGCGTTTTAAGAGCGTTGATCTCCACCGGCAGCTCGGCCGGGGCGACGACGTCCGACAGGAAGATTCCGCGCCAGCCGGCCAGTTGGGCCCGATACGACAGATCTAAATCCTCGGTCAGCGTATCGGCGCGCCAGCCTCCCGCCGAGAGGACGGCCGTTTTGCGCCACACCCCCGCGGTGCCGTTAAAGTTAAAAAATTGTCCCGCTTGATGGCGCGCCACCTGCTCGATGCCGAAATGGCCGTCCAGCAGGGTCGCCTGGGCGCGCGTGAGGAGGTTGTAGTCCGCGTTGACATGCCCCCAGCGCGTCTGCACCATGCCCACCTGTAGATCAGAAAAGAACGGCACCACGCGCCTGAGAAAGTCGCGCGGGATGATGAAGTCGGCGTCAAAGATCGCCAGCAGCTTCCCCTGCGCCTTCTGCAGCCCCTCCGCCAGCGCCCCGGCCTTAAACCCGTCCCGGTGCTTCCGCCTCAGATGCGCAATTGCATAGCCCTGCCGGCGATACGGGAGGATCACGCGCTCGATGAGGGCGGAGGTGCCGTCCGTTGAATCGTCAAGCAGCTGAATCTCCAAACGGTCCTTCGGATAGTCCACGTCGCACGCCGCGCGGATCGTGCGCTCCACCACGTAGCGCTCGTTATAGATGGGAAGTTGGATGGTGACCGCCGGCCAGTCGGTCGACGGCTTCGGAGGAATCGGACGCTTCGCCCTGACGCGGTAATAGCGCCACAACAAGGCAGCCCGATAGCCCCCGTAACAGACCAACACGCCGGCCATCGCGGCATAACAGGCCGCGCCAATGGACGCCATGAGCGATGCGATCATTGCGATCATGTAGAAGCCGTCATCATAACGCACCCGTCCCTGCCACGTCAAGCATCCGCAGGGTCACCCGTGACCGGAGACGTTCGACATCGGCCCGGTGGCACAGCTCCGTCCCCGGCGTCATCGCCGTGGCGCTGCCGCACGCCACCCCAAGCCGAAACGCCTGCTCCATCGAGCGCGTGCGCAGCCAGCCGACGAGCAGCCCGGCCACCAACGCATCGCCGGCCCCGACCGCCGACTGGACCCGCACCTTCGGCGCCTGCGCCCGCCACACCTGCCGCGTCTTGGCGGAGGCCAGCACCGCACCCGCCCCGCCGAGAGAGATGATCGCATGCTGCGCGCCCTGCTCGCACAGCGCCTGGGCGCCGCGGAGCACATCGCGCGCTCGGCGCAGGCGACACCCCAGCAGCTCCTCGGCTTCCTGGCGATTGGGTTTAATGAGCCATGGACGCGCCCGCAGCCCCTCGCGCAACGCCGGGCCTGAGGCATCCAACACCGTCAGGACGCGGCGATTGAGCCGGGCGATCAGCCGCCGATAGGTCGACGGCGGCGCGCCGGGCGGCAGGCTGCCGGAGCACACCACCGCCTGCGCCGAGGCCGACAGGGCGGCCAGCCGACGCGATAACCGGGCCAACACCGCTACGGACACGCGCGGCCCGGGCGTGTTCACCTGCGTGAGGGTCGGTGGCGTCTTCGTTTGAAGCTGATAGTTGTTGCGCGTGGAGCCGGGCACCGTCACAAACTGGTGAGCGATGCGCTGCTGGGACAGCAGGCGGCTGAGGATCTCGCCGTCGTCTCCCCCGGCCAGCGCCAGGGCCATAGTTGGATAGCCCAGCTCATGCGCCACGCGCGAGACATTGATGCCCTTCCCGCCTGGATAGCGCGCCGCCCGAGTCGCCCGGTTGAGCGCGCCGACGCGCAGGCGTGGCAGCCACGCCCACTCATCGAGCGACGGGTTGAGCGTGACGGTGAGAATCATATGGATTTCTTTCGGCGTGGTTTTTTCGCGGGGAGTTTCTTCACGGCGTCATCGAAGGCTTTGGCATCGTCCCCGGCTTCGGGGGCGAGCCGACGGGTTGGTAGTCGGCGGCAAGGGCGAAGATGTCGCGGACGCGGTAGCCGACGGCGAGGATGGCTTCGAGATTGGAATACCGCAGCGAACGCTTTACCTGACGCGCGCCCTCAATGCGAACTTGTAAGTAATCCTTACAAGTTGCCGCCTCGGCTAATTCCCCTTCCTCGTAAATCGCTCGTAAATGTAACGTGATGTTCTGCGGCGTCGTCTGGAACAATTCCGCCATCAGCGCCTGCGAAAGCCAAATGTTCTCATTGGCAAAGCGGCACTCAATGCGCGTGCGGCCGTCGTCCGTCCGGTAGAGGACGATTTCGCCCGTGGGCTTTGGTTCGTTGGCAGGCAGGGTCAGCTCTTTAGGAGGGTGTGGCGGCTGAAGCGGGTGTGCGATGTTTAGCGAGGGCGCGGGCGTAGACGCGCAGGTAGTCGCGCGCGGAGGCCTCCCACGAAAAATCTCTCATCATGCCATGGCGCACCAGCCGGCCCCACAGCGCATGATCGCCGAACGCCGCGACGGCGCGCTTGACCGCATCCACCAGCGCGCGCGAGGAGTAGTCGTCAAACACCACCCCGGTGGCCGTGCCGTCTTCCAGGGTCGTCGGGGACACATCCGTGACGGTGTCGGCCAATCCGCCGACGCGATGGACGATGGGGACGGCCCCATAGCGCATGCTGTAGAGCTGGTTCAACCCGCACGGCTCAAACCGCGAGGGCATGAGGAAGGCGTCGCAGCCGGCCTCAATCTGATGGGCCAGGGCGTTGTCGAATGTCAGGTTCACCGCCACCTGCTCCGGAAACCGCTTGGCCAGCGCCCGGAGTTTCTCATGGTAGACCGGCTCGCCGGTGCCCAAGATGATGAGCTGAATCGGCAGGGCCAGCAGCTCGTCGGCGGCGTGCGAAAAAATGTCGAGGCCCTTCTGCTCGGCCAACCGCTGAATCATGCCGATCAGCAGCACGTGGCGCGAGGGCAGGCGCTGCTGCGTCTGCAGGGTGAGCTTGCACAGCGACTTGCCCGCCGCCTCATCCGTGCCGTAGCGCGCCGTGAGATGCGGATCGGTCTGAGGATTCCATTCGTCCGGATCGATGCCGTTGATAATCCCGACCAGATCACCCTGACGGCGCACCAGCACGCCGTCAAGTCCGCAGCCAAATGCCGGCGTCTGGATTTCCTTGGCATACGTCGGGCTGACCGTCGTCAGCATATCCGCTAAGACCAACCCGCCCTTCAAGCAGTTGATCTGCCCGTAAAACTCCAACCCCTCCACCGAGAAGGCGCGCTCCGGCAAGCTCGTCACGCTCCACTGCTCTTTGGGAAACAAGCCCTGGTAGGCGAGATTATGCACCGTGAAGACGGTGCCCGTGGACTGCCAGAACGGCTCTTGGGTTAGGGCGAGGTGCGCACACGCGAGTGCCGCTTGCCAATCGTGCGCATGCAGCACGTCTGGCTTCCAGCCCAGTTGCTGGATGGCGCGCAAGCCGGCCTGGCTGAAGAAGCTGAACCGCTGCAAATTATCCGGAAAATCTTTTCCCTTGTCCTGGTACAGCCCGTCGCGGTCGAAGAGCGCCGGCTGATTAATCGCATAGACCGGAATCGCCGTGTGCGGGATCACGCTTTCGTAGACCGTCCCCTCCAGCGCCTGCCCGCCTAATGTTACGGAGATGCGCTCCGGGCGCGCCCGAAAGCCAAACGTCTTCACGTCCACTGCGCGATACCGCGGCAGGATCACGCGCACGTCATGCCCCATGGCGTGCAGCGCTTTGGGCAGTGCGCCGGCCACATCGGCTAAGCCGCCGGTCTTGGCAAATGGCACAACTTCGGACGCGAGAAAGAGGATGTTCATGAAGGCTCCAGGGGGAGGGTTACGGGGTGGCCGTCTCAACCGGCTCGCCGTAGACGCGGTAGTCGAGAAACGGGAAGAGGTTGTCGGCCGATTCCATCGCCGACACGAGATGATCATCCAGCGCGCCCTGGCCGATCGCCTCATACAGGCGAGCAAACCGCGCCAAGTGGTCGCGCACGCGCTGATACGCATACGTGGTGTGGGTACCCGTCTTCAGGATAAACGCCCAGTCGGACGATTGGGTCAGCAGCAGCTCGCGCGCCAATTGATTCAGCCCTCGCTCCAACAGCCCGGACGCCTGCGGGTGCCGGCGCGCCAGCTCGGTCATGCGTTCCGACATGGTATGGAGATGCCGATAGATCCAGTCATTGCTGCCATTGAGCCACACTTCGTTGTAGCCCTGATAGCCCCAGCTGGACATGCACGGCTGGATCACTTGATTCTTGGGATAGCGCTCCAGATATTGCGAGGGGCTGATCAGTTGAAACGTGCGCTGCTCACTGTGCGTTTTGCGGATCAAGAACTCCAGCCAATCCGGCCCCTCGAACCACCAGTGGCCGAACAACTCCGTATCGTACGGACTCACGACCAGCGGCGGCCGGTCCATCACCGTGCGCAAATGCTCGATTTGTTTCTCTCGGTTGAACATGAAATTGCCGGCGTGGGCGGCGGCCCGCTCCAGCGCGCGATCCGGATCGTAGGGCGCTTTGTCGTCCGTTTTGCCGGCCACCGGCTTGCCGGTGATGCGGTAATACTTCAGGCCCGTCTGCACGCGGGCCCCGTCGCCGTTGAGATACGGCTTGAGGTAGTCATGGTCCAGCTCGAAGCCGATGTCCCGATAAAATTCGCGGTAGTCCGGATCGCCCGGATAGCCTTCCTCGGCGCTCCACACGCTCTTCGACGATTCCACATCGCGGCCGAACGCCGCCACGCCGTTGGGGCAGCACACCGGCGCGTACACCCCGTACTTGGGGCGTGGCGAGCCGAACAGCACTCCGTGCGCATCAACGAGGACATACTGAATGCCCTGCTCCTTGAGGAACCGCTCGTGCCCGGGATGATAGCCGCACTCCGGCAGCCAGAAGCCCGCCGGCTTGCGGCCGAAGGCGTGCGCAAATGCCTGCACCCCGATGCGAATTTGCGCCCTCACCGCGGCGGGCTGCGTGTCCATCAATGGCAAAAAGCCATGCGTCGCGCACGAGGCCATCCCCTCGAGCACCCCCGCGTCCATCAGCTCGCGAAATGCGGGCAGGATGTGACGGTGATGGCTGTCCACGAATTGCTGGCGCGCCGTCGTAAAGCGGTGGTGATAAAAGAGCGCCAGGCGCTGAAACGGCGGCTGCCACCGCGTGCGCTCAATTTCTTTGGCGGAGAGCTCAATGAGATGATCCAGATGGCGGACGTAGCGGGCCTGCAGGAGCGGATCGGCCAGCATGGCCAGCAGGGTCGGCGTGAACGACATCGTGATGCGGAAGGGATTCTTGTCGTTCGCCAGGCGCTGCAGACGCCCCAGCAGCGGCAGGTACGTTTCGGTGAGCGCTTCAAACAGCCAGCGCTCCTCAAGAAAACTGTCGTGCTCCGGATGGCGGACAAACGGCAGGTGCGAGTGGAGCACGAGTGCGAGGTAGCCCTTCGGCTCGCTCATCGGGCTTTTTTTCGTGTGGGAGCCAATGCCTCGGCAGGAGGGGACGCGCTCTCTCTCGTTCGCGAGAGGACGGAGGCGATCTGTTTCGTCTGGCGGCCGTCGGGCGAGGTGGCCTGCACCGGCACCGCATGCGCGCCATCGTCCAGCGTCACGCGCAGGCTGAACGTGCCGTCCGGGCGCACCCGCACCGGCTGGCCCTCAACCGTCACCGTCGATCTCGGGGCGGTCGCCCCGTGCACCACCACGTCGGTGTGCACCGTCAGCCAGAAATTCCGCGGCTGCTGGCCCGGCCCGATGCCCGCGAACCCCGGCGAGAACAGCCCGGGGGAGCCGCGCGCGCGATCCAACAGCTCCTTCGCCCCCAGGGGGCCGGAACTGCCGCCGAGGCCGGCGGCGAGCCCGAACAATTTCCAATACAATTCATCCGGCGCCATCCAGGCGTCATCGATCACATCCGACGGGCCGAACCGCGGGGTGCGCACCCTGTTCGAGCGCGCCAGCAGCAAGAACCGTCCCTGCCGGGTCAGGAGGCCGATGTCCACGATGAATTCAGCATTGGGCGCATCCACGTGGATGTGCCAGTTATTCGCCAAGCTGGAGAGCGGAATGTCCATGAACCGGTGGGCCGGCTGCGCGGGAAAGTCGCGGTCCGTCACATCGTAGACGCGCAAGATCGTCTGCAGGCCCGCCACTTCCTCGGGGGCGAGCTGCGTGTGCGCCTGGCGCTCCCGCTGCGGCTGAATTTCCCAGTACGCATACAGCCACCAGGGGTCTCTGACCATGAGCATGATGCGATGATCACCGTAGCCGGTCGGAATCGTGAACGGTTTCTGAGCGAGCGGATGGCCCTCGGCCACGGCTCGAGACGGCGCGACGGCAGGCGGTGCGGGCCACGGCGTCGGCGAGGCGATGGGCTGCTCCACGCGCGTCAGCGGCGCGGACGGGGAGATTGCGCCGCGCTTAGCAAGTTGCGGAGCGGGCTTTTTGGCGCGCGCAGGCTTCCGCCCCGAGCGGCTCCACGAGCCGCGGGGCGGCACCACGACGGTGCTGCGGCGGCGCGGCGCTCGTCCCTCGCTGGCGCTCGGGATGCTCAGCGAGAATCCCGAGGTCTTGCCGAGGGACGAGCGAGCAATGCGGACCGGCGAGGATTTTGAAGCGGTTGCCGTTTTGACGACGGACGCGGCGGGTGTTGATTTCGCGGCGATCGTGGGACGACGGGGGACGACGTTGCGTTGAAGCGTCGACTTCACGGCCTTCACGGCGCGCGCAACGGCCTGAGAGATTCCCCGGCCCCTCGCCCCCTGACGAGGGCTGCTCGGGGTTCCGCCCTCACGGGCTCCACGAACTAACGTCACCTGTGCAGAGGAGCCAACGGCAGGCGTGCGCCGCGCGGACGCTGCGGGTCGTGCCGTCGCTCTCGTCGCCGGTCGGCGTCGCAACGCTGCCGCGCGAGACGACAAAGATGCCTTACGCGCCATCAGATCTCCTTGAAGCGGCTGCCATCATGGCAGCCGCGGAATGCCGAGCGCGGCGGGCGCTCGGCCCTGGCGCACATTATACCGCCGAGAGACGGTCAAGGGTAGTTTAAATCTTGTTCAAATCTTCTACTTCGGGTTGTAGCGTGGTATGCGAGAGCCCAAATCGTTCAGAGAGGACCAGGCGTAACTGCTCGAGGATGGCTTGGCTATCAGCGAGAGCATCAACCACCACATGACCGCTCATGGCGTCCATCCCGGAGGTGATCGTCCAAATGTGCACATCGTGGACACGCCTGACGCCCGGCACGTCCTGCATGGCCCGCATCACGGCGATGACATCGACATGGGCCGGGACACCCTCCAACAAGATATTAACCGACTGACGAATCAGACTCCAAGAACCCCAGAGAATTGTAAGACAAACCAGCAAGCTGGCGATGGGATCGGCCAGGTACCAGCCCGTCGCCCACATCACTGCTGCCGCCCCGATGACGCTGACGGAACCTACGGCATCCGCCAGGACGTGGAGGTAGGCGCTGCGCTGATTCAGGCTGTCGGTGGGCGACGGCTTCAGCACCCATGAGCATCCCAGATTGGCCGCCAGGCCAATAACGGCCGTTGCCAGCATCATCGGCGCCTGGATGACCGGTGGATGCATAAAACGTCGCACGGCTTCATAGATAATCCAAATGACCACCAACCATAAGCTCAAGCCATTCAGAAAGGCCGCTAAGATTTCAGTCCGGTAGAATCCATAGGTTTTGGTTCTCGTCGCCGGCTGACGGGCAATCAACGAAGCCGCCAGACTCATCCCAAGGGCGGCGGCATCCGTGACCATGTGGCCGGCATCGGCCAGGAGTGCGAGGCTGTGCGAGAGCAGCCCGACGACGATCTCCAGCACCATCACGCTGGCGGTGATCAGCAGCGCGATGGCCAGGGGCTGAAGGTTTCTCGGGATGACTGGCAGATGCGGGTGCTTTGACATGCGGGTTAAATGGCGTCGTCGCCTCGGTTCCCGGTGCGAATCTGGAACATCTCTATCTGGTGGGGGGGACGACGCCTTTCACCGGGATGAGGGAGGCGATGACGGCCATCGTGAGCACGCCGCCGATGATGCTCAGCGAGACGCCGATGGGAATCGTGTAACAATCGGAGAGGAGCATCTTGAACCCCACATAGACCAGCACGATCGACACGCCCATCTTCAAGTAGCGGAACATGCCCATCACGCCGCTGAGGAGGAAGTAGAGGGCGCGCAATCCGAGAATCGCAAACGCATTCGAGGTGTAGACGATAAACGGATCGTGCGAGATGGCCAGCACGGCGGGAATCGAGTCAATCGCAAAGACCAGATCGGACGCCTCAACGACCAGCAGCGTCACGAACAGCGGCGTGGCGTGCCACACGCCGCGCAGCTTCACAAAGAAGTGCGGATCATCCTGGTGCGATGCGGCGATCGGCATCAGGCGCTTGAATAGCCGCAGCACAGGATTGCGCTCGACGTTCATCGGCTGCTCATGCTCGAACGCCATCCGGAAGCCGGTAAACACCAGCAGGGCGCCAAAGACGTAGAGAATCCAATGGAAGGCGTGCAGCAGCGCCACCCCGGTGAAGATGAGCACCAGCCGCATGCCCAGCGCCCCCAGAATGCCCCACTTCAGCACGCGCGGCTGGTGTGCGGCCGAGACCTTAAAATAGGCAAAGATGAGGATAAAAACGAAGAGATTGTCGACGCTGAGCGATTTCTCGATGAGATAGCCGGCAAAAAATTCGAGCGCTTTCTGCCGCCCCATCTCAACGCCCACCCAGGCGCAGAACAGCAGCGACACCGCCACCCAGGCGAGGCTCCAGAGAGCCGCTTCTTTCACCGACACGGCATGGGTGCGGCGGTTGACGATGCCCAAATCGATGTAGAGCATCGCCAAGAGAACGGCGTTGAACACGCCCCAGAGCAAGACCGGATTCGGAGTCGTCATAGGCGACAGGATAACAAAGCGGTCACTCGTTGGGAAGCTAAAACGGCAGTCGTGTCATCTCGAGTTAACATCCGCGTCACCTGCCTGTAACATCCCCCGTGTACGCTGGTTCCCAGAAGGAGGTGGAAAAAAGATGCTCCGCACACTCGTCCAACGGTCGTGGCTCGTGCTCGCGTTGATGCTGGACCCGGGGATTGCGTTAGCGACTGCCGAGGAACTGCTTGAGCCGGCCGGCTCATCGGCTCAAGGATCACCGGAAGCCATCGCCACGACGCAACCAGAGCCGCTCGAGAAGACACCCGTGTCCTCGACACACCACCAGTGTTTCCAGCAGACGCGCTTTCTGCCGCGTCCTGCCAAGAAAAAGCCGGCCCCGTCATCCTCTTGATGGCGATTCGTCTTCACGACTTTCTGCCATGGCGTCCCACCCTTCGCGGAGGATGAGCGGCAGCATCGCGAGCGCTGCCACGGGATCGGCCCACCACCAGCCCCAGAGGGCGTTCAGGCTCAGTCCCAAAAGCAGCGTGAACGACAGATACGTACAGATCAACGTCTCAACGGCGTCGGCAGCCAACGCCCGACTTGCGAGCTGCTTGGCCAGGACCCGCTGGCGGGCCGCCGCAAGCGGCATCGTGATCAACGACAGGCACGCGAGGATGATCCCCACAAGACTGACATGCGGCGAATGGCGTTGCATGAGCGTACCGGCCGCTTCATAGAGCACGTACGAGGCGAGCAGGAAGAACGTCACGCCGATGATTCCCAGCGCCCGATTTTCTTTCACCGTTTCCTCAGCCAACGAACCGCGATGCGACAGGCGCCACACGAGCATACCGGCAGCTAAGACTTCGATGAAGCTATCCAGTCCGAATCCCACCAGCGCAATGCTGCCGGCTACGCTGCCCGCAGCGACGGCGATGAGTCCCTCCGAAACGTTATAGCCCACTAAGAACCATTGGACGAACAGCGCCTGTTTGAGCAGCTCGCTGCGTACAGTTGTCTGGAGATTGTTAAGCTCACGGCTCATCGCCAACGCTCGAAGCGGCCGGGTGGAACGACGTGCGGGGGGTGGCTGAGAGAGCCTTGCTTCATCGATGCCACTGATGGAAACTTCGAATTGCGATTGGCGCTGTCATGGTCACTCCGATTGTTCTCTATTATGGTACCAAAAATCGCGTGGTACAATAACACGATGCCGTTGCGTCCAGCCACCTTACCCGTCACTCAGACGCCATTTCGCGCCCCACCCACCACGGTGTTCGATGCCGACCAGCTGAACGCTGAGGCTACGCGACTTGCCGAGCACCTGAGGTCTGTCCTTCGATCCTCCTCTGCTGAGGATATTGCCTCGCGGCTGCCGCAAGGTTCCACCGAACCCGCCTCACCGATTACCGAGCACGAGCTCCATAACCCGAAATTCCGTGAGGGGCTGATTCAGGCGCATTCGATCCTGTTTCACCTCTTCAACATCGCCGAAGAGTGCCACGCGGCCACGGCGCGTCGGGCGAGCGAGGAAGCCGCGGGAGGCGCCTCCTCTCCTCAAGCGGCCAGGGCCCCGTGGGCCTTTGAGGCGGTGGTCGACACGTTGCATGCGCGAGGCGTGACGCCTGAACAAATCCGTGCGTTCCTCTCCGGCTTTGAGATTCAGCCGGTCTTCACAGCCCACCCCACAGAGGCCAAGCGGGTCACGATCCTCGAAGCCCATCGGCGGATCTACCAGGATCTCGCCCGGCACGCGCAGCACGGGCGCACCGCAGCGGAGCACGCGGAGCTCAACGAGCGCATCCGAGCGCAGATCGAAATTCTCTGGCAGACCGGCGACATCTACTTGGAGAAGCCTCGCGTGATCGACGAAGTGGAGAATGGGTTTTTCTACTTCCGCGAGTCGTTCTATCCGCTGGTCCCGCTCGTCCTGAGCCGATTCTATCGCGTGCTCACGCGAGCCTTGCCCCATGAGCGTTTTGACATCCCCGCCGTCTTGCAGTTTTCCAGTTGGCGCGGAGGCGATCGGGACGGCAATCCGTTTGTGACCGCTGCGGTGACGCGCCAGACGCTCCGCCGACACGCGACACTCATTCTTGACCTCTACACAGCCGAGTTGGAGGACCTCATCAAACGCCTCTCACAATCCATCTGGGAAACCAAGATTTCTGCTGAGCTCTCACAGTCCTTAGAGCATGACCGCGCCACGGTGCCAGAGTTTCAGACGCTTGAAGCCCGCAATCCGCATGAGCCCTACCGGGTGAAGCTGGCCGCCATCCGCCAGCGGCTCGCGGCACGCCGCGAAGCGTTGGCTGATGAGAGTGATCCCACCGCCTGGCCCGCGCATGCCTATCGAAGCGCCGGCGAGCTGCTCCAAGAGCTACGGACGATGCGGCAGAGCCTCGAGGCCCATGGAGGGTCGCGGGCCGCGGAGACCTGGCTGCGGCCGTTGGAGCTGCGCGTCAAAACGTTTGGGTTTCACCTGGCAAAGCTCGACATTCGTGACAATAGCGAACAACTCGAGCAGGCCATCGGCGAACTCGCCACGGTCGCCGGACATGCGCCGTATGCCAGCCGCTCGGAATCGGAGCGCCGCGCCTGGCTGCAGGACATCCTCGCTGCTCCGAGGGGGCTCGTGAAAACCGGACATCGCTATAGCGACGCGACCCAAGAGGTGCTCGACACGGTTCAGACCATTCCCTGGGCCCAACAGACCCTTGACGCCGAGTGCATCGGCTCCTACATCCTGTCCATGACTCGCGATGTCTCAGACCTCCTCATGGTCTACCTGCTGTGCAAAGAAGCGGGTCTGTGGACGAACGGCGCCTGCCCCCTCTCCATCGTCCCGCTCTTTGAGACCATCCGAGACCTGCGGCGATCCGCCACGATTCTGGATGAGTTCTTCGCCGTTCCGGTTGTGCGCAGGAGCCTCGCCCTGCGTCGAATGCTGCAGCAGGTCATGGTGGGCTACTCGGACTCCAATAAGGATGGGGGGGTGCTGACATCTCAGTGGGAAATCCACAAGGCGCAAGCCGCGATGATGCGCATCGCCGATGCCCGCGGGGTTGTCTTGAAGTTCTTCCACGGCATGGGCGGCTCCATCTCTCGAGGAGGCGGCCCCACGCATCGGACGATTCTGGGGCTGCCACCGCGGACGCTCCGGGGCCGCATCAAGATCACGGAGCAGGGTGAGGTGATCTCCTCGAAGTATCTCAACGCGGACACCGCACGCTATCACCTGGAACGGTTGGTCGGCAGCGTGATGGCGGCGAGCCTCGAGAACGAGTTGGGTCCGTCGGAGACGCCCGAAGAATTTCTGGAGGAGATGGAACGGCTCTCGCAGGCGGCCTACGCGACGTACCGGCAGCTGGTGGAAGATCCCGGCTTTGTGCCGTACTTCCGTACCGCCTCACCCGTGGACGTGCTGGGAAAGCTCAACATCGGCTCGCGGCCAGTGAAGCGCAAGGACACGAAGGGGATTGAGGATCTGCGTGCCATCCCGTGGGTCTTCTCGTGGACGCAGAACCGCCATCTGATCTCCGCGTGGTTCGGGGTTGGCAGCGCGTTGGCTCCGGCGGTTGCCGATCCGCAGCGGTTGGCGCGCCTGCGGCGCATGTGCGCTGAGTGGCGATTCTTCCACAATCTCATGATGTCACTGCAGGTGAGCCTCCTCACTGCCGACATGGAGGTCGCGGGTTGGTATGCCCAACTCATGCCTGATGAGGAGAGCCGTCACCGGATCTACCAGAACATCACCCGTGAATACGAGCGCACAGTGGCTGTAACCCTCGCCGTGACCGAGGCGCAGGACCTCGGAGCCAGCCTGCCCAACTGGATGGCCGCCAGCGCCCTGCGGTGGCCTGCGCTGCGTGAGATGCATCGCATTCAAGTTGAGCTCTTGCGACGCGTGCAGAGCGGGACCGCCAGTGAGACCGACCTCGCGCACCTTCTGCTCACCATCAACTGCATTGCCGCCGGCCTGCGCAACACCGGCTAAGTCAACGATGACCAGTAGGGGGATGTGTGAACGGTTCAAGAGCCTCGCCAGGCGATTCAAGCATGAACTACGCGTGTATCAGCTCGTGTTGAAAGATCGACGCACGCCTGCGCTGGCCAAGTGGCTGCTGGGCATCGCCGTCGCGTATGCCCTGTCGCCGGTTGACCTCATCCCCGATTTCATTCCGGTCCTCGGACACCTCGATGATCTGGTGATTCTCCCCCTGCTGGTCATCACCGCTGTGAAGCTGATCCCACCGTCGGTCATCGAAGAGTGCCGAGCGCAGGCGCGGGCGTCCTAAACGAGTCATGCAATCGCGTGTTCCGCCGCGTCCTGCCAAGAAAAAGCCGGCCCCGTCATCCTCTTGATGGCGATTCGTCTTCACGACTTTCTGCCATGGCGTCCCACCCTTCGCGGAGGATGAGCGGCAGCATCGCGAGCGCTGCCACGGGATCGGCCCACCACCAGCCCCGGAGCGCATTTAGACCCAGGCCCAGCAGCAGCGCAAATGACAGGTACACACAGATGAACGTCTCAGTGGTATCAGTGGCCAGCGCTCGACTGCCGAGGCGCTTCGCCAGCGCGCGCTGACGCAAGCCGACCATCGGCATGACCGCGAGTGAGAGGCTGGCGAGCAGCAGGCCGACGCGGCTCACGTCAGGCGTGTGGCGCTCCAGCAGGATGCGGCCGGCCTCATAGAGGACGTAGAGCGCAAGGAGGAAGAAGGTCACGCCGATGACTTTCAAGGCGCGTGTCTCCTTGATGGTTTCTTCCTCGAGGGAACCGCGGTGGGACAACCGCCAGATGAGCATGCCGGCCGCGGTGACCTCGATGAAGCTATCCAGGCCAAAGCCGACTAACGCAATACTTCCCGCGCTCACCCCAGCGCCTATGGCGATGAGCCCTTCGAGGATGTTCTAGCCGACCAAGAAGCGTTGGACCGCCAGGGCCTGTCTGAGCCGTGTCCCGCGTTCCGGCGCACGTGCGCTCCCTTCCTGTGCCATCAGAGGACCAGCCTCCGCACTTGAAGCGTATCGCCGGGTCTCTGACATTCGCCTGAGTCCGAGACCACCACCACGTGATCGCCAGGACGAGCCAGGCGACGTTCAAAGAGCCACGGGCGCCCCAGCGCGACGGACGCGGCAGGCTCTGCGACCCCGGCGCTGAGCAGCAGCGGTACCACGCCCCACACCATGGTCAGCCGCCGCCGGAGGTCCTCCGAATCCACCACGGCGAGGATGGGGGCGTGCGGCCGAAACCGTGAAAGCTGCAGCGCCTGGGTCACGTCATGAACCGACGCGATGATGGCTTTGGCATCGAGCTCCAACGCTAAGCGGCAGGCGACACGGCTCATGGCTCCGCCGGATGACGTCGCGTCTGGCTGGCTCATCCGCGTGCGTGCAAGCGGGACGCCACATTCGGCCTCGGTCGCACGGAGGACTCGGCCGAGCATCTCAACCGCCTCAACAGGAAAGCGCCCGATCGCCGTTTCGGCGGAGAGCATGACGGCATCGGTGCCGTCGAGTACCGCGTTGGCTACATCCGTGACCTCGGCTCGCGTCGGCTGGCCATGCTCCACCATGGATTCTAGCATTTGGGTGGCCGTGATGACCGGACGGGCCGCCGCGTTTGCGCGGGTGATGAGGCGTTTTTGCACCAAGGGAATCTCCGCGAGATCGGTCTCGACACCCAAGTCGCCACGCGCCACCATCAGACCATCGGCCGCCTCAAGGATGGCCTCGAGGTCGTTGAGGGCCTGGCGCTTCTCGATCTTCGCAATGAGCAAGGGACGGTAGCCGGTCGGGAGCACGTGCCGAATGCGCTGCAGCTCATGGCCTGCCCGAACGAACGACACGCCAAGCCACTCGGCTCCCTGGGAGGCGGCGAACCCAAGCAGCCGGAGATCCTCCGCGGTGGGAATCTCAACGGAGAGTGTGGATTCAGGAAGATTGATTCCCGCGCCCGAGCGGATCGTCCCGCCCACCACCACGTCGCAAAGCGCCTGACCGCCTGCCACGCGCTTGACCCGCAGTTTCACCAGGCCATCGGCCACATACACGGACTCATCCACCCCCAACTCGCGAACCAGCCAGGGTTGAGTGAGCGGAATCGCCAGCGGCTGATCAGACACGGGGCCGAGCAGGACCTCCTCTCCCCGATGCAGGTCAAGGAACCCGCGGTCGAGTGTCCCTACCCGAAATTTCGGCCCCGGCAAGTCGACCAGGAGGGCGATGGGGACATCCAACTGCTTGGCTATTCCTCGAACCTGCGCAATACGACGAACATGGTCTGTGACCGTTCCGTGAGCGGTATTGACACGCGCCACATCCATTCCGGCCTGGACTAATCGTTCCAGGATCTCCGAGGAGTCAGTGGAAGGACCCAGCGTACAGATGATTTTCGTGCGATGCCAGGGAACGGGACTCATCGAGGGGTGTGCTAGCGAAAGTACGCCTCTGAAATGTACTGCTGCAGCATACGCTCGGTGTTAAAAAAGGAACCGTTGATGGCGATGGTATGGCGCATCATGCTGAGCCACTGGTCGCGATTGCGATAAAAGAGGGGGACGACGGTGTGCTCTAATCGATCGTACAAGGCCGCGGCGTCTCGGGCGGTGTCAGCGTTGTGGGGGTCTTGTCGGCTCTCTTCTCCAATCGCCCACCCCGTCACCCCTTCAATGCAGCCTTCGATCCACCACCCATCCAGAATGCTCAATGACGGCACGCCGTTGAGCGCCGCTTTCATCCCGCTCGTGCCGGACGCCTCCAACGGCGGCTGGGGCGTATTGAGCCAGACGTCGACGCCTGCGGTCATGAGCTGGCCCAAGGCGAGATCATAGTGCTCGAGGTACGCGATCTTCATGTCGGATTTCAACGCCTCTTTCGCCTGGAAGATGTGTGTGATGAGCTCCTTACCCGCTTGATCCTGCGGGTGGGCCTTGCCGGCATAGATGACCTGGATCGGGCCAACATTCGAAACGATCTGCTTCAATCGTTCCAGATCGCAGAACAAGAGTTCCGCGCGTTTGTACGTGGCCATCCGCCTGGCAAATCCCAACGTGAAGTGATCGGCGTCCATTCCTAGATTGGTGTTCTCGTTCACCCGCTCGATCAGCCGCCGCTTCGCGTCCAGGTGCGCCTCCCAGACTTCGACCTTCGGAATACTCAGCGCATAGCGCAGGCTGAAGTTATCCTCCCGCCAACCGGGGATGTGCTGATCATAAAGTGTCTGGAACGGCGGCGAGGTCCAGGTGGCCGCGTGGACGCCGTTGGTGATTTCGTTGATCTTATAGTGGGCGAACATGTGCTGGGCGACCTCCCCGTGCCGTTTCGCGACGCCGTTGATGTAGTGGCTGAGGTTGAGGGCCAGATAGGTCATGTTCAATACGCCCTCGACACAGAACACTTCGGGCATCGTGCCAAACTCCGGACGGTCGCCGAGCACACGGCGGACGACGTCCAGAGGGAATTGATCATGCCCGGCGGCGACGGGGGTATGGGTGGTAAACACGCACAGGGGACGGACCTGTTCAACGTCTTGATGGGTGAAGGCAGTTCGTCCAGCCTGCCGAGCCTGTTCGTCTAACAGCTCCAGGGCCAGCAGGCTGGCGTGGCCTTCATTCATGTGAAAGCGCTCGATCTTCGTGTGACCGAGCGCCCGGAGCATCCGCACGCCGCCGATGCCCAAGATCGCTTCCTGACAGAGCCGATAATGGTGATCCCCACCGTAGAGGGAATGGGTCAGCGTCCGGTCCCACTCGGCGTTCTCGGGAAGCTCGGTGTCCAAGCAATAGACCGGCACCGCGCCGCCTCCGAGTCCTTTGACCTTGTACCGCCAGGCGCGTAGGTGCACCGGTCGGCCTTCGATTGTCACGGAAACGCGCTGGGGCATCTCCTTCAGGAAATCTTCGATGACCCAGTGTACGGGTTCCTCGCGTTGCCAGCCGCTGGCATCGAGACGCTGGTAGAAGTAGCCCTGTCGATAGAGGAGTGTGACGGCCACGAGCGGCAGCTTCATGTCGGCTGCTGTACGCACCGTATCACCGGCCAGCACGCCCAACCCCCCACTGTAGGTCGGCATGCCCTCTTCCAGGGCGATCTCCATGGAGAAGTAGGCGATGGAACGCTGGGTCATGTTCAGAGCTTAGCGTTGCGTAGTCGTAGGGCGTTGGTGATGACCGATACGGAGCTCAAGGTCATGGCCGCACCGGCCAGCATCGGGCTCAGCAGCACGCCGCAGAACGGATAGAGCGCCCCGGCGGCTACCGGCACGCCGAGCGCATTATAGAGGAAGGCGAAACACAAATTCTGCCGGATGTTCCGCATGGCCGCACGGCTGAGCCGTCTGGCCCGAGCAATGCCGCGCAAATCCCCCTTCACCAACGTGATGTCCGCGCTTTCCATGGCCACATCGGTGCCCGTGCCCATGGCGATGCCGACGTTCGCCTGCGCCAGGGCCGGCGCGTCGTTGATCCCGTCGCCGGCCATGGCGATGATGCGGCCCTCCGCTTGCAGCCGTTTGATCAACGCGCCTTTCTGCTCCGGCAGCATATCGGCGTGCACGTCCGTCAGGCCGAGCTGCCGAGCGACGGCCTCGGCCGTGGTGCGCCCGTCGCCGGTCACCATCACCACCTGGACTCCCTCTTGACGGAGGATCTCCAGCGCCTCAGAGGTTGAGGGCTTGATCCGATCGCCGATTCCAAGAAAGCCCGCGAGCTGCCGATCCACGGCCATAAACACGACCGTGTGCCCTTCCTTGCGCACAGCCTCGGCGCGATCCGCGAACGCATCAACAACAATCCCAAGTTCCTGCATGAGCGCTTGGCCGCCCAAGACGACTGCGCGCCCCTCGATGGCTCCGCTCACCCCTTTGCCGGTGAGCGACTGAAACGCTTCGGGCTGCGCCAGCGTCAACCCCCTCATCTTCGCGCCTTCAACGATCGCCGCCGCCAGCGGATGCTCGCTGCCCCGCTCAAGGCTGGCGGCGACTCGCAGCAGGTCTGATTCGTTCCAGCCCGGCGCCGGAAGCACGGTGAGCACGCTCGGCTTTCCCTCGGTCAGCGTGCCGGTTTTGTCCACGATCAGCGTGTCCACCCGCTCCATGACTTCGATCGCTTCCGCGTTCTTGATCAGCACGCCGGCCCGCGCCCCACGGCCGACCCCGACCATGATGGACATCGGCGTCGCCAGTCCCAGCGCGCACGGGCAGGCGATAATGAGCACCGCGATGGCGCTGATGAAGGCATGGGCCAACCGCGGCTGCGGTCCGATGAGATTCCAGATGAGAAAGGTGGCGACGGCCATGACGACCACCACGGGGACGAACCAGGCCGAGACCACATCCGCCACCCGCTGGATCGGCGCTCGGCTGCGCTGGGCCTCACTCACCAGCCGAACGATCTGTCCCAAGAGGGTGGACTGGCCTACGCGTTGCGCTTCCATGACGAAGCTGCCGGTTCCGTTGACCGTCCCTCCGGTGATTCGGACGCCAGGGGTTTTCTCAACAGGGATGGGTTCGCCGGTGATCATCGACTCATCGACCGCGCCAGCGCCTTCAACGACCACCCCATCCGTGGGAATGTGCTCGCCTGGTCGCACGCGCAGCCGATCGCCTACTCTGACATCGACGAGCGGCACATCCGCCTCTGTTCCATCAGCCTCAAGACGCCGAGCCGTCTTCGGGGCAAGCTTCAGCAAGGCCTTCATGGCTTCGCTCGTACGGCTCCTAGCGCGCAACTCCAGAACCTGCCCCAAGAGCACCAGCGTGGTGATGATGGCGGCCGCCTCGAAGTAGACCGGCACCATCCCGTGCGGCCCGGCCACGGAGGCCGGAAACAGCCCCGGCACAAGAACCGCCAACACGCTATAGCCGTAGGCGGTGCCCGTGCCGATCGCAACCAGCGTGAACATATTCAGGCTGCGTCGGATGATGGACTGCCATCCTCGTTGAAAAAATGGCCGGCCACCCCACAAGACTACCGGGGTGCTGAGCACAAGCTGCAGCCACAGGCTCAGGCGCATGGAGATGACGTGTCCCAGCGGATTCCCAGGGATCATCTCCGACATGGCCAGCACCAAAACCGGAATGGCGAGCACCACGCTCAGCCGAAACCGGCGGGTCATATCCAGCAGCTCGGGGTTCGTCGGCTCCTCAGCGACCGGCTCAAGCGATTCCAACGCCATCCCGCAAACCGGACAGGCGCCAAGCCCTGGTTGCCGGACTTCCGGGTGCATGGGACAGGTGTAGGTCGTGTGCTGCGTGGGCTGTCCGGCCGGCTGACGGGGTGTTGTCGCCTGCGCGTGAGCGTTGTCTGCGCTTGCGTAGGCTGAGGGGTCAGTGCGGAACTTCGTGAGACAGGTTGCACTGCAGAAGCGGTACCTGGTTCCACGCCACTCAGTTGTCAGGGTTCCATCAGCCACCTGCATCCCACAGACTGGATCGGTCGTCATGGACGTCCATTGTTCTCGACTACGATACGGCCGCCTGTCGGGTGACCCAATCGGCCTGGCCTTCTTTCATCTCGAACTTCCACTTCCAAATGGCGTAGACGGTCGGATACACGAGCAGCTCCAGGATGAATGAGGAGAACAAGCCCCCCACCATCGGCGCGGCGACGCGCTTCATCATGTCAGCACCCGCCCCCGTCGACCACATGATCGGCAGCAGCCCCATGAACGCGGCCATCACCGTCATCATCTTCGGCCGCACGCGCTTGACCGCGCCATGCACGATCGCTTCCTCCAGATCCCGCTCGGTGCGCATCCGGCCCTTCTCCACGGCGTCATGGTAGGACAGATCCAGAAACAACAGCATGAAGACTCCGGTTTCCGCATCCAGTCCCATCAGGGCGATCATCCCCACCCACACCGCGATCGAGATGTTGTAGCCCAGGAACCACAGCAGCCACACCGCACCGATGAGGGAAAACGGCACCGCTAGCAAGACGATCGCCGTCTTCACCACCGACTGCGTGTTCATGTACAGCAGCAGACAAATGAGAAACAGCGTCAGCGGCAGCACGACCTTCATCCGCTCCTTCACGCGCAGCATGTTTTCGTACTGGCCGCTCCAGGCCAGGGTATAGCCCGTCGGCAACTGGAGCTCTTTCGCGACAATCGCTTTCGCTTCGGTGACGTAGCTGCCAATGTCTCGTCCGGCCATGTCGACGTAGACGTACCCGGCCAGCAGGCCGTTTTCATTGCGCAGCATTGACGGCCCGGAGACCAGGCGGATATCGGCCAACTGCACCAAGGGGATGTTCTGACCTGCCGGGGTGGGCACTAGGACTCGCTTCAATTTCTCGATGTCATCCCGAAACTCTCGGGAGTAGCGGACATTGACCGCATACCGCTCGCGACCCTCAATGGTCGTCGTGATGTTTTCACCGCCAATCGCGGACATGATGACCATCTGGACCTCAGCCACAGACAGACCATACCGGGCCAGCTCATCGCGATTGAGGTCGAAATCCACGAAGTAGCCGCCGGCCACGCGCTCGGCGTAGATGCTTCGGGTGCCCCGGACGTCCTTGAGGATCCTCTCTAAGTGCGTGCCAAGCTCCTCAATCTTCTTCAAATCGGCGCCGAAGACCTTGATGCCGATGGGCGTGCGCACGCCGGTCGTGAGCATGTCGATACGATTCTTGATGGGCATCGTCCAGGCGTTGGTGACCCCGACGATCTTGAGTGAGCGGTCCATCTCCTCGATGAGCTGTTCATACGAGATATGACCGGGCCAGAACGGGCGGAATGGACCCTCCAGGAAGTCCGGCAGCCATGAGTACCACCGCGTGACCTTGCGCCACTCCCGCTCCGGTTTCAGCAGGACGACCGTCTCCATCATCGAGAAGGGGGCCGGGTCGGTCGAACTCTCCATACGGCCCGATTTGCCGAACACTCGCTCCACCTCTGGAAAGCTCTTGAGGACCTGGTCCTGCTTTTGCAGGAGCGCCTGGGCTTCTGTCACGGAAATGCCAGGCAGGGTGGTGGGCATGTACAGGAGGCTGCCTTCCCGAAGCGGCGGCATGAACTCCGATCCAAGCCGTAAATAAATCGGCACGGTGGTGAGGACCAGCCCAAGGGCGGTCAGCAGGGTCGCTTGACGATGCTTCAGGACGAACCGGCAGGCCGGCTCATAGATGCGGAAGAGCACTTTGCTCACCGGATGCTTTTCCTCTGGATAGTACGTGCCGACCGCCACGGTCGTCGCCAGTTTGGAGGCCATCCCCCTGAGGCGCTCCGGGATCCAGCGGGCTTTCAGCGTAATCGGCTCCATCCTCGTAAAGAGCATCCGCATCGCAGGATCGAGTGTGACCGCCAGGATGGCGGCGATCGCCATCGCCAAGTTCTTCGCCCAAGCGAGCGGCTTGAACAGCCGCCCCTCTTGGTCGACGAGGGTAAAGATCGGCATGAACGCCACCGCGATGACCAGCAGCGAAAAGAACACCGAGGGTCCGACTTCCTTGAGCGCCTTGAGTCGGATCGCGTGGTAGTCGCCTTTGCGACCACCCGCGATCCACTGCTCCAACCGCTTGTAGGCGTTCTCCACCTCGACGATGGCGCCGTCCACCAGCACCCCGATGGAAATCGCCATGCCTGAGAGCGACATGATGTTGGAGGTGAGCCGCATCCCGTACAGGGGAATAAACGAGAGGATGACGGAAATCGGAATCGTCACGATCGGGATGATCGCCGATGGGAAGTGCCACAAGAAGATGAGGATCACGATGCTGACGATGATCATCTCCTCGATGAGCTTTTCCTTCAGGTTTTTAATGGCCTCGAGAATCAGCTCTGAGCGGTCGTAGGTGACTTCCACCTTGACCCCTTCTGGCAGGGACGGCTCGATCTCCTGCAGCTTCGCCTTGACCCGGGTGATGACGTTCAAGGCGTTTTCTCCATACCGCATGATGACGGTGCCCCCAACGGCATCTCCTTGGCCGTCGAAGTCGGCCAATCCTCGTCGGAGATCAGGACCGAGCGCAACCGCGCCGATGTGCTTGACCAAGATGGGGGTGCCTTTCTGGTCGGTTGCCACGACGATCTTTTCAATGTCCTCGACGGATTTGAGGTAGCCGTGGCCCCGCACCATGTACTCGGCCCCGGAGAACTCCAAGAGTCGGCCGCCGACCTCCTGGTTTCCCATCCGAATCGCTTCGACCACCTTCGTCAGCGGGATGTTGTAAGCAAGCAACCGGTTGGGGTCAATCGTGACTTGGTACTGCTTGACGAATCCGCCGATCGAGGCCACCTCGGCCACGCCGGGCACACTCTGCAAGTAGTACCGTAAATACCAATCCTGATAACTGCGCAACTCTTGAAGGTTCTGCTTGCCCGACGTGTCGACAAGAGCGTACTGAAACACCCAGCCAACCCCCGTCGCATCCGGGCCCAGCTCAGTTCGTACCCCTTCCGGCAGCCGCGGAATGATCTTGCTGAGGTACTCAAGCGTCCGGCTGCGGGCCCAGTAGACATCGGTGCCGTCCTTGAAAATCACATAGACGTACGAGAAACCAAAGTCGGAAAACCCGCGAATCGCCTTCACCTGAGGCGCCCCCAGCATCGCGGTGACGATGGGATAGGTCACCTGGTCCTCGATGATGTCCGGGCTGCGATCCCACCGGGAGTAGATAATGACCTGGGTATCCGACAAGTCGGGAATGGCATCCAAGGGGATGTTCTTCAGCGTCCAGACCGCGACGACCATGGCCACAACGACGAACGTCAGCACGAGGAATTTATTGTGCGCGGAGAACTCAATGAGCTTTTCGATCACCCCACCCTTGCGCAAGGTTGGGGACTGGCCGGTCTCCGTGTCTTGTTCACTCATCTGGGTAAGTCCATAGTCCATAGACCACAGTCCACAGGAAATTCAAAAACACGACTACGGACTATCGACCGTGGACTATGGACTGTTTTCTCACTGGCCATGTTGGTGCTCTCCACCGCTCATGCCTTGCAGCGCGGCCTTGAGGCGGCTCTCGGAGTCGATCAGGAAGTTACCGCTGGTCACCACCATCTCGCCCTCGCTGATCCCGGCTTTAACTTCGTAGTAGCCCTCCGCCTTGACTCCGATGGTGACGTCCCGAGGTTCAAATAGCCCCTGCCCCTTGTCGACAAACGTAATCTGCTTGGTGCCGGTGTTAAACACCGCGTCTTCGGGAATGGCCAGCACCTCGCCCAGCTCGACGACGAGCGAAGCGTTGACGAACATTTCGGGCTTGAGCAGCCGCTGCGGATCGTCCAGCACCGCGCGCACCCGGGCCGAGCGCGTCGCCGGATCCAGCACCGCATCCACCGCGCGAATGGTGCCGGTCCACGTCGCGCCGCCCAGCGCCGGCGCGTCCACCCTCATCTGCGATCCCACATGCACCACCGGCAACTCAAACTCATACACCGAGGCGTACACCCACACCTGCCCCGACGAATCGTTGAGCAGCAGCCGCGCATCCGGCCCTGGCCAGCCCATCATGTCATTCATCAACTCGTCGTTAAGTCCCATCAGCCGCAGCCGCATCCGGCCGGCCTCCACCACCGCGGTGGCTTGCTCGATCACCTCCGGCTGGCCGGACGCCTGCGCAGCCAGCAAGCCGCTGAGCGCGTGCACATACTCTGCCTCCGCTTGATACAACTCCGGGTCATACGCGATGCGCCCGACGGTGCGGATCGTTTTCGTCAGCGCGCGGCGCACCACCGGCGCCGTGGTGACTCCGATGAACTGCTGCTTTTGCGGCGTCACGAGGATCGACGCATACCCCTCAGGAGATGCCGATGGAGCAGCGCCGAGGACTCCGTTTTCCTCGTAGACCGGAATCAAGTCCATCCCCATGGGCGATGTGCCCGGCTTGTCCGATTTGTAGCCCGGGAGCATCGGATCGGTCCAGTAGAGGATGTGCTTCTCCCCCGCGGCAGGCGCGACGGAGGAGGTGCCTGCCGCCTCCGCCACATGGGCCCCACAGATGGGGCAGACGACCTTCTCCCCCGCTTTGGCCATGACGAGCATGGGACATTGCTGACCCGGCTTCATCATGGGGCAGGTGTGCATGTAACACACATCTTTCTGTGTCTTCGCTGTGCCCTGCGCCTTGCGTCCTGTGTCCTGCGTCCCGTCTTTTTTGACCAGCGTCATATTGCAGATCGGGCAGCTTCCCGGCCGATCGCTCGTATAGGTTGGGTGCATGGGGCAGTAGTATGTGGCCTTTTCAGCATCACGGTGAAAGGTGAACGGTGCAAGGTGAAAGGTGAAAAGCGCCGCGCTACCGACTACTGTAACCGCAAGAGCCGCGGCAAGCCGCAACTTTGTGTGACGCGTCATGGGGCATTCCTCTGTTGTCCATTCTCGCTCGACCGTTCACGCAGCGGCACGCCGACGGCCTGCTCCAGCAGCACCACGTGCTGTTCGAGGCTCACCAATTGCTCGGCATAGCGTCGACGCTGCTCCGCTTGGCGCTGGAGCGCCTCCAGCACCTCACGCAGCGAGCCGCGGCCGCTCTGATACGCCGCCAGCGCCGAGGCCGTCACCTGCTTCTCCAGCGGCAGCAGCCCATCGCGGGAGAGCGCCGCCGTCGTGTAGGCGGCCTGCGCTTCGTGCCAATGCTCATGCACCCGCCGCGCGATCTCATTCTCCATCGCCTGATACGCCGCCTGCGCTGATTCCTGATCGCGAATCGCGACCTTCACCCCGTACTGCCACTTCGTCCAAAACCAAAATGGAATCGCAATCGCCAGTGACAGATCCCACGGCCCGATCGGCCCCATCGCCGGATCGCGCAGCTCCACCATCGTCTCCAGATCTGGCAGCAGCTCGCGCTTGGATAACTTCACCGCGGCCTGCGCCCGCTCGGCGGTGTACTGGAAGGCCAGCAGCTCCGGCTGCGAAGCGCGCGCCATCAGCAGCAGCTCATCCGGCGTGAAGGGGACGCGCTCCAATGGCATCGGCTCGGGCGAGCCGATCGCCTCATGCACCGGGCGGTTGAGCAAATGATTCAGATGCGCGCCCATCGCCTGCCGTCGGTGTTCAAGCACCGATGCCTGGTTGGCCGCTTCCAACAGCGTCGCCTGCGCCTCCAAGACATCGGCCTGCGCCACGGTGCGCGTCGCATAGCCGGCACTCGCCGTGTGCACGGCCTGCTGCAGCCACAGCACCTGCTCCTGTTGGATCTCCCGCTCGCGCTCTAGCAAAAACAGATCATAATACGCACGCTTGAGATCGCTGAGCACCTCCCACTCAGTTTGTTTGAACGCCATCGCCGCCACCTGCGCGTCTTTCAGCGCCACCTGCTTGCGCAGGGAGAGCTTCCACGGAAATGGAATGGACTGAATGAGCTGGTACATGATCGTGGCTTGATTGAACTTCACCGAGCCTTTGGGAATTTCTTCGAATTTAACACCGACCTTGGGAGCGGGGAGTGCGGTGGCGAGGGGAATTTTCGCCTTCGCCGATTCCCAGCGGATGCGCGAGGCGCGGATGTTCGGGTTGACGCGCTGCGCTTCTTGAATCAGCGCCGGCAGCGAGAGCGCGGCCTGCGCCTCGGCGGCCTGGGCCGGAACAGCGGCGTGGAGGATCAGCGGCAGGGCCAACAGCACACGGGCCGAAGACATGCGTCCTCCTGTCATTTCACGAACCGATGCAGGGCGCGCATGAGCTCGTCAATTTTCTCCGCCCCGCCCTTGTGGCGAATCGCATCGGAGACGCACGCATCGATATGCCCGCGTAGGATCTGCAGCGCCGTCTCATCCAACGCGCGCCGCGCGGCGGTGACTTGCTGGAGCACGTCGATGCAATAGCGCCGCTGCTCCAGCATCCGCTGGATGCCGTGAATCTGGCCCTCAATCTTCCGGAGCCGCTTCAAGCTTTCGCTGTGCAATGGGGGTGTGGGCATCTCATCTACCTGATACTGGTATGGAGTATATCACCCTTCCCCGCGCGTGTCAAGCCTTTTTCTGACTCCTGTTGCGGGCGGGTGATCCCCCATCGGTGGCCAACACCGTTCAGAGGCGCCACCTCAGACTCGCATCACGGCATCGTGCACTGGGTTGTCTCTGACGCCCAACGCTTACCTTCAGCGGCGCGCCGTTTTTGACGCGTCCCGCTAGAATGCAGAGTTAGGCGATTTCATTCCTAAACTCCTCGAAAGAAATACACCGGATACCGATGTTCTCCATGTCACGGATATTGGATTCAGCCACGACTAAGGTTGATGCCGAGGTCGCGTCCGTGATTACAACAGTATGGTAGCCATACGAGAGCCCATCGAACGCAGTCGCTCTAATGCAGTTTGGGTATTGTGTACCGCAGACTACAACACTATCGACGCCTAATCTCCTTAAGATCAATTCCAACTCTGTGCCAAAAAACGCAGAGAAACGAGGCTTCACCACGCGATGCTCCCCGGTTATTGGAGAGAGCGCATCTATAATTTCCACCCCCCTTTCGTTCCTGGAACAGCATAAGGCGGTCCGGCTAGAAACGCTTCCCTTCGTGAAATCTCAATATCACTTCCGTCGGCTCGATACTCGCGCACAATATGAAAAACCGGATAACACTTTTCTCGGAACCACGTTAGCACCTCTTTGATTCGAGGGACTGTAGCAAGCGCGCCATGGATCATGGCTGGAGCGCTCGGCAGAACGAAATCATTCTGCATATCGATTATGAGGAGGGCGGGTTTCATTATTTTGTCTTACACCTTGATGGCTCGTGTGAGCAAATATTCTCGGTGCACGATATTGTCATGCAGATACATGCCCACCAAATCATCAACCTCTTTTCGCCAGGCAGCCAGACGCGCAGGCTCTTTCTCAAGAGCCAAGACCGTTCGGACGAACGGGCCGGCCTTGGTTTCTTGCCAAAGCCGCGCGTGCTGCGGACTGAGGGCGGGAACCAACATCATGCCCCGTTGAAAGAAGATACCCCTGACCTTATTGGCAAGCTGCTGCTGCACGGTGGAAACGTCTCCCCACTGGACGTAAGGCGCGATTCCGGGAGGCGGAGGGATATACTTTGCGTTCAACGCGAACATGCGTCCAGTCAGTTGCTCTGGTGGCCAGGTGGCAAAGGCAATCGTCCCGCCGGGTTTAAGAACCCGGAGCATTTCCGCGACGGCAACCTCCGGCCTGGGTGCGAACATATGGCCAAACTGGCTTAAAACCGCGTCAAAAGAAGCATCCTGAAAAGGAAGGGCTTCGACATCCCCTTCCTTCCAGATAATATCGTCAAGGCCGGCAACTGCGGCACTCTCTTTGGCTTGGGCGAGAAGCGACGGTGTCAGATCAAGCCCGGTGACTTTAGCCCCCTTTCTCCGTGCGGTGATCGCAACCACGCCGGTCCCCGTACCGACATCCAGCACCGATTGACCGTGACTCACCCCGGTGAAACGGACCAGGTGCCCAGCCACGGGTGTCGTGAAAACCGCGATGTCAGCAAAATTCCCCAACGCCCAAGTCTCGCGTTGCTTGGACTTAAATTCTGAAATAGGATCCGCACTCATTTTTATTTCCCTTCAAGTTTAAGCCAGGCTCATTTATTTTTTCTCCCCGAAGGCTCTGGCAGCGAGAGCGCGTATTCAATGCTAATTTTTCACCCAATGCCGTAAACGCTATGCGAAAACCGCACGAATATTCTAACTCATCTCCAATCAGGAAATAAACACTTTACTCAAACTTAAACTTGACCAAAGCCGCCGTCCGCCACAAGCTCTGCACCTGTCATAACACTTGAGTCATCCGAGGCTAAGAAGAGGACCGTTCGAGCCAGTTCTGCCGCGCTGGCAAAGCGACGCAAGGGGACTGCGTTTAGAATAAATGTGGAGAACTCTTTCCTCTGTTCTTCACTCCTGTTCATTTTAGCATAGATCGGAGTCTCCACAGGGCCTGGGGACACGACGTTCACGCGTATCTGGCGTGGCGCGAGTTCCGCGGCCCACGCGCGAGCGAAGCAATGCACAGCGGCCTTGGTGGCGGCGTAGACGCTTGAGCCGGGCAGGCCTTTCGTACGAAAAAAGCTTCATCCACCAACTCCGTGGGGAGAAACTGACCACGTCGAAAAAGCCGGCCGGCTCCGGGATCGGAACCGACCGGCTTTTTTTGATACGTCCTACTTCTTTTCACTCCAGATCTTCATGATGTTCTCACGCAGATCCTTTTGCGCCTTACCGGTGGCGAGCATGGACTGCCATTTGACGCCCATGGTCTCAAGCACTTCGCCGCCGACCTTTTCCATCATCGGACCCCATGCCGCCTGGATCTTCTTTTTCAGAATATCCACCTGCACCTCACGCATGGCCTGGCAGAACGCTTCATTCCAGCAGTCAATGGCCGTTTCCACCGGGCAGCATTCCTCGGTTTGGCATGAGGTGGTCTGGGGTTTGGTGTCACAACTTTCCGTTGAGCACTTGTTTTCCATTTTTCCTTCTCCTGTTTGCGTTGCGCGTTCTTTCACGACTGTCTACCACAGTGAGGCTCCGCCTACGACATGCCGTCACGCCCCGATGACAGCACCTTCATCCATCCCCTCCACCTCCTTTCTGGCTCACGAACCGCTAGAGATCAACCGACTAGTTGGTCTTTACTCGGTACAAAAAATAGGGCCTCACGAGCGTTCGAACAGACTCTTCAGGTAGGCCTTAAAATGCGCGAGGTTCTGTCCCACAATCGACATGTCGCGCCTCGCCTTGCTCAGGATCATCGATCCCTCCACCACGGCCATCAGATGTTCCGCAAGCTCCTGAGGCTTAAACGAGGCGTGCGGCGCATAGGCGGCCTTCGCCTTCGCGACCTCTTTCCCAAAGCTTTTTGCCCAGTCGTCAAAACCCTTCTTGCACGCTGTCCGAATCTGGGGGTTGGTCTCGCAGAGCTCCTGCGAGAACAGTCCCAGCAAACAGCCTTTACTCATGGCCGGATCCTTGGACATCTTGATGGTGTTGTCAATATAGTGGTAGACCCGCTTGAGCGGGTCTGTCTCACTCCCGCAGAACGCCTGGTGCATCTTCTGGCCAGACGCACAGAAGCGCTCCAGGACCTCCCGGCCTAACTGATCCTTGCTTTCGAAATAGTGAAAGAGGCTGCCCTTGGTCAGCTCGGCGGCCTCGCAGATGTCATCGAGGGTGGTGGCGGCAAAGCCTTTGGCCAGCATCAACTCCTGGGCGGCATCGAGGAGCTTCTCTTTGGCTGGGGAAGGTTCTCGGGCTGTTCTCATGATGATACCTACTAGTTGGTATATTCTACCACCACCCGGTCTCTCCTGTCAAGTGCTCTTTCTGAGCCTTTTGCTGACTCAATGATTTCGTAATAAACACCGCGACAAATAATCCCTCTACCAGTAATGAGGCGACGCCGAACGGCTCAAGCCATGCCTCAGGCTCAGCCGGAATGTGAGGCAAGCCCACCGTACGGCTGGCTACATACCCGATCAATGAACCTAATGCGATGAGGAGTCCTAGATTCCACCCCCAGCGGTGCTGACCACGGTAGATGCCATACGCAGCCACCCATGCGCCCATCCCGTTGACATAGAAGAGCCAGCCCTTATACGCCGCGGCTTGAAAACTGTCTGGCGCCTCAATCACATGAATGAGACCGGTCGTGACAATCAAGGCCATGCCACACCACGAAACGATTTTTGGTCGGTTCAGCTTGTTCTTTTCCGGCGGTTCGGTCATCTACCAGACCTCCATCCCGTACACCGGATCTGTCACCATCGCTCACCTCGCATGCGCCAGACCGCATAGCAGCCCATCCCACGATCCATCGTCAATGATGGTCCTGGTCCATTGGGATGGGTTGCAACGTCATGCCGCACTTCGGACACGACCCCGGTTGCTTCTGCCGCACCTCAGGATGCATGGGGCAGACATAGGTCGAGGCAGCTCCGCTCTGTGCGGCCTGTAAGGCGTCTGTTGGATACAACGTCTCGATGTCCTGGAGGAGTTTCGCGAGGCGATCCGCCTGCGCCTGGACGTTCACCGCATCGCCGGCGTCGCCGGATTCGTCAAGACGCTTGGCGATCTCCGCCACATACTTGGCATTGGCATTGACCTTGACCAGTTGATCCATGGGCAGCAGGTTCAGTGATTTATCGTGTAGGGCGCTGACCAGGTCGCGGATTTCAAAGGCAACCTCGTGCACCTTGTCGAACTTTTTGTCGGCGATGATTTTGCCCAACTCCTCCTCGTGCTCCTTCACTTCAGCCCAGATGCCGCCAACGGTGGCGGGGATTTTCTCTTCACCTTCCTTATGTTCGTGTTCTGCGGCTGCTGACGCGAGTCGCACGAGAGCGAACGACATGCTCAATGCTGCGATGACGAACCATTTTGTTTTCATACGAACCTCCTTTTTAAGATGGGGTTTGATTTTGGATCTACTGCTCACGCATCGCCTCAATCTTTTTTCATACGAACCTCCCTTTTAAGATGCGGGGTTGTTTTGGATCTGCTGCTCACGCATCGCCTCAATCTTGTTGTACAAGGTCGGGATCACGATCATGTTGAGGAACGTCGAGGTAAACAACCCGCCGAGAATGACGTGCGCCAGCGGGCGCTCCAGCTCTTTGCCTGTGGCGTCGCCCCACAAGAGCGGGACAAGGCCGAGCGCGGCGGTGGCAGCAGTCATCAGCACGGGGTTCAAGCGGTCAAGCGAGCCTTGCACGACGCGTGTCTCGCGGGGCAGACCTTCTTTGGCGAGTTGGTTGTAATGGCTGATCAGAATGATGCCGTTGCGCGAGGCGATGCCGAAGAGACTGATGAACCCGATCATCGCCGGTACGCTCAGGTCGCGGCCCGTCAGGAAAATAGCGATCACGCCGCCGATGAGCGCCAGCGGCAGGTTGAGCATCACCAGCAATGCCTCGCGCGTTGTGCCGAACGCCTGAAACAGCATCAGAAAAATGCCCACCACCGCGCCGATGCCGAACAAGAGCAAAATCCGTTGCGCTTGTTGCTGGCTCTCGAACTGGCCTCCGTATTGGATGAAGTAACCCGGTGGGAGCTTCGGCACCACTTGCTCGCCGATTTTTTTCTGCGCCTCGGCGATGAGACTGTTCAGGTCGCGTCCGGCCACGTTGCAGGAGACGACGATGCGCCGCTGCACGTCCTCGCGGTTAATGAAATATGGTCGCTCCTCGAATTGAACATCCGCGACCTGGCGCAGGGGGATTTTCGCTTCGCCGTGCGAGCCTTCGGTTTGCAGGGCGGGCGCGTCCACGAGGATATTGCGGATGGACTCAATGTTACTGCGCGCCTTGTCCTGTAAGCGCACAAACAGGTCGAAGGACTTCTGTCCTTCGAGCACTTGTGACACGGTGACGCCGTTCAGCACCGTCTCAATCGTCTCCGCCAACTCGCCCACCTTCAGGCCGTAGCGGCTGGCTTTCTCGCGGTCGATCTTGATCGTGACCTGGGGGACGTTAATCTGCTGCTCCAACATCAAGTCCTCGACCCCTTTGACGGTCTGCATGACCTGCAAGACCTCCTGCCCTTTTTGCCGCAACACATTCAGGTCATCGCCGTACATCTTGATCGCCACCTGCGCGCGGATACCCGACAGCATTTCGTCCATGCGGTGCGAAATGAACTGGCCGACATTAAAGACGGCACCGGGGATGTCCGATAGATCAGCGCGGATGTGACGCAATAACTCGTCGGGAGGCATCCTTTTGTCGCGGTTATAATCCAGCTTCACGTCGAACTCACTGAAATTGGGCGGCTGCGCGTCCTCGTCGAGTTCGCTGCGGCCCGCGCGCTGGGAAATGGAAACCACCTGCGGATACTTCAGCAATCGCTGCCGCACTTGGTAACCGAGCCGCATGGATTCATCGAGTGATGTACCCGGCAATGTGCTTTGCACAACGATGAAATTGCCCTCGTGAAACTCCGGCAGGAACGACCGGCCAAAAAACGGAATCATCGCCGCCGCGACGCCAATCAGAACCAACGTGGCGAGCACCACCGGCCGTGCGTGGCGCAGCGTCCAATGCAGCAGCCGTTCGTAGTGTTGCTTGAGCGCGTGGGCGATGAAACTCTCGCGCAGCTCTTTGTTCGTATTGCCGATGAGGAGGTAGCAGAGCACGGGTGTCACCGTCAGTGCGACGATGAGTGAACACAAAAGCGAGCCAAGATAGGCAATACCGAGCGGCGTGAAGATACGGCCTTCCAGACCCGAGAGGAAGAAGATCGGCAGAAACACGATCGCCACGATAAACGTCGCGTACACGACGGAGTTTCGGATTTCGGTTGAGCCTTTGAACACCACGTCCACAATCGGCTCGGGGTTGGGTGATTCGCGGTTCAGACGCAAGCGGCGAAACACATTCTCCACGTCAATGATCGCGTCGTCTACCACCTCGCCGATGGCGATGGCCAGACCGCCGATCGTCATGGAGTTGAGGCTCACGCCGAACCATTTCAACACCATGACCCCCGCCAACAGCGAGGTGGGCATCGCCAGAAAACTGATGAACGACGCGCGAACATTCATCAGAAAGATGAAGAGGATCACCGTCACGATCATGCCGCCTTCGAAGAGCGCGTGCTTTAAGTTGCGGATTGAGCCTTCGATGAAATCCGCCTGGCGAAAAATCTGGATGTTCATCTTGACGTCAGGCGGCAACTGATGCTGGATGTCACGCAGCGCTTTTTCCGACTTGTAGGTGGTGGCCAGCGTGTCCGCGCCGTACGCTTTGGAGATCGTGCCAATGACCGCGTTGTTGAGATTGATCGCGCCATCGCCGCGCTTGATCTCGCCGCCAAACGTCACGTCCGCGACGTTTCTCACGGTAATCGGCGTGCCTTTGACAAACTTAATGACGGTATCGCGCAGATCCTCCAGTGAGGTAATCCGCGCCACGCCGGTCACGACATACTCCTGAGTGGGTACTTGCAGGAAGGCGCCCGGGGCGTTGATATTAGATTGCTCCAGCGCTTCGCGCACCTCGGCGATGCTGACGTGGTAGGCACGCAGGCGGTCGGGATCCAGGAGCACTTGATATTGCTTCACCTCGCCGCCGATGGCCACGACCGAGGCGACGCCGCCCAGCGCCAGGATGCGCGGACGGATTTGCCAATCGGAAATCGTGCGCAACTCCATCGGCGAGCGCGTGTCGCTCTCGAGGCTATACTTGATCATCCAGCCGACGGCGGAGGTGATCGGCAACATCACCGGCGCGCGCGTGCCGACGGGAAACCGTTCGCGGACGGACTGGATTCGTTCATTGATCAATTGCCGCGCCACATAGACATCCGTTCCCCAGCGAAACACGATCACGACCGTGGACAGTCCGACCGATGAAGAGGAGCGTACTTTGTCCACGCCCGGCGTGCCGTTGACAGCGCTTTCGATGGGAAATGTGATCAGCGCCTCGGCATCTTCGGGCGCCAACCCGGGCGATTCTGTTTGCACGACCACCTGCGGCGGCGCAAACTCAGGAAACACATCCACCGGCATACGCATCGTCGTGATGGTAGACACCACTAAAAACACCACGAGCCCAACCACGACGAGCATCCGATTGTTCAGCGACCAGAGAATGATTTTATTAAACATGAAATCCTTCGCTAATCGTTGTCTTTGGCTGCGCCTTTCTTACCGCCCGTCAGCCAAGTCGTGTACACCTCTCGTTTCCCGACAGTCACGACCACGTCATCGGGGAGGAGGCCGTCCTTGATTTCAACGAAGCGGTCGTCCTCTGCGCCCGTTTGCACGTCTGAGCGGTTGAACGAGTCGCCTGTTTGCACGAAGACGAATTTCTCTCCGCCCGCTTCCAGAATGGCTTCCTTCGGCACCGCGAGCACGTCCTCGTTGCGCGCAAGCACGACCGCGACCTTGGCGAACATCTCAGGCTTGAGCTTGCCGTCGGGATTTTTCACCGTGACCCGCACGGGCAACGTGCGTTTCTCGGGATCGAGCTCCAGACCGACAACCGTGATGTGTCCCTCGAAGGCGTCGTCGGGGTATCCCAGGACGCGGATGCGCGCGATTTGGTCGCGTGTCACCTTGCCGACGTCTTCTTCATAGACCTCGGCCTCGACGATGACTTCGGACAAATCAATGATGTGAAACAGTTCCTTGTTCGGCTCCACCGATTCGCCAAGCGTGACGGTGCGGTCATTGATCACACCGCCGACCGTCGCCTCGATCGGGACGATGGGAGGGGGGTTGCCGATCTGCCGCGACTCGATGTCCGCGAGCTTTTGCCCTTTCTCGACCTTATCACCCACGTTGGCATACAGCTTCTCGATGCGGCCTTCGATGCGCGTGCTGACGTGCGCGTGAAGGTTCGGGGCAAGCTTCACCGTGCCGTTGAGCATCAGCACGGCGTCAATGTCGCGAAGCTCCACCTTCGCCGTCTTCAGGCCGATGGCCGCCTGCTGCTCCTTGGTCAGTTTCACAGGCCCGCCGCCGCCACCGCCCGTTTCGATTTGCCCGCCGTGGGCGAACAATCGCTGCGGGGCGGCCACACACAGCGTCACTGCGGCGATCACCGCCACACGAGTCAGCCTTGTCGTTCGAGTTGTCATGGGTTTTTCCTTTTCTTATCGGGACCTCTTCTTTCGTTTTTCATTCTTTCAGCTCACTCCTGTCCGTGATCTCGGGCCACGTGCCGCCGAGGGCCGTCGTCATCTGGGCGTGGGTGTTGATGTAGTTCGTGAGCTCTTCCACATAGGAGCGTTTGAAACTGATCAGCCGCTCCTCGATCTGGATGACCTCGAAGAAACTCACCTGACCTTGGGCGTAGGCGTTCTGGATGGTTCGAATGCTCTCATCCAGGGTGGCCAGGATCTCCTGTTCGTATGATCCCACGATGTCTTGGAGTGAGGTCAACCGGGCGATGAGCTGTTCGATCTCACGCTCGACCCGGAGCATAATCAATTCCTTGGTGATCCTGGAAACCTCCCGGCGGGCCAGGGCTTCCTTGATGTCGCCTTTCTTGCGATCAAAGAAGGGTAAAGGGATGGAGACCTTAAATCCAAGAAGGTTGTCAGTATCCTTGACTGTGTCCCCGTTCACTTCAATCTGCCCTTGGCTGCGTTGGAAGAACGCCGAGGTCTTGAGGTCCTCAAACCGCGACGCCTGGGCGAGCTTGATGAGCGCTTCGGCTTGGCGGATGTCGGCGTCGAGCATCATGACATCCGGGCGATTGATCAGGGCCCATCGGGTTAGTCGCTGCGCATCCAGAACGACTGGCTGGTAGGTGAGCCGGCCAATGACCACCGAACGCGTGGTCGCCTTGGGACGACCCAACAGTAAATTCAGCGCTGAGGCGGCGGTCTTTAACCCTGCCTGGAGACGTTTTTGCTCCACACGATCTTGCTGGAACTCCACCTTGGCGACCTGGACCTCGATCTGGGACACCTCACCTTTCCCGAAACGCGCCTCGACGGTTTCAACCAGCTGATGGTTAATCTGAATCAAGAGCTCCAAGACCTTGAGTTGTTCCTGTAACGCCACGACCCTGGTGAAAGCCTGGGTGACGTCAAGCGTGAGCAGCCGCTCGCGATCCTGGATGTCCCATCCCGTTCGTTCAATCAGCCTCGTGGCTGCCTGTTTTTGATACCGGAGCCGGCCGCTCCAGGGGATGGCCTGGGAGAACCCCACCTCCAGGTCATGCTCGCCTGCGCTCCCCGTGAGGGTGCCAGTGGTCACTCCGCCCTCCAGCTCAGGATTTGGCCACACGGCTTTCAAGAACTGTGCTTTGGCCATCTCCAGTTCTTGCCGTTTGGCCCGAAGCTCCGGATTGTTCGCCAGCGCCTCTTGAATGGCTTGCTCGAGCGTCACCTCCTGTGAATCGTTCGCGACGGTTTCCACCGGCGGCGCCTCCGCGAAAGCGAGTGAAGAGCCGAGCGATGCCACGAGCAGCCCGACGAAGACCGGTTGAAGGACGCCCCTATGAACCCTCAGAAGAATCACCTCCTCACCAGAAAACCGTCACCGTGTACAAGATAAGAAAGGAAGACAAGACCACAACGTTGCTGTTTGAAAACAATGAGACGGACTCTCAAGAGCGAGAGAGTCGGACTAGGCGAGAAACGCGGGAGGTGCGTGGCTAGCAAAAGTTGTGCGGTAGAAGAGTCGCACGGGGATCGGTTCTCGTGCCGGGGGACTGAGTCCGCTCGGAGCGAAGGAGAGATCCACGGATCTTATGAGATAGGCAGATGGGAGCGGAATCCTCTGCAGCAGCGGCTGTGACGCGCCTGCCAGAAGGAGACCGGGGTGTTGGGTGACCACAGTGCGCAGGGTGGCACAGCATGGATCGTGGTCATGGTTCGCGGGAGACTTCTTGTGGGAGCCTGCTGGAGCTCGAGTATCTTGGTGAGCGCTCTCAATGCGTGCGGAGTCGCTACTAAAAGCCTCACGGACACAGGCGGTGGCCGCGAATACAAACGCCCCCGCCGCAACCCCGGCAAGGAGCCGAACCGATTGTCTGCTGTTCCACAATAGGATCATTGCAACCTCAGCCTCAAATGTTATCTCACAGGAATGGATTTGTCAAGCCAGTCAGGCAATCCCGCGACCCAACCGTGCATCTTGATGGCCGGCACGCAGCTTGGCCATCAGTTGCTCTTCCGGGGGCTTGAGGTGGCGGAAGGCGCGGTAGAGCAGCACGTCGTAGACGACTTTCAAGCCCGGGCCCACGATCAGCGGCGCGGAGAGCGACACCGCCCGCATCATCCACCCGGCCATTCCCGGGGCGATCGCCCAGCCGATGGTGCGCGTGAAATTGGAAATGCCGGCCGCGCGGGTGCGCTCTTCATCCTTCACGATGGCGATGATGTACGACTGGCGCGCGGGCACATCCATCTCCACCAGCGATTCGCGAATCAGAAACAGCGCCACCGCCACCGGCAGCGTCGGCGCGAAGGGCACCGTCATCAGCAGCAGGCTGGAGGGCAGGTGCGTCCACACCATTGTATTCACCAGCCCGATGCGCTGAGCCAGCCACGCCGCGCCCAGGTGCGAGAGGCCGTTGAGAATCCGCACGAAGAAAAACAGCGGGCCCAGAAGCGCCTCGTCCACCCCGAAACGCCGGAAGAACCAGTAGCCTACCAGCGCCGTCGTGAGAAACCCTCCGCCGAAGCTATCCAGACCGCAGAGCGCCGAAAACTTCGCCACGACCCGTCGGGACGCCGGCGACAGGGCCGGCTGCGCGCCCCGCGGCGCGTCGTGGGTAAGCTCCACCGCTGGGCTCAGGCGCAGGGCCAGCAGCCCTGCGACGGCGCACAGCAGGCTGTACAGCACCCAGGTCCACTGATACGACGACAGGATCGAGGCGCTCCCATGCGCGCGCAGCAACGCGGGGAGCCCACCCAGGAGCGAGCCAACCGCATGGCCGGCGTCAATGGTCACATTGTACCACGCAAATACTTTTGTGCGCCCAGACTCGATCGTCGTCCGCGGCAGAATCGCCTGCTCGACGGTGAGCCCCGCCCCTCGGTCGCGCCCCATGCCGTTGACCATGCCGATGAGCATGCTCATCATCACGATCGACGGATGCGCCGTCCAGGCCAGCAGCAGCCCGCCCACACCCATCAAGCTCGCCAGCAGCACCAGGCTGGTTCTGCGGCCGATCCGATCCGCGGCGTACGCCATCACGCCTGTCCCGATGGCGCAGCCGCCCAGCCCCAGTGAAACGGCCAGGCCGATCGCGGCCGCGTCCAGTCCCAGCGTGGCCAGGTGCAGGGCGAGGATCACGCCGGAGAGGCCCACCGCCGTGGCCCGCACCCCCGCCGACGCAAAAATCAAATCTCGATCACGTTGCCCTGTCATCGTCGCTCCGAATAAGTGGGATATATATTATTTCCCATTTGTTTTATTTCCCACTTTGTGGTAAGCTTAAGACTCAAGAGGAGGTGCTGACATGAAATACGATGTCCTCAAAGATGACAACTTCGAAATCGTGGCGGACGCCCGCTTGGACACCAAGCACCGGCTGACGCTGGGGAAAATCGTGGGGAATCGCGTCTCCAGCGTCAGAGTGTATCGCAATGGCCACGGGCAGATCATGCTCGATCCGATGGTGTCTGTGCCCGCCCATGAGGCGTGGCTGTTTCAGAACAAGCGCGCCCTCGCTCGCGTGCAGAAGGGGCTCGAAGATGCCAAACATGGCCGCCTTGTGAAAGCGAAGGAGGATTATTCCAAGTACGTTACAGAAACCGAGGGGTGATGTTTGCCCTCGTCCTTGCCCACGCCGCGCAGGAAGACCTAGAACACCTCGATCATTCGCCTCGTGACGCCGGTTTGGTTAAGCAAGTCAAGAAGGCTCTCCGCTTCCTGCAGACCAACCCCCGTCACCCATCATTGCAGACTCACGTCTTTCATTCGCTGGAACATCCGTACAGTCCGCGCGAGAAAGTATTCGAAGCGTACATCCAGCAGCACACGCCGTCGGCCTACCGGCTCTTCTGGTGCTACGGCCCTACCAAGAACCAGATCACCATCATCGCAATCACCCCGCACCCCTAACTGCACGCACTCTTCTTCGCGTGCGCTTAAGAAGTTTCGGCATCACTAACTTCTCTGGGGATGGCAGCACGGGGACGATTCGCTTTTTCTAATCAGAACCGTCCCCCACTTTCACATACCGATGTCCACTTTCATACCGATGTCTCTCAGTAGATTCTTCGCATGACGCTTCACTTCAGGGTCGGGACTCTCTAGCCCCGCGCGGTATCTCTCTCGCAGCTCTTCGGGTTCCACGATGGTAATCCCCTTTGGTATCTGAAGTTTCTCCCGTTCAACGTTGTCTCCGCTGACAAAAACTGTCATGGTCGCGTACTTGACAAAAACGCTCGTTCCTCTTTCCAGCCGCGCCATGCCAAGATAAATGCCGCTTGGAACCTGTAGACGCCAGTCACATGGGATACGGTCGCCATCAAACGTTCTTATCTCTCCTGGACCTGGTCGGAGGATGACTTCTCGCACTTTAGATTCGATGGCTGCAAACGTTCTTAACGCCTCGGTGAGCGCGGCCGTATCACCACGGTAGCAAAAGTGCTCATCCCCGTTGACCCAGACTGAATAAACCCGACTCGGAAGATTCACAGCATCGACAACACCTCTGCTCCACTCTTCATTCTCAGGGACGGGATCATTGCCTATGGCTTCCTGACCCAAGCCCCATGACTCGCTGGCCACTCCACACAACATCGCTCCGAAGACAAGGGGGGCTATCGCCCTCGCCAACGTGATGTTTCCTGCCCTAGACATTCCGTCTACCTCCTTTTACTCCTACTCCTAAACAAAACGGCGGCCAGGGAATCTGGCCGCCGTGATAGTAAAGAGGCTGCAAGGAGCATAATTAACTCACGACATCGCCGAGGACGGGTTCGACCTTAATCCCTTTTTTCTCCAAGAAGGCGATGCCCTTCTTCACGTTCTCCTCATCGCCTTCCAGCTCCAGCGTCATCTCGCCCACGCTGTCGGTCACGCGGGCGCGGCGGATGTTCGGAATCACCGCGCACTCCTTCGCCATCGTGTAGATCACCGGCTCTTTGATCAGATGCTGCGGAAAAATCAGTGTGACTTGCCTGCGGGCCATAATCAATCCTCCTCCTTTCACACTCTGAAGCGGCTGCCATCAGGGCAGCCGCGGAATGCCGAGCGCGGCGGGCGCTCGGCCTCCTGCGACCCGCCAGCAATGGCGGGAATGATCGACACCTCATCGCCGTCCTTCACGGCGCTCTGATCCCCCTGTAAAAAGCGGATGTCTTCTTCGTTCACAAACACGTTCACGAACCGGCGCAGCTTACCCTGCTCATCGCAGATGCGCTCCTTCACCCCGGGATGGCGGCGCTCCAAGTCAGCCAACAATTCAGCAATGGTGCCGCCCTGGCACTGCACTTCACCCTGGCCGTTGGTGAGGCGCTGCAACGGGGTCGGAATCCGCACGGTAATGGGCATTCGTGTTCCTCCTATGTTCAGAGCACCGTCGCGGCGGCGAGCCGCTCGGCGAACTGGGCTTGAAACGCGGCCAGCGTCGGCTTGATCCGCACCGGCTGGCCCAGCTTCCCCGTCAGCGGTTCCTGCGTCTTCAAGCCGTTGCCGGTAATGCAGATCACAATGGATTCATCGCGCGGGATCGTGCCCTGCTCGATCAGCTTCTTGGTGACGGCCACCGTCACCCCGCCGGCTGTTTCGGTAAAGATGCCTTCGGTCTGCGCGAGCAGCTTCATCGCATCGACAATCTCCTCGTCGCTGGCCGAATCGGCCCAGCCGCCGGAGTCGAGCACCGTCTTCGTGGCGTAGTAGCCATCCGCCGGGTTACCGATGGCCAGCGATTTGGCGATGGTGTTGGGCTTCACCGGCCTGACAATGTCCGAGCGCTCCTTGATCGTGTTGACAATCGGCGCGCAGCCGGTGGCTTGCGCGGCATAAATTTTCGTGTGCGACTCGGGAATCAGCCCCAGCAGTTTGAACTCTTTCATCGCCTTCGCAATTTTGGTAATGAGCGACCCGCCGGCCGCCGGTACGACGATGTGCTGCGGCGCATGGAAGCCGAGCTGCTCGAGGATTTCAAAGCCATACGTTTTCGAGCCTTCGGCGTAGTAGGGGCGGATATTGATGTTCACGAACGCCCACGGATATTTGGAGCCGACCTCGGCGCAGAGCCGGTTCACCTCATCGTAATTCCCCTCCACGGCCACCAGCGTGGGGTTGTAAATGAGCGAGGCGACCACTTTGCCCATTTCCAGATCGGCCGGGATAAAGATGATCCGCTTCAGCCCCGCCCAGGCCGAGAGCGCCGACACGGAATTGGCCAGGTTGCCGGTGGAGGCGCAGGCCACCGTATCAAACCCGAGCTCTTTCGCGCGGGTCAGCGCGACGGAGACCACGCGATCTTTGAAGGAGAGGGTCGGGTGCGACACCGAATCATCTTTAATGTAGAGCTCGCGCACGCCCAGCGCCTTGGCCAGCCGCTCGGAGCGGATGAAGGGCGTGAAGCCGGAGAAAAAGCCCACCGTCGGCTCGCCTTCGATGGGTAGCAGCTCGCGATAGCGCCACAGCGACTTAGGGCGCGTCGCCAGGGCCGCTTTCGTGAGCGAGGCGCGGATCGCGTCGTAGTCGTAGTCCACTTCGATGCTGCCGAAGCAATACTCGCAGACAAACACCACCTCTTTAGGATAGCGGCGCCCACACTCGCGGCATTTCAGGCCCAGCATGTAGCTCATCAGTCGTCAGCCTTCAAAAAGCGGATGCATGCTCAAATACCGCTCGCCGGTATCGGGTAACACCACCACGACCGTCTTCCCGGCGCCGAGTTTCTTCGCCGTCTGCAGCGCGGCCCAACACGCCGCCCCGGAGGAGACGCCGACAAACAGCCCTTCCTCGCGGGCCAGCCGTTTGGCCGTGCCGTAGGCCTGCTCATTCGAGACGGTGATCACGTCATCGATCACCGCGCGGTTGAGCACCTGCGGCACAAACCCCGCCCCGATGCCTTGGATCATGTGCGGGCCGGGCTTGCCGCCTGAGAGCACGGGCGACTGCTTCGGCTCCACCGCCACTATTCTGACGTGTGCGAGCTTCTTTTTCAACACTTCTCCGACGCCGGTGATGGTGCCTCCGGTGCCCACGCCGGCGACGAAGGCGTCTACCTCGCCGTCGGTGGCGCGTAAGATCTCCTGCGCCGTGGTGCGGCGGTGCACTTCCGGGTTGGCCGGATTCGTGAATTGCTGCGGCATGAACGCCCCGCGCTCTTTGGCGAGCGCCTCGGCGCGGCGCACCGCCCCCATCATCCCTTCGGCGGCTGGGGTCAGCACCACCTCGGCGCCGTAGCTTTTGAGAATCTGGATGCGCTCGGCGCTCATCGTTTCCGGCATCGTCAGGATCACAGGGTAGCCTTTCACCGCGCCGATCATCGCCAAGCCGATACCGGTGTTGCCGCTGGTCGGCTCGACGATGGTGCCGCCGACTTTCAACAGCCCACGTGCCTCGGCGTCTTCGATCATGGCGAGACAAATGCGGTCTTTCACGCTGCCGCCGGGGTTATGCGATTCCACCTTCGCCAGAATGGTCGCCATGCGCGGCTCCACGATCCGCCGCAACCGCACCATCGGCGTGTTGCCGATCAACGCCAGCACGTGTTCTGCCGGTTGACGTTTCATCGTCTCAGCCATGCGCCGTCATCCGAATCGTTCCGGTCTCCTCATGCGTGGGATAGCCATGCGCACGCGCCCACACCAGCAGATCATGCCGTACATCGTCGGTGTTCTGCATCACCGTCAGCGTCTCGCCCGCCCGAAGGCGGGCCATCGCCCGCGCGACCACGGCCAGCGCCTGGGCGCAGAGCATGTCGCGCACATCCACATGAGCGGGCATTGTTGAGGCATTATACCGACCCACCGTCGAGGAGTACATCCTCCTCCGTCACGGCCCCCTCAATAATGCGATAGCTGCGCACGTGCGGCTGCGCCCGGTCCTGCAGCGAGACGAGGAGGTACGCCACCTCGGGATAGACCGCCAACCGCACATCGACCGGCGAGGGATACGCCGGCGAGGCGGTGTGCGAATGATAGATGGCCAGCATCTGCTGCCCGGCCTGGCGCATCTGTTTCATCACTCGCAACTGCTCCTTCGGATCCATCTGGTAGCTGATCGGGCTCAGGTCCACGTTCGTCATCGCATAGACCTGCTCGACGCGGCCCTCGCGGCCGGCCAGCATCCCGCACGCCTCTTTCGGATACAGGCTCTGGCAATGCGCGATGATTTCCTCGGAGAGGGCCTTCGAGATCTTCAACATGCTCTGTTAACTCGCCACTCGACACGCGTCACTCGCAACTATCACGCTAACCCCCATCGCACCCGGACCCGGTGCTGCAGTAACTTTAAGAGAGAGTCAACCACAATCCCGATGAGGGCAATAAGGATCATCAACGCCAGCAAGGCTCTCATATCCTGTGTCTTCATCACCTGGTTCAGTAATCCACCGAGTCCACTGACCGAGGTGAATAATTCACCCGCCATCAGCGCACGCCACCCGAAGGCCCACGCCAGACGCAAGCCGTCCACAATTTTTGGAATGGCCGCCGGGACGACCACAAACCAAAAATAGTTGGCGCCGCGCGCCCCCAGCGTGCGCGAGGCGCGCGCGATCAGGGGCGGCACTTCGCGAATGCCGGTATCCGTGCTGATAATCACCACGCCCGCAGCGCCCAGCACGATGGTAAAAATCACCGCCTGCTCAGTCATCCCAAACCATAGGATCGACAGCGGCACCCAGGCAGCTCCCGGGATGGCATGGATGGCAACGGCAAAACTACCCAACACATCGTCCACCAAGGGAATCCGTCCGAGTAACAACCCGCCCCCAACGCCGATCAGCACGACCATGAGGTAGCCGAGGAGCATCCGGCGCACACTGTTCATGAGCGCGGCCTGAAACGATGCCTGGCTCAAATTGGTCGCCAGCGTGCTGAAGACCTCACGCGGCGATGGCCACGGAAGCAGGTACGCCGTCGCTTCCCAGAGGCCGTAGAGCAACAAAAGCGCGCTCGCGGTCTTTAACGGTTTCAAGAAGGTCACCCGCTTGGAAGGCGCCATCAAATATGCATCCCGCGTGATGGCTCCGGGGGCGCGTCGTGCTGCGCCTCTGGAAAGTGGACCGTTTCGCCCAGCTCCTCCCGGAGCACCTTCTCAATCTCCTCGCCCAAGAGGCCCAGAATCTTGTGCTGGTGCGCGAGCAAGACCGGATCCTCGGCGTGCCGTGGACGCGGTACGGTTACCGCCTGCACGTCGCGAATGCGCCCGGGGCGCGAGGAAATCACATACACCCGATCGGCCAGGCCGGTCGCCTCGCGCACGTTGTGCGTCACGAAAAGAATCGTCGGCCGCGCCAACTGCCAGATTTCCAACAGCTCGTTCTGGAGCACCGCCCGCGTCTGCGCATCCAGCGCGGCGAAGGGCTCATCCAGCAAGAGCACGGCCGGCTGCAGCACCAGCGCCCGCGCAATCGCCACGCGCTGCTTCATGCCGCCGGAGAGCTGGTGCGGAAAGGCCGAGGCGAACTTGGACAGGTGAACCAGCTTGATGTACTCCATGGCGCGCGCCCGTCGCACCGGCTTGGACAGCCCCGCCATACGCAGCCCGAACTCCACGTTGCCCAGCACGGATAGCCATGGAAATAGCGCCGCCTCCTGGAACACGACGACACGGCTCGGATCAGGCCCGGCAACCGGCTGACCGTCCACAAGCACCTGGCCCTGATCCGGCTGTTCCAGGCCGGCAATTAAATGGATAATCGTGCTTTTGCCGCATCCCGAAGGCCCAAGCAGACAGACAAATTCGCCTTCCCCCACCGTCAGGTTAATATCGCGCAGCACGTCGATGGTGGAGCCGTTATGTGGAAACGATTTGTAGAGATGCCGGATGTCGATCTGCATGCTGTTGACTATGGACTATTTCCGCATCGCCTCAATCAGCACACGCGCCACCTCTGGGCGCGACACCTCGGGTGGCGGCGGCGTGCCGGCTTGCAGCAGCTCGCGGACTTTCGTACCGCTGAGGCTCACATGCTGCTCGGCCGTGTGCGGGCACGTTTTGCTGGACACCATGCTGCCGCACACCGTGCAATAGGCGGTGTTCTCAAAGCACAGCGGCGTGATGCCGATCTCTTCCGGCGTAAAGTCGTCGAACATGCGCTGCGCGTCGTACGTCCCGTAAAATTTTCCCACGCCGGCATGGTCGCGCCCGACGATAAAGTGGGTGCAGCCGTAATTCTTGCGGATCAGCGCGTGGAAGATCGCCTCTCGCGGCCCGGCATAGCGCATCGACGATGGATTCACCGCCAGGATGACGCGATCCTTCGGATAGTAGTTCGCCAGCAGCACTTCATAGCTTTTCATGCGCACCGAAGCCGGCACGTCATCGCCCTTGGTTTCGCCGACGATCGGATGCAGCAGCAGGCCGTCGCACATCTCCAGCGCGCTTTTTTGGATGTACTCATGCGCCCGGTGGATCGGGTTGCGCGTCTGAAACGCCACGATCCGCTTCCACCCCCGCTCCTGAAAGAGCCGGCGCGTATCCTTCGGGTCCAACCGATAGGGGAGAAAGGTCGACGCCTTGGGCCGATTCACCACGCTGATGCGCCCGCCCACATACGTCTCACCGATCGCCGCCAGCCGCTGCACGCCGGGATGCTCTGCATCGTTGGTCATCAACACCTGTTTAGCTTCAGCGGCTTTGTCTGGCGTGTACACGTCCTCCACGTGCAGGATCGCCACCACCTCGCCCTGGCTGATGAGCGCAGCCTCTGCCTGTGGCGCGAGGCGCTTCGCCGTTGCCGCATCCACGGCCAGCGTGACCGGAATGGTCCACACCAGGCCGTTGGCCAGCCTGCGCTTCGTGACGACCGCATCATAGTCGCGCTGCGTCATGAACCCCTCAAGCGGGCTAAAGCCGCCGATGGCGAGCATCTCCACATCGGAGAGCGCCCACGCATCCAGCTCGATGCGCGGCAGCGCGCCCCTCCCTGGGTCGGGGTCCCTCGGAGGGATCCCGAGGGGGGCCGAGGGGCCGGCGCGCGCCAGCAGGCGCTCGCGCTCGGCACCCTCAACGATTCGCTTGACTAACGTTCCGCCATGCGGTGGGATCATCTGTGAGGTGCTCCTGTTGATGTGTGCGGTTGTTTTTCGAGCGGCCAGTCTGACATAGTTGACAAAATCTGTCAATATATAAAATTATTTATCGGCTTATATATGATCAAATAAGTAATAATTAAATCTTCGGTGGGGACTCGGTGCGGCGCGGGGATAATTGGTCAAGCTGCGCAAGCCATGCTTTGATCGTCTTCTCAAAGCCGAGGTCGGTCGGCTCGTAGTAGCGGCGCGTGGTCGGCGCATATTCTTGCTTCACATGATGGCCGGGAAAGTCGTGCGCGTATTTGTAGCCTTTGCCGCGGCCGAGCTGCTTGGCCCCTTTATAGCTGGCATCGCGCAGATGCTGCGGCACCTCCAGTGTGCGGCCCTGTTCCACGTCTTTCATCGCCGCTTCAATGCCCAGATACGCCGCGTTGGACTTGGGCGCGCAGGCGATGTAGACGGCCGCCTGGGCTAAGGGGATGCGCGCCTCCGGCATGCCCACGAACTCCGCCGCCTGCATCGCTGCGACGGCCAATGCCAGCGCGTGCGGGTCGGCATTACCCACATCCTCGGCCGCGCAGATCACCAGGCGCCGCGCGATGAAGCGGATCTCCTCGCCGGCATAGAGCATCTTCGCCAGCCAGTAGAGCGTGGCATGCGGGTCGGAGCCGCGCATCGACTTGATGAACGCCGAAATGGTGTCGTAGTGCGCGTCTTCGTCGCGGTCGTACACCACCGTCTTTTTCTGGATCGACTCCTCAGCGACGGCCTTCGTGATGCGCACCGTGCCTTTGGTCTTCGGCGTGGTGAGTGCTGCCACTTCCAAGGCGTTGAGCGCCCGGCGCGCGTCACCATCGCTGACCTTCGCCAGATGGCGCAGCGCCTCCTCATCCGCGGTGATGCCGAGCGCGCCCAGCCCGCGCTCTTTGTCCGCCACGGCGCGCTGCAGTACCGCCAGCACGTCCGCCTCGGTCAGCGGTTTAAACTCGCACACCAACGAGCGGGAGAGCAGCGCCGGCAGCAGCGCAAAGAACGGATTAAACGTCGTCGCGCCGATCACAATCGGCACGCCCGACTCCAAGTCGGGCATCAGCACGTCTTGCTGCGCCTTGTTGAAGCGGTGGATTTCGTCGATGAACAGGATGGTGCGCGCTCCGGAGAGCCTCGCGCGCTCTTTCGCCCGGGCGATGGCTTTGCGCAATTCGTCCACCCCGGCCGAGGTGGCGTTGAGCGATTCAACCGCGGCGTGCGTGCGCTGAGCGATGACGTGCGCGAGGCCGGTCTTGCCGCAGCCCGGCGGGCCGTAGAGGATCAGGGAGGTGATGCGGTCCGCTTCGATCGCCCGCCGCACCAGCTTGCCGTCGCCAACGAGGTGCGCCTGCCCGACGAATTCCGAAAGCTGACGCGGCCGCATCCGCGCCGCCAGCGGCTCCTGGGTGGCTTGCCGTGGTGGGGTGGTCTCGAAGAGATCCATGCCTGGAAAAGAAAAGCCCCACAGCTGCCGTTGGTAATCCGTTACACGGTGAACCCAACCCTCAATAAGTGGGTACCCTCTCCGATGGTTCCTGCTGCTCCCGTACGAGTCCCTGGGAGTTTGCATCCCCAACGAAAGGCGGATTCCCGTTCACGTGGTGTTGGCTCACGTTAACGAATCCCTCACGCGCAGCGCAGGGCTACGACTGATCGTAGCGCGCCGCAAGACAAAAGGCAAGCGAGAAACGATGCCAGCGCGTCAGCGCAGGGTAGCACCCAGGCGCTCGGTCAGCGCGTGGCCGATGCGGGCGTGCACCTGGTCGACTTCCTCGGCGGTGAGTGTGCGCGACGGATCGCGATACTCAATCGAAAACGTGAGGCTGTAGGTGTTGGGGGCGAGTTGCTTGCCGGTGTAGCGGTCGATCAGCTCCACGCGCGAGGCCAAGACACCGCCCGCCTCTCGAATGATGCCCGCCACACGCTCATACGACACGTCGTGGGCGACGAGCACCGACAGATCACGCTTCACAGGCGGAAATGCCTCCGGCAGGCGCACCGATGGTGTCGCGCGCCGCAGCGCAGTGAGCGCCTCGACGGAGAGCTCTGCATGCCACACGTCCTGCTCCAAATCCCACGCGTGCGCGACGGAGTGCGCCACCGCGCCGGCCACGCCAACAGCGCGACCGTCGAGCTGAAGCTCGACGCCGGTGCCCGGCTGAGCCCAGGGTGCCGTCGTGGGAGCGATGCTCAGCGCGCGCCCGCACAGCCGCGCGGCCAGCGCCTCCAACAGCCCTTTCAGATGGAAGAAATCGGCCGTCTCCTGCGTGCGCCAGTCGCGCGCCCACACGCCGCACAGCACGATGCCCAGCGACAGCCGCTCCGTCGGCGAGGCCGAAACCCTTCCGGTTCCGGCACTCCGCTCGGCCCCGATGGCCTTCGCTCCGGCGGACGGATGCACCACGTGTCCCACTTCAAACACGCGCACCCCTGCGGCGCCGTGCACCAGATTATGCCGCACCGCGCGCAGGAGGCCGATCAGCAGCGAGGGGCGCAGGAAGGCATGGTCCTGGCTCAGCGGATTCGACAGCCTGGCCGCGTGCGAGGCGGAGAGGCCGATGCGCGAGAGGTCCGTTTCGGAGACCAGCGCCCAGGGAATCACTTCGGTGAGGCCCAGGCTCGCGCACAAACAGCGCAGCGACTGGCTGCGCCAAAAATCGGCTGAGCCTTTCCTGGAGGCCGCCGAGGTCTCGCCGGAGGGCAAATGGCTGGGTAGTTTATCGTAGCCCATCGCCCGCGCGAGTTCTTCGTAGACATCAACCTCGCGCACCAGATCGCGCCGCCACGACGGGGCGCTGACATGGACCGTTTTCCCTGCATCAGCACCCGCCACCCGGCAGCCCAGACGGGCCAGCATGGTGCGCGCCGCAGATGGCGCAATCGGCGTGCCGAGCCAGCGGCTCGCGCGGGCCAGATCCACGGTGATCGACATGCGCACCAACGGCTTACTCCCCACCTCGCGCCTGGCCGCCTCGGTGCCGCCGGCAAGCTGCTCGATCAATCGCGCGGCCCGCGCCGACGCGTGCTCGACACCCGCCGGATCGACCCCGCGCTCGAACCGATACGATGATTCAGTCGCCAGGCTCAGCGCGCGCGCCGTGCGCCGAACCCGCAGCGGATCAAACAGCGCGCTTTCAAGCAGCACGGCGCTCGTGGCAGCCGTCACTTCGCTGCCCGTTCCGCCCATCACGCCGGCCACGGCCACCGGCTTGTCCGCATCGGCGATCACGAGCATCTCGGTGGTGAGCGTCTTGGGTTCTCCGTCAAGCGTGGTGAGGCGTTCGTTGGCCCGCGCTCGACGCACCAGAATCGTCCCCCGTGCTAGCCGCGCAACATCAAACGCATGCAAGGGCTGGCCGCACTCTAACAACACATAGTTGGTGATGTCCACGACGTTGTTGATGGCGCGAATCCCGCAGGCCGCGAGCCGCCGCTGCATCCAGTCGGGCGAGGGGCCGATCCGCACGCCCTCGATCAGCCGCCCGATGTACCGACGGCACCCCTTACGATCCTCAATTTGAATGCGGAATGCGGAATGTGGAATGTGGTGTTGCGACCTCAAAGAGGGTTTTTTGAATTCCGCACGCCGCACGCCGCACGCCGCATTTTTCAATGATACGCCCGTCATGGCAGCCACTTCGCGCGCCACTCCGATGATCGACAGGCAGTCGGCGCGATTCGGCGTAATCTCCAATTCCAACACCGGCCCCTGGCCAGTCTGTTCGATGCCGGTCACTTCCAAGCCCGCCATCGTCAGCCGCTCGGCCAGCGCCGGAGGTTTCAGCCGAATCGTCACGTACTCCTTCAGCCACTCCAATGGCACGCGCATCAGAACTGCTCCAGAAAGCGGATGTCGTTTTCAAAAAAGAGGCGGATGTCGCGGATGCCGTGCCTGAGCATCGCGATGCGCTCCACACCCATCCCAAAGGCGAAGCCTTGCGTCTCGGGCCCTGCGTAGCCAACCGCCTTAAACACATTCGGATGCACCATGCCGCAGCCCATGATTTCCAGCCATCCCTTGCGCCCGCAGGTGGAGCAGCCGATGCCGCCGCAGGCGGAGCAGGCGATGTCGACCTCAGCCGAGGGTTCGGTAAACGGAAAGTAGTGCGGGCGAAACCGCGTCTTCGTGGCGGGGCCGAATAACCGGGCAAGACACGCGTGCAGCACGCCTTTCAAATCAGCAAAACTGGTCCGCTCGTCCACCATCAGCCCTTCCACCTGATGAAACATAAAGCTGTGGCTCGCATCGAGCGGATCCGGTCGAAACACTTTTCCGGGGACAAGGATGCGCAGCGGCGGCTTGCGCTGCTGCATCACACGCACCTGCACCGGCGAGGTGTGGCTGCGCAACAGCGGACGGCCCAGCTTCGCGCTGGGGGCCGGCGCGTCCACAAAAAATGTATCAAAGGCTTCGCGCGAGGGATGGTCGCGAGGAATGTTGAGGGCGTCGAAATTATAAAACTCATACTCCAGCTCCGGCCCTTCGACGATCTCAAAGCCCAGCGGGACGAAGCAGTCCACGATCGCGAGCATCGTCTGAGTGATGGGATGCAGCCGGCCCTGCGGGATCGCGCGGCCCGGGAGTGTGGCATCGAAGGACGGCGCGGCCTGTGATTCAGCCGAGGGCGCGGCGGCGGCCAGGGCCGATTCGAGGGAGGATTTGAACCGATTTGCGAGTTGGCCGACCCGGGCGCGCTCCTCGGGCGGCAACCGGCCCAGCGACTTCATGATGCTCGCCAGTTGGCTTTTTCGCCCGAGATAGGCCACGCGCAGGCGCTCCAGCGCCTCGACGGTGCGCGCCTCGGCCAGCTCCCTGGTAAACGCTTGCTCGAGTTCGCGCAGCACAGCCTCCGGCTGGAGGATGTCACTCATGCAGGAGCGGGTTACGCCTTCAGGGCCAGTTCGGCCAACTGATCAAAGGTGGCCGGATCGTGGAGTGCCAGCTCGGAGAGCTGCTTGCGATCCAGTCCGATCTTGGCACGCTTGAATCCGGCCATCAGCCGGCCGTACGTTGAGCCGCGCGCCCGCGCCACGGCATTGAGCCGTATGATCCACAGCGAGCGAAACGTCCGCTTCTTGACCTTGCGATCGCGCGTCGAGTACGCCTCGGCGCGCATCACCGTCTCTTTGACCCGACGGATATGCTTGCTCCGCGCCCCGTAATAGCCTTTCGCCTGCTTGAGTAACCGCTTGCGCCGCGCGCGCGACGCCACTGCCCACTTGACTTTTGCCATCGTGCAGACTCCTCTACTTGCCTAACAACCGACGAAGCATCCGTGTATGCACGGAAGACGTTTCGCCGGCCAGCCGCAGCTTCCGCATGCGCCGCGCCGACTTGCCCGTCAGGAGATGCCGCCGTCCTGACTTCGCGTGCATGATCTTGCCCGTCCCGGTGATCTTGAAGCGCTGCTTCACCCCTTTATGCGTTTTCAGCTTGCCCATGCGTCTCCACCTGTTTCGGTTGCTGGTTCGTCACCTTGGCGGCTGCGCGCGCCGCCCGTTCCTTGTCTTGTTCAATGCGCTTGAGCGCGACATGGTCGGGTGAAAAAATCATCGTGATGAACCGCCCCTCAAGGAGGGGATTGCGATCGACCAGTCCGACCGTGTTCAAATCTTTCATCAAGCGATCGAGGATGCGGCGTCCCACCTCCAGATGGGCCATTTCCCGTCCACGATACACCATGGTCACTTTCGCCTTATCCCCTCGCGACAAAAACTTTTTCAACCGGTTCAGCTTCACTTGATAGTCGTGGTCGTTGATGTGCGGCTTGAACTTCATTTCCTTCAGCTTGGCCATGTGATGCTTCTTTTTGGCCTCGCGCTCCTGCCGGGCTTGCTGGTACTTGTATTTATTGAAGTCCATGATCCGGCACACCGGCGGCACCGCCTCGGGGGCGACCGCCACCAGATCAAACCCTTGCTCGCGCGCAATGCGCAGGGCTTCCGTCGATGTCATCACGCCAAGCTGCTGCCCGTCGTCGCCGATCACGCGCACCTGGTTGGCCCGGATGCGTTCATTTACCCACACAAGCTTGTCAATCGGATGCCTCCTTCTGTTTGCACGCGAGCCACAAAGGCCGCCACCGGCATCGCGCCCAGATCGCCGTCGCGCCGATGGCGCACGGCTACGGTCTGCTGGGTCACTTCGCGGCCTCCCACAATCAGCATATACGGAATCTGCGCGAGTTGCGCGTCCCGAATTTTTGCCGGCAATTTCTCACGGCGCACATCAATCTCCACGCGCAGGCCCGCCGTGCGCAGCGCCTGGGCCACCTGCGCGGCGTACTCGCCCTGCGCCTCGGTCATCGGCAGCACGCTGGCTTGCACCGGCGAGAGCCACATCGGCAAGGCACCCGCGTAGTGCTCCAGCAGCATGCCGAAAAACCGCTCAATGCTGCCCAGCAGCGCGCGGTGAATCATGATGACGCGGTGCGGCCGGCCGTCCTCGGCGATGTAGGTGAGGTCGAACCGCTCCGGCAGCGCGAAGTCGCACTGGATCGTGCCGCACTGCCAGCTTCGGCCGATGGCATCCTTGATCTTGATATCGATTTTCGGTCCGTAAAACGCCCCCTCGCCCTCGTGCACGGCGTAGCGAATGCCGCGCGCGTCCATCGCCTGCTTCAGCGCCGCTTCGGCGTGATCCCAATGCTCGCGCGTGCCGATGAATTTTTCCGGCCGCGTGGAGAGCTCCAACTCGTACTCGGTAAAGCCGAACGTTTTCAGCACCTCAAACCCGAACTCCAAAATTCGGCCCAGCTCCTCGACGAGCTGATCTTCGCGCAGAAAAATGTGCGCGTCATCCTGCGTGAAGCCGCGCACGCGCAGCAACCCGTGCAGCACGCCGGACTTCTCGTTGCGATACACCGTCCCCAGCTCAAACAGCCGCAGCGGCAACTCCCGGTAGCTGTGCAGCGTCGAAGCGTAGATCAGCATGTGCCCGGGGCAGTTCATCGGCTTGATACCGTACGCCTGCTCCTCGGAGGCGAACAAAAACATATAGTCCTGGTAGTAGTCCAGGTGGCCGGAGCGCTTCCAGACGTCGGTGCGAAAGAGATGCGGCGTCATCACCGGCTCATAGCCGCGCGCCAAATGCGCCTGGCGTACATAGTCTTCGATCAGCCACCGCACGCGCGCGCCTTTGGGGTGATAAAACACCACCCCCGGCCCGGCCAGCTCTTGAAAGCTGAACAGCCCCAGCGCCGTGCCCAGCTTGCGATGGTCGCGGCGCTTCGCCTCTTCCAGCCGCGTGAGATGCGCGTCCAACTCTTCCCGGCGGGGATAGACGGTGCCATAGATACGCTGCAATTGCTTGTTCTTCTCATCGCCGCGCCAATACGCCCCGGCCACCGAGAGCAGCTTGAATGCCTTCACCTCGCCGGTGGCCCCGACATGCGGCCCTTCGCACAGGTCGATGAAATCGCCGTCGGTGTAGATCGACACCTGCGCGTCAGGAATCCCGTCGATGATTTCCAGTTTGTAGCGCTCGCCGCGCTCGCCGAAAAATTGTTTCGCCTGCGCCTTCGTCATCGACGACCGCTCAAACGCATGGTTGGCGGCGATGATCTTGGCCATTTCGGTTTCAATTTTGGGTAAATCCATATCGGTCAACTGCTCCGGCAGATCGAGGTCGTAGTAGAAGCCGTCCTCGATCGGTGGGCCGATGGCCAGCTTCACCTGCGGATACAAATGCCGCACCGCTTGCGCCATGATGTGCGCCGTGCTATGCCTCAGCGCGTGCAGCGTATCGTGCTCTGTGTTATGTGCCGTAGATTGTTTCAACGCGTCCCTCGCTTTGCTCGGGATGCTTTGGCTGTTTTTCTTGCCGCCAGCCAAAGCGTGGGCGGTACTGGACTCGAACCAGTGGCCTTCGCTATGTCAAAGCGATGCTCTAACCAACTGAGCTAACCGCCCGAGATCTTCTTCCAAATGCCCCGCAGGGCAAAACCAATGGCAGAGCCAATCACCGTAGGCACTGCCGTCATAACAAGGGCCGCCAACGTCAGCGGCCAAAGACTTGCTTCGCCTCGGAACAACATCATGCCGAGGACCCATACAGCCTGCCCAAGGCAGACGGCAAGCGGTCCCAACAGAAATCGGCCGGTACCAAAGGCGCCGGTGACGATTGTTATTGCTAGCAGTCCGCCCAGATAATAGAACCCCGGCGCATCCCAGGGTTCGAGGTAGCTAGTGAGCGCAGGACTCGCTGCCCAGAGAGCCGCCCCGCAGATCGCGCCAAGCGCAAATGTCGTGCGACTCTTCATCTCAATCTTACGCCAACTCCCGCCCTCGATCAAAACTGCCAGCGGATGCGGCCGCACGACGCGCAGGCCAGCAGCCGACGGTGGCAATAGAGCGCGACGATCCCCGGCACAATCGCGCAGAAAAACAGGATCACCACCAGCCACACCGGAATCACCCGCTTGGGCTCGTCGTGGTTCCCACACTCACAGTCTGTCTTCATCGCCCTTCCCTCGCACGTGTTTCATGGCTCATGGAAAAAACGCTGCCGGGGGTGGGAGTCGAACCCACACGTCCCTTTCGGGACACAAGGTTTTAAGCCTCGCGCGGAAACCAATTTCGCCACCCCGGCCCAGAATCCTTTGGCTTCTTTCACCAGTCCCGATGTTGGATCAACGTTTGGATTGGTGAGATTCGTAACGCGGTCTTTCCAAATATGCTCGTACTTCCAGCCCTTCCATGACGCTCGATCTAGAACCGTCTTGCTTTTCGCCCATCCAACAGAACTATTTATACACGCTGTCGCGAGATCACGTTTTCGCTCAAGCGCAAGTGAGCCGGGAACATAACACTTTGCCAGGATCACTCTCGCTGCTAATTTGCCGTACTTTAGGGTGTGCAGTGTGTGATGGCGCTCGTTTGCTGGCTGCCGATGATACACGAGGCCCTTTACGCACCATAGACGTTCCGCGGTTATCTGAAGCCACCGGATGAAAGGTTCGGAAGCTCCGCAAATCCTCACGACCCATTGTTCGCGCTCGTTCATCGGATGGCACCATCGACGGATATTGCCGTCCCCGTCGATGACGCCACGAAGGAAGTTGTTAAATTGAGCGTCGGGGACTGCTAATGCTCCAATCGTAAGGCTTTTCCTTGGCGTCAAACCAATCTCAGCAAGCCGATGCCAGAGAATTTTGCTTTTCAAATTCCAATGAAATGCGATACCTCCAGAGCCGTTGTGTTTTTTGCTAATCCACCCACGAAAACCAATGGCACGCCGAATGGTTTGAAGATATTGTTCATCCACCGAAGTTACGTTTATGAGCCAGCCTCGCTCCATCAGACATCCATCGGCCGCGATGAGGCCAACAAGATACCAAAAGACTTCCTCTTTGCACTCAAACGGTTTCGGTTTCGGTCCTCTTAAGCCCATGCTTCCTCGTCACAAAGTTGGAGGCGCGGACCGGAATCGAACCGGTGAATAGCGGTTTTGCAGACCGCCGCCTTACCATTTGGCTACCGCGCCGAGGAGACGATTCCTGAAGGCCACGCCGCATACCGCGAGGAACTTCAATGACTGCCGGTGGATTGAAAATCGACCTGGCCGCCAACGTGCAGGGTGTTGATGCCGTCCGGATGGTTGCCGGGCTTATCCTGCGCCAACGGTTCAGTGGATTTGCTGGTGGGTGCTAAGCCGGTCTTCAACTCATAGTCACCGCCTGCAGGGTCGCTGGGCACCGGGTTGGGCGAAGACGGGCATTTGAATACTTCCAGGTCGTCGATGTAGGTGTCCTTGAGTTCGCTCAGGTTGCTGGGATATTGCTCGTGATGGTCGTCGCGATACGCCGAGATGGCGTAGAATATCTGCTTCAGGTTATTTTGACACTTCGCGCGCCGCGCTTTCTCCCGCATCTTCATCGCCCCGGGTGCTAAGAACCCGATCAGAATGCCGATAATGGCGATGACGACCAACAATTCGATAAGCGTAAATGCTTTTCGTTTCATGGAGTTAAGCCTTCCCACCACCGTACCAAAGTCGCTCCACTTCGTCAAGGATCGCGTACGCCAATCGCGGCTTGAGCACCCGCCCCAGCCGTTTGACCGTTCCTGAGCGATCCGCCAGAAACGCGCGCACCGGACGCCGGCCGAATGGGCCGCCGGACCCGCTCAGGTGCTCGCCGACAATCAGATCCAAGCGTTTGGCCTTTAGCTTCGCGGCCGCACGGGCGTGCGCGTGTCCGGTTTCAAGGGCAAACCCAACCCGGACCTGCCCTCGACGGCGCGGCAGCGAGCCGAGGATATCCGGCGTGGCTTTCAGCGCAAGCTGCAGCCGGCCCCGGCGGGGCAGTTTGGCCTCACGGACGGTCACCGGCTGAAAATCGCACACCGCCGCCGCCATAATCAGCGCATCGGCCCAGGGCAGCCAGCGCCGCAAGGCGCGCCGCATCTGCCGTGCCTGCTCAACCCACGCCACGCGCGCGCCCGGCGGTGGCGGGAAGCTGGTCGGCCCGCTCACGACCCGCACCCGATGGCCGCGCCGCAGCGCCTCTGTCGCCACACACTGGCCCAAATAGCCGGTGGAATAGTTCGACAAAAACCGCACCGGATCGATCGGCTCGCGCGTCGGGCCGGAGGCGATGAGCACGCGCAGCGCCCTGCGGCCGTAGCTCCTGGCGCTATCCCGAGCGCCAGCGAGGGACAGCCGTCGAGACCTCATTATTTCTTTCGTCGATGGCTGGAAGTTTTTGTCCTCGTAGACGGCTTGCCCGCGGGACGCGGCGCGGCCCCGCCCGCGGGCGGGGCGGCCAGCGGCCTCTTCAGCAGCGACACGGCCATCTGGACAATCTCCTCGACGTCGGCCAGATGCCCAAGCGCTTCATACCCGCACGCCAAGCTGCCCACCTGCGGGCCGACAAACCGCACGCCCATCCGCTTGAGCAGACGAATGCTCTCTTGCGTCGTCGCATGGTGGTACATGTGCACATTCATCGCGGGCGCAATCAGCACCGGCGCCTTCGACGCCATCACCAGGCACGTCAGCACATCATCCGCCAGGCCGTGGGCCAATTTGCCCAGCACATTCGCCGTCGCGGGCGCAATGAGAATGAGGTTCGCCGTCTCCGCCAAACGCGTATGGACGATGTGCGGATCGACGAGGCTGAACAGGTCCGTCTGCACCGGCCGCTCGGAGAGCGCCTGCAGCGTCAGCGGCGTGACAAACTGTTCCGCTTCTTTGGTCATCACGCACGTCACCCCGCACCCCTGCTCGCGCAGACGGCGCACCACATCCGCCGCCTTGTAGGCCGCGATCGACCCGGTAATTCCCAGCACCACTTCAGGCGCGCCCATTTATTTCTTCTTTCTTTTCGCGGTCCCTTTCTTCGCGGACCGCGGCTTCGTGCCGCGCGCGTCGATCTCCTCCGGTTGAATCTGAATTTTTCCCTGCCGGATTTCTTCCAGGGCAATCGTGGTGACTTTTTTCGTGTCAATCTCCACGAGCTGTGGCGCGCCCTCGTTCAGCTCTTTCGCGCGCCGGGCGGCAATCACCACCAGCTTATAAATGCTCGGACACCGCTTCAGCAGCTCTTGTGTCGCGACCGTCGGCATCACGTCCTCCTTCCACGCTGTTTGACCCGCAATCGCTCAGCCGTCACAATGGCCACCAGATGCGCGACCGCTGTCGTCAATCGATCATTGACCACCACATAATCGTACCATCGCGCGCACGCCAACTCCCGGGCCGCCACCGCGAGACGGCGGCGAATCGCCTCTCCGGACTCCGTCCCACGGCGCAAGAGCCGGCGCCGCAATTCCTCCATCGAAGGGGGCATCAGAAAAATCAGCACCGCCTGCCGCCTGCACCGCCGACGCACTTGCCGCGCGCCTTGGACGTCAATGCTCAGCACCACATCCCGCCCGCGGGCCAGCACGCGCTCAATCGTAGCGCGCGGCGTGCCATACCACGACTGATGCACCCGGGCCCATTCAAGCAGGCTCCCCTTAGCGCGCGCGCGGGAAAATGCCGCCTGCGAGAGAAACGCATACTCACGGCCGGAGCGCTCAGTTGGACGCGGCGGGCGCGTGGTCGCGGACACCGACCGCGACAACCCCGCGACGCGACGCAGCAGCTTGCGGATGACGGTGGTTTTCCCCCCTCCCGACGGACTGGAGATGACGAACAGCGTGCCGCGACGAAGGGCCGTCAGCGACGGAGATCCTCAAGCCGCTGCGCCAGCGTGGCCGGCTGCACGCTGGAGAGCACCACGTGATCCGAATCGGTGATGACCACCGCGCGCGTGCGCCGCCCATTGGTGGCATCGATCAACTTGTGCTGCCGGAGGGCCGCCTCGCGCAGCCGCTTCATCGGCGAGGGATCAGCCGCGATCACCGCCACGACGCGCGCGGCCATCACCGCATTGTCAAATCCGACGTTGAGCACCGGGCTGCCCATGCCTACTCCAAATTCTGCGCCTGCTCGCGGATTTTCTCGATCGCCTGCTTGATCTCGATGACAGACCGCGCGATGTCGGCGTCGTTGGCCTTCGAGCCGATCGTGTTGGCCTCGCGCATCAGTTCCTGCGCGATGAAATCGAGTTTTTTGCCGACCGGCTCTTTGGCGGTCAGCGCCTGCGTCAAATGCGCAAGGTGGCTGGATAGCCGCACGATCTCTTCATGCACATCCACATCCCGCACAAACGCCACCGCCTCTTGCAGCTGCGCGGCCGTCACCGTGGAGGTGCGGAGCGTCCCGTGCAGGCGCTGCTGCAATCGCTGGCGCTGCTGCCCGGCGGCCTGCGGCAGCCGCTTCGTGATCGCCCGCGCGTGCTGCGCGATCGTCTTCGCCAGCAGACGCAGATCGCTCACCAGCCGACGGCCTTCTTGCGTGCGCATCGCCAGCAGCTTCCGCACGCCCGCTTCGATCGCCCGCCGAATCGTCGGCCACAGCGCGTGGGGCGGCTCTATTTCATCCGCCACCTTCATCGCCTGGGGCAGGGCGAGCAGATGCGACAGCTCCACCTGCCCGGCCAGCCCGAACTGTTTCTTCATCGCCCGCAACCGCACGCAATAATCGCGCACCAGCGCCTCGTCGACGACGACCCGCCGGGTGGCGCGCTGGGTCGGCTGCACCGTCACGCTCAGGTCGACGCGTCCGCGGCGAATGTGCCGGCGAATCAGTTGGGCGACTTCGCCGTCAACGCCGGTGAGTCCGTCCGGCAGGCGCTGGCCAATGTCCAAATAGCGATGGTTGGTGCTGCGCAGCTCGACCGTCACCGCCCCACCCGGCGCGTGCCGCGTGAGGCGGCTGTACCCTGTCATGCTTTGCATGTGCGGCTTGGGTGTTAGCCCCACACCGCGGTCTTGTGCGTCATTGACGTCGCCTCTGTGATGGGATAGAGCTGCACCAGCAGCTCTTCCGGGCGGAACCACAACTTGATTTCCCGTTCCGCTTCTTGCGGATCGGAGGAGGCGTGCAGCACGTTTTCCATCACGCCCTTGGTGGTGATGCGTCCGAGCGCTCCGCGCATCGTCGACGGATCGGCTTGTTCCGGATTGGTCGCGCCGGCCAACTGCCGCACGCGGCCCACCGCCCCCGACCCCGTGTAGACGAGTGCGAGCACATGCGTGACGCCATGCAGCTCCCCGCAGAGGTAGCGAATCAGCTCCTCATAAAACGGCTTGTCCTTCAAGGCCTTGTAATGTTCCTCGGCCAATTCCCGACTCACCCGCATCGCTTTGGCCCCGGCCAGCGTCAGTTTCTCTTCGGCCAAGCGCGACAGCACCGCCCCGGTCAGGCCGCGGGCGATGGCGTCCGGTTTCACGAGGACGAGTGTCGCTTCTTCTCTCATGCGACACCCTGCTCTGGTCTGGCGCCGAGCACGTGTGCGATGCGCGTCAAGTCTTCCTGGCTAAAATATTCGATGATGACTCGTCCGCCTCGCTTGCGCTCGGACAACGTCACTTTCGTGCCCAACAGTTGACGCAGCTCATCCTCCAGCGCCTTGACGTGCGGCTCCGGCACGCGGCGCGTCCGCCGCGCCTTCGGCTGCCACTGGCCGGCCAGCTCTTCCAGTTGTCGCACAGACAACTGCTTAGCGCTGATCACCGCGCATAATTCCAGTTGTTTGCTGCGCCCCTCCACGCCCAGCAACACTTTCGCATGGCCGGCGGCAATGGTCCCGTCGCGCAGCGCGCGCTGGATCTCTTCGGGCAGCTTCAGCAATCGCAACACATTCGCGACACTGCTACGTTCTTTTCCCAGCGCGTCGGCCAGCGCCTCCTGGGTGTACCCAAACTCTTCCACCAACCGCTGCAGCGCGTTGGCCTCTTCCAGCGGATTCAGCCCCTCGCGCTGGATATTTTCGATCAGCGACCATTCCAGCGTTTCTTGATCCGACAGCGCCCGCACGATGGCCGGAATCTCCTGCAAACCGACCGCCTGCGCGGCGCGCCAGCGCCGTTCGCCGGCAACCAGCTCATAAATCCCATGCGCAATCGGCCGCACGATCACCGGCTGAATCACGCCCCGCTGCTTGATGGACGCCTTCAGCTCCTCCAGCGACGCGCCATTCATCGCTTCGCGCGGCTGGTACCGCCCCGGTCGAATCTGGTCAATCCGCAGCGCCACCAAATGGTCGCCAGGGGCTGTCGTCGTCTCAATGATCTGCGCTAGCCCGCGTCCCAAACGTTTCTCACTCATTCGTTCACCCTCAGCTTGTGCCGGTTTCCATGACGGCGACGCGATTCTGCTGCGGCGGTGGGTTAGCCAGCGCCGCTCCTAAACATTTTTTCAAAAATTCCTTTGTAAGATTCTCGTAAGCTATTGCGCCTGAAGATGTTGCATCATACATACAAATTGGTTTACCAAAGCTTGGGGCTTCTGCCAATCGTACGTTACGCGGGATCTCCGTCTCAAACACCAACTCTTTAAAAAAATTACGGACTTCCTGGGCCACTTCTTTAGTTAGATTAGCCCTGGCATCCGCCATTGTCAACACAATCCCTCCAATTTTCAAACTTGGGTTATGCCCATTCCGAACCAGTCCAATCGCCTGCACTAACGCGCTAAGCCCTTCAAGCGCTAAATATTCACATTGAACCGGGATGAGCACAAGATCAGCGGCCACGAGCGCGTTGATCGTGAGCAACCCCAGTGATGGCGGACAATCGAAGAGGATCACGTCATACTGCGCGCTGACCGTCTCGCACAAGCGCTTCAACATCACTTCACGATCCTGCATCTGCGCAAGCGTTAATTCAGCGCCGGCGAGATCGAGACTGGATGGAAGCACATCCAATTTTTCAACGGCGGACGGCTTCACCGCCTCCTGCACCGTAACCCCCTCAACCAATACTTCGTAGGTCGTATGCTGCAATCTTGCTCTGGAAATTCCACACGACGTGCTTGAGTTTCCCTGTGGGTCAAGATCGATCAGGAGCGTTCGGCGTCCACCAACCGCAAGATACGCGCCCATATTCACCGCTGTGGTCGATTTTCCCACTCCACCCTTTTGATTGCAGATCGCAACAGCTATTGCCATGTTCCACGTGGAACAATGATCAGATTTTTCCACATCTGTTTAAAACCTGTGGATAATCGAACAACCTACGTCTTGACAGTTTTATAGATTGCGAGCGAGATCAGACTATTCGTCAACCAGTACAACACAAGACACGAGGGGACCTGATAAAACATCACCCCGAAGATGACGGACATCATCGGTCCAGAAAATACGTTGGCCCCTGGAGCTGACGAGTTGCTGGATTGAGACATTTTTGTTTGGAAGAACATTGCGGCCGCCATGGCAATGGGGAGGATGTTCAGTTCAAACCCGCCGGGAAGCCGTGCAAGTCGATCAGGAAGCGATAAGTCTTTGATCCATAAGAACCCGGCTCCTCGAAACTCTACGCTATGGGTAATAGCGGACCAAAACGCAAAGAAAATAGGCATTTGCAACAGCATTGGTAGGCAGCCGCTGGCAGGACTGACCTTGTTCTGCTTAAATAACGCGAACATTTCCTTATTCATACGGGTTTGATCATCCGCATATTTTTTCTTCAGCTGGTCCATTTTTGGCTGAAGCTGCTGCATTTTCTTCATCGACCGAACGCTGATCAGCGTAAATGGAGCGAGCGTCGTGGTCACAATCAACGACAGTAACAAAATCGCCACGCCATAGTTATGCACCAGCGAGGCGATCCATCTCAATAGCAGCACGATTCCTAGCCCAATTTGTCCGAGAAACCCGATGGGAAATGCTCGTTCAAAGCCGGCGTCTCTCAGCTTAAAGTAGTCTCTCTGGCCGATGAACACTTGGAATCGTCGCTCTTCTGTGCCTGAAGGAGGCAGCGCCAGCGACCCCTGAAGTTCGGCAGCAATTGAATCGGACTGAGATGGCAGGAGCGTTGTCGAAACGGACAGTTTCTCATCCGGCTTGATCGCCTGGCAAAAATAGCGCTCGCTCAGCGTGAGGAGCTGTGTTCCACGTGGAACAGCTCTGGCTTGCCGCTGTGCGCCACGATAGATCTGATGGCTCTTTTGCCACCCGCTTTCCTTTTTAGAGAACACGGCCACCTCTAGCATATTATAGCGTCCAGCGAGCTGGTCGCTCCTGACCCAGGTAGTGAATATCTTCACAGGAACTTCTTTTGTCTGCGTGGAGCTGCTGGCTACCTTCAGCCCGATCCAGTAGGTGGGCGACTGCTCATCAAGCGACACGACAAGCTCGTATTGAAGTCCTTCCGCCGCTTGCCAACTCCATGTCGCGCTGGAGCGAGTTTGTGAGACGAACGACCAGGCCTGCGCACCATCCCCAATGCGCGGGGCCACTAAATAGTGCTCGCCGTTGCCAATGACGAGATCCGCTTTGGTCAACAAATCGCGGACCGTTTTTAATTGCACCGCATGTACGGCGGCAGACTGTTTGCCAATCCTCAGCACGAGCTGCTCTGACTCAATCACTATAAGTTCTTCATGTTGAGCTTGTTGAGTAAATATAATATCCTGCAATTGCGGGGGAGGTGCTGCCCGGACTTGGCTTTGAATGGCCGCAAGCTGTGCGGGCGTCTGGGCGACGCGCATCTTGCCTTCAATCACATGCGTATAGATGGCGAGAATGACCACGGAGAGAATGGAGGCGGTCCACACTCGCTGTTCGCCTGACATTAGATAGGGTCCACTCCGCTTTCGCAGAAAGGATGGCAGCGAAACAACCGCTTCAGTGTCTGCCATGCTCCTCTTCGAAGCCCGTTGGCGAGGATGGTCTGCTCCGCATAGACCGAGCAAGAGGGGAAAAAACGACATTGATGTAATACCATGTGAGACAATATGTTACGATATGCCAGAATCGCTGTCACAGCGATTCTCTGGCCGATTGTGAGGTGCGCGTGAAACCGCTGCATAGGCGACTCAGCTCTTCTGTGATGTGCGAGGGACGAAGTCCGTCGATGCGCTTCAGCACCACGAGCACGTCGCGGCCGGTGCCGAACATCGCTTTATTCGCGCGGTACAGCTCGCGCACTACACGCTTCGCGCAGTTGCGCTCCACCGCGCCGCGCAAGCCGTGCTGGATCCGAATGCCAAGCCGAATATGGGGGAGCGAATTGGGCAGCGTCCCAACGGCCAGCGTCGCGCCTTTCACCCAAACACCGCGCTGCCGAATCGCGCGAAAGCGCGCGTCCCGCTTCAGGCGCTCAGCGGAACGGAAGATGGCGCGAGGAATCATCCCGCCACCTTCGGCGGGCCCAACGGCCTTGCGCATGGCGCAGGACCGCCTGCGGCGGCTGTCTCCGGTGGTGGGATTAATCGGGGAGCAGTTGCCAGCGGCCCTTTTTCCGACGACGATTGAGGGTTTTCTGCCCTCCGCGCTTCTGCATGCGCGACCGGAAACCGTGCGTCCGACGGCGTTTCAAACGCGTGATAGGACGCAAATTCTTTTTCATTAGACAGACTCCTCCACCCTGTTCAGTGCGGGAAAAAGGCATTATAGAATGCGTCAGGAAGAGAATCAAGGTAAAACGCTTGAGTGCGTGCCGTGTCGCTGGTATAATCCCCCATCGCTTACTCGCTCCGCGCAGTGGACCGGTTCCGCCCTGCTGTGCAAAAGATGTGGAAAGTGTGCATAACTCCATGGTTGAGTGGTCCGCCGTTGTAGAACACCTCAAGACTCGCCTCGGCGAAGAGACGGTCAGCCGCTGGATTGCCCCGCTGAAGCTTGCCGCCGCGTCTGAGCACGTGGTGACGCTTGAGGCCCCTAACGCGTTTTTCAGGGATTGGGTGCTCTCCCATTATCATCCGCTCTTCGAGGAGCTTGTCGGGGGGCGCACGGTAGAAATTACTGCAGCCGTCAACGGCGCCCGCGACGAGACCCCCCTGGCCGGCCCGTCTCGCACCCCTGGCGATCCGGCTACGGGCAGCGCAGGCGACGGACCTGCCCAGGGGAAAAGCCCTCGGCCGTCGACGAGCAAAACACTCACCCCGCGCTTTACCTTTGAGCGGTTCGTCGTTGGGCCGAGCAATCGCTTCGCCCACGCGGCGTCGCTGGCCGTCGCCGAATCACCGGCGAAGGCGTACAACCCGCTCTTTATCTACGGCGGGGTGGGCCTTGGCAAAACGCATCTCATGCAAGCGATCGGGCACGCCATTTCGCAGCGTTTGAACACGAGCAAGATTGCGTATGTCTCGAGCGAGCAGTTTACGAATGAGCTGATCGAAGCGATTCAAACACGGACGACGGCAAAATTTCGCGACCGGTATCGCACCGTCGATGCGCTGCTGATCGATGACATCCAGTTCATCGCGGGCAAAGAGTCCACGCAGGAGGAATTTTTCCACACCTTCAATACCCTCTACGATGCGCACAAGCAAATTGTGCTCTCCAGCGACCGCCAGCCGAAAGAAATCGACGGGGCCGAGGAGCGCCTCGTGTCGCGATTCGGGTGGGGGCTGGTCACGGACATCCAACCACCGGACCTAGAGACGCGCATCGCGATCTTGCGCAAAAAGGCAGAGGAGGCCGCGGTGACGGTGCCCGGCGAGGTGACGAACTTCATCGCCGCGCAGATTACGTCGAACATCCGCGAGCTGGAAGGCGCGCTGATCCGCGTCGTCGCGTATTGCCGCTTTTTCTCCAAGCCGCTTACGGTCGAGGTGGCGCAAGACGTGTTGAAAGATATGGTGCGCGAGGTCGGCGCGCGGGTGACGGTGGTGTTGATTCAGCAGCGGGTGGGGGACTATTTTAAGCTCTCCGTGGAGGAGATGAAGAGCGTGAAGCGCCAGCGCTCGGTGCTCTATCCGCGCCAGGTGGCGATGTATTTGTGCCGCACGCTGACCGATTCGTCGCTGCCGGAGATTGGCCGCGCCTTCGGCGGGAAGGATCACTCCACCGTTCTCCACGCCGTGGAGAAGATTTCCAAAGAAATGGCACAGGATACCCACAAGAAACACCTCATGGCGCATCTGGCGGGCCTCATCACAACCCACACTTCAACCACCTGATGCGGCAAGCGTGTTCAGTTCTCCACATGTCCACACCCCCAACGACGACTACAACGACGAAGTTCTTTCTTTATATAAAAAGAGAATAGTAGCCCTGCGAGGTGGAAAACTATGCGCGTGACAATTGAGCAGCCCTCTTTATTGAAAAGTCTTCAGGCCGTTGAACGAGCGATCAATGAACGAAGCTCACTCCCAATTCTCTCCAACATCTTGCTGGAGACAACGGAGCATGAGTTGGTGGTCACCGCTACCGATCTTGATGTGGGCGTGCAGTATCGCGTGCCGCTCTCTGCGCAAGCGGAGCAAGGAGCGATCACGTTGCCGGCGAAGCGGTTCACGACCATTATTCGAGAACTGCCGATGGATACCGTGACGCTGGAAGCGAAAAAAAATCATGCGGCTAGTGTGGTGTGCGGGAAAACACAATTCCGCGTGCAAGGGCTTCCTCCGGAAGACTTCCCCCTCTTTCCCGCGTTTGAGTACGAGCACCCCGTCACTATTGCGCAGGGGCTTTTGAAGGGATTGATTCTCCAGACGGCCTTTGCGATGTCGTTGGAAGAAACTCGGTTTATTCTCAACGGCACCCTCTTGTCGTACCGCGAGGGCGTGCTGACCATGGTCGCTACAGATGGGCGCCGGCTCGCCCAAGCGAACGCGCCGGCGCAGGGAGAGGGGGCGAGCGCGTTTCAGATGGTGCTGCCGGCGAAGACGACGCGCGAACTGGCCCGGCTGTTAGTGGAGGAGGAAGGCGCGGTGACGATAGCGCCGCTGAAGGACAACCAAGTGCTGTTTCGATTCGGAGGAGTCACGGTGCTGACGCGGTTGATCGAGGGACAGTTCCCGGCGTACGAGCAGGTGATTCCGGCGCCCACCAAGACCACGCTCACCTGTGAGCGGCAACCCCTGTGCGATGTGATTCGACGGGTCAGCCTTATGACGACGGCGACCTCGCAAGCGGTCGTGTTCGACGTGACCGCTGACTGCGTGGTGGTGTCGAAAGAATCCCCGGAACTAGGCAGCGCGCGCGCAGAGTTAGCGGCGGCCTATGCCGGCGCGCCGATGACCATCGCATTTAATCCGGAGTTCTGGTTGGATGTGCTGCGCGTCGTCGAAGGGGAGGAGATTGTGATCGAGCTAACCGCTCCGGAGAAGCCGGCGGTGGTGCGATTACCGCATGCCCTCTATTTGATGTTACCGATGAAATTGGCATGACGACACGGCGGCGCACCGAGGCGGTCTCTCTGGGGGAGATCCTGCCGCAGGTGGTGCGGGAGACGCAGACCAAACAGGCGGCGATGCGCGAGCTGCAGCAGCAGTGGGCGCGCGCGGTCGGCAAGACCCTCGCGAAGCGCACCCAGCCGGTGAGCATGCGCTGCGGCGTGCTGTATGTGCGCACCGACGAGCCGGGGACCGGCTATGCGTTGAGCCTGGAGAAGCCGGCGGTGTTACGCGCGTTGAATGCGGCGGGCGTGCCGGTCGAGGAGATTGCGGTGCTCGCGGGGGAGCTGACGCGCTGATGGGCTACGTGGTAGATCGCGCCTTCGCTCTGCGCGCCGAGGATGTCGTCTTGGTGTTGGCGCTGCGGCAGCGCGGAGCGCGCAGCCGGCTGCTCTTACGCGATGGAAGTTTATTGCACACCCCGACGCGCCCGCGCACGCTGTGTCGCGCGCTCGACGCCGCGGACGCGCACGGCTACTGGTTCATCGGACGGAAGAGCAGAAGGAAGGCAGCGCCATGACGAAGAAAGCGGCCGCGGCACAAAGTGGCTACGACGCCAGCGCCATCCAAGTGCTGGAGGGACTGGAGGCGGTGCGTCGGCGGCCGGCTATGTATATAGGCGATACGGGCACTCGCGGGCTGCATCACCTCGTTGAGGAGGTGGTCGACAACTCGATCGATGAAGCCATGGCCGGCTACTGCAAAAAGATCGAGGTTGTCGTGCATCGCGACAATTCGGTGACCGTGATTGATGATGGGCGCGGCATCCCGGTGGATCTGCACAAGACGGAGAAAAAGCCTGCGCTGGAAGTGGTGCTGACGAAGCTGCACGCCGGCGGCAAGTTCGATCAGCGCACCTACAAAGTCGCCGGGGGGCTGCACGGCGTGGGGGTCTCGGTGGTGAACGGGTTATCGGAGTGGTTGGAGGCGGAAGTGCGCCGCGACGGCAAGATGTATCGGCAGCGCTACGCCCGCGGCGTGCCGGTGGCGCCGATGGCGATGGTGGGCAAGGCCACGGGCACGGGCACCCGGATGACGTTCAAGGCGGATAAGGAGATTTTCCAGAGCGGGATCGTCTATAGCTATGAGACGCTCGTCAACCGCATGCGCGAGTTGGCGTTTCTGAACAAAGGGTTGACCATCGCGCTGAAGGATGAGCGCAGCGACAAGGAGACGACGTTCAAGTTTGACGGCGGTATCAAAGAATTTGTGGAGCATCTGAATAAATCTAAAACGCCGCTGCATGGGGTGATCGCCTTTGAGGACGAGAAAGACCAGGTGGGCGTGGAAGTCGCGCTGCAGTATGCCGACGACTTCACCGAGCGGCTGTTTTCGTTCGCGAACAATATCAACACCGTGGATGGCGGCACACACCTGTCCGGGTTTAAGTCAGCACTCACGCGCGTGGTCAACCAGTATTGCAAGACCAAAAATCTATTCAAGGGCGACAACCTGACCATCGAAGGCGACGATGCGCGCGCTGGCTTGACGGCGGTCGTGAGCGTGAAGATTCCGCAGCCGCAGTTCGAGGGGCAGACCAAAGCGAAACTCGGCAGCCCGGAGGCGGAGCCGATTGTGTCCTCGATTGCGTATGAGAAGCTCTCGCGGTTCCTCGAGGAGCACCCCGCCATCGCCGGCAAGATCGCGGATAAGTGCCTCACCGAAGCGCGGGCGCGCGAGCGGGCGCGGCATGAGCGCGACCTGGTGCGCCGCAAAGGCTTGTTGGAGTCAAGCGCCTTGCCGGGCAAGCTGGCCGACTGTTCCGAGCGCGATCCAGCACTCTGCGAGGTCTATATCGTGGAAGGGGATTCGGCCGGAGGGAGCGCAAAACAAGGACGAGATCGGCGGTTTCAGGCGATTTTGCCCATCAAGGGGAAAATCCTTAACGTCGAGAAGGCGCGGCTGGAAAAGATGCTGGTCAATGAAGAGATCCGCATCATCATCACCGCGCTGGGGTGCGGCATCGGCAACGAATTCGATCTGGCCAAGCTGCGCTACCATAAAATCTTGCTCATGGCCGATGCCGACGTGGACGGCAACCACATCCGCACGCTGCTGCTGACGCTGTTCTACCGGAAAATGCGGCCGCTGATCGAGGCGGGCCACATCTACATTGCGCAGCCGCCGCTCTATAAAATCAAGCGGGGTAAACGCGAAGAGTATATCGACACCGAGGAGCAGCTCTCCACGATGCTCCTCGAGCTGGGGGCTGAGGGCAAGACGCTGACGCATCTGAAAAGCAAAAAAGTCTTCAAAGAAAAGGGGTTGCTGGAGCTGATGCGGCTGCTCGCCGACATCGAGGGGCTGGCCAAAAGTGTTACGCGACATCGTGTGGACCCGGCGGCGTACTTCCAGCAGGCGGACCGCAAGCGAGGGCTGCCGCTGTACTGCATTCGCCTGGAAGGGGAGGCGCACTTCTTGTACGATGACGATGAGCTGGCGAAATTTGCAAAAACCCGGCAGGTAAACCTGGAAGAGCTGGAGAAAGCGTCCTCAACCGCCGCGACGCATTTCGTCGAGCTGTACGAGTCGTCGGAGTTGGACGAGCTGCGCCGGCGGCTGGAGAAGCTGGGGCTCTCGTTTGAGGAGTACTATCCGAACGACGGCAAAGCGGCGTTTCGGCTCGAGAGCGAAGCCGCCCCGCAGAGTTTCGGCGGGCTGCGCGATGTGCTGCTGGCCGTCGAGCACGAGGGGCGGCAAGGCATGACGATTCAGCGGTACAAGGGGCTGGGAGAGATGAACCCGCAGCAACTCTGGGAGACGACGATGGATCCGGCCAAGCGCACTATTCTGAGGGTGACGCTGAATGACGTCGTGGAAGCGGAGCGGATCTTCACCACGCTGATGGGCGAGGCCGTCGAGCCCAGAAAACAGTTTATTGAAGAACACGCCCTCGAAGTGAAGAACCTTGACATCTAACAGAAGGACGTCATGTACACGCTAGGCGAGAAGATTATTCCGCGGGATATCGAAGAGGAGATTAAAGACTCGTACATCTCCTACGCGATGAGCGTGATCGTCGGGCGAGCACTCCCGGATGTGCGCGATGGCTTAAAGCCCGTGCACCGGCGCGTCCTCTACGCCATGCGGGAGCTGGGGCTGGACCCCGGCAAGCCGTATAAAAAAAGCGCGCGCATTGTAGGGGATTGCTTGGGCAAATACCATCCGCACGGTGATGTCGCCGTGTATGACGCGCTGGTCCGCATGGTGCAGAACTTCAGCCTGCGGTATCCGCTCGTCGACGGTCAAGGCAATTTCGGCTGTTTTACGGGTGATGTGAAGTTGAAGCTTGTTGACGGAACGGTCAAGACATTTGAAGAGCTGGCACAGCTTCCTCCGGAACAGCCGTTTTACGTCTACGCCGTCAATCGAAACAAAGAAGTCGTAATTGGACGAGCGTCCCATGCGAGGATCACGCGCCGGAAGGCCACGCTCGTCGAGGTGCTGCTGGATAACGGCGAGAAGGTTCGTTGTACGCCAGACCATCGGTTCCTTTTGCGCAGCGGTATCTACAAACAGGCGAAAGATCTCACGTCGGACGATAGCCTCATGGCCGGCTACTTTGATCTGGCGCCGGTTCGAGAAGAACGGTCGAACGATTACCTAAGGGTTCACCAGCCAAGTGGCGCATGGACGTTTATCCATTGGCTTGCAGACGCGTACAACTTGGCCGCTGGGCGCTACAGTCGGCGCGCCGGGCGGGTTCGGCACCACAAAGACTTTAATCGATTTAACAACTCACCAGATAATATCGAACGCCTCTCCATCGGTGAACATAATCGTAAGCACGGCGAGCACGTGAAGACGCTCTGGCAGCAGGAAACATTTCGGGCGGCGCAGCGGCGCGGCGTGCAGGAATACTACGAGACGCATCCGGAAGCGAGAGAAGCGAAGCGGCGAAGCATGATCGAGGCTAACCGATCCGGGTGCTATCGTACGGCGGAGAGCGAACAGCGACGGCGCGAAACGCTCAAGGCGTTGTATCAACAGCAGCCAACTCGGCGCGAATCATTAGCTCAAGGGGCGAAGACGAGATGGCAAGATGCTGCCTTCCGAGAGAAAATGTCAAAAGCGTTAAGAGGACTCGTGAAGCGCCCGCTCGACCCACAGACGAAACAACGGGTGGCGAAGGCGATTTCAGCGAACAACCACGCGATGTGGAACAATCCAACGCAGCGAAGTCGGATTGTTCAAGCGATGCGAGCCGTGATGCAGCGTCCGGAGATCCGACAGGAAATTTCTGAACGCTCAAAGGCGCTATGGCGCAGCGCGGAGTTCCGAGCGAAGTATAGCCCGAACCATCATCGGCAGATGGCCAAGACGCTCTGGGCCGATCCGAGGGTGGTCGAACAGTATCGTAGAAGGATTAAAGCGCTATGGGAGCAGCCAGCGTTTCGGCAAGCCCAGCGGCAAGCCGTTGTGGAGAGCGACCGTCGACGAGTGGCGGCCGACCCCTCCATGCCTCAACGCTTGGCACGGTTGGCCGCCAAAGCGTTAACCATAAAATGGACCGATCCGTCGTATCGTCGACGGGTCATGCGCGCAAAAATTCAAGGATATGTCGCGAGGCTCTCGGCGACTCTTGGAACAGGCGACGTGAGCCCAGAAGCGTTTGAGGCGCATAGGAGCAATTGGGTGCCACGATACGAAAAGGCCGTCGCGTATTTTGACGATTCATCTGAAATGTTGCGTTCTTCTGTTCCAGTCAACCATCGGGTGGTGAAGGTGACGGCGCTTGAAACGCGAGAGGACGTCTACGACATCACCGTAGACGAGCACCACAACTTTTTGCTCAACGCCGGCGTGTTCGTGCACAACTCCGTGGATGGGGATTCTGCGGCCAGCATGCGGTACACGGAAGCGCGGTTGGCGTCGATTGCCGAAGAACTGCTCGCTGACATTGACAAAGACACCGTGGACTTCGGGCCGAACTTCGACGGCTCGCTGGTTGAGCCGAAACTCTTACCCGCGCGGCTGCCGAACTTGCTGGTGAATGGCTCCAGCGGGATCGCCGTCGGCATGGCGACCAACGTGCCGCCGCATAATCTTGGCGAAGTGGTCGACGGACTATGCGCGCTGATTGATGAGCCGGAGATCGGGCTGCCCGCGCTGATGCGCCACGTGACCGGGCCGGACTTTCCGACCGGGGCGATTTTGTGCGGGCGCGACGGGATCAAGAACGCATACGAAACCGGCCGCGGCAGCTTGCGCATCCGCGCCAAGGCGCAAGTGGAGCAGATGAAGGGCAACCGGCAGGCGCTCATCATCACCGAACTCCCGTATCAGGTTAATAAGGCCACCTTGCTGGAGACGATCGCCAGGCTGGTGCAGGATAAGCAGCTCGAGGGCATCTCCGACTTGCGCGATGAGTCGGACAAAGACGGCACGCGCGTCATGATTGAGCTCAAGCGCGATGCGAACGACCAAGTGGTGCTCAACCAATTGTACAAGCACACGCAACTGGAGACGACCTTCGGCGTCATCATGCTCGCCTTAGTCGATGGGCGGCCGCGCGTGCTGGGGCTGAAAGCGCTGCTCCAGGCGTTTATCGAGCATCGCAAGGAGATTGTGACCCGCCGCACGAAGTTCGAGCTGGCGAAGGCGAAGGAGCGCGCGCATATCCTCGAGGGGTTGAAGATCGCGCTGGCGAATCTGGACGCGATCATCAAGACGATCCGCCAGTCGAAGAGCCCGGCGGAAGCGAAGGCAGCCCTTGTCAAACATTTCAAGCTGAGCGAACGGCAGGCGCAGGCGATCTTGGAGATGCAGTTGCAGCGCTTGACCGCCCTGGAGCGCGATAAGATCGAAGCGGAATACCAGGAACTGCTCAAGAAGATCGCCTACTACGAGATGCTGCTCAAGAGCGAGAAAAAAATACTGGACGTGATCAAGGGCGAGCTGTTGGAGCTGCGGAAGAAATTCGCCGATGAGCGGCGCACGCAAATCGTCGGCGAGGTGCAGGACCTGAAGATTGAGGACCTCATCGCCGATGAAGACGTGGTGCTCACCGTCAGCCACCGCGGCTACATCAAGCGGCTGCCCGTGTCGGCCTATCGCAAGCAGCGGCGCGGCGGTGTGGGCGTGACCACGGTGGAGACCCAAGAGGAAGATTTCGTGGCGCATCTGTTCATCGCCTCCACGCATGAGACGCTGATGTTCTTCACCGACCAGGGCCGCTGCTACTGGCTGCCGGTGCATGAGGTGCCGCAGGCCGGCCGCTACGCGCGCGGCACGGCGATTGTGAACCTGTTGGCCCTGCAGAAAGACGAGCAGTTGCGTGCCTTCGTCGCCGTTAAGGAGTTCGGCGAGGGGCAACTCCTCGTGATGGCGACAAAGCAAGGCACCATCAAGAAAACGGCGCTGAGCGCCTATGGCAATCAGCGCAAGGCGGGCATCATCGCCATCACGCTGGAGCCGGGCGACGGGCTGATCGAGGCGAAAGTGACTGATGGCAAACAGGAGCTGTTGTTGATCACCCGGCTGGGCAAAGCGATTCGATTTCCCGAAGAGCAGGCGCGCGAGGTTGGGCGCGCGGCGCGCGGGGTGCGCGGCATCCGGCTGGACAAACACGATGAGGTCGTGTCGATGGTCGTGGCGCACGCCAAGGCCGATGTGCTCACGATGACGGAGTTAGGATTCGGCAAGCGCTCCTCATTGGAGGAGTATCGCGTGCAGAGCCGCGGGGGCAAAGGCATCATTAACATTAAAGTGACGGAGCGCAACGGCGCGGTGGTGGGTGCTAAGACCGTCAGCGACCGCGACGAAGTGATGCTCATTTCACACGAAGGCATGATCGTGCGCTGCGCCGTGAAGGATGTGCGCGAAACCGGGCGCGCGGCGCAGGGCGTGCGGCTGATCAACATGAAAGGCAAAGACCGCGTCGTCTCAGTGGCGAGCGTGGCGCCGCGCGAAGACGAAGAGGACGAGGCCGACACGCTGGCCGTGGAGCCGCCTGAGGTGGCCGCCCCAACGCCCGCGCCGAAGCCCGAGGCCGCGCGCGCGACACCAAAGACAAAACGAAAGGGAGGACGATGAAACGCATGAAGCCTGTTCTGGGACTACTGTTGCTTGCGGGAATGTCGCTGGGCCTGTCCGGCTGCGGTCTGGTGACGGTGGAAGACGGACAAGCCGGCGTGAAAGCCGATTTCGGAAAAATTTCTGACGCGCCGCTGAACAGCGGGTGGCATTGGTATCTGCCCGGAATGTCGTGGGTGGAAGTGTGGGAAGTCAAAACCCAAGAACTGAAGGAAGTCGCCACGGTGCCTTCTTCCGAAGGGCTGATTTCGCAGCTGGACATCTCCGTGCTCTACAACGTGCCGAAAGATAAAGTGGTGTTTGTGCGCAAGACGACGGGGCGCGATTATCGCGAGACGATTCTGGAACCGTACGTGCGTGAAGCGATCCGCAACGTGGTGAGCGGCTACGCCGTGAAGGCGCTCTTTAGCGATGAGGGGAGGCATGAAATTGGGAACAAGATCCTCGGCTTCCTCCGCGAGAAGCTAGAGCCCAGGGGCATTCTGGTGCAGGATGTGCTGCTGCGCGATGTCCGGCTGCCCCCCACGTTTTCGGCCAGCATTGAGTCCAAGCTGAGGGCAGAGCAGGAATCGCTCCAGAAGGAATTTGAGCTGACCAAGGCGAAGAAAGATGCGGAGATCGAAATCGCCCGGGCCGGCGGAGTCGCCAAGAGCAACGAGATTATCGCCGAGAGTTTGAGCGAGAAGTATCTGCGCTATCGCTGGATTGAGGGCTTGCAGCGCAGCCAAGTGCAGGTGGTGTATGTTCCGACCGAGGCGAATTTGCCGATTATGGAAGCCAGTCGGTGGAAGATCGAAGAAGCAAAGGCGCCTCCAAAGTAGCCGTGGCTGGGGGCTGAGGGCTCTGGGGTGGGGGCAACAGCAACGAGGGGCCCTGAGCGAACAGAGATTTTGAAACGCGATTCGCGTCCCCATCGTCTAGTGGCAGGACAACAGCCTTTCGAGCTGACAACGCGGGTTCGATTCCCGCTGGGGACAAATTTCTGAAGGCATGAACGAAACAACCTGGCTTGTGGGCGCGGCGCTGGTGACGCCGGCGGGGCTGCGGCGGGGCGCGGTGGCGGTGCATCAGGGGCGCATCGCGGCGATTCGCACGAGTGCGCCCCGCGGTGGACGTCGGATCGAGCTGCGCGGGCGCACCCTGGCCCCCGGCTTCATTGATCTGCACGTGTGGGGCGAACCGGAGGTGGTGGCGCGCGCGGCGGTGAAGGGCGGCACTACCAGTTTTTTGACGGCAGTCGGCCCGCAGTCGCCGGAGCTGCTCGTCAACCGCCTCGTGCAACTCAGCAATCAGCTACACTCGCAACTCGGAACTCGTAACTCGGAACTCCGTGGAGCGCGGTGCCTGGGCGTGCATTTGGAAGGGCCGTTTTTAAATCCACTTAAAGCGGGCGCGTTGGCCAGCCGGTGGCTGCGGCCGCCGACGAGCGGAGAGCTGCGCCAACTCGTGCGCTACGCCAACGGGCAGTTGAAGCTGGTGACGATGGCGCCGGAGATGCCACGTGCGCTGGAGACGATTCGCTGGTGCGCGCGCCACGGCATTGTCGTGTCGCTGGGGCATACCGATGCGGATGCGGCGATCGCCCAACGCGCGATTCGGGCCGGGGCGAAGGCGGTGACGCACATCTTTAACGGCATGCGCTCGCTGCACCACCGGGACCCCGGATTGTTGGGCGAGGCGCTGACCGATGATCGGCTGATGGCGATGGTGATTCTCGATGGCGTGCACGTGGATCCGCGGGCGTTTCAATTACTCTGGCGGTGCAAGGGTGCGCGCGGCATCGTGCTGACGACCGATTCGATCCGCCATCAGGAGCATCCGCACGCGGCGAAAGGCGGCGCGTTTTATACCAGCAAGGGAATTTTAGCGGGCAGCCGGCTGACGATGATCAGGGCGGTTCAGAACGCGGTGAGGTTTGGCAGGGCGCCGCTCGCGGATGCGGTGCGGATGGCCGGCGCCAACCCTGCGAAGCTGCTGGGACTGGACGACGACGTGGGATCGCTGGCGGTGGGCCAGCGCGCCGACCTCGTCGCCTTCGATCGGAACTTTCGTGTGCACATGACCTTCGTCAACGGAGAAGCGGTGTACCAACGATGACGCTCCACTTGTCACTCGTCACTTGTTGCTTGTCACGCTGAAATGTGCGGCATTGTAGGCTACATTGGCAAGGCGCCGACGGCGCAGACGATTCTTGATGCGCTCCGGCGGCTCGAGTACCGCGGCTACGATTCCGCCGGCATCGCGGTGGTGAACAGTCACGGGATGAAGGTCTGCAAGCGCGTTGGGAAACTCAACGTGTTGACTGACGCGTTGCGCCAACGACCGCTCACCGGCCATCTAGGAGTTGGTCATAGTCGGTGGGCAACTCATGGTGAGCCGACGGAGGCGAACGCGCATCCGCACACCGACTGCACCGGGCGCCTGGCGGTGGTGCACAATGGGATTATCGAAAATTACGCCGAGCTGAAAGAACAGCTTGGCGCTAAGGGCCATACCTTCCGTTCGCAGACGGACACCGAAGTGCTGGCGCATCTCGTCGAAGAACTGGCGAACACGCAGCCCCTGGCCGAAGCGTTCCGCGCCGCCCTCTTGCAGGTGCGCGGCTCGTACGCGATCGGCCTGATCAGCGCGGATGAGCCGGCGCGCATCTTTGCGGCGCGCAACGGCAGCCCGCTCATCATCGGTGTGGGCCGCGGCGAAACGATGATCGCCAGCGATGCGCCCGCCATGCTGGCCCGCACGCGGCGGGTGATCTACATGCACGACGGCGAAACCGTGGAGCTGACGGCTGGTGGCGTGAAGCTCTTCACGGCGGGCGGCAAGCCGATTCAGCGCAAGGCGACGATGATCACCTGGAGCGTGGCCGCCGCGGAAAAAGAAGGCTACGCCCATTTTATGCTCAAGGAAATTCACGAGCAGCCGAGCGCCATCGAGCAGACGCTGTGCAACCGGCTTGATCTGGACGCCGGCCGCGTGATGCTTGACCGGCGCACGACCGCCTTACTGCATCGCATCAGCGCGGCGGAGAAGCTGGTGATCATCGCCTGCGGTACCGCGTATCACGCGGGGTTGGTGGGCGAGTATATGCTTGAGGAGTTTGCGAAGATTCCCGTGGATGTGGATGTCGCCAGCGAGTTTCGCTACCGCGGGGCGATGTTGGACCGCAACACCACCGTCATCGCGATCACCCAATCCGGTGAAACGGCCGATACGCTGGCCGGCGTCAAGCTGGCCAAGGAGCACGGGGCAAAAGTGCTGGCGATTTGCAACGTGATGGGCTCCTCCATCGCGCGCGCGGCTGATGCGGTGCTCTACACGCATGCCGGCCCGGAGATTTCGGTCGCCTCGACGAAAGCGTACACGTCCCAGCTCACCGCGCTGCTGCTGCTCACGCTCTTTCTGGCGGAGCAGCGCGGACATTTGGCTCCGCAGGAGCGCAGGCGATTGGTGCGCGCGCTCGCAGGGCTTCCTCGCGTCGTCGCACAGGCGCTGAAGGTTGAGCCGGCGGTGGAAAAAGTCGCGACGCGTTATGCGACGGCGAGAAATTTTTATTATCTCGGCCGCCGCTACCACTATCCCAGCGCGCTGGAAGGCGCGCTGAAGCTCAAAGAAGTGTGCCCGCTCATTCATGCCGAAGGCTATGCGGCTGGCGAGATGAAGCACGGCCCAATCTCGCTGATTCGCAAGGGCTGGCCGGTGGTGGTGCTCGCGCCTGATTCGCCCGTGTATGAAAAAGTCGTCTCGAATCTGGAAGAGGTGCGGGCGCGCAAGGGCGAGTGCATCGCCATCGCCACCGAGGGCAACCGGACGATCAAGAAACATGCCGCCCAGGTGCTCTACATGCCCAAGACCGAGGAGCTGTTTTCTCCCGTCGTCATGGCCGTCCCGCTGCAATTGCTGGCGTACCACATCGCGCGGCTGAATGGCTGCGACATTGATCAGCCCCCGAACTTGGCCAAGAGCGTGACGGTGGAGTAGCCGACAACAGGAGGCAACACATGCTGGCTCGGAAACTCATCTTGGGGTTTGGGTTCGCAGCACTCTTGCCCATGTTGATTCATTATGGCATTGACGTGTTCGTCCCAAGGCTAGACCATCGGCAGTATTATCAGCAGCAACAGGACATCAGCGAACGAGAGCGGGCGGCATCCGGTGAGCAAAAAGCCGCGCTGCGCGCCGAGCGCCGGCAATTGGAAACAGCCCACCAACACCAAGAAGATCATTCTGGGCAGGTGCATTTTTTTGTCGGCGCGCCGATGGGCATTCTGGTCACGCTCATTGGGTCGTTTGTGCGAGCGCAGGCGATTGGGGGCGGGTTGATGCTCGGCGGCATCTGCACCTTTACGGGGGGATGCGCCTGGTATTGGGCTGATCTGTCTCGGCCGGGACGCTTTCTCGTGTTGTTGGTGGCGTTTGGGGTGCTCTTATGGATTGGGTATCAACGGCTCGCGGAGCTGCAAAAACCAAAACAGCCGTGAGCGGGACGCTGTTTGTGGTGGCCACGCCTATTGGCCATTTGAAAGATATCACGCTGCGCGCGCTGGAGACGCTGAAGACCGTGGAGGCGATTGTGTGCGAGGACACGCGGCAGACGGGCAAGCTGCTGCAGCACTACGCGATTCGCAAGCCGATGGTTAGTCTGCACGACCATAACGAGCGCGTGAAAACGCCGGAGCTGGTGAACCGCCTAAAAGGCGGTGAGTCGCTCGCGCTGGTGTCGGATGGCGGCACGCCGCTCATCTCCGACCCGGGCTGGCGGCTGGTGCATGAGGCGATTGGCGCGGGTGCTGCCGTCACATGGGTGCCCGGAGCAACGGCGCTGATCGGCGCGCTGGTGCTCTCGGGGCTGCCGACGGATCGATTCGTGTTTGAAGGATTTTTGCCGCCCAAGTCCGCAGCGCGCCGCAAGCGGCTGGAAGCGCTGAAGGGCGAGGCGCGCACCGTCGTGCTGTACGAGTCGCCGCATCGGCTGCTCAAGGCGCTAGCCGATATCAAGGATGTGCTGGGTGATGTGTCCATCGCCTGCGCGCGCGAGCTGACCAAAATGTTTGAGGACGTGAAGCGCGGCACCGCCAGCGAACTGCTGGCGCATTTCGAGCAGCATGTACCTCGGGGGGAGATTGTTTTGGTTTTCACCATGCAGAGTCACTAATGGGGCGCGCCATCCGAGTCAAAATCGTTCTCATCGCGGTCGTTTTAACTCTTCCCGCGATCTTTGCGCCAGTGGTGCAAGCGGAACAGAATAATGAGTCGGCAACGAGAGCGCCTGAGCAGTACTGTGCTGAGGGGTTTGGATATATTGAGGAAAAACAGTATGAGAAGGCCAAAGAGATATTTGTCGAAGGAGTGAGGCTTCATCCAGAATATCCCTGCTTTCCCTTTGGTCTAGGGAAAACTCTTGCGCTGCAGCAACGGTACGAAGATGCTTTGCCGCCTCTGTTGGCCTCCCTGCAGATTCTTTCCACAATCCAGGATGCGCCACGCGAAGCTCTTTATGAGAACCACTTTGAATTATTAGATGCCTATAACAGACTTGGTAAAAAGCATTACTTCCCAAAAGAACTGCTGCTACGTATGGTGTATCACGAAGAGAAGCTAATCGAATTAAATCCGCCACTCGAGCACGAACCAAAATTTATGGATCTCGCTGTCGAAAGAATCGCAGATTTACGATCGGCAGAAGCGGGCCCTAACGTGCGTGTTATGACCGAAGCCTCTGTGGGAAAGTCTATACGAGGGGAGCCGCTAGAATTCCAGCTCCCCCCCGACGGCATTCCTCAGGAGGAAAAAGCTCGATACAGGGAAAAGGCGATGAAGCGGTTGCCTCCGTAGAGATGAACACCATTCATCCAAGCGCCGTGATCGGCAAGAACGTGAAGCTCGGGGAGGGGAACGAGATCGGGCCGGGGTGCGTGCTCGAGGACGGGGTCGTCCTTGGCTCGCGAAACCGGCTGTGGATGAATGTCTACGCGGGGCCGGGCACGACGATCGGGGACGAGAACCAGGTCCACATGGGGGCGGTGATCGGCCATCTGCCGCAGGATGTGGCGTTTGCCGGCGGGGCAACGTCCACCACTATCGGCCACCGAAATACCATCCGCGAGTACGTGACGATTCACCGGGGCACGAAAGCCGACTCCTCAACGGTGATCGGCGATGACAATTTTTTCATGGCGAATGCCCACGTCGCGCACAACTGTCAGATTGGCAACCACGTGATCTTGGTCAACCTGGCCAGCCTGACCGGCTACTGCGTGATCGAGGACGGGGCGTTTCTCTCCGGCATGGTGGGGCTGCATCAGTTTACGCGCATCGGGCGCCTGGCGATGGTTAGCGCGCTTTCGGCGGTGAACAAAGACGTGCCGCCGTACATGCTCTGCGGCGGGCGGCCGGCGGTGATCCAAGGGTTGAATGTGGTGGGAATGCGGCGGGCGGGCATCGTGCCGGCGGTGCGGGCCGATATCAAGCGCGCCTATAAACTGTTGTACCGTTCGGAGCTGAATGTGCCGCATGCGCTGGAGGCGATTGCGCGCGAGTGTGTTTCGGAGGAAGTGAAGCATCTGGTGAAGTTTGTCACGGCTTCAGAGCGAGGCATTTGCGCAGGCCTGCCTGCCAAGGCAGATGCCGCTGCGGAGGATGAGGCGGAGGAGGGGGAGTCGCTGCTGCCAAAAAAGACGCTGCGCAGTTTGTGATTGACAGCGGGGGAAATCTGCGCTAGAATAGTCGAAGTTTTACGGCCACCTTTAAGGGCCCGTCCTGTGAGGCGGGAAAGGCGATGCGAAGGCACAGTGGACTTTTAACAGAGCAGACCTGGACGCTCCGACGAACCGTCGGGGCTATTTTTTTGTCTATCGACCATGGACTATGGACTATGGACTTATGAGCGCGGCTTGGACCTTTCGCAGCAAGGGCAAGATACTCGACGCGGAAGCGATCCGCCGCACCCTGGTGCGCATGGCGCATGAGATTATCGAGCGCAACAAGGGCGCGGAGGGCGTGGCGCTGGTGGGCATTCAGCGGCGCGGCGTGGTGCTCGCCAAGCGCCTGGCCGAGCAGATCGCCGCCATCGAGCGGCGCGGCGTACCGGTGGGGGCGTTGGACATCACGCTCTATCGCGATGATCTCTCGCGCATCGCGCTCAACCCTGTGGTGCGTGCGACGGACATCGCGTTTGATATCACCGACCTCACGCTCATCCTGGTGGACGACGTGCTCTACACCGGCCGCACCGTGCGAGCGGCGCTGGATGCACTGGTCGATTTCGGCCGCCCGACGGAGATCCAATTGGCGGTGCTGGTGGACCGCGGCCATCGCGAGCTGCCGATTCGCGCCGACTATGTGGGCAAGAACGTGCCCACCAGTCTGAAGGAGCGCGTGGAAGTGCGGCTGGCGGAGATGGACGAAGCGGACGAGGTGGTGCTGGAGGAACGCGACGATGCCTAACGGCCACACGGCCAGCCCGGCCACGCAGACGACGCAGTGGACCAGGAAAGATTTACTGGGCCTGCGCGAGCTGACCAAAGCCGACATCCAGCTGCTGCTCTCAACAGCGGAATCGTTTCGGGAAATTTCGCTGCGGCCCATCAAAAAAGTGCCGGCCCTGCGCGGCAAAACGGTGGTCAACTTGTTCTTTGAACCCAGCACCCGCACGCGCACATCGTTTGAGTTGGCGGCGAAACGGCTCTCGGCCGATATCGTGAATATCAGCCCGGGCACCTCGAGTCTGAGCAAGGGCGAGACGATCCTGGATACGATCAAAAATCTCGAAGCGCTGAAGGTGGACATCATCGTGATCCGCCACGCCGCGGCCGGCGTGCCGCACCTCATCGCGCGGCAGGCGTTCGCCTCGGTGGTCAACGCGGGCGACGGCGCGCATGAGCACCCCACGCAAGCGCTGCTGGATTTGCTCACCATTCAGGAGAAGCTGGGGCGCATCGAGGGCGTGCGCGTGTCGATCATCGGCGACATCGCCCATTCGCGCGTGGCCCGCTCGAACATTTGGGGGCTGACGAAGCTGGGGGCGCGCGTGACGGTGTGCGGCCCGCCGACGCTGATACCGGTGCAGATTGAGCAGCTCGGCGTGGCGGTGACGCACGACGTGCGCGAGGCGATCCGCGAGGCGGATGTGCTCATGCTGCTGCGCATTCAGCACGAGCGGCAGGAGGCGATGCTCGTGCCCAGCCTGCGCGAATACCGGCTGCGCTACGGCATCGACCGCGAGCGGCTGAAGCTGGCCAAGCCGAACGTGCTGATCATGCATCCGGGACCGGTGAATCGCGGGGTGGAGCTGGATTCCGCGGTGGCGGATGGGCCGTGGTCGGTGATTTTGGATCAAGTGACCAACGGCCTGGCGGTGCGGATGGCGGTGTTGTATCTGGTGTCCGGCTCCCTGCCCGCCCCGGAGGCCACAGGGCAGGAGGGGGCGAAGGTGGAAGAAGAGGTGGAGGGATGAGCAAGAAGCTGCTGATTGCAGGAGGCACGCTGATCGACCCCGGCGCGACGCGCGAAGGCCGGTTCGATGTGCTGATCGAAGACGGCCTCATTGCCGACGTGCAACCCCCGATTCCGTCGAAGCATGGGATCAAGACATTCGATGCCGCCGGCATGCTGGTCGCGCCGTCCTTTGTCGATCTGCACGTCCATTTTCGCGAGCCAGGTCGCGAGGACAAAGAAACCATTGAGACCGGCTCGCAGGCGGCGGTGCGCGGCGGCTTTACCACGGTGTGCACGATGCCCAACACTCAGCCGGTCGTGGACCATGGGGGGGCGGTGGAATGGGTGGTGCAAGAAGCCAAGCGCGTGAATCTGGTCGACGTGCGGCCGATCGGTGCGGTGACGCGCGGGCAGCGCGGCGAAGAGCTGACCGACTTCGGCGAGCTGTTTGACGCCGGCTGCATCGCGCTCTCCGATGACGGTAAGCCGATCGCCAACAGCCTGCTGATGCGCCGGGCGCTCGAATATTCGACGGTGTTCGGCCGGCCGATTATTCAGCACGCGGAAGACGCCTTCCTTGCCGCCGGCGGGGTGATGCACGAGGGGCTGGTGTCGACCACCCTAGGGTTGCGCGGCATCCCGGCGGAATCGGAAGCGGTGATCGTCGCGCGCGATCTCACGCTGGCCGCCATGACCGGCGGCTGGCTGCACATCGCCCATGTCTCCTGCGCGCAGTCGGTGGAGTTCATCCGCCGCGCCAAACAGCAAGGCGTCCATGTGACGTGCGAGGTGACCCCGCACCATCTGGCCCTCACCGATGAAGCGGTGGAAGGCTTTCGCGCCAACGCGAAGGTCAATCCGCCGCTGCGCGGCGAAGCGGATCGGCTGGCCCTCATCGAGGGGCTGCGCGACGGCACCATTGACTGCATCGCCACCGACCACGCGCCGCACACCGATTGGGAAAAAGGCGCCGATTTCGACTCAGCGCCATTTGGCATTCCCGGCTTGGAGACGGCGCTGGGCGTCTGCTCGACGGCCCTCGTACACGCCAAGCATCTGACCTGGCCGCAGTTGTTCAGGGCGATGTCGACCAACCCCGCGGCCATCATCGGGACCAACGGCGCTGGATTGGCCAAGGGCCATGCGGCGGATCTGGTGGTGATTGATCCGAAGGCCGTGTGGACGGTGGAGCCGGAACAGTTCGCTTCCAAGGGCAAACACTCGCCGTTTGCCGGCCAATCGCTGACGGGACGGGTGGTCGCCACCATTCGTCACGGGGTGGTGACGGTTCATGACTAATCTTGCGTGGCTGGTGCTGGAGGACGGGACGGCGTTCCAGGGGCGCTCCGTCGGGGCTGAGGGGGAGCGGTTCGGCGAGGTGGTGTTTAACACGTCGATGACCGGCTACCAAGAGATTCTCACCGATCCGTCGTATAAAGGCCAGCTCGTGTGCATGACGTATCCGCACATCGGTAATTATGGGGTGAATGAGGAGGACGTGGAGTCGTCGCGCCCATGGGCGGAGGGCTTCCTGATGCGGGAGTTGTCCCCGATCACCAGCAACTTTCGCGCGCAGATGGGGCTCTCGGCGTATTTAACGCAGCACGGTGTGGTCGCCATAGACGGGATCGACACGCGCGCGCTGACGCTGACCCTGCGCCGCCACGGGGCGATGAAGGCGGGCTTGTCAACGACAGAGCGTCATCCGAAGGCGCTGCTCGCCCGCGTCCACGCCGCCCCTTCCATTGTCGGCGCCGACATGGTCAAGGACGTCACCTGCGCCACACCGTATGAATGGCCGATCGCCGAGGGCGGCAAGCCGGGGATGGCCCCCCATGTTGTCGTCGTGGACTATGGCGTGAAATATACGATCCTGAGACAGTTGGCTGGGCTGGGGTGCTACGTCAACGTCGTGCCGGCCACAATGTCCGCAGCGGACATTGTGACGATGAAGCCGGATGGCGTGGTGCTCTCGAACGGCCCGGCCGACCCGGCCGCGGTGACGTATGGCATCCAGACAATCCGTGAACTGATCGGGCGCGTGCCCTTGATGGGCATCTGCCTTGGCCATCAGTTGCTGGGGCTGGCCCTCGGCGGCAAGACGTTTAAGTTGAAGTTCGGCCACCACGGCGGCAATCACCCGGTCAAAGATCTCGCGACCGGAGCCGTGCAGATCACCGCGCAGAATCACGGGTTCGCCGTTGACGCGGACTCTATTCCGCATCATCAGGTTGACATCACGCACGTGAATCTCAACGATCAGACGGTGGAAGGCATGCGCCATACGGCACTGCCCATCTTCAGCCTCCAGTATCATCCGGAGGCCGCTCCCGGCCCGCACGATGCGCGCCCGCTCTTCCGCCAATTTCTCGACCTCATGGGTGCTGCGCATGCCTGAGCGCATGTCCGCCGAGTCACACATGACGCTGTCTTACTAGAGGAGGCTCATATGAAATGGCTGGATAACAAAGGCCAGTGTCGGTCATGTGGGCGGCCGCTGTTGGTGCTTGCGATAGCTTGTAGCTCCGGTGTCTTGTTTTTGCTCTTTTGGGGCGTCGATACATTCAGCTCGCACGGCGTACAGATTGACCAGGCAAGCTGTCAACCCATGCACACAGCGTACGAGGCAACAACCATTGTGCGTAACACTGAAACCGATTATAAGGCGATCACCGTTGCTCTCCAAGGACGGTTCCAACCCAGTGCTGGATCGGCCTGGCCGAGTCAGGCGCTCCGTGATCGGTTCGAACAAACAACGCAGTTCGCGTCGGTGCTTGTTGAGCCGAATGGAAAAGCCGAGGCAACGACACAATTTGCAATTCCTGGAGGTGGACAGTATGCGTGCACGGCCAAGGCATCGCTTGCTCGACTTGAACGGTTTTCCGGACGGCCATCGGACGAGGCGCTTGCCGCATTAAAAAGCCATGCTCCCACGACTGGCGGAATGCGGGGAGGCTTTATGCGCCGCCGAATCTGGTAGTTGACTCTGCAGCCGCTTCAGAGGAGGAGCCAGATGAAACGAGCGCAAATTTATTTGGAGGAGGGGGAGTACGAAGCGGTGCGGCAGGAAGCGTTTCAGCACCACACGTCTATCTCGGCAGTCTTACGGGAGTTGGTTCAGATGGAGCTGCTGGGTAAGCCGAACAAGCTCTCCGCTAAAGGGTTGGATGGCATCATCGGGATGGTGCGTGACAAGAAGACGGACGTCGCCGTCCATCATGATGACTATTTATGGGGAGACGCCGCATGAAAGTATTTGTGGATACCAGCGCCTTCTACGCGTTGGCCTCCGAGACCGACAGTGCCCACAAGGTCGCCTCGGAGATTTACGCGCAGCTCACAGCCGCAGGGGCTGCGTTCGTGACGACGAACTATGTCTTCCTCGAAGCGGTGAGTTTGTTACAGCGGCGTCACGGCGTGGAAGATGCGGAACGGTTCGGAGATTTTATGACCGGCTCGGTGGAGATGATTTGGATGACGGCGCGCCAACATCAGGCGGCGTGGGACCACTGGACGGGGCGACGGGTGCGCAGCCTGAGCCTGATCGACTGCTCCTGTTTTGTCATCATGCGCGACCTCGAGATTCGAGACGCCTTTGCGTTCGATGAGCAATTTCGACAAGCCGGCTTCCACCTACTCACACCGGATGATCGGGTGGTCGAGCGCGCAGGAACCTATCGGGTGCGACGGCGCATGAGGGCGCATGCCAAAGCGGACTGATCTGAAAAAAATCCTCATCATCGGCTCGGGGCCGATTGTGATCTCGCAGGCGTGCGAGTTCGACTACTCCGGCACCCAGGCCTGTAAGGCGCTTCGGGAAGAAGGCTACCAGGTGGTGTTGGTGAACTCCAACCCCGCCACGATCATGACCGATCCAGAGATGGCCGACCGGACGTACATCGAGCCGATCACGCCGGAAGTGTTGGAAGCGATCATCGAGGCGGAGCGGCCTGATGCGCTGCTGCCCACCATGGGCGGCCAGACGGCGCTGAATGTGACGGTGCAGCTCGCGCAGCGCGGGACGCTGGAGCGCTATGGTGTCGCGCTGATCGGCGCGAGCCTTGAGGCCATCACGCGCGCCGAAGATCGCGAACTGTTTACCGACACGATGCGCTCCATCGGCTTGGAGTTGCCCAAAGCCGGCTATGCGAAGACGCCAGAGGATGCGAAGGCGATCGTCCAGGCCATCGGCTTTCCCTGCGTGATCCGGCCCAGTTTTACGCTCGGAGGCACCGGCGGCGGGGTGGCGTACAACATCGACGAGTTCGAGCCGATGGCCAAGCGCGGCCTGGAGCTGTCGATGATCCGGCAAATCTCCGTCGAGGAATCGGTGGTGGGCTGGAAAGAGTTCGAGCTGGAGGTGATGCGAGACTGCAAGGATAACGTGGTGATCGTCTGCTCGATTGAAAACGTCGATCCGATGGGCGTGCACACCGGCGATTCGATCACCGTGGCCCCGGCGCAGACGCTCACCGATCGCGAATACCAGCAGATGCGTAACGCGGCGATCGCCATCATCCGCGCCATCGGTGTTGAGACGGGCGGCTCGAACATTCAATTCGCCGTGCATCCGGATTCCGGCCGGCTGCTTGTCATCGAAATGAATCCGCGCGTGTCGCGTTCCTCTGCGCTGGCCTCCAAGGCGACGGGATTTCCGATTGCCAAAATCGCCGCGAAGCTGGCGGTGGGCTACACGCTGGATGAGCTGGCGAACGACATCACGAAGCAGACGCCCGCCTGCTTTGAGCCGACGATCGACTACGTGGTGGTGAAGGTGCCGCGGTTTGCGTTTGAAAAGTTCCCGAAAGCCGATCCCACACTGACGATCCAAATGAAGTCGGTGGGCGAGACGATGGCGATCGGCCGCACGTTTAAAGAAGCACTGCAGAAAGGGCTGCGCGGGCTGGACGTGCGCAAGGCGGGCTGGGAGGCGCAAGGCGGACTCTCCGCGGAGGAGCTGCGGCGACGGCTGCCCACGCCGACGGCGGAGCGGATCTTTCAATTGAAGGATGCGCTGCTGGCGGGCCTGAGTGTTGCGGAGATCGCCTCGCTCACGAAGATTGATCCGTGGTTTCTCCAGCAAATGCAGGAGATCGTCGAGATGGAACGGCGGCTGATGCAAGCGCCCGCCGCGAACGAGACGAAGGCGGTGCTGTTGCAAGCGAAGCAATATGGCTTCAGTGACAAGCAGCTCGCCGCACTGTGGGCCATGACCGAGACTGAGGTACGCCAGATGCGCCGGCAGCATGGCGTACAGCCGTCCTATTATCTGGTGGATACGTGCGCGGCCGAGTTCGAAGCCGCCACCCCGTATTACTACTCGACGTATGAACGCTCACCGATTGCTCTGGGCTCTGGGCTGAGCCCGCCAGGCAGTGTGGCGGGCCGAGCCTCGAGCCTCGAGCCTAAGAAGCGGCGAGTGATGATCCTCGGCGGCGGCCCGAACCGCATCGGGCAAGGCATTGAGTTCGATTACTGCTGCGTGCACGCCGCGTTTGCGCTGCGCGAGCTGGGGATCGAAGTGATTATGGTCAATTCAAATCCGGAGACGGTCTCCACCGACTACGAGACCTCGGATACATTGTATTTCGAGCCGGTCACGCTGGAGGATGTGCTCAACATCGTCGAGCGCGAGCAGCCGGAGGGCGTCATCGTGCAGTTCGGCGGGCAGACGCCGCTGAATCTGGCGCGCGGCTTGGCCGAAGCCGGCGTGCCGATTCTCGGCACGGCGGCGGCATTCATCGATTGCGCCGAGGATCGCGAGAAATTCCGGCAGCTCCTGAATCGCGTGGGCCTGCGCCAAGCCCCGAGCGCCACCGCGACCACGCTGGAGGAGGCGCAGCGCATCGCCGGGCAGATCGGCTATCCGCTGCTGGTGCGCCCCTCGTACGTGCTGGGTGGCCGGGCGATGGAAATCGTGTATGATGAGGAACAGCTCATCCCCTTTATGCAGGCGGCGTTCGAAGCCTCGGCGGAATTTCCGGTGCTTCTTGACCAGTTTTTGGAAGATGCGATTGAGGTGGATGTGGACCTGGTGGGCGACGGCGAGACCTTTGTGATCGGCGGGATTCTAGAGCATGTGGAAGAGGCCGGCGTGCATTCCGGCGACAGCGCCATGGCGTTGCCGACCTCGACGCTGGGCGAAGAGCTGCTGGAAGAAATCCGCCGCGCGACGCATGAGCTGGCCAAGGCACTGCACGTGGTGGGGCTGATGAACGTGCAATATGCGATCAAAGACGAGACGGTCTATGTGTTGGAAGTGAATCCCCGCGCCTCGCGCACCGTGCCGTTTATTTCGAAGGCGATCGGTGTCCCGCTGGCCAAGCTGGCGACGAAGGCGCTGGTGGGGGTGGGGCTGCGCGAGCAAGGATTCACCGAGGAGCTCATCCCGCCGTATGTGGCGGTGAAAGAGTCGGTGTTTCCCTTCGCGCGGTTTGCCGGGGTGGATATCATCCTGGGGCCGGAAATGCGCTCCACCGGCGAAGTGATGGGGCTGGATGAAGACTTCGGCCGCGCCTTCATGAAGTCCCAATTGGCCGCCGGGCAGCGGCTGCCGCGCGAGGGCACGGCGTTTCTCAGCGTGAAGGACCGCGACAAGCGGGCGATCACGCTGATTGGCAAGCGGCTGGAGGAGTTGGGCTTTCAGCTGCTGGCGACGCAGGGCACGGCCAAGGTGCTGCACGGCTTCGGCGTGCACGCCACGGCGATTCACAAAATTCATGAAGGCCGGCCGAATGTGCTGGATGCTCTGAGCAACGGCCAGGTGCACCTGGTCATCAATACGCCGTCGGGCCGGTTGCCTCGCGCCGATGAAGTGCGGATTCGTTCGTTGGCCACGGCGCTGGGGATTCCGTGCGTGACGACGATCTCCGGCGCGCAGGCATCGCTCACCGGCATCGAGACGGCGCGCAAGCACGCGCTGCGCGTCAAACCCTTGCAGGCGTATCACCAGGAGCTGATGCGGGTGGGCAGATGAAGGACGCAGAGAAACGCGGGACGGACCGCGTGGCGAAAGGATTTCTTGTGCACTATCGCGGGGCGGGCAGCAAGGGGTGGGGGCTGTCTCGCTTGAAGGATCTGAGCCTCACCGGGCTGCGGTTCATTGGGGAGGAGCCGTATCCCAAGGGGACCCCCCTGGAGTTGCGGCTGCAGTTGCCGACAGTCGCTCGGGCCATTGACGTGAGCGGGGCCATCATCTGGCAGCGCACATGCGCGTGGGGCGGAGGAGCCTGGCGCGAGTATGGCGTGCGGTTTGACGAGCTGCCCTCTCGGGCGCGCCAGGACATCGAGCGAGCGATCGAGGCGGCGGCGCCGGCGCGTCCCTGAGCGATGGGCAAGGAGCAACGAGAGTTCAAGCGAGTCGACCTGCGTCGGCCGATTCAGTATCGCCCGTACGGCGGATTCGCATCGCTCTGGCAACAGGGCACGTTGATGAACATCAGCGCCGTAGGGTTGCGGCTGGAGACGAGAGAGCCGCTTGAGTGTGACACGAAACTGGAGTGCGCGCTCACCCTGCCGATTCGGAATGACCCCTATGTGCTGCTCGGCACCGTGGCCTCGGAGCATGGCCGGCCTGGTCAGCACGAGTACGGCGTGGCGTTTGTGGGCGTGACGCTAGAGAAAAGCGAAGAACTCGACGAGCTGGTGCGGTTTTTGAACAAGAGGGAATGAGTAGCAACGAGCGGCGGCAAGACCCTCGGGCGCTGTTGCCCACGGCGATTCGCTATCGCTTGGCGGACATTCCCGAGGATCTCTGGCGGACGGCCATGGTGGGGAATCTCAGCGCCGGCGGTATGCGCCTGCGCACCGCGCAAGCCCTGAAGCCTGGCACGCGGATCGAGCTGGAAATTACGCTGCCCGACCGCGAGGAGCCGTATCATCTCACGGGGGATATTGCGTGGGCCAAAGTGTCGCCCAGGGGCGTGCAGGAATACGGGCTGGTCTTTGTGGACGTCACCCCGGAGCGAAAATTTTCCATCGATAAGCTGGTCCAGTTTCTCATGAGACGCCGCGTGCCGCGATGGCCGATCTAGTGGATGTTCGCGCGCGCATCGGGGGGCTCACGCTGGCCAACCCGGTGCTGGTGGCGGCCGGTACGTTCGGCTACGGGGAGGAATTCGAACCGGCCGTGAGGGTGCGGGAGCTGGGCGCCCTCGTCATCAAGACGCTCACCCGGCAGCCTCGCGAGGGCAACCCTCCGCCTCGGCTCGTCGAAACTCCTGCCGGCATGCTCAACGCGGTCGGGCTGCAGAACGTGGGGCTGGCGGTTTTTTTGCGCGAGAAACTCCCTCGGCTGCGCGCGCTCGGGGTGCCAGTGGTGGTGAGCATCCTTGACGATGCACCGGAAGGCCTGGCGGAGATGGCCGCGCAACTGGAGCATGCCGACGGCGTGGCGGCCATCGAGCTGAACCTCTCGTGCCCCAACCTCAGCACCAGTGCGGAGTGCGGAGTGCGGAGTGCGGAATCAGAATTCCGAATTCCGAATTCCGAATTCCGAATTCCGATGATGGTGGCACAGGATGCGGAGGCCACCGCGCGGTTTGTCGCCGCGGCGCGCGCTGCAACGCAGAAACCCCTGTGGGCGAAACTCACGCCCGATGTCACCGACCCGCGGCCGATCGCGCAGGCAGCCGAGCGCGCTGGTGCGGATGCGCTGGTGGTGTGCAACACGTATACGGGGATGCGCATCGATCCGGACACGCGGCGATCTCGCCTCGGATCGACGACGGGAGGCCTCAGCGGGCCGGCCATCCATCCGCTCTCACTCTATCGCCTGTGGCTGGTGCGCCAAGCGGTGCGCTGCCCGCTCATCGGCGTGGGGGGTGTGGCGCGGGCTGAAGAGGCGATCGAATTTTTCTTAGCGGGTGCGGCCGCGGTGGAAGTCGGCACGGCGAATTTTATCGATCCCGGCGCGGCGCTGAAGGTGCTGGCCGGGCTGCGGCGCTATCTGGCCCAGCAGCACGCCGGTTTGTCGGAGATTATCGGGGCCTTTGATGCGAGCCGCTGAGCGCGTGATCGTCGCGCTCGATGCGCCGTCGCTTGTCCGCGCGCTGCGCGTGGCCCGGCAGTTGCGCGGACTCGTCCGCTGTGTCAAAATTGGCAGCATCTTGTTTGCCGCCGAAGGCCCGGAGGCGATCCGGCGGATGCGAGCGCTGGGCTTTCAAGTCTTTTTAGATTTGAAATTTCACGACATCCCGTCAACGGTGGAGAAAAGCTGCCGGGCCGCCGTGGCGCATCGCGTGGCCATGCTCACCGTGCATGCGATGGGCGAACCCGCGATGCTGGAGGCGGCGGTGCGCGGCGCGCGCGAAGAAGCGGTGCGGCGGCGTCTGGTCCCCCCGCAGGTGCTCGGGGTGACGGTGCTCACCAGCGTGGGCCGTTCGGCCTCGACGGCGATGCGTCGCCGCGTGGTCGCCTTGGCGCGGCGCGCCAAGCAGGCGGGCTTGGATGGCGTGGTGGCCTCGGCGCAGGAAGCGCGGGCGGTGCGTCGAGGCTGGGCGCGCGGGCTGATCGTCTGCCCCGGAATCCGGCCATCCGGCGCGGCGGCGGCGGATCACGCGCGCGTCGTCTCTCCCGCGCAGGCGGTGGCCGAGGGGGCCGACCGGCTGGTCATTGGACGGCCGATTACCGAGGCGCGCCATCCGCGCCGGGTGGCCGAACAGATCATGGAGGAACTTGAGCGAGGAGATCGATGCTGACGCGAGACCAGTTGCTGAAAATTTTTCGCACGACGAATGCGCTGCAGCGCGGCCATTTTGAACTCTCTTCAGGGCTGCACAGCGGGCACTACTTTCAATGCGCGCAGTTTTTGCAGCATCCGCGGTTGGCCGCGAAGATGTGCAAAGAATTGGCCCGTCGGTTCGTCTCGAAGAAGCCGACGGTGGTCATCGGGCCGGCCATCGGGGGGATTGTCGTCTCCTATGAAGTCGCGCGGGTGCTTGGGGTCCGAGCGATCTATACCGAGCGCGTGGATGCCGAGATGCAGTTGCGCCGCGGCTTTACGGTCACCTCGAAAGATCGCGTGCTCATCGTGGAGGATGTGATTACCACCGGCGAATCGGCCCGCAAGGTCGGCGAGATGGTGGAAGCGTGCCAGGCGAAGGTGATCGGCGTGGGTGTGATCGTGGACCGGGCGGGCGGGTCGGTGAAGTTTCGTCGGTGGCAATATGAACGGCTGTTTGTGCTGGACTTTGAGCATTTTAAGCCGCACGATTGTCCCTTATGCAAGGAAGGCGTGCCGCTGGTGCACCCCGGGAGCGTGCGCCGTAAGCCCGTGGTATAATCCCTTTGCTTCCGTTCAGTGCCCATGCAGCTCGGTGTGTGCCTCGTATCACTCGTCATGCTGGCCAGCGCCCTGGTCGTTGTGGCCGGGCGCAATCTGTTTCGCGCCGCCCTCAGCCTCGGGGCGGTGCTGCTGAGCGTGGCGGTGCTGTTTCTGCTGCTGGAAGCTGAGTTTCTCGCCTTTGTGCAGGTGCTCATCTACGTCGGGGCGATTCTAACCCTGATGGTGTTCGCCATCATGCTCACCCCCCAGCGCGTCCAGGCCGCCCCGACGGTCGGCCGCCAGCAGCTGCCGGCGCTGGCCGTGTCGCTCGCGCTCTTTGCGTTGCTCGCGAAGGCCGTGTGGTCGGCGCCCTGGCCCGAGACCGCACTCGCTGAGGCGGTGGCGTTGCCGCAGCTCGGGCACGAGCTGGTGACGACGCTGGTCTTACCCTTTGAGGTCATCTCGTTGGTCTTTGTGGCGGCGATCGTGGGCGCTGTGGCGATGGCCTCAGGCGCACGTCGAGACCCACGCTGATGCTCCTGACAAAAATGGTCCTTGTGGTCAGCTGCGCGCTGTTCTGCGTGGGGATCTTCGGCGTGCTCACGCGGCGCAACGCGATCGCGATGCTGCTCGCCATTGAGCTGATCCTCAACGCCGCGAACCTGAGCTTTGTGGCGTGCAGCCGCCTCTATGGGTCGGTGCAGGCGCAGGCGTTTGCCCTCTTCATCATCGCGCTGGCTGCGTGCGAGGCGGCGGTGGGATTGGCGATCGTCCTCGGGTTGTATCGGTCGGCGCGCACCGTCTTCGCCGACGATGTCAATGTGCTGAAGGGGTAGGGGGGAATGAATCAACAAATTGCGTGTCCTCGGGCATGACAACGGCGTCGTGGCTCCCGTGGATTCCGGGCTTGCCGCTGCTCTCGTTTCTCGTCCTGATCACGGTCGGCAGGCGGTTGGGGCGCGCGGGTGCGTGGCTGTCGGTGGGTGCCCTGGCGTGCTCCGGCTGGATGGCGGTCTCGCTTGCTCCTGCGGTGCTGCACGGCGAGCGCGTCGCCGCGAGCTGGGCGTGGCTGTCCTCCAGCGCGCCGCTGTGGCGCTTGGGACTGGCGGTGGATGGCTTAAGCTGGGTGATGCTGATACTGGTCACCGGCATCGGCACGCTGATCCAGCTCTACTCCATCGGCTACATGCGCGGCGACCCGCGCTTCTCCAGATTTTTTGCCTACCTCTCGCTCTTCTGCGCGTCGATGCTGCTGCTAGTCCTCGCCGACCATTTCGTCTGGCTCTACGCCGGCTGGGAATTGGTGGGCCTCTGCTCGTATTTGCTGATCAGTTTTTGGTTTGAGAAACCCGCCGCCGCCGCAGCCGGGCGCAAGGCGTTTCTCACCACGCGCATCGGCGACACCGGGCTGCTGCTGGGCATTTTGTGGCTGGCCTTTGCCGCGCGCGAGCTCCATTTTTCGCAGTTGGAAGCGATTCGCGACGCGTTCCTGGTGCAGCATCAGGCGTGGGCGCTCACGGGCATCAGCACGCTGATTTTTTTCGGCGCGGTGGGCAAGTCGGCGCAGATTCCGCTGCACGTGTGGCTGCCCGATGCGATGGAAGGCCCCACGCCGGTATCGGCGCTCATCCATGCGGCCACGATGGTGGCGGCGGGGGTGTATCTCGTGGCCCGCACCTTCGTGCTGTTTACCCCGCAGAGCCTGCAGGTGGTCTTCACGCTGGGGCTGCTCACCCATCTGCTGGCGGGCACCGTGGCGCTGACGCAGACCGACATCAAGCGCGTGCTGGCCTACTCCACGCTGAGCCAGCTCGGCTTCATGATGGTCGCACTCGGTCTGGGGGCGATAGCGCCGGCGATGTTTCATCTCACCACGCACGCGTTCTTTAAAGCGCTGCTGTTTCTGGCGGCGGGCAGCGTGATTCACGCCACGCATCAGCAGGAGCTGGAGCATCTGGGCGGGCTGGGGTCCTCGATGCCGTGGACTCGTGCCGTCTTTTTGATCGCGGCCCTGGCGATGGGCGGTTTTCCGCTGCTCTCCGGTTTCTGGAGCAAAGATGCGGTGCTGCTGGCCGCCCGCGAGCAGCAGCCGTGGGTGATGTGGGCGCTGCTCGGTGGCGCGGTGATGACGTCATGCTACATCTTCCGGCTCTATTTCCGCTGTTTTCACGGCCGCGCGCCGCAGGCTCATGGGCATGAGGCGGCGCACCGCGCGCACGAGTCGCCATGGATCATGGTCGCCCCCATGGCGGTGCTGGCCGTCGGCGCGGCGCTGATCGGGCTGGCCGGTTCCTCGTGGCTGGGCGCGCCGTTTCTGCATCTCCTGGGCGAGGGGCACGCGCATGAAGGGCTGGATATGCCGATTGTGCTCGGCTCCATCGCCGCGCTGGCGATCGGGGTGAGCCTGGCGTGGACGGTGGGCGTACAGCGGCGCAACCTGCTGCCGGCCGGGCTGCGGCCCTTGGGTCACCGGCTCTATCGGCTCGCCTACAACAAATATTACGTCGATGAGCTATATGATCGCGCGATCATCCGGCCGTTTCTTGGCGCGGCGCAGGCGCTGGCGCGCTTTGACGGCGCGGTGATTGACGGCGCCGTCAACGGCGCCGGGCGGCTGGGGGCGTGGGTGGGCGCCTGCAAGGCGTGGGTGGACCGGGTGCTCATCGATGGGGCCGTCAACGGCGTGGCGCGCGCGGTGCAGGCCGTGAGTGTTGCCGGCCGCCGGCTGCAAACCGGCGTGGTCCATCATTATTTATTGTGGATTGTGGCCGCACTGGCGGCGGTATTGATGGTGCGCATCCGTTAACGAGGAAAGCGACATGGTGCTCAGCAGTCTGTTAGGCATTCCGCTGATCGGGATGCTCACGATATTGTGCGTGCCGAAGACGGCGGTGCGGCTGATTCGGGGGATTGCCGTGTGTGCGACGGGGCTGACGTTCCTGATCAGCCTGCATGTGCTGCGCCAGTTCGATCCATCGGCGACGGCGATGCAATTCGTGGAGCAGGCGTCCTGGATCCCGCAGCTCAACGTCGCCTACCACCTGGGGGTGGACGGCATCAGCCTGCCCATGGTGCTGCTGACCACGCTGCTCGCGCTGCTGGCGTGCATCGGCTCGTGGTCCATCACCCAGCGGCAGAAGGAATATTACACGCTCTATCTGTTGCTTGAAATCGGCATGCTGGGGACGTTCGTCTCGCTGGATCTGTTTTTGTTCTACGTGTTCTGGGAGGTGGTCTTGGTGCCGATGTACTTCCTCATCGGGATCTGGGGCGGGGGCCGGCGCGAATATTCGGCGTTCAAGTTCTTCGTCTATACGCTCGCCGGCAGCCTGGTGATGCTGCTGGGGATCTTGGCACTCTACTTCAAAACACACACCTTTGATCTCGTGACCCTCGCACAGTTGGGGCCGACCTTCGATCCGAGATTTCAGCAAATACTGTTTCTGGCGTTTTTCTTCGGCTTCGCGATCAAGGTGCCCATCGTGCCGTTTCACACCTGGCTGCCCGACGCGCACGTGGATGCGCCCACGCCGATTTCCGTCATCCTGGCCGGGGTGCTGCTGAAGATGGGCAGCTATGGGTTCCTGCGCATCAGCTATCCCTTATTTCCCGATGGGGCGCAGGGGTTCGCCTGGACGATGGCCGCCCTGGGCATGATCAATATCGTCTACGGGGCGTTTGTCGCGATGGCGCAGACCGATTTCAAACGGCTGGTGGCCTATTCCTCGGTGTCCCATATGGGCTTCGTCCTGCTGGGGCTTTCGAGCTTCAGCATTGAGGGCATGAACGGGGCGCTCTTGCAGATGTTCAACCACGGCATCATCACCGGCGGCCTATTCTTGCTGGTGGGCGTGTTGTACGACCGGGCGCACACGCGCGATCTCACCGCCTTCGGCGGGCTGGGGGCCACGCTGCCCGTGTATTCCGGCTTTCTTATCGTCTTCAGCTTGGCGTCGCTGGGGCTGCCGGGCCTGAGCGGGTTCGTGGGCGAGTTTCTGTCGCTGGTGGGGACGTATGGCGTGTGGCGCTGGCAGACGATGGTGTCGGTGCTGGGCATCGTCATCACCGCCGCGTATATGCTGACGGTGCTGCAGCGCGTGTTAATGGGGCCGCTGAATCAGCAGTGGGCGCGGCTGCCGGACATGCGCCCGCGCGAGGTGTGGACGTTGGTGCCGTTGTTGCTGATCATCCTGCTCGTCGGATTATATCCGTTGTCGGTGCTGCGGTGGCAGCAGCCGGCGTTGGAGGGGTTATTGGCGCATGTGGCCGGCCGTCCATAGACCGATGAACTGGACGCGGGCTTGGGCGGGACGTTCGCTCGTCTCGCCGGCCGCCAGGAGCCCCGTCCGCAGCTCCCCCCGCGCATGAACGCTGCCTCGTTGGTCGAAAGTTTACGGGGGTGGATGCCGGAGCTGATCTTAAGCGTCGGCGGGATGCTGGTGGTGCTGCTGGGGATTGGGAAGCCGCGGTGGGCGGCGCCGGCGACCTGGTGTACGCTGTTACTGGCCGGCGCGGCCTTAGGGATCGCGCAGACGCTGCCTTCGCACGAGGCGTTTTACGGACTCATCGTGCTGGACGAGTTCGCGCACGCGTTTCGCTGGTTTACGCTGGGCGCGCTCGCGCTCGTCTCGCTGATGGTTGCCAGCGCCCACGATCTCGAGGAGCGTTGGCGCGGGGAGGCGCTGGGACTGTTGCTCTTCGTCGGCGTGGGGCTGATGCTGATGGCGCAGGCCCAGCATCTGCTGATGGCCTACCTGGCGATGGAGCTGGTGAGCCTCAGCTCCTACGTGCTGGTGGGTTTGACCCGCGACGCCCGCTCCTCAGAGGCCGCCCTGAAGTACTTCCTGTTTGGCGCGCTCTCCTCCGGCATCATGCTCTTTGGGATGTCGTTGCTGTTCGGCCTCACCGGCCAGGTGTCATTTGCCGGCATTGCGCAGGCGGTGTCGGTGATGCCGCAAGGGGGTGGGGCCGCCGTGCTCACGGCCATCTGCCTGATCCTGGTGGGCCTGGCGTTTAAGATGTCGATGGTGCCGTTTCACATGTGGACGCCGGATGTGTACGAAGGCGCCCCCGTGGCGATCACGGCGATGCTCTCCGTCGGGCCGAAGGCGGCGGGCCTGGCCTTGCTGGTGCGTTTCTCGCATGCGCTGGGGCCGGCGTGGGAGCCGGTGCTGCCGCTGCTCTCCGTGTTGACGATGGTGACGATGACGCTGGGCAACGTGGTGGCGGTGATGCAGCAGAACGTGAAACGGCTGCTGGCGTATTCCACCATCGGGCAGGTGGGCTATCTGCTCATCGGCGTGGTCACGCGCACGGTGGTCGGCTTAGAGGCGATGCTCGTCTACCTGGCCGCGTATCTGGTGATGAACCTCGGCGCGTTTGCGTGCGTGGCGGCGGTGTGCCGCGACACGGGCAGCGAGACGCTGTCAGCGTTCCGCGGCCTGGCCAAGCGCGCCCCAATGCTCGCCCTCTTTTCCACGCTGTTTTTCCTCTCGCTCGCCGGGCTGCCGCCGCTGGTGGGGTTTATCGGAAAGTTTCTGCTGTTGGGCTCGGCCATTGAGGCGGATCGCCTCAGCCTGGCGGTCGTCGCCGCCATCAACAGCGCGATCGCCCTCTATTATTACGTCGCCATCATCCGGCAGATGTATCTGCAAGCCCCCGAGGAGGCCTCGCCCGTGCGCCTGACGCCCGCCCTCCAAGTGGCCGTCGGCGCCTGCGGCGCGGTCACGGTATGGCTGGGCATCTTTCCCGCGGCCTTGCTGCGCTGGCTCGGCGCCACCGCCACGGCCTTCCTGCGCTAGCGCGCGGCGGGTCGGTCGTGTTACAATACCGGGCTGTGGCGAAGCGTCCTCCGGTGTCCGGATTCAAACAAGCCGGGTTGTTGACGGCGATTCCGTTTGTCTTGCTGGTGGGCCCTCTGCTCGGCTATTACTTAGGCACGGCGGTTGATTGGCGCATGGGATGGGCGCCATGGGGCGTGGGGATCGGGATTGCGCTGGGGCTGCTCGCCAGCGCCCGCGTCACGATCGACATGATTCGTCAGGCCGGCGGCATGACGCGCGATGAGTGAGCCGTGGACGAAGATCGTCGTCGGCGCGCTGGCGGGCGCGGCGTGGAATGGGGCCAGCCTCTGGTGCTTCGCGCAGTTGGTGCAGGCATGGGTGGGTCCGCGTCCCTCGCGGCGGCGGGCGATTGGGTGGTTGCTGGTGAAGTTTCCCGTGTTGTATGCGATGATCTTTCTGATGCTGTGGAGCGGTCGCGTGTCGTGGGTGGGATTCAGCGTGGGGTTTAGCATCGTGTTGGTGGCGGCGATCGGATGGTTATGGTGGAACACGACATTCCGGAACTCCCGAATCTCCTCAGCGTGCTGAGTCGGCAATTCCATGGCGTGCCATGGATTGCGTGGCTGCATCACTGGGAGAATCTTGTCTTTGCCGGCCTGGTGGCCGGTGTGCTGTGCGCCATCGCGTGGCGGTATGCGCGCCGGCCCTCGATGATCCCGCGGGGAGGGCAGAATCTGCTCGAGCTCTTTGTTGAGAGTACGGATGCGTTCGTCCGCAGCCTCCTCGGCCCGGCCGGCCGGAGACACACGCCGTTCATCGGCACCCTCTTCCTCTATATCTGGTTGATGAATCTATCGGTGCTGGTGCCGGGGCTGAAATCGCCCACCTCCAGCTTGAACACCACCGCGGGCTTGGCCCTGGTGGTGTTTTGTTACGTGCAATGGATCGGCCTGACGGCGCAGGGCCCCGCCAAGTATCTTCACCACCTGGCGGGGTCGCCGCGCGATGCGATCGGCTGGGCGCTGGTGCCGCTGATGCTGCCGATCCACTTGCTGGGCGAGCTGATTCGCCCCCTCAGCCTGACGCTGCGGTTGGGGTTTAACGTGTTCGCCGAAGATGTGCTGCTGGCGGTGCTGGTGGGCTTAGGCATTTCAGCGGGGATCGCGCTGCATCTGCCCATCGGTTTGCCGCTGCAGGCGTTCGTCATCCCGCTGGTGCTGATCTTCAGCACGGTGCAGGCGCTCGTGTTTAGCTTACTCAGTTCGGTGTACATCGCGTTGATGTCGCCGCATCACGACCACCACACTCCACAGGAGGCATAATGCCACAGACGTATCAAGCGATGTTGGCGCTGACGGTGCCGTTGGCGCTGGGGCTCGCCGCGCTCGCCTCAGCCTTTGGGTTGGGCCGGGCCGTGAGTGCTGCGATGGATGCGATCGCCAGGCAGCCGGAAGCCGCCGGGCAGATTCAGACGGCCATGATCATCGGCTGCGCGCTGATTGAAGCGCTGACCATTTACGTGCTCGTCATCGCGTTCGTGTTACAGGGCAAGATCGCCGGCTAAGCGCGCTGATGCCGCCGATCCTGCAGCTCGATCTCGCGCAGATTGTCTCGCAAGCCGTCAGCTTTTTGCTGCTGCTGTGGGTGCTGCGCCGGTTTGCGTGGCGGCCGCTGCTGGGCATGCTCGATCAGCGGCGCGCGCGCATCGAGGAAGAGTTGCGCGCCATCGCGCAGGGCCGTGCAGAGCTGGCCCAGTTGAAAGACGAGTACGCGCGGCACTTGGCGAAGATCGATGAGGAAGCGCGGACGAAAATCCAGCAGGCGATCCTCGAGGGCAAACGCATCGGCCTCGAGGTGCAAGACGAAGCCCGCGCGCAGGCGCGCGAGCTGCTGGTGAAAGCCAAAGACACCATCGAGCTGGAATTGGCCAAAGCCAAGGTGACGCTGCGCGATCAAATGGCCGACATGACCATGGACGCCGTAGGGCGGCTGCTTCAGCACAAGCTCGACGCGGCCTCCGATCAGCAGCTCGTCGATGCGATCTTGGAGGAGCTGGTCGCTGCCTCCCCGAAGGGGGGATAATGGCCGCCGACCCGATCGCCGCGCGCTACGCGGCCGCGCTGTGTGAGTCGCTCGGCGAGGACCGCGCGCGCGATGCGGTGGCCGCGCAGCTTAACGAGCTGGACGCGCTGCTGAAGACCGAGCCGGACTTCGGCCCGTTCTTGCGCAATCCCGACGTCGAATCGGACGAGAAGGTCGCCGTGTGCGCCCGCGTGTGGCCCGGCGGCATGCGTGATGAGGTGCGCGACGGGCTGCGCCTGATCTTTTCGCACGACCGCGCGGCGTGGCTGGCCTCCATCATCGAAGCGTTTCGCGCGCTGGTGGATGTCGCACAGCATCGGGTGCGCGTGACGGTGTACGCCGCGCGTCCGCTCTCCTTGGCGACGACACAGCGGCTCATCGAGCGGCTCACCCAGCGCGAGGGGTGCTCGGTGCTCCTGACGGAGGAGACGCATCCGGAGCTGCTCGGAGGCGCGCAGATTCACGTGGGGCATCGGCTGATCGACGGTTCGCTGCGGACGCAGCTGACCGAATTACGTCATCGGTTGAAACAGGTGAGAGTCGCGTAAGCATGGCTACGTTGCGTCCTGAAGAAGTGTCCCTGGCGCTGCGGCAGGAGCTGCAGCGCTACAAAAACCAAGTGAAGCTCGATTCGGTGGGGCGCGTCATCCAAGTGGGCGACGGGATTGCCCGGCTCTACGGGCTGGACGATGCGATGGCCGGCGAGCTGATCGAATTTCCCGGGCAGACGATGGGCATGGTGTTTAACCTGGAAGAGCACCATCTCGGCGCGGTGATTCTGGGGGATGATCGCCACATCAAAGACGGCGACCTCGTGAAGCGCACGAACCGCATCGTGTCCGTGCCGGTGGGGCCGGCCCTGCTGGGCCGCGTCGTCGATGCGCTGGGGCGGCCGCTCGATGGCAAAGGCCCGATCGTCACCAACAAGTTTCGGCCGGTCGAAGGGCGCGCCCCGAATGTGATGCAGCGCCAGCCCGTGAAGGAGCCGGTGCAGACCGGCATCAAGGCGATCGACGCGATGATTCCCATCGGGCGGGGCCAGCGCGAGCTCGTCCTCGGCGATCGGCAGATCGGGAAAACGGCGCTCTTGGTCGACACGATCCTGAATCAAAAAGGCAAGAACCTGTACTGCATCTACGTCGCCATTGGGCAGAAGCTCTCCAGCGTTGTCGCGGTGGTGGAGACGCTGCAGCAGCACGGCGCGATGGACTACACGACGGTGGTGGTCGCCTCGGCGGAACATCCCGCCCCGCTGCAATATCTTGCGCCCTATGCCGGCTGCGCCATCGGCGAAGAGCTGATGTACAGCGGCAAGCACGCGCTATGTCTCTACGACGATCTGTCCAAACATGCGCAGGCGTATCGCCAGCTCTCGCTGCTGTTGCGCCGCCCGCCGGGCCGCGAAGCGTACCCCGGCGACGTGTTTTATCTGCACTCGCGCCTCTTGGAGCGCGCGGCCAAGCTGCGCGAGGATTTAGGCGGCGGCAGCCTCACGGCGATTCCCGTCATCGAAACGCAGGCGGGCGATGTGTCCGCCTACATTCCCACCAATGTCATCTCCATCACCGATGGGCAGATTTATTTGGAAGGCGACCTGTTCTATGCCGGCGTGCGGCCCGCCATCAACGTGGGGCTGTCCGTCTCGCGGGTGGGTGGGAACGCACAGACCAAGGCGATGAAGAAAGTGGCCGGCCGCCTGCGCCTGGACCTGGCCCAGTATCGCGAGCTGGTCGCGTTCACCCAGTTTGGCTCGGAACTCGACAAATCGACCCAGGCGCAACTCACGCGCGGCGAGCGGATGGTGGAGGTGTTGAAGCAAGACCAGTATCAGCCGATGGATGTGGGGCACCAGGTGGCGATCATCTTTGTCGCCGGGCAAGGGCTGCTGGATGAGCTGCCGCCGGCCCAGGTGAAGCCGTTTGAAGAGGCGTTTCACGCGTTGCTGGATGAGCGCTATCCCGACGTCATCCATGAGATTGAGAAGGTGAAAGAGCTTCCCGACGCTCTCGCCAGACAGCTCACCGACGCCGCCCGCGAGTGTGTGCAGCCATTTCTCACGTCCACGAAGAGTCCCGTATGATTTTTACCTGTTGTCTTTTACCTTTTGCCTTTTACCTTTTGCCTTGATCTCATGGCCTCACTCCGTCAGATCCGCCGCAGCCTGCGCAGCGTGCAGAACACCCAGCAGATCATGCGCGCCATGCAGCTCGTGTCCGGCTCGAAGCTCAAGCGCGCGCAGACCAAGCTGGTGCAGGCCCGAATGACGATGGACTTTCTTGATGGGCTGCTCCAGCGTGTGCTGGCGAGCCTCGTCATTACGCTTCAGCATCCCTTGTGCCGGTCGAAGGGAACCGCCGAGAGCCTGCTCGTGGTGTTCACCTCGGATACCGGCCTCTGCGGCTCCTACAACGGGAACCTCATTCAATTAGCCGAGGCGCATCTGCGGCGCGACAGCGCGGCCCATACACGGCTCATGTTCATCGGCAAGAAGGGCCACCGCTATTTCACCAAGCGCGGCTGGCAGGCCGAGGAGTCGTTTCTGGATCTCGCCGGCCGGCCAGACCTGAAAAAATCGGAGGCGATCGGCCGCTCGCTGATGGCGCGGTTTCTGTCGGGGCAGGTCGGGTCGGTGGCGCTGCTCTATTCGCGGTTTGTCTCCGCGACGACCTATCGCCCCACCATTCAGCCCTGGCTGCCGGTTCAAAAGAGTCCACAGTCCATAGTCGATAGTCCACAGCACGAGTACATCTTTGAACCCTCGCCGCAGCGCGTGTTTGACGATTTGCTGCCGCGCTGGGCGCTGGCCGCCTTCCAGCGCATCATGCTGGAGGCGCTCACCTCGGAGCATTCCGCCCGCATGCTCGCCATGAAGAGCGCGACCGACAACGCGCAGAAAGTGATCGAGGAGTTGACGAGGCTGCGCAATAAGATTCGGCAGGCGTCGATCACCAAGGAATTAAGCGAAATCGTCGGCACCGCGGAGGCGTTGAAATGAATCGATTTCTGTTGTCTGGTGTGACTGCCGCCTATTTCCTTGGAGCCATATCCAGCTTTGCTGATTCGCCTCATCGCTGCGTTGAGAAACGACCTGAACGAATCGACCCAATTCTGTGGGGTATGGCAGCGGGTGGGCCGAACGGCGTCTGTACGACAGAGCAGCAAGAACATCCCGAGTGTGAATCAGAAGTTATTGAAGCATCTGAGGTGAGATTGATTGAAGTGGAAGGACACAAAACGGTTATTCAGAGCTGGTGCGCCCAAAGTTGCTCAAAGCAGACCGAATATCAAGTTGCCACATTACTAAATTCTTCAGGCCCTTCGGGCGACGAATTTCGCGTTTATCAGATGAAGTACCCCGGCTGCTCCGTTGCTAGCCAGAAACTCCAGCAAGAAATCATTCAGAGGCTTACGAGTTGCGAGCGAACCTTGCGACCGAAATGTCAGGCAGCGCCAGTTATCGCAAAGGTAGTCAAGCCAATGGATCATAGCACCTGGGTTGAGCAGTGGTCGGTGGAGAGTTGTGGGGCTCGCTACGACTATCCGGTAACATTGACCTTGGATGCTAATTTCTCGGCAGGAGCTTCGATTCAAATTAAATGCATCCCAATGACTCAAGCGCCGACAAGCAGTGGCGAAAGGCCACCCGTTCCATGAGTGACAACTACGGCACAGTCGTGCAGGTGATCGGGCCCAGCGTCGATGCGCGGTTTCCGGCCGATCGGCTGCCGGCCATGCTGAATGCGATGCGGATCGACGAGCCAGACCGTAACATTCATCTCACACTGGAAGTCGCGCAACACATCGGCAATAACACCGTGCGCTGCATCGCGCTCGACGCCACCGACGGCCTGGTGCGCGGCATGAAGGTGCTCGACACCGGCGGGCCGATCACCGTGCCGGTGGGCAAGCAGACCTTGGGGCGCATCTTCAATTTGCTGGGTGAACCGCTGGATGAGGGCGGGCCGGTGCCGAATCCCAAACAGCGCGCGCCGATTCACCGCGCCCCTCCGTCATTCGAGGAGCAGTTGCCGGTGCGCACCATTTTTGAGACGGGCATTAAAGTGATCGACCTGCTCGCGCCCTACCCGAAGGGCGGCAAGGTGGGGCTCTTCGGCGGGGCCGGCGTGGGCAAGACGGTCATCCTCATGGAGCTGATCCGCAACATCGCCACCGAGCATGGCGGCGTCTCGGTCTTTGCCGGGGTGGGCGAGCGCACCCGCGAAGGCAACGACCTCTGGCTGGAATTAAACGCCTCTGGCGTGGTGAACAAAACAGCACTGGTGTTCGGCCAGATGAACGAGCCGCCCGGGGCCCGGCTGCGCGTGGCCCTCTCGGCGTTGACGATGGCGGAGCATTTCCGCGACGAGGAAGGGCAGGATGTGCTGTTGTTTGTCGACAACATCTTCCGCTATATCCAGGCCGGCTCTGAAGTGTCCACGCTGCTGGGCCGCATGCCCTCCGCCGTGGGTTACCAGCCGAACTTAGGGACAGAGCTGGCCCAATTGCAGGAGCGCATCACCTCCACCAAACGCGGCTCAATCACCTCGGTGCAGGCGATCTACGTGCCGGCGGATGACTTGACCGACCCGGCTCCGGCGACCACCTTCTCGCACCTCGATGCCACCACGGTGCTCTCGCGCCAGATCGCGGAGCTGGGGATTTATCCGGCAGTTGATCCGCTGGAATCAACCTCGCGCATTCTCGATCCGCGCATCGTTGGGCAAGCACACTACGATGTCGCCCGGTCGGTGCAGCGGGTGCTGCAGCGCTACAAGGATCTGCGCGACATCATTGCCATCCTCGGCATGGACGAGCTGACCGACGACGATAAGACCCTCGTCTATCGCGCGCGCAAGATTCAGCGCTTCCTCTCGCAGCCGTTCTTCGTGGCCGAGGCGTTTACGGGCCAGGCCGGCCGCTACGTCAAGCGCGAGGACACGGTGAAGAGCTTCAAGATGATCGTGGAGGGCCAGCTCGACGACGTGCCCGAGCAAGCCTTTTTCATGAAGGGCAGCCTCGACGAAGTGAAAGAAGCCGCCGCCCACGCCGCCGCCTAATGGCTGATCCGATTGCGCTGCGCGTGTTCACCGGCGAAGGTCTCGTGCTTGAGGACCAGGCCACCTCGATCATCGCGCCGGGCGAGCGCGGCTCTGTGGGCTTTTTGAGCCGCCACGCGCCCCTAGTGACGACCCTCTCGCCGGGCAGACTCACCTGGCAGCGGCTCAGCGGCGAGCGGCGCATTATGCGCATTGGCAGCGGTATTCTGGAAATCGCGCAGAATCGTCTGACGGTGCTCACGGACATGGTGACGGATTCGGAGGCTAGTCCGCATGGCTGATCTGAAAAAAATCGGGGGGTTGATCGCGTTTGATCTGCTCCTGTGGTGGTGGCTGTCGGCGGTGGGTATGACGCAGGCGCAGATCACCGCGACGGTGGTGTTTTTCACGATCATCGGCGGCACGCTCACCTACTGGGAGCGCCGCCTCTCCTTTGCGCTGATCGGCATCGCCATCCTCTTGGCGCTGCGGCTGCTCGATCTGCCCCATCTGATCGAATTTGCCTGGCTGGATACGATTCTGTTTCTGGTGGGCATGATGGCGGTGGTGGGTTTCTTGGAGGAACGCCGGTTTTTTGAACACATCATCGAAGCGGTGATCAGCAAAGTGGGCACCAACGCTAATCGGGTGGTGATGGTGTTGATGGTCGCCTCCTTCATCAGCGCCGGCTTGGTGGATGAAGTGACCTCCGTGCTGTTCATGCTCACCGCGCTGCTGCACTTGACGAACAAGCACAAGGTCAACCCGGTGCCGTTTGTGATGATGGTGGTGTTTGCCACGAACATCGGATCGAGTGCCACGGTCGTCGGCAATCCCATCGGCGTGATGATTGCGCAGCGGGCCGGCCTGACGTTTGAAGATTTCTTGCGCTGGGCGTTGCCCCTGGCCGTGCTGGCGCTGGCGGTGGCCATTCCGCTGTGCCTGATGCTTTTCCGCGGGCCGATCGAAGAGCTGGGCGAGAAGATGAAAGCGCACCACACCGCGCGCCACCCGGAGACCATCGACGTCACCCCCATCAGCCGCAAGGCGCTGCGCACCTGCTGGTGGTTCTTCGGGATCACGGTGGCATTGCTGGTGGGCCACTCCCAGATGGAGCACTGGCTCGGCCTGGAGAAAAACACCATGCTGCTGGGCACGTCGCTGGCGGCGGCCGGCATTGCGCTGTGGCTCTCCGGCGAGCGCGCCCGCGAGCTGGTGGAAAAGCGGATCGACTGGTGGACGCTGACGTTTTTCATCCTGCTCTTTGCCTCGGTCGGCACGCTGAAGCTCACCGGGGTCACGTCGGTGCTGGCCCACTGGGTGATGGACGTGGCGCAGGGGCGCCTGGGCGTGCTGCTGGCGCTGGTGACCGGTGCTGCGTCGCTGCTGACGGCGTTTCTTGATAATGTTCTTGCGGTCGCGACGTTCGTGCCGGTGATGGGCGATTTGGCGAAGGCGGGCATCCACACCACGCCGATTTGGTGGGGGCTGCTCTTTGGCGGCACGCTGTTTGGCAACATGACCATCATCGGCTCCACCGCGAACATTGTGGCCATCGGCGCGATGGAGAAAAAACAGCTCGGCGGCATCTCGTTCATGACGTGGCTCTGGCCCGGCCTCCTCATCTCCTCGGCGACGCTGGCCGTGGCGATGACCGGCCTGTGGCTTCAGATTCCCCTCATGCCCCGGTAGGGGCGCGGGCTGCTTGAGCGACCGCTTCTCGTCGGGTATAATGCGTTGGTCGTCACGGGCGGTTTCCGCCAGAGGCGGATACGGGCGGTTAGCTCAGTTGGTTAGAGCGCTTCCTTTACACGGAAGATGTCGGGGGTTCGAATCCTCCACCGCCCACGAAAACAAGGTAAAAGTTAAAAGGAAAAAGGTAAAAGTGATGAAACTGGCTGGCGAAATTTTATTCCGTTTTACCTTTTAACTTTTTCCTTTTACGTTTTCTGGGGGCGTAGCTCAGTTGGTTAGAGCGAAGGATTGTCAATCCTTAGGTCGCGGGTTCGAGCCCCGTCGCTCCCGTTTTTTGATCCGACGAACGCCGTGGTCGTTCGCGCGAAGCGGCATTCGTTTTTTCTTGCATTAAGGACGCAGGGCGGTATCATTACCACAAGGTCGCAGCATTTCGTTGGAGTCATCGATACGGCACGCACGAGGAGATCATTAATTCCCCATCGATACAGGCGCGCCATGGCTGTCATGGCGCTGGCCTTTCTTTCCTGCACCACGCTGCTCGTAGTAGTTTCGTCCTCTTCCATTGCGGGGTCTATTCCCGATTACATGGAACACTGGGAATTTGGGATCGACGTCAATGAAGACCAGGGCCCCCGGTATTTCGTCGATCCCATCGTTCCTCTCTATCGGCGTCCCACGGATACCGGGGATGTGGTCTTCCTTGAGCCGCGGATGACCTACCGGGATCATGAGTGGCTCCTCAACCTCGGCGGAGGCTATCGCCGGCTCGTCCTCAACCGCGCGTGGCTGCTGGGGGGCAACATGTTCTACGACTACGAAAGCGAGCATGCCCACTCCCGTGTCGGCTTGGGCGTGGAAGCTCTCAGTGCGTTCGCCGAACTGCGGTCCAACGTCTACATCGCCACCTCCGGCGAACGCACCGTTGAAGAAAATTCAGGCGGGATTACGTACGAGCGGGCGGTGGATGGCTTCGACATGGAGGTCGGCGCGCCGGTGCCGCATTACTCCCGCGTGAAATTGTTCGGCGGGTTTAACTGGTATGATCAGCCGCATTTCAAAAATCGCTACGGCTGGACCTTGCGCACGGAATATAAGCCGGTGCCCTTTATCGTGATTGATGGAACGGTGAGCGACAGCACCAAGACCAACGCCGATTGGGGGATGAAGGTGGCCCTGCGGATTCCCTGGGGCGGCAATATCGAGAATCTGCGTTCGCCCCTCCAGCTTGATTCGACGGTATTTCCGGAGAGCGATGCCAGCCTCCATTTCTTTGACTTGGTCGAGCGGCACCACGACATTGTGGTTGAGCGGTTTCAGACCACAGCCGCCGGGCTGACGGTCGAAGCCGGACGCACATGATGAGCCGGCAAGCAGGGCTCGGCGTGCTCATCGCGATGGCCGGACTCTGCGCGGCACCCGCCGCGACCGATGCCGCCACCGGCCCGGCGAGCACGTACAAGGTCACCGTCACCAAATTCGAGCTCTACAACGGAACCTCCTGGGTGACCGTATCCACCGGCAACTCGACGGTGATTGATATCGCCGCGGTCAATGCCGGCCAGGCCGCAGGGACCTTCTTCTCCAGCCTGAGCGTTCCCGACGGGTCGTACACCCAGGTGCGCGTCACGCCCTCCGACACCTTCACCGTCAGCGGCCGCGTGGGCAGCAACTACACCACCGCCACCGTTTCCAACGGGGGGTGTGCGGTGACCGCCGTCGCGGCGAACGAGGCCATATGCACGGTGAATGTGCCCGCCCCAGGAATCGGCACACCAAATCCGGACGTTCTGCCAGCAACCCTCACGATCACCAACAGGGTGCCCAGCCACAAGATCCGGGTGAATTTCAATGTCAGCAATGCGATCCAAGACGGCGGACCGTCAGGGGAATTGTATCCCGCCGTGCCTACCGTCACGATGACCATGATCGCGTTGTAATCCCGCTGCCCTGACACGTTGGTATCGGGTCTTGAATTGTGCATTTGGTGTTCGTGGGCGCGCCGGAAGTTCTGCCATTGTTCCGTCGCGCCCGTTTGAATCAACGCCCTCTCCCGGATGGGAGGGGGCGTTTGGTTCAACGGAATTCAATGTGCGCGTGCCTGTTTCTTCTTGACGCTCCGGCGCCTCGGAGTGTATCCTGACCGAACATGCCGATTGGCGGATACTGTGAGCATGCTTGGGAGGGCGCGCAGCATGGAGTGGGGGATGAGCAACAGGCTCAGTCAATTGATGCCGGGTGGTCGGTGCTTCTTCCTGCCGATCGATCACGGCTATTTTCAAGGGCCGACTCGGGGTCTTGAGCGGCCGGGCGAGACCATCGCGCCGCTCTTGCCGTATGTGGATGCCCTTTTCTGCACCCGCGGTGTGTTGCGTGCTGCCATCGACCCTGTGGGGAGCAAGCCGATTATCCTGCGAGTCTCCGGCTGCACGAGCATGGCGAAGAAGGATCTCTCCGATGAGGAGCTCACGACCTCCATCGATGAAATCCTCCGGCTCAACGCCTCGGCGGTTGGGGTGTCAGTCTTCGTCGGCAGTGTGCATGAGAAAGCAACCCTGAAGCATCTCGCGCAGATGGTGAATGACTGCGAGCCGTACGGCATTCCCGTCATGGCGGTGACGGCCGTGGGAGAGGAGCTGGAGAAGCGGGAAGCCCGCTACCTGGCCCTGAGCTGCCGGATCGCGGCGGAATTGGGCGCGCGGGTGGTGAAGACGTACTGGTGCGAGAAGGAGTTTGAGAAGGTCGTCCATGGCTGCCCGGTTCCCGTCATCATGGCGGGCGGACCCAAATGTGAGACGGAGCGTGAAGTGTTCGCTTTTGTCCATGACGGTATGCAGCGGGGAGCTGTCGGGATCAACCTGGGACGAAACGTCTGGCAACATCCCCACGCGGTGGGGATGGCCAAGGCCCTGCGAGCCATTGTCCACGGGCAGGCAAAGGTTGAAGCCGCACAGGCCATCTTCGATGAAGAGACAGAAGATGATTTGCGTCATAGTCGGTCGGGTCCCACCTGCTAGACTGGTGATGTCACGTCAACCATGCCCGCACTGGACGTCCGTTTTGAATCCATTGGAGGCCTCGGCGCGCACCTGGCTGCCCATCTCCGGGCCGAGGCGCTCGTCCTGCGCCAGGGCTTCAACGCCTCGCAGTTTTCCTCGTACGGCTCCGAGAAGAAAGGCACTCCCGTCCGTTCCTTCATCCGCGTCACCGGCGCGCAGCACATGCTGCGCTACTTCGCGGGCGAACCCTGGGAAGCCTTAACCGCCGGCCTCTGATCTCGCGAATTCCACTTGCGAACGAGGGGACTCATTGTATACTGAGAAAGCGACGGACGGGTGCCATAAGCGCATGACGCAACCATCGAATCGTTTCGTGTTCTGGACGGTGACGTTCTGTAGTCTCTCGTTGGGTCTGACGGGACTGCTTGTGTGGGAGTACGCAAGCCGGGACATTCTCGTGCGAGCCTTGCGGCAATCAGGCCAGCGCCAACACGTGATGGCGCAGGCTCTGGCGATAGAGAGGCACAGCGCCACAGAACTGCGGAAGCTCCTCGCCGGCAAGACGCAGGAAGTCGATCTGCTGGCGCAACAGATGACGACGCAATCCGCCGCGGCACAGCAGCTTGAGCAGGTGGTCGGCCGGCAACAGGAGCACGTTCGCCAACTGCAAACCACGCTGCTCATGACGCAGCAGCAAGTCGCCGCGAAAGCAAACCGTTCGCCCGCCATCGCGCCCGCGGTGTGGCTTGATGCCGTCACCGTCCCGCTGGGCAGCCAAGAGAACACCGCGCGCGTTCTGCAAGTCAACCCTGAGTGGAACTTTGTCGTCGTCAACGCCGGATGGGAGCGTCTGGGCATCGGCGATGTGCTCCAGGTCTATCGTGACAAGGCGTTGGTGGCCCGAGCGGAAGTCGAGCGCGTGCAGGAAGAGGTGGCTGCCGCGCGGGTGCTGCCTGCCTATCACGCAGCGGCCATCCACGTTAATGATCAGGTGATGATCCCCTGAGTGCTAACTATGAGTAAGACGGAAGCCCCCACAGATGTTTTGCAGCGTTTGAAGGTGATGGATGCGGCGCTTGAGGAACGTGCGGTGAAGCCGCAAGCGCCGCGGATGAGTGAGCCCGTTGTGGTGGCGCGTCCTGCGGCAGTAGTAGAAGTGGCGCGCCCTGTGTGGAATGACACAGCGCCCGCCTCACCCTGGTTGATCGGGGCAGAGTGCTTTGCCGTGGGGTTGATCTGGGGCCTTGCGGCTCTCTGGATGGCCCGCCGGCGTTACCGAGCAGGTTCCCTGACGCACGCACAGCAACAGGCTGCGCTTGAAACCGAAGTGGCTGCTGCCAAGACATGCCTGGGGCTGTTGGAGCAGTCCCTTGCGGATGTTTCAAGCGAAGCGAAGCAGAGCAGACAGCAGATCGAGCAGTTGAAGGCCGCGGCGTTGGACACACAGCGTGCGGCGGCTATCCAGACGTCTCAGCAGAACAGTTTCGGCGGGCCTGTCGAAGTGGACCAAGAGGCATCTGCGGCTGTTGTGCAGGAGCTGGAGGCTCTGCGTCAAGCCCACGCCTGCTTACGCTCGCAGCATGCTGAACACGAATGGTACTTGGGTGAGGAGCGCGCTAAAGGGCTTCACATCGCTGAGGTGGTTCAGCACATGCAGGGTGAGATGGAGCGAATGCGTGCGGAGCTTGCCGAATCGCGTACGCAGCGTGATGAGGCCAACTGGTATTTGGGCGAAGAAAAAAACGCCAACGCCAAACGGAGTCTTGAGCTGGAACAGTTGCGCGCGCAGTTCGCTCCGCCGGAAAAGGCAGAGTGGAACGGCCAGGAACGTCGTCAATGTCCGCGTCATGCGTATGACGACGCGTCGGCGATGCACACCGAGTTATGCGACCCGGTGACAGGCAAGCGATTAGGCCGCGGCCGCGCCGTCAATCTGGGCAATCTGGGGCTTGGGTTGAAGCTGGCGTTCTTGCCTCTCTTGGGGCGTTTCAAGGATGGCCGTGTGCGCTGCCGCATGCTGCCCGCTCAAGGGGACTCTCAACCCATGGAATCCGAGGGCCGCATTGCTTGGCGGCGCCGCGGCAGCGGTTCAAGCGGCGAAGCCGGCATCGCCTTCGACAGTCCCGTGACATCCTCTGTGTGAGCGAGTGCGCGAATTCAAGGGCGCTCCCGTTTCTTAGCATGGCAGAGTCTGCACCACCATTCCTAACGATCAAACCCCGCAAGGCCGTGTACCGGCCCGCGGCGGAGCGCGTGCGCGACTACCGCGACGTCGCGGTGCCGCGGGAGGAGGCCGCCAGCCGCGAGCAGGCCTCGCGGTGCATGCATTGCTTCCTGCCGTTTTGCCATTGGGCCTGCCCGTTGGGCAACTACGTGCCAGATTGGAACCAGGCCCTGGCCGCCGGAGACTGGGCGGGGGCCTATCGTCAGCTGCAGGCCACGAATAATTTCCCGGAAATCACCGCCCGCATCTGTCCAGCCTCCTGTGAGGCGGCCTGCGTGCTGAATATCGCGGGCGAGCCGGTGACGATCCGGGAAGATGAGCTCGTCGTCATCGAGCGCGCGTTTGAGGCCGGCTTGGTGACACCAACCCCGCCGCGCGTGCGGACGGGCAAGTCCGTCGCCGTGATCGGTTCAGGGCCGGCCGGACTGGCCTGCGCGGATCAGCTCAACCGTGCCGGGCATGGCGTCACGGTGTTCGAGCGGGATGACAAGATTGGCGGGCTGCTCCGCTTTGGCATCCCCGACTTCAAATTAGAGAAGTGGGTGCTGGATCGCCGGCTGGCGGTTCTCGCGGCGGAAGGGATCATCTTTGCCCCGGGCACGGCCGTGGGCGAGGCCTATGCCGCGGAGGACTTGCGTCAGCACTTTGATGCGGTGTGCCTGGCCATCGGGACGCGCAGCCCGCGGGATCTGTCGGTGGAAGGTCGTGAGCTGGAGGGGATCTATCCTGCCATGACGTACCTGGCGCAGTCCAACCGGCGCGTGGCGGGGGAGCGTCTTCCGTCCAACGCGCTCATTGATGCGAAGGGACGGTGCGTGGTCGTCATCGGGGGCGGCGACACCGGCGCTGACTGCGTGGGGACCGCCCATCGCCAAGGCGCGCGCCGTGTCACCCAGCTTGAGATCCTGCCCAAGCCTCCGGAGCAGCGCGCCTCAACCGATGTGTGGCCGAACTATCCGCAGATCTTGCGCACGTCCACCAGCCATGAGGAGGGGGGCCAGCGCGAGTGGGCGGTGCAGACCGCGCGGTTCCTCGGGCGCGGCGGCCGTGTCCGGGCGCTGGAAGCCGTCCGGGTTGAGTGGGTCCCGCCGGACGGGCAGACGCATCCGTCGCCGCGGGAGGTGCCCGGCACCGCCTTCACGCTCGAGGCGGATCTGGTCCTGCTGGCGATGGGCTTCGTGGGCGCGGAGCGCCATCCGTTGCTGGAGGTCCTTGGCGTGCGCTCCGACACGCGTGGCGCGATTCAGACGGACGACCACTACAGGACCTCCGTCCCCGGCGTTTTTTCCGCGGGCGATGCCCGGCGAGGCCAGTCGCTCGTCGTGTGGGCGATCGCCGAGGGTCGACGCGCCGCCCACTACCTCGATACCCACCTCATGGGGGCTTCTGCGCTTCCGTTGCTCTAACTCCGCCAGTCACCCTTCATGAAAAGCCGATGGGATGACCGCCAAGCGGCACCGCTCCTTAGCCTCCCGCTCGCGTTGAGGGTCTATACGTCCCGCCTGCTGGGGAAGGAGCCGACGCTCGTGCTGCATGGCGGGGGCAACACCTCGGTCAAAGCCGGCGTCACCACGCTCCTCGGAGATACCGAAGAGATTCTGTACGTGAAGGGGAGCGGGCGGGATCTGGACGGCATCGAAGCGGACGGGTTCGCTCCTGTGCGGCTCTCCGTGGCGAAGCGCCTGGCGGCGCTTCCTCGCCTCAGTGACACCGACATGGTCGCCAGCCTGCGGGCGGCTCTGCTCGATCCCCATGCGCCGGCTCCCTCGGTCGAGGCCCTCCTCCACGCCATCATCCCGTTCCGGTATGTCGACCACACGCATGCCGACGCGGTCGTGGCGATCACCAATACTCCGGGGGGCATGCGGCGGGTGAGCCGGCTCTACGGCCGCCGCGTACTCGTCGTGCCATACATCATGCCGGGGTTTCTCTTGGCCAAGGCGGTGTATGACAGGACACGGCGGATCGACTGGACGACGCTTGATGGCGTGCTCCTCATGCATCACGGCCTGTTCACCTTTGGTGATCACGCGAAAACCAGTTATACGCGCATGATTCGCCTGGTGTCACGCGCCGAAACCTATGTGAAGCGGCAGGGCGCGCTCCGAACGCCGGCGCGGCCGCGTGACGCCACGCCCTGCGAGCCCGCCGGCGGGCAACTCATCCGGCTCGCCCGTTTGCGTCATGCGGTCTCCCTCTCGGCGGGCGCGGCCATGGTGGCGTGTTGGGATCGCAGCCCCGAGGTCGTGCGGTTTTCCGCGCTGCCGCATGTGGCCGCAATCGCCACGCGCGGACCACTGACGTTGGACCATGTAATTCGCACGAAGCGCATTCCGATGGTCCTTGGTGCGCGCATCGAGGAGAGTGTGGGGCGATACGAGGCCGCGTACCGCGAATACGTTAAGCGGCACGCGCGCCGCGAGGCGTCGACGCAAGCGCGCCGCGTCCTGACGCCGCTGGACCCCGCCCCGCGCTGGGCGGTGTGGCGGCGCGAGGGCAGTGTCACGTTTGGCCGCACGCCCAACGACGCGCGTATCGCCTCAGACATCGCCAGACATACCATGCGCGCGATCCAATGGGCCGAAGCGATGGGCGGGTGGCGCCCCTTGCCGGCGCGGGATGTGTTTGAGGTGGAGTATTGGGAACTGGAGCAGGCCAAGCTGAAGCGCAACGGTTCACCGCCGGCCCTGCAAGGGAAGGTGGCGGTGGTGACTGGGGCGGCCAGCGGGATCGGTCGAGCGTGTGCGGAGCTTCTGTGCGCTCAAGGGGCCGCGGTCGCGGCACTGGACCTTCATCCAACGATACGAACGCTCGCGGCCGCGTCCGGCATGCTGGGGCTGCGGTGTGATGTCACCAAGCGCACGCAGGTTGAGCGTGCGGTGCGAGCGGTCGTGCGGCACTTTGGCGGGGTGGATCTGCTGGTTAGCAACGCCGGAATCTTTCCATCCAGTGACACGATCGCCCAGATGCAGCCGGCCGCGTGGCACCGGAGCATGGCGGCCAATCTCCATAGCCACCAACTGGTGCTGCAAGCGTGCATCCCCTACCTTGCGCTGGGCATCGAGCCGGCGGTGGTCGTCATCGCTTCCAAAAACGTGTCCGCGCCCGGCCCGGGAGCGTCGGCCTATTCCGTCGCGAAAGCCGGTGCGACCCAGCTCGCGCGCGTGGCAGCGCTGGAACTCGCACCGGCCGGGATCCGCGTCAATATTCTCCACCCGGACCAGGTCTTTGATACCGGGATCTGGACGCCGCAGGTGCTGGCCGAACGCGCCGCGCGCTATCACGTGAGCGTGGCGGAGTACAAAACCAGGAACTTGCTTCGGACGACGATCACATCGCAAGACGTGGCGGCGTTGGCGTGCGCGATGGTCGGCCCCGTGTTTGCCAAAACGACCGGCGCGCAAGTGCCGATTGACGGCGGCAACGACCGCGTGATTTAGCCTGCCGGTACCACGCGACTTCATCCAGCGAGATTCGAGCCCCGCAACCGTTACATCTATTCTTGATTAATCAGAGCCGGCGGCGTAGAGCTTTGAAGCTCTTCGCCACCATTTGTTGTATGTGGTTGACAGATTCTGTCAACCTGATAAAATCCGCATAAGGAAAAGGAACATGGGAGGGAAGATGAGTTTTGGAAACAAGCTAAGGCTTCTTAGAACATCAAAGAAAGTCAGTCTCCGGGATCTCTCAAAGAAACTGCACTACGATCGATCCTACCTCAGCAGAGTTGAAAACAACTCTGTCAGCCCTTCCGACGAACTCATCAAAACCGCTGCGAAATTCTTTCGAGCGCGAGAGGAAGAACTCCGCATCGCTGCCGGAAAGTTCCCGAAAGATATCTTAGATATCATGTCCAATCATCCTGAGGAGTCAGTCTCACTCCTCCGAGATTCCTTAGGTGAGTACCACACTAATGGCGATTTATTTTCATCTTCGCAGGTAGCTCAGCTTCCTAATGAAAGCTGCTCAGAGGCATTGGACGATTCCTACCGTAACCAAATTATCGAAGGGAACTGTCTTGAGGTCTTGAAGAAGCTCCCATCTTCAAGCGTGGACCTTATCGTGACCTCTCCGCCGTACGCTGATAATCGGCGTAAGACGTATGAAGGCATCTCTCCAGAGAGATATGTGGCGTGGTTCCTTCCAATTACTGAACAGTTAAAACGGGTGCTCAAGCCGAAAGGGTCGTTCATTTTGAATATCAAGGAGCGCGTTGTGGATGGAGAACGCCACACATATGTGATTGAGTTGATTCAGAAGATGCGCGGTCAGGGGTGGAAGTGGATCGAGGAATATATCTGGCATAAGAGAAACTGCTATCCGGGATATTGGCCGAATCGCTTTCGGGATGCTTGGGAGCGTTGCCTGCATTTTACGTCTCAAAAGGACTTCAAGATGTTCCAGGAAACGGTCATGGTTCCAATGGGAGATTGGAGCAGAAGCCGTCTGCGTAACTTGAGTGAGACGGACAAGCGGCGGGATGATTCGAGGGTGTTGAGCGGCTTTGGAAAACGCATTGCGAATTGGGTGGGGCGAGAGAAAGCGTACCCAACCAACGTGCTTCACATGGCGACTGAATGTGCGAATAGGGGTCACAGCGCCACGTTTCCAGTTGCTCTGCCGGAGTGGTTTATCAAGTTGCTCACAAGGTCGGGTGATGTAGTCTTAGATCCGTTCATGGGTTCCGGGACAACTGCCGTAGCCTGTGTGAAGAACAAGCGAGATTTCGTGGGAATAGACATGAACCATGAGTTTTGCAGGATTGCTCGGAAGAGGATTGCAGACGAGACGGCACGCCCGGCAAAGAATGGCAATGGAAAGCTGGTTCACTGAGCATGGCCACAATCGGCGCGCGCAAACTCGAAGAACTGATCAAAAAGCATCTTGACGAGTTTTACTCCCGCCGCACTGCCAAACTTGTTGGCCTGAACCTCACCGAAGCCCTGACCAAGAAGAATCCCTACCTGTTCAGGGCGAAGGGCATTCAGCAAGCGTCAGAAATTGTCGCGGAGTTACTGCAAGCCTATATTTCTTCCTCAGATGAGACGATCTTCGGCGACGCGTTCTTCGAACCGATTGCAAAAGCCGTCAGCGGAGGAGCCGTCGGCGGTGGTGAAGGCATTGACATCATCAAGGAAACCAACACAACAGTCACAGTGTACGCGGTGAAGTCCGGTCCACACTGGGGGAATGCCGATCAATGGAATAGGCAGCGGCAGAATTTTCAGAGCCTACAGAACCGGCTTCGAAAACTACATAAAGCATTTGACCCAGTCCTTGGTTATGGCTATGGGAAGCGCAATACCGATCCTAAGGGATCAAAAAACTACCGCCAGCGTTCCGGCCAGGCGTTTTGGGAAGAATTAACAGGCGATCCTGATTTCTATCTCGAGCTGATCCGTTTAATGAAGCGTTATCCGCAAGAGCACCGAGTGCGCTATCAGGTTGAGTGGAAGAAAGCCGTGAATCGGTTCGAGCGAGAATTTCTGAACAATTTTGCGACATCTGACGGCGATATTGATTGGGAGAAATTTGTGGAGTTCAACAGCGGGAAACACAAGCGCAGCATTAAGAGATCAGAAGTAGACGTCGCGAAGCGCACGTAATCAAGAGGCGGCTCGAAATCGTGCAATGAGTCCTCCCTGATTTTCGGCGCCGAGATTACACACCGCTGGCGGTTTGAGGAACGCGATATCGGGCCTGTGTGCGGAAAAATAAAGTAAATAATGCTCGACAAGAGACGGGAAATCTGCTAGAGTGGACGCTCGTGGAGTCGTTGAGTGAGTGAGTCCCGCAACATCAACTTCTGTATCGGATGACAAGCCCCGCTGTAGGCGGGGCACACTCCCATCTTCTTCGCCGAGTGTTATCACCCTAAGGATATGCTTGTGAGTAAGGGGCTCGAGGAGAGCCAAGGTAGTCGTGCAGTAGGGGTAGGACGGACGTGAACCTGGGGGGACGAATGGCGTTTCAAGGAAGCGGTGGGTTCGGTGGCGGTAGCTATGGCGGCAGCGGCGGTGGATTCGGCAGTCGGCCGCGCGAGATGCACAAGGCCACCTGTGCGGAGTGCAAGAAAGAGTGCGAGGTGCCCTTCAAGCCAAGCGGCGACCGTCCGGTCTACTGCAAGGACTGTTTCTCCAAGCGGAAAGACAGCGGCCGGTAAGCGCACCTTCCGCGATTGACCCACAACCCCCTCTTGGGATGTTCCCAGGAGGGGGTTTGTGGTAGGATAGGACGGTTCCTACGATGCCGCACCACTTCCTCGGACGTGTGCTGATGAGCAGCGTCAGCCTTGGGCTCTGCGCGGCCACGGTGCTCGCAAACCAGGAGGGCGATCCGATGACCCCGAAAAAGGCCGAGCAATGCGGGCGGCCCGTGAGCGATGCAGAGCTGCGCACGCGCCTCACGCCGGAGCAGTATCGCATCATGCGGCAGAACGGGACGGAAGCGCCGTTTGCCAACGCGTACTGGAACAACCATCGCGCCGGCTTGTACGTCGATGCCATCACCGGCACGCCGCTGTTTACGTCGAGGGAGAAGTTCGACTCCGGCACTGGCTGGCCCAGCTTCACCCAGCCGATCAGCCCGGAGCAGATCGTCGAGAACGTGGAGGACAGCCACGGCATGCGCCGCACGGAAGTGCGGTCAGCCAGCAGCGATTCGCATCTCGGCCACCTCTTCGATGATGGCCCCGGGCCGACGCACCGTCGGTACTGCCTGAATTCCGCCTCGCTGCGTTTTATCCCTGTCGAGGATCTTGATCGCGAGGGCTACGGCCGGTACCGGTCCCTGTTCGGGCCGCCGCTTTCCGAGGCCTCACCCTCATCCTAACGTGGACGACACGCCCAACGAATCCCTGAGCCGCAAGCACGTGCTGGTTGTGGGGTGCTGTCTGGCCTCGATGGGCCTGTATGGATTCTTGCGCGCGGTCCTCCGCATGCCGGCGTCTCAGGCGGATTGGCCGCTGCTCCTCGCGCTAGTGCTCGGGGGGATCCCGCTGGTCTGGGACATTCTCAAGGCTCTGGCGCGGCGCGAATGGGGCGCGGATCTGCTGGCGGCCTTGTCGATTGTCACGGCGGCGTGTCTGCGGGAATATCTGGCCGGGACGATCATCGTCCTGATGCTCTCCACCGGAGAGCTGTTGGAGGGCTACGCCGTGCGCCACGCCACCTCGGTCCTGCGCGCCCTGGCCAAGCGCATGCCCTCGCGCGCGCATCGCCGGCGCGACGGCCGGCTCACCGACATCGCGTTGGACGCGATTGCGATAGGCGATGTGCTGGTGGTGTTCCCGCATGAAATTTGTCCGGTGGATGGCGTGGTCGAAGACGGCCACAGCACGATGGATGAGTCGTTTCTCACCGGCGAGCCGTTCCGCATGTCGAAGGCGCCTGGGGCGACGGTGATTTCGGGCGCCGTCAACGGCGAGGCGGCGCTGACCATCACCGCGACCAAGCGCGCCGCCGACTCCCGCTACGCCAAGATCATGGAAGTGATGCGGTCCTCCGAGCAGCAGCAGCCGAGGCTGCGCCGGCTCGGCGATCAGCTGGGCGCGCTGTACGTTCCGCTGGCGCTGGCGGTGGCCGGCACCGCCTGGGCACTCAGCGGCCACGCGAACCGGTTCCTGGCCGTGCTGGTGATGGCCACACCCTGCCCGATGTTGATCGGCATTCCGGTGGCCATTCTCGGCGCGGTCTCACTGTGCGCGAAGCGTTCCATCATCGTCAAAAAACCGGTGGTGCTCGAGCAGATCCAAATCTGCCGGACGGCGGTGTTCGATAAAACAGGCACGCTGACGTATGGCGAGCCCACGCTCTCAGAGATCAACTGCGCGCCGGGCCTGCACCCGCGCGAGGTGCTCGCGCTGGTGGCGAGCCTTGAACAATACTCCAAACATCCGCTGGCGCGGGCGGTGCTGGCCCGGGCCGCGCGCGACGGCGTGGCGCTGCAGGAGGCTGCGCGCATCCAGGAGCATCCCGGCGAAGGGCTGGATGGCGTGGTGGCTGGGCGCCGCGTCTATTTGACGAACCGCGCGTTCGCGACCGCGCAATCGGGCGCGGCGGCGTTGCCGCCCTCTGAAGAGGGGTTGGAGTGCCTGGTGCTGCTCGATGGCGCCTATGCCGCCACATGCCGTTTTCGCGATGAGCCGCGAGCCGAAGGCCGTTCGTTTATCAGACATTTAGGACCGAAGCATCGGTTGCATCGCGTCCTGCTGGTGTCCGGAGACCGCGAATCCGAAGTGCGGTATCTGGCGCGCGAGGTGGGCATCACCGAGGTGTACGCCCAGCAAAGCCCGGAAGAAAAACTCGCCCTCGTCCGGAGGGAAATGGCGCGCGCTCCCACGCTGGTCGTGGGCGATGGCATCAACGATGCGCCCGCCCTGCTGGCCGCCACGGTCGGCGTGGCGGTGGGCCAGCACAGCGACATCACCAGCGCGGCGGCGGGCGTGGTGATCATGGACAGCGTGCTGGAAAAACTGGATGAATTCATGCACATCAGCGCTCGGATGCGCACCATCGCGCTCCAAAGCGCTATCGGGGGAATGGCGGCGAGCCTGGTGGGCATGGGGTTGGCGGCCGTGGGCGTCTTCACGCCGGTGATGGGGGCGGTGGCGCAGGAAGTGATCGACGTGCTCGCGGTGCTGAACGCGCTCCGCGCCGCGCTGCCGCCTGCCGCGCTCTCGGACTTTCAGGACCCGCTCCCCGGCCTGGCGATGAGGCCGGGGCGGTGCTACAATCAGCGATGAGGTGCGGGCGAGGGGTCGGATCATGCGAACAACTGTGGAGGATCTGATGCGTGGGACCAAGAGGAGCCTGCTGGTGGGAGCGCTGCTGATGAGCGTGGCACCGGCGGCATGGGCGACGACCTATGCCATCGATGCGGATCATACGACGATCGGATTTAAAATCCGCCACCTGTTTTCGAAGGTGCAGGGGACCTTTGACCAATACGAGGGCAGCTTCGACTATGTCCCCGGCCATCCGGAACAGTGGAAGGCGGCGGTGACCATTCAAGCCGCCGGCATCAACACGCGCGTGGCGCAGCGGGACAAGCATCTGCGCTCCAAAGATTTTTTTGAGGTGGAAACCTATCCCACCATCGCGTTCACCAGCACCAGCGTGACGGAGGCGACGGCCACCACCGCCAAGCTCAACGGGATCTTGACGCTGCACGGCGTGCAGAAACCGGTGACGCTGGATCTGGAGGTGCACGGCGAAGCGAAAGACCCGTGGGGCAATCAGCGCTCCGGGTTTACGGCCACGACGACGATTAATCGAAAAGAGTTCGGGTTGACTTGGAATCAAGTGGTCGAGACCGGGCAATTGCTGGTCGGAGAAGAGGTGGAGATTACGCTTGAGGTGGAAGGTCTTGTGAAATAACCGGGGGCAACGGAGTCCACACAGAAAAGGGGATGCGATGGAAAGCTTGCTGTTTGGAGACATGATCTTGGTCGTGCCGGTGGTGCTGTTGGTGCTGGGGTTTTTCTCCGGCATTCGCATCGTGCGGCCTACCCACCGCGGCTTGGTGGAGCGGCTGGGCAAATACGCCCGCTTCGCCGAGGCGGGCTTTCATTGGGTGATTCCCGTGATCGAGCGCATGTATCAGCTCAACATCACCGAGCAGCTCGTGGAAGCCACGCCGCAGGAGATCATCACCTTCGATAACTTGAATGCGCGTGTCGACGCCCAGGTCTATTTCAAAATCAAAGCGGATGAGGACAGCGTGAAGAGCTCGCTCTACAACGTGAACAACGTCGAGTGGCAGATCGTCAACCTGGCCCGCACCACGCTGCGCAACATCATCGGCACGCTGACGCTGAAGTCCGCCAACAGCGAGCGCGGTCGGATCAATGACGGGCTGCACAGCATCTTAATGAAGGAAACGGGAAATTGGGGCATTGAAGTGGTGCGCACCGAGCTGAAGGAAATTGATCCGCCGAAAGACGTGCAGGAAACGATGAACAAGGTCGTCAAGGCGGAGAACGAGAAACTGGCCGCGGTCGATTTTGCCACCGCCGTCGAGACCGTGGCGGATGGGCAAAAGCGCGCCGAGATCAAAAAAGCGGAAGGCGTCAAGCAGGCGCGGATCTTGCAAGCCGAAGGCGAGGCTGAGGCGATTCAACTGGTGAACGAGGCGGCGGAGAAATATTTCGTAGGCAACGCGCAGCTCTTGCGGCGGCTGGAGGCGATGGAGCGCGCCCTGGAGCATAACGCGAAGATCGTGATTCCCTCCGGAGCGGAGCTGGTGAATGTGATCGGCGAGCTGGCCGGCGTGGCGCCGATCGCTCTCGGCGGAAAAGGCGAGAAGCCGTAACCTGCCGAGCGAATGCCGCAGATGGGGCAGGGGAGTGCTGTGGTCATCGCCGCGCTCCTGATCTGCGCGTCGGGTATGCCTGCGTCGGAGGCGGCCGGGCAGGAGGATGCCGACACCTCGTACCTCTACGGGATCGGCTATCAGGAGTTGGGCCAGCTCCCCCAAGCGATCGCCAGCTACAGCCAGGCGATTCGGCTCAGTCCGCGCCATGTGAAGGCGTATCACAACCGCGGCATTGCGCGCGCCCAATCCGGTGATCTGACGGGCGGCCTCGCCGATCTGACCACGGCGCTGGAGTGGGATCCGACGTTTGCCAAGGCCTACGTGAATCGCGGGCGGATGTTCGATCAGCGGGGCGATTACGATCTAGCCGAGGCTGATGTGACGAACGCCATTCGCCTGCAGCCCAAGGATGCCGAGCTGTACGCCGTGCGCGCCGACATGCTTCGGCACCACGGCAATCGAGAGGGCGCTGTGGCCGACTATACGCAGGCCGTCGCGCTCGATCCGTATCTGGGGCGCGCCTATGCGTGGCGCGCGTCGCTGCACTTAGAGCAAGGTGATCTCGAGCAGGCGCTGGCCGATTACACCAAACAAATCGAGTTGCGCGAGGACGTGGCGCAGGGCTACGCCGGACGCGCCCAGGCGCGTCAGCAGCAGGGCGATGTGGCCGGTGCGCTGGCCGATGTGGAACAGGCGATTGCGCTCGGCTCACCCGACATGAAGCAGAAGCTCACCCCGTTTCTCGCGCAGCTCCAAGCCACCGCTCCGCCTGCCAACTAATGCGCCTGAAACAGTTCGAACTGCCCGACGTGGTCCAATCGCCGATGGCCGGTTGCACCGACCTTGCGTTCCGGCTCATCGCCCGGTCGCACGGCATGCGGTTTACCTTTTTGGAGATGATTTCGGCCGAGGCGCTGTTGCGCGATACCCCGCAGACGCTGCAGATGATGCAGACCACTCCGGAGGATCAGCCAGTGGGCGTGCAGCTTGTCGGGTGCGAGCCGGCGGTGATGGGCGAGGCCGCGGCGAAGGTGGAAGCGATGGGGTTTGCGCTGGTAGATCTGAATCTGGGCTGCCCGGTGCCGAAGATCGTCAGCAAAGGCGGCGGCTCGCAGTTGCTGAAAGACCCGGATACGGCGCGGCAGATCTTTTCGCGGGTCGTGCAGTCGGTGGCGCGCATCCCCGTGACGGTGAAAATGCGCTTGGGCTATCGCGACGGCAGCGGGGCGGAGGCCGTGCACATCGCCAGGCTGGCCGAAGACGCCGGCGTGGATGCGATTGCCGTGCACGGCCGCACGCGCGAGCAAGGCTACACAGGGGCCGCCGACTACGACGCCATCGGCCGCGTGAAGGCGGCGGTCTCGATCCCCGTCATCGGCAACGGCGACGTGGTGGATGCCGCCAGCGCCCTGCGCTTGAAGGCGATCTCCGGATGCGACGGCATCATGCTCGGCCGGGGTGCCTTGGGTAATCCGTGGGTGTATCGCGAGCTCTCCGCTGCCCTCGCTCAGTCCCCTGCGCCGCCTCCGCCGAGCCTGCAGGAGCGCAAGGCCACGCTCCTGCGCCACATGGAGCTCGTCTGCCGGTATCATCCCAGGCCGGTGGGACCGCTGCACCGCATCATCGGCTGGTACTTTAAAGAGGTGCCCGGCGTGAAGCTGTTTCGTGATGCGATCACCCGCGCCCAGACGCTTGAGCAGATGCGCGCGCTGATCGACGCGTTCGTCTGACGCTGTTCAGGAGCCGTCCGCTATGCTATCATCGCAGAGATGAACAGGCGCGCCGGCGACCCCCGCCAGACGGCGAAGCTGATGCGGTCTTTCACGCTGCCCCATACCAACCGCAGTCTCTGGTCGCAGTTTAATCTTGCCTTTGCGCTGATGAGCGTGATGCCGCTGCTCATCTGCTGCTATCTCATCACCGTCAAGCTCTTCAGCATCGACATCCTCATCGGCGTCAACGGGGTATGGTTCTCGGCGGCGGTGGCCGTCGCCATCGTGGGGCTGGTGGTGGGGCAGTTGACGATTCGGCGCATCATCACCGAACTGGTCAACGCCAACGCCCGGGCGGATCGTTTGGTGGACGATCTGGCCCGCGTCAACGAACAGTTGACGAACGAGCTGGAGTATCGGGCGCGCACGCAAGATCAAATCAAGCAAGCCAACGCCGAGCTGGCCAAGAACGAAGACGCGATCAAGCGGGTGGTGGACAGCCTCAAGAAGTCCAACGAAGATCTGCGCCGCACCCATCTGCAGCTGATTCAGGCGGAGAAGATGGAATCGGTGGGGCGGCTCGCCGCCGGCGTGGCGCATGAAGTCAAGAACCCCCTGGCGATTATCCGGATGGGCGTGTCGTATCTGACGGAGCGCCTGGCCACCAACGAACAGGACATTGCGACCGTGCTGCTGGATATCGACGATGGGGTGACGCGGGCCGATCAGGTCATTCGAGGGCTGCTGGATTTTTCCGCGTCCAAAACGCTGGAAGCGTCCCCGCAGGATGTGAATGCGATCATTGAGCGCTCGCTGGTCCTCATTAAGCACGAGCTGGTGAAGTCGCACGTGACGCCGGTGACGCGGCTGGCGAACGGCTTGCCGCCGTTGCCGCTGGATCGCAACAAAATGGAGCAGGTGTTCGTCAACATCTTGATGAACGCGATTCATGCGATGCCGGAGGGCGGCACGCTCACGGTGACGACGTATGCCAAACAGCTGCTGGAGCGCGGCCACTTTGTCGGGCAGCGGGCGACGGATCGGTTTCAAGTGGGGGAAACCGTCATCGTGGCCGACATCGAAGACACGGGCCCCGGGATTCCGGAGGAGCAGCTCACGAAAATCTTCGACCCGTTCTTTACGACCAAGCCCACCGGGCAGGGCACCGGCCTCGGCCTGGCGGTGACGAAAAGCATTGTGGACATGCACGGGGGGGCGATTCTCGTGCGCAATCGTCCCGAGGGCGGGGCGGTGTTCACGCTGATGTTCAAGACCCGCGAAGGGCCGGGCTAATGGCCGCCACGCGGCGCGTGCTGATTATCGACGACGAGGCGACCTTCACGCGCCTGGTGAAAATGAATCTGGAGGCCGGCGGGGCGTATGAGGTGCGCGAGGAGCATCAGGGCGTGCGCGGACTCGCGGCGGCCCAGGCCTTTCGTCCGGATGTCATCTTGCTCGATGTGATCATGCCGGATCTGGACGGCCCGCAGGTGGCGGCGCAATTGGCCGCCGATGCGCAGCTGCGCGCCGTCCCCATTATTTTCTTAACGGCCACCGCGATGAAGCGCGACGCGGACGCGCCCCCCACCGCGCTGGCCGGCCGGCCGGTGATCCCCAAGCCGGTGAGCATGCCGGAACTGCGTGCCTGCCTTGAGCGCTGTTTCCCCTCCTAACCGGCGGTTGGTGCCGTGGCTCCTCTGCAGCGCGCTCCTGAGCGCGGTGTGGCCGGGGCGCGCCTTCGCGATGGATGACGCCGACTGGCGCGCGCTGCTCGACCGCAACGAGGCCCTCTATCGCGCGCATCGCTATGATGAGGCCGACGCGGCGGCCAAAGCCGCCGTCGTGCTGGGCGAAAAACAGTTTGGGAAATATGATGCGCGCGTCGCCCAAGCCCTGGAGCTGTGCGGCACCATCGCCAAGGCCGAAGGGCAGATGACGAACGCGCGAGGCTTTTATCAGCGCGCGCTGGAGATTCGGGAGCGGCTCTACGGTCCGATGCATCCGCAGGTGGCGAAGATGGCGCTGTTGCTGGCCCGGCTCTACGTGGCGCAGGGCGAGCCGGAGAAGGCCGAGCCGCTGTACCAGCGCGCGCTGTCGATCCAAGAACACGCCATGGGGGTGAATCATCCGATGGTGGCGGAGAGCTTGGTGATGCTCGGTGAATTCTATGTGCTGATCGGGCAGTATCCGGACGCTGAGCGATGCGCTCGGCGCGCGCTGGCGATCCGGCAGCACGCCTTCCGGCTCGACGATCCGATGGTCGCCAGCACGTTGATGATGCTGGGCAAGGTGGCGCTGCTGGAAGGAGCACTGGACAAGGCCGCGCCGCTCTATCAGCAGGCGCTGGAGATTCGGGAGCGCGCGTACGGGCCGGAGCATCCGCGCGTGGCGAAGACGCTGGTGATGCTCGCCAAGACGTATCTGCTGGGCGGCAAGCCGGTCGAGGCGGAGGCGCTCTATCAGCAGGTCCTCTCGATTCGGGAACAGGCCTACGGCGAGGATGCCCCCCTCGTCGGCGATACGCGGGTGATGCTGATGAAATTGTATCTCACCGCCGGACGGCAAGCCGAGGCCGATGCGATGTATCAGCGCGTGCTGGACATGTCGCATGCGCCGCGCCCTCGACGGGATGGCCCGGCGGAGGAAGAGCCTGATCCCGACCAGCTCTACGATTTTGAAAGCGAGTCGATCGCCAAGCCCAAGCCCCCGACGGATAACACGTTTCTGCGGATGACGGAGTCGCTGAATAACCAAGCGCAGGCGTATACCAGCGTGGGCGAGCACGGGAAGGCTGAGACGCTGTTCAAGCAGCTCATCGGCGCCTATGAGAAAACGGGGTTGACCGGCGATAAGGGATTGGCGATCATTCTGGAGAGTTACGCGGCACTCCTGCGCCGCGTAGGACGCACCCAAGAAGCTGAAGCGCTCGGGGTGCGCGCGCGCAATATCCGCGTGACGCAATAATGGATTGACCCCGCCCTGTGGCTCTCATCGCTACGAGCGATGTCCCTAGCCAAAGGGCGGGGTTGACACGATTTTTATTTTATGATATAGTTTCACTGACCGATGAAACACATGAATACACTGAAAATTAAATTCCTCACACACGCGGCCTCGCATGTGCCAGCACTCACGGTGGCTCAGGTGGCGGCGGCCCCAGCGGCGATGCAGCGGCGAGGAGCCGATGTGGTGTGGGCGGTCCGCACGCCCAACGGCCATCGCCGCCGCCTGTACCTGGCGGTGCAGGAGCAGCCTGTTCCCAGCCGGGTGCGGGAGCGCCTGCGGCAGCTTCGCGCGTCGTTCGGAACGCTGCGGGCGAGCTATCCGATATTGGCGTCGACCTTCATCAGCCCGCGCGTGCGCCAAATCTGCAAGGAAGAGGGCGTGGGGTATCTCGATTTGGCCGGCAATGCCTGGCTCGCGTGTGAGGATTTCTACGTTGAGAAGAGTGTGGAGCGCAACCCGTTCGTCAAGCGGGGACGGCCCGCCTCGATGTGGACGCCGGTCTCCAGCCGCCTGGTGCGCGCCTTTCTTGAGGAGCCGGGCCGCGCGTGGAAGCTGGTTGAGCTCGTGCAGGCCACCGGCATGAGCCTGGGCCAGGCCTCGAATGTCGCGCGGCGTCTGATCGAGGAGGGCTATGTCACCGACACGGCACGGCGCTTGCGCCTGATCCAGCCGGCCCAATTGCTGGAGGCGTGGCAAGCGGACTATTCGCTGGCGCAGCATCGGCGGATGGCGTATTATAGCTTTGAGCGGGATCCCGCCCGATTGATGGCACGGCTGGCTGAGGCGGCTGCGGCGCAGCGGTTGCGCTACGCGGTCACGTCGTTTGCTGGCGCCTGGCTGGTGGCTCCATTTGTGCACGGCGTCGCCACCGTACAGTGGTATATTGAGGAAACGGATCAGGCGCGCTGGGTCAAGGCGCTGGATCTTCGCCCGGTGGACGCCGGGCCGAATGCGGTGCTCCTAGCCCCCCGCGATGCCGGCGTGTTCTACCGCGCCCGTGCGGTGAACGAGGTGATGGTGGCGGGCAATATTCAACTCTATCTCGATTTGGCCAACGACCCCGCCCGCGGGCGCGAGCAAGCTGACTTTTTACGGAAAGAGCAGATAGGGTTTTAACGCCATCGTCATGCCAGTCGAACGCACCGCGCACACCTACGGCCCGGGCATTACCAGCGCCTCTAAGTCGGTCTTGCTCGAACTGACCACGCTGTTGCGAGCGTATGACGAAGCGCTGGTGCTCGTCGGCGGGTGGGTGCCGATGCTGCTGCTGGAGGCGCATGGCATGCCGGGGTCGGCGGCGGCGCACGTGGGGTCGATCGACATCGATCTGGCCGTCGATCCGCGGAAGCTGGACGAATCGCACTATGCCACGGTGCTGGAGCTGTTGGAGCGCCGCGGCTATCGGATGGCGCGCGATCGCCGAGGCGGCGCGATGTCCGCCAGCGTGGAACGCGTCGTGCAGTCGCCCGCGAACGACAAATCGTATACGATCCGCGTTGATTTTCTCACGCCGATACAGACCGGAACCCAACCGGCGCATCGCCTGATGCAGGAGGCGTGGATGGCGCGCAAGATGAAAGGGTGCGAGGCGGCCTTTGCCCACCAGGAGCGCGTGGCGCTCACCGGCACGCTGCCGGACAAGGGCGGGGCGATCACCGTGCCGGTGCGTCTGGCCGATGTGGTCGGCTCGTTGACGATGAAAGGCATTGTGCTGGGCGAGCGGTATCGCGAAAAAGACGCGTATGACATTTATATGCTCGTGCGCTACTATAAGGGCGGGCCGCGGGCCGTGGCGGAGGCCATGAAGCCCTGGCTGGAGGAGCCGCTGGTCGCCGAAGCGATGGCGGCCATCAAGCGCGCCTTTGCCGCGCGCGACGCGCACGGGCCCGCATGGACGACGGCGTTTCTGAATCCCGTCTATCGCGAGGAGCGGGAACGGGTGCTGACCGAGGTGTTCATGGTGGTGCAGGAATTCGTGACGTGCCTGGAGCGGGTCCCGGCATGAAGTTGCTGATCATTGACGATGAGCAAAAAATTTGCGAGCTGTTGTCCAAGTATTTTTCGCTCAAGGGATACGAGACCCGCGCGGTGAGCCGGGGCGAGGAGGCTGTGGTGTTAGCCAAGGTGTATCAACCGGATGTGGTGTTGTTGGACCTGCTCATGCCTGGTCTGGGTGGGGTGGAGACGTTGAAGCAGTTGAAACAGTTGCAGCCTGCGCCGAAGGTGATCATGGTCAGCGCGGCCGATCACCAGGATGTGGCGCAGGGCGCGATCAAGCTGGGGGCGGATGCGTTTGTGTGCAAGCCGCCCAGCTTGCCGGAGTTGGAACGGCTCATCAACGGCTACTGGCCGTCCGCCAAATGATCCCACCCGCCGCTCCAGCTGCGCCGAGTGCGGGTCCGGAGGTGACGTTCGACTCGCTGAATCTTCATCCGGATTTGCTCAAAGGCATCCACGACCTCGGGTTTACCCGTCCCACGCCGATTCAAGCGCAAGCGATTCCCGCCGTGCTGGCCGGGCGCGATGTGATCGGCTGCGCGCAGACCGGCACCGGCAAAACCGCCGCGTTTGTGTTGCCGATTCTGCACCGGCTGCTCAACAGCAAAAGCCGCGGTCACATGCGCGCGCTGTTTCTAGCACCCACGCGGGAGCTGGCCCTGCAATCGATGGACCATTTGAAGGCGCTCTCCCGCTACGTGCATCTGAAGGGCGTGGCCATCTTCGGCGGGGTGCCGATGCCGCCGCAGATATCAGCGCTGGCGCGCGGGGTGGACATCGTCTCCGCCACGCCCGGCCGCCTGCTCGACCATTTGTATTCCGGCCGGATCGATTTCGTCGATCTGGAGGTGTTCGTGCTGGATGAGGCGGACCGGATGCTCGACATGGGGTTTCTGCCCGACATCCAGAAGATCCTGCGGGTGCTGCCGCCCAAGCGCCAGAACCTGCTGTTTTCCGCCACCATGGTGCCGGAAATTCTTACGCTGGCGCATCAGATCCTGCATCAGCCGGTGACGATTCAGATCGGCCAGCGCTCCGCGCCCGCCGTGGGCATTCGCCACGCGGTCTATCCGGTGCCGCGCCACTTAAAGACCGATTTGCTGCTGGAGCTGCTGCGCGGGAAGGAGATGACCTCGGTGCTGATCTTTACCCGCACCAAGCACTACGCCGATCGCTTGTCGGAGCGGCTGGTGCATCGGGGCTTCCGCGTGTCGGTGCTGCATGGCGATCGCAGCCAGGGCCAGCGGCTGCGCGCCTTGGATCAGTTCCGTCGGGGGCAGAGCCAGGTGATGGTGGCGACCGACATCGCCGCGCGCGGCATCGACATCGAGGACATCAGCCACGTGATCAACTTCGACGTGCCCAACACCCCCGAGGACTACGTGCACCGCATCGGCCGCACCGCGCGCGTCGATGCGACCGGGGATGCCTTTACGCTGGTGGATCGCGAGGAAGAGCCGCAGCTCGCCGCCATCGAAGGGCACCTCAAGCGCACCCTGCCGCGCGTGATCTTGCCGCAGTTTGATTATCAGAAACCTGGGCCTTCCGGCGGTGCGCACGGCCGCCGGCCCATGCCCCCGCGCGGGGGCCGGCCGCAGGGCGGTTTTTCCCGTCCGCACAGCGGCCCACCGCATCGCCGCCGTCCCCCGTACGGCCGCTAAGCGCGTCGAGTGAGTCTTACGTTGACACGCGTCTCGCTTTTGGTATACCAAGGCGACAATTTAGTTTTGTGCCGCGTTTGGAGGGGGAATCCGGCACGTAAAAATAAATCAAACCTCCGCTCACAAGGCGGAGGCGTTTTTATTTCTGGACAATTAGGTACTCTGAGGAAAGGTGGCCGTACCCTATGGTAGGCCTGGGATTTGCATTGGCAAAAGAGTAGAATATAGACAGAACTCTACCTCAAAAATATATGAGCATCCTTGAGAGAATCACCCGTTTTGTTCAGCGAGTATTCAAGACGAATCTCGAAATTTTCTTGGAAGCTTTAAAGCTAAGTCCCAACGCCCAGGGGTATGTGAGTGGTTCGATAACCGAACTTCTTCTGAGGAAGAAACTCGAGAAAGAGTATGGGTTGGAAGTAAAGCGAATTCGAGAAAAGTGGGAAGGGAGGAAGCATTCCAGGCACCACGGCGATTTCTACTTTCGAAAACAAAAAGATAGCCCATGGTATGTCATGGAATCAAAGGGCGTAAAGTCGAACTCAGAAAAGTGGCATAGGCTTTACAGCTATGACAACCTGAAGAATTTTCTCATTACTCACGCTGACAAGATTCCTTGGATAGATCGACGCAGAGACGTTGAATGTCAGGTTACTGAATGGATCGCAGCGAAGTTACCGAAATTTCTCAGCGAGTACTCATCCAATCTATACGAGTATGAGGAAGTTCAAAAATACAGGCCGAGTCGTGATACTGAGAAGGCCAGAGCTATAGCCGCGCTGCGAAGTCTGTCGAGGGACGGAATAAATGAATTGATCGAAGAACGCTTGAATTACATGATGTCGAAAGTAAAGGTACTGGAGACCCACTTTGTTTCTGGCACATCAGGATCAAGCGAAAGAACACAAGCAACACCTCGGAAAGATGAGTTTAATGTTGTCGCGATCGACATTTTCCTTCGGTATTTTGAGCACAAATTTTTGTTCGTCAATCCACAAAACCTTGAATCATCTGGTGATGACGCAAACCATCTCCAACAAAACTACATTATGGGATTTATTTTCATTGATGAGTCTGGAATGGCTGCCTTGAGCATTACAGATGACTGGTGCGAGGATCTCGTTGAGGTCTATACTGCGCTAGATCCTAGTGATGGTGTTCGCGAAAGTGACATGCAAATCGATAATAGATATGTAGTAGGAAGCGAGTCTGACGAATAGGGGTAGGGTTAGGAGGTAGACGCATGGGTGCATCAATAAGTCAGCACGAACAAGAACTGATGGAGCAACAACTTCTTTTTTCTGAAGGTAGTCTGCTACCTAACGACTTACCAAGTCCTACCGATCTTAAGCCGTCGCGCAACCTTTCCGCCGTATTCGATGAATGCCATAACTATATTTATGCGAACGAGGGACTGCTAAAAAATACGATCTTTCACGAAATGGTGAAGTTGCTTGTCATGAAACTTCATGATGAGCAAACTTCATCTGAGTTCGGTACGAGATTTGGTATCACCTCGGGCGAATATCGGGACGCGCTCACTAGTATGCCGAGCAGTTTTGAGAAGCGTATGAATGAGTTTTTTGATTCTATTCGAAGTAAATATGGCACTTTTTTTTCAGACACTACTTTGAAGCTCAGGCCACTCACATTGGCTTATGTCGTTAAGCAACTTCAATATATTAGTTTGACCAGGACTCCGGGTGACATCAAGGGAGAAGCGTTCCAAGCTTTCGTGTCTCGGCATCAACGCGGTGATCGAGGGGAGTTTTTCACTCCCCATCCTATCGTGAAGCTAGCTGTGGAAATGATAGCTCCAAAACCAAATGAGAGGGTTATTGACCCTGCTTCTGGCAGTGGCGGCTTCTTGGTTCAAACCATTTCATACGTTTCACGAAATCATCGTACACTCGATTGCTCCACCTACATCCGGGGACAAATTCGTGGAATAGAATTCAATCCAGACGTTGCTCTATCTGCAATACTTCGGCTTATTTTTGAGGGAGGAGCGGGAACGGAAATTACCTGCACGAATGCACTCGTAGAGAATAGACAACTTGATAACACCTTCGATGTTGTGCTGACGAATCCGCCTTTTGGAAGTAAGGGTAAGGTGGAAGACCAGGGGATCTTGAGATCCTATTTACTTGCGCGTAGGTGGAATAAAACTAATGAGGGTGATTGGGAAGTCACGAAGAGTGTCTTAATGGGACAGTCACCAGAGATCTTGTTCATCGAAAGGTGTCTGAAGCTTTTGCGCCCAGGCGGAAGAATGGCAATCGTTTTACCCGATGGACTTCTTCAAAATGTATCAAATTGCCACGTCCGATCGTGGGTTCGTTCTCAAGCTAGAGTGCTTGGTGTTGTATCAATCCCTCAAGAGGCTTTTATTCCTTACGGTACAGGCATAAAGACCTCGCTGTTGTTGCTTCAGAAGCTTCCAGCTGATGCGGGCGATACCTTTATGGCTCGTATAGAGAAAATGGGCTACGACGTAAAGGGGCAACCCGTTTACAAGCATGATGATAGCGGGAAGCTGCTACGTACGGCAGGAGGTGCGCATGTTGTCGATGATAATATCGACGAAATAGCATCGGCGTATCATTGCCTCAAGGATGGCAAGCTTGAGGCGTCTAGTGAGAGAGTCTATGCGGTCAAAGAAAGACTACTGAATTCTCGCTTAGATGCAGAGCATTATCGACCCGAGGATCAAAGCTTACTTAAGCAACTAGAGGCAACTAGTGCTAGGCCACTAGGAGAAATTGCTGATATTCTTAATGAGGCAGACGATTTTCGATTAACTTCAGATAGCGACATTCGATACATCGCCATATCCGATGTCGATTATCGAACCATGCAAGTAGTTGCTCAGCAAACAATCAAGGCCTATGAAGCGCCCTCAAGAGCAACTTACCGAGTTGTGAAAGGAGACATCATTACAGCGGTATCTGGCGCCAGTACAGGGACGGAAAGACAAGCGACCGCTCTAATCACCGAAGAAGAAGACGGAGCAATTTGCTCGAACGGTTTTGTCGTGCTACGGAAGATTCATGGCGTAGAACCGCTTTTTCTGTTGGCCTACATGCGGACTGAATTTTATCTGCGCCAGGTGAGACGACTAATGACGGGTCACGCTATTCCCACGGTATCTATCGAGGATTTATCTAGAGTGCTCGTACCGATTCCGTCGAAGGAAGAGCAGCAGAGAATAGCAAATTCAATTGCCGAAATCCAAGCTATGCGCAAGAATGCGCTGATGCTTGGAGAAGAGTTGGCAAGGAAGACCGACACTTTGATTAGGCAGCTTGGGGGTTAGGCTTACTTTTCAAGCGCACTTTTACATTCGACACCATATCAGGTGTTCATACATGACGGGACTGACCAAAAAGCAAATAGAACGGCAAGATTTTGTTGACAACGAAATTTATGAGCTTGTGCAAACCCTCAATCCATCAGGGCAAGTGATTGATTGGAATATTGAGGCATAAAAAAGGAGAGGTGTTCTCGTGCAAGTCGGGCTGATCGGCCTGCCGCAGGCCGGCAAGAAAACGTTGTTTCGGTTGCTCACCAAGGTGGATGCGGCCGCCCTGCCGCCGTCGAAGAGCGGGGCCGTGCCCGGCGTCTGCCCGGTGCGCGATCCGCGCATGGAACGGCTGGCCACGCTCTATCACCCCGAGAAAGTGACGCCGGCTACCATTCAGTATCTGCTGATGCCGGATCTCACCAAAGAGTCCGAGAATAATCAGGCCCTCTTCAAGGCGCTGACGAGCGTGGATGTGCTGGCCGCGGTGGTGCGCGCGTTTACCGATGAGGCGGTGTTTCATCTGGAGGGCTCGGTCGATTCGCGGCGCGATGCGGAGGCGATTCAGGCCGAGCTGCTGCTCAACGATCTCTTGTTTATCGAGAAGCGGCTGGAGCGCCTCGCGAAGGAGCAGGCGCGTCGCGGCCCGATCGGGGTGCAGGAACAGACGCTGCTGACGAAGTTGCAGGCGCATCTGAATGATAATCGGCCGCTGCGCACGCTGCCGCTGGACGCGCAGGAACAGAAGCTGCTCAGCGGCGCGCCGCTGCTGACCCGCAAAGCGCTCCTGGTCATTCTTAACGTGGATGAGGGCCAGCTTACCGATCAGCGACTCGTGCAGGAACTGTCGGCGCGCGTCGGCCAAGACGTGCATGTGGCGCACGTGTCGGCGAAGCTCGAGGAGGAGCTGGCCCAGTTGGACGACCCGGCCGAGCGCGACGTGTTCTTGAAGGACCTCGGCATTGCCGAATCGGCCATTGACCGGCTCACCCGCGTGAGCTATGAGGCGCTGGGGCTGATTTCGTACTTTACCGTGGGTGCTGATGAGGTGCGCGCCTGGACGGTGCGCAAGGGCGCCTGCGCGCCGGAGGCGGGCGGGGTGATCCACTCCGACATCGAGCGCGGTTTCATCCGCGCCGAGCATATGGGCTATGAGGATCTGATCCGCTTGGGCAGCGAGCCGGCGGTGGCCAGCGCCGGTAAAGCGTCGCTCAAAGGCAAAGAATACGTGGTGCAGGACGGCGACATTCTGAATTTCAGGTTTAACGTCTAAGCGCAGATGGCGAGTGAACACAGTCTCGATCTGGTCTCCAAAGTCAACCTCCAAGAGCTGCATAACGCCCTCCAGCAAGCTCAGAAGGAGTTGGCCACGCGGTTTGATTTTCGCGGCAGCAGTGCGAGCCTGGTCTTCGAGGCATCACCCCCCGTGGTGAAGGTGACGGCGGATCATCACGCTCAGTTGCGCAGCGTCATTGAGGTGTTTGAGTCGAAGCTGGCCAAGCGCGGCGTGTCGGTCAACGCGTTTGCCTGGAAGGCGCCTGAGTCGCTTCCTAGCGGCGGCATGAAGCAGCAAGCGAGCGTGCAGCAGGGCATTCCTTCGGAGAAGGCGAAAGAGATCGCGAAAGTCATCAAAGAGCTGAAGCTGAAAGTGCAGCCGCGCATCGACGGGGATGCGGTGCGCGTGTCGGGGAAACAGATCGATGATCTGCAAGCGGTCATCCAGGCGGTGAAGGCCAGGGATTTCGGCCTGCCACTTCAAGTTGAAAACTATCGGTGACTATGGCATGATGGGCTGTTGGTTGGTGTTGTGCAGCCATACCACAAGGAGGACAGATGGGTGGAAGCGGCAAGTGTTGCGGGGTGTGTAAGATTGTCGGCATTCTGGTGGCGCTCGGGGCCATCAACTGGGGGCTCTACGGCCTCTTTCAACTCGATCTCGTGGAAAAAGCCTTAGGGATGATGACCCCAGGCGCGAAGATCGTCTACGGCCTCATCGGCGTGGCGGGGGTGCTGAAAGTGCTCTCCATCTTCAAGTGCTGCCCTTGCCAGAAGAGCGGTGGGAGTTGCTCGACGAAGTAAACCGTGCAGTCGCGGTGACGGCGCCCAGGCCAACGCTTGGGTGCCGTTTTTTTTGCAGGGGATCATGTGCAGCAGTATGTGCCCGCCTGTGCCGGCAGTTCAAGCGGATTTTTCGCGTGTTGCAAGCCAATAGAAATGTCACGGGGGCCGTCCCATCCACGCGCTGCTCGATGAGCGCCGTATCGCCCGGTTGCACCCGCACGGGCTACTCGGGCAGGTGTCCGCCACGTATGATGACGGAACATTGGGGTTGGGGAGGAACAAGACGCCTACACGGACTTCAGGAACCGGCGGACCTGGTCGTGGGTGCCGTAGAGGACGTACTGGACCAGGTCGTCATGGCGGCAATAGATGACGCGGAAGTGACTACCGACGCGGAATTCAAAGTACGCCCCGCGCAGATGGGTCAGCCCGAGTCTTGCGGGCCACTGGCCGGACTCGATCGCTTGCTGAAACTTCTCGATTCTCTTGACCACCTCAGGTTACGATGCTTGGATTCTCGGATTTCCAACATGAAGCATAGCACCCCCTCGACGGTGGTGTCAAGGGTTGAAGCCGCATGGTGTCAAAGCGCAAGCAGCTCTCTGCTCGACCCTGTCAATGATGGGCGTGTTATAATAAAAGGACTGCCAGATGATGGTCCTGATGAAACGGACGCGCTGGTCTGCGATGGTGGTCGCTGGCTTGATCTACACAGGAGGTGGGGCGATGGCGTTGACGGAATCGACGATGTTGGAGTTGGGCACGCAGGCGCCGGACTTTTCACTGCCGGAGGTGGTGTCCGGGAAGACGGTCTCGTTGAAGACGTTTGCCGGCAAGGACGCGCTGCTGGTGATGTTCATTTGCCAGCACTGCCCCTACGTACAGCATGTGAAGGAAGAGCTGGCGCGCTTAGGGAGCGACTACGCCGCTCGCAGCGTGGGCATCGTGGCCATCAGCGCCAATGATGCGGCCAGCTATCCGGACGATGCGCCGGACTCGTTGAAGGCGATGGCTCAGGAGCTGGGCTTTACGTTTCCGCTCTGTTATGACGAATCGCAGGCGGTGGCCAAGACGTACACCGCCGCCTGCACGCCTGATTTCTTTTTGTTCGACAAGTCTCGTCGGCTGGTCTATCGCGGCCAGCTCAATGACAGCCGTCCCGGTAACGGCAAGCCGGTGACGGGCAAGGATCTGCGCGCGGCGATGGACGAGGTGCTCGCTGGTGCGCCAGTGAGTTCTACACAGCGGGCCAGTGTGGGCTGCAACATCAAGTGGAAGAAAGGCAACGCCCCCGTGTACGCAAGATAACTGTAGTCCATAGTCAATAGTCGATAGTCCATAGTCGACAGGAAATCTTTTCTATGGACTATGGTCTATGGTCTATGGTCTATGGACTTCATGCGATAAAAGTGATGATAGAATTAATTGACACGCATTGCCATTTGGATATGGCCCCGCTTAAGGACGACGTGGAAGCGGTGCTGCAGCGCGCGCAGGCGGCCGGCGTGCGCTCCTGCGTGACCATCGGCACGACGGTCGAATCGAGCCGAGCCAATGTCGCGCTCGCCCAGCGCTACCCGCAGTTGGCGGCGGCGGTGGGCATCCATCCGCAGGAGGCTGACACGGCGACCGAGGAGGCGCTGGCGGAGATTGAGCGGCTCGCTGCCTCGCCGCGCGTGGTGGCCATCGGCGAGGTGGGGCTGGACGACTCTCGCGACCACGGTTCGCTTGAGCGGCAGACCGAGGCGCTGCGCGGGCTGCTGGCGATTGCGGCGCGGCGCAACCTGCCGGTGCTGTTTCACTGTCGGGGCAGCGAAGCGTATGGCCGGTTGCTCGAACTGTTGCGCACGTCCCGACTGCCGTCGGGACGTGGGCTGATCCACTGCGCCTCCGGCTCGCCGGAGTTCATCTGCGAGGCGCTGGCGCTGGGGCTGTATGTGTCGTTTGCCGGCAATGTGACCTTTCCAAAGGCGCAGGCGCTGCGCGAGTTGGTGCCGCTGGTGCCCGATGACCGGGTGCTGATTGAAACGGACGCGCCGTTTCTCGCACCCCAGCCGGTGCGCGGCCAGCCGAACGAGCCCTCCTATGTGGCGTACACCGCGGCGTGCGTCGCGAAATTGCGCGACGTGTCGATTGAGGCGCTGGGCGAGCTGACCAGCCGCAACGCGCGCCGACTCTTTGGACATGAGCGTCTCCTCTGATGTGGTGATCGTCGGAGGCGGCATCATCGGCCTGGCGGCGGCTAGGGCGATCAGCCTCCGCGCGCCCGGTCTGAAGCTCCTCGTGCTCGAAAAAGAATCTCGCCTCGCTTCCCACCAAACCGGTCATAACAGCGGCGTGATCCATTCAGGTGTGTACTACCGGCCCGGCTCGCTGAAGGCCACGCTGTGCGTGACGGGGGCCAAGCGGATGAAGGCGTTCTGTCAGGCGCACGGCCTGCCCTGCCGCCGCGTGGGCAAGGTGATCGTGGCGGTAGAAGAACGCGAGCTGGCGACGCTGACCATGTTGGAAGAACGCGGCCGGGCCAACGGCGTGCCGGGGCTGGCGCGGATCGGACCGGAGCGGCTGCGCGAGCTGGAGCCCTCGGTGCGCGGGCTCGCCGCCTTGCATCTGCCCGAGGTGTCGATCGTGGATTATGCGGCGGTCGCGCAGGCGATGGCGCGCGACGTCGCTGCGGCCGGCGGGACGATTCGCACCGCCATGCGCGTGCTGCGCGTGCGCGAGGAGGCCGGCGGGTGGCGGCTGCTGACAACCGGCGGCGAGGTGCGCGCCGCGCGGCTGGTGAATTGCGGCGGGCTGCATGCCGACCGGCTCGGGCGCCTCAGCGGTGATCGGCCCGGCGTGCAGATTGTGCCGTTTCGCGGCGAATACTACACGCTCATCCCCGAGCGCTCATCGCTGGTGAATGGCTTGGTCTATCCGGTGCCGGATCCGGCGATGCCGTTTCTGGGGGTGCACTTCACGAAGATGCTGGATGGCGGCGTGCATGTCGGGCCGAATGCGGTGCTGGCGCTGGCGCGCGAGGGCTATCGTCGACGGGATGTGTCGCTGCGCGATGCCCTGGAGCTGCTGCGCTTTCGTGGCTTTTGGCGCATGGCGGGCGCGTGGTGGCGCATCGGGTGGGAGGAGCAGAGGCGCTCGTGGAGCCGGCGCGCGTTTGTGAGCGCCGCGCAGCGGCTGGTGCCGTCGGTGCAGAGGCCTGACGTGCGGCCGTGTGCGGCCGGCGTGCGCGCCCAGGCGGTGGCCGAAGATGGGCGGCTGGTGGATGATTTCGTCATCCGCGCGGTTCGAGGCGCCCTACATATCTATAACGCTCCCTCGCCAGCCGCCACGGCGTCGCTGGCCATCGGCGAGACCATTGCGCAGCAGCTCGACACCTGTTAACCTATTCTTCACATGGATGAGCTGAGTGGTATTCTGCTCGCGGTCGCGGCGATGTTCGCCGGGCTGGTGGTCTTGGCGTGGGCCTACGGAGATTTTAACAAGACCCCGCCTCCTCCGCCACCTCCCGTCTAATCCGCACGCCAGAGCCTATGCGCATGACGCTGGTCGACCATCTGGACGAGCTGCGCCGGCGGCTGGCGTGGTGCCTCTTGGCGGTCGTCCTCGGATCCGGCGTCGGGTTCGCCTTCGCCGGGCATCTCCTGGAATTCCTCAAACGCCCATCCGGCGTGCTGTTGCCTCAACTCGCCTTTTTTAGTCCCACCGAAGCGCTGGGTGCCTATATGCGCGTGGCGGTGACCTTCGGCGTGGTGGTCGCGCTCCCGGTGCTGCTCTATGAGGTATGGGCGTTCATCGAGTCGGCGCTGACGCGCACTGAACGTCTCTTGGGGCTGCTGTTTGTGTGGCTGGGCAGCCTGCTGTTTGCGGGCGGAGTGGCGTTTGCGTATGCGGTGCTGCTGCCGGTGTCGCTGCGGGTCCTGCTGACCATCGGCAGCCCCTCGCTGATGCCGATGATTTCGGTGAGCCGCTACCTGTCGTTTGTGTGCGGGCTGCTGCTGGCGTGCGGCGCGGTGTGCGAGCTGCCGCTGGTCATCATGCTGCTGACGAAGCTAGGCGTGGTCACCCCGCAGGCGTTGCGGCAGCAGCGAGGCGTAGCACTCGTCGCCATCCTCGTGGTCGCCGCCATCCTCACGCCGACGACCGATGCGATCAGCTTGCTCCTGATGGCGCTGCCGCTGGCGGCGCTCTACGAGCTGTCGATTCTGCTCGCCTGCTTCGTATGCCCCACCACCCGATAAGCGCGGCGAGCATCCACGCCCAGCCCGCCCGCGGGCGGCCGAGCATCAACTCCAGCGGCCCCACCGTCGTTGCCAGCAGCGCGATGGTGCCCCACCCCCACTGCACCAGGCTGCCGCGCCATTCGCTCACGATCGTCGTCGGAGGCGCGATCCTCCCCCACCAGCCCGGCGGATGCACCCGCGCATAGAAGCGCGCCAGCGTCCCGCGATCAACCGCAGGAGTCAGCAGCGTCATCGGCAGCCACACCAGCGCGGTGCCGCCGACCATGAACAAGAGTTCCACCAGCAGGCCCGAGGGTAGTCCCAGCCAGTGCAGGGCGTACGGTCGGATCAGCAGCACCGGCAGGCTGGCGCTCATCGCCGCGATTTCGCTCCACGGGTTGATGCGCCACCACAGCCACCGCAGCAGATAGACCGGCCCGACACCGGCCGTCAGATTCAGAATCCATGTAAACGACGCGCCGATGGTGCGATTCCGCCAAGCCACGACCATGGCGCCGAGTGCCAGCCCGAACGGCAGCAGCCGCGCGATGACGAGATAATGGCGCTCGGAGGCGCGTCGGTTCACGAATCGTTTGTAGCCGTCGTGCAGCAGGTACGAAGCGCCCCAGTTCAGTTGCGTGCTGATGGTCGAGAGAAAAGCGGCGAAAAACGACGCCAGCAAAAATCCTCGCAGGCCCACCGGCAGCACCTGCATGATGAGGCGCGGATAGGCACGCTCATGGTCGATGAAGGCAGCACCCCCCACATGGCTGAGCAGCGCGTCATTGGGGATGAGCAGCAGCGAGGCCAACGCCGTCATCACCCACGGCCAGGAGCGCAGGCAGTAGTGGACGATGTTAAACCACAGCACCGAGCGCATCGCCTGGCGCTCGTCTTTGCATGAGACGAGCCGCTGCACGACGACCCCGCCGCCGTCGGTGTTCTTCCACGCCCACCATTGCACCAGCAGCAGGCCGAGCAACCAGCCGAACGGCGATTCCAGCGTCCCGCGCCAATCGGCGCCCACGGGAAGAGGCGGAATCACCGCCGTGATCGAGGGATCGAGCCGCTGCACGAGCATCGCCAGCCCGCCGACGGCATGAACCGAGGCGACGGCGAGGATGACGGCGCCGATCATCATCCACACGAACTGAAACGCATCGGTCAGCACCACGCCCCACAGGCCGGAGAGCGAGGTGTAGCACGTCCCGACGAGGATCGAGCCGACGATTGCCTGCTCGCGAGAGACGCTCAGCGTCTCCTGGAGGACCTTCGTCATACCGGTGACCGGCCACACACCGATGATAAAACAATTGTAGAGCAGCCCCCAGTAGATCGCTTTGAAGCCCCGCAAGCACGCGGCCGCCCGTCCGTGATAGCGCAGCTCCACCAGCTCTACCTCGGTCATCACATTGGCGCGCTTCCACAGCTTGGCGAATACGAACACGGCCAGCATGGTGCTGATCCCCAGCGCCCACACTTCCCAGACGCCCCACACGCCGCGCCGGCGCACCATGCCGGTGATCAACAAGGGGGTATCCGAGGAAAAGGCGGTGGCGGCGATGGAGGTGCCGGCCAGCCACCACGAGAGTTGGCGGTTGGACACGAAATACGCCTCCAGGCTTTTCCCCGCACGACGGGTGCACGCCACGCCGATGGCGAGGCTGATGGCGAAGAAGATGCCGACGATCGACCAGTCGAGAGCACTCATGCCGGATAGAGAGCGCCGAGCACGCACGCCCTCGAGGCGCCGGTGGTCGCGGGGAGGTGATTCGCTTGTCCGCGGAGGGCGCGCAAGCCCAAGAAGGCGAACGCGACCGGCTCTTTCGCCTGCGCAGGCAGCCCGCAGCGTTCGATCGAGCGCACCGGAATGGGGGCGAGCAACTGCGTCAGATGCCGCATCAGCGTGCGGTTGAGACAGCCGCCTCCGCTGACGATGACTTCGCGCGGTTGGGCCGGCAAGAACCGGCGGTAGCTCTCCGCGATGCTGTACGTCGTGAAGTGGGTCAGCGTGGCCAGCACATCGGCGGCGTGCGTCGTCCAGCGTCGGCCGAATGTCTTTACAAGGAGGCGTTCATGAAACTGCTCAGGCCCGGTTGATTTGGGAGGCCGTTGGCGAAAATAGGGATGGGCCCAGAGCCGCGCAATCGCCGGCTGCATCACGCGGCCGCGCGCGGCCAGGCGGCCGTCTCGATCATACGCCAGCCGCCCGCGGCTGATGCGGCGCATGGCCGCATCCAGTAAGCAGTTGCCGGGCCCGGTGTCAAACGCAAGAGGCGCGATCCGTCGTCCCACGAGCGTCACGTTGGCGATGCCGCCGATATTCTGGAGCGCGCGGATCGGCCCGCCGCCGAAGAAATAGTCGTCGAAGAAAGGCACCAGCGGCGCGCCGCATCCGCCGGCCGCAAGATCGCGCATGCGAAAGTTCGCGACCACCGGCACACCGGTGCGGTGCGCGATGATGGCCGGCTCGCCCAGTTGCAGGGTGCAGGGGACCGCATCGCGCGGGCCATGGTAGACCGTCTGGCCGTGCGAGCCGATCACGGCCACGCGGCGCGGCGAGATGTGCGCGGCGCGCAGCAGGCGCAGGGCCGCCTGCGCAAACAGCTCGCCGAGGCGCATGTTGAGCTGGGCGAGTTCCGCCGTGCGCAGCGTGGTCGCTCGACGGAGCTGCCAGGTGATGGTGGCGGGATAGGGCGCGGTGCGGTAGGCGATGAGCCGGAAGGCGCGCCGCTCAAACGCGGCCAGCGCCGCCGAGATCCCGTCGCACGACGTGCCGGACATCAATCCAAGGGCCAGCGTCATGGTTTAGTCCATAGTCAATAGTCGATAGTCCATAGTAAGAGCAGTCCATAGTCAATAGTCGATAGTCCATAGTTTATGAAGAAGGTTTGTCCCAACATCTGTCTATCGACTATGGACCATGGACTATGGACTGTTTTGAAGTAGCGGCCTGAGCATATCGTTGTGCAGGGTGAGAAGGCGCTGAGCCGCGCGGGCGTTGACGCGGCGGGCGGCCATCACGATGGCGAGCTTGGTATGGCCGCGCGCGAGACGGAGGAGACGGCGCGCCTCCGGTGCTGGCACGCGGCCCAGTTCCTCCACCAGGTGCGCGGCGCGCGCACGGAGCTTGCGCGAAGTCGGGCGCACGTCCACCATGCGATGGCCGTGCACCTTGCCCAGCCGCACCATTGTGGCGACGGTGAGCATATTCAGGATCAGCTTCGTCGCGGTGCCGGCCTTCAGGCGCGTGGAGCCGCTGATGATCTCCGGCCCGACCGGCGCGGCAATCACCACGTCCGCTCGGTTGGCCGCAGGCCCCGCGGCCTGCGGCACTTCCTCGCCAGCAAGGATGGTGCCGGCTCGGTCGCACGTCACGAGCACCGTCGAAGTCCCGCGCGCTCTTGCGGCTTTCAAGCCCTCCATAACAAACGGGGTGACGCCGCTGGCGGCAATGCCGACCACCGCATCGCCGGCGCGCACGCGCCGCTGAATCTGCGCCCGCGCCGCGCGCCGATCATCCTCCGCGCCCTCGCGCGAGCGGAACACCGCCCCGCGTCCGCCGGCGATGATCGCCTGCACCAGCGAGGGCGGCGTGTGAAACGTGGGCGGACATTCGGCCGCTTCGATGATGCCGAGCCGCCCGCTCGTCCCTGCCCCGAGAAAGAACAGCCGTCCGCCATCGCGTAGCGACGCCACGATCAGCGACACGGCGCGCGCGATCTGCGGCCGCGCGCGCGACACGGCGCGAGCGACCGTGGCATCCTCCGCATTCATGAGGCGCAGGAGCTGTGCGGTGGAGAGGCAATCGAGATGGCGGCTGCGAGGGTTGTGTTGTTCGGTGGGGAGTTGCGCGTAATCAATCGCGTGTAACATCGCATCGTGCGCAACCCCTTTGTCCTGGACACATCCAGGAGACAGGTGTTGCGCTAGCAACTTGAACTCAGGCATAAGGAAGCTTGCGGCGGCCCCCACGCCCTGTTTTTGATGTTGCAGATTGCCACATCAAACCGCTGAACTCTTCTTGGGTCAGCTGGAACATACTGCGTGATGTCGCCCTGGGCGAGTTCAATCCAATCGGTCATCCGAAGCCAGCCCCGATCAGCGAGGCGGAACTATTTGGGCCGCCTCAGATTTTCAGAAATGTTCTCTGCTATGAATGCGCCGCCCACTGGATGTGCCGATGCGACTGCACGCAGTCCCGCAGGTACAGATTAATCAGATTTTGATACGGCACTTCCAGTTGATTCGCCATGGTCTTGAAATAGTCCACCACATCGGCCCCCAGTCGAATCGTCACCGGCTTCTTGAGCAGCTTGGCGTACGGATTGCGACGGCCTGTCATCTTGGAAAACTCGTACTCTGTTCTCATGCGCGTTCCCTCCGATACTGTCTCGCCTCGTGGCGTGTGGCCTTCCTCGCCGAAATAATTCTGATCACGGATTGTTCCTCTCGAACGCAATGACAGACCACCAAGACACGGAGCGTGAAACTCATGCCGAGCATGATAAAACGATCCTCCCGCTCCGAATGGTCGGGATCAAAAAACTCGATGGCGCACTCATCGTAAAACACCGTCTGCGCCTCTTCGAACGAGACGCCATGCTTCCGTCGATTCAGCGCGGCCTTGCTGCTGTCCCACTCAAAACGGATCTCATGCATATGTACAATGTAAATATACCATTCCTACGGGATAGGTGCAAGAGGATTCGTGCCCATCGAGGAGTAAGCAGGCCGAGCCAGCGGAGCCCCACAGGAATGATGGAGGCGATCCAAATGCGCCAGCCCAGATCAGCGAGGTGGGCCTCACATCGATACTCAGAACCGTCCCCTATTTTCCCTATTTTCCTTCATCGCCATTTAGTGAGGTCCTGCAATCGGAGCCGCTTGACCGCCTTAAAACCCCTTTGCAGGTTCAAGATGCTGGCCCGGGCATCGTAGCGGTAAATGTGGCGAAAGAGGCCTTCAAGCTCACGGATCTCCTCTCTCGTAATATTCGGCCAGACCTCGTACACGGAGAAATGCGTCCAGGCCTTTTTCCGTCTCGCGTGAGACCGCAGCCGCCCTCGCATGCTGGAGTTAGCCATGCCCACGTACAGCACGTCATACCTTCGCCTTCTGTCGGGCACACTCCTTCGCTTTCGATAGAGGACGTAGAAGCCCCGGCGCTGACGTGGTAGTTCCCGATAGGCTTCTTTAGGCAGAAATTCGGCGCATCGCTGAATCAGGCGTAACGGCATGGCGGCCTCTCCATCAGTAGGCACAGAAGGCCTTTCGCTTCACCCCAATCCAAAGGACACCACCATCACGCCTCACCAGGAAGAACCACAGTCCGAGCCATTCTCTGGCCAGTCGCAAGCTTGGGCTCAAGATCCGCTTCCGATAGAAGGGATGATCTGGTAAAGCGACTGCATAGTAAGCGTTCTTTTGCTTCATTCGCAGCAAAATCTGGCCGAGAATCATCAGGAAATAATTATCCCGCTGAGCTTGCTCACTATAGCCGTACGGGTACCCCTTACACTCGACGAAGAGGTAGTACCGGTGCTTCGGGTGACGCGCCGTAATGTCCACGCCGTGCGCGTGCAGAGAACGCCTGGGATACAACTTGAACCCTTTCCGCACAAGCGCCTCGCGGAGCGTGTCCAGGACAAACGCTTCGCTTGGCCATCCGCCCTGCGTAGTCATCGCTCCTTCGACTCCGCCTTCGACAAGGTCACACGGGTGGTCTCTTCGACAGGCGCGATGTGCTCGATCTGCTTCAACGTAGCGGCATCCACTTCACCGGACTTCAACCGAGCGTCTAACGCATATGGATCAACGGTGCTCACCTCATCCCAGAGGCCCGCCTGGTGGAGAATCCGCACCAAGTCGTCTCGTTGGGGATCGTTCTTGCCGGGGAGTTTCCATTTCGTGCCGAGCTTGACTTTGGCTTGGTGCTGGCTGCCCTGGATAATCTCAAGCCCTTCGCGCTTGGCGAGCTCAACTAGGTCAGATTCGACCTCATCAACGCGGGCATCAATCGCTTCAAGCTGACCATCCACGGAGTCCTTGATCTTCTGCCGCTCCGCCTTCAGCTTGGCCAACTGGTTGACCAGCTTAACCCCGGAGTCCTTCTTGAACTCCTTCGGCGCAAGCGGCTTCACCTTCGTGGGATGCTTCCAGAGGGGGCAGATGTCCTGGAACTCGCACCAGTCGCACAGAGCGTTCTTCCGGGGAGGAAACTCCTTCGCTGACTCGATTTGGCGGATCAGCTCCACCGTGCTGAGCTGCAGCTCCTCGAGCTGCTGCTGGTTCCGCTCGGAAATGAGCGTCTTATCGAATGCCATGTAGTGCCAGACGAGCCGAATCTGCGTGGCATCCCGAAACTCTTGTTGAACACCGATCTGGTAGAGGGCCAACTGCCGATCCTGATCCACATCTGGCTGGCCAGGAAGGCGACCTGACGTCTTGTAATCATGGATCTCATAGACACCGTCGGGCTGCTGTGCCAGTCGATCCATAATGCCCTTCAGGCGATGGTCGCGCGGCAAGCTGACCATCACCTCCCGCTCGATGCCCAAGGTCCGTGTCTGATCAAACGGCTGGTAGCGCCGGTAATAGTCGCTGATGCAGCGCTCTCCGACGCCGCGGTAGTGCTCTGAGGTATATTCTTTGTGCACGATGATGATCTCGTCTGTCCACTCCTGATTCCACCGATTGCGGTAAAACGCCAAGAGGTCATCCGCGCTGTTAAGCTTGGTATAGCTCAAATCATGGTAGAGCTTCTCCATCGTCTTATGGACGAGATTGCCCATAAATGCCTCAACGGCGTCGCGCCGATCGCGATCGAGCTTGTCGATGTACTTGTATTTGTACTTGAGGGGGCAGTTTTCGAAGGTCGACAGGCGAGAGTGCGAGTAGGTCGTCATGAGCTTCTAGAATTTCATAGCTAATTAGAACCGTTATACTGCGTTGCGGTACCGCTGGCGCTCTGACGAGCAATTAAGTCTGGCACTACCAGGAACGCCTCCCGTTTTTCCTCCGAATGCAACTTACCCGGTTTATTCCGACCGTTGACGAGACCGCTTGCACAACATTAGCAGTTCGCCAGCAGCAACCTGAGCTGCGTCAGGGGCAGTTAAGGTGTAAGAATATCTTGGATGATCATCTTCTGCCGGCAAAACCGCGGTCCCTACAAGTTTCTCGTCCACATAAACGTTAACGAAATAAATACCTGTCTTAGGAACCATGACTACGAGTTCTCCGTGTATGGGAACCGCCCTTCCACTTAAAACAGATTCTACGGTATCCCTCGACATTGGAGTTGTCTCGCGGGTCCCGGCATTTACCAAGTCGAGGCGAACGCTGTGCTTGCCTTGCGGCATACGGAATGCAGATGCAACAAATACCCTTAGCTTGAGCGGATATGATTTCCAGTACACCGCTGCGACCTCATTTTCAAATCTTAGCGTCATCCCCTGGTAGTGGCATCTTTGACAGAGTGACAGGTACTCGAGAATTGTCTGACCCGTTTTCTCAATCAGAGGGTCCGGTTGAGCCCCTTGTTCTTCACGAAGTCGAGCAGCACATTCCTGCGCAAGTTTGGTGCGTTCTGCTTCGTCATCCGGTATTGCGTGATCCACATGGCCGAAATAGAGTGCGCGTCTACCGAGGAGTTGACCGCCCATTCTACATATCAGGAAAGCTGGTCCTGGTTTCTGGACTGTGAGCATGCCTTCCGAAACCCAATCGACCTGGACTGGCATTACCTCGACATTCACCGTCTCTTTCCGCACTAATTCTGTTACACCATCCTGCTCAAGCAAAAGCTCGAGCTCGTGTTGACCTGCGGATCCCCAAAAACCTACAGCGATGATCACCGGAAATGAGAACGGATATTCTCGTGAGCCTACAGCGGAGATCACCCGCCTGAATTCAACGCTTCCAGAAGTAGTCTTGACGGACCCGCAGGTTACGAAATAGCTCAGATGCCATCTTGGACTGGTTGGTTCGCCAGTCGGGATGTGGAAATCCAGCACGCGCGTCTCCTGCGGTCCCCCCGAGATAAGCCTGGATGGTTCAGTTAAGGGGATCTTTTGTCCGGTGGTAACATCAGTTTGGACCCAGCGGCCACTTACCATCTCCATATGGCGGCCAAAGGCTGGGCCTTCTGGATCCAGACTCATAAAACCATGCCGCAAGGGACGAATACCATCGGATGCTAAGGTGATCACTTGTAGCATCCCACCAACTGTAGACTCACCAGCCCGTTTCAATTCGTCCTGAAGTCCAACGAGCAAAGCATCGGCTCGTGCTTTCAAATCTGGTAGGTCTCGACCAATTCGCTCAACATTATTTTCTAGATAGGGCGCGACAACGCTTCCAGATCCTACGACGGCAAAACCGCCCTTTAGCTCGCGCCCTTCAAAACGAGGAGATTCAAAACACCAAACGCCAACGCGCCCAGACGAATGAATTCCTCCAAGCACGATCGCAAGCGAATGCCGGTCTTTGCCAACAGTTTGCCGATGCACGTAATAGTGTCGTGCAATCCGTGGAATCTCCAATGCCAATTTTACCGTGTTCTGTAGTCTGGGCTTCGCGCGTATGCGAAGTCTCAGGTGTCGAACGACTGCTTCGGCCGCTTGAACATCCCCAGCAAAACCAAGACCCATCATCCGGCCAAGTGGGAGAATCTTCTGTAGTGTATCTTGAAACACCCTGGCGCTACCCTGCGTCCAAGTAGCTCGGGAATCAGCAATCATGACTGCCCCATCATGAAATTTGCATGCGGCCACCATAGTCATTGTGATTCGACCTCGGCACGTTCAGGCTGTCGCACCATCTTTGATAGCAAGGAATGCCTTGGAAGCTGGAAAACTAAGGCGTTCCGCATGTGCCAGCCCGGATCAGCGAGGTGGAACTATTTGGGCCGCCTTCGACGTCACGAAATAGTATTGTGTCACCGGAGCTCCGCTCCTTGTCCTCCTACTTTCCTTTAGCTGATCCCACTTCTCTTCAGGTCAAATCCTAGACGCTTGTACGTCCAATCACACCAGTATGAATACTTTGGTCTATTACCTGAGGATGTTCGGACGGTATATGTCACCTCTGAATGAATTAGCAGTTCTTTTCGGCCGTTATCGTACAACTCCTGGAATACCTTGGGATTCATATGGAAAAGCACTTTAGCTTGCACGCTTAAGCCTGGAAAAATCGTGTTGCTATCTGTGCTCACATCTTTCGCAATAACATATTCGGTTTTCTCTTGGCCCAGACGAACGTTGTTTAGCACGGCCTCTACCGCAGGTACTGATTGGCTATGGTTCATGATTTCGAGTAGCAATGAGCAATCGAAACCAGCGGAGGTGTTATTTTGATCGGTAGGCTCGCAGCTGAAATATGTCGGATGCACTTCCACGTAGGGCGTGTTGGAGATGGTGGAATTAACCTCCGATTGCGCGAGCTGCTTGCCAGCGATATTCGTCAATTCATCAGTCTTAATCGTGTACCAACCCACGAGGAACACCTGGAGAAGAGTCACACCTACGAGCAAGCGTGTCCAGCGCACCATATTCCTAGACTGCTGTAAACTCGCTGCTGCGGCCTTGTCATTGGATTCCATTTCGGCATGCAGCGACTTGTTCAGTTGTGTTAGGTGGGAACTCAACTCTACGAGCCTGCCACCCAGACGCTCGACCAACTTGAGATTGAGTAACCCTTGGGCAGCTGCCATATACTCGGTATTTGCCCCGCTCACCCTGAGGTTTTCCCAGACCTCTTCCGCGGGCATATCAATACGCAACCGTTCAGGACCCTGCGCCATCTCTTCTCCTTGACTTAGGTCGGTCGCCTCCACTTTTCCAAAAGATGGAAGCGGGATAGCCGTTAGCCTGCAAAACGATGAAGGAGCAAAGAAAAACCGGAGGCGATCCAAATGTGCCAGCCCAGATCAACTAGGCGGTACGATGTGGGCCACCTCCGACTTATCCTCCATACGTTTCTCACTCATTCTTGCTGAGGGTTGGAAGTTTCGTTTCATTTCTTCAACAACTTCATCCAGCTTTCCGTCGAATGTCCGGTTGACCTCGTCATAACTACCAATGACCCGTTCGTAGATGGGGTTCGCGAAAATAGATTGGCTGTCTATCCCCTGGTGGCTTGCGATGTTGGAAACAAAGACATCTCTTATTTTTCGCAATACCCCGACTTGTTCGTTCGAGAACTTAGCGGAAGAAACGTAGCTATCGTAGGCCTTCTGGATACGTGCCGCTGGCGAAGGAATGCGACGTATTTGCAAGACGTGGAGGAAGAAATCCCAGGTGCTGCCGGCGGGATAGTCGTAAACCTGTTGTAGCTGCCCCTCGTCCATATAAATGTGGGGATTTTTCGTCCAGTGCTCAAGCGCTTCAAGCTCTTCGTTGGTGGGTTCGTATTCTGAAGCTCTTTCGAGTTTCTGTTTCAGCGATACTATCACTGGATTGTTGGGGTTGCGGACGGCTTCTTCAAAAATTCGTTGGGCCTCCTCGATGGGTATGTTGTCCACAACCTCAACGCCTCCTTCATGGACTTTGACCCGTTGGATGAGGCGTTCAGGGTCTGGATTGTCCACGATGAAGTATTCACCCTTCGGTCCTGGGGGCGTCGGTCGTCCGCCTCCTCCGCCTCCGGTCACAATCGTCGTATTCTTTCTCGGTGTACCCCTGCCTTTATCTTCCATCCTCTTGCATAAGCCCACGAAGTCGAGCACCTGGAAACTGTATTTACCCGTCTTGGGGTCAAGGCGCGTACCACGTCCCAACATTTGGATGTACTTGCCGACCGATCCGGTGAGTGCGGCGAAGCCGATGTAACGCACACAGGGGATGTCTACGCCAGTGCTCAGGATGTCCACCGATACAGCAATGTAGGGCTTCTGGTGCGGTTTCTTGAACCAGCCCTTCAGGGCCTGGTTCAACTCGGCGTTCTCGGAGATGATCGCCTCCGCGTAGCCTGGGCTCTTGCCGTCATCGTCGAAAACCTCGTTCAGGGCTTTTACTAGCATGTGGCAATGGGGCTGACTCACGCCGAAAAGAATCATCTTCTCGCCGAACTCGGTCCGCTGGCGGATTTCCTCGGCAATACGCTTGGCCGTATTTTCGGTGAGGTATTTCCGGTTCAGTTGCTCAAGTTTCAACTTCTTGGCCTTGTCGAGTTCGATCTTGCGACGCTCGTCGGGATCCAGCACGTAGGTAAACTCGACACCCTCCGCTTCGGCAATCTGCGTCAGGTGCGTTTTGATCTCGTCCACCTTGTACGGAGCGAGGAAGCCTTCCTCAATGCCCCGGTCTATATCGAACTGGTACGTTGGTTCGCCGACCTCACACCCGAAGAGACGATAGGTGTCCAGGATGGCAAGGTCGTCGTCGGAAACGGTTTTCGGGTCCTTCGGAATGGCAATCCGTGGCGTGGCCGTCAGGCCGATGCGCGGGCAAAGGAAGTGGTCGAAGATCACCCTCCGGCTCACGTTGATGGACCGATGACACTCGTCCACAATGAGCAGGTCATAGTAGTTGCTTGGGATGCCGGAATAGATAATCTCCAGCGTGTCGATGACCACAACGTGAATGTCCCTGTGCTTGTGACCTTTGTAGTTGGATGTGGTCACCCAGGCCGACGTGTAGGTCGGACTGATCAGGCTAAAGCCGTCGTCCCGAGCCTGCTCAGCCAGCAGGCGACGGTCCACCACGAAGAGAATCCGCCGGGCAAGGCCGGTGTCCAGAAGCGCCTTGCACAGGGCAACCGCCGTGCGGGTCTTGCCCAGCCCGGTTGCCATTTGGACCAGCATCTTGTTGCTGCCCTCCCGAAGCCCAGCGAGCAGGGCGTTGATGCAGTCGAGTTGGTAGTATCGGTCTTTGCCCGCCGCCGGATCATAGCCGCCGGCGATGGTCTTATCGATGGCAATCTCTTTCACCTGTCGCCGCTTTTGCTCTTGCGCAACGTGGACGTTTATATTTTCGAGCGAGAGGAAGGAATTGACAGGGCGGAATTCGCCCGCCTCAAGGCCAACCCAGGCCATATCGTAGAAAAGGTTGCGATCTGCTGAGCAGGCGTAGAGAAACCGGGGGTGCAAGATTTGAGAGTAGAGAAAGCGGAGTTTCGGCAATGCTTTTTTTGGATCGTCGAGCTTATTTTCGAAGACGGCAACGGGGTTACCCTGAAAGTCCTGAAGGACGATGTCGGGCTTAATGGACTTGTGACCAGGAAATTGCTCCTGCTGTTCCGGAGTGAGCGGATACTGAGGTTGATAAAGGAGGGTGTCGCCGACCTTCCAGCCGAGCGTCTTTAATTCCTCGATCACCCGGAGGTCGGTCGCGGTCGCTTCGTTGGCGTTGATGTCCGGCATGTGTTACCCCCAAATCCCTTCGAGAATTTGTTGAGTCTGCTTCTGCGCGTCCTCTCGCAAGCAATCAATTACCGCTATTGCGTCGAGAGTCGCACGCGCCGCAGTGATAATCGATTCTTGTGCTGAAATGTCTCCCATGTAAGGAACGCGAAATTCGCCCATGTACTCTTGTGAAACCTTGACCATGCTGGGTGATGCGCCCTGCGGAACCCGGCCAAAGTATGCACGCCCATAAGAAGAGTTGAACAGGATCGCTGCGAATTCAGGGAGAATCATGTTGCGGTCGAAAACTATGCGAGTCAGCAGATCGGGGAAAACGATGTTTTCATGTATCGGCCCGGTAATTCCTGCGAGTGCGACGAGTTCGGCGGTGTTGCCGCGACTATAAAAAAAGTCTCCTTCGCGAACGTAGAATGACTCAATATCAGGCCGCGAAGCCGATGTGTACTTCCGTTCGGTCGGGTCAATTCGGCTACGCTTGAGGCATGAAAGCGTCAACACAGGCGTATCGCCGCCATTGCAGACAGGAGACCAACCGTTTCTTGTTTCAAGGATAGCTTCCCTCAAAGGACGTAGGCTGTCGCTCGGAAACTGGGGCAATTCAATCATGCAGTTTTTGAGGATGTTCCCGCAAGATTGGGTAACTGACGCCAGCGCGGTGCACTTACGAGCAATTGCTTCCTGCACATCCGGTGGTGGCAACGGGATCTCAAAACTACGAATGAATTCGGAGCCTTGCTCGTTTTTAATGCCCTTGTTCTTCTGCTCCACCAATTGCGCAAGGAACTGCGGCGAACGCAAGATATGGCAGAGGTAATCGTTTCGGCAGTCGGCTGTCCTTGTGCGATAAACCTGATAGTGGGTAGAGCACACCAAACGCCGAGGCGCAAGCGCGACAGCGCCTTGGTGTAGATTGATCTTCGAGGTTATAAGATTACCGCGATCGGCTATGTACAAGTCCATGCCGCTTTCTGGGAACTCGCGGAAGTGAATGCTGCCGTCGGCAAACGTGATTTTCTCGATGATGTCAAATTGACCTGAATAGTCTTCCTTCTTCAGGCGGTCGTGTTTTGGTTCAATAAGTTCATCTAACTTGCATCGCGGGTAGCGCGCACCGCTCTCTATGATCTTCCGCAGTTCGGCAAGCCGATTGTGCTTCTGCAGTTCCTCGCCCGGGAAGCCCATCAGGTATTGCCGAGCAATGTCGAACTCTAGGGCGTTCTTCACGTCCAGAAGGGCAAGCGTGGCGTGAACCTTCTCCGGGGGGCAGCTATTTAGTTCCGCGAAACGTTGGTCGAGTGAATGCCCGTTGCGACGTTTGGCGCCGTTAAACACCTGGTCCCATTCCTCAAGCTGAGACTTCGATAGATTGCTCTGGAAGTTTGGCAGGTTGAAGGAGTAGAGTTGCGCCTTCTCGATGCGTTTGGCGATCTCATTCAGTGTCTTGCTTCTCCAGACCTCATCATGTTGGACCAGTCTCTCGTCGCGCGCTGCCTCGGAGAGCTTATGTTGATTGACCTGTGCGGTGAGTTTTTCGGCCAGCGTCACGCGCTCGGCGTTGGTCTTCTTGGAGAGTTCCGCCGTTGTGTCGGCCTCGATGCGTTGCTTTACGCGGGGGTCAAGCGTGAGAATCCAGTCCGCCGGGATAGTGAAGGAATGCTTAGTCTCGGGTGGCGTCTTGCCGTGGCGGAGATACTTGTCGAACAGTTCGACCGCCTCCACAAGCTGACAACCTTCGATGGGTCGCCGGTTTGTCCCCATCGTGTAGCCGTCGTTCGTGATCTTATAGAACCAGACTTCCTTCGTGGGGCCGCCCTTCTCAAAGAATAGGATGGACGTTTTTGGGCCGACGCCACCCTTGCTGACGAAGACGCCCTGGGGTAGGCTGACGATGGCTTTTAGATTGGCTTGTTCGATGAGCATCTTGCGGAGGTTCCTGGCACTGGTCTGGTCCCATGTGAGGAAGCCTTCGGATACGACGACCGCACAGCGCCCGCCAGGTGCGAGCGCGTCGAACATGAGCTTCACGAAAAGGATCGTGGTCTCGGATTCACGGGAAAACTCCTCCCACACGTTGGGGTAGGCTTCCTGGTCTCGCTCGGCTCCGAACGGCGGATTGGCGAGGACGACTGTGGAGGTTCCCGCGACGATTTCCTCCTTGTTGAACATGGCGAGGGAATCGCCTTGGAGAATCCGGGCCGGGTTCAGCCCGCGGATGTAGAAGTTGATTGCGGCCATTTTGCGGATCATGCCGAGGTACTCGACGCCGGAAATCCCAGATCGATAGAACGTAATAGCCTGCTCCTGCGAAGGCATGGCCGCTTGCCGTTTGGCGAAGTGCTTCTTGAAGTAGGCGAGTAGTTCCGGGTGTGACTTGGGACCAGGCCAGTGCCTGTCCTGGCTCACGGCTTCCAGGACGTAGCCGAAGGAATCGAAGAGGAATCCAGCCGTGCCGCAGGCGGGATCAAAGATGGTGTCGTTAAAGGTCGGCTCCGCAAGGGCGACCATGAAATGTCGGATGTGGTCCGGCGTGCGGTGGAGGCCAATGTCTTTTGTGCCGCCCGTCTCGGACAGGGCTGATTCGATGGCGTCGCCAAGAAGGTCGGTTTTCAGTAGGCGCTCTTCATCGAGTTCGCCAATCAGACTGAGCACTTCCTGAAGGTTGCCGCTCTTGACGTTGTTCGTGAAGTTGGAGTTCTTGAAGACCTCCTCGATTAAGACAAGCTGGTCTTGAACTTTCTGACCGAGGTTCTTCTTGTAGACCTTTCGAGCCTGCGAAAGGATGGTCGCGTAGAAGGGGAAGAACTTCTCGTTCAGGGTTGGAAGCAGGCGCTCGTTGGCGACGGAGTAGAGCGAGGAGAACAGCAGGTCCTCGTTCTGATCGGTGAACAGCTTGCGAAGGTCTTTGAACTCTGGGTCTTGCTTGAGTTTGACTTCGAAGATACGGAGAAGAAGAAGCTCGATGATGTACTCCACCCGTTGAACCGGCGTTCCGGCGGGACGAAGCTTATTGTGCAGCTTCTTCAAAATGTTGTTTGTGTCAGCGTCTGCGTAATGTGTCGTTGAGCGCGCCATTGGGTAGGTTCTTAATGATGGTGACGACGCTTGTCCTTACCATGCGTCCGCTTCTCGATCCACCGCTCAAACTCATCCTTCCGAACGCGCCCCGCCACAAGGCCTGGCGGGTTGGCGGCGATGGCGGCGTCGAGCGTCGTAGCGAACCGCTTCATCGGTTTTTCTCTTTGTGCGCAAGCTCCGCCTCGATCTCCTCCACCGTGGGCAGGCTGCCTTTCAGGTTAGCCGGAAGTTTCTCAACGATTGTGGTCTCCCACTCGGCAACGCCGATGGGCTTCTTCAAATCGCGCAGGGCGTACTCGACCTGCACCCGGTTGCGAGAGCGGCAGAGTAAGAGCCCGATACTCGGCTGGTCATCCTGATGCTTGAGCAGGTCGTCCACCGCTGAGAGGTAGAAGTTCATCTTGCCAACATGCTCCGGCTTGAACGCAGTGGCCTTCAACTCCACGACCACGTAGCAGCGCAGGCGCACGTGGTAGAAGAGCAGGTCGATGAAGTAGTCCCCGTCACCCACGGTGAGCTTCACCTGGTTGCCGATGAAGGCGAAGCCCTGCCCGAGTTCGGTTTCATGGGTAACAGAGGGCGAGTTTTCCAACCCGCCGTTTGGCGGACCGGAATGCCCGCCCTCTGGGGTTTTCGTCCGTGTCATGGACGCGTTCATAAGATCACCGCCTTAATGCTGGTTCCGCACTTCGGACATGCAAAACGGGTTTCGTCCACCGGACGGAAGCGCAAGTCGCAATCCTTCCGATCCGCGCTGTCTTTCGGATAGGTTACCAGCAGCCCCTCGGAGGTCACATCCTCCAGGAATCCGCAGTTGGGGCATTCCAACAATTCGCGGTCATCGGTGAAGATCCCAAGCGCCCGGGCCTGTGCTTTGACCTTCGCCAGCTTCCGGGAGAGTTCGACTAATTCCCGGGGAACGGGTCGTGGCTGGGGCCGGCCGGATACAACCCGGCTCTTCGCCTGCCGATGTAGTCCGGGGCGGCTCATGCCTAGCCTCCGTGCTGCGCGATTGTGGTAAGCAAGGCTTTGCCCTTGGCCGTCAGGCGATATTTCTGAAGGCGGCTATTGGGTTTGTCGGGGAGGGTGTATTCGATGGTCTGATCACCCAAGAGGACGCGAATCACCTTGTTCAACTGGCCGGAGATTTCCTTTTGGCCCAGGCGTGCCGACAACTCGGCTTTACTCAAGGGAGATGCCGTGAGGTGGCGCAGAACCCGAATCTCCAAGGACTCTGGCTGTGACTCTGGCTGTGACTCTGGCTGCGCTTTCCCGCCCACCACCTCAAACGCCCGGCCTGGCTTGCGTCGGATGGTGGTGACGAAGCCGTCGGTCAGACTAAACTCCGGCTCGGCAAGCCCCGCATTTTTGCAGCGTTCGATCATGTCGCCCGTGCCGGTGCCCATGCGTTCGATGTATTTGGTGAGGTACAGGGGTTCGGCGAGCAGCGGGTTGCCGGGGACGGAGCCGTGGGGATGACGGAGTTTCTCCAGCGTGAGCGAGGGCGGGAGGGTGCCGGGGTTCCAGACTTCCAGCCGGTCAGAGAACAGCATAACCTGGACGCTGCCGTTACTGGTGTAGTCACGATGAGCCACGGCGTTGACGATGGCTTCCCTGACAACTTCCGGTGGCATCTCGTATTCCACCGGCGCCTGCGTTCCATGTTCACGCGTACCGACCGCGAGGCTGATCTTTGATAACACGAAATCGACCGCCTGATCCACCAGATCGAAGACCGTGCCTTTGTACACCTGATAGGACGGAATCGGTTTGCGGACTTCGGTGCCGTGGAAGTGGGCGCACTTCATTTCAGATGAAATCAAGAAGCGCTGGGGCGTGTGCCCGAAGAGGAGAATGGCGGCGTGGGTGGGCCGGCTTTTGTTCAGCAGGTTCAAATGCTGGAGCACGTGCTTGGGGGCTGTGTCCTCCGCCAGGGGGAATCCACGGGCACGTCGCGCAATCCCCACGAAGCGACGGATCCTGTCGGCGGAGAGATCGTCCATGCCGGCATCCGGGCAGACGGCGGCGTCGAAGGGACCAACGCGGAGCAGTTCCTTCACGGCCAGGTAATCCACCAGGCTCGCGTACACGGAAGGGATTAACTCGGCCACAGTGGTGAACCGGCGGCGAATCAACTGCGCGCCCGCTGCGGCTATCAGCGCCCGCATCTTCGGGTGCTTATCCTCATCGTTGGCGCCTTTGACGAAGACAAGGCGGTATTTGCCCAGCCGGGTTGCTTCGGCGAATTCGCGTTGCGTCGGGGAGAGGCCATCGGCGTCTTCCGCGCCGTACTCGTTGCCCAGCAAGGCCAAATAGAGGTCGCAGCGGTGAACTTCATCAAGATAGGAGGCATCGGCGCGGCGGTCGCTTGCAGGGAGGTCCTCGAACAAGAAGACATCAAAAAAGCGGCTCAGCAGGGCATCGCCAAGAAGGTAGGCCTTGAGCGCCTGGCGCTCTTCGGCGAACCCCTTTTGCACACCGCTGATGAAGATGCGCTTGCTCAGTGTTGGACCTTTGTCATCATTCCGGTGCCATCGACAGACGGGTGACGGTGAAGGGGTGGAGCTTGAGAATGTTGGACAACTCGTGTGGGGCGAGGGGTTCCATCGTTGGGTCTTGAGAAGGTGCTATAGATTGTAGCAAAAACAGCGGGCGTTCGGAAGCCCGAACGCCTGTCGGTGTGTTATGATGAACCGATGACGCTGGAAGAGATGGTGGGAGCGACGCTGGTGGTGGGGATTGCCGGCCCGACGGTGACGGCGGAGGAGGCGGCGCATCTGCGCGCGATCCATGCCGGCGGGTTCATTTCGTTCGAGCGGAATTTCCAGTCGCCGGAGCAATTCATCCGACTCATGGCTGATCTCAAGGCCGCGTTGGGCCGCGAGCTGCTGGTGATGGTGGACCATGAAGGCGGGCGGATCATCCGATTTTCGAGCGGGGTGACACGCTTTCCCGATCCGCTGAGTCTCGGACGGACGGCCGCGCCGGAACAGGTGCAACGGCAAGGCGAAATCGAAGCGAACGAATTGAAGGCGCTGGGCGTGCACCTCAATCTGGCGCCGTGCGTGGATGTGCTCATCGCCGGCTCCGACCCGGTGATCAGCTCGCGCTCCTACGGGGCCGATCCGCGCCGAGTGGCCGAGCTGGTCTGCGCCCGCATTCGGGGGATGCAGCAGCACGGCGTCGCCGCGTGCGCGAAACATTTTCCGGGCTTAGGTGCTGTCCCGAAAGACCCGCACATCCATCTTCCCACGCTTCAACTTAATTGGGCCACGATGCAGGCCACGCATCTGGTGCCGTTTGTCGAAGCCATCCGCGCTGGCGTGGCCCCCCCACCTACTCATCGGCCGGAGGCCAGCCTCGCCACGGGTGAGGCGGCTGCTGCGCAGCCCTGGGTAGGTGGGGGGGTGGCGACGATCATGTCGTCGCACGTGTGCTATCCGCGCCTGGATCCCACCGGCGTGCCGGCGACGTTCTCGCCCCGCCTGATCCGCACGCTCCTGCGCGAGGAGCTAGGCTTCCAGGGCCTGATCCTCACCGACGATCTGGAAATGGGAGCGTTACACGCGCTCTGCCCGATCGGCGAGGCGGCGGTGCGCGCCGTCGAGGCCGGCCATGATCTGCTGCTGATCTGCCATCGCCCGGAAGCCCAACGGGAAGCGTTCGACGCGCTCTGCGCGGCCTACCGCAGCAGCCGTTTGGCTGCTGCGATGCTTGAGCGCACCGTTGAGCGGGTACGTACATTTAAGCAAGATTATTTGGCCGCCTGCTCTTGCTGATCGTGCAATGGCTGTGGTAGACTTCCGCTGGAGGCCGATAAAGGCACACCCGCCGAAAGACGGGGCCGCAAAGCCGAGGACCTGCGTCGGCTGGCCGCAGGGCGAGCGCTGGAGAAGCGCATCCTGCCGAGAGGCGGGGCAGAGGCGCCACAAGGAACTGCGGTCGCTGATATGGTGGCCTTGGTTGCCGAAGCTTCTGAGGGCGCTTTGGCGCCCTTTATTGGCCTCCATTAATTTACTGTTCGGCTGACACGGCTCGGATTCCGAGCCGTGTTGTTTGCTATAATACTTCTCATGCGACCGCTGATGCGAATCGGAGTGTTGGGTGTCCTGTGGGCCGGCGTGGTGATGGCGCTGGTGGGGTTTGTGTCGCCGTGGGCCGGCGTAGATCTGAAATCGCCGAAGCTACCGCAACAACTGCAAGACGTGGCCGATGCGACCCCGTTGTCGGATGTGTTGGGGAAGCTGACGAAAGGGATCGGGCGCGTGGTGGTGCAGGTCAAGCGCGGTGCTGAAACGGTGACTGGCGAGCTGCCCGATCTCTCGAACATTCCCAAGGAAGTGCGCGGCGTGGATATTCCGTATTTGGCAAATCAGCCGAATGCGCATGTGGTGCTCGCGCTGGCTGAAATGTTCACGGGCCAGCGGGAGTTGGGCGCGAAAAGCTACGGGGTCTATCTCTTGCCGGGGTTGGCGTTGCTGTGCGGCATCCTGTTGACGATCGCTCCACGCTTGCGCGCGCTCTGTCTCGTGCTCGGAATACTCTGTCTGTCGGTGGCGGTGGGCGGGTATTGGAAAATTTCCACCACCCCGTTGGACAGCTTGTTGGTCGCCATCACCCTCGGCAAGGGACTATGGTGGTCGTTGTGGGGCTATGCGCTCGTGGGGGCCTCGGCGCTGGCGCTGACGTTGCTCGGAGAGAGGAAAGCGGCATGAAGAATCGATGGTCGGTGGTGCTGTTGGCGCTGGTCTCACTGAGTCTGTGCGGCTGTCCCTTGATTTTGGTGGGAGCCGGGGCGGTGGGCGGCTATGCCGTCGGCAAAGATGCGGTGCGGAACCAGTTCGAGGTGTCGAAAGACCATCTGTTCCGGCAGAGCCTGGCGGCGGCGAAAGACCTGGGGTTTGTGACGACGGAAGATGCTGTGCACGGGGTGATTAAGCTGAAGATTCAGGATGCGAACGTGACGATTACGATCCTACCGCTCACCCAGCGCGCCGTCGAGCTGAAGGTGAAGGCGCGCAACAATTTATTGATGCCCGAAGTTGAGGTCGCCCAGCAGGTTTACAACGCCATCATTAAGCGTCTATAGCCTTGAATTGACGCGCGTTCTTTCCAATGCCTATAATGGCACGTCTTCTCTCCGAGTCATCGTGCATCGCCGGGATAGCTCAGGTAGTAGAGCGCAGGTCTGAAAAACCTGGCGTCCCCAGTGCAAGTCTGGGTCCCGGCGCCTTTCTTTTCCAGGAAGGGATACTCGCTGGAGGTGGTCCATGAAGATCGTCTGTTTTGAGATCGCGCCCTGGGAGCGGCGGTATTTGACCAAGGCGCTTAAGCCCCTGCGCGCCACCGTGGAATGTCTCGCCGAGCCGCTCACCGAAGGGTCGGTCGCGCGAGCCAAGGGCGCCGCAATCGTCTCGGTCTTCATCTATTCGCAGGTCACCGCGCCGGTGCTCAAGCGGCTGCCGGGATTGCGATTCGTGGCGACCCGCTCCACAGGCTTCGACCACATCAATCTCACGGCCTGCCAGGCGCATCAGGTGCGCGTCTCGAACGTGCCGGCGTATGGGGAAAACACCGTGGCCGAGCATACCTTCGCGCTGATTCTTTCGCTCTCCCGCAACGTGCACAAGGCCTATGTCCGCACCGTCCGGGGCGACTTTTCGTTGACCGGGTTGCAGGGGTTTGACTTGAAGGGGAAGGTCCTCGGCGTGGTGGGGGCCGGCCGCATCGGGTTGCATGTCATCAAGATGGCGAAGGGGTTCGGTATGCGGGTGCTGGCCTCTGACGTGCGGCAGGACCCGTTCTTGAGCGAGGTGCTGGACTTTCGCTATACGCCGCTGCCGGACCTGTTGAACGAGTCGGACATTGTCAGCCTCCATGTGCCCTACAGCCACGCGACACACCATCTGATGAATCGGCAGATGTTTCGGCTCATGAAACCGGGCGCGCTGTTGATTAACACCGCGCGTGGAAGCCTGGTCGATACGCATGCGCTGGTGTGGGCGCTTGATGAGGGGATCGTTGGTGGCGCCGGATTGGACGTGCTCGAAGGCGAGGAGCTGGTCAAGGAAGAGCGCCAACTGTTCGAGCAAGACGTTCCAAAAGAGAAGCTCATCACCGCGCTGAAGAATAACATCCTCCTGCATCGGGAGAATGTGGTCATCACGCCGCATATCGCCTTCGACAGCCGCGAAGCGCTCCAGCGCATCTTGGATACGACCGTGGCCAATATCGCAGGCTTCCTCACCGGCTCCCCGATCAATCTGGTCCTCTCCCAGCGTCTCTAACAGCGAGGGGGTGGGGGGATGACGCGGGCCTGGCGGGTTCTCGGGGGGATGGTCGTGTTGTTGGTGGCCGGCGGAATTGTGGACGACCGAAGGAATCAGCAGATGCCAGTGGAGTCGCCGCCGTCTGACGCGCACGGCCGCACGCCGAATCGGCTGATTCGAGAGCGCAGTCCGTACCTGCTCCAACACGCGCACAATCCGGTCGACTGGTATCCGTGGGGCGAGGAGGCGTTTGCCAGGGCCGCACGTGAGGACAAGCCGATCTTCTTATCGGTGGGCTATTCCACCTGCTACTGGTGCCATGTGATGGAGCAGGAGTCCTTCGAGAACCCCGACGTCGCCAAGGTCATGAACGACACCGTCGTCGCCATCAAGGTCGACCGGGAAGAGCGTCCGGATCTCGATGCGATCTACATGGCCGCGGTGCAGGCCATGACCGGCTCCGGCGGCTGGCCGATGAGCGTGTTCTTGACGCCGGAGGGCAACCCGTTCTGGGGCGGCACCTACTTCCCGCCCGAGGATCGCGGGGGCCGGCCGGGTCTGAAGAGCCTCCTGCGCTCCATCAGCGACGCCTGGAAGACGAAGCGGGCGGACATCCTTCGATCCAGCCAGCAACTCACGCAGACGATTCAGGACAGCGCGCAGGCTGGAGCATCAACCCCACTGACGACCGGCGTCTTGGAGCAAGCGACCAGACAGTTTGCCCAGCAGTTTGATGCGACGTATGGCGGCTTCGGCCCCGCGCCGAAGTTTCCCCGAAGCCATAGCCTGTCATTCCTCTTGCGCGCCTGGACTCGCACGAAGGACCCGAAGACGCTTGAGATGGTCGAACGCACACTCGATGCGATGGCCCGCGGCGGGATGCATGACCAGCTCGGGGGCGGGTTCCATCGCTACGCCACGGATGCCACGTGGCTCGTGCCGCACTTCGAGAAGATGCTGTACGACCAGGCGCTGCTGGCTCGCGCCTACCTCGAATCGTATCAGGTGACGGGTAAGACCCAGTACGCTGAGGTGGCGCGCGACATCTTCGACTATGTGCTGCGCGACATGCGCGACCCGCACGGCGGCTTCTACTCGGCCGAGGATGCCGGGGACGTCGGCCAGGAAGGGGACTACTACGTGTGGACGCCGCAGGAGATCGCGCAGGCGCTCGGTGCAGAGGACGCGACGCTCTTCACTCGGTTCTACGGCGTCACGCCGGGCGGCAACTTTGAGAACGGAACGACCATTCTCTCCATTTCAACCCCGCTGGACGCCTTCGCGATTCAACAACAACGCCCTCTCGAAGAAGTTCGCCGCCAACTTGAGGCTGCGCGGGCCAAGCTGCTGGCGGTCCGCAGTCAGAGGACGCGTCCTCATCGGGACGACAAGGTTCTCACGGACTGGAACGGACTCATGATCGGCGCCTTGGCCTGCGGCGCTCGCGTGCTGGATGAGCCGCGCTATGCGCAAGCGGCGCAAGAGGCGGCGAGTTTCCTCCTGGAACGCTTGCAGGAGAATGGGCGATTACTGCACCGCTACCGCGATGGCGAGGCGTCCATCCCGGCCTTTCTCGATGACTATGCGTTCTTCGCCTGGGGCCTGACGGACCTCTATGAGGCGACGTATGAAGTCCGGTGGCTCGCCGAGGCGAAGCGCCTGACGCAGGAGATGATGCACCTCTTCTGGGACGAGAAAGCGGGCGGTTTTTTCCTGAGCGGTGAGCGCAACGAACGGCTCATCGCCCGGACCAAAGAGCTCTACGACGGGGCGCTGCCTTCCGGTAACTCGGTCGCGGCACTGAACCTGGTGCGCCTGGGCATCCTCCTGATGGACAAGGCACTACAGCGCTATGCGGAACGGCAGCTGCAGACCTTCTCCGGCCAGGCTACTCAAGTGCCGCAGGCGTTTCCCCAGCTCCTGATCGCGGTGGACGTGTGGCTTGGACCCTCTCAAGAAATTGTCATCGCCGGTGATCCAGCAGCGCCTGACACCAAGGCGATGATACGGGTTGTCGACGGGCGTTTCCTCCCCCGGGCCGTGCGAGCGCTCCAGCCAGCCGACGCATCCTCTGCGCAGATCGAAGCCCTGATCCCATTCATCAAGGCGCAGCGCCCGCTGCAAGGCCACGCCACCGCCTACGTCTGCGAGCATTACATCTGCCACCTGCCCACCACCGACCTGGCCACGCTGACCGCCTTGCTGGACGCCAGCCGGTAGCGCATGGGGCGAATGCCAAGGACAGGAAACGGCCAGATGATGCACAGCGCCGTGGCGTGCTTCCTCATGCTGGTCTGGTGTGTGTGCGCGCCCCGGGCGCTGGCCGCCGACCGAGCCGGCACCCTCCTCGCTGGCGAGGAAGTGCCGCGCGCTGCGGAGCGCGCGGCCACTCCCACAGCGACGGAGTTGAATAATCAGGGGCTTGCGGCCGCACAGGCGGGGCGCTGGGAGGAGGGCGCAGCACTGGTGCGGCAGGCGATGGCGCGCGACCCCGCCGACGCGCAGTTCCGCACCAATCTCTCCGGCATTCTCACCGACTGGGCGACGCAGCTTGAGCAGCGCGGCCAGACCGATCGTGCCGTGGACAGGTTGCGCGAGGCGATTCAGCTCGATGCCGCCAACGGCCATGCGCTCGTGCAGCTCGGCAACCTGTACTTTGTGACCGGGCACGAGCTCGCGAAGGCGATTGCGCTGTGGACGCAAGCGCACGCGCATCTGACCAGCGCTCAGTGGCAGGCGATTGCGCCGCGCGTGTCGCAAGCCGAGCGGGATGTGGCGATTGAGCGCGCGTTTGTCGGGTTGCAGACGGCCCATTTTCAGATTCGCTTCGAGGGCGAGCAGCACGCCGAACAGGCCACCGCCATCGGCGCGGTGCTGGAGCGCACGTACGCGCGCTTGAGCGGCGCGATGGGCGTCTCCCCTCCGACGATGCCGGTGATCGTGTATACGCGCGGCAGTTTTCAGCGCATCGCCGGCCGCCGCGATTGGGCGTTTGGGCTCTACGATGGTCGGATTCGGGTGCGGCTGGACGATGTCGGCACCGAGTGGGGCGAGGCGGTGTTGGCGCATGAGCTGGCCCATGCGTTCTTGGCGACGGCGTATGGGCCGCGCATTCCGCTGTGGATGCACGAAGGTTTTGCGCAGGCGCAGGAGCCGCCGCAGCCGATGACGCCACATCAACAGGAATTGCTCGCCAGCCTGCGCGCGCGCACCTCGTGGGTGCCGCTGAAGTGGCTGGACCGCCGCTTCACCCAGCCCTCGGCTCTTGATGACGTCGAGCGCGCCTATCTGGAAGCGCGGCTGGTGATGGAGACGCTGATCGCCGCCCACGGCTTAGGGCGCGTGGGCGCGTTCATTAAGGCCGTGGCGCAGGGCCAGGCGATTGAGCAGGCGTGTGATCAGGCCTTGGCCCCGCGGCGCTGGGCGCGCGTGGAGCAGGGGATTCTCGATTGACAACCGAATCCAAAGGCGCGACAATACCTCTTAATAGAGGAGGCGTACGCGCAGGCGCTGGTTGCCGCCCGGGGCGACACGTGCCCGAAGGAGAGTTTGTGAGCTATTATCGCGTGTTGGGCTTGGAGCGTGAGCCCTTTTCCACCAGTCCGGATCCCGCCTTTTTGTATCAATCGCCGCAGTATCGCGACACGCTGGCGAATCTTATCATCGAGTTTCGTTTGAAGCGGGGCCTCAGCGTCGTGCTCGGCGATATCGGCATCGGGAAAACCACCTTGGGGCGCAAGCTCATTCAACTGCTGCGCGAGCGCGCCGGCTTTGTGTTCCACATGATTTTGGATCCCACCTATCCGTCGGAGGAGCTGTTCTTCGCCGATCTGACGCGCACCCTGGCGATTGACTTGCCCACTCCTCATCCGACCCTCGTCGATTATCGCGACGCGCTCGAGCGGTTTCTGTTTCGCAAAGGGGTGGAGGAGCGCCAGACCGTCGTGCTCATCATCGACGAGGCGCACAAGCTCAACGCCCTCTCCCTGGAAGCCCTGCGGGTGCTGCTGAACTACGAAACCAATGAAGTGAAGCTGCTCCAACTGGTGCTGTTGGGCCAGATGGAGCTGCTGCCCATTCTGATGAATATTCCGAACGTGGTGGATCGCATCAGCCTCAAGTGCACCCTCAGGCCGCTGAACCTGGTGGAGACGCGCGAGATGATCGAGTTTCGCCTGCAGGAAGCGGGCTATCGCGCGCGGCTGCCGCTGTTCGAGGCGGAGGCGCTGGAGGCGATCCACGACTACACCGGGGGGTATCCCCGGCGCATTGCGATGGTGTGCCACCAAGCGCTGCGCTACGTCGTCACGCATCAGGGGCGCACCGTGGAGCGCGCCACGATCGACGCGCTGATGCAACATGAGATTGATGCGGGATGGTCGCTTTCAAGAAGACCAAGGATACTCCAGCCGAGCAGCTCTTGAGGATGATCGAAGGCCCGCAGCCGGCCGAGGGGCCGGCCAAGCCCTCGGTGGCCGCCTCGCCGGCCCCGTCACCCGTGGAGCTGCTCAAGCGCCTAGCCGGGCAGGGGCAGACCCGCGCGGCGCTGGTGTGGCGCGCGCTGCTGCCGCCGCGGCGCGACCTGGATCCGTTTCTCTGGAATATCCGGCTCACCCATCGGGTGCTGTGGGTGGGGCTGCTGGTGCTGGCCGTGTTCGGCGCGTACACGTTGGTGGATGTGCTGGTGACGCCGGCGAAGCCGCGCGGCCGAGTCATTGTCTCCACGGGAATGCCGATGGACGCCAACGGCGCAACGGCGGAAGGCTCGCCCTCCACCCTGAAAGCGCTGACAGACTATATGGCGGTCGCGCAGCGGCGCAATCCCTTTACCGGCGAGCTGCCGGGGGCGGAGCGATCGTCTGCCAAAACGACCAAGCATCGCCTGGAGGACCTGGCGAAAGGTCTCACCGTCGTCGGCATTGATCGAGGAGCGAACCCGGTGGCCCTGATCGAACACGGCGCCCAGCAGAAAACCTACATAGTCAAAGTCGGCGATGAGCTCAACGGGATGGTGGTGAAAACCATCGGGCCGGAGGGCGTGACGGTGACGTACGAGGGTCAGGATTTTCTCCTGCAATAACGTATTGAGTCCATAGTCAATAGACCATAGTCCATAGTAACAAATGAAGAAGAAACGAGTTCTTCGTATTTTTTCACTATCGACTATCGACTATGGACTATGGACTGTCACTCTTGTCTGTCTATCGACTATGGACTATGGTCTATCGACTGCTCTTGTGAGCGCGCAGCCGGAGCCCCCGACTGCTGTCGGGGCGCAAGCCGGCGTCACCTCCTCGGCGGGCATGGAAGAGCGCGTGTCGCTGGATCTGCGCTCGACCGAAGTGACGGATGCCATCAAATATCTGGCGACCAAGGGCAACCTGAACATGTCCATCAGCAAGAACGTCAGCGGTCGGGTGAATCTGCTGCTGACCGATGTGCCCATTCGCGACGTGTTCGACCTGATCTTGCGCGCAAATGAGCTGGCCTACGATAAGCAGGGCACGGTCTATAACGTGATGACCGAAGCGGAGTACAAAGCGCTCTATGGCCGGAAATTTTCCGACCTGCGCCAGGTGAAAACGTTTCGCTTGCAATACGCGGTGCCGCAGCAGGCGTTCAACCTGCTGGATACGCTCAAGAGCGAGGTGGGCCGCATCCTCGTCGACGAAGAATCAGGCACCATTCTGGTGATGGAAACGCCGGAGAAGATGAAGGAAATGGAAGAGGCCCTGTCGACGCTGGAGCAGCAGGGCACCGTGCGCGTGTTTGAGCTGCGCTACGCGAAGGCCAAAGACATCGAAGAGCGGTTGAAAGATCAGCTGGAATTGAATAAGCTGGGGTTTATCAAAGCGGATGAGCGCAGCAACTCTGTGATGGTGAAAACGCTGCCCGCCCGCATGAAGGAGGTGGAGCAGTTCATTACCGCGCTGGACCGAAAGACTCGCGAGGTGATGATCGATTCCAAAATCGTGAAAATCAACACCAGCAATGCGCTGAAGGCCGGGGTGGATTGGGACAAGGTCTTCGCCAACCTGACGTTTAACGGGATTGATAAGGTGGGCGACTTCCGCAAGACGACCACCGGCACTGCGCCTAACGATGTGCCCGCCGTCGCCCGCATCAATCTTCCGGATCTCAAACTGAAAGAGGCGCTAGGAAGTTTGAAACCAGAGGGGGCCGGCTTGTTTAATGGCAGCAACCTGGTGTTTACCACCGTGAGCACGAAGGGCTATGAGCTCTTTCGATTTCTGGAAACGATCGGCAAAACGCGGATCATCTCGAACCCTCGCATTATGGTGACCGAGCGGCAAGAGGCGACCATCCATGTGGGCACCCGCGAGGCGTACGTGACGACTACCACGACCACGGGGCAGTCCTCCAGCACGACGGCCGAGGCGGTGGAGTTTATCGATGTGGGGATTAAGCTGCTCGTCACCCCCATGATCATCAACGACGATGGGTTTGTCACCATGAAGATCAAGCCGGAGGTCTCCAGCGTGTCGAAAACGCTCATCACCAAAGCCGGCAGCGAGATTCCCATCGTGGATACGTCGACGGCGGAGACGAACGTGGTGGTGAAGGATGGCGCTACCGTCATCATCGGCGGCTTGCGCAAAAACCAAGAAGCGACCATCGATAACCAGGTGCCCCTGATCGCCCGACTGCCGCTGATCGGGGAGCTGTTCCGCCAGAAAAATAATGCGGACACGGTCGCCGAACTGGTGGTGTTCATCACGCCTCACATTGTCACCGGTGACGAGCTGGTGACCGGGGATGAAGACCGGTTTGGCGGCGCGGTGAAGCCCTACCGCGCCTACGCGCCGACGCTAGATCGTCTCTCTCAATCGACCGATGGATCAACCGACGCCTCCGCCCATAGAGCCCCCTGACTCTCGTCAGGGGATGCCGAGCGAGGCACCTGGCGCGAGGCAAGAGACCCTCGGCGATCCGCCGAAGTTTGTTGGCGGAGAGCCGCAGGGGGTTCGAGGGACTTCCACGCGCCGCGGCGCGCGGACGTGGCTGTGGCTGCTCTTTGCCCTCCTGCTCAGCGCGGCCACGGGCGTGCTGGTGGCCGGACATTATACGACGAAGCTGATGGAGCAGGCCCAGGCGTCCGGGGGCGTGCTCACGCGGCTGGGAAAGCAGTTGCATCGGTTTAAAACGGAATACGCGAAGCTCCAACTGGAACACCAGACCCTCAGCGCCGATCGCGACAATCTGATTGCGCAGACCAAGCGGCTGATGGGCGAGAACACGCGCATGGCGGATGAGCGCGAGGCGCTCGAGCAGACGCTGACGCAGACCGCGCGCGAACGCCGCGACTTCCAGCAAGCGCTCGCGTCGCTGCGGCAGGCGGATGACCAGCTCCAGCGCGGCTACGCCCAGGCGCTGGAAGAGCGCGAGACGATGCAGCAGCAACTCGCCGTCTTCCAACAGCACACGCAGAAGTCGCGGGAACAGCAATTAAAGAATGAGCTGGCTAAGATCCAGCGCGCGCATCAGGAAACGGTGAAGGCGCTTGCCGAGGCTCGGGTGCGCCTCAACAACGCGTCGGCTGCTCACGCGAAGACGCAGACGACACTGGCCCAGCTGCAGAGCCGCTTCACGGAGCTGCAGGAGGCCCATGCCACGATTCTTTCGCAACACATGGAGCTGAAACACCAAGCCAAACGCGTGCCCAGCGATGTGACGCGCCTGGCTCGCGAGCATGAACGAATGCTGAAAGACACGGCCGATATGCACTATAATCTGGGCGTGCTGTTGACAAAGAACAAGCAATATCCCCAGGCGGTGGCGGAGTTTCAGAAGGTGGTGGAGCTGCGGCCCGAGGATGGGGACGCGCACTACAATCTCGGGGTGATCTATGCCGAGCACCTGCCGGATCGCGAGCGGGCGATGGAGAATTTTCGCCGCTATTTGCAGTTGAAACCCGGGGCGGACGATGCCGCCTGGGTGAAACAGTACATCGCCTCGTGGCAGGCGTGGGAAGGGAAGGAACGTTTGGAATAGTCACTGTAGGCATGGAGGGGGAGCAAATATGAAGTGGACGATTGCAATGAGCATGGTCTGTGTGATTAGTATGGGAGGAATCGTGGGGGCGGAGGAGCAGCGGCAGGTGACGATGCAGGAGCCCATCGCGGCCCCGGCGGCCTCTCCGGCGGCGCTGGCAGCACAGAAAGCCAAGCAGAAAGCCGCTGCCCAGCTCAACGGCACGGAGTGGGTGGTGGAGTGCACCCCCATGTCCGGGGAGAAGCTGAAGAAGCCGATGACCGATACGCTGCAGTTCAACAACGGCAAGCTGACCTCGACGAGGCTGACGAAGGACGGCTACATGCCGTCCAATTACACGCTCAGCGTCGGGGATGACGGCGTGCCCATCTGGGAGACGATGCAGACCGGCGATACGGGCATGGCCTCGTGGCGCGGTGAACTGCATGGCGAGACGATGACCGGCATCTTCAGCCACCATCCGGTTGAAGGAGCGGCGCAGGACTATTCGTTCCTCGGCCATCCCAGCGGGACGGTTGCCTCCACGAGCGCGCCGGCTGCTTCTACGCCCTCACCGGCCGCCGCGGCGCCGTCGAAAAAGCCGCATCCGGAACAGTCGAAGAAGAAGGGTTGGTTCTGACGGTAGGGACTAGTCCATAGTCCATGGTCGATAGTCCATAGTGAAAAGGATGAAAAGCATGTTACCGAGGTGGAAAATGTCTTGGCGACAAGGCGTGTTCGTTTGTCTATGGACTATGGTCTGTGGACTATGGACTGTTCTTGCGATGGCGCAGACGGAGGAGTCGCCCTATAACATCGTCGCAAAACTGACCGACGCGCTCAAAACGCAGGAGCAGGAACTCCAGCGCGTGAAGAGCGCGCTCGACGGGCAGGTGGCCGACCAGAAGAGCAGTCTGGCGGAGGCGCAGCAGCGGATCGATACGCTGACGCAAGAAGCGGTGCGCGCGCAACAGGCGCAGCAGGCCATCGGCGAGCAGTTGACGCAAGCCACCAACGAGCTGGCGGCGCTGCGGGGAGAGAACACGGGTCTGAGCCAACAGCTCGTCCAGGCGCAAGATCAACTCGCGGCCGCCAAGACCGATATCGGGCAGCTCACCGTCAAGCGCAACGAAGCGGAGGACGTGAAGCGGGCGCTGACGAAGACCGAGCGCGAGCTGACCCAGCGCACGACCGAGCGGGATCGTCTTGAGGAGCAGCGCGCGGCCACGGCCTCCCAGTTGACGGCCGCGCAGGCGCAGGCCGCGCAAGTAGAGCAGCAGTTGGCGGCCTCGCAGGCCGAGGCGTCGTCGGCGCATGGCGAGGGGCAGACGCTGCAGCAGGCCAAGGCGGCGCTGGATGAGCGCATCGCTTCCCTGGAGCATAAGCAGAAAACCGCCCAGGATGAACTAGCCGTGCGCGACCAAGCCAAGGCGGAACTGCAGACGCAAGTCACTGACGTCACCAAGCGCTTGCAGGAGCGCGACACGCAACTGCAAACCTTGGATGGCGCGCGCGCCACCGTCAATCAGCAGTTGGTGAGCCTCCAAGCGGAACAGAAGGAGATGGAGCAACAGTTGCAAGGGGAGCAGCAGGCCCATCGTGATGAGTCTGCCGCGCTCCGCGCGCAGCTCACCCAGGCGCAGCAGCAGGCCGCGACGGTGAGCGAGCAACTCGCCGCTGCGAAACAGGCCAACGCCCAGCTCAAGACTGAGGCGCAAGATCGCGTCAAATTGAAAGAGACGCTCACCAAAACGGAGCGGCAGTTCACGAAGGAGCAGGAAGCCCGCGCGCGTCTGGAGACTGCCCTGGCGGAGACCAAGCGGCAGTTGGACGGCTCACAGAAAGAGCGCGCCGCGGCGCAGAAATCGCTGGACGAACGCGGCCGCACCGCGGCGCACGTGGAACAAAAACTGTCCACTACGCAGGCGGCGCTGCAGCTCGCCCAGGAAACGCTCGGCAGCACCACCGCCAAGCTCAAGACGGCGGAACAGCGTCTGACGGCGTCTACCACGGACGCGCAGGCCGCGCAGCAGAAGGGCCAAGAAGAGCAGGCGCGCTTCACGCACGAGTTCGAGCAGGCCAAGCAGACGATCGCGCAGCTCGAAGAGCAGGCGACTGCCGGCACGGCGGATCGGACGACGCTGCAAGGACAATTGACTGAGGCTCAACAACAGCTCGCCCAGGCGACCCAGCAACTGCACGAGGCGACCGGACAGCTCGCAACGGTGACGAGCGAGCAGGACACGCGCACGCAAGAGCTCGCCGCCGTGCAGGAGGCCAAGGCCGCGCTTGAGAGTCAGCTCGCCGACGTGAAGAACAGTCTGGCGGAGGCGCAGCAGCGCGCCGTCACGCTGCAGGTGGATGCGGATGCGGCCGCGCAGGCGCATCGGCAGGAGCTGGCCACGCTGCAAGCGCACGCCACAGATTTTGGCGACCAGATCCAAACGCTGCAGCAGCAAGTGGCCGAGGGGACGCGGGCGCGCGACCAGGCCAACGACCGCGTGAAGGAGCTGGAGCAGAAACTGGGAGAGGCGTCTCGGGCGCTCACAGACGCGCAGGCCAAGGCGGCCGACGTGGAGCAGGACCGCGCGCATCTGCAAGAGCAGATCACGCTCGCGAAGCAAGCGCACGACCAGATGACGGGGGATTTGAAGGGCTTACAAACGATCAAGGCCGACGCGGACCAATTGCGCGCAACACTCGATGAGAAAGAGCGCAAGAACGCTCAACTCGACGGCGAACTAGCGCGCCTGAATCGCGAACTCTCCTCAAAGCAGGATCTCCTCCAACGAGCCGAGGCCGACCTCAACGCGAAGGGCCAGCAACTGGCGATTGATCGGCGTGGCCTGGAGCTGCGAGTGGAAATGCTGGAACATGACGTGAAGGAGGCCCGGGCGTCCGAGGGCAAGCTGCGGGAAGACGTCGGCGCGGAAAAGGCCGCGCGGGCCGCCGAGGCGAAATCGTCGCAGACGATGCAAGAACAGATGATCCGACAGATCGAGGAGAAAGAGGCGCAGCTCAAGCAAGCCGAGTCGGTCATCCGGCTGCTGCAAGGCGGCTCCGCTCCGATAAGCTCCGCCGCACCTTCGGGGTCGCGTCCCTCCGTGTCGGCGGCAAAGCCAACGGCGGCTCCGACGGTCTCTTCGGCTCAGGCCGGCTCTCCGATGTCGATTGTGCCGGCGGCTCCCATCTCCATGGCGACGGGTGCAGTGCCGACCGGGGACAGTTTTCCGGTGAAGGTCTACCAAGTCAACGAAGAGCTGGAGTTCGTGGTCATTTCCGTGAAGGGCATTGACGGGGCTAAGAAAGGCTCCGCCTTCTTGTTGGCGAACGGCCAAGAGCCGTTGGCGACCGTGCAACTGACCGAGTTAGATCAGTCCGGGTTTGCCGTGGCGGAAATCACCCATCAGATGGATCCGATGAAGCATATTCAAAAAGGCGATACGCTTGTTGCGCGCCAACTGCTTCGTCCCACTCCAGAGTGACGGTTTCACTGTGGGCTGCCTCAGTCCATAGACCATAGTCCATGGTCCATAGTAGAAAGAATGGCTACCGACTATGGACTATCGACTATGGACTAGCACTGGCACTGGCACTGTCGCCGCGAGTCCAGATCATGGTACCAAAAGATGGCCAGCATGTGCGTCGGATGGTTTCCATCGTGGTCAGCGCCGACAATCCCACCTATGTCGCCCTGTATAAGGATGGCTCGGTCATCGCCACCGATTTTACGGCCCCCTACGAGTTCTCCTGGCAGACATCGGCGGAGGCGGAGGGGCCGCACACGCTGATGGCCAAGGCGGTGGGCGCGCCGTGGGGCGAGGCGACCACCCCCCGCCTCACCGTCACGGTGGACAACACCCCGCCCACTGTTGAGCTGACCGTCCCGGTGGAGCATGCGACCATCGTGGGCATCAGCACGCTGCAGGCTCAGGCGGCGGATGTGCTGGGCCTGCAGGCCGTTCAGTTTTTTCTCGATGGTGCTGAGCTGGCCACCGCCTTCAAGCCGCCGTATGCGGTGGAGTGGGATGCGCGCGAGATCCCGAACGGCCGTCACAGCCTGCAAGCCCGCGCGCTCGACCTCGCCGGAAATGACGCGACCAGCCGCGCGGTGACCGTGTGGATCGCGAATCCGAATGACCCCCCGGTGCTCGACCCGCCCGCACCTTCCACCGCGCTGGAGAATCGTCCGTGGACGCTGCAATTGAAGGCGACCGAGCCCAACGCCCCACGCGATCCGATCACCTATGCCGTCAAGTCGCTGCCGTCCTGGGTGACGCTGAATCCATCGACGGGGCTGCTGTCCGGCACGCCGGGGTTTGAGGTGGCCTCGCGAGAACAGCCGATGAGGTCGTATCCGGGCATCACCGTCAAGGCGTGCGATCCGGAACCGTTGTGCCAGGAGCAGCCGCTGGTGCTGAGCGTGATGAATGCGAATCGTTCGCCCGTGCTGGAGCCGATCGGTCCGCAGTCGATTGAGGAGGGGGAGCTGCTGGTCATCACGCTGCAGGCGAGCGATCCGGATGGCGATGCGGTGACGTGCCGGATGAAGCAGGTGCCGCCCTGGATGAGGTTTGATGCGGAGCGCTGTCTGGCGCGGGGCGTGCCAAGCGATGAGCCGGTCCCGCTGACGGAGCCGACCACGATCTATCCGGAGGTCGTGGCCGAAGCGTGCGATCCCGAGGGGGCGTGTGCCAGCGAGACCTTCACGGTGACGGTGACGGGGGTCGGCAATCAGCCGCCGGTGCTGACGATGGACGCCTCCGCGCGCGTCGACGAGGGAAAGCATCTGGCCGTGGAGGTGCAGGCGGAGGATCCGGAGCATGAGTCGGTGATGCTGACGGCCGAGCCCTTGCCGGAGGGGGCGACGTTCACCGACCACATCGATGACACGGGGGTGTTGAGTTGGACGCCTCGGGCCGATCAGCAGGGCGCGTATGACGTAGCCGTCACGGCGGACGATAAAGTGCAGAAGACAACCCAGATGATCCGCCTGATCGTCAACGAGGCGAGCCTGTCCATCGCCGGCATCGTGAAAGACGATCTGGGCGCGCCCGTGGAGGGAGCGCTGATGGAGGTGGGCACGGCCAAGGCGATCCTGCGCATGGTCTCCACCGATGCGAAGGGCTATTACTTGGCGAGCGGCCTTCCCCCCGGGCTCTATGCGGTCAGTCCCAGCTACAAACTGAAAGAGATCTTTTCCGGCGTGGCCAGAACCCAGTTGTCGGTGATCTTTTCACCCGAGAAGACGCGCGTGACCATTACCGATACCGACAAGACCGGCATCGACTTCACGGCGATCTTCCCGCCCGGCGCCCGCTGAGTGCCTGGAACCTCAGCCTGTCCCTCGCACATTTTTTCCTAGCTCCCCTTGACACGCGCGTTATCCATCAGGTAGGCTTGAGTCACGTACGATGCAGTGCTGATCCCTGACAACTTGCACGACTGCTAATAGCAAACCCCGCGTAAGCGGGGGACGCAAAGCCACGGGTCCCGCCTTCGGCGGGGTAGCCGGGTTGCCAATCGAGTGACCAGCGTCCTTCGCTTTTCGAAGGACGTTTTTTTATTGCCATGGACACGGTGCCAGGTACCAGAGGAAAGGAACAGGGTTGAGGATGCCACGTGTACCGCGCATTCAGGTGGAAGGGGCCAGTTACCTGGTTCATGCGCAAGGCTCCCCCAGCGAGCCGCTCTTCACCCATCTCTCCGATTACGAAGCCTACCTGCACGTCATCGCCCAATACAAGCAGCGCTACGGCTTCAAGCTGTTTGCCTACTGCCTGATGCCTCAGGAAGTCTGGCTGTACCTGGAACCGGTGCCAGGTACCACGGTCTCGGCTATCATGCATGACGTGACGACCGGCTATACCCGCTATCGCAACAAGCGGTATGGCCGCGCCGGGCACCTGTTCCGCGATCGGTTCAAAGCCATCGTCGTCGAAACGCGCGAGGCGTTGATGGCGGTGGTGGCTTACCTGCATCTCTTGCCCGTCCGCAAGGGCCTGGCCCCCACGGTGGAGGCGTATCCGTTCAGCAGCGATCCGCTTTATCGCTTGGGCGACACAGTGCCGGATCTGCTGCAGATGAGACCCGATATCCACCAAGTCTTCCAGGCGCTTCCTGGGGAGGCAACGGTTGAGGCGTATACGGCCGCTCTGGCGCAGGTTACCGAGGAGCGCATCCAGGCGCTGGAACAGCAGATGAAGCATGGCCTCATTGGTTCCGCTGCGTTTATCGAGCGAGCGCAGCATGTAGCCGAGCGCGCTGCGACACCAGGCACTCCGGTCGATGCGGCCGAAGCCGCCCGCGCGCCTTCCACAGTGCCCGCGCGGCCTCTCATGATAACGTACGCCGGCGCGGTGATGGCGGTGGTGCTGTGCCTCATGCTTTCGCTCTCTCAACGCATCGACGGGCTCAAGCAGATGTTCCTGAGCCTGGCCCAGGAAAGCGACGCCCTGTTTCGCTCGCGCGCATCGGTGGCGATGCAGCATGGCACGCTGACGGGCCTGGCCAGTTTGGACGGCACCGTCTGGGACGTGCGCCTGGCCCCGCTGATCGGCACGGCGCAGGCGAGCGTGGAACAAGACCAGTTGGTGTTTCTGAACAGCCGCGTGTCGTCCAATCTCTTCGCCGCTCAAGGGGTGGTCAGCGCGCCGTATCACCTCGCGACGATGGTCGACGGCTCGGTCGGCTGGGAGTCGATGCAAGCCGGAGCCGATGGGCAACTGATGAGCTGGCAAGGACAGTGGCATGGCACGACGATGCGCGGCACGATCACGCAGCAACTGCCGGGTGAACCCGCCCGGCAGTTTACGTTTGTGGGCGTCGCGCAGGACGCCACAGAACCCCGGAGCGAAATCTAATATGTGGACAACTCGATTCCGTACACTATGGACTATTGACTATCGACTATGGACTGCTTTATGGGTGGTGTTGCTGCCGTGCGCGTTCTGGAATCCGTGCGCCAAGGCCGAGCCTAGCGACAAGGCGGCTTCCAGTGCGGTTGATGAAAAGGTGGAATATAAGACGGTCACCGGAACGGCCAGCGGGGTTGGCTCTGGATTCATCGCCGTCGAGTTTCAGCGCGATGAGAAGAAGGGCGCTTCGCTTGAGATGGCGCTCCCGGTCGATGAGCAGATCACCTTTAACTACAAGGCCCTGAAGCTTGGCGATACGGTGGCCGTTGAGTATCGAGAAGCCACCGCGAAGGACGATCACGGTGAGTACACCAGAGTCAAGCGGGCGGCGACGAGGATTACCTTGGTCAAGCGTGCCGCAGACGCCGCCACCACAAGAACCGAGGGAAGTCGCGCCGAATGAACGAGCACCCGCACGCTTCGTCCTGTGCCTATTGGCTGCGCCGAGCAGGCCTCACGGTCATGGCCTGCTCGCTCGTTGCCGTTGCCGGGCTGCTCGCCGGGCCTCAGGCCGAAGCGGCGCAGATCAAAAAGGTCTATGCGGGCACGGTGACCTTTGATGGCACCGATATCGTGCAGGCTGCGCCGGTTGGGGCAGCGGTGGACACCTCCAAGTCGATCATCTTGATCAATGATAGCGCCTCGGCCAATACGCGCGATCAAAACAACTTCTTTGCGGCGCAGTTCGAAGATCCCTCGACCATCAACATCCAGCGCGGTGGCGTCACCGCCTCGATCTACGGTGGCGTCACCTGGCAGGTGGTGGAATTCGCCGATGGCGTGAATGTCCAGCGGGGGATCTCAAGTCTCCAAGGCGGTCAGCTCACGAAAACCATCGCCCTCCCCACCGCCTTGACGGATGTTACGAAAGCCATTCCCATCATCCAAGTGCAATCGCCAGAGACGACAGCTACGCGGACCCACGAGTTTTTCCTGCTCCCGACATTTCCAAGCAGCGCCACATGCTTAGCGACCGTGGGCGCATCCTCCTGCATGAAATTGGACCGCTTGCAATCCACCGGCACCAAGGTGCTGAGTATCACCTGGCAGGTCATCGAATTTTTGACCGACGCCACCGTTCAGACCGGTACCGTAACACTCCCGGTCCCAGGGACGGCGGCCACGAACCAAACGGTCACGGCGACCGTCACCGCGCTGTCCAATGCCGGCGCCAATGCGCTGCTGTTCTTCTACTTGAATCCCAACACCGGGATCGGTGGCTCTGATGCGAACTTCTACACCCGTGGCACGATTACCAACGCGACCACCCTCACGTTCCTGCGCGGGAACGCCCCAACGACGGCGAGCACCGACGTGAATGTCCAGTACTACGTCGTCGATTTTGCCAACGGCACAAACGCCTTAGGCTATGGAGAAAAGGGCGCGATCGTCGGCGCCCATACGACTACCCTGCCGGCCACCATCGCCATCAGCTCCTCGACGGATGCCACGCCGATCGTGATCACCACCAGCGCCGTGCACGGCTTAACAACCGGTGACATGGTCAACATCGACAGCCATACGATCAACACCAATGCCAACGGCAACTGGGTCGTCACGGTGCTCTCGACGACCACGTTTTCGCTCAATGGCTCGACCGCAACCCTAGCTGGCGCCGGCGGGTTGACGGGCAGCGTCATGCCAGCCGTCAAAACAGCTCTGACAGCCACAGATCTAAAATTATCGAGGAGCGTGGCACTGATTTCAGGAGGCACGAGTCCGACCACAGGCACCACCACGTCCTATTCGGACGATTTGAGTTTTGCCTGGATGCTGGTCAGTCCCGGGGGCGTCGCGAAGCTGGCGACGACCCGTGCCCTCACCACCAAGGCGATCAACGCCGATCTGAACTATTTCGCCTACGAGTTCCCGCCGCTGACCGTCAAGTCTCCCAACGGGGCAGAGGTCTGGAAGGTCGGGGAGATCCGCAACATCACTTGGAAGCACAGCGCGGATTTGGAGACGGGCGGGACGTGCAACGCGGGGGTTGGGCCAGGCCATAAGCTGAAGATCGAACTCTCACGGAACAGCGGCAGCACCTACCTGGTGACGCCGATCACCGCCGACGTCTGCGCGAACCTGGACACCTACGCGTGGACTCTCCCAGCCAGCATCGATGCGCTGGACTTGGACATCGCGACGCTGCGCGTGAAGATCACCGATACCGAGGCGGCCTTCTCCGCGCTGCCGGATGCGCGCAGGGCCGATGTCTCGAACGCCGATTTTGAGATCAAGGGGACGCTGACGATCACCGCGCCAAACACCAACCTGACGTGGTTCGTCGGCGATGCGACCCGCAACATCACCTGGACCAAGACCGGCAACTTGGACGACAACGGCACCGGCAAAGTCCGCTTGGAGCTCTGGACGACCGGCGGGGCCGCCTACGACAGCGATATCACTACGGCGCTCACCGATCCGCTCGCGAGTGCGCTGACGTACCTGTGGAATCCGATTCCGGATAAAATCGGCCCTTGGCGAGCCAAGCTCAAGCATCTCGCTGATTCGGCCGGGATCAATGACTTCTCCGACGTCGACTTCAACGTCAAGGGCACGATTACGGTCACCTATCCCAACGGTGGCGAGACCCTCGAGAGCCTGAAGACCTACGCGATCACCTGGACCAAGACCGGCACCTTCCCTGGAGGCAACCTCGTCAATCTCTTCTATTCCACAGATAGCGGGGGGACATGGACGGCGATCTCCGGGTGCACCGGTGTGGCAGCCGGCGCGGCGTCGGGATCGTGCAACTGGACCGTCCCGTCGTCTGCGGCCGGGGCCAATACGCGGATTCGCGTTCAGCAGGCCGGGGATCCCACCGTCACGGATGATTCGAACGCGAACTTCACCGTCGTCGCCTCGATTGTCGTCACCAGCCCGAACGTCGGGACCGAAGTCTGGCAGGTCGGCACGACGCAGAACATCACCTGGACGATCAATGGGACAGGGATCACCGGCCTGAAACTGGAGTACTCGACCAATGGGTTTGCCGATGGGACCCAGACCTTTGTCATCGGGGGCTCAGACGTGACCCCCATTCCTCCTTCGCCCGCCAGCTATGCCTGGACGATTCCCAATTCGATTGGCACGAACATCAAGGTCCGTATCAGCAACTTCAACGTGCCGAGCGTCTTCGATCTCTCTGATAATCCGTTTGCGATCAAGGCCCGTGTGCATGTGCTGGTCCCGAACGGCGGCGAGGTGTGGACGGTCGGCTCCTCTCGCGTGATCCAATGGGAAAACTTCGGCACCCTCACCGGCAACGTGAAGGTCCTCTACTCAACGGATGGCGTCAACTTTCCTGATCCCGGAAATCTTCTCACCAGCACGACGCCCGTCAGCGCCTTGAGCTACACCTGGAATCCCCTCCCTGATCAGATCGGCGCCACCGTGAGGGTGCGGGTCGCTCCCCTTGATGTCAACGGGGTCTCTGACGATTCGGATGCGAATTTTTCGATCAAAGGCGCGCTGACCATAAGCGCTCCGTTCGGAGGAGAAGCATGGATCGTGGGCACAAGCCACAATATTACGTGGACCAAAACCGGCTCCATTGGGGCCGTGAAGCTCCTCTCCTCAACCGACGCCGGCGTCACCTTCCCGGACCCCGCGAACGTCATCGCGTCAGGCCTCGATCCGGTCCTCGGCACACCGTATGCGTGGACGGTTCCGGATAACGTCAGCGGTCTTGCGCGGGTGAGGGTGCAGTTGGTCTCTGATCCAACCGTGAGCGGAACGACGCCAGCCAACTTCGACATCAAAGGCTCGCTGACGCTGACGGCCCCGGTGGGGAGTGAAGCCTGGGTGGTGGGAGAAACGACTCGGAGCATCACCTGGACTCGGGTGGGCACGACGGGGAATATGACCGGCAACATCAAACTGGAGTATTCAACCGATGGGGGGCTCGCCTATCCCAACCTGATCAACAACACGACGCTCGCCAGCGTCCTCTCCTATAACTGGAACCCGATTCCGGATGCGATCGGCACCAACCGTCGCGTGAAAGTCACGTTACTCGCTGATCCATCTGTCAATAGCGCCTCCGCCGCCAATTTTACCGTCAAGGGGAAGTTGACGCTCACAGCACCCGTGGGTAGCGAGACCTGGACCGTGGGAGCGAGCCAGAACATCACCTGGACGACCAACGGCACCATCTCGCAGGTCAACCTCTACTACTCGACGGATGGGGGGCTGACGTATCCGCCAACTCCGAATATCGCCGGACCGATCTCAAACGTCGGATCCTATAGCTGGACGATTCCGGACGCGATCGGCAGCTTAGTGCGCGTGAAGGTCGAGAACGTTGCGGATACCAGCGTCGTAGCGACCTCACCGGCCAACTTCACGCTCAGGGGCTCGTTGACGATCGCCGCCCCGAACGGTGGCGAGACGTGGGTTGTGGGGGCCAGCCAGAACATTACCTGGACGAAGACCGGGACACTGGGCGGCAACGTCAAGCTCGTCTACTCAACGGATGGCGGTGTGACGTACCCTGAAGTCACGCCGAATAATGTCATCACGAGCACGGCGCTGGTCACCGCGCTCAGCTATGCCTGGACGATCCCGGATGCGATCGGGAACACCGTCAGGATCCGGGTCATCTACCTCAATGACACCACGGTCAGCGATGACTCCAATGCCAACTTCGCCATCAAGGGTTCTTTGACGATCACCGCGCCGGATGGTGGCGAAGTCTGGACAGCCGGCACAACCCAGAACATCGCCTGGAATAAAGCTGGCACGCTGGGGCCAGTGAAACTGGAGTATTCGACCGATGGGGGCGTGACCTATCCCAACCTCATCATTGGTTCCACACTCGCGGACACTGATCCCCCAACCGGGCCAAACAACGGGCAGTATGCGTGGGCGATCCCGGCAGGGACGCCGTTGACCACGACGGGCCGCATCAAAGTCACCCTCCTCAGCGATGCGGCGGTCAACGACGTGTCCAACAATAACTTCCGGGTCCGGGGCAACCTGACCCTGACCGCCCCCAACACCGCCGTGACGTGGATTGTTGGAGCGACGCAAAACATCACCTGGACCGTCACCGGCGCGATCGCCAACGTGAAGCTGGAGTACTCCAAGAACGCGTTCGCCGATGAGTTCCAGACGACCACAATCATCGCCTCGACCCCGTCTGGGGCATTGAGCTATCCCTGGCCGATCCCGGATGCCATTGGGACCAATCTGAAGGTCCGGATCTCCGACGCAACGGATGCCACGGTCACTGCCGTCTCCGCCGTTCCATTCACCATTAAGGGCTCCGTCACCGTGGCGGCGCCCAACGGCGGGCAGACCTGGATCGTCGGCACGAGCCAGAACATCACCTGGACGATGACCGGCACACTGGGCAACGTCAAACTGGAATACTCCACAAATGCCTTTGCCGATGAACTCCAGACCGTTGTGATCAGTGCCTCGACGCCAGCCGACACGGCTCCGACAGGCGACAATGCCGGCAGCTTCCCGTGGACGGTTGCAGACGCGATTGGGGCGAACCTGAAGGTCCGCGTCAGCCAGGTGAGCGACAGCACCGTCAACGATGTCTCCGACCTGGCCTTTACGATTAAAGGCTCGCTGGCGATTACCGCCCCGAACGGCTCTGAGCCGTGGGCGATCAACGCCGCCCAGACGATCACCTGGACGAAGACCGGCACACTCACCGGCAACCTCAAGCTGGAGTACTCGACCGACGGCGGGGTGATCTACCCGCCGGCGAACCTGATCAGCAGCACCGTGCTGGCATCAGCCACCAGCTACGCCTGGACCATTCCTGACAACCCGTCGCCCTCCGCCAGGGTCAAGGTGACCTACCTCAATGACACCAGCGTCAATGACCAGTCTGACGCCAACTTCAGCATCAAGGGCTCGTTGTTCATCACCGCCCCGAATACTGCGGTCACCTGGATTGTCGGGGAGACTCGGAACATCACCTGGACCAGGGGTGGGGCGATCGCCAACGCGAAGCTGGATTACTCCACGGATGGGGGTGCCACGTTCCCGAGCAGCATTACCCTGTCCACCCCGGCGGCGAACCTCAGTTATGCGTGGGTGATTCCTGATGCGATCGGGACCCAACTGCGGGTGCGGATCACCGATGTGGGTGATGCCACGGTGACTGACCTCTCCGATGTCAACTTCACGATCAAGCCTTCCCTCACGCTGACCGCGCCCAACGGCGGGCAAACCTGGCTCGTCAACGACGTGCAGAACATCACCTGGACCAAGGTCGGCACGATCGCCAACGTCAAGCTGGAGTACTCCCCTAACGGATTCGCGGACGAGCTGCAGAACGTGACGATTGTCGCCTCGACCGCAGCGGACCCGATGCCGGTGGATAACGCCGGCACCTACGCCTGGACCGTGGCCGATGCGATCGGGACGAACCTGAAAGTCCGGGTGACGAACCTGGCGGATACCACGGTTGCTGATGTCTCTGATGCAGCCTTCACCATCAAGGGCTCCCTGACGGTGACGTCACCGAATGGCACAGAAGTCTGGATCGTCGGCGAAAGCCGCAACATCACCTGGACCAAGCAAGGGACGATCGCCAGCGTCAAGCTCGAGTACTCCAGGAACAGCTTCTTGGATGAGCTTCAGACCGTGGTCGTCACCGCCTCGACCCCAGCGGCTCCCTTGAGCTATGCCTGGACCGTGGCCGATGCGATCGGGACGAACCTGAAAGTCCGGGTCTCCAATGCCGCCGATGCCGCGGTGAGCGACGTCTCCAACGCCGCCTTCACGATCAAAGGCAGCCTCACGGTGAATGCCCCCAACGGGACCGAGGTCTGGAACGTGGGAAGCAGTCAGACGATCCAGTGGACCAGAGCCGGCTCCATCGCCTTTGTGGAGCTGCGCTACGACACGGGTGCCGGGACGTTTCCCAACATCATCGTGGCATCCACCGATGCCGATCCCCTGCCGGCTGACAACATCGGGACCTTCGCCTGGACGATTCCGGATGCCGTCAGCGCCACCGTGAAAGTCCGCGTCACGCATACCGCAGATACCACCGTCTTCGATGACTCCAATGCGAACTTCAAGATCCGCGGCAGCCTCACGCTCACCGCGCCGAATGGCCCAGAAAAATGGACCGTCGGGACTGTGAACAGCATTACCTGGACCAAGGTCGGGACGATCGCCACGGTGAAGCTGGAGTACTCCAAGAACGGCTTTACGGATGAGCTCCAGACCTTCCCCATCGCCGCGGCAATCAATGCGACTACTGGAACTCCCTATGCCTGGACGATTCCCGATGCGGTCTCTCAGACCGTGAAGGTCCGCGTGGCGAATGAGGCGGATCCCGCGGTCGTCTTTGACGTCTCTGATGCGAACTTCAAGGTCCTGGCAGGCTTCACAGTGGTCGCCCCGAATACCGGCGAGGTCTGGACGGTCGCGAGTGCTCAAACAATCAGTTGGACGACGGCTGGGACTGCGACGGCCGTTGAGCTGCGCTACTCCACCGATGGCGGCTTGAACTACTCGACCGTCATCACGGCCACGACGGCCAACACCGGCTCCTTCTCGTGGACGGTTCCGGATGCCATTAGCACGGCGGCCAGGGTGAAGGTGACGCACACGGCTGATGCCGATGCCTTCGATACCTCCAACGCGAACTTCAAGATCCGAGGGGCGCTGACCCTCAATTTCCCCAACGGCGGGGAGCAGTGGGGGATCGCGACGGTCCAGACCGTCCAGTGGACGCGCATCGGCTCGCTGCCCAACGTGAAGCTGGAGTACTCCACGAATGGTTTTCTCGATGAGCTGCAGACCGTCGTCATCATCGCCTCCACCGCGGCGGATCCCTTGCCAACCGACAACATCGGCACCTATGCCTGGACGCTTCCCAATACCCCCTCAGCGACCGCCAAGGTCCGGGTCTCGGATGCCTCGGATGCCACCGTCCTGGATCTGTCCAACGCAGCCTTCTCGATCAAAGGTTCCCTCACCCTCACCGCCCCCAACGGCACCGAGGTGTGGGTCGTGGGCGCCACGCAGAACATCACCTGGAATATCTTCGGGGCGATTGCGAACGTGAAGCTGCAGTACTCCACGGATGGTGGAACGAGCTGGCCGGTGGGCAATGTCATCGTTGCCTCCGCTCCAGCCAGCACCGATCCGCCGGTGGGAGCGGATAACGGGCAGTACTCCTGGACGATCCCGGATGCCATCGGAACCCTCCTGCGGGTGCGGGTCAGTGATGCCTTGGATGCCTCCGTTCTCGATGACTCCAACGCGAACTTCACGATCAAAGGCTCCATCACCGTCGCCGCCCCGAACGGCTCCGAGGTCTTAATCGTGGGGGCCTCGCAGAGTATTACCTGGACGAAGACCGGCTCCTTTGCCAATGCGAAGCTCGAATACTCCCGCAACGGCTTCACCGATGAGCTGCAGACCTTTTTGATTCTTGCCTCCACCCCCGCCGCCCCGTTGAGCTACGCCTGGACGATCCCGGATGTCATCGGCACCACCGTGAAGGTGCGCGCCAGCGATGCGGCCGATAGCACGGTCGTGGATACCTCCAATGCGAACTTCGAGATCAAGGGGAGTCTGCTCTTGACGGCGCCGAATGGGGCTGAGCTCTGGCGGGTGGGCGAGAGCCGGAACATCACCTGGACCAAGACCGGCACGATCGCCACCGTGAAACTCGACTACTCCATCAACAGCGGCACGACCTATCCCACCGTCATCACCGCCTCCACCTCTGCGACGACCGGGATTTACGCCTGGACGGTGCCGGATGCGATGGGGACCCTCCTGCGCGTGAAGGTCACCCACACCGGCGATGCGACCGTCACCGATACCTCCAATGCCGACTTCACGGTGAAAGGCTCAGTCACCTTGACCAGCCCCAATGGGAGCGAGGTCTGGGTCGTCAATGAAGTCCGCAACCTCACCTGGACGCGGACGGGGACCTTCGCGGATGTGAAGCTCGAGTACTCCACGAACGCCTTCGCCAATGAGCTCCAGACGACCGTCATTGCCTTGACCACCCCAGCCGATCCCTTACCCACGGATAACGCCGGCACCTACGCCTGGACGGTGCCGGATGCGATTGGCACGAGCCTGCGGGTGCGGATCGCCAACACCGCGGATCTGGCCGGCGTGGTGGACACCTCCGATGCGAACTTCAAGATCGTCGGCTCCCTCACCCTCACCGCCCCCAACGGGGATCCGGATGGGGCCGGCCCGTTAACCGAGGAGCGCTGGACCGTCGGCCAGGCCTACAACGTCACCTGGACCAAGGTGGGCACGATTGCCAACGTCAAGCTCGAGTACTCCACCGATGGGGGCACGAGCTACCCCGGCATCATCATCGCCTCCACCGCGGCGGCCACCGGAGCGTACAACTGGACAATCCCGGATGCGATCGGCACCACCCGGAAGGTCCGGGTGAGCGATGCCTCCGATGCCACCGTCCTGGATGTCTCGGATGCCAACTTCACGATCCTGGGTGGGTTTACGATCACCAGCCCCAATGGTGGAGAGGTCGTTGCGGTGAACTCGCCTCAAACGCTCACCTGGACCACCGCCGGGACCGTGGCCAACGTTGCGCTGGCGCTCTCCACCGATGGGGGCACGACGTACCCGAACGTCATCACCTCGTCTACCCCGAACACTGGATCGTACGCGGTCACGATTCCAGACCTGATTACAAACTTGGCCAAGCTCAAGGTCAGCGACGTCACCAACGCGAATGCCTTCGATGTCTCGAATGCCAACTTCAAGATCCGGGGCAGCCTCACCCTCACCGCGCCCAACGGGGGTGAGCAGTGGGGCGTTGGGACCAGCCAGACCGTCCAGTGGACGCGCACCGGCTCCCTGCCCAACGTGAAGCTGGAGTACTCCACCAACGGCTTCGCGGATGAGCTGCAGACCGCCGTGATCATCGCCTCCACCCCGGCCGATCCCTTGCCGGCGGACAACATCGGCATCTATGCCTGGACGATTCCCGATGCGCCTTCCACCACCGTGAAGGTGCGGGTCTCGGATGCCTCGGATGCGACGGTCCTCGACCTCTCCAACGCCAATTTCAAGATCCAAGGCACGGTGACGCTGACCGCCCCCAACGGTCCCGAAGCTTGGGTGGTGGGGGCTACGAACAACGTCACCTGGACACGGATGGGTTCGTTTGCCAACGTGAAGCTCGAGTACTCGACGGATGGCGGGACGACCTGGCCGGTGGGTAACCTCATCACCGCCTCCACACCGGCCGATCCGCTTCCGGCGGATAACATCGGCAGCTACTCCTGGACGATCCCCGATGCCATCGGCAACCAACTGCGGGTGCGGGTGAGCGATGCGAATGACTTGGCCGTGACCGATACCTCCGACGCGAACTTCCGGATCAAGGGTTCCGTCACCGTCGCCGCGCCCAATGGGAGCGAGGTCTGGATCGTCGGAGCTGCCCAGAACATCACCTGGACCAAGACCGGGAGCTACGCCAACGTCAAGCTGGAGTACTCGAAGAACGGCTTTGCGGATGAGCTGCAGACTTTCCTCGTCACCGCCTCCACCCCGGCCGCGCCCTTGAGCTTCGCCTGGACGGTGCCCGATGCGATTGGCACGGCGGTGAAGGTCCGCGCCAGCGATGCGGCCGATGCCACGGTCATCGATGCCTCCAATGGCAACTTCACGATCAAAGGTTCGCTGACCATGACGGCGCCAAACGGGGCTGAGGTCTGGATCGTCGGGACCAGTCAGCCTGTGACATGGAACCGAGCCGGCTCGATCGCGAATGTCAAACTGGAATACTCCGCCGATGGTGGGGTCAGCTATCCGAACGTCATCACCGCCTCGACGAGCGCAGCGACTGGCAGCTACGCCTGGACCATCCCCGATGCTATTGGGACTCAGCTCCGCGCGCGCGTCACCGACATCACGGATGCGTCGGTCGTGGACGCCTCCGATGCGAACTTCACGATCAAGGGTTCTGTCACCCTCACGGTGCCCAACGGTCCCGAGGCCTGGGTGGTGGGCGCAACCCAAAACATCACCTGGATCCGGACCGGCAGCTTTGCCAACGTGAAGCTGGAGTACTCCACCAACGCCTTTGCCGATGAGTTCCAGACGGTCCTGATCACGGCCTCCACTCCGGCTGACCCGGCCCCTGCCGACAATATCGGGACCTATTCGTGGCTGGTGCCGGATGCCATCTCATCGAGTCTCAAGGTGCGCGTGACCAACATCGCTGATACGACCGTGCAAGATCGCTCGGATGCGAACTTCAAGATCGTGGGCAGCTTCACCCTCACCGCCCCGAATGGAGGCGAGACGTGGTTGGTGGGTGCGACCCAGAGCATCAACTGGACCAAGGTCGGCTCGATCGCCAACGCCAGGCTCGCCTACACCATCAATGGCGGGGTCACCTATCCCCTCATTGTCAGCTCCACGCCTGCTGGGAGCTTGACCTACTCCTGGGTGATTCCTGATGCGGTCTCCTCCACAACCAAAGTCCGGATCTCCGATGCCTCAGATCCCACGGTCTTGGATGATGCCAATGCCGACTTCAGGATTCGCGCGTCCTTCACCGTGACCGCTCCTAATGGGGCAGAGCAATGGTTGGTGGGTAATGCCTACAACATCACGTGGAGCCAGACAGGAACCATCCCAACCGTGAAACTCGATTATTCGCGGGATAACTTCGCCTCTGATCTTCAGACCATCAGTGCAGCCGCGCCGACCGGATCGGGTGGCGGCTTGTATGCGTGGACGATTCCCGATGCGATGTCGGCCACGGTCAAGGTGCGCGTGTCGGATCCCAACGACGCGCCGGCGAATGACGCCTCGAATGCCAATTTCAAGATCAGCCCGCGCTTTACCCTGACCGCGCCGAATGGCGGGGAGAAATGGGATGTGGGAAGCGTCCAGAACGTCACCTGGACCAAGGCCGGCTCGGTGGCCAACGTCAAGCTCGAATACTCCACCAACGCGTTCACCAATGAGCTCCAAACAGTGACCATTATCGCCTCCACCCTAGCCGATCCCTTGCCCATCGACAATGCCGGCACCTATGCGTGGACGATGCCGAACGCGATTGCTCCGACGGTGAAGGTTCGGATCAGCGATCCAACGGATGCCACAGCATTCGACCTCTCTGACACGAGCTTCAAGATCAAGGCCGGGTTTACCTTGACCGCCCCGAATGGCGGCGAGGTGTGGACGGTGGGAGCATCGCAGAACATCGCCTGGAGCTTTACCGGCACCGTCGTGAATGTGTCGCTGGAGTACTCCACCAACAGCGGTGCCAGCTACTCCACCCTCATCATCGCCTCCACCCCGGCCGATCCGGCTCCGGCCGACTTCCAAGGGGTCTACGCCTGGATGATCCCGGATGCCCTCTCAAGCACGGTGAGGGTGAAGGTCACCGATGCTACCGATGCGGATGCGTTCGACACCTCCAACGCCGACTTCAAGATCCGCGGGTCCCTGACCGTCACCTCACCCAACGGCGGCGAAGCCTGGGGGATTACGACGATCCAGCCGATTACCTGGACACGGACCGGGTCATTTGCTAACGTGAAGCTGGAGTACTCCCGAAACGGCTTCCTCGATGAGACGCTGACGTCGGTGATCGCCGCGTCCACCCCAGCGGCGGCCGGGAGCTTCACCTGGACCATCCCGGATACCGCCTCTCCGACGGTCAAGGTCCGGGTCAGCGATGTCTTGGATGCGACGGTCCTCGACCTCTCCAATGCCAACTTCCGGATCCAGGGCAGCTTCACCCTCACCGCGCCCAACGGCGGCGAAGCCTGGGCCGTCGCTCAAATCCGGAACATCACGTGGACGTGGGGTGGCACAATCGCCAATGTGAAGCTGTCCTACTCGATCGATGGCGGCGCGACCTATCCCAACGTCATCACCGCGACGACCTTAAACGCCGGCACCTACGCGTGGACCGTGCCGAACTCCATCTCATCGACGGTCCGCGTGCGAGTCGAAGATGCGAATGACTCCAATGCGTTCGATGTCTCCAATGCCAACTTCAAGATCCACGGGGCCTTCCAATTGGTCTCTCCGAATGGGACGCCGACGCCTGATCGCTGGGTGACCAATGAGCAGCGCATCATCATGTGGACCTCGAACGGCACCATGCCCAACGCCTTGTTGGACTATTCCACGGACGGGGGCGCGACCTACCAGCTCATCCAGGAGTCGGAAGGCACGCCCAATGACGGCATTGTCGCCAACGACGGCAGCTTCACCTGGACCGTTCCGAACACCCAGTCCACCACCGCGCGGGTTCGTGTTTCCAACCCGCTGGATCTGGTTAATGGGTTCGATGTCTCCGATGCGAACTTCAAGATCGATCTCTACCAGATCACCTTCGAGGTGCGCGACCTGCTCAGCAACGCGTACATCTCGACGCTGACGGTGTTGACGGCGACCGGCCCGACAGGCTACACGTGGAATGCGTCCGCGCTGAACTCACCCATCGTGAAAGGCCTCCAGGCTGGTGCGTGGAACCTCACCTGGACCCAGAGCAACTATGGGGATCAGTCGGCGACCTTTGTGGCGGATCGCGACCAGACCGTGATCGTGCTGATGGAGACGAAGGTGGTGCACGTGTGGGAAGCGATCACCGAGCTGGCCTACAGTGCTGCGACCGACACGGTGAGCCTGGCCACCACGCTCAAGCGCGATGGGATCACGGTCAACGGGGCCAGCTCCGCCGCGGTGAACTTCTTTATCCCCGGCAACCCGGTGGCCGTCAAGACGTTCTCCAACCCGAGCCCGCCGGATGCCAACGGCTTCTACAACTTCACCTGGACTCCCCCAACAGGCCTGATTGCTTCGACAGTGTACAACGTGGTGACCACCATCAACCTCGCCGCCACCGGGGCGTCGATCAAGACCCCGCGCACTTTCACCGTCGCGCTCCAGGCGCAGTTGAACACGGTGCAGCAGACGGTCAACACCCAGTTGGACAAGCCGCTGTCCCAGGTGGAAGGGGCGATCACCGGAGCGGTGAATACCCAGTTGACGGCCCAGAACACCACGGTCACGAACCTCTTGAATACCCAGACCACGAACCTCAACACCAAACTGGATCAGCAGAGCGGCACGATCACGACCCAGATGGCCGCCCAGACCGGCACGATCCAGTCGCAGATGAATACGCAGACGGCGACCATCGACGGCAAGATGGTCTCGTTTGAGAATAAGACCAATACGCAGATTGTGAAGATGGCGAGCGGCGCGGACAAGATTGATCTCTCCGGGGTGAACCTCCTCATCACCGCGGAAAAGAGCACCGCGACCAACAAACAATTCGGCGGAACCCTCATCTATGCCAACGAGGTGCTGGTGGGCCAGAAGAATGTGAAGCTCGTCTACCAAGCGGATGAAGGTTTGAAGCCGACGCTCACCATCCTGGTGCGCGCGACCGACGGCAAGGAGAAAGAATACGTGAAGGATGTGTCGATGACGGCGAATCCGACCCAGCCCGACATGTACGAGTACACGATCGATCAGATTACCGGCGCCAACTTCATTCCCGGCCAACCGGTGAGTATCATCGTGAAGGCGAACGTGTTTACCTATGAGCTCGATCCGGTCAAGGCGGGCGCGAAGGTGTTGGCCACTAAAGTGGGGTCGTTCATGGTGACGGGCACGACGTTGGATGCGGTGGCCTCCTCCGTCTCCGGCTTAAGCGGGATGAGCGGCAAGGTATCGGATACGCTGCGCGGGATGCAGGCGCTGCAGGCGACGTTTGGCAGCGGGACCACCAACATCTCCGACACCCTGGGCCAGCTGTCCACCCAGATGGAGACGCTGCCGGCTGCTGTGAAGCGCGCTGCCGCCTCCGCCAACCAGGGCCAGAACAAGCAGATTACCAGCACCCTGAATGAGGTAGCCAAGCAGATCCAGACGTTGGCCGGCGATAACATGGGCTTTGATTTCTCCCAGATCATGGGCAAAGCCTTGGAGGAATCCTCCGGCCTGAAAGAGGTGCGCAAGAAGACCAGCGAGGTGCAGGGCACGACCGAGCTGATGCAGATTCTCATGGAACGGAAACTAGGAGGCGTGTATGAACCGGTTGTGCACACCATCATCGAATAAGACGTGGGGGATGCTCCTCGGCGTGCTGCTGTTGGGTGTTCCCCTCCTGGACGGGGAGGCGAGTGCAGCGCCCACCGTCACCGAGCGCGATCCGGTGACGCTGTCGGTGGTGATGGTCAACCCCGCAGCCGATAAGACGCAAACGGTGCCGGTGAAGCTGGAACTGCCGCAGGAGATCACGCCGTCGGATGTCATCGATCAGGCCGGGCTGAAGCTGGAGTACGACGAGGCGCGCCAGGCCTACTATTTATCGAAAGAAGATGTGGAGCTGGCCCCCAAGGAAACGAAGGTGTTCAAAGTGGTGGTGCGGGACGTCTGGTACGTGCCGTCGAAGGAGCTAGGCTCCCTGAAAGAGTATGCCGGCTTGCTCATGGGGCGCTTGGCGGCGTCCGACTATGCGGCCACGGCCAAGCAGATGAATGAGAGCATTCAGGAGCGGCTCCAGCAGATTCAGACGACCCAAGACGACGAGTCGCTCAGCCGCAAGAGCCGCATCGGCGCGTTTCGGTATCACCTACAGGCGATTGTGAAGATCAAAGAAGACTTGGCGCGCATGGAGAAGTTGTTGACGTTCGTGGGTGGGCCGCCCGTGCCGGAGATGCTGGAAGAGTCCGCGTTGAAATCGGACTCGCCCTCCAGGACAACCACGTGGCTGGTCATCTTTCTCATCGTGATCTTCACCGGGTTGCTGGGCGGCCAGTTCTTCTTCACCTGGCACCGGCGGACGCAAGTCACGCAGGAGCTCTCGGTCGTCAAGCAGCAAGCCTTTACCAAACCACTATCGAACGGACACGGGACGGCGGCCGCGCCGGCCCCGCCATCTGCGTCGCGGCCCTCGGTCTAGAGTGCTGCAGACCCTACCCACATGGCCGCGCTGGATGTCAAGATCATTAGCCCTCAGGAAATCTTATTTGAGGGTCAGGCCCAGTGCGTGATCCTCCCCGGGGAATATGGCGTGTTTGAGGTGTGCCCCTTTCACCGCCCCGTCATCAGCCGGCTCCTCCCAGGGCAGGTGCTCATCGATGGGAAGCCGGTGGCCATCAAGCGCGGGATCGTCAAAGTCCTCCACGATACGCTGACTGCGATCGTTGAGCCTGCCGCATAAATTCGTTCCACCTCTTGACGCTCAGCCCTGAGACCAGGTATATTTTAAGTAGATTTAATCAACGCTGATCAAGCTTGGTGTCTGTTGATCGCTGATAAGTCCGCCACAGAGCAAGGCGGATCCGCCAATCGGTGTGGCGGAGGCAAACGATCTGAGAGGATCGGGCGCAAAGCTAGAGGCCCCGCCGAAGGCGGGGTAGCTCGGCTGCCAGCGAAGGGAGCCCCGCAAAGCGCGGGGCGACCGGAGTCCCGAGGTCAGGAGTGGACCGAGGGATGAAGTGTTGGTAGAGCTGCGCCCGTTGAAACGCGACGGGCTTTTTTATTGCCATGGACAGAAACTTGGCGCTGACATTCATTTTTGCGATGTGCATCTTGGGACCGGCTGCGGTGATGGCCGCGACGGGCTTTTCCAGCATCACCGCGTTGGGGCGCAACCCTTCCGCCGCGCCCAAGATTTTAACGGCGATGGTGATGACGTTGATATTCACGGAAGGGGTGGCGATCGTGGCCTTCTTGGTCGTGTGGCAGCTGTTTACCCCATAGGCGGCACATGGTGATCATTCAATTCGGCATCTTGCTCGTACTGGTGTTTGTCGGCCTGGTGGTGGCCCTGCGCCATTTAATGGGCCGCTACACCGCCACCACCACCGCGCACTTGCAGGGCTTAAGCCAAGACTACCTCCGCAAGCAAGAAGAGCTGAAGAAGCGGCTCGAGGAGGCGGAGCGGCATTACCACGAGCAGTTAGCCAAGACGCAGGAAGAGGCGCAAGGGCTCAAAACCCAAGCGCTGAACGAAGCGGACCTGGCGCGTCAGCAGTCACTGGAGCAGGCTCGCCAAGAAGCGGAGCGGATCGTGCAGCAAGCCATTCAGGTGCGCGATGCCCTGCAGCAGGATGCCACGAAGCGCGTGGAAACCCGCGCGATCGAGCGGGCGTGCGAGCTGGTGCAGGCGGTGCTGCCGTGTGCCTTGCGCGAAGCCGTGCAAGCCGCATGGCTGGATGAGCTGCTCGAGAACGGCGCGCTCTCGAAGGAACAGCTCACGATTCGCGAGCCGGTGCGCGACGCGCACGTCGTCTCTGCGGTGGCTCTCTCCGCGGGACAGCGCAAGCGGCTGCACGACCGCCTGCAGGCGGTGACGCAGCAGGAGCTGACCCTGCACGAGTCGGTCGATCCGGCGCTCGTGGCCGGCCTGACGGTGACGCTCGGCCATCTGGTGATGGACGGCTCGCTGGCATCCAAGTTACGGGAGGCGGCTCAGCATGCCCGACGCGCTGTTGAATAACCCCAAGGCATCCGACGCGTGGTTCGACGTCCGCGAAGTCGGTCGAATCGTCTCGGTGCGCGAGTTCATCGTGAAGGTCGAGGGGCTGCCCTCGTGCATGAACGGGCAGATGGTGGAATTTGCCGATGGGGACCGCGGCATGGTGATGGGATTTACCGAGCAGCACGTGCTGGTGCTGATTTTCGGCAATAAGGCCACCGTACGCGCCGGCCACGAGGTCTATTCGCGTAACGAGTCGTTTACGATTCCGGTGGGCGAGGGGTTCATCGGCCGCGTGGTGACGAGCCTGGGTGAGCCGATGGACGGCCAAGGGGCGGTCGCCTCTTCCGCGACGAATCCCATCTTTTTCGAAGCCCCCGGCGTGATGGAACGCGTGCCGGTCAACGCCGCCTTGGAGACGGGCATTCGCATCATTGACGCCAGCTTTCCCATCGCGAAGGGGCAGCGGCAACTGGTGATCGGCGATCAGATGACGGGCAAGACCACGATCACGACCGACACCATTCTCAACCAGCACGACAAAGGCGTCATCTGTATCTACTGCGCCATCGGGCAGAGTCACTCGTCGTTCATGAAGACGCTGCGCCTGCTGCAAGAGCACGGGGCGATGGCCTACACGATCGTGGTGGGCGGCATCGCCTCGCGCCCGCTGGGCGAGCAGTATCTCGCCCCGTATGCGGCCGCGGCCCTGGGCGAGGCGATCACCGCGCAGGGGCGCGATGTGTTTGTCGCGTTTGACGATCTGAGCAAGCATGCGTGGGCGTATCGCCAACTTTCGCTGCTGCTGGAGCGCTCCCCGGGACGCGAGGCGTATCCCGGCGACATTTTCTACATTCACTCGCAGCTGCTCGAGCGGGCGGGCAAGTTCGTGCCGGAGCTGGGCGGCGGGACGATGACGTTCATGCCGGTCGTCGCCACGATTCAGGGCGACATCACCGGCTACATTCAGACCAACATCATTTCGATCACCGATGGGCAGATCTATCTCAACACGGCGCTCTTTCAGCGCGGCTTCCGGCCCGCCATCGACTTCGGGCTCTCGGTGTCGCGTATCGGCAACCGCGCCCAGTGCGCGGCGATGCGGGAACTGTCGGGCAAGCTGCGGTTGGAATATTTGCAGTTCCAAGAGCTGTTGCGCATGACGACGATGAAAGCGGATCTCTCCGCCGATGCCGAAGCCCGCCTGCGCCGCGGGGAGCTGGTCACGCAGCTCTTCACCCAGCTCAAAGCCCGCCCGTGCTCGCTGGCGGAACAGGTGCTGTTTTTGTACGCGATTCGCAGCGGCGTGCTCGATACGGTGCCGCAGATCTGGCAGCGGTTCAAGCACGAGATCATGGCGTGGGTGACGCAGCAGCATCCGGCCGTGGTGCAGGAGATTCACACGAAGCAGGCCCTCAGCCCCGCGCTCAAGCAAGGGTTGGATCAGGCCTTGAAAGCGTATCTGCACGCCATCGCCAGTGAAGCAAAAACATGATCCCACTGACGAAACTCAAAAAAGACGTGCTGTTCAACACCGAGCTCACCAAGGTGGTGGACGTGCTGAAAGGGGTGGCGGCGTCGCGGTTTCACATCTTGGAGCGGCAGCTCAAGAGCTTCGACGACTACTTCAAAGCGGCGGAGGGGTTCTTAGAGCTGATTGACTGGACGCAGGTCGCGCACCCGTTTGTCCGCGCGCGCACCAACACGGTCGGGGCGATTCTGGTCACCTCCAACGCAGGGTTTCTCGGCGGGCTCAACACGCAGGTGCTCAGCATCGGGATGCGCGAAGCCGGCGGCGCCGACGGGGTGTATACCGTCATCGGCGAGCGCGGGGCGAGCGCCTTGCGGGGCACGCGGCTCTCATGCACCTTTTTCCCCGGGATCGATGACGCGGCGCGCCTGAGCCTCGCACTCTCGGTGCGCGATCACGTGGTGCAGCAGGTGCTCGCGGGGACGTGCGGGCGGCTGGTGGTCATCTATCCTCGGCCGGTGTCGTTTTCGGTGCAAGAGGTCGCGGCGGACGCGCTGTTGCCCTCGGGCGCCTGGGTGCCGTCGGAGTCCCGCACCGCCATGGGCCGTCTCATGCTCTGGGAGTCCTCGCCCGAGGAGGTGGCCGAGTACGTGGTGGCGCAGTGGTTGGGACATCGGCTGGATCAGATATTTGCGCTGAGCCGTTTGGCCGAATTGTCGGCGCGGGTCGTGCATCTGGAAGGCAGCTATCAAGAACTCGGGCGCTTAGGCAAGAAGCTCAAGCATGAGTATCATCGGGCGCGGCATGAAGTGATTGACCGCAGCATGCGGGAAATTTTTGCGGCCCAGCTCCTCTATGGCAAAGCTCATGAAGATGACCACACCGCATCCTGACGGACGGGTCGTCGGCGTGCAAGGCCCGGTAGTGGAGGTGGCCTTCGACTCCACGGAAGGGGTCCCCAGCATTTACGAGGTGCTGGAGACTAAGACGGCCGACGGCAAGCGACTCGTCCTGGAAGTGGCGGAGCATCTCCCCGGCCATCGGGTGCGCTGCATTGCCATTTCCTCCACGCTGAACCTGCGGCGCGGGTCTCCCATCTCGCGGGCCGGCCTCTCCATTGAAGTGCCGGTGGGGGAGGCGTGCTTTGGCCGGATCGTCAACGTGCTCGGCGAGCCGTTGGATCACCTCGGGCCGATCGTGACGACGGAGCGTCGGCCGATTCGGCAAACCGAGGTGCGCAAAGGATTAGCCAAGCGCAGCACCAACGGCCAACGCCTGGAGCTGTTGGAAACCGGGATTAAGATCATCGACCTGCTCTTTCCCATGGTCAAGGGCAGCAAGACCGGCATCTTGGGAGGGGCGGGCTTGGGGAAAAGCGTGCTGATCCTTGAGCTGATTCAACACATCGTTGAGCACCACCATGGCGCCTTTGTGTTTACCGGGGTCGGCGAGCGGATTCGTGAAGGCAACGAGCTCTACCATGAAATGAAGAGCCACAACCTCCTCCCGAAAGGGATGATGGTGTACGGCCAGATGAACGAGCCGCCGGGTGCGCGGTTCGGCGTGGCGGCGACCGGGGTGACGCTGGCCGAGTACATCCAGCGGCAGAACAAAGATGTGCTGTTCTTCGTCGATAACATCTTCCGGTTTGTGCAAGCCGGTGCGGAGATCTCCACGCTGCTGGGACGAGTGCCGTCGGAAACCGGCTACCAGCCCACGCTCGCATCGGAGGTGAGCGATTTCCATGAGCGGATTCGCTCGATGGAAGGCGGCGGCTCGGTGACCGCCATCGAAGCGGTCTATGTGCCGGCGGACGATCTCACCGACCTGGCGGTGGTGACGATCTTTACCTATTTGGATTCGATCATGGTGCTGTCGCGTGAACGGGTGCAGCTCGGGTTGTACCCCTGCATCGATCCGCTGCTCTCCTCGTGCGGCAACTTGGATCCGGATATCGTCGGCCAGCGCCACTATTCGATCGCAATGGAAGTGCTGCGGATTTTCAGCAAGTACGATGAGCTGCGTCGGATCGTCTCGGTGATCGGCATTGATGAACTTTCCAAAGCGGATCGCACGCTCTATGAGCGCGCGCGCAAGCTGCAGAACTTTCTCACCCAGCCCTTCATCGTCGCGGAAGTGTTCTCCGGCATGAAGGGGCAGTATGTGCCGCTGACCCAGACGCTGGACGGCTGCGAGCGTATCGTCGACGGCCGGGTCGATGGTCGTCCGGAAGAGGCGTTCTACATGATCGGGGCGCTGCCATGGGAATGACAGAAGAGAAGGTAAAAGGCAAAAGGCAAAAGGTAAAAGTGTGGAAGTAAAATGGCGACGCAACCGTTGGGAGAATTGCTGATTCAGAAGGGGCTGATCACGCGGGTGCAACTGACGGCGGCGCTCCAAGCGCAGCGCACCACCAAGGAGTTCTTGGGGGCGTTGTGCGTGCGCAAGGGCTGGGTGTCGGAGGAGGCGCTGCTGGACACGCTGGCAGAGCAGTTCGGCATGCCCCGCGTGCATCTGGAGCATGAGCGCGTCGAGCCCGAGGTGGCGAAGCGGTTTTCGCCTGCGTTGCTGCAAGAGCACCATTGTCTGCCGATGCGCCTGGACGGGCAAGAGGTGGTGGTGGCCCTCGCCAATCCGCTCGATGCCTGGGCGGTCAGCGAGTTGGAGCGCGAAGCGGGCTTTCGCAAGGTGCGATTGGTGCTCGCCTCGGTCAAGGAAATCGACGCAGCGGTGGCGCGCCTACAGGAGCTGAAGGAATGACGCCGGCAAAGAAATTACATCAACTTCTGTTGGACAAACGCCTGCTCTCCACCGCGCAATTGGAGGCCGCGCTCGAGCGGCAAAAGCGCGAGCACCGCCTGCTGGGAGCCATTCTCATCGAGGAGGGGGCGCTTAGTCCAGAGCAGATGATGGCGGTGCTGGCCGAGTCGTATGGCCTGCACGCGGTGCGCCTGGAGGAGGCGACGGTGGACCATCAGGCCGTCGCCGTCGTGCCGCTCAAGGTCGCCCTGCATTATCAGGTGATGCCGCTGCGGCTGCACGACTCCACGCTCACCGTCGCCCTCGCCAATCCGCAAGATGCGCGCCTGCTGGATGAGCTGCGCCTGGCCCTGCAGCAGCGCTATACCATTGAACCGGTGCTGGCCACCAGCGAGGATATTCTGCGGGCCGTGCGCCGGCATTACGGAGTCGGCGCTGAAACAATCAGCCAGCTCCTGACTGAGCGCGGCGCGCCGATGCCGGCGTTGGGGGCTGAGGGACCGATCGACGATTTGGAACAGCTCGACACGGAAGCCTCCGTGGTGAAACTCGTGAATCAATTAATTTTGGAAGCGCACGCCCGTCGCGCGACGGACATCCATCTCGAGCCCTACCGCGAGAAGGTGCGCCTGCGCTATCGCGTGGACGGCATGTTGCACGACGCCGACGTCGCGCCGACGATCCGCTCGCTCTTTCCGGCCATCATCTCCCGCGTCAAGGTGCTGTCCAACTTGAACATCGTGGAGCGGCGCTTGCCGCAGGATGGGCGCGCCACCGTGAAGGTCGGCGACCAGAAGCTTGATTTGCGCATTTCCGTGCTGCCGTCTCCGGCCGGGGAGAGTGTCGTCATCCGCATCCTGCCCAATCGGATGGCGCTGGGCCTGCAAGACCTCGGCTTTCGAGCGGAAGATCGGATCATCGTCGAATCGGTGATCGCCAAGCCTCATGGGCTGCTGTTCGTCACCGGGCCAACCGGCAGCGGAAAGACCACGACGCTCTACGCGTGTTTGAGAACGATCAACATCGACCAGCGGAAGATCATCACGATCGAGGATCCGATCGAGTATGAAATGGAAGGGGTGACCCAAGTGCAGGTGAATCCGCCCATCGGGCTGACCTTCGCCCAGGGATTGCGGAGCATGCTGCGCCACGACCCGAATGTGATGATGGTCGGAGAGGTGCGGGATACCGAGACGGCCGAGCTGGCCATTCGCATCGCGCTGACCGGGCACTTGGTGCTCTCGACCCTGCATACCAACGACGCCGTCGGAGGCATTGCGCGGCTGTTGGACATGGGGATCGATCCGTATCTGATTGTGTCGTCCGTCGAGTGCATCATCGGCCAGCGGTTGATTCGCCTGCTGTGCCCTCAGTGCAAGGTGCCGGCGGCTCCCGTCGCCGGGGAGCTGCAGCAGATGTTTCAGGCGCGCGGCTGCAAGGCGTGCCAGCAGACGGGGTTCTATGGGCGCTGCGCCGTCTACGAATTTTTCGTGATGGCCCAGCCGATGAAGGAGTTGATTGTGCAGAAAGCTTCCGCCGACGCCATGCGCAAGATGGCCATTGAGCTGGGCATGCGCACCATGCGGGAGGACGGCTGGGAAAAAGTGAAAACCGGCCTGACCACGTTGGATGAAGTGCTGCGCGTGACGCAGGATGACACGTGATGCCGACGTTTGCGTACGTGGCGAAGCGGGGTCCGCACGAAACGATTGAGGGCCTGTTCGAAGCGGACACTCGCACCCACGTCTTGAGCTATTTGGCGGATCGCGGGTACACGCCGGTGCGCGTGCAGGAAGCCCCGAGGCCCCAGCGTGCCGGGGCCTCGGGGTCGAGGCCCGCCTCAGCGGCGGCGCCGTCGCAGGGGCGCGTGCCGGTGCGGCATCTGAATCAGTTCACCCGGCAGTTTGCGAGCCTGGCGCGTTCGCAGGTGCCGCTGCTGCGGGCGTTGGCGATTCTGAAAGAGCAGACGAGCCACCACAAGCTGCAGCGCATACTGGAGGGCATTCAAGAGGACATTCGGCAAGGCGAGACGCTGTCCGAGGCATTGGCGCAATATCCGCGCGTGTTTTCGAAGCTGTATGTCAGCCTGACGCGCGCCGGGGAGATGGCCGGTGTGTTGGATCAGGTGCTGGAGCGTTTGGCAGCCTTAGCCGACCGCGACGATGCCTTGCGCGCCAAGATGCGCGCCGCTCTGGTCTATCCGTTGTTCGTCGGCCTCGTGGGCATCGGCACGGTCATTTTTTTGCTGACGTTTGTGATGCCGCGCCTGCTGACACTCTTTGCCGGGTTCGGCGGGCGTCTGCCGCTGCCGACGCGCCTGCTGCTGGCACTGAGTGCCGGCTGTCAGCAAGGCTGGGTGTGGGGCGCGCTCGCGCTGGTCATCGTCGCGGTGGCCGCGGCGGTGCGGCTGCAGGGAGAGCGTCTTGGCGGTGTGATGGATCGCCTGACGCTGCACATGCCGCTGCTGGGCGGCTTCGTCCGCAAACTGGAATTGGCGCGCTTTGCGCGCTCCTTCGGCATGCTGCTTTCGCATGGCGTGCCGATCATGCAAGCGACCGAGGTGGCGGTGCCGGTGGTGCGGCATCGGGTGATTCGGCAGGAGCTGGCCACGGCGCTGGCGACTTTAAAGGACGGCAATTCCTTGACGGCGTGCCTGAAGGGGGTGTCCGTCTCCACGCCCTTTGTCGTCCAGACCATCGCCGTCGGTGAAGAAGGCGGCAAGGTGGCCGAAGCATTGGAGGAGATTGCGAATTTGTATGAGCGCGATGTGGAGCAACTGTTGCAGATGATGGCGGCGTTGCTGGAGCCGGTGATGATTCTCGGCGTGGGGGCGGTGGTGGGCTTCATCGTGATGGCCGTGCTCCTTCCGATCTTTGAATTGAATGTGATTGTACGGTAGGAACTGGTTAACAGAGGAGGCGAGCTGAGATGAAGACGCGTCAGGGATTTACGCTCATTGAGTTGATGTTGGTGGTGGTGATCATCAGCGCGTTGGTGGCGATGGTCGTCCCGCGGCTCGCCGGCCGCTCCGAAGAAGCGCGGCGGAGCATTGCCGAGGCCGACATCAAGGGGAACCTCTCCACCGCCCTGAAGCTCTACGAGGTGGACAGCGGCCGCTACCCGACGTCTGAGCAAGGGCTGCAGGCGTTGCTCGAAAAGCCGGCGAGTCCGCCCACCCCGCGCAATTGGAAAGGGCCGTATCTGGAGCAGCCGCCGCTGGATCCCTGGAAAAAACCGTATGTCTATCATTATCCCAGCACTCATCCGCCGCGCGATTACGACCTCGCGTCGCTCGGACCGGATGGGGTGGAGAGCGAGGATGACATCCACAACTGGTAACAATAGTCGAGCGCGGAGTGCGGAGTGCGGAGTGCGGAGTGCTGTACTTCATTCCGAATTCCGCATTCCGAATTCCGCATTTGGTTTAACGTTAATTGAGGTGCTGGTGAGCGTGGTCATCCTCGCGGCGGGCGCGGTGGTGGTGATGCAGGCGCTGGCCAAGGTCGCGCAGGCGCAGGCCATCGCCGAGGATCGGGCCCAGGCCTACCTCATGGCCTCCACGAAGATGGTGGAGGCGGAGCTGGCGACGGCCGGCGGCCAGTCTGTGCCCGAGCACGACAGCGGCCATCTGCAGCTCAATCAGCAGCCATTCGATTGGACGATCAGCGCCGACGCCTCGGCGGATGATCCGCAGGTGCAAGCGGTGACCGTGGCGGTGGGGTGGAATCGTGGAACCGACCGGTATACGCAGCAACTCAAGACGCTGGTGCGCGTGCCGTTGAAGGATGCGCCATGAGATCACCGACTGGTAACAAGAGTCAAGTGCGGAGTGCGGAGTGCGGAGTGCGGAGTGCTGTACTTCATTCCGAATTCCGCATTCCGAATTCCGCATTTGGGTTCACGTTCGTCGAGCTGCTGATCACTCTTGCATTGCTGACCCTCGTCGTCGGGACGATTGCCGCCACACTCAGCGGCGGGCTCTCGATCTGGCAGCGCACCCAGACAATCGGCACGCAGGATCAAGCGCTGCAGGTGGCGGCCGTTCAGCTGCAGCGTGATGCGCACGGGGTCCGCCGCTTCGCGCCGATGCCGTTCGAGGGGGCCTACGATGAGGTGTCGTTTCCGGCGATGGTGCCGGCGGCGGATGAGCCGATGTTAGGGCGCGTGGGCTATTTCTTTGACAGCGGCCGCCGCCGGCTGTGCCGCTCATCCGTGGAGGTGCGCGATGTGCGGCTGCGGCGGCTCAGGGAGGCGTGCCAGCCCCTGCTCACCGAGGTGGACCGCGCGCGGTTTGCGTATTACGGGTGGGATGAGGCCTCGGCCGGCTATGGATGGACCAGCGAGTGGTCGGCTCCCACCATGCCGCTGGCGATGAAGATCGAGCTGGGCTGGCGCGTGACTCCCAACGCCCCCCTGACGAATCAGACGATGCTCGTGCGCATTCCAATAGCGGCAACAGATGCCAAGCACCAATAGTCCAATTCGTCGGGGAAGCGTGCTGATCACCGTGGTGTGGACCATCATGCTGCTGAGTCTGCTCGCGGCAAGCCTCGGGTCGCGCCAGGTGTTTGCGTTGAGCCTGGTCCAGCGGGTCGAGCAAGACCTGCAGGCGTTCTACATCGCGACGGCGGCGGTGCAGCAGGCGATCACCCTGCTGCAGCAGGAGGTGTTCCCCAAGGCGGATGGGTTCAGTGATCCCTGGGCGAACAATCAAGCGGCCTTTGCGGATCGCGTCTTCGATCCGGGGACCTACACCATCGGCGACACGGTGATCCAGGGCGGGGTGCCCTCAATGCGGTATGGCCTGGTCGATGAGGAACGGCGCCTGAATCTCAACACCGTCTCTGCCACGATCATCGCGCGCCTGTTGGAGCAGGTGGGGCAGATGCGGGAGGATGAGGCCCGCACCGTCGCGGATTCGATCGTGGATTGGCGCGATGAGGACCAGGAAGCCGGTGAGCGCGGCGCGGAAGATTTTTATTATCTCGGCTTAGACCGCGCCTATGAATGCAAAGATGCGCCCTTTGAAAACGTGGAAGAGCTGCGGCTGATTCGCGGCATGACGCCGGAGGTGTATGACCGGGTCGCTCCATTTGTCACGGTGTACGGCTCCGGCGGGGTGAATGTGAACACCGCCGGCGTTGAGGTGTTGCGCGCGCTGGGCTTCACGGAGGAGGGCGTAAACGGAGTGGTGTTTTTTCGCGCGGGAGAGGATAATGCGGAGGGCACCGCGGATGACCGCGTGGTGGTGGCCCTGACGGCGCTGGTGATGGAGCTGGGCGCGTATCTGCCCAAAGAAGATTTGAATCAGGTGACGCAACTGCTTCAGGATGGGGTGCTGACGGTGGACGCACAGGCGTTTCGTATGACGATCGAGGCGCGGGTCGCCGACGGGAAGCATCCGCTGCGCGTGGAGGCCGTGGTGACTCGAGACGGGGACATCGCCCTGTGGAGGGAATCGTAATGCGCAGGCCGCCCGCCTCCTGGCTTGGCCAGTTCATGCCCGCGAGCCCGACAGGGTTGACGGTGGTCTCCATCGACGGGCGATGGCTGAAACTCCTCCACGTCACCGGGCGCCCCGCGCATCGCACGATCACAGCCCTGCTCGCACACCCCATCGAGGGGCTTCGCGATGACGAGGTGACGGCGTGGCTGAAAGCGGCCTGTGCGGCCTCCGGCGTTGAAGCCGGCGCGATCCTCCTGGCCAATCCGGCCTATTTGACGACCACGCGGCTGTTCACCTTGCCGTCCACCGACCCGGCGGAGATTCGCGACATTGTGGAGTTGCAGGCGGAAAAACACACGCCGTATGCCAAAGAAGAGCTCCTCACCGATTTTCAAGTGATTGAAGCGGATCGCGCCGGCTATTCCCGCGTGCTGCTGGTGATCTCGCACCAGGACGTCGTGCATCGCGGGTTGAGGCTCGTGGAGGGCATGGGCTGGACGCTGGAGCGCGTCGGCTTCGAGCTGGAAGGCCTGGTCCACTGGGCCGGCATGGCCCCCGCGGACGCCGCGTCCGCCGAGGGGGCGCTGTTGGTGGCCGAGGTCGATCAAGACACCACCACGGTGGTGCTGTTGCATCAGGGCAAGCCGTACGTGCATCGCAGCTTGGCCCTCGGTCTGGCGCAGCTGCTGGACGCGCCCCTCGAGGGCGCGGCGAAGCTCAGCGCCGAATTTCAGCAGACCGTTGAGACCTTCGAAGCCGAAGGGATGGCGGCAGCACTAGGCCGGGTGGTGCTGACCGGGCAGGCCCTGCGCGTTCCGCAACTGGCGGAGCAGGTGCAGCAGCACTTGAACGTGCCCACCGTCAGCCTCTCCTCCTTTGAGCGGTGCACGCTGGCTCCGGGGCTTGTCCCCGACGAAGATCCGCTCCATCAGGTGGCGTGGGCCAGCCTGGTGGGGCTGGCCCTGGGTCGCAGCGAGGTGGACCTGACGCCTCCGACGCTGAAGCTGCATCGCGCGTTTGAAATCCGCACGCGGGCGCTGGTGGGCACGGCGTATCAAGTGATCGCGCTCTTGCTGCTGTCGGCGTGCGTGATCATGGGGCAGTCGTTCAAGAGCGAGCGCTACTACAGCGGGCTGGTGCGCCAGCACACCCTCCGCTCCCAGGAGATCCAAGAACTGGAGCGGCTGGTGGAGCGGCTGGCGATTGTCAAGGCGTGGCAGCGCGGGCAAGGACAGTTGCTTGAGGCGGTGACGGACTTAGAGGCCCACACCCCTGCGGCGATTCAATGGGACACGCTCACCTACGCGAAAAATCAGCAGCTCACGCTCAAAGGCGTCTCCACGGAGATGCCGAAGGTGTTTGAGTTTGCCGAGGTCATGAAGCTGTCTCCCTTGTTTACGCACGTGGAAGCCAAGCGGGTCACGAAACGCAAGGTGGAGGATCAGGATCTGACGGAGTTTGAGTTGGTCTGCGCGCTTGCCGCACCGGAGGAAGTCCCCAATGCTCAAAAAGCGCCTCCTGGTGGTTGATGACGAGGAAAAAATTCGCACACTGTTGACGGCCTGTCTGGAGTCGGACTATGACGTCTCCGTGGCGGGAGACGGGCCGACGGCGGTGCGGATGGCGAAAACGCTGCAGTTGGAGGGCATCATCTTAGACATTGGATTGCCCGAGATGGATGGGTTGAGCGTCCTGAAGGAGTTGAAGCTCTCCGCTAAAACGGCGCGCATTCCCGTGATCATGCTCAGTGGTCGCGGCGAATCGCATGCGCTGCTGGACGCCCGGGCGCTGGGGGCCTGCGACTATCTCATCAAACCGGTGAACTTCGAAGAGGTGCGCGCCACCGTGCGCCGCTACGTGTAATGATCACACTGCCCAATCTGGCCACCATGTCCCGTCGGGAACGGCTGTTGGCGGTGGGGGCGATGTTTGCGGTCAGCGGTGCGGTGCTCTCTGTGGTCGTGCTGGGGCCCTGGATGGCCCATACGCAAAAGGTCCACAAGGAAATTATGCGGCTGGAACACGAGATGCGCCAGCAACAACGCCTGCTCACTCGCCGCGCGCAGCTCACAGCGGAAGCTGAGGCGGCGGGGGAGGCGTATCGGGCGCTCGGGTCGGGTACGCTGGACATGGCGGAGGCCCTGCGCCGGTTGGAAGCGCTGGGGGCCGAGAGCGGGATGGCGCTGGGAGAGGTGAAGCCCGTCGAAAAGGGCGGGGCGACGGGTGGCGAGGGCTCGACGGTGGACGTGCGGTCCCACGGCTCGCTCAAAGCGTGGGTGCATTTTCTCTATCTGATTCAAACGTCCCCGTCGCTGTTTCAGATCGAGCGGGCGACGATCGCGCTCAAAGATCCTGACACCGGACTCTTGGAAGGGTCGCTGCGCCTCACCAGCACGATGATGCGCGCGGAGACCGTCACCCCGTAGCAACAAGGAGCGCACAACAGCATGCCGTGGCAACAACGACGCCGATGGGTCTTAGGACTATCGTGGCTGGGCCTGAGTCTGATGAGTGCGGCTGGGGCGCCGGCCGCGCGACTCGCCGAGACGGAGGCGCCGGCCACCGTGCACAAGACGCGGGAGGGCCTCCACTTTCAGGTGCCGGAGGACTGGCCGATCGAGAAACGCAATGGCGTGCTCGGGCCGATTCCCATTGAAGAATACCTGGCGAGGAAGTTCAGCGGGATCGAGCATCGGCTGCAGGAACTCGAAAAACAAACGACCGGCCTGGACCTGCGGCTGCGGGTGATGGAAGAGTCCGTCAAGAGCGCGCAGCGCCGCTTGCAATCCGGCGAATCGCCCCCTGCGAGTCCCTGATGCACACGCCACCGTACGCCTTCGCCGTCCCCCTGCTGCTTTGTGGCGTCATGAGCGTCGAGGCGGCGGAGCAGACCGAGAAGTATCTTGAAGCGGTGACCTCCGCGGCCACCCACACGATGAACGCGCCGGCCGCCGGCGAGGTCGCCGGCGAGATCTTCGGCCAGCCGGTGAGCGTGAGTAACTACCACTTTGCGAAGCGCGTGGCCTTCATGTTTTCCCGGCCGTGGGGAGCCGCCGACCTGCCGGAAGCCGATCGGGAGGCGTTCATCTGGGAACAACTGATCCTTCATTATGAAAGTTTCCAGCGGGGCATCACGGTGAGCGACGACGAGCTGGAGCGCACGGTGAATCAATTTTTAAAAGACCAACAGCTCACCCTCACTCGAGGGCGCGATCCTGAGGCGTATCGGCAGTGGCTCTCAACGCATCTCAACGAGCCGGTGGAGCTGTTCGAGAATCAACTGCGCTATCTGATCCAGATTCGCCTGCTGCGCGATCGGGCGAGGGACGACCAGCGCGTCTCCGTGACCGAGGAGGAGATGGAACAGGAATTCTTGAACGAACACCATCATGTCGGCGGGGAGATGATCGTCTTTGACACGAAGGAGAAGGCGCAGGAGGCCTACGCGCGCTTCAAGGAGCCACCTGCCTGGGAGGCGATGAAAGCCGCCGGCGAATTCAAAGTCCGATCGGTGAGTCTGATGACCTTAGAAGCCTATATGGATCTCTGGGGGATTCCGAAGGAGCCGATGTATGCCTTCCACGCGCTGGCCATCGGCGCCGTCGGCCCGCCGATGCCGTTTGGCAAACAGTGGTGCGTCTATCGGCTGCTGGAGAAGCGCACCGGTGAGCTTAACGAGTTTCCCGCCGTTCGGGCGTCCTACGCCAAGCAGGTGGAACAGAAGAAGAAATACGCCGCCCTCGCGCAGTGGATCGAGCAGCTCAAGTCCTCCGCCCGTTTGAAGGTCCTGCCGGGTTATTGAATCACCAAGCGCCTCGTTAGAGGGCGGGCTGGGTTTTTGGGAGGCGGAAGATGATCTGCGTGCCCTGGCCGACCTGGCTCTTGGCCCAGATCATCCCGTGGTGGGCCTCGACGATCGACTTCGCGATAAACAACCCCAGCCCCAGGCCGCCGGTCTTGCGGTCATCCACCCCGCCGATCAACCGGAACGATTCAAACATCCGCGGCAGCTCTTCGGGGGCAATACCGGCACCGGTATCGCTGACGCGCACGTCCACCGCCGTGGGCGAGGGGGTCGCATCCACAATCACCTTTCCCCCGGCGGGTGTGGCCTGAAGCGCGTTGGCGACCAGCTCGTGGAGGGCCTGCGCGAGGCGCTTCGCATCGCCGACCAGCGTGACGGACGGGCTTAGGCCCGTGAGCTCGAAGGTGATCTGCTGGGCCTGCGCGCGCGGGCGGAACGCCGTCTCGAGTGCTGCGGCGAGGGCGCCCAGGCGCATCTCCTGCATCGCATACGGCAGTTGGCGCGTGATGAGCTGCGTGGCGACCACCACCTTCTCCACCAGCGTATCCAGGCGCTGCGCGCTCTCATCCACCGTCTTGAGGAACTCTTGCTGATCCGCCGTCGTCGGCCCGAGGGAGCCTTCGAGGACGAGGCTCACCCCTTCCTTAATCGAGGTGAGGGGAATGCGCAATTCATGGGAGATCACCATCAGCAGTTCCTGTTTGAGCGAGTCGGCGCGCCGCAGCTCCTCCAGCAAAAACGCGTTGCGCAAGGAGGCCCCCAATTGATCGGCGACGATATTGATCACATGGGTTTCATCCTTGGTGAACGCTTCGGCTTTGCCGCTGAATACCGACAGCAGCCCGATCACCTTGCCGTTGAAGCGCAGCGGGGCGGTGTAGGTCGAGCGCACGTAACTCAGCGGCCCCTGGGCCCCCTGGCCGGGGAGGGCCGAGTGATGTTCGAGGGTGCGGCTGAGGCTGTCTTCCGTCAGCGGCTGGGAGAGATGCTCGCTGGCGCTGGCGCAAATGTTTCGGATGGCGGAGGCGAGATCGACCTGCGCGATGTTGGCGAATTGGATGACCTGGAGCTTGCGCGGATCGAGCACCAGCACCGCGCACATCGCCAAGGGAAATGCCTGGCGCAGGTACGCCGCGACCGAGCGGATCACGGCTTGAGGATCGTTGGCCAAGCTGAGCAGCTTGCCCAGCTCATTGAGCGTGCGCAGCTCTTCACGCTGGCGCTCCACCAGATATTTGAGTTCGGCCTGGGTTTGGTCCGGCATCGCAGGTCTATTGTACTCTGTTCATCAGTGTTCGTCAGCGTTGAAAAATCGCCCCGGCCCTTGACAAACCTTAGGCAGAGCAGGTATGGTTTGAAAAGGAGTGTGCAGAGGTGCTCTGACATGCCAGAAAAACCGTATCTCTCGATTGAAGATGTGGCGAGGTCCTTCGGGGTCACGCCGACCACGGTCTATCGCCTGGCCCAGAAAGGCGAGCTGCCGGGGTTTAAAATCGGCAGCCAGTGGCGCTTCAGCCAGGACATGCTGGAGTCATGGGTCGCCGACAAAGTGACGGTCGAGCGGCTCAAGGCCGAAGACGGCCAGCCCCGTGAGATGACGGCTCCGCCTATCTCACGGGGCAAGCCTCCCTCCCGCACGCGCTCCTCGAAACGGAAGAGATCGTGATGCCGACGTCCCGCGCGCAGGACCACATGGAGCAAGTGCTGCAGGCGATGACGGCCTTGCTCATCAGCGTCGATCTCCAGCAGCGCATCACGCACTGGAACGGGGTGGCCACCGAACTCTTTGGCCTGCCCGAGGGCGCGGTGTTCCTTCGGCCGCTGGCCGAGTGCGCCATTCCCTGGGAGCCGGCCCCGGTGCAGGCAGGCGTGGAGGCGTGCCGGCGAGAGGGCCGGCCGGTGCGCGTGGATGACGTGCGGTTTACCTATCCGGATGGCGCCGAGGGCTGGCTGGGCTTCACCCTCACCCCCCTGCGCGATCCCGGTGGAGCGGTCACCGGCTGTCTGTTGCTGGGGGCCGACATCACGCAGCGCAAGCAGGCGGAGCGCGAACGGCACGAGCAGGCGGCCATCTTGCAAGCGGCGAACGTCAAGCTCAAGGAGCTGGCCGCGGTGAAGGATGAGTTTGTCGCCAAGGCCAGCCACGAGCTGCGCACGCCGCTCACCGCCATCAAAGAGGGCATCAGCCTCATGCTGGATGCCGCCCTCGGGCCGATCAACGACGAGCAGCTGGATTTTATGAAAACGGTGGATGAAAACATCGACCGCTTAACCGAGCTGATTAGCAACATGCTGGACATCTCCAAGATCGAAGCGGGCCGCATGCGCTTGCAGCGTCGGCGGGTGGATCTGCGGCAGTTGCTGGAGACAACGCTGAGCGGCTACCGGGCCTTTGCGGGCAAGCGCACGCTCACCACCGAGCCGGGCGAGGTGCCCCATGTGTTCGCCGACTCGAACCGGATCATCCAGGTGCTGGGCAATTTCATCTCCAACGCGGTGAAGTTTAGCCCGGCGAATGGCGCCATCACTTTTTCGCTCGCGCTGCGCAATGGCTCGGTGGCGGTGTCGGTGAAGGATAACGGCATGGGCATCACCCAAGACGATGTGCCCAAACTGTTCAAGAAGTTTTCCCAGGTGGGCGAGGGGCAGAACAAGCCGCGCGGCACCGGCTTGGGGCTGGCCCTGTGCAAGGAATTGGTGGAGATGCATCGGGGGGCGATCGCCGTGGACTCGGTGCTCGGGGCCGGCACGACGTTCACGTTTACGCTGCCGGTCTATACGTCGTCGTTCGTGTTGGAGGAAAGCTTCGCGGAGCTGGTGGAGGCGGCGACGGCCAACCAGCAGGAGGCGGTGACGCTGGTGGCGATCGACAACGAGCCGCTGTTGGGGCGCTGGCCGCAGGCGCAAGCGGACCAGCGGGTCTGGCACTTAGAGCAGGTGGTCGAGGTGGTGCGCAAACACCTGCATCGGGGCGATATGGTGCTGGCGATTGAGCCGCATTGGGTGGTGGTGCTGGCGATCGCCGATGCCGAGGGCGCCCAGGCGATGATGAGCCGGCTGCGCCCCGCCCTGAGGGAATGGAGCGATGCGCTGGTCGGAACCTCCGAGGGCGCGCCCGTCAACTTCGGGGCGGCGGTCTATCCGCTGGACGGCGCATCGGTGCATGATCTGTTTGCCAAAGCCACCAGCCAATTGAACCAGGGGCTGGCTGCGGTGCGGGGATGACTCAACGCGAAAGGGGGAATGACGGGATGAAGCGGCAGATTCTACTGGCCGAAGATGATCCCTCGGTGCTCAAAATGACCAAGCTACGGTTGGAGCATGATGGGTATGAGGTCATTGTAGCGACCAACGGCGAGGAGGCGGTCCATCAAGCCCTGACCCATGACGCCGCGCTCATCCTGCTGGATATCCGCATGCCCAAGCTCGATGGCTATGAGGTGTGCCGGCAGCTCCGGCAGGCACCCGGGACGGCCAAGACGCCGATCATCGTCTTTACCGGCTCGACCGCCCAGTGGCAGAAGCTGACCGATCGGTGCATTGGCCTCGGCATTACCGACTGGCTCAAGAAACCGTTTCGCTCCAAAGACCTGCTGGAGAAAGTCCATCGGGCCTTGGGCGATGCGCAAGGAGACGCCGCATGAGCGACAAGACGAAGGTGCTGCTGGTGGATGATGAGCCGAGCATCGTCAAGATGGTGGGGAAGCGCCTGGAGGTGGCGGGCTTTGAGGTGCTGGTGGCGATGGACGGGCAAGACGGCCTGAAGAAAGCCCAAACCGAGCACCCGGAGCTGATCATTCTCGATGTGATGCTGCCCAAGCTCAACGGGTATGAAGTGTGCACGATGCTCAAGCAGGATACGCGCTACCAAAAAATTCCCATCATCATGTTCACGGCCAAAGCGCAGGACAAGGATGAAAAGCTGGGCCTGGAATGCGGCGCGAACGCCTACATGCGCAAGCCGTTCAAGGCGCACGAGCTGCTTGAGCAGATTCGGACGTTGCTGGGTCTGCCCGCAACGCCGGCTCAGCCGGTGGGATGAGGGACTCATGGCCGCTCCGACGATTCTCGTGATCGATGATATGGACGCCATGCTCAAGATGCTGAAGAAGCGGCTGGAGCAGTGGGGCTATCGCGCCCTGACGGCCGGCAGCGGCGAAGCGGGGTTGGAGCGAGCACTCATCGAATTGCCGGATCTGATCCTCTTGGATGTGCTGATGCCGAAAATGAAAGGGCGGGAAGTGTGCGCGCGCCTGAAGGCGAATCCGTCCACCCGCGACATCCCGGTGATTTTCCTCAGCTCCCTGGGATTGACCGACCATATCTCAACGGGCCTGGGCCTGGGGGCGGAGGATTACATTATCAAGCCCTTTAAGGCGGAAGACTTGCATGAGCGCATCAAAGTGTGCCTGTTGCGCCATCATCGGAAGAGCGAGGGAGTCTGGTCGCCATGCCGGTGACCCAAGCCAAATCGCTGCACGATCTGCTGCTGGAGCAACACGTGCTCACGGCCGAGCAATTGCGCGCCGCGCAGGCCAAGGCCGCCGCCTCCGGCGTGCCGCTGCGGCGGGTCTTAACCCAGCAAGGGCTGGTGGACGATCAGCGGCTCACGGAGCTGCTCGCCCAGCATCACGGCATGACCATCGTGGATCTGGCCAGCCTGCTCATCAAGCCGGAGGTGATGCAGCTCGTCCCCGAGGCGCTGGCCCGCAAGCATGCGCTGCTGCCCGTCTTTAAAATCGGCGGGGCGCTCACCGTCGCCGTCTCCGATCCGCTCAACTTTTTTGCGTTGGATGAGGTGCGCCTGAAGACCAAGTGCGAGGTGAAGGCCGTCTTGGCCCCGGAGAGCGTGATCCGGCAGGCGATCGACCGATACTACGGGGCCGCCGGCACCATTCAAGAAGTCGCGCAGGCGATCCAAGCCGCGCAGGTGCCGCAGAATGAGGCCGATGCCGCCCAGGAAGCGCCGGTCATCCGGCTGGTCGAGCTGCTGATTTTGCAGGCGATGAAGGAAGGGGCGAGCGACATCCACATCGAGCCGGGCGAAGGGGTCTTGCGCACCCGCGTGCGCGTGGATGGCGTGTTGCAAGAGATCAACGGTCCGCCGGCGTATTTGCACGCCGCGGTGCTGTCACGGATCAAAGTGCTCGCCAATCTGGACATCGCCGAAAAGCGCAAGCCGCAAGACGGCCGCTTCCGGCTGCGTGTCGAGCAGAAGGAATTGGATCTGCGCGTGTCCACCCTCCCGACCCAATTCGGGGAAAAGGTCGTGTTGCGTCTGCTGGATCGTGCCGCCGTCACGCTGGGCCTGGAGCAATTAGGCTGCGCGCCCTCGACGAAGGACCAGGTGCACGCGCTCATCCGCGCGCCGTACGGCATCGTGCTGGTGACCGGGCCGACCGGCTCCGGCAAGACGACCACCCTCTATGCGGCGCTGCATTTGCTCAACTCCGTGGAGAAAAACATTCTCACCATCGAAGACCCGATTGAATATCAGCTCGCCGGCATCAATCAGGTGCAGGTGAACCCGAAGGCCGATGTCACCTTTGCCACGGCGCTGCGGTCCTTCTTGCGGCAAGATCCGAACATTATCATGGTCGGCGAGGTGCGCGACAAGGAGACGGCGGAGATCGCTATTCAAGCGGCCCTCACCGGCCATCTGGTGCTCTCGACGCTGCACACGAATGACGCTCCCGGAGCGTTGGCGCGCTTGCTGGACATGGGGATTGAACCGTTTCTGATCGCCTCCTCGGTGGTCGGCGTGATCGCGCAGCGGCTGGTGCGCGTGATCTGCCAACAGTGCAAGCAGCCGGCCACGCCCTCGCCCCGGGTGCTCGCACAGTTGCAGGTGGACGCGTCCGGGCAGTGGATGCGGGGGGCCGGGTGCGACGCGTGCCGCCGCACCGGCTATAGAGGCCGGCTCGGCATTTTTGAGATCCTCGCCGTCACCGATCCGATTCGCGAACAGATCGCCGCGCGCGCGGCCAGCCATCTGATTCGCGAGACGGCCCGCGCGCAGGGGATGGCGACCTTGCGCGAGGATGGCTTGGACAAGGCGCGCCAGGGTCTCACCACCATTGAAGAAGTGCTGCGTGTGACCCAATTGGAGTAGCGCATGGGAGACCTCTCTCCGGAGACGATAAAACTGATTGTGATCATCTCAACCGTCCTGGGCGCGCTGGTGGTCAGCTCCATTCTGACGGCGGTGTCGCAGCGCAGCCGTCAGTCCGGCCGCCACGCCGCCGAGGCGCCCGCGCGGTCCAAGCCGTCCGCCCCGAAGGCCGTGATCGCCAACGGGGCGTTTCTCCCGGCCATCCTGCGCGAGATGGAAAGTCTCTCGGTGCCGCTGGCTCAGCGCCAGCAGGTCGCCACAGTGCTCTCCGACTTGCTCGCCAAACAGGTGGAGGCGACAGTCTCCTCGGCGACGCAGGAAGTCGCCCACAAATACGAGCAGGTGGTGCAGGAAAAAGACGCGCAGTATCACGTGACGCTCACGCAAAAGCAGCAAATCGACACGGTGATGCGCAGCATGGCCGAAGGACTCGTCGTGGTGAATCCGAAGGGCGAGGTGATGTTCCTCAACCCGGCGGCGGAAAAATTGCTCGGGGTCAATCAGCAGGACAAGATGGGCAAACGGCTCACCGACGGCATGACCGATGAGCAGTTGCTCTCCCTCATCAAGAATCCCGACAATCAAGAAGAGCTGGAGGTGGAGCTGAGCGCGAAGCAGGATCAGACGAAGCGGGTGCTGCGCTCCAGCAATGCGGTGATCGAGGATGAGAACGGGCGCACCATCGGCATGGTGTCGATCCTTTCGGATGTCACCAAGCAGCGGGAGCTTGAGCAGCTCAAGACCGACTTCGTCTCCAACGTGACGCATGAGCTGCGCACGCCCATCGTCGCCATTCAGCACTCGCTGGCGGTGATGCTGCAGGATGCAGCGTCGGCGGGGCAGCTCTCCGAGCCGCAGAAACACTTCCTGACCATCGCCCAGCGCAACATCGAGCGGCTCAACGGCATGGTCAACAATTTGCTGGATTTGGCCAAGTTCGAAGCCAAGCGCATGGAGCTGCAGCGCGAGCAGGCCTCGATCGTGCCGGTGATTCGGCAGACGTGCCAAACGCTGCAGGCCTGGGCCGGCAGCAAGGCCATTCGGCTCGAGCCGCGCCTGCAGGAGGGGCTGCCGGAGATTTCCTACGATCCGATGCGCTTGGAGCAAGTGCTGCATAATCTCGTCGGCAACGCGATCAAGTTTACCCCGAAGGACGGCACGGTGACCATTGAGGCGGCGCGGCACGAGGATGCGCTCTTGATTCGGGTCAGCGTCTCTGACACCGGCCCGGGGATTGCGGCCAAGGATCTGCCGAAGCTGTTCAGCAAATTTCAGCAAGTGGGGGAGCGCCGGGCCGGGGATTTGCAGGGGACCGGGTTGGGGTTGGCGATCACCAAGGAGATCGTGGAGCTGCATGGCGGCAAGATTTGGGCCGAAAGCGAGCAGGGGACAGGGGCGCGGTTTGTATTCACGCTCCCCATCACCCCACCGATGACCACCACGTGAGGAGACCAGATGCCTGAGCCGATCCGGGTATTGTTTGTGGATGATGAGGCCGACTTTTTGGAGCCGGTGGTGTTCTGGCTGCAATTGAAAGGCTATCAGGTGCTGACGGCGCACAACGGCCAAGAAGCCATTGAGGCCGTCAAGCGCGACGCGCCGGACATCGCCTTTTTCGACATCAACATGCCGCAGATGAATGGGCTGGAGGCGCTGCGGCGGCTCCGCGAGGCCAAGTACGAGATCCCGATTATCATGCTCACTGGCCGGTACCAAGACGGCAAGGCGTTTACCGAAGCGAACAAGTGGGGTATTGCCGGATTTTTTCCCAAGCAGAGCAGCTTGCCGGAGCTGGTGATCCTGATTGAAACGACGCTGAAGAATCACGCAACACTCAAAGCGCAGCACCGCCCGAATGCCTCGCTATAGCTACACGGCCCGCGACGAACGCGGCCGCGCGGTCAACGGCACGATGCTCGCCTCTACACCGGAGGCGTTGGCCGATCAGCTCAAGCAGATGGGCCACCTGGTGACCGGCGCGCGGGCTGTTTCGGAGCGTGATGCCAGGGTCCAGGCGTGGCTTGCGCGCCTGACCCGCATTCGCTACGATGATGTGGTGCTGTTTAATGTGCAGCTGGCCAAAATGGTCCAGGTGGGGATCCCCCTGGTGAGCGCGCTGGACACCCTGGCCCAGCAGACCGAACAGGCGCGGCTGCGCGGCATCATCGCGGAGGTGGCGAAGCAGGTGGAAGGCGGCTCCAGCTTTTCCGAGGCGCTCACGCGGCATCCCGCCGCGTTCTCCCCCCTCTATGTCAGCATGATTCGCGCAGGTGAAGCGTCCGGTAAGCTCGATGAGATCTTGCATCGCCTGGCGGTGTTTGGCCAACAGCAGGCCGAGCTGCGCCAACAGTTGGTGACGGCCCTCACCTATCCATGCTTGTTGTTTGTCGTCAGCGTCCTGGTCTGCGGATTTTTGGTGACCGGCATCATTCCGAAGTTCATGCACATGTTCCTCGAGGCCGGGGTGACGCTGCCGCTGCCCACCTTGCTGCTGTATCGTCTGAGCGACATCCTGCGTCATCAGTGGATGTGGCTGCTCCTCGCCTCGGTCGCACTGGGCGCAGCACTCCGGTACGCCGTCCGCACGCCGGGCGGGCGCCGTCTGGTCGATGCCCGGCTGCTTCGGCTGCCGGTGATCGGCCCGCTGGTCAATAAAGTGGCGTTGTGCCGCTTCGCCCGGACGCTGGAAACGCTGGTGTCCAGCGGCGTGCCGATTTTGGAGTCGCTCTCGATCGTGGAGCAGACCGCCGGCAATGTGGTGATCGGGGAGGTGGTGCATGGTGTGCACGCCAGCGTGCGGCGGGGCGGCAGCCTCTCCGAGCCGCTGAAAGCCGGCCACATCTTTCCCCCGATGGCGGTGCAGATGATCAGCGCCGGAGAGGCGTCGGGCACGCTCGATCACATGCTGGGGCAAATCGCCGAGCATTATGAGCTGTTGGTCAAGCATGGGGTGGTCCGGGTCACGGCGTTTATTGAGCCGTTGTTTCTCATGGTGATGGGGGGGATGGTCGCCTTCATCATGGCTAGCGTGTTATTGCCGATGTTTCGGCTGGTGAACGTGATTCGTCATTGATACATAATAGGGAGGAACAGATGAGGACGCGACAGGGATTCACGTTGATCGAGATGATGATCGTGATCTCGGTGATTGCGATCCTCATCGGGGTGCTGCTGCCCAGTTTCCGCGGCAGCCAGGATGAAGCCGCCTTCCAGCGGGCCCGCTCGGAGATGCGCACCGTCGCCACGGCCCTGGAGTCGTACTACATTCATAACAGCAACGCGTATCCCAGCGCGCTCACCTCGCTGACCACCGCCACCCCGCGCATCATCTCGCGGGTGCCGGATGATCCGTTCCGCGCGGCGGGGAACGCCTACACCTACGCCAGGGATACCAACGGCGTCTACTACGTCGTCTGGTCCTACGGTATTGACCGCACCGTCGGCCTCACGGGCATCAGCACCGCCGGCGCGCTGGTCGGCACCCAGGGCGATGACATCTGCGTCAGCAATGGCACCGCCAGTACGTGTTGAGAATAGATGTGTGGTGGGGGGCGACGCCGCCTTTACGCTGCTGGAGATGATGATCGCCCTGGTGGTGTTTGCCGTGGGCACGCTGGCGGCGATGGAGGTGTTTCATCGCACGCAAGCCGCCGCGGATGACGGCGAGTACGTGCTGCTGGCGACGAACGTGGCCCAGCAGTGCGCGGAGGCGCTGCGCAATGTCGCGTACGCCTCGCTCACCGTCGGCTCCGGCGTCATGAGCAGCGTCAGCGGCTGCGGCACCGGCGTCTCCGGCATGCCCTCGGGCAGCCGGTCGGTGACCATCGCTACCCCCTACACCAACCTCAAACAGGTGACGGTGACGGTGACGTGGACCCCGCCGGCCAGCAGTGGACAGACGACCAATGTGGCGCTGCAGACGTCTCGCTCCAACGTCTAACCGCGGGCTCTCGCTCATTGAGATGATGCTCGTGCTCTCGCTGTGGGGGCTGTTCATGGGTGCGGTGTATGAGACGGTGATCGTCGCCCTGCGGGTGATGAACGCCTCCGGCTCCCGCGAAGCTATTCGCGGCCAGTTGGCAAAGACGCTCGATCAGCTCACGCGCGAGGCGTCCAGCCTCGCCGATCACATCGACGTGACGCAGGATGCGCGGTTTCAATTCGACACGCCTACCAGCACGGACAACATCAATTATGTCTACACCAGCGGGGCTGGCGGCACCGGCACGCTGACCCGTCAGGACAGCGTCAGGTCAGCTCTCGGGCTATCTCCGATTGCGATCTTGAACAATCTGTCTTCCTTTGACTTTGATTATGCCGAACAAGGCGCCACCACGACGACGGCGAGTCCGAACGAAGACGATGTCCGGGTGGTGCATGTGACGGCCACGGTGACGAAAAACAATGAAACGATCTCCGCGTCCAGCGCGGCGTTTTTGAGAAGCTGCGATCAGGCTTCGGGAGCCGCCTGCTAAATGCGCGGCATCTTTTTTAAGCCCGGTACCCGGCGCGGCGCGACGCTGCTTGTCACATTCGTGATGATGCTCGTGCTTTCCGGTTTGGCTGTGGCCGCGGCGATCTTTTCCCGCAACAGCCTCCTCACCGGCCAGAGCCAGCTTTTGGACAAGCAAGCCTTCTACATCGCTGAGGCCGGGTGGCAACGGGCTCGCCAAGCCCTCTCCATCGGTACGTGGGTGCCGGCCCCGTCGCCAGGGTCCAGCAATACCGAAACGTTCGGCGCCGGCACGTATACGGTGACGATCGTCCATAACGCCGACAACACCTACACGATCACGTCGAACGGTTATGTGCCCAATGCCTCCACCCCGGCCGCGCAACGCCAGGTGGTGGAGAGCGCCGTCACCGTCAGCGCCAGCGGCACCAACCTCTCCCTCGGAGAGACGGCCTCGGCCTCCTCGACCAACGGGAGCAATATCGCCGCCAAAGCCATCGACGGGAGCCCAAGCACGTATTGGGAAGCCAACAACACCGGCAACAACGAATGGCTCTCCCTCGACTATGGCAGCGCCACCAGCGTGACGTTCATGAAGCTGACGGAGAAAGACAACCGGATCAACACCATCACCGTGGAGTATTCGTCCAACGGCTCCACTTGGACCGCGGTGCCGAACCTCAGTGCGATGGAGTCGCCCAGCAAAACGTGGCAGGTTGCCTTTTCGGCCACGAGCGCCCAGTATTTTCGCGTCAAATTTACCAATGTAGACAGCGGGAAGAAACCGAACATTAAAGAGTGGGAATCGTATGCGAGCAGCACCTTCAGTCAGGGAACGAGTTACTCAACGTCATGGTGAAAGCGACGAAAGCGCATCGGTGGATCGGGCTGGATATCGGCAGCACCTCGATCAAGGTGGTGGTCGTTGAACAGCCGCCAGTCGGGCCACCGCGATTTGTGCGACATCTCATTCACGCGCTGCCCATCGCGGCCGAGGCGCAGGCGGTGGATCGCGCAGGCTGGCTGCAAAGCGCGCTCAATGCGATCGGCGCGAAAGAGGTGCATGCGGTGGTGGGCGGCCCCGAGGTGCTGCTGCGCCGGATGTCGCTGCCGCTGATGTCGGCCAAGGAGCGGGCCGAGGCGGTGCGGTGGCAGCTCAAGGACGAGGTGCCGTTTCCCATTCAGCAGGCGATCGTGGATGTGCAGGTGCTGAGCGAGGTCTGGGATAAAGACGTGAAGAAACATGACGTGCTGGCGGTGATCGCCTCCGCAGAGGTCGTGCGCGGGCTGATGACGCTGGTGGAGTGCTCCGGTGCGCGGGTGGTCAGCGTGAGCTCCAGCCTCCTGGCGATGTGCCGCTGTGCGGCGCAGGTGGTGCCGGAAGCCTCGACCGGCTCGGTCGCCGTGATCGAAGTCGGCGCCTCTGACACCCATGTGGCTTTGATGAAAGACGGCCGCGTGCGTGTGACGCGCGATCTGCCGGTGGGCAGCGCCCATCTGACCGAGTCCCTGGTGGGGGTGGTGAACACGGACCATGGCGATGTGACGATCGACCATCTCGCCGCCGAGACGCTGAAACGCCACTACGGCGTCTTAGGCGACGCGGCGGAGGGACAGACCGAGGAAGGCGTGCCGTTGTTTCATCTGTCATCGCTGATGCGCCCCGTGCTCGAACAATTGGTCACGGAAGTGAGCCGCTTCTTTGATTTTTACACGGTGCAGATGAATGAAGCCGGTATCTCACGCGTGCTCCTCTGCGGTGGCGGGGCGATGCTTAGGTCGCTGCCGGCGTTTCTGGCGGAGGGCCTCGGTGTGACGGTGGAGTTGTTCAATCCGCTGATCCGTTTGGCGGATCGCCCCGTGCCGCTTGAGCCGGAGCAGGTCGCGCAGGATGGGCCGCGGCTGGCCGCGGCACTCGGCGCGGCGTTCGAGCACGGGCAAGGGCTGAGCGTGCTGCCGAAGGAGATTCGACAGGGGCGGGATGCGGCCGTCGCGCACCGCGTCTGGCGGGTGGGGGCGTATGCCGTCGCCGGGCTGGTGGCGGCGGCTGCGATAAGCCTCCACGCGATGGCGATGACGCTGACTACTCGCCTGCGCGCTCGCGAGGCCGTCTGGGCGCAGGCGGAACCCGCCTACCAGCGCGCCCGCGCGGCGATTGCCCGCAGCCGGCAGATGGAGATCGCCAGCGGCCAGGTGGAGGCGTTCCTGAATCAGCAGCCGGTGTGGGCCGGCGTGCTCAAAGAACTCGGGCGGCTCACACCGCCGACGGTGCAGTTGGAGGAGCTCGCCCTCAGCCGCGAAGACACGGCTCTCGCCGAGTATCGATTTCAGGTGCTGGCAAGCCTCGTGGGCGGGGCGAGCCAGGACGACAGCATCGCGCAGTGGATGGAGGAGATGGAGCGTTCCGCGTTCTTTGCGCGCGTCCGGATGGTGAGCGCTGAGATGCACTCCACCGCCGCCGGCCAGACGCATGTCGAACTCGAGGGAACCCTCGAATGACCAAACTGACCGTGACGGCCCAACAGCGCGTGTGGATCGAGATCGGCCTCATCTTTTTGGTGAGCGTGTTGGCGCTGCGCTTTCTGTGCCTGCCGCTGCTGGGCCGTCTCTCGACCCTGCGCGTCCGAGCGCAGGAGGTCGCGGCGCAACTCGCCGAGGGCGAGGCGATGGCTCAGCACACCTCGGCGCACGAGGCCGTGTTGGCGCAGGCCCAGCAGCGCTATGCAACGCTCAGCCAGCGGGTGGGCGCGGAAACGTCGCTCGCACGGGTGCTGGAAACCTTCAGACGCCAAGCCCAAGATCATCGGGTGGAGCTGATGACGATGCAGCCTCGGGCGTCCGCGGATGCCGCACCCGGAGCCGTCGCCTTAGGCGAGGGGCTGACGCTGCGCGAGGTGCCACTGACGCTGCAACTGACCGGCCGCTACCGCCATCTTGGGGAGTTTTTTGCCGGGCTGGACGAGGAACCGTTTACGGTGGTCGTGCGCTCGCTGAAGATGTCCCACGTCGAAGGCAGCCGCACGCAATTGCGCGCCGAATTGCTCCTGACCGTCTATCTCCCCGAGATGTCGAGCGACTCTTCCGCCAAAGCCATGACGGTGCCGCTGATGGCGTCGGAAGCCTTGGCCGCACGCGAGACCCAGCGCCAACGCGCCACGAAGCTGGCGTGGGAGCGCGAGCCGTTCGTGTCCGGCAGTTTGTCGGGCGAGGCCAGCGGCTTGGAGCTGTCCGGCATCTTGTGGGATCCGGCCCAGCCCATGGCCATCATCAACGGCCAGATGGTGCATCCGGGCGAGGAGTGCGAGGGCTATCGCGTGGTGGAGATTACGCCAGAGACGGTCACCCTCACCGACGGCACCGAAACCTTCCACCTCACCACCCTCCGCTGATTTCTGCACGTCTCAAAAAAAGAATCAACTGGTTGGGCGGCCGGCCGCCTATACGTGTTCGCCACGCGAGTCAAAAAAATCGCTATAATATCTCCCTCTACATAGAGGGAGCGCACTGCGCCGACGTAGCTCAGTGGTAGAGCAGCTGTTTCGTAAACAGCGGGTCGGAGGTTCAACTCCTCTCGTCGGCTTTCTTTTGCATTGTCAAAGGTTCAACTCCGAAGCGAAGGCCATTAAGGCCGAGCGAAGTGCCGGGACTGGTGGAGCCCCGGCCGAAGCGCCAACCATCGGGGTCGGCGCGGAGTGGCCTGGCGCCCATCGCGCCAGGCATTCCGTAGCCGCCATGATGGCGGCTACTTCACCGGGACTATGGAAGGGTTCCGGCCTCACACGGAAAAGATCCATGAAAAGAATTCTCCGCGGCTGCCGACCTTGGTTTTCTCGAACACCTGCGTGATGTATTGCTTGACCGTCTGCTCGGACAGGCGCGTCACCTCGGCGATTTCTTTGTTGCTCAAGCCCTTGAGCATGAGCCGCGCCACGTCGGTCTCCCGCTTGGTCAACGCCAGCGTGGCCAGCCCGCGATCCACGCACTCCTGCGAGGACCGCGGGAAGCGCATCACGTTCTGGATCACCTTGGCGAGGGACGCAAACGAAAACGGCTTCTCCAGCAGATAGTTGGCGCCGCTGTTCAGCGCCTCACGGGTGTACTCCAAGCTGTTGAACGCTGTGATCACAATGGCCGGAGTGAAGATATCCCGCTCGCGCAGTTTCTTCAACAGCTCAACCCCATCAAGGCCAGGCAGCCGGATGTCGATGATCACCAGGTCATACCCGCCCGGCCTGGCGATTTTCAGGAATTCCTCCGCGGTTCCAAACGCGTCGCAGTGATGCCCCGTTTCGTGGAGCTGCTCAATGAAGAGCGTGCGGGCGTCCGCATCGTCCTCCACATACGCCAGTTTCATTCGTGCCGACCCGGGATGCGGAGCGTGACGGTCGACTGGCCGTCTGTGTTGGCCAACTGCATGGAGCCACCCACCTGCTGCACCGTCCGGCGCACGAGTACTAGCCCTAACCCCAATCCCCGCGGGTTCTTCGCCAACGCTCGTCCTTGCTTGGCCAGGACGTCGTCCGGATACCGCGCGCCGGAGTTGCGCAGTTGAATGTCCACCCAGTCCGGCTGATGCGGCGCGCCGCGCGCAGCCAGATGGATGGCCCGCATCCCGTCGGCCTGCATCACGGCCTCCACCGCGTTGTTGAAGAGCGTGACGAAACACTGCTCCAGCAGCAGCGGATGCATGTAGACGACCACGGGATCGATGGTCAGCTCGCAGGCGATGTTCGCCTGATGCAGTTGCGGACGCACCTTATCTTGGATGAATTCCTGCAGCCAGGGGCGCAGCGGCACGGTCTCTCGGAGATGCATCGCCTCGCCGAAAGCGCCCCAATGCGTGAGCTGTTTGGTCACCGCGTCCAGCCGGTCGAGGTTGCGATGCAGGACGGCCGCCTGCTCGGGGGACCAGTGGTCCTTCCACCGCTCGACCGCCGCCGCCAGATTATGCAGCGGATTGCGGATTTCGTGGAGGAGGTGGGAGCTCAGGAGCTGGGCGAACACCCCGCGCTGCAAGGTGGTGTTGTCGGTTGAGAGGGCGCGATTCACGCGCGCGTGCCGGCGCATCGCATTCCACACGACGCCCGCCAAGGCGCCGAGCGCGGCGGGCAGGCAGAACACCAGCGCGTCATCGAGAATCACCACCACCTCGGGAGCGTGGAGCGCTTCGAGATCCAAGGCGTGCTCCACGATCCCGAACAGCGCCCCCAGCGCCATTCCGATGAGCGGGGTGCGCCACGGACCGGGAACCCCGCCGAACCATCCTCTGGGCGTGCGCGCCATGAACACCATCATAGCAAACTGCTCCGTTGCCGGTCTCCTACGAAAGTAGGATGGTGGACGGGCGGTGCCGAGGCTACAATACTGTTGAATAATCCACCAAGGATGCAAGCATTGAGAGGAGGGAAGAATGATGCGCCAGGTGTTCCTGGGAGCTATGTTATTGGGGACGATGTTGGTGGGAACGCGCGTGGGGATTGCCGCTGAGATGCCCGTCGCGAAGACGACGCCGGCCGCCACCTCGACCGCGAAACATAGTCAGCCGGCACGCTCCGCGGCTGCTTCGCACAAGCCGTGGTCGTCTCAGCGCAAGCATAAGGTGAGCGGTGGAACCACCGCTCCGAAGACGGCGCCGGTCCATGCACGGACGCCGGGCCAGACCGGGCAGTAAGACGTCGACACAGACACAGCAGGGAGGACGCATGACACGGAATCTCAGACAGGGACTGATCATCGGAGTCGTGGCCGGCGGCTTGATGCCGGCGGTATGGGCTGTTGAGCAAGGCAGCGCGACGGCACCGAAGAGCACGCCGGCGCCCGCCGCGTCCACAGCAAGCGCGCAGCCGGCGGCGATCGAGGGCTCGATCACGGCCGTGGATCTGCAAGCGGCCGCACCCACGCTCACAATCCGCGCGGCGGATGGCAAGCTGTGGACGCTGAATCTGGATCTCAAGAGCAGCTCAGTGTGGCGGGATAGTCAACTCATCAAGCTGGATGAATTAAAGCCTGGGCAATCGGTGAAGGTTCGTCATCTGATGGTGGGCGGCCAGGACCTGGCCCAATCCATTCGGATGACACCGGTCCCCAAACCGGTGGCGAGTACCACCTCGACCCGCACCTCCGGGTACTAAGCGTTCCTCCGTCTCTGGCACAAAGCCGCGGTGTCCTGCCGCGGCTTTGTTGCTTTACATCCCTCGCTGGTGATGGACGCCGGACGCGGCGGGCGGCCGGTCGGGTGAGTTCTCCGTTAGGTCGCGTCCTCCTGTCTTATTTTTTCAACACCCTGATTGTCCAAGGAAGATTGGACGATAGGCGTTCTATCTCAATAAGCCAACTCACTGTTTATAACTTATGTGATGATAATGGATTATGAGTGAAGAGATATTTTCATGTGAACAAAGCGCTGCGATGGCATGTAATAAGCTTCCTATGACTGTCTAGGACAGTCCTATAAATTTCTAATGAATCAGGAGGCGTGAGGTGGGAGAACGAGTCACGATTACAGAAGTCGCCAGGGTGCTTGGGGTGACCACCAAAACCATCACCCGCTGGGAGAAGGCTGGCAAGGTCAAGCGGGCCAAGCGGGATTGGCGGGGCTGGCGAGTCTACACAGAAACCGAGTTGCAAGAACTCAAGGGCTTCACGGAAGCGGTCTACTAATCATGATGAAGGGGGCCTGAGCATGAAAAAGCACAGATGGTCGTGGGGTCTGCTGGTGGTCGTGGGAGCGGTGGTGGTCGCCTCCCATGCCCTGGCAGATGAGGACGACGGGGCCTTGATTGGCTACCAGCCTCTCATCGCACAGTCTGGTGGGCTGCCGGTGCCGGCGGGGCCACCGAGCACTCCTCCACCCGGATCATCTCAGCCGACCGCCTACGACTACACGACCTGGATGGTGGGCGAGGGTCCGTACACCTTGGGCCGCGATGATGTCGTGCAGATTGATGTGCGCAATCAGCCGCTCTTCAGCGGGTCGTTCGTGGTCGGCCCGGACGGGTCTATCCAATACCACTCCCTGGGCGATGTGCCCGTGGCCGGCAGGACGAAATACGAGGTCCAGCACATTCTCGCCACGCTCCTTGAGCGGTATATCCGCATGCCGGCGGTCAACGTGTCCATCATGGCATACAACTCGAAAGCGGTTTACGTGGTCGGCGAAGTCGGCCGCCCCGGTCGGTATATCATGCGGGGCGATGTGATTAAGCTGCGGGAGGCGATCATCGCCGCTGGGCTGCCCACCGAATATGCCGCCTTGTGGCGCGTGCACATCATCAAGCCCAGCCTGGAGGCCCCGCAGGTGCGCACGATCAACCTGAAGAATATCCTCTACAGGGGCAAGCTCAAGGACGATATCAATCTCTACCCAGGGGAAATCGTGGTCGTGCCGTCCACGGTCCTGGCGTCAGTGAGCCGTTTCCTCAGCCAATTGTTGAATCCGTTTGCGCGCACCGCCGTGGCCGCCCGGAGGGTTGGACTCTGATGGTGCCGACCGACGCCTCGATCAGTTGGCAGGATTACTTGGCGATCGTCGTGCGCCGGCGGTGGTTCTTTACGATCCCCTGTGTGAGCATCGTCGTGATCGCACTGGTCGTGGGGCTGTTCCTGCCGCGCATCTTTCGGGCGGAGACGATCATCCTGGTCCAGGAACCCAAGACGATGAACCCGTTGATGAAGGGCCTGGCCATGTCCAGCTCCATGCGCGACCGGTTGCCGGCACTGCGCGAAGAGATCGTGAGCTGGACGAGCCTGAGCCGGCTGGTCCATGAGCTGCAATTCGCTCCCCGCCTCAAGAGCCCCGTGCGGTTTGAGGGGATGATCAAGCAGCTCCAAAAGGATATCGCCGTGCAGATGCACGGAGCCGATCTCCTCAGGATCAGCTACGAGCATGAAGATCCGCAGTTGGCCCAGCGGCTGGTCAACACGCTCTCGACGATTTTCCTTGAGCGCAGCATCGAGGCCCAATCCGCGGAGACCGACACGGCCTTAACCTTCATTGAGCAAGAGTTGGCGGTGTACAAGAAGCAGCTCGAAGACTCCGAGGGGGCCCTGCGCGAGTTCCAGGAGCTCTACACCACGCAGATGCCGGTCGCCACGCAACTCAACGACCAGATTGTCATCCGTGAAGTGGAGCTGGCCAACCTGTTGATTGAAAACACGCCGGAGCATCCTGAGGTGGTGGAGCTTAAGCGCCGCATCCAGGAGCTCAAGGACCAGCGCAACGCCGAGCTCAAGCGGTTCATCGCCAGCGCCATCGCGAAGGGCCGCGATCCGGCGCTGTATGAGGATCTCGTGCGCACCTTGGATGACGCGAGTGCAGAAGCCGGCGCCCTAGCGAGCTCCGATGGCCGTCGAGCCCGAGAAGCCTACGCGGCGTGGGTGACTCAGATGGACCATCCGCTCATCGCCGCCCAGGAGCTCACGAGCCCCCCGATGCCACTCCTCCAGGTGAATGGCGAGGCGCCGGGTGTTGGCCTGCCCATGGCCGGGGCCTCCAACGCGACGTTGGTGTCGCTCGCACCACTCCAAGGGCAGGAACTCGCGCGCCTGAACCGCGATTACAAGGTCAACGCTGCGACCTATCAGAACCTGCAACAGCGCTACGAGCAGGCGCGGATCACGCAGCGATTGGGCAAGTCCGACGAGGGCCTGAAGTTTCGGATCCTGGAGCCGGCGCGCCTGCCGCTCAAACCCATCAAGCCGAACCTGCTGCATCTCTTCGTGCTCTCGCTGTTGCTCGGCGCTGTGGTGGGTGTGGGGGTGGCGTTCATCGCCGAATACGTGGATCAATCCTTCCAATCCGCCGAGGACGTTCAGGCGGCGCTGGCGGTTCCCGTGTTGGGCTCGATCTCCACGATTGTGACTGCGCAGGATGTGGAGGCCTGGCGCGCGCGCCGTCGGACGTGGTGTTCCGCCACGCATCAGTGGCAGTCCCTTCGGCTGCGTGTCTTCGCACCGCTTCGCACCTATTGCGGAGGGCGGCTCGATGCGCTGTTAGTACGGTGGAAACTCTAATGTACGAAGCATTTTTCGGATTGCGCGAACACCCATTCAACATGACGCCGGACACGCGGTACTTCTACCCGTCCGCGAAGCATCGGGATGCGCTCAACCATATGGTCTATGCGATCCAGGAGCGGCGCGGCTTTGTGGTGATCACCGGCGAGATCGGCTCCGGCAAGACGACGCTCTCGCGCATGCTCCTCCAGCAACTGGATGGCTCGACGAAGACCGCCATCATCCGCAACACGCACGTCAGCGCCAAAGACCTCATCGCGAATACCTTAGAGGAGCTCGAAGTGGCCTTCCATCCGCACAGCACGAAGCGGCGTCTTGTCAGCCTCCTCAACAGCTTTGTGGTTGAGCAGCTACGGGAAGGGAACAATGTCGTGTTGCTCATCGATGAGGCCCAGAACCTCACGCCCACGGTGCTGGAAGAAGTCCGGATGTTGTCCAACCTCGAAACCGAGACGGACAAGCTCATCCAAATCATCCTCATGGGCCAGCCGGAACTCAAAGCCAAGCTGTGGCTCAAAGATCTTACGCAGCTGCGCCAGCGGGTGACGCTGCACTACCACCTCGCACCGCTCGATGAGGTTGAAGCGGGGGCCTACATCAGCCACCGACTGCACGTCGCGGGCGGAAACGGCCAACCCCTCTTCGCGTCGGATGCGTTGGCGCGCATCTTCTATCACACGCGGGGAGTCCCGCGCCTCATCAACGGGTTGTGCGACCGGGCGTTGTTGACCGGCTATGTGAACGACGAGAAAACAATCGGACGAGGGATCATCGATGAAGCGGCTGGGGAACTCCCCGCCTTAATCGAGACCCCGGCATGAGGAGTCGATGAGCAAAATCACAAACGCCTTGGAGAAAGCCGCGCGGGAACGGCTGAGGGGTGCCCCGATGCGAAGCCTCAAGGTCGCTCCCCCCGAGCGCTCGGGAGCGGTCGATGCGCTCGAGCGGGTGACGATGGACCCCCACATCGTCAGCGCCACCGATTCAAACTCACCCATCGCCGAACAGTACCGGATTTTGCGCACGAACCTCCAGGCGCTCATGACCCGCCCCGGGCCCAAGGTCATCGCCGTGACCAGCGCGGTCCACAGCGAGGGCAAATCCGTGACGGCGCTCAACCTGGCCCTGACCTTCGCCAGACAGGAGCACCTCAAGGTCGTGCTCGTGGATGCCGATTTGCGCAAGAGCTCCCTGCATGCCTGGTTAGGTCTTGGCGAGCGTTCAACGGGGCTCTCCACCATGCTGCTCCAGGGTGGGCAACTCAACGGCGAACTGGTGCGGCTCACAGAGCCGCCGCTGGCGATCCTGCCCGCCGGGCCGCCTGTCGAGCATCCCACGGAATTGCTGGAGTCCTCCAACATGAAACGACTGCTGGCCACACTCAAAGCGCAGTTTGATCTGATCCTCATCGATACCCCGCCGGTCCTGCCGGTGGCGGATCTTGGGAGCCTCGCGGCGCACGTTGATGGCGTGTTGTTAGTGGTGCGAGCCGGGAAGACCCAGCGCAAGACCGTCGAGCGGGCCCAGGCGCTGCTGGCCCAGGCCCACGCCAAGCTCTTGGGCTGTGTTCTCACGCATGTCGAGTACTACCTGCCAGGCTATTACCGCGCCTATCACTACTACCAACGCGCCAACGCGCCAACGCGCTAGCGCGCTCACTCATGCTTACGCATGTACGCGAGCTCATCCGCTACCGCGATCTGGTGATCAGTCTCGCCCTCCGAGACATCAAGGTGCGCTACCGCCAAACAGTGCTGGGGATCGCCTGGGCGGTCATCCAGCCGCTGGCGTTCATGGTGATCCTCTCGCTGGTTTTCGGCAAGTTCGGCAGGATCGGCTCCGATGGCACGCCGTATCCGCTGTTTTCCTACACGGGATTAGTGCCGTGGACCTTTTTTGCCACAGGGCTGGGCCTGGCCGTGAATTCGGTAGCCGCCAACATGAATCTCGTCAAGAAAATCTACTTTCCCCGCGAGGTATTCCCGATCGGCGCCTTGATCGGCTGCTTCGTAGATTTCCTGGTGGCCGCATCCCTGGTCGCCGGCCTGATGGCGTGGTATCGCTATCCGCCGAGCGTGCAACTGATTTGGCTGCCGTGGCTCATTGCGCTGGAGGTGGCCTTTGTGTTGAGCCTTGCGCTCGTTGCGGCGGCCATGAACGTCTTCTATCGAGACATCAAATACATCATCCCGCTGTGCATCCAGCTAGGCATGTTTGCCACCCCGGTGATTTACTCAGTCTCCAAGGTGCCTGAGCACCTGCGGCCGTGGTACATGCTCAACCCCATGGCGGTGGTCATCGACGGCATGCGCCGTATCGTGCTCCACGGCCAGCCGCCGGAGCTCGCGCCGCTCGTGACCTCGACCGTGCTTGTTGGCGCGCTGTGCGTCGCCTCCTACGCGTATTTCAAGCATGCGGAAGTGAAGTTTGCAGATTTGATATGAACCCAATTGAATTCTCTCGCGTGTGGAAACGATACCGCATCGGCTCCAAGCACGACAGCCTGCGCGATGCGATTCCATCGCTGTTCAAGCGCTGGTCTGGCCGCAATGGCCATGCGATCCGGGAAGACGAATTCTGGGCGCTGCAAGATGTCAGCTTCGAGGTGCACAAGGGCGAGACGCTGGGCATCATCGGGCCTAACGGCGCGGGCAAGAGCACCGTCTTGAAGCTGCTCTCGAGGATTTCGCAGCAAACCAAAGGCGACATCCGCGTCAATGGTCGTCTGGCTGCGCTGATTGAAGTCGGTGCCGGCTTCCACCAAGATCTCACTGGCCGCGAGAATATTTATCTCAACGGGACGATCCTCGGCCTGCGCCACCGCGAAATCGATAGATTGTTCGACTCGATCGTCGAGTTCTCTGAGCTTGAGAAATTCCTCGACTTGCCGGTGAAGCGCTATTCCTCCGGCATGGTGGTGCGGCTGGGTTTTGCGGTGGCGGCCCATGTGGATCCCGAGGTGCTGCTCATCGACGAGGTGCTGGCGGTGGGGGACCTCTCCTTCCAGCAGAAGTGCATGCAGCGGATCACGGAGTTGAAGGATCGCGGCGTGACAATGATTTTTATCTCTCACAACCTTGATGCCGTTCAGCGCATCTGTGATCGCGCGCTGCTGCTGGACAAGGGGCGCGCCGTGCAGGCAGGCGAGCCGGCGGAGGTCGTGACTGCCTACCGCAATCGGATGCTGCGCGCGCCGCAGACTGCCGGCGCTGGACAGAAGTTGAAGCAGGCGACAGGGCTGGTGGACGGCCTTCAGGATGTGCAGGTTGTGGTGGTCGGCCCGGACGGGCAGCCCCGGCAGGACCTTGGTCCCGGCGACCCGTTTGCACTGGACGTTCGCGTGTCGACAACGCGCGCGATCGAGGATCCGTCCCTCACCATCACGATCCAGCGGGTGGACGGTCTGCTGTGCCATGAGACCTCCACGCGCGCCGCCGGCTTGTCCTGGCCGAGCTGGTTGGGAGAGGAGCATTTGCGGCTGACGTTCCCCAAGCCAAGTCTCGGGCCAAACACCTACCATGTCAGCGTGGCAGTATTCGAGCACAACAACCCGGTGCCACTGGCCCGGCTTCGCAATGTTGCAACGTTCCAGGTGACGCACGCCGGCGGCGGGTGTGGCGTCGTGCACATGGAGGCGGTGTGGCAAAACGGTATCCAGGCAGGGAGCGGCGCTTAAATGGACACGCCGGAACGGCCGGCCACTCGACAGGCCAGCGCGATCCAACTGGTGAAGCCGTATCTTGGAATCGGCTATTGCCTGTAGCGCGCGATCGGGGATAGCTGCGCATGAAACATTCCAACTGGCCGAGGGCATTTGTCATGGATTCCGACCCCCAGGCCCTGTCTGTCGTGCGGGATTTGGGCCGCCACGGCGTGCCGGTGACGGTGCTGACTTACAATCCGCATTCGCCGGGCGCGCATTCGCGTTTTGCGACGACGCATGCGCTGCCGCGGATCGATGAAAATGAGCAGCTGTGGCTGTCGCACCTGGTGCATGAGGGGCGCCGCTCGCCGTCTGACAGCGTGCTGATCCCGTGCACCGACCGATTCGTGGAATTCGTGTCCCGCAATCGCGGCCTGCTCTCACCGTTCTTCCGCATTCCGCTGCCGTCGGCCTCGATTCTAGAGCGCATTATGGATAAGCGCACGCAGTACCAACTCGCCAGAGGCGCCGGCGTGCCGATCCCGGCTACGCTCTATCCGCGCACCGAGTCCGACCTGGAGCGGCTCTGCCGCGAGGGCTGGGAGTTTCCCTGCATCATGAAGCCGTCCAAGCCGCACTTGTGGGTTCGGTCCTATCAGAACGGCTATAAGCTGCTGATCGCTCGCTCCTACGACGAGCTGCTGGCCGGTTTCCGCGACGCCAGCGCGCGGGGGCTGGATGTGATCGTGCAGGAGCGCATCCCAGGTGATGAGTCGACCTTGTATTCGGTCTACTTCTACGCGAATACCCGGGGTGAATTGCTGGGCGCCGGGGTGGGGCGCAAGCTGCGACAGTTTCCGCCGGGGATGGGCAACGGGACGCTGCGCGAAAGCGTGGATGAGCCGCGGGTCATTGAGCTGGGGCGCCGCATGATTCAGGCGTTCGGATTCCATGGAATCGGGAATGTCGAATTCCGGAAGGATCCTCGTGATGGTGAATTCAAGTTAATGGAAATGAACACGCGGACGGGGCTGGGGGAGGGCGTGGTTATTGACGGCGGGCTGCATCTGCCGCGTTTGGCCTATCAGGACCTGATCGGCCGGCCGCTGCTGGTGCAGTTTGGCTGTCGCGCAGGCGTGAAATGGTGGTATCTGGAAACCGACTTCCGGGCGTTCAAGGCCTACCGCAGGCGAGGGGAGCTCTCATTGTGGGGATGGGTTCGCTCGCTCCTGGGCGTCCGCTCCTTTGCGCACTTCGCGTGGGATGACCTCACACCGTTTATCGTGGCGATGCGGACGTTTCTGTGGAAAGTCCGCACCGGCGCGATCTAGCCCAGCTCATGCCCACCGTTAGCGTGATCATTCCGACGCACAACCGCGCAGCGATGCTGCGCGAAGCTATCGACAGCGTTTTGGTCCAGACATATCAGGACTGGGAGCTGCTCATTGTGGATGACGGTTCGACTGATGAGACGGCGAAGGTTGTCGCGGCCTACCGGCAGTGTTGTTCAGCTATTCAGTATGTGGTTCAGCCGCCGCAGGGACAATTCGCCGCGCTCAATACCGGCTTGGCGGCTGCGAACGGAACGTATGTGGCTTTTCTTGATGACGATGATTGGTGGCTGCCGAAAAAGCTAGCCGTCCAATTGGAGATGCTGGAGCGTGATCCGGCATTGGGATTTGTCTACTGCGTGATGTGCGTCCAGGGCTCAGGCGCAGTGCCCGGAACGCTGAAGCCTGCGCAGCACTGGCCGGATACCTATGAGGCGCTGCTTGCGCACAGCTTCATTCCAATGACGGCCCTCGTGCGCCGCTCCTGCGTGACGGAGGCGCAGGGATTCGATCCCGTGCTGGAGCTGGCCGGCGACTACGACTTCTGGCTGCGGATTGGCTGCCGGCATGCATTTGCCTCAACGCCCGAGCCGCTGGCAATCGTGAGGCGGCACGGCACCAACAAGAGCGCCAACCGCGGCCCGCGGCTCTATCAGGCACATATCCGCATTTTCGAAAAGTTGCTGGCCAATCCGGCGCTGCGGCTGCCGTACCGCGCCCTGGCCATCCGCCGGCTGGCGAAAGAGTGGTATCTGCTGGGCCGCGCGTACTGGCTCTTGCGGCAACCGTCCGAAGCCGCCACCGCCTTTGCGCAGAGCCTGCGCCTTGATCGGAACGTGGGGGGCGCCTTCATTGAGCCGACCGACGGGTGGGCGATGCGGCTGTGGAAGATGCTGAAGCCGTACGCCGCGACCGGCAGGGCCGGTCTGGCGAGCGTGGGGCTTCGATGATCACCGTCCTCTATCTTGAGACCGGCTCCGGCTACGGCGGCTCGGCGCAGAGCCTGGCCGGGCTGCTGTCGGCGATTGACCGATCGCGCATCCGGCCGATCGTCGTGGCCTACGAAGAGGGCAGCGGCATTGCAAAGATCCGTGCGCTGGGAGTGCCCGTCACGGTGGTGGGGCCAGGGGCCGCTCGCACGCGCGGGTATGCGGCGTTGCTGTGGGCGTGGCTGACGCGCGAATGGCCGCGCGCGTGGGCGCTGGAGCGGCTGATCCGCGCGGAAGGCGTGGACCTTGTGCATTTGAACACCGACATCTACTCAACGGTCGCTGGCTTGTGGGCGGCGCGCTGGACGCGCCGGCCGGTCGCGTGCCATATTCGGTTGACGAGGCCATTGACACGATTGGAGCGTTGGTTGGGACGATGGGCGAACGCCATTATTGTTCCAACGGAAGAGGCAAAAGCCTTCTACCGGCGTTGGTGGCCGGCCCAACGCCTTGAGCGCATCTGGAACGCCGTAGAGATTCCGAGCCAGCGGGTTCGACCGGATAACGGCCGTGCCGCGCAAGGAGGCCCTCGGGTTGGATTGGTGGCTCGATGCGTTCGCGGGAAGGGCTATGAAGAATTCCTCAGGGCTGCGGCGTTAGTTCGACAGCAATGGCCCACCGCGCAGTTTTCCGTTATCGGAAACGGGCCGGGTGGTGACGCTGTGTATGAACGGCGGATGCGCCACTTGGCAGACGTCCTCCTGCTGAATGGCGCGTTAACGTGGGAAGGGTGGAAGAACAACATGCCGGAGATGTACGACCATCTCGACATCGTGGCGCAGGTGTCGACGACGTTTCCGGAAGGATTCGGCCGCGTGGCGATTGAAGCGATGGCAATGGGCAAACCGGTGGTGGTCACGGCTCTGCCGGTGTATCAGGAGGTGGTGGGAGACGCAGCGGTCGTCGTTTCGGTCGGCGATGCGCAGGCGCTTGCGGATGCCATCCTCGGGCTGTTGCGCGATCCTTCCCGGTCGCAGGCGTTGGTCCAGCAAGGCCAGCGGCGGGTGCTGGAGCGCTTCAGTCTGCCTGCGCAAGCGCAGCGCATCATGGCGCTCTATGACGAAGTGTGCCGTCCATGAGCACGGCTGCCGTCGCTCTCGCATCCCTTCGCTCGCAGGAGATCGACAAGCGGTTCTGGCCGCTGATGGCGCTGATCGGCCTGTTCGGATTTCTCGTCGTCAAGGAGGTGCAGATTCCCTCCAGCCTTCTGGCGACCTTCGCGGGTCTTGGGTTGGTGGTGCTGCTGTTCTTGGGCCTGCGCTCGCCGGAGCTGTGCCTTTATGTGCTGATTGCCTACATCCCGTTCAGCGGTGTGTTGGTCGGCGATTTTGGGACACAGGCCATAGCGTTCAACCTCACCAATGTGCTGACGGCAGCCGTGCTCATTGCCCATGCGCTGCGCCAGACGGCGCGCAACCAGCCGGTCCTCCAGGGCGCGCCGATGAACAACGTGGTGCTGCTGTTTGCGCTGCTGGGCGCGGTGTCGCTGGCGCACGCGGGCTGGACGTATGGCTCCTGGTATGTGATCGAGTTGGTGACCTCGCTGAAGCGCTGGCTGACGCCCATCTTCTTCTATTTCCTCACGTTCTGGATCGTCCGCGACCGCCGGACGCTCAACACCATCATCGTGCTGATCATGGTGGCGGTGACCATGGTGGGGATGATGGCCGTGTGGGACTACATGCAGGTGGGGCCGAACACGAGTTTGGAGCATTCACGCATCGGCGCCATCACCGACAATCCCAACACGCTCGGCGCCTTCTTCAACTATTATATGTTTCTGATCGTTGGGTTCTTCCTCACGCTGCGCAAGAGCCGCCTGCGCACCTGGCTGCTGCTGATTCCGATTCTGATCTGCATGCGGGGCATCATGGTGACGTTTTCCCGCGGTGCGTATTTAGCCTTCGCGGTGGCCGCGCTGGCGGCGTGCTGGTTCCGCAGCAAGATCCTCTTTGCGGTCGCGGTCGTCGCGCTGGCGCTGGCGGTGGCGAACCCAATGATCCTGCCGTCCGGCGTGCGTTACCGGCTGGGGCAGACGGTGGAGTCTGGCCATCTCTCGCGTCTGTCTGAGGAACCGCTTGAAGAGTCGCTGGAGGCCAGCGCCGCCAACCGGATCGCCATCTGGAAGGGCGCCCTGGCCATGATCCGAGAGCATCCGATGTGGGGCGTGGGCTATGGCGCGTTTCCGTATCGCATCGGATCGTACACGGAGGACCGGCAGCGGGGGCGGGATGCGCACAACAGCTACTTACTGATTGCCGCCGAGATGGGCATCCCGACGCTGCTCGTCTTTCTCTTGGTGCTGGCGGTGGCCGGGCGCTACTTCGGTTGGCTGCACACACACGCCAAAGATCCGTTCTTGAAGGCGACCTCGCTGGGACTGCTGGCCGGGTTGTGGGGGTTGCTCGTGGCGAACCTGTTCGGCTCGCGCATGGATGATCAAGCCGTGTCGAGCTATTTCTGGGTGCTGTGCGGCCTGGCGATGCGGGCGGTGGTGCTTGAGCGTCAAGCCCGTAGAGGGGCAGGGGGCAGGCCCGCCCCGGCAAGCGTTCTCGGCGGGCCGGGGAGACGGGGGGCAGGGGTGAAGTTGGCATGAAGGGGATGCTTGGCGTGATCGTGTCGCAGTTTCCGGAGCTGCACGAAACGTTCATCGTGCGCGAGCTGGCGGCGCTGCGGGATGGCGGCGTGCTGTTGCGCATCTATTCGCTGAAGCGCTGCCGTGATCGGATCGTGCATCCGGAGGCGCAGGCGCTGATCCCGCTGGTGACGTACGTCGCCTGGGACGATGCCTCCGTGTGGCTGCGGGCGCTGGTGATGGCTCTCAGCCATCCGCTCAACGCCTGTGTCGCGCTGGGATGGGCGTTGCGCCACCATGCCTGGCCGCTGGGGACGCTGGGCAAGGCACTGACGGTGTGGATGCAGTCGATGGTCCTGGCCCCCATGATGCGCCGCGATGGCGTCGCGCATGTGCACGCCCACTGGGCCACCATGCCGACCACGGCCGCGGTGCTCGTCTCGCGGTGGCTGGGGTGCCGCTTCAGCTTCACGGCGCATGCCTGGGACATCTTCGTGCGCAATCCGTCGCTGAAGGTGAAAGTCCAACTGGCGGCGAAGGTCATCACCTGCACGGAGTACAACCGCCGCTATCTGTCGCACTTCTGTCCGGACCACAAGAGCAAGATCGTGCTGAATTATCACGGCGTGGACCTCGCCAAGTTCCAAAAACCCCCTTGCCCCTCGCCCCTCGCCCCTTGCCCCTCGCCCCTGTTTGTGTCGGTGGGGCGGCTCGTAGAAACCAAGGGCTATGACGTTCTGATCGAGGCGTATCGATTGCTCAAGGAGCGCGGTGCTGAGTTCCGCGCGGTCGTCGTGGGAGAGGGGCCCTTGCGTGCCGCGGTCTTGCGCCAGATCCATCGTGCGGGGCTGGACGGGTGCGTCGAGGTCCGCGGTGTGTCGATGCAGGACGATCTGCGGCGCCTCTATGCGCAGGCGTCAGCGTTTATTCTTCCCTGCCGCATCGCTGCCAACGGGGACCGCGACGGCATCCCGAACGTGATCTTCGAGGCGATGGCGATGGGCCTGCCGGTGGTGGCGACGCCAGTCTCCGGCATTCCCGAGGCGATCCACGACAAACGTAATGGCCTGTTGGTACCGCCGGGCGATTCGGTGGAATTGGCGGAGGCGCTCTCGCTGTTGATGACGCGCAAGGGTCTGGCGTTCGTGTTGGGCGATCACGCCCGGATGTGGGTGGAAGCGGAGTTCGACGCCCGCGAGCACATGCGCCGTCTTCTTCAACAGATGAAAAGCCTCTTGGAGGGGACAGGGGGCAGGGGACAGGAGACTCGGAAGATTTTATACGTGATCTGGTCTCTCGGCTTAGGAGGCGCGGAGCAGGTAGTCATCCGATTGGCGGCTGGTCTGGACCGGAAGCGATTCCATCCGGTCATCTGCTGCCTGAACGAGCCGGGTCCGTTTGCGAACCAGGCCGCGGAGCACGGCATCGAAGTGGTCGCGCTCCACAAGCGCGGGCCCTACGACTTACGTGTCATTCCGCGGCTGATCCGCGTCATCCGCGAGCGACGGATCGACATCGTCCACACCCATCTGTGGGGCGCGAACCTGTGGGGCCGTCTTGCCGCGAAGCTGGCAGGCGTGCCGGTCATCATCACTGAACACAACGTCGATGTGTGGAAGCGGTGGCATCATGTGGTATTGGATCGGTGGTTGTCGCGATGGACCGCGCGCTTGCTCGCCGTGTCGCAACACGTCCGTGAATTTTATGAAGCGCACGGGATTGGCCTAGGGCGGTGGCAGGTCATTTATAACGGCGTTGACACGCCCCCCACCCCCCCGTCCCCCGCCCCCCGGGACGTGGTGGGATGGATCGGGCGGCTGGTGCCGGCCAAGGCGCCGCAGGTCTTCCTGGAGGCGGTGGCGCGCGCGTCGCATCAGGTGCCGCGGCTGAAGGCGCTGATCGTCGGGGATGGCCCGCTGCGCGCGGAGCTCGAAGCGCAGGCACGCCGGTTGGGAATCAGCGATCGCGTCATCTTTGCCGGCCTTCGCCAGGACGTGCCGTCGCTCTTGACCGGGATGGAGGCGCTGGTCTTTTCCTCGGAGCGCGAGGGATTGTCCATCGCCATGCTGGAAGCGATGGCTGCCGGCACGCCCGTCATCGCCACGCGCGTCGGCGGGACGCCGGAGCTCATTGAAGACGGGCGGACCGGTCTCCTCGTGCCGTCCGGCGATGCGCGCGCGTTGGCGGAGGCCCTCGCCACGGTGCTGCGCGATCCAGCGCTGGCGGACCGCCTGCGCCAATCCGCGCGCGAGCGCATCGAGCGCGAGTTTTCCCTGCGTCGCATGATCGAGGCGCATGAGCACCTTTATGAAGGGGCAGGCCCGCCCCGGCAAGCGCTCTCGGCGGGCCGGGGAGACAGGGGTCGGAAAGTCGTTCACATTATCGACGACTTGGGCGTGGGTGGGGCGCAGCGGCAGCTCGTGGAGCTGGTTCGCGCGCTGGATCCGAACGAATTTGCCGTTGAGGTGATCAGCTTGTCGGACGGACGGACCGCGCATGCCGAGGCGATTCGGCAAGCTGGCATTCCGCTTCATGTCATTCCGCAATCCGGATTCTGGTCGTGGCCAACGCTGATCCGGCTGACCCGTCTGCTGCGCGCGCGCCATCCGGCGCTGGTGCAGACGTGGCTGTTCACCGCCGACCTGTATGGGCGGCTGGCTGCGCGCGCGGCGGGGGTTCCAGTCGTCATCAGCACGGTCCGCAACGTCGATGACGAGAAGCCGTGGCACTACGTGGCCATCGACCGAGTGCTGGCCGGCGCGACGGATGCGTTTGTGGTCAACGCGCAGGTCGTCGGCGAGCGGTTGCGTCGGCGGGAGGGCGTGCCGGCGCGGAAGATTCACACGATTTACAACGGCGTGGATCTCTCGGCGTTTGATCCGGCGCAGACCGATGGCGCGGTGCGCGCCACGCTAGAGGCACCGCCGGAGGCAGTGGTGATCGGCGCCATCGGGCGCCTGGCGGTGCAGAAGGACCACGCGACGTTCCTGCGCGCGGCCGCGCTCGTGCATGCGCGTGTGCCGGAGGCCTGGTTTGTCATCGTCGGCAACGGACCCCTGCACGAGGAGCTGAATCGCCTGATCGCTGCGCTGGGATTGTCGGGGTGCGCGCATGTGATGGACGAATGCACGAACATCCAGGAGCTGCTCGCGGCCCTCGACATCAGCATCATCAGCTCGCGCTATGAAGGCTGCTGCAACGTGATTCTGGAATCGATGGCGATGGCCAAGCCAGTGGTGGCGACGGCGGTCGGCGGCAATCCCGAGTTGGTCGTGCCGGAAGCAACCGGCCTGCTGGTGCCGGTTAATGATCCGCAGGCGTTGGCCGAAGCCATCCTCCGCCTGGTCGGGGACCGCACCCATGCGCAGGCGATGGGACGCGAGGGCCGGCGTCGAGTCGAGGCGCACTTTACCATTCCCCGCATGGCGGCACAGACCACTGATGTGTACAGGCGGTTGATGGAATCTCGTCCATGAAACGACGGCTGCTCACGCTCGGCCTTGTTCTGCTCGGGATCGGCGTCGGCTACCGGTTGACGTTTCGTTCGGCCTCGCGCTACGCGCTCGGCAGTGCGGCATCGTCTGATGCCTCCGCGCCGGCCCCTGCCAAAGGAGAGCTTTGGCTGTCCGACTTCGAGTCTCCCAGCGAGCTGAAGCGTTGGAAATCAAAGGGGGTGGCTGCGGCGCTCAGCGAGGAGCATGCCGTCCACGGCGGCCATGCGGCGAAGCTGACATACTCATCGGCCCGAGAGACCGCCTTCAAGATGGAAGAGTATCTCGCCAATGACGCCGCGCGCTCGGATTGGCGGCCGTACCGGACGCTGGTCTTCGACATCTACAACGACTCCTCCAAGCAGGAAAAATTTCTAGTCGGCCTCAAAGACAAAGCCGGCAAGCGCTACAAAGAAAAACTGATACTCAAAGGCAAATCCGCCAAGCGCATCACCGTGCCATTGCGGGACATCGCCTCCACCATCGATCTCGCGCACGTCGTGCAGGTCAACCTGTTCCGCTGGGCGCCGAAGAACGAGGCAACGGTGTATCTGGACGGGGTGCGCCTGATCAGCGACGACGGCATCGTAGGCCAGTCCTTGGCAGGGGTCTCGCGGGCCTCTGCGCCATCGCTGACTTCCGAGGGCGATCTGTGGCTGTCTGATTTTGAGTCGGAGGAGGAGCTCGGCGAGCGCTGGGAGCTTAAAGGCGTCAGCGCCGAGCGGGTCCGCGAGCAAGCCGCGCATGGGCAGTACGCCGTGAAGGTGACATTTGAAGGAGGCGGCGCGCCGGTCTTCAAGCTTGAGGACTTTCTGCAGCGCGACACGCAGTATTCCAACTGGAAGCCGTATGCCGCCTTGCAGTTCACGGTCGCCAATGCCCAATCGTCTCCGGAGAAACTCTTGATCCAACTGAAGGACATCGAGGGCAAACGCGTCAAACAGACGCTGCGGCTGGAGGCGAATGAAGTCAAGCACGTGACGATCCCGCTGGCAGAGACGGGCATGTCGCTGGGCAACGTCATCCAGTTCAACATCTTCCAATGGGAGCCCAAGTCAGCGGCGGCGTTTTATCTCGACGCTGTGCGCCTCACGCGCGACGCGTCCGGCATTCCGAAGCGTCGACCATCGGGGTCGGCGCGAAATGCCGGAACCGATGGGGTTCCGGCCGCGGCCGCCACGATGGCGACCGCTCCAGAGCCGGCGTTCAGGCTTGCGAAGGCGTCACCCACGCCGAATCAGCTCGGCGGATTGCGCTTCGCCGCGGAGGTCGCCCGATGGCAGGTGACCGATCCGTCAACCGGACAGCCGGTGGTGCGCGTGCCGATCGAGCTCGTCGGCCCGGAGATGCCGCTGTCGGCGGGATTCTCCGTTTCAGGCGGCATTCCGTTTGCGATGGGGCAATGCTCCCCTGAGGCCGCGATTCGGCTGACGGATGCCTCCGGCTTGGCGTGGTCGGCACAGACGAGAACGCTTGCGAGATGGGAAGACGGCAGCGTGAAGTGGCTGCTGGTGACCACGCAGATCCCGCCGCGCGCGGCCGGCCGCCAGGTGTGGCTGGAGTACGGCAAGTCCGTGACGGCGCCGGTGCCGCCGGCATCGCGGGTCGTCGTTGAGGAGACGCCAGATTCCGTGACGGTGACGACCGGCCCGTTGCGCTTTGGCATCAGCCGGCAGCAGTTCCGGCTGTTTGAATCGGCGGCGGTGGATCGCAACGGCAACGGCCTCTTCGAAGAGGCCGAGCGTTTGGCCGGCCCCGGCGATCTGGTGGTCAAGCACGGCAACACGGAGTTCCGCAGCTCCAACGAGACGAAAGACTACACGCTCACCGTCGAGGAATCAGGCCCCTTGCGCGCGACGCTGAAAGCGTCCGGCTGGTTGCGCGATAAAAGCGGCAAGGGCTTTTGCCAATTTATCGTGAGGATCCAAGCCTTCGCCGGGCTGCCGCAGGTCCGCCTCTACCACACCTTCATCTATACCGGCTATCCGGCGAACAAGTACCACCATGAATACAAAGACGTGAAGCTGCCGGAGAATGAAACCATCCAGGACATCAGCCTTGAGTTTCCGGTGACGACGGCCGCTGGGGCGGATTTGATCACGGCGGATGAGGCTGGGGCTACGACGCTGACGCTCAGTGAGCCGACGACGATGTCGCAACTGGCCGGCGATGCCTATCAGGTTCGTCAAGGCTCCCGCACCGTGCGCACAGGTCAGCACACGCAGGGCTGGATGCTCGTTCAAAACACGCAGGCAGGCGTGATGGTCGGCGTGCGGGACGCCTGGCAGCAGTTTCCAAAGGAATGGATCGTCGATCCGAAGACCGGTCGTCTCGTCGTGAAACTATGGCCCGCCTCAGCGGGTGACCTTGATTTGCAGACCGGGCCCGAGGCCTTCGGCCCGGATGACGTCGCGCGCGGCAGCGCCTTCGGATTGGGGAAAACGCACGAGCTCACCGTCAGCTTTCTTGGCCAGCCGATCACACCGGATGTCGCCGCCTCGATGGCCGGCTTGTGGCAGGAACCGTGGCTGCTGAGTGCTAGTCCTGAGTGGCTCGTCGCCACGGATGTCTGGGGTCAGATCGGCCCGCGCCGCGCGGGAGCCTCGGATGCGGCCGAGATGATGCTCGACCGGCTCTTTGCCTGGGCGGAGCGCCAGCCACGCACCTACGACTGGTACGGCATGCTCAACTACGGCGACACGCTGGATTGGTACCGCAACCGTGATGACGACAAGTCCTACGACGGCTGGGGCTGGCACCCGGTAGGCCGCTGGGGATGGTTTGGCTGTGAATTCATGGGCACCCACGCCGGCGTGCTGACGAGCTTCCTGCGCACCCATGAGTTGAACTATTTTCGATTCGCCGATGCGATGACGCGCCACATCATGGATGTCGATACCGTCCACTACAACACCGTCGCGAACGATCCGCGCTTGTCATCAAAAATCCCGGACACGTTTGCGAAAGTCGGCTCCATGCATCGGCACAGCGCCTACCATTGGAGCGGCCGCAACGATGAGGCGGACCACACCAACGTCACCGGCATTCTCATGTACTACTACCTGACCGGCTACGAGCGCGCCTTCGACGTGGCCAAGGAAGTCGGCAATTTCTTCTTGCAGGACCCGGTGACCTATACCCAACATCCGGATATGGCCCCCTCGCGGGCCCTCGGCAACCTGATGTGGGGAGACGTGCTGTTGTACCAGGCCACCGGCGATGCGCGCTACCGCGAGGCCGCCGACCGATGGGCCAAGGTGCTCATCGAGGGCCAGCGCCCGGACGGTACCTGGCTCGAAACCTACAATCCGCGCGATCGCGTCTGGGGTGGCCGCGTCAAAAACAACTACATTGTGTTCTACATCCTGCAATCACTGATGGCCTATCACCGTCTCACCGGCGATGAGGTGGCGGCGCAGGCCATCGTGCGAGGGACCGAGGCCATGATGGCCCGAGAACAGGAGCGGCAGCTCTTCGATGCGCTCGCCTACAGCTATCTGCTCACCGGCCAGCGGCGGTTTCTCGACGACGGCCAGCGGCGGCTGGGGGAGCACATCAAGGCCCAGCGGGTCGGCGGCGATCCGCTCTACGATGGCATGATTTATCAGAAGGCGATCTACGAGCGCGTGGCACCGGTCCTCTATCAGGTGCCGTACCTGCTGGGAGCGATGGACGCACCGGACTTTATCACCCTGCAGAGCACATTCGGCAATCAGCAGACAGCCATCCAACATCCAACATCCAACATCCAAAATTCCGGCGCTGTTTACGAAGTGCAGGTGGTGTCCTCAACGACCAAGGTACTGCCGGAGGTGCCCTCGACAATGTCGGGTGCGCGCAAGAATCCGGTGAGCCTGAGCCTGGCGCGCAATGAGTATGAGTCGGCGCAGCTGGTCGTGACATCGCCGACGACGCTTGAGCGCGTGAGGCTGGAGCCCGGCGATTTGGCGCAGGTCGGCGGGTCCGGTGTTATTCCACGCTCGGCCGTGACGTGGTCGCTGGTGGGGTTCGTGCGCACCAAACAGCCCGGCTACGCCGTCTCGCACGTCGGGTTGTGGCCCGATCCTCTGCCGGGGCCGGTGCCGTTTATCGTCAATGCCAACCAGCCCCAGCCGATGTGGCTGACGGTCTACGCCTCGCCCGCAACACCGCCCGGCGACTACGCCGGCATGGTGACGATCCGGCCGGGTAACGCGCTCGCGCACGAAGTCGAGCTGCGGGTGCACGTGTGGGACTTCGCGTTGCCGGCCACGCCGTCTCTGGCGACGGCCTTCGACGTGTATCTCAATCGACTGGAAAGCGGCTATCGCGATTTCTTTCCCGAGTGGTGGGCCTCCTGGCAGTCGCGGCAGGAGGAGTTGGCCCAGCGGGTCTACGACGATCTCCTGGCGCATCGCCTCTCGCCCATCCTCAACATCGAGCTCTCTGATGCGGCGAACACTGAGTCGCTGCGCCGCCTGAGCCGTCAGGGCCTTTCGGCCTTCGCCGTCGGCCGGCGCGGCGGCAGCTTTGAGAACAATTGGCCGAAAGATCCCGCGGCCCTGGCCCAGCTTGAGCCGGTGTACCGCGGCTACGCGCAGGAGCTGCGCGCGGCGGGGCTGTTGGATGAGGCCTACGTCTATACCTTTGATGAGCCCAAGCCGGATTCGCCGCGCGTGCCGGAAGTGACGAAGCTGATGCACCGGGCCGATCCCCAGCTGCGCAACCTCGTCGTCCTGGAAGACGGCGTCGATGCGGATGGCATGACGACGTGGCTGGCCGATGCCGACATCGTGTGCCTGCGCAACGTGACGTTTGATGCCGGCGAAGCCGAGAAGCTCACCGCACAAGGCAAAGACGTCTGGCTCTACGTCTCCGGGCCTGAGCCGCCGTATCCGACGCTGGTCATCGACTATCCGGCGATGGCCGCGCGCATTCTGCCGTGGATGTGCTGGAAGTACGGCCTCAAAGGCTTGCTCTATTGGTGCGTCAACTACTGGACGACAAACCCGTATCAAGATCCCATGAACACGACATGGCAGCAAAACGGCAACGGCCTCCTCTATTATCCCGGCCCCAACGGCCCGGTGCCGTCGATCCGTCTGGAGCTGCTGCGCGACGGAATGGAAGACTACGAATATCTGTCCCAGCTTGCCTCGCTGGTCCGGCGCGCGGAGGCTGCGGGTGTGGCACCGTCGGAGGTGGCGCAAGCCAAGACGCTCCTCGCTGTGGATCCACAGCTGGTGGAGTCCATGCGCACCTACGCGCAGGACGCCGGTGTGCTAGAGAAGAACCGACAGGCGATTGCGTCACTAATTGAGCAGCTCCAAAGCGTTCTGGAGGATCAGGGGGCGGGGGGCGGGGGGCGGGGGAGTTGAGATGCGAGTGGTCGCGCTGACGTTTCATGATGTCGCCAACGGGTCCGATGGGGCAAGCAAGAGCGATTCGTTCTATCGGATTTCGAAGGCGGAGTTTGAGCAGCTTGTCTCCTCGCTGCGCAGGCTGGGGTACCAGACGGCCAGCTCCCGGCAGTTCCGCGCCTGGCAGGCCGGCGGGGGCCAGCTTCCGGAGCGAAGGCCATCAGGGCCGAGCGGAGTGCCGGAACCGGCAAGGTTTCGGCCGGAGCGGTCGGTCGTCCTCACCTTCGATGACGGCTACGCCAGCCATTTCGAGTTGGTGGCGCCGTTATTGGTTCGGTACCGGTTCAGCGGAACATTTTTCATCTCAGCGGATCTGGTCGGGCGTCCCGGGTACATGAGCTGGGATCAGCTCCGGAAGCTGGCGTTTTTGGGCATGGAAATCGGCTCGCACGGGCTCTCGCATACGCCGCTCACACAGCTCAGTCCGTCGGAGCTGGCGCGGGAGCTCGTCACCTCGAAGCGCCGGTTGGAAGATGAATTGGGGCTTCCGGTCCGCGCGTTGGCCGCGCCGGGCGGATGCTGGAACCAGGCGGTGGCGGAGGCGGTGACGCAGGCCGGCTACGAGGCGGCGTGGGTCTCGACCATCGGCACCAATGGCCCAGACACCAACCCTCTGGCGCTGCGGCGCGTGGTGGTGCGTCAGCCCTTCTCGGCGGAGCGGATCGTCTCGATGGTGGAAGGATGGGAGCCGGCCTTCTGGTGGGCGGCGAATCAACAAGCGGCCATTCGAGGGCTGAAGCGGATGCTGGGGGTGTATCGGTATGAACAGCTCAAGCGCCGACTGGTGCCGAATGCCTGAGCGGATTTGAGAATCCAACATTCGATGATGGCTCTTCTCTTTCTGATTTCTTTCCTGACCCTGGCCTATATATATGTAGGCTATCCGCTGCTGGTGTGTCTGCTGGCGCGGCTCTTCGGCCGGGAGCCGCACGCCGCCGACATCACCCCATCGGTGTCGCTGCTAATTGCGGCCTTCAACGAAGAGGCGCACATCGACGCGAAGCTGCGCAACAGCTTAGCACTCGACTATCCGCGGGACCGCCTGGAGATCGTCGTGGCGAGCGACGGCTCAACCGACGGCACCAACGCCATCGTCGAGCGCTTCCGGGCGCAGGGGGTCACGCGGCTGGCGATGCGAGACCACGTCGGCAAAGCGTCCCTGCTTAGCCGGACGGTGCCGCTGGTGCAAGGAGAGATCCTCGTCTTCTCGGATGCCTCAAGCGAGCTGGAGCCGCAGGCGCTGCGCCTGTTGGTCCGCCGCTTCGCGGATTCGCGCGTCGGATGTGTCTCCGGGCTCTACTGCGTGAAGCCCACCGGCGATGTGCGCGGAGCCGGGGAGGGCCTGTACTGGCGCTATGAGACCTTTCTGAAACGGCAGGAAAGCCATCTCCATTCGATCCTCGGCGCGCACGGGGCGTTCTATGCGATCCGGAAAGCGCTCTTTGAGCGCCTGGCGGACGCATCGGTCAACGATGATTACCTGATTCCGATGCGCATCGTGGCGCATGGTGAGCGCGCCGTCTACGAGCCGGCGGCCGTCTGCTGGGAAGCCGAGTCGTCGGTGTCGATGCGCGGGGAATTTTCGCGCCGCCGCCGCATCGCCTCGGGCAATTGCCAGCAGATCATGACGCTGCGTCGCATGTTGCATCCCCGCTACGGGTGGGTGGCGTTCTGCTTCTTCTCGCACAAGGTCCTGCGCACCCTCGCGCCTCTGTGTCTGGTGAGCTGTCTTCTCAGCAGCTTCTGGTTGCCGGCACGCTGGGCGGGTGTAGCACTTTCCCTCCAAGGGCTGCTGTATACCAGCGCGTTCGCGGGCTACCTCTGTCAGCGTGGTGATCGCCCGAGTCGCGTGCTGTCGGCGCCGTTTTATTTCTGTTTCGGGAATCTGGCCATGCTCTCCGGGCTGTGGCGGTACTGCGTCCACAGGCGCCGTCCCGTCTGGGAACGCGCCCGCTAGTTCGCCTTTCTCACCATCCTGTTGAATTCCCGCAACAGCCTCAGGTGATCGCCACGGCACTGGACATGAGCAGCCTCGTCGTGTGCACCGTGTATCGCATAACCTCTTGCTAATGCATTCGTTATGCTTCTCAAGAAAAATCGTTGAGGCCAAGCGAATTCGCGCGATTGGCATGAAACATGCTCCTTTATAGGGGTGTAGGGGTGAGTGTCGTATTGTCACCAGTCTATGAGCGTGATGAGTGCCCGAGTGACGATGTGGAAACAGGATCTGGCGTTTGAAGTGGAGCGCTTTTGGCTGTTGTGGCGCTACCAGCACCGCATTCCGCCGTTTGCCTTGTGGTGGCGGCTGGTCTTGAAGCGTGTGGTCGATCTCCTGGTCGTCCTGACGGCGCTCATCTTCCTTGCGCCGGTCATGGCGGCGGTGGCCCTGTTGATCGCGCTCGATTCCAAAGGGCCCGCGCTGTTCCTGCAGGAGCGAATGGGCCTATTGGGACGGGCCTTCACGATGTACAAATTCCGGACCATGATACATCACGCGGAAGCCGCGACAGGCCCGGTCTGGGCGATGGTCGGTGAGGATCCGCGCGTCACGCGCCTGGGGCGCTTCTTGCGGCGCACCCATGTGGATGAGCTCCCGCAGCTGTTCAACGTGCTGAAAGGCGAGATGAGCCTGGTGGGGCCGCGACCCGAACGGCCGTGTTTCGTCAACGAACTGGAGCGCGCCATCCCGCGCTACGAGCACCGGCTCTATGTCACGCCGGGCATGACGGGCCTCGCGCAAGTCCATTATCGCTACGATCAGACGATGGCGGATGTGCAGAAGAAACTGCGCTTCGATTTGCTCTATGTCAAGCGGATGTGCCTCATGTTGGATGCGCGGATTGCGGTCTGGACGCTGTTCGTGGTCATCACCGGACGAGGGATCCGGTGAGGGGACGTGTGGAACTAAAGGAGGGGATTCGATGAAGCGAGTGATGCAGGGACTCGTCATGGCTGGGCTCTTGGTGCTCGGCTGGTCCGCGCCCGCTCACGCAGCAGTGCCAGCCATCGATGGCGTGGTGGGGGCAGGGGAGTGGTTGGGCGCCCTGTTTTTTGGGACCGACCCGAATGAGGCTTTTCAAGGAGATGCCTGGGACCTCAAGGATTTTACGGTCCTCAAAGAAAACAGCGGTGGAGCCGAGGACGGGTTGTACTTCCTGTTTCGGACCTACGGCGCACCGACGTTTGCCGGGGAACCGCCGCGTGTGTCCAGCGAATCCAAGTACATCGTGTTCATCGACTTCGACGGCGATGGCACGGAGGACCAGGTTATCATCTTCAACGGTGACCAATTAGGCGGGGTCAATGTCGCCGGGGGTGTGGGGGCGCTGGGTCCGGATGGCGTGGAGCTCTTTGTGCCGGAGGCCTCGCTCACAGGCACCGTTGGTTCCAACACGCAAGTGGCGGCGCAGTTGGACAACGGCGGGCGGTTTGCAGAAGACGACTTGCCAGACGCTGGTTTCTTACGGCCGATTCCGGAGCCGGCCAGCGCCTCGCTGTTTGGCCTGGGCCTGCTGGGCGCGGCCTATGTGCGCAAGCGCCGGAAGCGGTCCTAACGCTTCTGCCGTTGCATCCGCGAAAGGAGGGGGCTGACGGCTGGCATCTGCCGCAAGCGAAAAGCCCGCACGTCAAGGTAAGACATTAGAGATGCACGTCGTGTGGTCCGCCTGGTGTCTCACGGCGCAGCAGTTGGTTCGTTCGCATCGCAAGCTGTGGCTCCCGTTTCTCGTCACGGCTGGCGCGGAGCTTGCGCTCATGAGTCTGCTGTGGCTGGCTCCGCATCCGCCCTATGACGCGGTGCTCGCTCCCCCCATCCGGTTTGTCTTTGGCGAGACGGTCTTGCACTACCCGGCGCATCTGTGGTTTCTCTATCATGCGATGAAGTATACTCACGTGGTGGCGGCCGTGCTGGTGGGTGCGTGCATGAGCGGCGTGGCGTGTGCGATGGTGCGGCAAATCCATGAAGGCGCGGCCCTGTCGCTACGCGCGGCGCTGCAGGGCGGTTCGGTTCGCTACGGCACGATGGTGATCCTGTGGCTGGTGACGTGGGGACTGGCGAAAGGCGCGCTCACCGTGTTGAGCCGCGTGGCGAGTGTTGGCTTCGGCACCTTAGCGATCGGCGTGGGCATGGCGCTCCTGCTCCAGGTGTTGTTGGGCTATGCGATTCCCGCTGCGGTGTTCACCGGTGTCTCGTGGTGGAGGGCCCTCGTGGCCAGTGTCCGAGAAGCCGTTCGGCATCCCCTCTCCACGGTGTTGGTGGTGGCGCTTCCCAGCCTGGCGCTGATCGCCTTGAGTGTGCTGATGCCGTCCACGCGCGTGGGGCTGTGGCAGATGCAGAGCCTGCCTGAAATCGCCCTCGTGTGTGCCGCGGCTCGGCTCGCCGTGTGGCTCGTGGCCGATGCGGTGTTGACGGTCAGCGTGGCCCATCTGTGGTGGCTCCACCGGGCCCCGGCTGTTGCGCGAGCGACTGCGACCCCACCGAGAATCCTTGGCCGGAACCGGAAGGGTTTCGGCCTGCTGCTCGCTGGCAGCCTCTGTCTGATCCTCGCGACGTCCGGCTGCAGCAACGCCTACAACGGAGAACGGCTCTACTGGAAAGCCCAGCAGCTCTACCTGCCGATCGGGCAGGATCGGGCCAACCGAACGCCTGAGCGCATCGCCAAGGTGATTCGGGCCTATGAGGTCGTGATCAAGCGAGTGCCGCACACCGTGTGGGCAGCCCGCGCGCACGTGGTGATCGCCTCGCTCGACATCATGCAGCAGCAGCACGAGCAAGGGCGGCAAGCCTACGCGAAGATCCTCAAGGACTACAGCCAGTTTCCGGATCTGTGCGTGGTCGCCCGCTACGCGATTGCGAGAAGTTTTGAGGCGCAGGGCAAGTGGGAGGAGGCGGCGAGGGCCTATCAGGAATTGGCCGACTCCCATCCGTGGACCACCACCGGGCTTCAGGCGCCTCTCTACGTCGCCAACGGATACGCCACACGCCGGCAACCTGAGGCGGCGACCAGCGCCTCTGAGCGCGCCGTGAACTTCTACACGAAACTGATCCCCAATGCGCCAAGTCCTGCGCTGATGCTGCAGGCGAAGGGCTACTTGGCCGTGGCCTTGGATCAGCTTGGGAAATGGGAAGAGGCGGCTGCCCTCCTGGAAGAATTGCGCCAGCGCCCCGACAGCATGAACCGGCCGCTTGTGCTGTTGGCCCTGGGGATTATCTACCAGCGCCAGGTAGGCTCGCGCGAACACGCGAAGGCGCTCTATACCGAGTTGATCGACCAGTTCCCGGCGCACCGATTGGCCCAGATCGCGAAAGAGAAGCTCACGCAGCTTGAAGCGAGCTCACCAGAGGTGCCGGGCGACTCGTCGTCCCTGCTGCAGGCCATACCCACGCTCCTCACCCCGCCGACGGAGCGAAGGCCGTCAGGGCCGAGCGGAGTGCCGGAACCGGAAGGGGTTCGGCCGACTCGATAATGCTCGCCATTTCGCTGGCCGCGACGGGATTGTTTGTGGCGCTGTTTCTCCCCACGTTTCACTGGATGGCCGAGCGCTTTCGGGCGGCCGATTCATTCTATTCCCATGGGTGGTTGATCCCCGTGGCGAGTGCGTGGCTCATCTGGCAGCGGCGCGCCTTCCTCAAGACGTGTCCCATCCGACCCAGCACCTTCGGTCTTGTGCTGCTGGTGCCCGCCGTGGTCCTCCACTTGGTGGCGATATGGGGGAGGATGCACGTCCTCTCCGGATTCGCGATGCTCGCGGCGTTGGGGGGCCTGGTGTGGATGATGGCGGGAGCGACCCTCCTGTGGACGCTGCGATTTCCCCTGGCGTTTCTGCTCTTCATGGTGCCGCTCCCCGGCGTGCTGTTGATCGCGATGAGTTTCAAACTGAAGCTCCTGGCCGCCGGCCTGGCGACCCACGCGCTCAACTGGCTTGGCCTGGCCGCGCAGCAGGCGGGCTCGATGATCCACCTGCCCGGCGGCACGTCGGTGTTGGTCGATGATACGTGCAGCGGATTGCGATCCATGATCAGCCTGCTGGCCCTGGCGACCCTCTGGACATCCTTTCTGCCGCCCGGAGCGAAGGCCATCAGGGCCGAGCGGAGTGCCGGAACCGGAAGGGGTTCGGCCTCGGCGACGCGGTGGACGCGGCTGGCGATCGTGGCCTCGGCCGTCCCCATTGCCGTGATCGCGAACATGGTGCGGATTCTGATCCTCGTGTTGGTCGCGGCGATCTACGGTCCTGACGCGGCCGAGGGCTTCATCCATTACGGCGCTGGCGTGGTCGTGTTTGGCGTGTCGCTCATGAGCCTCCTGTGGCTGAGCCGCCGACTCGTGCGGAGCGAAGGCTATCAGGGCCGAGCGGAGTGCCGGAACCGGAAGGGTTCCGGCCGTCAGCCGGTCGTGGTGGCCTCATGACGACGCGCATCTGGAGCGGGCCACGGATGCTGGCCCTTGCGGTGTTAGGAGTGAGCAACGGGCTCCTGTGGAGCGTCGCCTCCGCGCCAGCTGGCCATACGGAAATCGCGTCACCCGTCCCACTGGTCGTCGGCCCGTGGAGCGGGACCCCCCTGGCCGTCGATCAGCGCGCGCGGGAGATCCTGGAGACGGACGACGTGACCTTGGTCGACTACCGGCGGCCTGCGGAGCGAAAGCCATCGGGGGAACCGGACGGGTTCCGGCCCCAGGAGCCCTCGGTGTGGTTGGCGCAAGTGGCCGGGTTTGGGACCCGAGCCGCCTTTCATCCGCCGGAGCTGTGCTACGTGGGCAGCCACTACCAGGTCCTTGAGCGGGGGCCGATCACCGTGATGGTCGAGGGGACTCCCTACCGGCTGATGCGCTTGGTCGTGGGCCAGGGAACCGACCGCGTTGAAGCCTGGTACTGGTTTACCGCCAACGGGCGAACCACCCCGAACTACTACCAACAACAGTTGTGGCTGGTGGCCGATGCCATCCGCGGCAAGCCGGTGGCCGGCACGCTGGTGCGGATTTCAACCCCCGTGGATGATCCCGCAAGCGCCCACGGGCGCCTGGCGCACTTCCTGGCTTCACTGACGAGGGCCTACGCGACGGCCACGGCGTCCTGATGGTTCCGGCTGCAACGATCCTTGACACCCCCCACAGACTGTGGTATGGTCAGAGCCTTTCCCCCCAGCGACTGATGAGCGACTTCGAGCAATTGTTTACCATCGCACCCGTCGGATTCGTGGTGCTCGATCAACAGGCGCGAGTGGAATCACTCAACCCCGCCGCGTCCCGCTTGCTGGGACTGGATCCTGCCGTGGCGGTTGGCCAGCCTCTCTTGGCGCTCCTGCCGCACTGGCAGGAGACCGGGTTAGGTGCGCAGTTGCCTGCACTGCTGGAGCCTCACCCATCCGGCGAGCCGCTCCTTGTGGATGTGACGGGACTGACGCAGCAGCGCCTGCGGATGTGGGCCGCGCCCATTTCGAACGGCCCGGTGCCCTCCCAGATCCTCCTCTCGCTCACCGAGCGCACCGAGATGGCCGCTCTTGAAGGGCGGCTCCAACGCTCTGAGTATCACGCCTCGATTGGTAAGATCGCCCGCGGCATTGCCCATGAGCTCAACAGCCCCTTGGATGGCGTCCTGCGCTACACCCAGTTGGCCCTCGAACACCAGATAGACGATTCGCCGGTTCGGGAGTACCTGCTCCATGTCAAAGAGGGGCTGGACCGGATGGTGCGTGCCGTCCGGGCGTTTCTGGAGTTTTCGCGCCAAGTGACCACCCCCGTGACGCGCGTGGCCCACCTCCATCAGCTCATTGACGATGCGCTGGTCCTCGTGCGTCACCGGCTGAAGTTCCAGCAAATCCACCTGATCACACAGCTCGAGGAGGCGCTGCCGTCCGTTATCGACGGCGGCCTGCAGCCGGCCATCGTGAATCTCGTGAAAAACGCCTGCGATGCCATGCCGCGCGGCGGGACCCTGACGATCACCACCCGGGCGCACCAGACCCAGGTCGAGATGGAGATTCACGACACCGGCTGCGGCATCCCTGACGCGTGTCGTGCGCGTATCTTTGAACCCTTCTTTTCCACGAAAGCGATTCACCAGGGCACGGGGCTTGGGCTGGCCATTGCCAAGGAGGCGGTGACTCGCTCGGGCGGCACGATCGAATTTACCAGTCACGAGGGCGCGGGCACGACCTTCCGCATGCGCCTGCCGGTGGCGTCAGCCGGAACCCTTCCGGTTCCCCCGATAGCCGTCGCTTCGGCCGGAACCCTTCCGGTTCCGGCACTCCGCTCGGCTCCGATAGCCGTCGCTTCGCAGGACCGGCTTGACTCGAACGGCCATGGGGACTAACCGCATTCTCGTCGTCGACGACGATCCGCTCATTCGGGGATCGCTCTACGAGCTCCTGCGCGGCCAACGGCTGGACGTGGAGATGGCCGCCGATGGCGGCGAAGCCATGGAGCACCTCACCCGCCGGCCGTTCCGGTTGGTCATCGCGGACGTGCGCATGCCGCAGGTGGACGGCATGAGCTTGCTGGCCCACATCCGCACGTGCTATCCCGACACCGTCGTCATCCTCATCACGGGTTTTGGCCGCGTGAACGCGGCGGTGGAGGCGATGCGGGAAGGGGCGTTTGACTACCTAACCAAGCCGATTCAGTCCGACGAACTGGACGCGGCCATTCAGCGGGCGTTGCTGGAGCCGGCCCAACCCGAGACAACGCCGGCGCATCCCTCTGCCGTGGTCATGGGGCAGCATCCGAGCATCCAGCAGTTGCTGCACACCATCTCGTTGGTCGCGGTCAGCCCCGCGACGATTTTGCTCTATGGAGAAAGCGGCACGGGTAAGCGGCTGATGGCCTCTACCATTCACCGCGCTGATCCCAAGCGGTGCGGGAAACCGTTCGTCGAGGTCAGTTGCGGCGCCTTGCCGGAGACCTTGCTGGACAGCGAGCTGTTCGGCCATGTCCGCGGGGCGTTTACCGGGGCCATCCGGGACAGGCAAGGCCGGTTTGAACTGGCCGATGGCGGGACGATCCTGTTGGATGAAATCGACACCTGCTCACCCGCCCTCCAAGTCAAGCTGTTGCGAGTCTTGCAGGAGCGGGCGTTTGAGCGGGTGGGCGACACCATCACCCGAACCGTGGATGTGCGCGTGATCGCGGCCACCAACCGTGCCCTTGAGCCGTTGGTGAAAGGCGGCCAATTCCGCCAGGATCTCTACTACCGCCTCAACGTCATCGCGCTCCAGCTTCCTCCCTTGCGGGAGCGGGCGTCGGATATCCCACTGCTGGTGGACGGCTTCCTCACGCGCGCCTGTGCCCGGAGCGGCAAGACCGTGCAGGGCATGAGCGAGGAGGCGATGCGGCTGCTGGTCCGGTATTCCTGGCCCGGCAACATCCGAGAACTGGAGAACGTGATTGAGCGCGCCGTGATTTTGACGCGTCATGAGCTGATTGGGGTGGACGGGTTGCCGGAGGTCCTCCGTGTGGGTGCCAGTGGCTCGTCGTCGGCCCAGGCCGACCGCCTTGACTTGAAGCAGGCGTTACAGGCCCCGGAGCGCGAAATGATCCTGAAAATCCTTGAAGAAGTCCGATGGAGCCGCTCCGAAGCCGCCAAGCGGTTGGGGATTCATCGCTCAACGCTCTACCACAAATTGCGACACTTGAGGATTGACGCGTCATAACGCTTTTGGATCGTTGAGTCATAGTCTGCCCTCTTCGATGAGTACCCGTGAGGCGTCACAGCAGCCCGCGTTGGCGGACCTCATTGAGCTCTCCCGCTGGCAGCGCCTGCAAGACCACTTTACCACCATCCTCGGTATCGCCCTGCGCACCGTCAGCCCGGCACGGGCCCTCCTCACCACTCCGAGTTGGCCCGTTGGCTGGGAGGCTGGGCGAGCGGTCGAAGCCCTCCACATCGGCGAGGAACTCGAGCCACTTATTGCCGTGGACCAGCCGCTGCAAGGGACGCACCAACTCACCACTTCGCTCGGCACGACCTACGCCGCCGTTCCCATCCATGTCACGCCCACGCAGCTGATCGCCTACTTCGTGGTTGGGCCCGTCATGCTGGGCACGCGCGAGGATCCTGCGGCGTTTCGCCAGCGCCTGAGGGCGCTCGGGCTGGATCCTGAAGCGATTCGGCCGTGGCTGGTGTCCATCAAGTCCTATACGTTTGCAGGGTTTCGCTCTGTCCTCACGTTTCTGGAAGAAGTCGGCAGCGCCTTGGCGCAGTTGGCCTATCAAGCCACACACCTCCCGGCCATCCTCCCGGAGCGAAGGCTATCGGGGGAACCGGAAGGGTTCCGGCCGGGTCTGCCCAGAGTGGATCAGGCCGTGATGCGCTATTACACCCAGCGGGTGTTTCAGTCGCTGCTGGATGCGGCCATGACCGCCGCACGGGCGGAGGGCGGTTCGATCCTCGTGTACGACCCGCAGGTCGAAACCTTTCGCATCGAGGCCGCGTACGGGTTATCGGATGAACTGGTGCGGAGCACCCGCGTCAAGCGCGGCGAGGGGCTCGCGGGGTTGGTCGCTCAGGAACACCGGATTCTCTTAGTGGATGAGACCATCATCGAGGAGCGCATCACACGCCGGATGCAGCGGCCGAGTCTCACCTCCTCCCTCGTCGCGCCGTTGACGGTGGAGGCCGTTGCGGAGCCGATCGGCGTGCTGAACTTGCGGACCAGCCACCCCACCTGGCGGTTTACCGAGGAGCACGTGGAGCTGCTCAAAAAACTGTTGGAGTTAGCCGGCGTGGCGCTGGGGGGCTTGCGGCTGTTGCTGGGTCGCGGCCCGTCCGTGCCTGCCGTCTGAGATACGCCGGCAGGATTTTGAGCTCACCGCGATACTTCGCGACGGTCCGTCGCGCGACACACGCCCCGTGCGCTCGAAGTTTCGCCACCATCCCCTCATCGCTCAACGGCGTGCTGGGATCTTCGTCTCTGATGAGCGCTTGGAGATGCGCCTTGATGGTGGCATCTGAGAGCACGTCGTTCGGGTGTCGCTGCGGCACCCGGCTGGCAAAAAAGCGCTCCAACCGGATGATGCCATACGGGGTGTCAATCGATTTGCCGGCGATCGCCCGGCCGACGGTGGATGGATGCCGGCCCACCGCTTGAGCGACCTGCGCATGCGTGAGGGGTTTGAGCGCCTGCGGCCCGTGTTCGAGGAAGCCACGTTGGACGGTCAGGATGCAGCGCGCGATGGCCAGGAGTGTGGTGGCCCGCTGCTCAACCGCCCGAATCACCCACGTCGCGTGGCGCAGACGATCCTGCAAGAACTGTTTGGCTTCTGCAGGGGTGTCGGGATTGCGGAGCATCCGCCGGTAGGCCGTACTCATGACCAGACGGGGCAGCCGGTCATCGAGCCATTCCACTTCATAGCGGCCATCGAGCGAGCGAACGGCCAGATCCGGGATGACCGGCATGGCGCATGACGGCTCGCGTCCACGAGAGGGTCGTGGCTGAAGCCGTTGGATGAGGGCGTAGGCGGCTTCGACCTCTTCCACGGGTCGGTGGCAGGCGCTCGCCAGGCGCCTCAGGTGACGCTTCAAAAACGCGGGGAAGTGATCCCGGAGGATCTGCGCCGATAGGCTCTCGCTCAGACCCTGGCGGCGGAGCTGGAGCAGGAGGCACTCCCGCAGGTCGCGCGCGCCGACCCCGGGCGGGTCGAACGTCTGGATCACCTCAAGGAGCCGCGTCGCCTCCGAGGGCGGCACGCCGGCCTGCTCGGCCACCTCCTCAACCGGACTGCTCAAGTAGCCATGCTCATCGAGCTGATCAATGAGCCCTTCGCCGAGCTCCCGCTCCTGGGGTGTGAGCGTGAGATACCCCAGTTGCAGGATGAGCGACTCGTGGAACGTCTGTGGTGTATCCGGATACGATTCGATGAACGGCTTGGCCTGCTCACGATCTTTCTGAACAGGGGGGGCCTCATCTTCCTTGAGGGCCTCCAAGGCGTTGTCATCGAGCTCCCGAAACGGCTCATCGGCAACCTCGCCGTGTTCCACAGATCCGGAGTCTTGCGGCTCATTCTGGGGGCCGTCCTGTGTGTCTTCCGCCAGCTCCAGCAGGGGATTTTCTTGGAGCGTCTGCTCGAGGAATGCCTGCAATTCTATCGTGGACATTTGGAGAATCTGGAGCGCCAACTTCATGGAGGGGGTGAGAGTGAGCCGCTGGGAGAGCTGAGGCGTTTGCTGCATGTGCGGTGTCATGGCGGCTGACCGTTATGCGAAGGGGGAAGATGAGTTGGCAAGAAACGTGCTTACGCCACATGATAGCAAACAGCATGCCAACCTGCAAGCTTTTTCGAACCAGATCCGCTAGAATAGAGCCGACATGACGCCTGCCCAACACGAACGGCGGCTGGTGGAGTTCTTCACGAACCCGCGCAGCTATCCCCATCCGGTGGGGCGGATTCTGCGACAGGAAACGCATGTCTCGCACGTCTTTCTCGCGGGCGACTACGCCTACAAGCTCAAGAAATCAGTCCGCTTCCCGTTTCTCGATGCCTCCACCTTAGCCGCTCGAAAGCGCTTCTGCCGGTTGGAGCTATCGTTGAATCGCCGCCTAGCCCCGCAGGTCTATCTTGGCATGGTGCCGGTCGTAGCGACGGCTATCAGGGCCAAGCGAGATACCGGCCGCGGCGGGCGGCCGGTGGTGGCGCTGCCGCATGGTCTGGCCCTCGGTGGCGCGGGGAAGGCGGTGGAGTGGGTGGTGCAGATGCGGCGGCTGCCTGAGGCGCGGATGCTGGATCGGCTGGTGGCCTCTCGCACGGTGTCTCGCCGCGAGATCGAGGCCATCGCGGATCGGCTGGTGGCGTTTTTCAGGCGCGCGGCCCGAGGCCGGGCGATTGATCGGTACGGCCATCCCGCCTCGGTGCGCGAGTTGGTGCTGGGGAACCTGCGCGAGTGCCAGCCGTTTGTCGGCCGCCTCTGCTCCGAGGACGATGCTCAGCGTCTGGAGGCGGCGTATCGCCAGTTTCTGACGCTGCAGGAGCCGGTGCTCGCACAGCGCGTTCGCGAGCGGCGCATCATCGACGGGCATGGCGATCTGCGGTGCGAAAACATTTGTCTCACCGATCCCGTCGCCATTTTTGACTGCGTGGAGTTTCAGCCGGCGTTTCGCTGCGGCGACGTGGTGAACGACTTGAGCTTTCTGGTGATGGATTTGGAGTTCCGCGGGCAGGACGATTTGGCCCAGACACTGGTGGCGACCTATCGGCGGGCCATGCACGATGCGACGTTCGATGCCGTGCTCCCGTTCTATCAGTGCCACCGCAGCCTGGTGCGTGGCAAGGTGCGAGGCTTCGCGTGGCTGCAGCATCCGCGCAGCACCGAGGGGCGGCGGGTGCGCGCGCTGGCGCGCCGCCATTTCAGGCTCGCGCGGCGCTACGCGCGGGTTTTTGCGCCGCCTCGGCTGCTCATTGTCGGTGGGTTGATCGGCACGGGGAAAAGCACGCTGGCGCGCGCGCTGGCCGAGTCGCTGGGGGCGGTGTGGCTGCGCACCGATGAGATCCGCCTGAAAGAGTTTAGGCATCTCAGACGTCCCCGCCAGGAATTTGCCGAGGGCCTGTATGCGCCGCGCGTCTCCACGCTGGTGTATCGCCGGCTCATGCAGCGGGCCGAGGCGGCTATCCGCCAGGGCCGCTCCGTGATTTGCGACGGCACGTTTTCGAAGGCGAGCGGACGGCGGGCGCTGCGGCGGATCGCCCGGCGTCATGGCGCGTCGTTTCATTTTCTTGAGTGTGTGGTGCCGGCCTCAGTGGCGAAGCGCCGGGTGGCACAGCGTGTCGAGGCGCGCACCGATCTGTCCGAGGCTCGGCCCGAGCACTATGCGAAGCTGCGCGCCGAATGCGAGCCGGTACGCGGGTGGTCCGCGAACGATTGGACGCGTCTCTCGACGCACCGCACGCCGCGCGCGAGTATCGAGGCGGCGCTGACGGCGCTTCGACAGGCCTGGAAAGTGTGTTAACATAGTGTGTTCGTGGCGTGAGGTCGGAACGCGGAGGTTCTCATGGCAGGGAATGTGCTCGAGATCACCGACGGCAACTTTGAGTCGCAGATTTTGAAGGCCTCCACCCCGGCATTGGTTGACCTATGGGCCGCGTGGTGTGGGCCTTGTAGAATGATTGGGCCGGTGGTGGAGGAGCTGGCCGGGACCTATCAAGGGAAAATGGCGTTCGGGAAGCTGAACGTGGATGACTATCCGCAGCTCGCGGCGCAGTATCGGGTGATGAACATCCCCACGCTGCTGCTCTTTAAAGGCGGGCAGGAAGTGGACCGGATGGTCGGCGTGCAGCCGAAGGAAGAGCTCATCCGCCGCATCGAGAAGACGTTTTCCTGACGTGGCCCCTCGTCGCCGTCCCCCTCTGCCAGCGCTTGGCGTGTTGTGTTCAGGAAGCGGCACGAATCTGCAAGCGATCTTGAACGCGTGCCGATCCGGACGGCTCAAGGCGCGCGTCGCGGTCGTCCTCTCCGACAATCCGAACGCCTACGCGCTGGTGCGCGCCCATCGGGCCGGCGTGGCGGCTGAGGTCGTCGAGCCAAAGGGGTTCGGCAGCCGCGCGGCGTATGAGCGGCGAGTGATCCAGGTCCTCGAAGCGCACCGCGTTCGGCTCGTGTGCCTCGCCGGCTTCATGCGCATCCTCTCGCCCGTCTTCGTCCGCCGGTTTGCCGGGCGTATCCTCAACGTGCATCCGGCCCTCTTGCCCGCATTTCCCGGGGCGCATGCGGTGCGCGATGCGTTGGCGTGGGGGGTCCGCGTGACCGGCGTGACGGTGCATCTGGTGGACGAGCAGGTGGATCACGGGCCGATCATCCTGCAGGAAGCCGTGCCCATCGCGCTTGGAGACACGGAGGCGAGCTTGCTTCGGAAACTGCATCGCATCGAACAGCGACTCTATCCTCAGGCTATTAGCCTTGTGCTCAGCGGCGCCGGCCTGTACTGAGCGAGGCCCAAGGGGCCGAGTCGAAGGACTCTACCCGCAGGTGATTCGACAGGTGCTGGGCGGGGATTATCTGAAAATGTCGAGGCGTGTTTTGGGCAGGAGCAAGGTGCGTCCCGTGGGTGGGTGAATCAGACGCACCGAGGTAAAACGGTCGAATTGATAGCTCGCCAGCACCTCGGCGATCACCGCCGTCGCATCCTGAAACAGGGCCTGTAGGCGCGTCTCATCCAACGGGGCGCTGACGCCGGGATGCGGGGTGACGTTGAGCGCAAACGTAAACTCGCCGTCCTGAAACTTCCCCTCGCACTGCCCGACGTCGACGCTGGCGGCCCCGGCGTGTTGCTGCCGCTCCACCAGGCGCGACTGAATGCGCTTGGCGAGCTGTAAGCTGAGGAACTCCTCCAACCGAATATCGCGCAGCGGCAATTTCGAGAGATCGATCGACGGCCCCGGCACCATTTTCAGATCCAACAGCGTGCGGGAGAAAAATTCCGTGGGGGCGAGCATCTGCGCGTTGGCTCGGCGCACGTCGTCGATGTAGCGCACCAGATTCAGATACACGCCGGGCACCGAGCGGTCATAGACGAGCAGGACATAGAACTGGATCGGGGCCTCGGTGCTGAGCAGCACGCGGTGCAGCACTTCGATCATGTTGCCGAGGATTTCATTGGCCCCCTCGCTGAGCGAAACTTGCCCGCCCACCTGCTCCAAGATGCCGTCGTGCTGCAGCAGCACCGCGAGGGTCTGCCCATCCACGCGGGCGGAAACGGAGTAGTGGTATTCCGTCTTGCAGATCTGTTCGATGGCTTGGGTGAGTTGTTCTTTTCGGTAGGACGGCGCACAGCCCGAGGACAGCCACGCGACTCCGAGCAGACAGCACAGCGCGCGAGCGATCAGCGGGCGGGGCATCGGAGCGTCCTCCCCTAGGAGGCGGGTGGGGTGGCGGGAGCCGGAAACACCCGCTGCTTGCCGTATTCTTTGAAGACGGCCTCGATCTCGTCGTACTCGAGTTCGTCTTTCTTCAGGAGCTCATCCTTGAAACGTTCCAGGAGCAGATCTTCTTGTCGAAGGAGCGCCTCAGATTCCTTCAGGCATTCGGTGAGGAGATGGTGCATCTCTTCATTGAGTCGGTCCTTGGTCCGGTCAGAGAGGTAGTCACCCGAACCGGCTCCTCGAAACTTCCAGGAGCTCATCAGCACGTCGTAGTCTCCCACGAAACCGTTGGTGCCCATCCCAAAACTCCACACCATCTCTCGTACCGTAGACATCGCCTTGGTAAAGTCGGATCCACACCCATCCGAAGTAGAATGGCATTTGATTTTCTCAGCCACATAACCCGCCAGTGACACCTTCACATTCGCCAGCAGGCGATCGCGACTATCAAGTTTGAGTTCCTGTCGGGGCACATGATAGACAATACCGTGAATGCCACCGCGACGCGACACAATGGAGGCTTTGAAGACATCATCTGTGGGATGCAGGAGATAGGTGGCGATCAGGTGGCCGCTTTCGTGATACGCCACACGGAGCCGTTCCTCAGGCACCAGCTTTCGCTTGATTTTAAACCCTAAATCGATACGCTCGAGTGCTTCGGACAGATCTTTGAACGTAACCAGTTCGTGTTTATTTCTCGCGGCAATCAGCGCTGATTCTTTGACGAGATTTTCGATGTCGGCAGGTGAATGGTAGACGGTACGGCGTGCCAGCCGCGGCACGTCGATCTCCGGGGCTGTTTTCACTTTACTGAGATAGAAACGCAGTAATTTCTCCCGGTCATCCAGTCCGGGCCGGTCGATGTAGATCTTGCGGTCCAACCGTCCCGGCCGCAGCAAGGCCTGGTCCAGCACATCTTCGCTGGCATTGGTCGCCCCGATCACGAGGACGTTGAATTTGCTGCTTTCCAACCCATCCATCTGGACGAGCAACTCGTTGACGGTGTTGTTGCGTTCGGTCTGCGCGCCAAACCCAAGGTCCGTTCCGCGGGAGGTGCCGACGGCATCCAGCTCGTCGATGAAAATAATGCAGCCACCATCAACTTGCGCCAGTTGCTGCGCCTTTTTGAAAATGCCTCGCACGCGCGCCGGGCCGGTCCCCACGAACACCTCGATGAACTCCGATCCCGAGACGGAGAGAAAGGGCAGCCCGGATTCCGTCGCAATCGCTTTCGCGAGGTAGGTTTTTCCGCAGCCCGGAGGGCCGGACAGCAGCACGCCGCGCAGCACCTTGCCGCCGATCTGCGCCACCTTGGCGTGATCGCGCAACAGCTCGACGACTTCCCACGCCTCGAGCTTGGCTTCCTCCATGCCGATCACTTCGTCCCAGCGGATGTTGATGTTCTTGGCTTGAATGCGGCTCTTCGTCAGCTTGCTGAAACTGCCCCCGCCGTAATAGAGCCACCACATCATGGCGACAAAAATGCCGCCGTAGAGGATGGACTGCAACGGGGTCAGCGACAACAGCACCATGAAGTACTTGCGCTGGTACGAATCCAGACCCGAGAGCGCGATGGCCGGCCACACGAGGGACGCCAGCAAGACGAGGATGATGACCGCAATCATCCAGTACAGTTCGCCCATCAGGCGCAGTCGCCTGAACCAGTTCATTTTTTTCGGAGGGAGCTTCTGCATATCCTTATAACTATATCACACCGGGTGATGGAGTGTCAACTTCGTGCAGCTCAACTATGTCGTGTGTAACCTGTGTGATTAAATGAGGTTACGAAGCGACATCGGCAAGCTCCGGCCGGAACCCTTCCGGTTCCGGCACTCCGCTCGGCGGAGAACACTCGGGATGCACCGCCACAGGAGGCAACTGCGCAGGATTGCCTTGCGGCATGTGGATTTGCTTGGCCAGGCCGAGCAGCGCCATGAGGCGAATGGTCGCATAGGTGACGTCCACCTCCCACCAGCGCAGGCCGTGCGCCGCTGAGTTGGGGTAGGCGTGGTGGTTATTGTGCCAGCCCTCGCCGTAGGCCAGCAGGGCCACCCACCAGTTGTTGCGCGAGCCTTCGTTGGTTTGATACGTCTGGTAGCCCCACAGGTGCGCCGCCGAATTGACCAGCCACGTCATGTGATACACGAAGACGGTGCGGAGGAAGATGCCCCAGATCACGCAGGGCCACCCGCCGATGGCCAACAGCACCGCGCCGAGCAGGAACGTTTGCAGCACGTGGGTGCGGTTGATGAACTGATGCACGGGATCCTTGGCGAATTCCGGGGCGTAACGCCAATGGGCCGTGGGGTGATCGAGCACCTCGTCGTAGGCGAATAACCACAACATGTGCGCCCACCAGAAGCCGCGGTTGGGGCTGTGCGGATCTTGCGGCCGGTCCGAAAACGCGTGATGCACGCGGTGCGTGGCGATCCACTTGATCGGCCCGCCCTGCAACGCCAGCGAGCCGCAGAGGCTCAGCAGATACTCCACCCATTGCGGCGTCTTGAAACTGCGATGGGTCATCAGGCGATGGAAGCCGAGGGTGACCCCGAAGCAGCCCGTCAGCGCCTGCAAGATCAGGAACGCCCAGAACGCCTTCCAGGTGAAGGTCCAGCACGCCGCCACCGCCCCCACATGCAGGACGAGGATGCCCAGCAGGATATCCCACTTCAGGCGCAGCGTCGGGACGATGCCGACGAGATCGCGCTGCACGACCTGTTCAATCACTTCCACATCCATCTGAGCCTGGGTCATGTTCACTCCCGGTTAGTATCGCTCAATCTGCCGCAGCAAACAATAGACCAGCCGTTGGCCGACCAAGAATCCCAGGAGGCTGCGCTTGAGCGCGGCGTCCACGGCGTCTGCGGGACGGCCCACCACCTCGGCCGTCGCGTCCAGCGTGAAGAAATGAAAGAAGTATGACGAAAGCGTGCGGTGCTCCTCCGCGGGCAACGCGCCGACGGCGGAAGACACCAGCGTCTGATGATACGGATTCAGGAACTGATACGGCACGCAGCGCAGGTAGCTGTACGCCGTCAGCGCGCGCTGGCGCGGATCGGGCGGCGTGTCCAGCTCGCGATACGCCGCCACCAAGCGGTCCCAAAACTGGCTGCGCAGATAGCTCGCGAAGGAGGCCTCCGGCATCGTCTGGGCGTAGTCGAGCACGCCCTGCCGGAAGATGCGGTGTGCCAGGCGCGAAAAATCTTGGTACGTGACCGCGCGAAAATCGCCGCGGCAGAACAGCTTCTCATCGCCCTTGCGCAGCACGAACCGGCAGCCCTCCGTCGAGAGCACGAAGTCCCAGCAGGCTACCGCCCAGGCGAGCAGCGGCTGGAACTCGTTCACGAGCGCTTGATAGTCCGAGCCGAGGGGCTGCCCCTCCACATGGGTGCGCGCGAGCTTCGCCACCAGCCACTCCACATTGGGCAGCTTGTCCCGCTGCAGAGCCGTCAGCGGCGGCTGGTCAAACACCTGCGGCAGGGCAATCTCGAGTGCCGGCTCCTCCGCGATGAGCCGCGCCGCCTCCGGCCCTAACGGGCCGTAGGCCCGGAGGGTCTCTGGCAGTTGGTGAAGCAGCGTCGTGTCCATGCCGCGCACAGTTTAGCACACGTCGGCGACGCGCCGCAAGCAAAACCTACGACCTCCTACGACTCAGATGCTTAGTGAGCTGTCTCTCTATCATCCTGCAAGAATGTACGTCATTCCTGCATAACACTACAACTTTTCGGCGCAGGCGGCGGTGGAAGACACCACCCCTGCGAGGTCGCTGGAGAGGGGAGAGGGTGAGGGCGGGCCGGGGCGGTACGCCAGCGCCTCGGCCAGCGAGACGAAGCCGGCCTGCTTAGCGAAGCGGTGCAGGACGTTGAGGTTCTTAAACAGCAGCGTGAATTTCAGCGGCACGCGCAACCCCTCCTCGTGCACCGCGACGAGGATGTTCAGCATCGCCTCTTCCGGGTCGGTGGCGGAGTGGTCGCTCCCTCGGATGTCCCCTCGGGATCCCTGAGGGGGCAGGCGCGCGGCGATGCGGCGCAGAGCCGGCTCGACCTTGCGCCGGTGTGCACGCGTCGTGTTGTCCGGCAGCGTCCAGAGCCAGCGCACCAGCATCTCGGCGCGGGCCGCCGGCGTGGCCGCTTGGTTGAGCTGCCACAGCAGCATCTGCTCTGCTGCGTCGAAGTTGAGGTACATCCCGCGATCCAAGATGACGAGATTCCCGTCCTCGCCGCGCCGCACATTGCCCGGCGACACATCCGAGTGCGCCTGGCCGCGCATGATCTGCGCGACGTAGTGCTGCGCGGCCAGCGCGGCCAGCTCCTTCTGCTGGGGAGGAGGAAATTGATCGAGCTTCGTGAAGTTCTCGCCGGGCACGAACTGCTCGCGCCGCACATGTTTTGTGCCGGTGGGGATGTTGTGGGGAATCATCACGCGCGCCGTGAAACCCGTCGGCTGCCAATCGTTCCATGCCTGATAAAAGCTCGCATCATCGCCGTCGTAGGCGGGGTCGTCCAGCTCCTGCTGAATCCACCGCTCAATCAGCGACAGCAGCGGCATCGCCCGCGCGTATTTCTTATCCTGAGCGACCAGTTGCTCCAGCGCGTCGCGGATGATCTTCAGCGAAATCTGCGCATGGTACCAGGCGTTGGGATTGAGCACCCGCACCGCCTCGATGCTGCCATCAGCCAGCTCCACCTTGTAGACGGTCATCAGCGAGCCGCCGCCGATGCGCCGGATCGTCCTGACGCGCGTCGCATAGTCGGGCAGCTCGCGCCGGATCGTTTCCCATGCCGCCAGCGTGGTCTGACCTTTGATCGAATCGTAGACGGTGAGAAACTCTTCTCGATACGAAGCGGGAATCGGGACCGTCTGCCCCAGCAGTTGCAGAAACCGCACGCCGGGCGCGCCCAACCGCCGAGCGGTATCCACCACGAGTGCCAACGGTGACAACACCTCCGCCTTGCGCGCCAGGAATGCGTGAGGCACCAGTCGCAGGGCTTGCTCCTCCGCTCCGGGCTGCGGCGTGTGGCCCGGCGCATAGCCGTTCATGAGCGAGAGCAGCCAGGTCTGGATGGGGGGGACCAGTTTTTTCTTCGCCACCTCGCTGGTATCGCGCCCTCTTCTCTCAGCGAGTGCGTCCACTTTCTCCCACAGATCCGCGGGAATTGGACTGGGCTCACGCTCTACAAGCAGCTCGGCAAACCGATCCGCGGCAGGCTCCCAGGAGCCGGGCTGCAGCGGCGGGTTGCCCAGGCGCGGTGAGAGCAGCGGTTCCAGCGTCAGATACAGCTCATCGGCCGGGGCCGCGTCGAAGAGCGCGCCGAACACCTCGCGCATGAGTGCGACGACGGCCGGATCGGCCTCGGCGGCCACGTAGGTGGTGAAAAAATCGTCCAGCAATTGCCGGCGGCCGGCCTGCATGGCCAGCGCGCCGCGCTCGCCGCTGAGCAGCTTGCGCAGGAGCACGTACCGTTCCGCCGGCCCTAAGCGATAGACTGACTCCAACACCTCTTGGAGCGCATAAAACCGCAAGATATTCCCTTTCTCTTTCTCTCCGACCTCTGCGGTGGCGAGCTTGTCCTGCAATAAGCGCGGCGGATGGGTTGCCCAGGCGGCCAGCTCATCGACCCGCTGCAAATCGCCTAAACTGCTCCTGATGTCCTTGCGAATATTGTCGCCGTATACTTCCCACCAGCCGTTGGCCAGCACTTTGCGCAGGCGGCTCTCATCGCGGGTCGAGGTCAGCAGGGCCAGCACCATCGGCAGCCGGTCGGCTTGATCAAACAGATACTCCATGGCGCCCTCGGCCAGCACCGCTTTGCCCATGCCGGCCAGCGGATCACCAGTCTGCGCGAGCCACTCGCGCCCGGCGTCCTTGAGCCGGGCCAGCTCTTCCGGCGTGCGGGCCTTCTCATCCAGCAGCTCAAGCGTGCGGAGGCCGCCGAGAAGCCCCTGCGGGCCGAAATCGCGCACCAGCAGTTGAATCGCCTCCTCCAGGGGAAGGGCGCTCACGAGCGACGTCAGCGCATAGTCTTGCACCTGGCGCTTGATGATCGCATCGTCGAAGAAAAAGCCGGCGATCAGCAGCCGTTTGAGCGTGGCCGCCGTCGGCGGTGTGCCATTGGGCGCGGGTTGAAGGAAGGTGAGCGCTCGCTCCACGATCGCGTGCTTTAACTTGGTGATGTGTGCTAGATAGTTTCCTGTTCCTTCGGAGATCGCTGACGCCACAGGCCAAACGCGCAGGAACGCCTCAAGCTGCTGGAAAAACGCATCAGCATCGGTAAGAGGCTCAAGCTGCTTGGCCAGCGCCTCAAGGGCGTGCCACTGCCACTCTTGGAGGCGCGTGAGGCGGACCTCGCTCTCACGCAGGCGAGGCGCGAAACCGGCAATCGCCTCGGCCCGCTGAGCCTCGCGCACGGTGCGGGCTAGCTCCGCCAGCTCCTCCGGCGAAGCGGCAAGCTGCTCCGGAACCAACTCGCCGATCACGGTCAACCAGAGTTTTAAGGTCGCCTCATCAGGCGCCATCGCGCGCATCCAGGCGATGGCGGTGAGCAGCTCGTCTCCAGATGAGGCGTTGTGAAAAAAGCTCTTTTCCTCGCCGGTGCTGCCAATGGCGATCCACTCGATCAGACCGGTTCGTTCCACCAGCTTCTTGCCCGCTTCGCCGACGAGAATTCTAGAAACCAGTTCTTCGTCGAAGCCGTCCGGATTCATCTCAGGCGGCAGTGCATACAGGAGCCGGCCCGCCTCCTTCAGCAGGGCGGCGTGGGTGGGATGGGTATAGACCAGCGGGTTCTGTTGGCTCTCGCGGAGCAGGGTTAGGAGCACGTCATTGAGCCGCGCGATCGTCTGCTGCAGCGACAGCGGCAGCACCCACTGGGCGCGGGCATACGCCTCGACGGCGCGGGCCAGCTCTGCGCGCGCCGGATACCGCTGGGCGTAGTCGCCCAGCAGCGTGCTGATGCGATCCGGCGCAATCGCCAGGGGCGAGGCTGTGTGGATAAGCTGCTCGTAGCGAGGCTGCCAGCGCGCCCATTCCTCCACATCCGCCAGGATCAGCGCCCCGCCGATGACAGCCGCGGTCCACACATCCTCGGCGGACCACCCGCCTGCCGTTTCTGCCAGCACCTCGTCTTCCGCTTCGTCCTGAGCATCCGCCGCGGCGCTTGCCGCGCCGTTGCTGAGCAGCCCCTCGGCGGCGCGGCTCATCGCAGCGGCATCGCGCAGATAGCGCGGCACGTTGATGCCCTCCGCCTCATCGTACTCGGCCCGCGGGCCTAAAGCCTCGTGCGCGGCCCAGGCGAGCAGCGGGCCCAGCCGCGACGGATCAAGCGGAAGCCGCGCGCCGTCTCGGGACAGCAGCGACGTGAGCGCCGGCAGCAGGCTGTACCCAGGCCGCGGCGCCTGGAACGCCTGGGCAATCTCGCGCAGTGGGCCACCGACGATGGCGAGGGCCGGGTCGGCCGGATCAGAAGCGACCGGAATGCCGGCACCCGCTTCCAGCAGCACCACGGAGAGCAGCGCCCGATCGTGCGCATCCGACAGGTGAAAGGCCGGTCCGATCAGCCGTGCCCATCGCGCCACCACGCGGCGCAAGAGCTGTGCGGATGCGTCGCGGCGGCTCAGTTCGCTGGGCATCAACGCGCGCGTCGAGGCGGTCCTCGCAAGCTCCCGCACGCGGCCGTACAGCGGCTCGATGGCGGCTTGGAGCAGCGGCCATTCGGCATGCTCAAGCAGGTGGGCGATTTCTCGCTCCCAGGCATATTCTTGTTGCCGGTTTTCTGCGGGCGGCTCTGTCAGCAGTTGGGTGAGCCGTCCGCCGCGCGGCAAGCCGGCCAGCGACTGCGAAAGCGCCGGATCAATAGGCGTGAGATCGCGATCCAGGTGCAGGAAATCGAGCAGCCGCGTGGCGATCTTCAGGTTGAGGATCAGATCGGTGAGCGAGCCGTGGGCCACGTCCCAACTGATGCGCCGACGGCGAGCCGGCGACGTGCGCTCTTCGTCGCGCAGCCGCTCCAACAGGCGGGTGATGCCGCGCGGATTGGTGTGGCGGTGCGGTTCCGCCATCTGATAGAAGGCGCGCAAGTCCGCTTCGTACTCGGCATAGCGTTGCGCGCCCAGACTGCGCAGGATCGCCCCGTCCCTGGCGGACTTGGCGAGGAACGCATGATGCTTGCGCACCCAGTGGTTCAGCTCATGCATCAAGACGCCGTCGATCTCCTCAGCCGTCTCGCAAAACTGCGCCATCTCCGGCGAGAGCACCATCGTGCCATTGGCAAACATCACCGCGTTGATCCCGAACCCGGTGGAGGCAAGTATCTGCACGGGGGGCAGATCCTCGGAGGGCACATCCGGCAACAGCGCGGCCAGGCGCCGGCGCACGAACTGCACCGCCACGTGAGCCTCAGGCAAGAACCCGTAGTCGGCCTGCAGCAGAAAGAGCGAGCTGAGCAGGGAACGCGCAGCCGGATGCGCGATCGCAAACGACTGCGCGCGCTGATTTGCGGTCGGGGCGGCGCTTGGCGGCGGCACAGGATGGCTGGGGGGGGTCTGCGCGGCCGCGCCGAGCGCGATGATGCCATCTTCAACACGGCGATCGGCGTCTTGCCGGGCGGCGGGTGCGCGGATGGCCCACGCGGAGCAGGGCAAAAGGCTCAGCGCCAGCGCGCCGGCCAGCAGGCGATGCATCGATCGCGTCGGAGACATGTCCAGTAGTCTGGGCGCTCGACGCTGGATTGTCAAGAGACACAAAATTACGCACGAGTATGCAGGGTTATGCAGCGTTAAATCCTCAGTCAAACAATCTGGAACAATCAGCTATTGATTATTGTATTCGAATAGCATACACTTAAAATCATGAAGAACGGCAAGAAGAAAAGCGTGGTGGCGACCATGCGGTTTGCCCGTAAAGAGATGGCGGAGCTCGAAGCCTATCTGCGGCACAACCCATTCTTTGACTCGCTCTCCAGCTTGGGACGGGTGGCGACGATGGAGTTTATCCGCACGCGAAAGGGAGTGGCGCTTCATCCCAGTCTGGGGCAGGAGGGCCTGCGGCGGCCGTGGTTTCTGTGGGATTATGATATGAGTGAAGCGCAAGTCCACGAGATCCTCACGCATGCCCCATTTGAGCAGCGCAAATGGTTGTTGGGGCGGATGCTGGATCGGCTCGGCCCGGCAGAAATCGTGCGCTACGTTTCGTTGGAGACGCTGCGCGAGGCACTGCCGCATTTGCGCCTGGATCCGAAGATCACACGTCATTGGGAGGAGGCGCTGACGTTATGGATCAGCCCAAGCCGGAGATCTTAACGCCCCTCCAGCGGGCGGTGCTGGATGGCTTCTTTGCCGAGGAGGCGGTGGCGCGGTCCTTTTATCTGACCGGCGGGACGGCGCTGGCCGCGTTTTACCTGTTCCATCGCTATTCCGATGATCTGGATTTCTTCACGAACGACGCCTCGCTGGAGCCGATGTGGCCGACGGTGCAGCGGCTCGCGCCCTTGTTGGGGCTGGCGGTTGAGTCGCGCACGCCGCAGTTCATCCGGCTGCTCCATCCGGACGGATTGCGCGTGGATGTGGTGCAGGATGTGCCGTTTCGCGCCGGGGTTCCGGTGCGGCATGGCGCCTGGGTCGTGGATACGCTGGAGAATCTCGCGCTCAACAAGGTGTCGGCGATTCAGGGGCGGTTGGATGTGAAAGATTACGTAGACCTGTATCTGCTGCTCAAGGATCGCCCCGAGCGCATTCTCGCGTGGCTGGCCCAGGCCAAGCAGAAGGACGGTTCCATCGAGCCATTTCTCTGGTCGCGGATCATCGGCGATGTGGAGACGTTTCGCGTGCTGCCCCGCATGATTGTCCCGCTCCAGCTTCCGGAGCTGGTCGCGTTCTATCGAGCGCTGCGCCGCCTGGTCCTGGCTTCTCTCAAGCCGCCCGGCCAGCTTTGACACCCTGGAGCGCATCTGTTAAAATAAGACGTTGCGTATGCACCCCTTCCTTTCATGATCCCACGCTACACGTTGCCTGAGATGGGCCGGCTCTGGAGCGATGAGCATCGCTTGTCGGTGATGCTGGAGGTCGAACTATTGGTGCTGCAGGCGCAGGCGCGGCTGGGGCTGGTGCCGCGCCACGCGGTGAAGGCCATCCGCACGCGAGTGCGGCTCTCCGTCGCGCGCATTCAGCGCAAAGAGGCCGCCACCCAGCACGATGTGATCGCCTTCATCGAACACCTCGAAGACCAAGTCGGTCCGTACGGCCGCTACCTGCACTATGGCCTCACCTCCAGCGACGTGCTCGACACCTCGCTCGCCGTCTTGCTGCGCCGAGCCACCGAGCTGCTGATTGCTGATGTGAAGCATCTGCTGGGTGCGGTGGCTCGGCAGGCGCGCCGCCACAAGCGCACGCTGATGATCGGCCGCACCCACGGGATGCATGCCGAGCCGACTAGCTTCGGCCTGAAGCTGGCGGTGTTCTATGATGCGTTTCACCGGCATCTGGCCAGGCTCGAGGAGGTGCTGGAGGAGGTCAGCGTGGGCAAAATCTCCGGCGCGGTGGGCACCTTTGCCAACGTGGATCCTTCGATCGAGCGGCAGGTGTGCCGCGCCCTGCACCTGCGCCCGGCGCCGATTTCCACGCAGATCATCCAGCGCGACGTGCATGCGAGTTACGCGGCCGCGCTGGCGCTGGTGGGAGCCAGCCTCGAACAGTTGGCGACGGAAATTCGCAATCTCCAGCGCACCGAAATCCGCGAGGTGGAAGAGCCGTTCGGCCGCGGGCAGAAAGGCTCCTCCGCCATGCCGCACAAACAAAACCCGATCACCTGCGAGCGCATCGCCGGCATGAGCCGGCTGCTGAGGGGCTACAGCGTGGCTGCATTGGAAGACGTGGCGCTGTGGCATGAGCGCGACATTTCACACTCGTCGGTGGAACGGGTGATCCTGCCGGACGCCAGCATTGCGCTGGACTACATGCTGCAGACATTGACGGGCGTCATCGAGGGGCTGGTGGTCCACAAGGATCGGATGCTGGCGAATCTGATGAGCACCCGCGGCGTCGCGTTGTCCGGCCAGGTGCTGTTGGCGCTGATGGGGCAAGGGCTCTCGCGCCAGCCGGCGTATGCATTGGTGCAGAAGGCAGCACTCTCAGCCTGGCACCACGGTTCCGACTTTCGCCAGGCGCTGCTGCGCGATCCGGCGATCCGCCGGCGGCTCTCGCCCCAGGCCATCACGCGCTGCTTGGATCCGGCGCGCCATCTGCGCCATGTCGATCGGATTTTTAAACGAGTCGGTTTATGAATCAGCGTTCAGCGTGTCGCGTCGCCTATCGCCTGTTGCCTGTCGCCTGTTGCCTTGTTTTAGCTGGGTGCATTCATCGTCAACTGGTCATTCGGTCCGAGCCGCCCGGGGCGGAGATTCTGATGAACGACAAGCGCCTGGGGACCACGCCGTATGCGTATGACTTTGGATGGTACGGCTGGCATCGGCTGACGCTGAACAAGCCGGGCTATGAGCGTCTGGACGATCATGTGCAATTGCTCGCTCCCATGTATTTGTGGATTCCGCTGGATCTGGTGATGGAACTGCTGCCGTTTCCCATTCGCGATATGAAGACCTTAAGCTACACGCTCACCGTCAAGCCGAAGCTGCCGGAACCGCAGCCGCCGGTGCTCGAGATTCCCGAAGTTTCAACCGAGGAGCCGTCTCATGACGCAGCAAGGTGAGAAGTTCTACGAGGGCAAGGCGAAGATCCTCTATGCCACGGAGGATCCGACGCTGGTCATCCAATATTTCAAGGATGACGCGACCGCCTTCAACGCGCAGAAGCGCGGCACGATCGTGGATAAAGGGGTGGTGAACAACAAGATCGCCTCACATCTGTTTGAGTTGCTCTCGCGCGAGGGCGTGCCCACCCACTTTGTGAAGCAGCTCTCCGACCGCGAAATGCTGGTCAAGCGCGTGGCGATCGTGCCGTTGGAGGTGACCATTCGCAACATCACCGCCGGGGGCATGAGCAAAATGCTCGGCATCGAGGAGGGCAAAGCCCTCGTGCCGCCGGTGTTCGAGTGGCACTACAAAAGCGATCCGCTGAATGATCCGCTCATCAACGACGATCATATCCTCGCGCTGGCGCTGGCGACACCCGCGGAGCTGGAGACGATCCGGCGGTGGTCGTTCCGCGTCAACGACGCGCTCCGGGCTTATTTCGCGGCGCGCGGCATCGACCTGGTCGATTTTAAGCTGGAGTTCGGGCGGTGTCCCGCGAGCAGCCCGGTGGGGCAAGGCCAACTCTTGCTGGCCGATGAGATCTCGCCGGATACGTGCCGGTTCTGGGAGCAGGGCACGAAGAAGAAACTGGATAAGGACCGCTTCCGCCGCGATTTGGGCGACGTCGAAGCCGCGTATCAAGAAATGCTCAAACGAGTGATGAGTGATGAGTGAAATAAAAGCACGCGTGTACGTCACGCTCAAACCGAGCATCCTCGATCCGCAGGGCAAGACCATCAAGCACGCGCTCGAATCGCTGGGTTTTAAAGGCCTCCAAGACGTGCGTATGGGCAAGTACATTGAGGTGACGCTCAACCACAAGACGACCGCGTCCGCCAAAAAGGACGTCGAGCGCATGTGCCACAAGCTCTTGGCCAATCCGGTCATCGAGCAGTATCGCGTGGACCTGAAACAATGAAATTCGGCGTGGTGGTGTTTCCGGGATCGAATTGCGACCAAGATTGCGTGGACGTCCTGCAGAAGGTGCTGAAGCAGCAAGTGGTCACGTTGTGGCATCAGGAGACGTCGCTGAATGGCTGCGAGGCCGTGGTGCTGCCGGGGGGCTTCAGCTACGGCGATTATTTGCGCACCGGCGCCATTGCGCGGTTGTCGCCGATCATGCGAGCGATTGGCGCATTCGCGAAGGACGGCGGGCCGGTCATCGGTATTTGCAATGGTTTCCAAATTTTGCTGGAGGCGGGGCTGCTGCCGGGCGCGATGCTGCGCAACGCCAGCCTGAAGTTTATCTGCCGGTTTGTGCATCTGCGGGTGGAGCGCACCGACACGCCCTTTACGAGTCGCTTTCGGGAAGGCCAAGTGGTGCGCCTGCCCATCGCGCACAATGAAGGGAATTACATCGCGGAGGCGAAGACGTTGAAGGCAATGGCTGCGGAGAGGCAGATCGTGTTTCGCTACTGCGATGCGGAGGGGCGCCTCACCCCCGAGGCCAACCCCAACGGCTCGGTGGAGGCCATCGCCGGATTGTGCAATGCGCAAGGCAACGTGCTGGGCCTGATGCCGCACCCGGAGCGGGCCGCCGAGCCGGCCTTAGGGTCGGTGGATGGACGACTGCTGTTTGAGTCGCTGATTGAGTCGATGAGCCACGTTTAGGAGCGTGCAGACACGATGACGATTGACGAACTGCTCAAGGACATGGTGGAGAAGCGCGCCTCAGACCTTCACCTGGCGGTGGGCAGCCCGCCCACGTACCGGATCAACGGCGTGCTCGCCCCCGTGACCGCCGAGCCGCTGAACGTTGAGGAGATGCAGCACCTCCTGACGGTGGTCCTGGGCAACGACGCGCTGCGCAAGAAATTTGAGGAAGCCAAAGAGCTCGACTTTTCGTACAGCATTCCCGGGGTGTCGCGCTACCGCGGCAACCTGTTATATCAGCGCGGGACGATCGGCGCCGTCTTTCGCGCCATTCCCACCCGGCCGATGACGCTGGATGAGTTGGGCTTCTCGCCGATCCTGAAAGAGCTGTGCCAGAAGCCCCGCGGGCTGGTGCTGGTGACTGGGCCGACTGGCTCGGGCAAGTCGACCACGCAAGCGGCGATGATTGACTACATCAACGAGCAGCGGGCGGTGCACGTCGTCACCATCGAAGATCCGATCGAGTTTTTGCACAAGAACAAAAAGGCGATCATCCGCCAGCGCGAATTGGGGGTGGACACCTTGTCCTTCGCGGAGGCGTTGAAGCATGCCCTGCGGCAAGACCCCAACGTGATCCTGGTCGGGGAAATGCGCGACCTCGAAACAATCGCCCTGGCGGTGACGGCGGCCGAGACCGGCCATCTGGTGCTGGCGACCCTGCATACCACCGGCGCGCCGGCCACGGTGGACCGGGTCGTGGATGTGTTTCCGCCGCATCAGCAGCAGCAGGTGCGGGTGCAACTCTCCGGCGTGCTGGAGGCGGTGGTGTCGCAAACCCTCGTCCCGACCAAGGACGGGAAGGGGCGGGCGTGCGCGATGGAGATCATGATCGGCACCTCGGCCATCCGCAATCTGGTGCGCGAGGGCAAAAGCCATCAAATCACCAGCGCCATTCAATCGGGCGGCAAATACGGCATGATCACGCTCGATGCCGCGCTCAAAAACTTGCTGGTGTCGGGCAAGGTGAGCATGGAAGAGGCGATGCTGAAAGCGGTGGACGTGGAAGAGTTCAAACGACTGTGCGGTCCATCGGGGTGATGCGCGACGCATGAACCAGTTGCTGGCTCGGGTGGCGCAGGCGCATAATCTGACGCCGGAGCAACATATTGAAGTCATCGGTGGAGGCATGAATGGGTCGGTGGTCTCATTTGATCTACCCTACGCTCACATCGCGTCAACGTGAGTACGTCTTGGGAGCAGTGCTGGGTGATGACAGCTTGGTGTTGCGTTCAGTGAGCCGACACGCCTGTCTGCGATCGTCACAATCATTGGCTCATAGAGATTATTTGATGTGGAAATTTCATGTGATGCAAAATCACGTACTGACGCCTCCGCGTCTTACGAGAAACGACCGGTATGGACGGGTCCACCAGGGCATTCGGTTTACCACCCGTACCACTCCAGATCTCACCGCGCTCTATCGATTGTGTTATCCAAAGGATCGCAAGACCGTTTCTCTCGCGTGGCTTTCCCAGCTTACGGCATTTTCGTTGGCCGTGTGGTATATGGATGATGGAACATATGCTCAAGGACGAAACTTTTGCCTGCTATACACAGGGGCTTTCCCTTATAAACAGCAGCGGTTTGTTCAACATTACCTGGAGAAGCGTTGGGGTATTACAGGTTGTGTTATCCAGCACAACCGCCAACAGTGGTGCCTGCGGTTTACGCGGCTTGGAACCCAGCAATTGTTGACTCTCGTCGAACCTTATATCAGAACCGAAGCTCCGTCCATGCTCTACAAACTGGGTTATCCGAGGCGAGCATGGACACGGCCGATTCAAGAGCGTATGAATCCATGGGTCTATGGTTGGACTGCTGATGAGGATGCGCTGCTTCACCAGCAATACGGTTACGTCCGCGCGAAATTCATTGCTGAGCGACTGAATCGAAGTGCGAATGCGGTGCAGTTGAGGGCACAAAGGCTTGGACTTGATGGATGGCGAGCCAACAAGGTGAGTGATGGCCACGGTGTCTATCGTTTCAACTAAGCAATCAGCCGGTGAGGCGTTCTCCGTACGACAACTGCGCTGTGTTGCTAAATCTCACAATCTTACAGATGAGCAGTGCGATCGCATTCATCGTATCCTAGGTCGCGAACCCACATTGACAGAAGTGGGGATTTTTGGAGTCAGTTGGTCGGAGCACTGTGCCTACTGCAGCTCCAAAATGTATTTGAAGACGTTTCCCACGAAGGGAAAAGGTGTCTTGGTGGAAGCTGGGAAAGAAAATGCCGGGTTGGTGGACATCGGTGATGGGCTGGCGGTGGCGTTCAAGGTTGAGAGTCACAATCACCCCTCCGCCGTGGAGCCGCACGCCGGGGCGGCCACCGGCGTGGGTGGGATTGTGCGCGACATTTTCACGATGGGCGCTCGACCGATCGCGCTGTTGGACAGCCTTCGGTTCGGACCTCTAAATGGCCATGCTCGTACGCGCTTCTTGTTCGGGGGTGTCGTGAAAGGGATCGCCGATTACGGGAACGCGGTTGGAGTGCCAACGGTGGGCGGAGAGATCGCGTTCGATGAGACGTATCGCGACAATCCGCTCGTGAACGTCATGTGCATTGGCACCGTGCCGGCCACGCACATCGCGCGCGGTCGGGCCAGCGGCGTGGGGAATCCTGTGTTATATGTAGGCTCCTCAACCGGCCGCGACGGCTTGGGCGGGGCGAGCTTCGCCTCGCGCGAAATCACCGGCGGCTCTGATGCGGATCGGCCTGCGGTGCAGTTGGGCGATCCGTTTGCGGAGAAATGCTTGATTGAAGCGACGCTGGAAGCGCTGGCCACCGGCGATGTGGTGGGCATTCAGGACATGGGGGCCGCCGGCTTGACGTGCTCGACGTGCGAAACGGCCTCGCGAGGGGGAACGGGTATCGAGATCGATGTCGCCACGGTGCCGCGCCGCGAATCGGGCATGACGCCGTATGAGGTGATGCTCTCCGAGTCGCAAGAGCGGATGCTGCTGATCGTCACGCGCGGACGGGAGCCGCGCCTCATGCGGCTGTTCGCGCGCTGGGGGTTGCAGGCGGTGGTGATTGGGCACGTGACCGGCGGCCACCGGATGTGCGTGAAGGATGGCGCGCACGTCGTCGCCGATATTCCGGTCTCGGCGTTGACGGATGACGCCCCGCTGTACCGGCGGCCGGTGAAGCGGCCGCGGTATCTGGCGCGGGTGCAGCGGCTGCCGCTGCGCGCGATTCCGCAACCACGTGATTATGGAAAGACGCTGCTGGCGTTGCTGTCGTCACCGACCATCGCCAGCAAAGCGCCGGTGTTTGAGCAGTACGATCACATGGTGCAAACCGGCACCGTGGCGCTGCCGGGCCGCGCCGACGCCGCGGTGCTGCGCGTGAAAGGCACCGACACGCTGCTGGCCGCCACGCTGGACGGCAACGGCACCTACTGTTATCTCGATCCGTATGAGGGCGGCAAAGCCGCCGTGGCGGAGGCCGCGCGCAATCTGGTGTGCGTGGGCGCGCGGCCGCTGGCGGTGACCAACTGTTTGAACTTCGGCAATCCGCAAGACCCGGAAATCATGTGGCAGCTCAAGGAGTGCGTGCGGGGCATCAGCGAGGCCTGCCGGGCGTTCGGCACGCCGGTGACCGGCGGCAATGTGAGCTTGTACAATGAAAGCCCGCGCGGCGCGATCGACCCCACGCCGGTGATCGGGATGATTGGTCTGATCAAGTGCGGAGTGCGGAATGCGGAATGCGGATTGACAATTCGAAATCCGAAATCCGAAATCCGCAATGGGCCAGTGACGACCGGTTTTAAGGATGAGGGTGATGTGATTGTGCTGCTGGGGACCACGCGCGAAGAGCTGGGCGGCAGCGAATATCTCAAGCGGATCCACCATCGCAAGCAAGGCCAACCGCCGCGCATCGACGTAAACGGCGAGCGCGCGCTCCAGCGGCTGATGCTGCAGGCCTCCGGAGCGGGCTGGCTGAAATCGGCGCATGACTGTTCCGAAGGCGGGCTCGCCGTTGCGCTGGCTGAATGTTGTATCATGGAGCCGGACCATCTGATTGGCGCGACGATTCAGTGCGGAGTTCGGAGTGCGGAGTTTGGAGTGAACGAAAAACATATTCCGCATTCCGCATTCCGCAATCCGCACGTCCGGGTGGATGCACTGCTCTTCGGTGAATCGGCGGGGCGGATCGTGGTGACGTGCGAGCGGTTTGATCAAGAGGAGCTGCTGGCCGCGGCGCGCCGCGCGGCCGTGCCGGCGGCGGTGGTAGGCCGCGTGGGCGGCCGTCGTCTGACGATGGCGCCCTGGATTGATCTGTCGCTTGAAGAGGTGGCTGGCGCCTGGCGCACAGGACTGAACTAGACGATGAATGACGATGTGAAACATTATTGCGGGCTGTTCGGCATCTACGGCCACCGGGATGCGGCGCGGCTGACGTATCTGGGCCTCTATTCGCTGCAGCATCGGGGCGAGGAGGCGGCCGGCATCGTGACGTGGGACGGCAAGATGATGCACGCGCACAAAGGCCTGGGCCTGGTCTCCGAGGTGTTTACCGAAGAGACGCTGCGCGCGCTGCCCGGCCGCGTGGCGCTGGGGCATACCCGCTACTCGACCACGGGGTCCAGCACCTTGAAGAATTCGCAGCCGCTGGTGGTGACCTACTCGAAAGGCTCGATTGCCGTCGCGCACAACGGCAATCTGGTCAACGCGTACGAACTGCGCCAGCAACTGGAGGCCAACGGCTCTATTTTTCAGACGACGGTGGACAGCGAGATCATCTTGCACCTGCTGGCTCGCGCGACGAACAAGCACATGGAGGATGATCTGGTGGAGTGCCTGCGCTTGTTGAAAGGCGCCTACTCGCTGTTGTTTGTGACGGAGCAGGCGCTGATCGGCTGCCGCGATCCCAACGGCTTTCGCCCCTTGTGCATCGGCCGGCTGAACAAGACGTATGTGCTCGCCTCTGAAACGTGCGCGCTGGATCTGATCGGCGCGAAGCTGGTGCGCGAGGTGGAGCCGGGCGAGGTGATCATCATCAGCGCCGGCGGGCTGCGCTCAGTGCATCCGTTCAAGGACACGACGACCCAGCCCTCGCACTGTCTCTTCGAGCATGTCTATTTCGCGCGGCCGGACTCGGTGGTGTTTGGCGAGAGCGTGCAGGCGGTGCGCGTGCGGCTGGGCCGGCAGCTCGCGCGCGAGCATCCGGCCGAGGCCGATTTTGTGATGCCGATTCCTGACTCAGGCAACTTCGCCGCGCTGGGCTTCAGCCTCGAATCGAAAATTCCCTTTGCGATGGGGATTACCCGCAACCACTATGTGGGACGCACGTTTATCCAGCCGTCCCAGGAGATTCGCGACCTGAAAGTGCGCGTGAAATTCAATCCGGTGCGCGAGCTGGTGAAAGGCAAGCGGCTGGTGATTGTGGATGATTCGATCGTGCGCGGCACTACCACCCGCGCGCGCATCAAAAGCCTGCGCGAGGCGGGTGCCAAGACGATTCACATGCGCATTAGCTGCCCGCCGACGAAGTTTTCCTGCTTCTATGGCATCGATTTTCCGACGAGGAAAGAATTGATCGCGAATAAGCTGCCGCTGGAGGAGATCGCCAAGTTCGTGGGGGCGGACAGCCTGAGTTATCTCTCGATGGAAGGCGCGCTGAAGGCGGTGGGCAAGCCGGCGAACTATTGCACGGCGTGCTGGAGCGGCACGTATCCGATTCCATTCGGAGGGGAAGGCGATAAGTTTGCCTTGGAGAAATATTCCGGCCAGGGACGATGTTAGCCGGTGCGGAATGCGGAATTCGGGATGCGGCATGAAAAGAACCGGACGCGTGTCGACAGATCGATTCCGCACGCCGCACGCCGCACGCCGCACTTCTGTGACGTATAAGAAAGCGGGCGTTGATATCCATGTGGCGGAGCGGCTGTTGGCTCGTGTGGCGCCGATGATCCGCGCCACGCACGGGCCCGAGGTGCTGCCCGATTTGGGGCAGTTCGCCGGCTTGTACCGCTTGGCCACTGGCGCGTTGCGCGATCCGGTGCTGGTCTCCTCCACCGATGGAGCCGGCACCAAGATCACGCTGGCCCAGCAATTCGGCGCGCACGAGGCGATCGGCGTCGATGTGGTGGCGATGAACGCCAACGACGTCATCACGTATGGCGCGCGCCCGCTGTTCTTCTTGGACTATCTGGCGATGGGCAGGCTCAGGCCGGCCACCTACACGGCGCTCTTGCGCGGGATGGCGCGCGGCTGCCGCGAGGCCGGCTGCGCGCTCATCGGCGGCGAGACGGCCGAGATGCCCGGGGTGTACGCGCCGGGCGAGTACGATGTGGCCGGGTTTTGCGTGGGCGTGGTTTCACGGCGCACGCTGATTGACGGCTCAGCGGTGCGCGCCGGCGATGCGGTGGTGGGCTTGGCCTCTTCCGGCGTGCATGCCAACGGTTTCTCGCTGGTGCGCGCGGTGCTCACATCCGCCGACGTCAAGCGGCTGCGCCATCAATTGCTGCGGCCCACGCGGATGTATGTGAAGCCGGTGCTGCAAGTCTGTGAGCGGTTTTCGATCCATGCGATTGCGCACGTCACCGGTGGGGGCCTCAGCCGCCGCCTGGCCGGCGTGGTGAAGCGGCAGCCGCGCCTGCAGGTGCACCGGCACCCGGGGACCTGGCCGGTGCCGTCGATTTTTCAGGAGATTCAGCGCGCCGGGCGCGTGGACACGGACGAAATGTATCGCACGTTTAACATGGGGATTGGGATGGCGCTGGCGTGCCGTCGACAGGACGCGTGTGCGGTGATCCAGACATTCGGGCGGCTTGGGGTGCAGGCCTGGGCCATTGGGGAGGTCGTGAGATGAAAGTCTTCGTCATCGGATCGGGTGGCAGGGAACACGCCTTAGTGTGGAAAATCAGCCAGTCGCCGGAGGTGGAGCGCGTGTTTTGCGCCCCAGGCAACGGTGGCATCGGCGAGTTGGCCGAGATCGTCGACATCGGCGCCGAGGATCTTGAGGCGTTGGCGGAATTTGCCGAGGCGAAGGACATCGACCTCACCGTCGTCGGGCCGGAAGGCACGCTGGCCAAAGGCATCGTTGATGTGTTTGACAAGCGGGGCCTGCGGATTTTCGGCCCCAACAAGGCCGCGGCGCGCCTGGAGGCGAGCAAAGCGTTCGCGAAGAATCTGATGAAAAAATACCACGTGCCGACGGGGCAGTTCGCGGTGTTCGACGATCCGCAGGCGGCCCGCGCGTACGTGCGCCAGGTGGGCGCGCCGATTGTGGTAAAGGCCGATGGGCTGTGCGGCGGCAAGGGCACCATCGTCGCCAGCACGCTCAGCGAGGCGCTGGGGGCGATCGATTTGCTGATGGAAGACCGCATTTTCCGGCAGGCGGGCGAGCGCATCGTGGTGGAAGAGCGCTTGCAGGGGGAAGAGGCGTCGATGCTCGTGCTCACCGACGGCATCACCGCCCTGCCGCTGGCGACCGCGCAGGATCACAAGCGGCTGCTCGATAGCGACAAAGGCCCGAACACCGGCGGCATGGGCGCCTACGCGCCCGCCCCGGTCGTGCATGAGGCGATGGCGAAACAGATCATGGAGCAGATCATCCGTCCCACCTTGCAGGGGCTGGCGAGCGAGGGGATTTTGTTCCGCGGCGTGTTGTATGCGGGCGTGATGATCACCGCCGATGGGCCGAAGGTGCTGGAATACAACGTGCGCTTCGGCGATCCGGAAACCCAGGCGATTCTGCCGCTGCTCTCCAACGACTTGGTGCCGCTGCTGGATGATGCCATCGAGGGGCGCCTGTCCCAGCATCGCTGCCAGTGGCATGAGGGCAGCTGCGTGTGCGTGGTGCTGGCCTCGGGCGGCTATCCCGGCGAGTTTCAGATCGGCAAAGACATTCACGGGCTGGAGTCGTTCAAACAGCGCGACGATTTGCTTGTGTTCCATGCCGGCACCAAGCACGACCGTGAGCGGCTGCTCAGTTGGGGCGGACGCGTCCTCAACGTCGTGGCGCGCGATGCCGACCTCGAGGGGGCGCTGAAAAAAGCGTATGAGCTGATCGGAGGCCTTTCGTTCGAGGGCATGACCTATCGGAAGGATATCGCATGGCGCGCCATGAAGAAACCGGTCAACCACTGAGGAAGAGTATGGCACAGGCGCGGGTCGCCATCATCATGGGATCGGATTCGGACTGGCCGACGCTGGAGGCCGGAGCGAAGGTGCTGGCGTCGTTCGGGGTGGGCGCCGAAGTGCGGGTGCTCTCGGCCCATCGCAGCCCGGCGCAGGTGCGCCGCTATGTGGAACAGGCATCCCGGCGCGGCATTCACGTGTTTATTGCCGGGGCCGGCGGGGCGGCCCATTTGGCCGGCGTGGTGGCGGCGCACACCACCCGGCCGGTGATCGGTGTCCCGATTGACAACGGGCCGCTGCGCGGGCTGGACAGCTTGCTCTCAACGGTGCAAATGCCCAAGGGCGTGCCGGTGGCGACGGTGGCCATCGGCAATGCGGCGAATGCGGCGTTGTTGGCGGTGCAGATCCTCGCCGTAGGCGATCGGCGGCTTGCGCGCAAGCTGGCGGCGCATAAACGCGCGCTCACTGCACAGACGCTGAAGGCTGATCGCGGGCTTCAATCCAAGCTCAAAGGCTGATGGCTCCCCTGGTTCTCTCCGTCAGCGGCATGAGCCCCGATGCGGCGGCGATTGCCCAGGCCGCACGGCTGCTCTGCGCGGGCGGCCTGGTGGCGTTTCCGACGGAGACGGTGTACGGCTTGGCGGCCGATGCGGCGAATCCGAAGGCGGTGGAGACGCTCAATCGCGTGAAAGGCCGGCCGCCGGAGAAGCCGTATTCGGTGCACATCGCCGATGTAGCACAGGTGCGCGCATTCGTGCAGGAGATTCCCCCGTTGGCCCAGCGGCTCATGCAGCAGTTCTGGCCGGGGCCGCTGACGATCGTGATGCCGTCCAAGACCGGAGGCACCGTGGGGTTTCGGTTTCCGAGCCATCCGGTGGCGCAGGCGTTTTTGCGAGCGTGCAACCGGCCGGTGGTGGCCCCCAGCGCGAATCATTCCGGTTCGCCCCCGCCGACGGATGGCCAGGAAGTGCTCAAGGCGCTCGATGGGCAGTGCGACTGCCTGCTTGACGCCGGCCCCACGCCCCTGGGCCGCGAATCGACCGTGGTCCAAGTGATCGGCGATCGTTTGGAGATCCTCCGCGAGGGCGCCCTGTCCGCCGACACTCTTCAGGCCGCGATGAAGGCGGGAACGTGAAACGGATTCTGTTTGTGTGCACCGGCAATAGCTGCCGCAGCGTGATGGCGCAGGCGCTGCTGCAGCAGCGCCTGAAGCAACTGCAGCACCAATTGCGCGAACCGGTTGAAGTCGCCTCGGCGGGCGTGTTTGCCATCGAGGGCATGTCCGCCTCGCGCGATACGGTGGCGGTGCTGGGGCGGCTGGGGGTTGATGTGTCCGGCCATATGGCGCGGCTGCTCACGAATGAGATGATTCGCGAGGCCGACGCCATTCTTGCGATGGAGCAAACGCACGTGGAAGAAGTGGTGCAGCGCGTGCCGGAGGCCGCGTCGAAGGCGCACTTGCTTAAGACCTACGGCCTGTCACCGGGCGCGATCGCGATCGAGGCGAACATTCCCGATCCGATCGGCAAATCGCACGAGGTGTACGAAGCGTGCTTGGCGATGATCCAAGACGCGGTGGAACGCGTGGCGCAACGGATGGTGGGATGAGGGTGGCCATCGGCGCCGACCACGGCGGCTTCGCGCTGAAAGCCACACTCGTCGCATATCTGCAGCGCCGGGGGATGGTCGTCGCGGATTTGGGCACCCATTCGCCGGTCCCCTGCGACTATCCGCGGATCGGCTTCAAAGTGGCTTCGGCGGTGGCGCGGAAGCAATTTGAGCGTGGGATTCTGTTGTGTAAATCCGGCATCGGCATGGCGATGGCGGCGAACAAGGTGCCGGGCATTCGCGCCGCCGTCTGCGGTGATCAGTGTGATGCCCAGCGCAGCCGCGCGCATAACGATGCGAATGTGCTGGTGCTGGGGGCCGAGAACGTCAGCGAGGCGCAGGCCCGCCGGATCGTCGACGTCTGGTTGACCACGCCATTTGAAACCGGCGGCCGGCACACGCGCCGCGTCAAACAAATCACCGCCATTGAAAGGAGCGTACTGAACGTCCATGGCCGCGCTGCACGACGTTGACCCGCAGGTTGCCGATGCCATTCAAAAGGAGTTGCATCGCCAGCACGAGCATCTGGAACTCATCGCCTCGGAAAACTTCACCAGCCTCGCGGTGCTGGAGGCGCAAGGCTCGGTGCTGACGAACAAATATGCCGAAGGCTACCCAACAGCCCGCTGGTATGGCGGGTGCGAATTCGTCGATGTGATCGAGCAGTGTGCGATTGACCGCGCCAAAGCCCTTTTCGGGGCCGAGCACGTCAACGTGCAGCCCCATTCCGGCACGCAGGCCAATATCGCGGTGTTCTACGCCGCCTTGCAGCCGGGCGACACGATCCTCGCGATGAGTCTGGCGCACGGCGGCCATCTCTCGCATGGCCATCCCAAAAACTATTCGGGCAAGACCTTCACCATCATTCCGTACGGGGTCAGCAAAACGACCGAGCAGATTGACTACGATGAGGTCGAGCAACTGGCCAAGGCCCACACGCCCAAGATGATCCTGGCGGGCTACTCCGCCTATTCGCGCGTGCTGGATTTTGCGCGGTTTCGGCGGATCGCCGATGCGGTGGGGGCGGTGCTCATGGTGGATATGGCGCATTTCGCCGGCCTGGTCGCTGCGGGGGTGCATCCCAACCCCGTGCCCCATGCCGAGTTTGTGACGACGACGACCCACAAAACGCTGCGCGGCCCGCGCGGCGGCCTGATTTTCTGCCGCCAGGCGTATGCGAAAGCGATCGACTCGGCCGTCTTTCCCGGCACGCAGGGCGGGCCGCTGATGCACGCGATCGCGGCGAAGGCGGTTTGTTTGCAGGAGGCGTCCGCGCCTGCGTTTGCGGCGTATCAGCGGCAGGTGGTGGCCAATGCCCGGGCGCTCGCGGCGGGTCTGTCGGCGCGCGGCTATCGCATCGTCTCCGGAGGCACCGATAATCATCTCTGTCTGGTGGATCTCACGTCCAAGGGCCTCACCGGCAAGGAGGCGCAAGAGACGCTCGATGGCGCGAAGATCACCGTCAATAAAAACGCGATCCCGTTTGATCCGCTGCCGCCGGCAAAGGCCAGCGGCATTCGTGTGGGCAGCCCGGCGGTGACGACCCGCGGGATGAAGGAAGCGGAGATGGCACGCATCGCCGAGCTGATTGATGAGGCGCTGGCGCACCGCGCCGAGCCGGAAGCGCTGGCGCGCGTGCGCCGCCAGGTGGATGAACTGGTCGAGCGCTTTCCCCTCTATTCGGAGTTGCGGAAGACTCATGAAATGCCCCTTCTGCGGCCATCACGAAGATAAGGTGATCGACTCGCGCGAAAGCGCCGAGGGCGGCGCGATCCGCCGCCGGCGGGCCTGCCTGGCCTGCGGCAAGCGCTTCACCACCTATGAGCACATCGAAGAGCAGCGCCTCATGGTTATCAAGAAAGACGGCCGGCGCGAGCCGTTCGAACGCCAGAAACTGCTCGCCGGGCTGGTGAAGGCGTGCGAGAAACGGCCCGTCAGCGTGGATCAGTTGGAGCAGATTGTGGATGCCATCGAGCAGGACTCCTCTCGGCAGCTCGAGCGGGAAATTCCCTCCAGCCAGCTTGGCGAGCGGGTGATGCGCAAGCTCCACGTCTTGGATCCGGTGGCGTACGTGCGGTTTGCCTCGGTCTATCGCGAGTTTAAGGATGCGGAGCAGTTCATGCGGGAGCTGAACGAACTGCTGACGAAACGGGCTGGAGGTTAGGCGAAGACGAGCGACCAGGTCGGGTCGGCCAGGTCGAACGGTTTCGTAATGTAGCCGACGGCGCCATAGGCGGCCGCTTCCTCCCGTACTTCCGGCTGGTCGAGGGCGGTCACCATGATCACCTTGGCCTGCGGGCACACCTCCCGCGCCCGCTTGAGCACTTCAATCCCAGAAATATCAGGAAGCCGCACGTCCAACAGAATGATATCAGGCGATTCGCGGCTCAGTCGCTCAATCGCCTGCTCGCCTTCATACACCACGCTCACCGTGAGCCCCTTCAACGTGAAGTACGCCTTCAGGCAGGCGCAGAGCTTCGGTTCATCGTCCACAATCAGCATCTTGGGCATCACGCATCCTCCGACACCGTAACTGTGCCTGATCGCACCGGCGGATGTCAAGAAGGAGAGGGCGTTTTCGAGGCGGTGGTGAGGTCTTTCAAATGCGCGCGGGTGCGCAGGTCGGCCAGCCACGCGGCCACATGCTCTTGCTGCTTGGCGGTGAGCGCTTCGGCGCGGAATCGTTCTTTGTCCGTCGCAAACTGGGCCTCATCGAAAGGCAGGCGCTCCTCGACGAGTGCGAGCGCGAATCCTTCCGACCCTTCGAGGACGTCGGTGTACTGCCCTGGAACGGCGGCAAAGAGCGCGTCGGTCAGCCCAGGGGCCTGGCCGATGCCTTCGAGCGCATCCTTGCGGGTGATCGGGGCGGGCCGGGTGGGCAAGAGGCTCAGGGCCAGCCATCCTTCTTGGGGCGTCAGCCCCTCGGTGCGTTTGGCCAGGAGCTGTTCGCGCACCGCCACGGCCTTCGCCTTGGCCGCCTCGCGGGCGCGCGCCTTGACGGCGAGCTGGCGCACCGGCTCCCGCACTTGCTCAAACGGCGGCACGCTGGCTGGAATTTCCTCGATCGCGCGCAGCACAAACACGCCGCTGGGCTCATGCGACACGCGCGTCAAGCGGCCCAGCGGCACCTGAAAGGCGTCGCGCACCATCGAGGCGGTAGGGCCCATCGGCACATCCGAGGCCGAGATGTTCATCAGCGGGGTGGTGTGCAGGGTCAAGCCCGTCGCGGCCGCCAGCTCCTCGAATCGTATCCCCAGATCAATCGCATCCTGCAGGTCCAGCGATGCGTCCATCAGCTTCTTTCCGGCCTGTTGGGCGCGCCACGCTTCAAGCACTCGAGGACGAACCTCCTGCAGCGCAGGCAGGGAACCCTCGGCGGTGGCCACAGCCCCGCCAGCGGCGGGGGCAAACTCGTCCTCGTGCTGTTCCAGATACGCCTGCAGCTCCTCGTCGCTGGTCGGCTGTGCCGGCGTCTGCGCGAGCGCCTCCGCCCTCGACAGGCCCACGTAGTCGATGCGCCGCTGGGTGGGGATCTGCAGCGCCTCGTGATGCGCGTCGTAGGAGGCGCGCAGGTCCTGCTCCGTCAACGCGTGTGTTGCTTCCGCCGTGACATCGGAAGTGGGGAATGCCACATACGCCACGCGCAGCCGTTCGTGCGTCTTGGCGTACGCGGCCTTCAGTTCCTCGTCGGTGAGGCGCACCTCCGCCTGCACCATCTCGGTGAGCCGCTGCAGGCGCAGATCATCGCGCACCTGCTCCTCAAATGGTTTGGGGCTGGTGCCCAGGCTGCGCACGAATTGATAGTAGAGCTCCGGCGAGAAGGCGCCTTTCAGTTGGAAGGTCGGCTGCGTCCGAAGGTACTGGGCCACCTGCTCGTCGCTGATGCGGATGGTGCGCTTGGCCTCGGCTTTTAAGATGAGCCGATCCCACGTTTGCTGGCGCAGGAACGGCTCAAACGCCTCGGGAATCGTCCCCATCTGCGCGCGCAGGCTGCGGCTCAGGAGCTGGTGCTCCTGCTGGAACTCTTCCCACGGCACCGCGCGGCCAAACAGCTCGCCCGCCTTGCCACCGGGGCCGGCGTGCCGGGCACTGCCCACCCACATGGCGCCGAAGAACACCATCGGCACGATGATGACCAGCACCAGCAGCCACTTGATCGCCCCGTGCAGTTTTTCTTGTTTGATCAGTTCCCGAAACATCCCGCGGATATCTTACCGCATTGCGCACACGCGCACAACCACATCCCCCATGCGCGGCTTAATCCTGCGTAGTTCTGCATACTCCTGCGTCATTTTCTGTCTCTTGTTATTTCCCTCCCGCATCAGGCAGACTTACACGGTTAGGTCAAACAGATGCGCCGCATCCCGATTCCGAGGAGGCCACGACACCGATGACCAGACGCCTGAGCACCTACGTTCTCAGTGCCCTCGTCCTTTTGTGGGGGAGCGTCGCGCTGCCGGCGGAGCTGGCCGCGGCCACGACCTGCAGCGCCAGCACACAACAAAAACTTGTGCCTTCCGATGGTTCGGGTGCCGACTACGCCGGGACCGCTGTAGCCGTCTACGGAGACCTGGCCATTGTTGGGGCACCCAACGCTTGGCGGACTTCTCTTACTTCGATGGATCCAAGAGGCGCGGCGTACGTTTACCGCTTTAACGGCACGACTTGGGTTCAGGAGCAAAAGCTCACCGCTTCGGATGCCGCACTGGGCGACCAGTTCGGCTCTTCCGTAGCTGCCGGTCCCAATGTGATCTTGGTAGGCGCGTGGATGGACGACGATAGAGGAACGGACTCCGGCTCTGTGTATGTTTTCCGCTTTAACGGCACGAGTTGGGTACAGACCCAGAAGCTCCTCGCCTCGGACGGGGCCGCAAGCGACAATTTCGGCTCCGCGGTTTCGCTTTCCACGGATGGCAATGTTGCGTTGGTTGGCGCGGTCGGAAGAGGCGAAGTGGCGCTGAACGCCGGCGCGGCTTATGTATTTCGTTTCAACGGGACAAGCTGGGGGCAAGAGCAGAAATTCCTCCCCGTTAGCACCGGATATGGAGACGGTTTCGGAAAATCGGTCAGCGTGTCGGGGAATTTTGCGGTCGTCGGAGCGTTGAACGATGGCACGAAAGGTACGGCTGCCGGCGCGGCTTATGTGTCCAAATACAACGGATCGAGCTGGTCACAGCCGGTAAAACTGACTGCCTCTGACGGCCGGGCCGGTCAGTCCTTCGGGTTTTCAGTGTCGGCTGCCGATGGGGTCGCCTTGATCGGGGCTAATCTAGACAACGATCGTGGTCTCATGGCGGGGGCCGCGTACGTTTTTCGTTACAATGCGACGAGCCAGCAATGGGTCCAGGAGGCGAAGCTGCTGGATATGTCTCCCCAACCCTCTACTTCGTCGCCGGGAAACCAACTCGGGTGGTCGGTTGGAATCTCCGGCAACACCGCTGTCGTGGGATCGCCTTTTTGGGATGACCCGAGCGTTCAGTATCCAATTCGAGATCAAGGTGCGGCTTACGTATACACCTATGATTCTGCCGGCAGCGCATGGACCGTTCAAACTCGAATGTTGGCCAGCGGTGCCGTAGGGTCCTACGACAATATGGGCAAGGCCGTGGCGATTTCCGGCAGCACGATTATTGCCGGGGCGTATTCTAATGACGCCGTGGCCATGACCATAGATTCGGGGGCGGCTTACCTTTTTAATCTCGTCTGCACCATCCCCACCAACCTTCCTCCCGTCGTTAACGCCGGCCTCGACCAGACCATCACCCTCCCTTCCACCGCCACCCTCACCGGCACGGCCACGGACGACGGTCTGCCCTCGGGTACGCTCACCACGAGCTGGAGCACAGTCTCCGGCCCAGGCACCGTTAGCTTCAGCACCCCGGCCGCCCTTTCCACCACCGCCACCTTCTCCACCGCCGGCAGCTATATCCTGCGCCTCTCGGCTTCGGACGGCGCGCTGACCACGACGGACGATGTCTTCCTCACGGTCAATCCCGCGGTCGTCACCACCTACACGATCACGGCCTCAGCCGGCACCGGGGGCACGATCACGCCCAGTGGGAGTGTGACGGTGACGGCCGGAGGCTCGCAGCCCTTCGCGATCAGCGCGAATACCTGTGACACCATCGCCAGTGTCCTGGTTGATGGGGTCTCCGTCGGCGCGGTAAGCAGCTACACCTTCTCGAATGTGCAAGCCACCCACACCATCAGTGCGAGCTTTACCCTGAAGACCTTCACGCTGACCGCGAGTGCCGGTGCCGGCGGGACGATCACCCCGAGTGGAAGTGTCCTGGTCGGCTGTGGGGCGATGCAGAGCTTTACCATGCTCCCGACGGCAGGCCACCAGAACGCCGAGACGCTCGTGGATGGGGTCTCACAGGGGCCGCTTGGCACCTACACCTTCTCCAACGTGCAGGCGGCGCATACGATCAGTGCGAGCTTTAGCCTGATTCCGCCCATCACCTACACCCTCACCGCCTCAGCCGGCACCGGCGGAACAATCACGCCGAGTGGGAGTGTCTCGGTGACGGCGGGGGCCTCACAGACCTTTACGATGACGCCGAACAGCGGCTACCAGATCAGCGGGATACTGGTCGATGGCGTCTCGGTCGGGGCGGTCTCGACCTACACGTTCTCGAATGTCCAGGCGGCGCACACGATCAGTGCGAGCTTTAGCCTGATTCCGCCCATCACCTACACGATCACCGCCTCGGCGGGCACGGGCGGCACCATGACTCCAAGCGGCAGCGTGTCGGTGACCGCCGGCACGAACCAAACATTGACCATCGCAGCCGCGGCCGGCTACCAAACCGCCAGCGTCGTGGTAGACGGCGTGAATCAAGGCGCCCTCTCGACCTACACCTTCACGAACGTCACCGCTAATCACACGATTAGCGCCAGCTTCTTGGCCACGGTCACCGTGCCGGCCGCGCCCTCGAATGTCACGGCCACCGCGGTCTCGCCCACCCAAGTCAATCTG